>Ga0180438_10000011_pt1 | contig 468571 bp, 379 predicted proteins | sample SS_ome_12_FD_132455 | JGI IMG/M metagenome (GOLD analysis project Ga0180438, IMG submission 132455) | Hypersaline lake sediment archaeal communities from the Salton Sea, California, USA - SS_3_D_2 metaG | ecosystem: Environmental > Aquatic > Non-marine Saline and Alkaline > Hypersaline >...
GATATACAATGTGATGGGCCAGGAGGTGGTCACGCTGATGGATAAGGACTTGAAGGCCGGGTACTACACGGCGACCTGGGATGCTCGTGATGTGAGCGGGCAGCAGGTTTCCGCGGGTATCTATTTCTGCACCATGCGGGCCGGAGAGTTCAGTCAGACCGTGAAGATGGTCTTGCTCAAGTAATCGAGCGGATCAGAACGGCTCACCGAGGGGCAGGGAACATTCCCTGCCCCTCTTTTTTTCTCCGGCCGGGGATGACCGGTGACCGCTCAGCCATTGCTGGGAAAAAATGAGTAGGCGGGATAGGATTCAGATGAAAAAAGCAAAGCCATTTGGCTCTGCTTTGTATCGGGGAACTGCGGTGCGGATACCTCAGCGGGTCAGGTGATTTCTCAGCGGCACATCGAATGCTCCGACCGGCTGGGAGGGAGACAGAGGCCGGTCGTCGGGATCCACGGCCCGGACCTGATAGTAATAGTTCACCTCAGGATCGCTGGCGGCCCTGGTATCTAGATAGACGGTATCGGGCACCACGGCGATCAGCTCAGGCTCTGAAAGCGAATCCGTCGTCAACAGCCCCCGGTATATGGCATATCCGGATGGGAGAGGGTCTTTCGGCCGGGACCAGCTCAGGCGGATATCCTGGTGATGCGGATCAGCCCTCAGGCCACAGACACCCACCGGATGGGGAATGAGCTCCAGGCCGGTGACGGACACATCATCGATGTACCAGCCGGGATATCCGTACCGCCAGTTGCTGCCGAAATGAAAGCGAAAGGCCACCAGATGGTCGATATAGGGCGTCAGGTCGAAAGTCTCTTCATGCCAGTACATCCCGCCGGCGCGAGAGTATCCAGGTTCATCGGGGATGCCGGCGTTGGTATTGTAGATCGTGCCGTCATATCCCTCCGCCGGAGTGACCAGCTCAAAATCGCCGCCATCGACGGAGATCTTCACGTTGGCGCCGTCATAACGAGCCGGTCGATCCTCGAAATAATACCAGTGCCAGAATGAGAGCTGAGGTTCATGAATATCCGTCAGATCGATGGTCGGGGTTTCCAGGCGGGCATCGGCGTCATTGGGATAGCTGCCGTCCAGAACGGTCGCCCAGACCCGCTGGCCGGAGTGCGCCTGATCCGGTCCGATGGTCGGCAGGCCCCATTCCCAGACCGAGCCGGTGATTGCATATCCGCCGTCATCGCTCTCGAAATCTTCCCCATAGATCTCCTGTGCCACCAGCGGTCCATCGTACTCCTCGAGTCCGGGCCACCTCATCGTTTCCAGCCCGCTTTCAAACTCATAACGGTAGTCGTGTTGTCCAATGCCCAGAGTGGTGTGATAACTGAACACGGCTCCATCGGTATAGTCATTATCATCGGTGGTTAACGGGTAAAAAGTACCATCGATAGAGACTCTTGCCTTGGTCGGCGGATAATTGCGGTCGCTGATATAGTTGATGCTGAAGGTGAAATCGGTCGATTCGACACCCCGCTCAGGGCTGACTGAAGCCTGATCCAGGTGAAACCGTCTCGGCGGCCCGACGAAAACATCATCGATGAACCACCCTTCCCCGGAATTCTGCTCGTCGCTGACCAGCCGGAAGCGGATCTTGATGACCGAGCCACTGGGATAACCGGACAGATCGAAAGATTCCCGCACCCATCCGTCACTGTTGCCGGTGTCGTATCCATTCAGGCACACCCAGCCGGTGTCGTCACAGATCTCGACGTACCCGAAATCCTGGTTTTCTTCCAGATCGTATCGGTGCCAGAAACTGAGACAGGAACCGGACAGCAGGGCGATGGGTTCTGAGGTCAGGGAGGCGTCCACGTTTGCGGGATATCCGCTCGCGGAATCCAGTCCGGCATACCAGGCCGAAAGAGCGCTGTGGCAATCCCGGTCGGTCAGATGCCAGAGCTCCCCGGGTTTCCAGACGCTTGCCGGTCCCTCCATGTCGTCGATCAGTCCGGTATAGCCCACCGCGCCGGGAACGCTATCATTGGTGCTGTAGCGGTTTGCGGCTGTCAGCTGGAGATTGTAATCGAAGAAATAATTCCCGGGGCATTCGGGGGAAGCGGTGATCTTATAAGCCGGCCAACCGCTGGTTGCTGTTCCACTCTCCAGTGTGGAGAAGAAGGACGGATTTCTTTCGATCTGAATGTAGGGGTCCTGTCCGGCCGACAGTTCTCCGGTGACCGTGGTGGCCTGGTAAGAGCCGTTATTTCGGATGGTCACCATCAACAGGGCCGACTCATTGGGTTCCAGGGCGCCGTTCCCGTTCCCATAGGGCGGTTTGTCATCCATGACGGCGTTCTCGAACACCAGAGATGGGGCTGAGACCGGCAGTGAGAAGGAGGAGATTCCGATGGGGGTCTCGTCCATCAGGGCCTGAACCGTGAATACGATCTGGTGACCGTCGGGACAGTCATTGTGGACGGAGACGATAAAGGGGCCGTCGCTGGCTTGCTGTCCCTCGGGTGCGATGTCCGGATATTCCCTGACCGGATCGAGTATGGAGACGAAGGGATCGGCGGACATCAGGACGGCGGAGATGTCTTCTGCCGTCTGGCTGCCAAAATTCTGAAGCCAGATGGTCAGTTCGAATATCTCTCCCTGATTGATCTCCCCGTTGCTGTTGCCCCAGCTGTCGCCTATCTTGTCATCGTCGAGGATGTGCTGGCTGTACCACAGCGAGGGTTCGGCCGCTCGGGTCATGATAGACCCGTGGTAGGGAAGACCATTGGCGGCCGTGACGCAGATGTCGAGTGTATCCGGAGTACCGGGATTCACGGCCATGTATGCGATGCCGCCTCCGTTGGTCCGTTCGGTGACGTATACGTCGTCCTTTCCGCTGATGCAGACCAGGGCATCGGGAACCTTAATCCCGTTCGAGGAGACCACCACCAGAAAGGTGTTATGCTCATCGATGGTGATCACCTCGGGATGTACCACGGTGAGGGTTTCCGGAATATCGGTCCAGATCGACATGGACGGGTCGCCCAGGAGGGTCTGGTCATAATAGCACCACCGGACGCCCTCGTAATCCCAGGCCCACAGGTTATCGATCTTGGAATCATCGTTGATCGACCCTAACGTATGAATGCTCTCTCCGAACAGAGCGTCGAAGAATTGCCGGTCGAAGTACTGGGAGACGCCGTCGGTGGTTCCAGACTGAGCCCAGCCGTAGCGAGAATTGCCCACAAAGGCCACCGCGCCGTGTTCAGCGGTCAGGAAGGCCTCGGCCACACAGTCATCCCCGTAGGTCCCACCGGGATTGCGATTATCGAAGGAAGCGGCATAGCATCCCTGGGAGTAGATCAGGAAATAGGATTGCTCGATGCCGTCATTGGTCAGCTCATCGAGCACCTGGTCGGCGCTCATTCTCAACGCCCGGGTGACCGAGGTGTGTCCGGCGTGATTGATCAGATGTGTTCCATCGTTCATCAGGTTCCGCAGGATCCCACCCCACCAGGTGTACCCCAGATCTCTATCGTATAGGGTATTCACAGAGAAATGCGGCGGAAAACCCTGAGTCGTGAATCCATGACTCCCTGAGCCGTCCTTGATCTCATCCTTATAATCTCCCCCCCAGGTCAGAGGGTTATCGAACAGCTCCTCGCCGGCCATCAGGGCTTCGACCGTCTGTTCCAGAACCGGCCACTCTTCGTAGCGGATCACTTTGTTGATGAAATGCTGTGCTTCGCTGATGTCGTCCACCGGCGCCCGGCCGATGCCGACCTCAGCCAGCAGATCCTCCTCCCCGGGCTCGCCCCAGAGATCATCGCCGTCATCGTTCCAGCTTCCATCCAGGGCGCCGTAATACAGGTCTGCTGGAATATCGTCGTCCGTGTAGCCGAATGCTTCGGCGCAGAATCCTCGATGGGGAATCAGCTCATCATCCCCCCCCAGGAGAACGAAATCGGTCTGCTGGGTCATGTAGGCCTCAGAGATACAGTTCCGGATCTGTTCCGGCAGATCGCCTCCGGGATAGCCGGCAGCGATCTCCTGGGTGGTGATCACCTTTGTCCTCAGGCCGCGCTCGGACTTGTGATCGGCCAGAGTTTGAAACGCCGAGGCCAGATCCTGGTCGGTGACAATCATCAGCGGGTATTCTTCTTCTTCGTATCGGGTCAGACCGTGTGACTGCGCCGGATCCGCGGATTGATCGATGGCGGCATAGCTTTGAAGAACCTCCGGGTTATCGATCAGGGTCGAGAGGCGCGCCTCCAGATCCCGGGATGTTCTCAGCATTCTGGTGGTTTCTGTCAGAGACTCGGCGGAGGGTTCGGTCTCTAAATGGATGGTTATACGGGGAAAATAGGAGAGGGTTTGTTCGGTTGGAACATATTGTATCGGATGGAGATTGAGGATGGCGATAGGATAACCTCGAAGGGACCAGACGCCGACCGTTCGATAGAGGTGCCGGGGAAAGGGATCGGAGGATGAATAGATGGCTTCATCCGGGGCCGAAAATGGCGTCTCACGGGAAGCGGACAGAGGCTTTTGAGGCTGTCCCCAGACCAGCTGATAACGTCCCGGCAGGATCACCTTTGAAGCTGTGTCCACCGAGATATGGGAGAGCTTCCGGCCGGGAGGGAGCAAGATAAAGGCCGTTTCCACGGGCAGGACGGGCTCGCCCGGATTCCCCACCGACGGCAATCCGGCTATCGAGACGGCCTGAAGATCGTCCCGCGATTCGGTGACCGGACGGTCGAAGGAAAAGGAGACCGTCAGCCGTTCACCGGCTGACGCCCCGGAGAGGAGAAAAAGAACCAGGAGGGCCCCGCAGAACGTCGTTATCGACGCCTGTGGGAGGTCGGGGATTTTTCGCAATCTGTTTATAATCAACAAATTAATAAATATCATTGGCACATCGGCAGCAACTCGGTTGGTCAGGAGAAAAGATGACGATCGAAGCGGGTAAAAAAACATCCACTTCCTGGTAAACGGCGATGTTCTTGTGAGAAACCCCCTCATATCAATTTTATCAAAAGGCAACGAAATTGTCAAGAATTATATGCCTTAAATTATTGTATTATATACAGATAACTTAATTTAGAAATACTTATTTTTATGGGCAGTCCCGATCGATTTTTGATCAGGATCTTGTCCCTCGCTCTTCCCACGGGTGGACTACCCGTAGATTTCTGCAAAGACAGTGGGGTAAAGAGACAGAAAAAACCCGAAAAAACATCTTGACAAAAAAGTGGGGGTATGGTAAAATGGTAATAAGTGAGGAAGTGGTTGTGTCGAGCGTAAGAGTGTATAGTGTATGTCTTACGGCTGTATTCCGAATGGTTTCCCATGGAGGGAGGTGAAGCATTACCGTCGATAGACGAATGAGTGTTGTTGGTCCATTCACAAGGAAGAAGAGGGAAAAGTGTCTCAAAGGAGGTTGAGCAGATGAGGAAAATAGCGATTCTGTTCGGTACCCTGGTACTGTCGGTCCTGATGGCTCAGTTTGCCTGGGCCGGCGGTGGTGTGCTGCTGGTCGATGACGACCTCAGCTGTGTCGCTGGGGGCGGCTTTTACGATGTACAGTCATTTTACACGGATGCGCTGGAGGCCGCTCGCGTATTTCCGGTCACCAATGCACAAATTCGAGGAGAATACGAGCTCTATGAGGTCTGTGAGGACAACGGACCGGATGGGCCTCCCTTTTCCAAGCTGCAGGATTATGAAGTGGTGATCTGGTTCACGGGGACGACCTGCGGTGAATCCGGCTGCCTCGGCGGGAAATGTCTTACCGATAATGATGAAATCGCTTTGAGCCAGTACCTGGATGCCGGCGGCAAGCTGTTCCTGAGTGCCCAGGACTATCTCAACGATTACGCCATCCTTCCCACCGATCCCGATTACTCCTTTTCTACCGGTGAATTTCCCTATGATTATCTGAAAGTGAGCTACGTTGAATTCGACCGCTTTCAGGGAAGCGGCAGCGGAATGCTGGCCCAGGGCGACCCCGGCACCGACGCCATCACCGAGGGCCTTTGCTTCGAGCTGGAGAATCCCTTTTCCATCAAGGGCCAGCTGGCCATCGACAAGATTCAGATGGTGACCAAGAACCAGTCTTATGAGTTCAAGGTGTACGAGGCCAGCAACGACACCGGGTACACCGGGCTGTCCTGGGATCTGACCGGGGTGCCTCAGCAGGGACCGGCGCTGTTCTTCTCCACCATCTGTTTCGCGGCGCTGAAGGACGAAATCGGCACGGACAACACCAAGGCCAACCTGATGTCCCTGATCATGTCCCACTTTTACGGCGACTATGCCGATTACGGCGATGCCCCGGATCCTCCGTTCTTCTCCATGTACGAGAACTACGGAGCCCGACATATCAACTCCGATGGCGTGTTCGAATGGCTGGGTCCGGAAATCGATCTGGAGTTCAACTCCCAGCAGGTGGATCTCGACCAGTTTGACGACGGCGTCGTGTTCAACACCCCCTTCGTTCCCGGAGAGACCGGCAGCGTTGATCTGACCGTCTCAGTGTCGGATTGGACCAGCGACCGTTACAATGCCGGCGGTCCGCCGCCCTATCCGACCGGCTGGGATGACAATCTCTATTGCCACGCCTGGTTCGACTGGAACCAGGACGGCGACTGGGACGATCCTGACGAGAATGTATGGTGCGGTGTGGCCTTCAATCCCTTCGATGAGGGCTGGGGCGGCAACAGCCACACTTACAACGTCACTTTCCCGGTTCCCGCCTCGGCCGGCAACAACGACATGTGGTGCCGCATCCGGCTGCAGTATCATTACAATGACAACTTCTATTTCAATGAGCATGCCTATGGCGAGGTCGAGGATTACGTCCTCAGTCATCCCCTCAGCGTGGGTCTGTCGACTTTCTATGCCTCGGCCGGCGACGGTCAGGCCACGCTGTACTGGAGCACCCAGAGCGAGGTCAACAACCTGGGCTTCTACCTGCTGCGCAGCGCCGACGGAGCCAATTACGAGCGGGTGAATCAGGAGCTGCTCCCCGGCCAGGGCAACAGCGAGACCCGTCATGATTACAGCTATCTGGACAAGGGTCTGGACAACGGCTTGACCTATTACTACAAGGTGGTCGATGTCGATCTGGCCGGCGTTCGGACGGCTCACGGTCCCATCACGGTGACGCCGCAGGCCAGCTCCGGCGTGCCCAGCGAGTACGCCCTGTCGCAGAATTACCCCAACCCGTTCAACGCTCAGACGACCATCAGCTATGCCATCCCCACCGCCTCGCACGTCAGCCTGAAGGTCTTCAACGTGCTCGGTGAGGAAGTGCGTACGCTGGTCGATGCCGATCAGCAGGCCAACACCTATCAGGTGACCTGGGACGGCCGCGATGCCGGCGGCAAGCAGGTGGCCAGCGGGGTTTACTTCTGCAAGCTGCAGGCAGGCTCGTTCGAGGGCTCGACCAAGATGGTGTTTATGAAGTAACTTCTCCACAAGCAGTGGCTTACGGAGCCGCCGGTCTGATGGCCGGCGGCTCTTTTTATGCCCCGGCCCGATTTTGGCCCCGGAAGAGAAAAAGGCCTTGACCTCCACAGCCGGAAATGATACATTGAGAAGATGTTTCGGCCCACCCGATGGCTGGAAAGAGGCGTGGTAACAGAGGTGGCCAGATGAGAAATCCGGTTCTTCAGAACGCCCCCCAAGCGGTCCGTGCGCTGCTCTCTGTTCTCTGTATCGCCGTGCTGTCCGCGGCCTGGAGTCCGGTTCAGGACGAGCGGATACGATCTCCGCGAGACCCTAAAATCGATGCCCGCCTTGAGGAACGAGTTCCTGGCGGCGCCCCGGGAAAACCGGGCGGGCCGGCCACGAATGTGTGGGTCTTTTTCACCGATAAGCACATCGCAGACGATCGATCCCTGGCCGATGCTGCAGGCCAGTATGCTCGAAAACTCGATCCTCATACGCGCCGGCGGCGGCTGAAGGTGAGAACGGAAGGGGAGCTGACTGATTTCGCCGATCTGCCGGTCCATGAGGGCTATATCCAGCACATTATGGAGATGGGAGTCCGCCTTCGGACCCGGTCCCGCTGGCTCAACGCCGTCAGCGTCCAGGCCACGGGCGAACAGATCCGCCGGATGGCCGATCTTGATTTCGTCTCGGCCGTCAGCGAGGTGGCCGGTTTTCGCCGCCGGGGATTCGAGCTCCAGAAGGCGACATATTTCCAGCGGCCCCCGGGAAAGCTGCTGCCTGACGATTACGGCCCGTCCTACGCCCAGCTGAACCAGATCAACGTTCCCCAGTTGCATCAGTGGCTTGAGCAGAACGGCTTGGGGACTCCCGGCAGCGGGGTGCGGATCGGTCTTTTGGACACGGGGTATGAGCTTTCTCATGAGTCCCTGCAGCATCTCGATGTCCTAGCCGGGTACGATTTTATCAATGGCGACTCGGTGGTGGCCAACCAGGCCGGGGATTCTGAAAATCAGTCCTCCCACGGGACCGCGGTGCTCTCCATCGTCGGCGGATACGCCCCCGGACAGCTCATCGGGCCGGCCCACGGAGCGACGTATCTGCTGGGCAAGACCGAGATCCGCGACCAGGAGATCCCCATCGAGGAAGATTACTGGGTGGCCGGCCTGGAGTGGATCGAGGAGCTGGGGGCCGATGTGGTCAGCAGCTCCCTGGGCTATCTCGACTGGTATGACTACGCTGACATGGACGGCAACACGGCCGTGACCACCGTGGCCGCCGATCTGGCCGCCTCCCGGGGAGTGGTGATGGTCACCGCGGCCGGCAACGAAGCGCTGGACAGCTGGCGGTACATCATCGCGCCCTCCGATGGGCATCAGGTCATCGCCGTGGGAGCGGTCGACACGCTGGGTGTGCGGGCCGGCTGGAGCTCGGTGGGGCCGACCTACGACGGGCGTATCAAGCCGGACGTGATGGCCTGCGGCTCGGGGACCTATACGGCATCGCCGTATGCTCCGGAGGCGTATTATCGCGGGACGGGGACCTCGCTGTCCACTCCGCTGGTGGGCGGCACGGCGGCTCTGCTTCTGCAGGCCGATCCGGCCATGACCCCCGCCCAGGTCGCCGACGCCCTGCGGCGCACCGCCAGCCGGGCCTCCGAACCGGATAATCTCTATGGCTGGGGGATTATCGATGCCGATGCCGCCCGACGGGGCGTGACCCCGCCGGTGCTGTCGGCCGAGACCGTGGGGAATTATCCCAATCCCTTCTCGGAAAGCACGGTGATTTTCTTTCCTGTCTCGGGGCCGGCCCGGGCCACCGTGTCGATCTACACCGTCTCGGGCGAGCTGGTCAGGGAGCTGGATGTCTCCTGTGAATTGGAGGAGCGATGCGAGGCGGTCTGGGACGGGCGCAATCAGAGCGGCGAGGAGGCTGCCGACGGGATCTACATCTGCCAGGTGGTCTCCGGCGGGCGGGCTATGCAGGGGAAGCTGGTTCGATTGAAACAATAGGACGTGCAGTGAGGTTGATATCTTTTTCACAGGGAGGGCCACATGGCCAAGAAATATCAGAACTTCATTAACGGAAAGTGGTGCGACGCCATCGACGGGGAGACCTTCGAGAATCGCAATCCCGCCGATGAGTCGGACGTCATCGGCACCTTCCCCAGGTCGAACAAGAAGGACATCGACGAGGCGGTCAAGGCCGCCCGGGAGGCCTACCGGGAATGGCGCCTGGTTCCCGCCCCCAAGCGGGGTGAGATCATGAAGACGGTGGGCGATCTGATGGTCGAGCGCAAGGAGGAAATCGCCCACGAGATGACCCGGGAGATGGGCAAGGTCTTCGCCGAGACCATGGGCGATACCCAGGAAGGCATCGACACCGCCTACTATGCCGCCGGCGAGGGCCGCCGGATGTTTGCCCCCTCGGCTCCCTCTGAGCTGCCCAACAAGTTTGCCATGACCACCCGTCAGCCGCTGGGCGTGGCCGGTATTATCTGCCCCTGGAATTTTCCCATGGCCATTCCCACCTGGAAAATCTTTCCGGCTCTGACCTGCGGCAACGCCGTGGTCTTCAAGCCGGCCAGCGATGTGCCCCTGACCGGCACGACGCTGGTGGAGATCCTGGTCGAGGCCGGCGTGCCGCCCAAGGCCGTCAACCTGGTTCACGGCACCGGATCAACAGTGGGGGCACCGCTGGTCGAGCATCCCGATATCGATGTGATTTCCTTCACCGGATCCTCGGTCATCGGCCGCAAGATCGCCGAGGCCTGCGGCAAGGACCTCAAGCGCGTGTCGCTGGAGCTGGGCGGCAAGAACGCCCAGATCGTCATGGACGACGCCAATCTGGAACTGGCCATCGAGGGGGCTCTATGGGGCGCTTTCGGCACCACCGGTCAGCGTTGCACGGCCACCAGCCGGCTGATCGTTCAGGAGGGTGTTCACGACACGTTCGTGGACATGCTCCTGGAGCGGACCAGGAAGCTGAAACTGGGATATGGCAACGATAAGGGCGTCGACGTCGGCCCGGTGATCAACGAGGCCCAGCGCAAGATCATCCACGAGTATGTCCAGATCGGCCAGAAGGAAGGCGCCGAGATGCTGTGCGGCGGTGATTACGCCACCGAGGGCGACCTGGTCAAGGGTTTCTTCTATCAGCCGACCATCTTCACCGGCGTCACTCCCGACATGCGCATCGCCCGGGAGGAGATTTTCGGGCCGGTGGTGGCTGTGATCAAGGTGAAGACCTTCGAAGAGGCCATCGAGGTGCTCAACAACACCGCCTACGGTCTGTCCTCCTCCATCTACACCAACGACGTCAACAGGGCCTTCCGGGCCATGCGCGATATCGAGGCCGGCATCACCTATATCAACGGTCCGACCATCGGAGCCGAGGCCCATCTGCCCTTCGGCGGCGTCAAGGACACCGGCAACGGCCATCGGGAGGGCGGCTGGACGGTCTACGAGATCTTCAGCGAGTGGAAGACGATCTACGTGGATTACAGCGGCAAGCTGCAGCGGGCGCAGATCGATAATCAGTGATCATACGTTGATCATCCTTGATTGGCCCCCGGCAGTCGTCAGACAGCCAGCGATGAACCGATGATGGCCTCGCGACCCCGGGCGTGCCCGGCGCATTCTGTTTCGGCAGGATGCTCCAGGTACGTTCGGGCTCGTGAGGTGCCAGGGTGGATAAGACGGTGCGGGTATCGGGAAACAGTATTGGAAGAGTGTTCTTCCTGCTGATCTGTCTCAGCCCGGTGGATCCATGCCCCGCCATGGCAGCCGGTTCGGCAGCGGATCACGCATCGTCTCAGGCCGAATCCTGGCTGTCCGGTTTCAGGATAGGGCCTTATCTCGGCGAACAGGAGCTGACCTTCCGGTGGGAACCGGATATCCGGGTGCATATCAATGCGCCGGCCGCATCGAAGTATCATCCGGACCGCCCGGTCGGTCTGGTCCTCTATGCCCTGCCCAACGGCAACACTATCGAGCAGACCGCCGGCAAGCGGATGGCGCCCGGCGACGACTGGCATTTCGACATCCAGCATATCGCCGCTCAGACCAGGTTTCTCCGGGAGCGCGTCGAGGAGTACAACCTGATCTCCGCCTATCTGGAGGCGGATCAGAAGAGCTGGCCGGCCTGGAAAAAAACGCACCCCGACCATTCAGGTCTCATCGCCTCCCTGGTCGATTCGCTGCTCCATCTCTTCCGGCCCTCCGATCCGTTTCTCGTCCTCAGCGGGCACAGCGGGGGAGGAAGCTTCATCTTCGGCTATCTGGACGCCTTCGGGGAGATACCTGACGAGGTGCAGAGGATCTCCTTCCTGGACAGCAATTACGGCTACACGCATGATCACGGTGAGAAGATTGCAGCCTGGCTCCGGGCTTCCGATCGAAACCATCTCAGCGTAATCGCCTATAATGACAGCGTGGCTCTGTACCAGGGTCAGCCGGTGGTCAGCCCGACGGGTGGGACCTGGGTTCGCAGCAGAATGATGCTGGCCGATCTGAGCCGGCATTTTCCGTTCTCCTCCCGGACCGGGCCGGGTTTCACCACCCACACCGCACTCGGCGGGCGGGCGCAGATCATTCTCATCGAGAACCCGGAGCAGGCCATCCTGCACACCGTGCTGGTGGAGCGCAACGGATTCATCCAGGCGATACTCTCCGGCACCGGGCTGGAGGGCCGGGAATACTGCTTCTGGGGTCCGCGGGCCTACGAAGATCGGATCCTGGGAGAGATGCCGGGCTTTCGGCCACTGCGCATCCCGCCGCGGCCGGACGACGTCATGACCGGCTCGGCCTTCATGGAATGCCTCGTGGATCTGGATTTCGAGGAGAGAGAACGGCGCCTCGAGCGGGAGATCTTGCGGGGCAACATCCCCGAATTCCTGCGGCATCCGGTGACCATCAGCAGCGTCTGCGAAGACGATTCAGGCGGCGAGCATACCGTCCGCTACCAGGTCATGCCCGACTACCTGGCCGTCGGCTGCGATACGGATTTCTGCCGTGTTCCCATGGGGCCCGGGACGGCCCAGCGGATCGCCGATCTTTTCGGTGCCAGTCTGCCGACCCGGGCGCTGGTTGACGATATCTATCGGCATGCCACGGTGAAAATCGAGCCGGTGACCTACTACCCGGTGGAGGATGCCAACGAGAGGGTGGAGCAGTTCAACCGTCACAACGAGGCGATCGAGGAGCAGCGCAAGGAGCAGGAAGGGGAGCTGGGTCAGCTGACGGCGGGCATCAAGAAGGACGTGGTCCTGAGCAACAAGATCGCCGACCCGGATCGAACGCATCACGTGGTCATCTACGGATGGCACACGCTGGACGGCGAACCGATCCAGCCCCTGACCAATGTTCACATCGATACCTATGTCGATTACAGCCATGGGATTCGTCTGCTCAACTCGGAGATCATGATCGATGGCGTGCCCATGGAGATGACCGAGGTGCTGACGGATTTGATCCGCTACCGGTTGATCAGCGACGAGGATGACGCGATGGTCAGGCCCGGGTATGAAACGCCGGAGATCCCCGAACAATAGAGGTTGGGTTTCATGAATCAGTTACTCGTCGTCGGCATCCTGCTGATCGTCGGCATCATCTCAGCCAGCTATATCCGCAGGGCGACCATGCCCTCGGTGGTCGGCTGGCTTATCACCGGCGCTGTGCTGGGTCCCTTCGCGCTGAAGATTATATCGGTTCAGGCCCTGGAGGAGCTCGGTTTTATCTCCGACATCACCCTGGGGCTGATCGGTGTCATCATCGGGCTGGAGATCACCATGGGTACCCTGCGGCGATTGGGCGGCGGCATCGTATCCATCATCCTGCTGGAATCCTTCGGCGCCTTCATCCTGGTGTTTTTTGGGACTTTCCTGTTGACCCGGAACCTGCCCCTGGCTTTATTGTTCGGTGCTCTGGCTCCAGCATCGGCCCCGGCTGGAACAGTGGCCGTCCTCAGGGAGTACAAAGCCAAGGGCCCTCTGACCAAGGCGCTCCTGGTGGTCGTGGGGGCCGATGATGCTCTGGCCATCATCATCTACGTCTTCGCTGCCTCATACAGCAAGGTTCTGGTGGGCGGTGGAGACTATTCGCTGTTGGGTCTGGTCGGAAAACCTCTGTTGGAGATCCTCATGGCCATTGTCGTGGGGGGTATCATCGGTTGGACGATGGGATTTTTCTCTCAAAGAATCAGGGGACAGGAGATCTTTCTCCCCATAGGTCTGGGTGCCGTTCTGATCTGCGTCGGGTTCTCCCAGTGGCTTCATTTCTCGGTCATCCTGTCAACGGTCGTTTTAGGGGTCACACTGGTGAACGCGTTTCCGCGGGTCTCCCGGCGGATCGCTGAAAACCTGGAGTTCTTCATACAGCCGTTCTATATTCTCTTTTTCGTGCTGGCAGGCGCTCATCTGGATCTCAGGCTGTTGATGTCCTTGGGATTGCTGGGAGCGGTGTATGTCGTTTGCCGATCAGCGGGACTGATCGGGGGGGCCCGGCTGGGAGCCGTCATCGGCCGGGAGATCCCGGTGATCAAAAAATATTTAGGGCTTGGAATTCTCTCACAGGCCGGCGTGGCCGTCGGTCTGGCCTACTTGATCGTGAAAGAATTTTCACCTTTGAGCACCGCCGGAAGCCAGATTGCAACTCAAATCATCACCGCCATCGCGGCCACCACGATTATATTCGAAATCATCGGTCCGATATTTACCAAATTCGCCATCACCAAGGCTGGTGAAATATGGAAAACATGAATTATCTGATCGCCATCGTTCTCCATCAGGTGGAACGTCTTGACGATATCCTTTCCAGTCTGGTGGAGCTGGGCGTCGAGGATGCGGTGACCATCGATGCCGAGCCGATGAAGAAATCGCTGGCCTACAAAGTGCCGATCTTCGCCGGCTTGAAATTCGATCTCAAGGAGGATCCCTTCTCCAAGATCATCCTGGCGGTGACCGAGAACAGGGATGCCGGCCAGCAGCTGGCCTCCTTTCTGAAGGGCGTCGGGATCGATATCGACAAGCCCGGCGTGGCCCGGATCTTCACCCTGAAGCTGGAGTCCCTGTTCGGCGAGCCGGAGGAGCTGGGAGAGATCTGAGTTTCATTGCCGGTCACCTTCGTCTGTTCGGTAAGGGAAACCTCTTGATTTTGTCATCAGTATTACGCATATTGCGTTATGCGAGATGCGTATTATGATTAATCCATTTCAATATGGCGGGGTGGTCGGAAAAGGTTCCTTCTGTGATCGGAAGAGGGAGCTTGCCGATATCACCCGATCCATAGAAAACGGCCAGCGGCTCTTCGTCTATTCTGAGCGCCGGATGGGTAAAACTTCGCTCATACGGTTGGCTTTAAGCAAGTTGCCCGCCAGGGATTATCTGACTGCCTACGTGGATCTCTGGCCCACCGACGGCGAGGCATCCTTTGCCGCTCTGACGGCCAAAAGGATGACCCAGAGCATGGCCACCACCGCGGACAGGATGCTTCTGTCGGCAAAGAAATTCTTCGGAAAATTACGGCCGTCGATCACGGCCGATGCGGCGGGAAATCCGCAGATCGCTTTCGGGACCGCCGGAACCGGACCGACCGGACCCGAGCTTGACCAGGTGCTGTCCGCTCCCGCTCGAATTGCGGCCAGTCGCAAGTGTCAAGTCGTTGTTGCGTTCGATGAATTCCAGCGTATTCTGGAATATCCCACCGATCGTGTGGAACGGACCTTGAGGAGCGCTCTCCAGGAACAACAGGGCGTTTCCTATATCTTTCTGGGCAGCCGCAAGCATCTTATCCAGAAGATGTTTCTGGACCAGTCTCGTCCGCTCTACCGCGCCGGAGCCCATTATCCCCTGGGTGCGATCGACGTGAAGGACTGGCTGCCATTCATCCGCCGACGCTTTCGCACATCAAAGAAGGGTATCAGCGCCGATCTGATCCGGCAGATCTGCCGGATGACCGGTGGACATCCTTTTTATACCCAGCATCTCTGTCATGCTCTCTGGGAGCTGACCGAGCCGGGCAAACGGGTCACCGAGGAATCCATCACTTCGGCAATAGAACTGCTGCTGGACCGGGAGAATTATGCCTATACGGCTCTGTGGGAATCCTTCGCCAGAAATCAGCGCCGTTTCCTGGTCGGGCTGGCCAGTGAGCCCCGGGGGGTCAAGGTCTATTCAGGAGATTTTCTCCAGCGATATCGTCTTCGCTCTCCATCGAATTCCCAGCGAGCCGTTGAGGCCCTTCTGGACAGGGATGTGATCGATCGGGATGACGGCTCATTTCTCATCACCGATCGCTTTTTCAAGATGTGGATTCTCGCGACCGGTCCACGGTCATAAACCGATCATCTGAACGATCTTGAACTGTTCGCGGAAGACACCAACAAAGGAGTCCTGCATGAAAAAACACGGCGTGCATACCGAGCTGCCCGGGCCCAAGGCCCAGCCCGTCCTGGAGATGGACAAGAAATACATCTCCCCGTCCTATCCCCGTTCCTACCCCATGGTGGTGGAGAAGGGGGAGGGCATGTATCTGGAGGATCCGGACGGTAACCGTTACCTGGATTTCATCGCCGGAATCGCCACGGTGACCACCGGCCATTGCCACCATGATGTGGTCAAGGCCATCAAGAAACAGGCCGAGCGCTTGATTCACACCTGCGGCACCGATTTCTATTATGAGCAGCAGGCAGCGGTGGCCAAGAAGCTGTCTGAGATCGCCCCGGGTCCCGACGAGAAGCGGGCTTTTCTGACCAACTCGGGAACAGAATCGATCGAGGCGGCCATCAAACTGGCCCGCTACAAGACCAAACGCCCCCTGTTTCTGGCCTTCTACAACTCCTTTCACGGCCGGAGCATGGGCTCGCTGTCCTTCACCTGCACGAAGACCGTCCAGCGCCAGGGATTCTTCCCCCTGGTTCCCGGCGTCCATCACATTCCTTTTGCCTACTGCTACCGCTGTGCCTACGGGCAGACGTACGGCAAGTGCGATTTCGAGTGTGTCAAGTTCCTCGAGGACGTCCTCTTCCGCGGCGCGGTGCCGCCCCAGGAGGTGGCCGCGCTGGTCACCGAGCCGATCCAGGGGGAAGGCGGATATGTGGTGCCGCCGCCGGAGTTCTTCGGCAAGATCAAGAAGGTCCTGGATCAGTACGGCATCCTGTTCATCTCCGACGAGATCCAGGCGGGCATGGGCCGCACCGGCAAGATGTTCGCCATCGAGCACTGGGGCATCACCCCGGATATTCTGGCCATCGCCAAGGGACTGGCTTCGGGCATGCCTCTGGGGGCCTGCGTTGCGCCCCATGACCTGATGGACTGGCCTCCCGGCGCTCACGCCAATACGTTCGGCGGCAATCCCATCTCCTGCGTGGCCGCTCTTGAGACCATCCGGCTCATTGAGGAAGGTCTGATGGCTAATGCCATTACCCAGGGACAGCGGCTGCTGGAGGGATTGCAGAAGATCCAGCAGGAGCACCGGCTGATCGACCGGGTCAGCGGCAAGGGCCTGATGGTCGGCCTGGAGGTGGTCAAGGATAAGGAGACCAGGGAATATGCCCGTGAGGAGCGCACCGAGATCGTCACCCGGGCCTGGAAGAAGGGCCTGATCTGCTTCGGCTGCGGGCACAGCGCCATCCGTTTCTCCCCGCCGCTGATCGTCGAAGGGGAGCACATCGACACGGCCCTGGAGATCTTCGAGGAGGCCGTCACCGAGGTGGAGCAGGCGCAATAAGATCAGAACCCAAGCAGCGGTCATTGTGCGTGCAACATTTACTCATGGAGGTGAACGTGAGACTGTACGAACACGAGGCCAAGAGCCTGTTCGCCAAAGCCGGCATCCCGGTCAAGGAGGAGATCCTGGCTGCCACGCCTCAGGAGGCCGGCCAGGCAGCCAAGAAACTGGGCGGCCCGGTGGCCGTCAAAGCCCAGGTCCTCATCGGGGGACGGGGCAAGGCCGGCGGTATCAAGCTGGTGGAGACCCCCGAGGAGGCAGTCCGGGCTGCCGAGGCGATCCTGGCCCTGAAGATTCGCGGCTATGATGTGGAGAAGGTGCTGGTGGCTCCCCGGCTGGACATCACCGAGGAATACTACCTGGGCGTGACCATCGACCGAATCAACTACAAACTGGTCATTATCGCCTGCTCGGAGGGAGGGGTGGATATCGAGGAGACGGCACAGACAAACCCGGAGAAGATCCATCGGCTGAGTCTGGGCGTCAACGATCCGCTGTATCCCTTTCAAAGCATGGCCCTGGCCAAGGCGCTGGGGGTCCCCGGGGGCGACCTGCGGGCGGTCGGCTCGATCATCACCCGGCTTTACGGGCTGTACAAGAAATACGATGCCAAGCTGGTCGAGATCAATCCCCTGGTCCGGCTGGCCGACGGCGAATATGTGGCCGCCGACGCCCGCATGAACCTGGACGATGACGCCCTCTTCCGGCATAAGGATCTGGCCGAGATGGGCATCGAGAAGCGGCACGAGGAGGGAGAGATGACCCCCCGGGAGCAGCAGGCCCAGGAATGGGGCATTCCCTACCTCGATCTGGACGGGAACATCGGCATGTTCCCCGGAGGCGCCGGATTCGGCATCATGGGCAACGATTTCATAGAGCACTTCGGCGGGTCTCCGGCGAATTTCATGGATTCCGGCGGCGGACCCAAACCTGAGAGGCTGGCCCAGATGCTGGTACTGCTGGATGAGAATCCCAATGTCAAGGTCATCTTCGGGGCCCGTTTCGGAGGGATCTCGCGGTGCGACGATTTCGCCAAGGGCGTGATCATGTTCCTCACCGAGCACGGCCTGTCCAAGCCGATGGTCATGCGCATGACCGGCAACATGTGGCAGGAGGGGGTGCGCCTGTTCGATGAGGCCAAGTCCGAGCACCCGGAATTGTTCGAGCAGGTCGAGATCCACGGCATCGAGACGCCCATCGAAAAGGTGGCCAAACGGGCCGTCGAGCTGGCCAAAGCATAAAACGGATCCTTCCATAGATTACCCACCGACCGAGGAGAGAAGCATGTCCATTCTGGTGAATAAAGAGACCCGGGTTATGGTGCAGGGCATCACCGGCGGCTCGGGAAGCTTTCATACCAAACGGATGCTGGACTACGGAACCAACATCGTGGCCGGCACCTCCCCCGGAAAGGGAGGACAGGAGGTGCACGGCGTGCCGGTTTTCGATACGGTCGCCGAGGCCGTGGAGCAGACCGGGGCCGAGGCCAGCGTTCTTTTTCTGCCGGCCGCCTTCGTGCGCGACGCCGCCATCGAGGCGGTCTATGCCGGCCTCAAGCTGGCCGTGGTCGTGCCCGAGCACATCCCCATTCAGGATATGCTCCGTGTCCGCGAGGCGGCCGTGCAGCACGATACCCGCGTGATCGGCGGCAACACCGCCGGGATCATCAGCCCCGGGGAAGCCAACCTGGGCATTATTCCTGATATCGCCTTCAAGAAGGGCCGGGTGGGTACCGTCTCCCGCTCCGGTTCGATTACCTATTATGTGGCCGACACCCTGACTCATTCGGGATACGGCGAGACCACCTGTGTGGGGCTGGGCGGCGATCCCATCCTGGGCAGCACCTTCGACGAGATCCTGGACCTGTTCGACGCCGACGATGAGACCGAGGCGGTCGTCATGGTCGGCGAGATCGGCGGGGTCTACGAGGAGCGGGCCGCCGAACGGGTCTCCCAGATGAGCAAGCCGGTCGTCTTCATGATCGGCGGCATCACCGCACCTCCCGGAAAACGGATGGGTCACGCCGGGGCCATCGTGGAAGGTCAGATGGGTACGGCGCAGCACAAGGTGGAGGTCCTCCAGGAGGCTGGAGGCCACTGGGCCCGGACCTTTCAGGACATCCCCAGGATCCTGAAGGAACAGGGACTGTAGCACGGACCACTGAAACCAAGGGAGACCGACCGATGGAGGAAGCGCTCAAGAAATTGATCCCCGAGCTGGATCTGATCGCCGATGAGGAGCTCAGGAGTAAGGTCCTGGCCGTCTGGGAGGAGGCCCTGGAGCTGGGCGGCTGGCAGCCGGCCGACCTGAAGACGATCCCCTTTACCCTGTTGATCCCGAATTGCCCCATCGGATTCCTGGACCACGTCAGGGCGGTCACCAGGACCGCCGTCGAGGCCGCCGGGGTGATGCAGGAGATCTACGGGGATGCCATCGCTGTGAACCAGGATCATCTGGTGGCCGGGGCGCTGCTGCACGATATCGGCAAGCTGCTGGAATACCGCCGCCAGGGTGAAACGACGATCAAAAGCCGCCGCGGCGAGCTGCTGCGGCATCCCTTCACCGGGGCCGCTCTGACATTCAAGCACGATCTGCCCGATGAGGTTACTCATATGGTGGCTCTGCACGCCAGGGAGGGAGAGGGGGCCAAACGCTCGGTGGAGGCCATCATCATCACCCACGCCGATTTTCTGAACTATGAATCCCTCAAGCGGCGCCTTGGGGGATAATGTTGGGAAGGAGAAGGCCGCTATCGGAAAGGCCGTCAATATTGAAAGATTCGCCTCCGCCCGGAGGTCCGCCGCCCGCCGGAAATCCGCCCGCGCCCGCGGCGCGCTCCTCGCCTGCGCGCTGATCATTTCGCTCCTGCTATTCGGCTGCGGCTACGTCTATCAGGCCGAATGGCTGCTCTTTCCGGAGGAGAGCTCGCTCACCGGGAGGGTCGTCCTGGAGGCCGGCCGGGGATTCGACGACGTCGATGCCGTCCTGATCCGGCCGGGCGGAGACGGGGAGGACGAGCAGCGCTGGGATCTTGAGCTCAGCGGCCGGGGAGAGTTCCGCAAGGAGGATCTGCCGCCGGGCGACTACCGGCTGGAGATCACCAGGCCGCGCTACGATCCCTATGTCGACGTATTCTTCCTGGGAGAGGATGAATCCATCTACCTGGAAGTGGAATTGAAACGGTATACCATCCCCGAACGGATTTGGGATGTGCGCCTGGTGGGAGATTTTCAGGATTGGGATTTGGAGCGGGCCGTTCCCCTGGAGGATGAAGACGGGGACGGACTGTGGGAGGCGTCCCTTCCTTTTCCATCAGGCCGCTATCGGTATGCCTACCTGATCAACGGTCTGGAGGAGCGGTTCATCGACATCGACAGCCATCTATACGAACCCGACGGCCATGGGTACTATGATTCCGTTGTTGAGCTGAACGAGGCCCGGCTGGTCGAGTTTCGACTGGACGCCACCGATGACTGGTATCGCCGGGCGGTCTTCGATGAGCCCGCCGAGGAGCCCCGGACCGGCTGGGTCATCTGGGAGCCCGAGGAGCCCCGCCGGGGACAGGAGGTCTCCATTCTCTACGATGCCCGGAACGGTCCCCTGCAGGGCGCCGAACAGATCTGGCTGCACTGGGGGGTGAATGGCTGGTCGCTGCCGCCGCAATGGCCTGACGGCTCGGTCGAACAGGAGGACGGGACCTCCGTATGGACGCCCATGGATCTTCTCTCCGAGGAGATCTGGTGGACCGTCATTCCCACCGGCGAGGAGGTCGAAGCGGTCGATCTTGCCTTCACCGACGGCCGCAGCCGGGATGATAATCTCTCCCGGGACTGGCATATTGCAATCCTCTCCTTCGGCCGGATGGACACGCTGAGCTTCCCGCAGACGCCGGCTGCTCTGGACACGCTGCCGGTGACGGAACCATAGATCCGCGGGGAAGGGCCGAACATGATCGCCACCAAACAGAAACCGTTTGAAGAGATCCTCCGGTCACTGGAGGGTGAGCAGAAGATCTTCATCGTCGGATGCGGTGACTGTGCCACCATCTGCCATACCGGGGGGGAGGAAGAAGTCTGGGCCATGGAGGAGAAGCTCACCGCCCACGGCAAACAGGTGGTGGGCACCACCGTGATCGACGTGACCTGCCATACCCTCAAAGTCCGCAGTGTATTCAATGAACTGGCCGGGACCATCGATCAGGCCGACGGATTACTGATCCTGGCCTGCGGCGCGGGCGTACAGTCCGCCGCCCAGATTACGGAAAAGACGGTTCACCCCGGACTGGATTCTCTGTTTCTGGCGAACATCAGACGTCACGGACAGTTCAACGAACGCTGCTCGATGTGCGGTGAGTGCATTCTGGATCTCACCCGGGGGATCTGTCCGATTACCCGCTGCCCCAAGGGGCTCCTCAATGGACCCTGCGGCGGGGCCAAGGACGGCCAGTGTGAGGTCAAGCCGGAGCGGGAGTGTTGCTGGGTGGAGATCTACCATCGGCTCAAGGAACGCGGCGAGCTCGATCGGCTTCTGGACTACCAGCCGCCCAAGGATTTTCAAAGAACGGTCAAGCCCGGCCGCCTGGAGCTCAAGGAGCCTCCCGGCGGCATCATTAAATAATATATGCCGCAGGCGGCTTCCCCGGATGATCACCGCCGGACAGCCGCCGGCATTTCGACCCCCGGGACCACGATGTCCATGCTCAGCCGACAGCTTGACCAGGGACGATTCGCCGTCACCACCGAGATCGTTCCCCCCAAGGGGACCGAGATCGATGAGACCCTTTCGGTGGCCCGTTCCCTGTGGCCGCATGTTCAGGCCATCAATATCAACGAGAATCCCCACGCGGTGATGCGGATCAGCTCCCTGGCCGTCTCCCGGGTGCTGGTGGAGAACGGCATGGAGCCGGTGGTCCATGTGACCACCCGGGATAAGAACCGCCTGGCCCTGCAGAGCGATCTGCTCGGCGCAGCCGTGCTGGGTATCGAGAATGTCCTGGTCATCTCCGGCGATCATCAGAGCCTGGGAGATCATAAAGAGGCCAAGCCGGTCTACGATCTGGACACCATCCAGATGCTCCACGTCGTCACACAGCTCATGTCCGGGGAGGATCTGGCCGGCAATCCCCTGATGGGCGCGCCGCACTTTTTCCCCGGGGCGGCGGTCAATCCCCAGGCGGAGATCCCGGAGCTGGAGATTATCAAGATGGAGAAGAAGGTCCGGGCCGGAGCCCGGTTCTTTCAGACCCAGGCGGTCTATGATCTGGACGCCCTGGCGGCGTTCATGGAACGGATCCGCCACCTCGATGTCAAGGTCCTGGCCGGCATCGTGCCCCTCAAGTCCGCCCGCATGGGTCGATTCATGAACGAGAATATACCCGGAATCAGGGTGCCGGATGCCCTGTTGGATCGGATGGAGAAGGCCGGTGACCGGGAGGCCGAGAGTCTGGCCATCGCCCGGGATCTGATCACCGGCTGCCGGGACATCTGCGACGGTGTTCATCTGATGACCATCGGATGGTATCATAAGGTGTCGGCCATGCTGGAGGGCCTGGTGGGGTGAAGAGGATGAAGATCACACTGCAGCCCTTCACCGAGAGCGATATCGACCGGCTCATCGGCTGGATTCCGACGGCCGAGTTCCTGCTCCAGTGGGGAGGAGCCGGCTATACCTTCCCCCTGGACCGCAAGCAGGTGCTGTTTTATCTGGCCAAATCGATGCAGACGCCTCCGGACCGATTGATTTATAAGGCGGTCAACGAGAACGGCGGGGAAGTGGTCGGCCACGGGGAGATCCTGGCCATCGACACCCACCACCGTTCGGCCACCCTGGGACGGATCCTGGTCGGTTCACCGCAGGCCCGCGATCACGGGGTGGGGCAGCAGCTGGTCCGTGGGCTGGTCCGTATCTGTTTTGAGGAATTGAAGCTGCATCGCGTGGCCCTGCGCGTTTACGACTTCAATCTGGGAGCCATCCGCTGCTATGAGAAGGCGGGATTCAAACGGGAGGGATTGCACCGCGACATCCACCGCATCGGTGATCAATACTGGTCGGTGTATACCATGAGCATCCTGGAGGATGAGTGGGAGCGGTCCTGACCGTAACGGCTTTGCCGGGGTCCGGAAGGGTTCTTTGACCATCTTGAATGAAACGGGGGGCAGGCATGAGAGTCATCATCGTGGGGATGGGGCATGTCGGCAGTCAGCTGGCCCGGGAGCTGTCTCAGCGAAAGGCCGTGGAGCTGGTGCTGATCGATTCCGATCCGGAAAAATGCAGGGCCCTGGCCGATGAGCTGGATGCCCTGGTTCTGGAAGGAGACGGCACCGACCCGGAGCTGCTCAAGAAGGCCGACGTGAAGAAAGCCGATGCGCTGGTGGCCGCCACTCATTCGGATGCCCTGAACACCGTGGTGGCCATGCTGGGCAAGCAGTTCTCGGTGGAGACCATCATCGTCAAGCTCGATGAGGTCGGTCTGCGCACCGCCTGTCAGGAGATCGGCGTCTCGCACATTATCTCTCCCAAGTTTTCGGCGGTGACCGAGATCATCGGCGTTCTCTACGGGTATAACATTCTGGACTTCTCCATGCTGATCAAGGGAGGTGTCCGGCTGGGCGAGCTCAGAGCCGGTGAGATGGTCGGCAAGCGCATCGAAGAGATCGAGTTTCCTCAAGGCGTGCTGGTCATTGCCGTCTTCCGGGATGAAAAGGTGGTGGTGCCCGCGGGGCAGACCAGGATTCAGGAGGACGACCGGCTGCTGATCATCGCCGAGAACGTTAAAGCGCTGGATGCTGTCCGCCAGATCTGGAAACAGGAAGACTAGAACAGGAACCCAACACTCCATCCGGCTCTCTTTTCCCTGCGACCATTCCATGCCGCTGGAAAGATACATACAGCCCGTCAACCGAAGCACCGTCCTGACCCATCTGGCCCTGGGAACCGGATTGATCGGGCTGACCGATCTGGCGCCGGCCCTCTACTCGGTGCTGGTCGGCGAGTTCCTCTATACGGCCCTCTTCGGGTTGCTCAGCGCGGTGCTGATGGTATTGGGATTCGGGATCTACCGGGCGCGGCAATCCACGGCCAGGGAGCTGCGGCTCAAGGATGGCCTGGTCGTGACCGCCCTGTCCTATCTTCTGTTCGGTCTGGTCAACGCCTGCGCCTTTCTCCCCGTGGCCTCGTTTCTGGACGGCTTCTTCGAGGCCATGTCCGGGTTCACCACCACCGGTCTGACGGTCCTGAATGTCACCGCCCTGCCGCGGACGTTGCTGTTCTTCCGGTCCTTCTCTCAATGGGTCGGCGGACTGGGTATCATCATCCTCTCCCTGGCCATTCTGCTGCGGCCGGGGAAAGCCATCTTCCAGCTCTACACCACCGAATTCGGTGAAGAGAACATCAAGGGCAGCGTCATCGCCACCGCCCGCATCGTCGCCAGGATCTATCTGGTTTTGACGGGCCTCGGATTCCTGGCCTATGTGCTGTCCGGCATGGGATTCTCCGACGCCCTGATCCACATTCTCAGCACCCTGCCCACGGGCGGCTTCTCCAGCCATCCGGACAGCATCGGCCATTTCCAGGGCACGGCCATTCCCCTGGTGGTGTGCCTGTTCATGATCCTGGGTGCGATCAGTTTTCCCTTGTATTACCGCCTGGCCCGAAAGAACCTCAAAAGCCTGTGGACCAACATGCAGGTGAGAGGCTTGATGGCGCTTCTTTTCACCGGCGCGCTGATCTTCTTCATCCTCCTCGGCGCGACCCGGCTGCAGGTTCTTCCGGCCCTTTTTCAAGCCGTCTCCTCGCTGACCACGACAGGATATAATACGTTCGATACCAATGTATTATCCCCTGCAGGCAAGATCCTGACGATCGTCCTGATGAACATCGGCGGAACCACCGGATCCACCGCCGGCGGGATCAAGATCTTCCGTCTGCTGGCCATCCTGGCGCTGATGCGCTGGCTGGTCCTCCAGGCGCTGCTTCCCAAAGAAGCCCGGCTTCCCCTGGCCATCGGCCGGATGAAGATGGCCGACGAGGAGATCAAGATGCTGGCGGCCTTCCTGTGTGCCTATCTGGTCGTGCTCGGCCTGTCCACCTTTGCGGTGCTATGGATCGAAGGTTTTCCCTTTGTGGACACCCTTTTCGAGACCTCCTCGGCCATGGGCACGGTGGGCCTTTCGACCGGCCTGACCTCACCCGATCTGTCCCCCTGGACCAAGCTGATCCTGATCCTGAATATGTGGATGGGCCGGCTGGAGATCATTCCCGTGCTGGTGGTTTTCTACCCCCGTACCTGGCTGCGCTGGTAAAATCCCTCGCCGAAGAAATTTCTTGACAAAAAGCCCAAAAGCACTCATATTTGGCCGAAGCCGAAGATATGGAGACAGGCCTTTTTCTGAACACCATATCTTGGTGTTCAGAACGCCGTGTGACCTGCCATCCGTTCAGGGGGGAAACCATGTCCAAGAGAGCGTTCGTTTGTATGATGATCGCGTTCTTCATGGTCGGCAGTCTGATGCTCACCGCTGCGCCTACTCCGGCTGAGGAACCCGAGCCGCAAATGGCCCCGCTGCCCGAGTATGAACAGAGGGAGTTGCCTCCGGGGACCGGATTCGTTCCACAGCGGATCGATCAATCGCATATCACCGGGCAGGAGATGCCAGAGAAATTTAAAGATCTCATGCCCCCGCCGGCCCAGTTCGACTGGCGCACAACAGGCAAGGTCACCTCGGTCAAGAACCAGGATACCTGCGGATCCTGCTACGCCTTTGCCGCCCTGGCCAACATCGAGGCCAAGTTGCTCATCGACGGGGCCGGGACCTATGATTTTTCGGAGAACCACGCCAAGGAATGCAATTACTGGGACCGCAGCTGCAACGGCGGCAACTACTGGCACATGGCCGACCTGTTCTCCAAGACCGGCACCGTGCTGGAATCCTGCGATCCCTATGTGGCCTGGAACACGACCTGCAAGACCACCTGCCCGTACCAGAAGACGCTGCTCGACTGGCGCCGGATCTGCGGCGCCAGCGTGCCGTCCACAGCCGTTCTGAAGAACTATATCTACACGTACGGGCCGGTCTATACCGTGCTCTACGCCGGGGACAGCTCCGATCCCACCTGGTGGAGCACCTTCTCAAGTTATGACGGCACATACACCCTGAGCTACTCCGGCATGTATGATCCCAACCACGCCGTCTGCATCGTCGGCTGGGACGACACCGCCGTGACCAAGGACGGCAAGGCCGGGGCCTGGATCGTCAAGAACTCCTGGGGCACCTCCTGGGGCGGCACCTGCGGGGTGGGCAGCGAGAGCGGGTACTTCAAGATCGCCTACGGCGATGCCCGCATCGGCGAGTGGTCCTCGTTCATCTACGACTGGCAAAACTATGACACCAGCGGCGGGCTCCTGTACTATGACGAGGGCGGCTGGCGGGAGGACTGGGGCTACGGGGTAGGCTACCTCACCGCCTGGGGCATGTGCAAGTTCGTCCCGGCCAGCGCCTGTCAGGCCACCCGGGTGGAGTTCTGGACCACCGACATCACCACCGATGTGGACGTCTATCTCTACGATACCTTCAGCGGCGGCACCCTGAGCAATCTGCTGGCCAGTTACACAGACACCAGCTTCGCCGAGGTAGGCTATCACTCGGTGGCCTTCAGCTCGCCGCCCTCGATCTCGGCAGGCAACGACGTCTACGCGGCGGTCAAGTTCACCAACTCCAGCTACGGCTGGCCGGTGGCTGCCTGTGATACCGGCACCATCGAGTCCAACAAAACCTATCTCAGTCTGTACGGATCCACCTGGACCGAGATGGGGTCCGGCAACGGCACCGACATCGCCATCCGGTTGCGCCACACCACCTCCACCGGGGCCCCGGGCATCGACGTGGTTCCCGATACCCTGCAGTACGGCCAGGTGACGGTGAACACCGACTCCATCCAGGCCATCAAGGTGAAGAATACCGGCACCGACACCCTGCGGGTGACCGATATCAATTCCTCCGATGCCGCCTTCACCGTCTCCGATACTTCCTTCAAGGTGGCCCCCTCCGGGAGCACCAATGTCAACGTGACCTTCCGACCACCGGGGGCGCAGGGCTATTCGGAGACCCTGAATATCATCCATAACGCCAAGGGACAGACAATCGTTTATCTCTTCGGCCAGGGCGTCCCGGTGAGCGCTCCCGGCATTCAGGTTGTTCCCGGCAGCCTGGACTTCGGCCAGGTGGCGGTGGGGGATGACTCCTCGGCGGCGCTGCGAATCAAGAGCACCGGCACGGACACCCTGCATGTGGCCGATATCAATGCTTCTTCCGCTGTCTTCGGTCTCTCCGACACGGCCTTTGTCCTGGCCCCGGCGGAGAGCGCCGATGTGACCGTCACCTTTACCCCGGCCGCCATCCAGACCTATGCCGAATCGTTGCTCATCGTCCACGATGCCGCCAAGGGGACCGCCGTCGTGCCGCTCGACGGTGAAGGCATCGCCGCCATGGACCTGAGCATCTCCACCGGGGATATCCAGTTTGTGCCCGCCGCCCCGCTGATCGGCGACACGGTCGCCATGACCGCCCGGGTGCATCACGATGCACCACCCAAGGGATTGCTCCTGTCGGCCGACTCGGTACTGGTTCGCTTCTATGACGGCAATCCGGACAGCACGGGCGTCCAGATCGGAGCCGATCAGATCATTCCTTCGATCCTGGCCGATTCCAGCGAGACGGCTCAGGTTCAATGGGTCGCGGCCGGCATGGGCGTCCACGCCATCCACGTGCTGGTCGATCCGGACGACGATTTCACGGAGCTGAACGAGACCAATAACCGGGCCAAGCAATCGCTGGCTGTGGCCACCGATCCCATCGTGCTCGACGTCGTCCTGAGTGATCCGTCTCCCACCGGGGCCGGTCCGATCGATTTCACCATCACCTTCGACCGGGCCATGGACACGGCTATGGCACCGGCGGTGACCTATGGATCGATCAGTCCCTACGATGCCCACACGGTGACGGCCGGGCCGGGCTGGTCGGCCGACTCGACCGGGTGGACCGGGCAGGACACCATCGCGGCGGCGAAGACTGACGGCTGGAACACCATCCGCATCGCCGGCGCACAGGATCCATACGGCCATACCATGGCGGTGGACACCTCCCATACATTCTTCATCGATACCGCGCCGCCGACATCGCTGGCTGGCTCACCGCGGTATTCAAACAGCCAGTACTTTCCCGTCTCCTGGTCGGGGACCGATCCCGATCCCGGCTCAGGGGTGGCCACCTATACCGTCACCGTCACCGTGGACGGCCTGTTTCCATCCACCTGGCTGAGCGATACAGCCGATACCACTGCCGTGTACACCGGCTCCAACGGCCACTACTATAGTTTCTCCGTCGCGGCCACCGACAGCGCCGGCAACGAGGAATCGCCGGCCCCCGCGCCCGACTGCAGCACATGGGTGGATACCCAGACTCCGGATAAACCCGCCATGCTCTGGCCGCCCGATGATTTTATCAGCGGTGATCAGACGCCGACGTTGTGCTGGGGCGAGGTGGTCAAGGAGACCGGGTCATCCGAACGATCCCGGCATCTCACGGCGGGGGAGAAGGCCACCGCGGTGAGCTATCAGCTGCAGCTGTCGCTGAACGCCGGCTGCCAGGATCCGGTGGTGGATACCTCCGGATTGACCGACACGACCTTTGCCATCCTGACGCCTCTGTCCGATAACCAGTACTTCTGGCGGGTCCAGGCCATGGACCTGGCCGGGAACGAGAGCGGATTTCCCACCATCGCCAACGCCTTCCAGGTGGATACCCAGGTGCCTCTGGTCACCGACGCCACCGAGTGGCCCGATACCAGCTTCGGCGGGCCCTTCCCGGTGTCGGCCAACGTCGGCGATCCCTCCGGAATCAATCTGGTCCTGCTGTGGTACCGCACCGGCGAGGACACTCTGTGGCGGGCCGATACCATGGAGGTGGCCAAGATCCTCTACGGCGGGTTCATACCCCAGCAGACCACGCCCAATACCGAGGTGCACTATTACGTCTACGCCGAGGACGGGGCCGTTCCGCCCAATGCCCAGACCGATCCGGTGGGGGCGCCGGATCAAGTGCTCTCTTTCACCGCCTACACGACCGGACTGCCCGGTGGCGAGACCTATCGCGGCCTGCCGGAACGGTTCGCCCTGTATCAGAACTATCCCGATCCGTTCAACGCCGGCACGGAGATTCTCTATGCCCTGCCGTATTCCTGTGATGTCATCCTGGAGATCTACAATATTCTGGGACAGCGGGTGACCGTGCTGGTCGATGGACCGCAACCGGCCGGATATCACACCGTTCGGTGGGAAGGATTCGACGCCTACGGCCGGCAGGTGGCCACCGGCGTCTACCTCTACCGGCTGCGCACGGATACGTTTCATGAGACCCGAAAAATGGTTTTGCTGCGGTAACTTAGAGATGTTCTCCGGCCGCGGGCGGGAGAAGAAAGACTTGACTTTGAGAGGAAATTTGATTTATTTATGGGTTCGAACAATCCATTGGTTATGCACGATTCGTCATTGATGACGACCGAGGCGTTCTGTCGGGTCGCGAACTCACCGGCTGGCCGTTCCAGCCAATTAAGGAGGTGTGCTCCACGTGGCCAGCGTGAATAAAGTGATTCTCATCGGGAATCTGGGCAAAGATCCGGAGCTTCGTTACACACCGGGCGGGTCGGCGGTGGTCAATTTTCCCATCGCCACCAATGAGAGGTGGAAGGACAAAGACGGCAATCCCCAGGAACGAACTGAATGGCATAATATCGTGCTGTGGGGAAGATTGGCGGAGATCGCCAACGACTACCTGAAAAAAGGAAGCCCCGTCTATATCGAGGGCCGCCTGCAGACTCGCAGCTGGGATGACCGGGATGGCAATAAGCGATACACCACCGAGATCGTGGGAACACAGATGCAGATGCTAGGGCGCGCCGAAGGAGGTGGTGGTGAAGGCCGACCGATGGGGCAGGATGAGGGCGGTAGCCGGAAAGGCGGCGCTCAATCCGGCGCAGAAAAAAGCGGTGACGATGTTGACGACGATCTGCCTTTCTAAGGCATCCACGGACTTTTCGAACGGTGTGCCTCGAATCGACCCGATGCCTTGAGATAAAACGGCACGGCCGTGTGGGAACTATGGGGGTGACCCGGATCCGGAAAGTGGGTGACCCCCACCATTATATCGACTCATTCATTCCCGGGACACCCCGGGTTTGGCATCCATCTTTTGTCTTTTATGAGAATAAGAAAAAATAAAGGTTCCCGGAAATCTCAATTTCACCCGGCCCAGACCATCATCCTCAGTTTTTTGGGAACCATTCTGCTGGGCTGGATCCTGCTGTCACTGCCGCAGGCTTCCACAGGGCCCCCGCTGTCTCTGGTGGATGCGCTGTTTACATCCACCTCGGCCACCTGTGTCACCGGCCTGATCGTGGTGGACACCGGCACCCGCTTTACCACCTTCGGTCAGGTGGTCATCCTGGCGCTGATCCAGCTCGGCGGGCTGGGCATTATGACTTTCTCGGCCCTGTTCCTGATCTTCATGGGGGGCAGGTTTTCTCTCAAGCACCGGCTGCTGATGCAGGAATCCTTCAGCCAATTTCCGATGAAGGACATATTCCATCTGGTCCGGCTGGTGGTCTCCTTCACTCTGCTGATCGAATTCCTGGGGGCACTGTTTCTGTACGGCAAGTTCCTGCGGTTTTTTCCGCCTTTTCAGGCCTCCTATTACGCTGTGTTCCATTCCATCTCGGCCTTCTGTAACGCCGGGTTTTCGCTCTATGAGACCAGTTTTTTCGCTTTCCAGAACGATCTGCAGGTGAACGTGGTCATCACCTCGCTGATCATCGTCGGCGGGATCGGCTTTTTCGTCCTGGCCGATTTTAATCTTATGGAGCGGATCGTCCGTCTGAGAAAACCCCGGCTGTCCCTGCACACCAAGACGGTACTCCTGGTCACCGGCGTGCTGATCCTCCTGGGGACCGTTCTGGTGCTGGTCATGGAATGGCATAATGTGTTGTCCGGAAAACCGTTCGGGGTGAAGCTGCTGGCCGCCTACTTCCAGTCAGTGACGGCCCGAACGGCCGGATTCAATACCCTGTTCACCGGTCGGCTGACCAACGCCACCCTGTTCGTCCTGATCCTGCTGATGTTCGTCGGGGCCTCTCCGGGATCGACCGGCGGGGGGATCAAGACCAGCACTTTCGGGATCCTCATCGCCCTGCTGGTCTCCCGTATCCGGGGCCGGAGAAACGTAGAGGTGTTCGGCCGGACGGTGCCGTTGGGCATCGTGGCCAAAGCCGTTTCGGTGGCCGCCCTGGCCCTGTTCACCGTGATCGTCTTCACCCTGGCCCTGTCGGTGACCGAAGGGGGGCTGGTCTCCGCGCAGCTCAACCGGGGTCAGTTTCTGGAGTTTCTCTTCGAGATCACCTCGGCATTCGGCACCGTCGGGCTGTCCACGGGCGTCACCTCCACCCTCTCCTCGGTGGGCAAGATCCTGGTGGCCATCACCATATTCATCGGGAGGCTGGGGCCGCTGACCCTGGCGCTGGCCGTCGGGCAGAGGGTCATACGGCGCAGCTATGAATTTCCCGAGGAAAACATCATGGTGGGATAAAGAAGGAGAGGTGCGATGCGTCAATATGCCGTCATTGGCCTGGGGACTTTCGGATTCAAGCTGGCCACCACGCTGGTCGAGATGGGCGGGCAGGTGCTGGCCATCGATAACGACCGCGACCGCGTCCAGGAGATCAAGGACCTGGTTACCGACGCCGTGGTTCTGGACGCCACCGACAAGGCGGCTATGGATTCACTGGATCTGACCGCGCTGGATATGGTGGTCGTCTCGGTGGGACAACTCGAGGACAGCGTGCTCATCTCGCTGTATCTCAGAGAGGCGGGCGTCTCCGAGATCGTGGTCAAGGCTCTCAATGCCGATCATGTCAAGATCCTCAAATTGCTCGGCGTCAGCCGGGTGGTGCTGCCGGAGGAGGAGATGGCCGTGCGCCTGGCCGGCAGTCTGCTGACACCCAATATCATCGAGCATATCCCCCTTTCTCCGGGGCACAGCATCGTCGAGGTCAAGGCCCCGATGAGTTTCTGGGGCAATACCATCGGGGATCTGGATATTCGCAAGAAATATAAAGTCGAGGTTATCGCTCTGAAGAAATATGTCGTTTCCAAGCTGGACAACAAGGAGACGGTGGATGAATCCAGGACCCGGGTGGTTCCCTCGGCCGACGAGATGATCAATTCCGGGGATGCCCTGGTGGTCATCGGTAAGAACGAAGATATCGAGAAGATGCGCAGGCTGTGATGACCTGCGGGAGGATGTTGAGGAGAAGATCTCAGGAGGGATAATGATCAAGCTTTCGGACTTCTTTACCGAGAAGACGATCCGGACCGGACTGGCAGGAAAGAAGAAGAAGGAGGTCATCGCCGAGCTGGTCGATTGTCTGGCCGGGGCCGGGCTGGTGACCGATGGGAAAAGTCTGCTGAAGGCCGTTCTGGCCCGGGAGAAGATCCAGTCCACCGGACTGGGCGGCGGTGTGGCCATTCCGCACGCGCGTGCCGCCCATATCCAGCGGATCGCCATGGCCGTCGGCCGGTACGAGGAGGGGATCGATTTCTCCTCTCTGGACAGGAAACCCGTGCATCTGGTTTTTCTGGTGGCCGCCCCGGCCGAGGCCGCCCGGCCGTATATCCAGACGGTGGCCAAGGTAGCCCGGCTGATGAAGACCCCGCCCTACAAGGACCGTATGCTCAAGGCGGCCGACAGCGTCGAGATCGCACAGCTGATCGAGGAATTCGACCGGCAGCATCCGGGGGACGTGCAGGTCGAGAAGACGGAGGACGGACGGGTCATTCATCCGGAATAATCCATGAATGGAGTGTGAGATGAAGAAGGTCTCCTGTATCATCCAGACCCCGCGGGCCACGCAGCTACTGGACCGGCTGGGCGGATCGGATTGTTTCCTGGGCGTGACCGTAACCGGCGTGCGGGGCTGTGGGCGTCAGAAAGGGCATCTGCCCAAGGAGTTGTCTGATCAACACGTCCGCCTGCGGGCCTGCACTAAATTGGAGTTCGTGGTCCCGGACGACTGTGTTGATCAGCTGGTGGAGGTGATCGTCGAGGTCAACCGGACCGGGAAGCGGGGCATGGGGGACGGCAAGATTTTCATCACCCCGGTGGAGGATGCCGTGCGCATCAGCAGCGGGGAGAGGGGCGAGGAGGGTGTGACCTGAGCGTATGCTCGGGCTGGGGAGAAGCAACGGCTGCTTCTCCTGCGGCGCCCTATGCTCTGGCTGGTTATGCTTCAGTTGTTTAGAGGTGGTTGCCTGTATCTCGGCTGCAAAGACTACGGCCGCCGGATCGAAATGATCCGGCGGCTTTTTATATGGCGGCGGAGGCGACCACGGAGTCTGCGGGCGACTCTCCGGTCAGCTGTTTCGTCCGGATTTACCACTCGTTTTCCAGGAAACGGTCGAACTCGCCCACCTCCCGGCTGAGCTTGTCATAACCAGTGCCATCCTGGTGGACGGTGCGGAATCGATAGTGGTACTGCACGGCGGTATCGCCCACCGCTCCGCCGTCGGTATACTCGGAGACGATCGTGGAATCGTAGAGAACCGGAACGGCCGCGGAAGGCCCGGTCTGGCGGTAGATGAGGTACCGGCCGGCCTGGCCGACATCGGCCCAATCGAAGTATAACGCTCCATCCACTACAGAGATCTCCGGATCAACCGTCCGCCAGGCGGTCCCGGCCATGATCAGCCAGTCGAAGTCCTGTCGATCCCAGCCGGAGGTGTTGGTTTTCAAATAGCTGCGGTCCCAGCAGCGGCCGGGATACTCATCCGGATCGCTTTCCTCCATCTCCGCGCCCATGATCGCCTCGCATCCGGCGGGAAACTCGATCCCGATCCAGAAGTCGGAGCACAGATCTTTGAGGGCCTGATATGAATCCAGATCGATGTTATTAGCGACCGAGGGATCGAAGGCGATGGCGGCCAGAAGCGTCGCCTCATCCGGTGTGGACCCCGATCCCCACACCTTCAGTGAGCAGACCACGGCCGAGTCGGCCACAGCAGGCCGGACATACCGGAGGTCGAATGGCCGGAACCGCTCCGCCGGGGTGAAGTGAACCGCGGCGATATCGCCGGCACTCATGTCGCGGCGCTCGATCTCTGGATAGGTATAAAATCCCTGATCATGATAGCGCAACTCCCCGCAACCGGCCGGATGGTTGGTGAAGCCGGGGTAGTGCTTCGCCTTCGCAGAGAGGGTCGTTAGGGTATCGTTGTAAGCGCTGGTGTCGCTGGGCCAGAGGGTCCAGACCTTCATCTCGTAATCCATCGCCTCGATCAGAGTGAAGGCAGATGCGGTCGTATCCAGAGCGGCCATGACCGTCTCCAGAGGCTCGACATTCGGCGCTTTGAGGAAGTCGAGCACCTGGGCGGGCCCGAAGACGGGAGCCCGGCTGGTGTCCAATACGGTCATGAAGACCTGATAGCAGCCGGAGGCGGCGACATTGAATCCATAGTTGGTGATGGCCACCGAGTCGATGACAATCTCCATATCGTTGGCGTTGGGCCCGGGAATCTTCATGGCCGAGACGCCGATGTCGGAGGGCGCGCCGACCCGGCCGGAGAGGGTGATGTGATCGACCTGCAGTCCGACCGTGCCGGTGGTGTCCATGAAGCCGTTGGAGACGCCGATGGCCACCTGGAGGGTGTCCCAGACGATGGTGGAGTCGGTGACCAGCGGGGACAGATCGTGCATCCAGTCGGACCACTGGTCGACGCACCACCAGCTATCATCGTTGATATCCTCCAAATTGTAAATATATCCGCACGGATGCCAGAGCCAGGCAGGCGTCCTCCAGGGATCATCATCCAGCTTAAACTCGTTGGCTCCAGAAAGTTCCTGGCCGGCCGGATCCCCCTTGAGATACCAGATCAGGTCCAGGGAGGCCATGTTATCGGGCAGATCATCGCGGGCGATCTTGGGTGAGATGATGTAGGTGTCCACATCCTGGGCGAACTCGAAGGTGACCGAGTCGGAGCACATCAGCTTGCACGGCCCGGTGAGGGCGTCGCCGTGGGCCAGCCACCACCAGTCGCCGGTGGGGGCATGACCATGATATCGCTCCCAGCCCGGATCGGCCCCCTCGAAACCGTCGAAGAAGAGCGTATCGCCGCCCAGGGGCGCGTCCAGATCGGCCAGCCGGGCCGAGTCCAGGCCCTCGACGATGAGCACATCGTCGATGATGAAGCCGAACAGGGTGCTGTCGTCGGCGGTGTCGTAGCCCCAATCGGAGCCGCCGGCAAAAGCTACCTGGACGGTGTCGCCGGCGAAGGGCCGCAGGTCGAAGATCTTGGTCGTGACCGTCTCGTCACTGCCCTCGCCGGTGCCGTCGCAGGCGAACCCGCCGATCCACCGGTCGTAGGGCTCTCCATAGGGCTCCTCCTGCTCTCCGTGGAATTCCCAGCAGCGCAGGATGTTCCACTCGTTGACCGGATCCGGCGGATGACGATAGAATGAGCTGTCGGCGGTCACCTGATAGGGGGCGATCTCCTCGTACAGGGTGTCGGCCCCGGCCGCCCTGATGCGGACGTTATAACCGTCCCAGCCCTCGAAGATGCCGAAGCCATGGGCCTCCTCGCAGCGGATATGATGCCTGTAGATCAGAAACAGGGAGTCCTTGTCGGCCGGGATGAACAGCCTGGGGCTGAACAGGGCCTCGTACAGCTCGCTGGCGTAGCCGCCGATTCCGGGATCGCCCCACCACAGGGAGGAGTCGCCGCTGATGGCCCGGAAGGTGTCCGGATGCCACATGTCCACCACCCGACCGGTGGTGCGGTCCTCGGTGGTCCAGGGCGTGCCGGTGATGCGGTCGTTCCAGGAGGGCTGACCCAGCAGATCCTCTCCGCCGAACCGCAACAGGGTGTCGAGGACGGCGAAGGGATATTTACTGGCAGGGACGATCGCGCTTTTTTTGGGCAGGGCAATACGTTCCGCCGGTTTCGGGCCGGCGCCGGGCCGCGATTCTGCCGGCGTCGATCCCGCGGCCAGGACCAGGACGGCGGCCAGGAGGATGGTCCCGGCCGGCAGGCACCTTCTCTGTTGTGGAAGCATCAGACATCACCCTTGTGCGGTCAACATTTCCAAGCCATCGCCGGCTCCGCTTCTATTCTATCAGGTTCATTGGACTTTGTCAAGGTTTTTTTGGTCAAGGGTGTCGGAAAAACCGCCGGAGCTAAGGTCAGCCCCGGCGGTTTTCTCTCTCGGTCCGCTCAGCTTGTTACTTTTCGATAGCGCTACCTGGCAGCTCCTTTCGAGTTGCCCAAATCCTTATCGAAGGTGCCCACCCGGTTGGAATCGCTGCTCTCCCCGCCGTCCTTGACCACCCGGATCAGGTAATAGCGGTTGGCCGCCGCCGGCGACGGATCGGTCCAGGTGACATCGGTGGTTGAATCGGTCGGCGTCGCCGGGGTGAAGTTCGGATCGCTGTCGTCGCTGTAGATGCGGTACAGCTCGGCGCCGCTCTTGGGCGACCAGATCAGCGTCACCGTGGTCAGGTTCTTCTGAATGATCAGATCGTCCACCGGCGAGAGGCCGCCCTCGATGGTGGCGGTCAGCTGATAGGTCAGGTCGCAGAGGTCAGCGGCCCCGGGAAGCCCCTGCTGGTCGCGAGTGCTGAAGACCAGCGTGGCCGTGTAGGTCGATCCGGGCTCGGCGACGCTGTCGTCGAACTGCACATCCCAGGAGCCCGGAGTGGCGCCCACATCGGTTGGGCTGAACCCGCCGGCGATGCTGAACCGTCCGCTGCCGGCGATCTGGGCGTCATAGACGTTGAGCAGGGCCTGTAGGGTGTCGTAATCGTAGTTGTGGGCCGGGGCTGCCTGGTCGCTGAACTCTCCGACGGCGTGGGTGCCGAAATCGAGGGTGTCGGCGATCGTCTCCGATCCAGCCTGGGTGGACGGCCGGGCGTGGTCCAGCACCGTGCCGGAAAGGGCTACGTCCACGGTGGGATCGTCGACATCGTCGCAGGCGATCTCCAGGTCGCCGCTCCTGGAGCCGGACGTTGCCGTGTTCATCGAGATGACGAAGTCGCTGCTGTCCTGGGCATCGATGGTATAGGCGCCGGCGGGAGCGGAGAAGCCGGTCGGAGCGCTCAGCTCGATGTCCAGCTCGTCGGCCGGAAGCCCGGCCACGTTGTGGATACGTAGGACCTCCTCGGCCGTGGCCCCGACGATGACCGTGCCGAAGGCCAGCGAGGTCACGGTCTGGATCTTGGCCGGCAGCTGGATGTCCAGGTGGACAGGCAGGTGATCGGAGGCCTGGTGGAGGTTCTCGCCCAGGATCGGGCCGACGGCCTGATTCTCGGGATCATTGATTGATTTGTTCAATCGAGCCGGATAGACATCCCCGTCGTTCCCGTAACAATCGTAGCTTCCGGCGATGTAGTCGATGCCCTCGCCGTCGTCGGTGGCGTAGGAGATCAGCAATTGATCGAAGCGGTCGTCCATCCCTCCAGTGGCCCCGCCGCCGAAGGAGAGCGTCCGCGGCGACTGGGTGATGATGTCCACCATGGCCGCGACGTCGTGCCAGTTGCCCGGGCGATTGATGGGATCCTTGAACCGCCCGTCGTTGTCGGCCTCGCTGCCGACCAGCTTCTGGTAGGCGCTCTCGGTGCTGGCCCGGATATTCAGGTCGGCGCCCAGGAAGAAGTGGGAGCCCGAGGGCAGGGCATTGGTGTGATTGCGCAGGATAGTGCATTCGGCCAGGCGTTTGGTCTGGTCATCTCCGCCGGAACCAGCCTTCAGGTGGGCCGAATAGACCCGGAACTCGGCCCCGGAGGCGCTGTAGCCATCGGGCCGGAGGACGTACTCGTTGATATCTCGCAGCGCGGTTTCGATGGCCGTCTGTGACAGAAAGTCGACCGTGGCGACTTTGTAAAACAAGGAGTTGTCGGTGTCATAGCCGTCGATAAAAGGGGCTGCCGCATAGGTGCCCGGCTGGCCGGCGTTGAGGATGTTGTTGAGGAACTGGGTCTGCCCCGAGGAGCTGAGCATCTCCTGGACGACCAGGACGTCGGGATCGATCTCGTCGATCACCGCCTGGAAATCGTCCTCCCGGGCCGAGCCGGTCGAGCCGGGGAAATTGAGCACGTTGTAGGTGCAGATGCGCAGAGCGGAACCCGGGAAGGGGGTCGCCAGGATCCCGGCGATCACCAGCAGCGGGATCCACCTGCGAAATGTTCTCACACGCCATCGGTTCATGGGTCTCTATCCTTCCTCTCTCTCGGTCCGCTCAGAGGTTACTGAATAAAACAGCCTGCCGATCAGGTGTTTTCTCTTATGATTTTTACGGTTTTTGGATTTTCACCAACACGGACACGGCTCTCAATCATTTGCCGGTGTTCGTCAGCCCGGTGTCGAACTCCCCGGCCACGTTGGACGCCTCGCTCTTGTATCCCCCGGCGTCAACAGCCGAGACCGCGTAAAAGTAGTTCACCGTGATCTGGCCGGTGATCCCCGGCGTACTATCAATATAGATCGTATCGGGAGTTTCGTCAAGTGAATCGCCCGGGCCGGGCACGAAATCAGGGATCGTGTCGCGATAGACCACGTAATGGTCTGCCCCGGACCCGCCGGCCGCCGGCGACCACAGCAGCACCAATGTGGTGTCCGACAGGGTGACGGTCAGATCGTCCACCGGCCCGATGCAGTTGGATGCTCCTGGCGTGGGGGTGGCGAAGGTGCGCACCGAGTCCCCACCGTCGGGGCACCGCCCGATGGAGGTCTCCGTTCCCGGGCCGGTGTCATAGGCCAGACTGTCCACCACGATGCCGGTGGTGTAGTAGCTGCCGATGAAGATGTACACTGTGTCGCTGGTGGAACTCAGGCTGATCTCGTTGTCGCCGGTGGTGAACGTTACCTGGATCATATTGACGGCCAGCGAGTCGTCCACCTCGGTGGTTTCCTCCGGACTCTCGTAGTACTCGAAGTCGGCGTGGAAGCCGAATTCCTCCAGAAAACCGTCGCTGGGCGGATCGGAGCCGTCCTTGGCCGCCACCAGGTATTCACCGGCAGCAAGAATCGTGCCCTCCGGGAACTCCCAGATGTCGGCGCTATAATATGGAGCGTCCTGGAGGCGCCAGCCGCTCAGGTCGATCGTTCGGGGGCCGGGGTTGTAAATCTCGATGAACTCGGAGGCATCCCCCGAGGTGGCCGGGTCCGGATACAGCTCGTTGATGTACACCTTGGGAAAGGAGTCGGGAGCGGCATACCAGACGGCCTCGTCGGTGACCAGTTTTCCGGTGCCGCCGAAGTCCAGGGCGTCGTTGTAGGTCACGGTGATCGTCTCGCCGCTGCCCACCCCGACCTGGCCGTTGTCTGCCGTCACCGTGGTCTCGAAGCCCACCGTCCCGGTGAAGATCCCTGTGTTGACGCCGGTCTCGGCCAGGGCGATCAGCTCGCCCACGGTATCGGTCGTCTGGCTCTGAACGGTGACCACGGTCGTATCCACGGCCACCGGATTCCTGTTGACCAGACTGTCGCTGTCGGTCACGGTGATCAGCCCGGTGGTGTCAGGGCCGATGTAGATGTTATCATCCAGGGTTACCGTTCCGTTGACGCCGCCGGGCAGAGAGCCGCAGATGTCCCGGATACCGCGAAACTCATTGTAGTACAGAGCGGCCACATTCTGATCGTGGACCACCAGGAGGTTCTCATCATTCTGCACGTCTCCCGCCATGGTCCAGTTGTTGGAGCCCAGCAGAACTGTGGCATCGCCGGTGGTGTTGTGATCGACGACCATGAATTTATGGTGCATGTAGCCCCAATCGTAGGCGATGTAGCAGACGGGCACCCCGGCTCCCACCAGGTTATAGTATTCGTTGCCGGTGCATTGCAGGCAGAAGGTGTCCACCACGCCCTCTACCCAGACGCCCCGGTTATGGGCGTTGATCAGGGCGTTACGGATATCGTCGCTGGTGATGACGTAGACACAGAAGTAAAGATTCTCCTCGGCGCCGTTGATGGCCTCCACGATGCGGTTCTCTATGTATGAGGGCGGCGAGAAGTAATACTCCACGGCCACGCCGCCGCAGTCGGACGTATCGGAAACGGGCGTGGAGCCGAACTTGCAGGTATGAAAACGGGCGTCGTTGTGGTTGGGCAGGATGGTGCCCCACATCTCGTGAAACTCGGTCTCGTAGGCCTGGGCCAGCTCCGGGCAGTCGATGACGATGGAAGCGTTGTTGTTCCACCAGCAGCCGGAGTAGGTGTTGTTGGTCGAGCCGGTCCACACCTTCTGGCCGTCCACGATGCACATCTTATTGTGCATCGAGTAATTCTTGTCGCCGGGGCAGACGCCCATGCTGTCGTAAGCGACCTCGATGCCGCACGCTTTCAGGGTATCGTAATCGGCGTTGGAACCGTCGAACTCGTGGTCGGAGATGATCTGGACCTGGACCGACTCACTGATGGCACAGAAGGTCTCCACCGGATTGGGATGGCAGTCGCGGGTCACCCAGCGGATCTCGAAAAAGCAGGCATTGACGCTGTCCTGGGCCCCGGTGATGAAATCCATGAACCTGCTGTCCAGTCCGTTGGGATCGCCGCAGGATTGCTGGGGGTCGGTGAAGTAGACCTGGAAGCCGTCCGGCAGAAAGGCCCAGGATGTTCCCACCGTCATCAAAACGGCGAGAAGACAGATGGAGATGATGCCTCCGGTCGTTCTTGTGATGCCGGGCGCCTCTCGGTGTCCCGGATTTTTGACCATTATAGACCCGCTCCTTTGAAAAAGATACGAGGGCAGGGCGCAATGGCCGCCCTGCCCTCTCTCTTCGGCTGGTCCGCTCTCACCAGGCCGGCGGATGGTGTCTGGTGTTTGGTTTTCTCGGCCTGGAAGAGCCGGCCTCGATCTTACTTCACGTTGGTGATGGCTTTGTCGAACTCGCCCACCTGGCGGGAATCCGACTTGCCGGTGGCATAACGGGCCTGGACCACATAGTAGTAGTTGGTGCCCGTCGAGCCGGCCGCGCCGGCATCCAGGTATTCAGTCGCCGGAGCGGTGACCACGTCCAGGGAGCCCGGAGCCGCGGCGGGATCGGTGCCCCGATAGATGACATAGTACTGCGCGCCGGCCTGGCCGGTCCATTCCAGGTTGATGTCACTGGCGGATTTGACGGCGATCAGGTCAGCCGGAGCGAAGACCATGAAGTCGTCGTCGTCGCGCGGCTGGATTCTGAAGTAGCCGAAGGAATAGTCCACCACGCCGCGGATCACGGCGAACTCGTCGCCGGGCACCACCGTGGTGCTGTATCCGCAGATGTCGTCCACCATGCAGGTGTCGGTGGTCGGTCCGTCGGTGACCCAGAACTCGCCATAGCCCAGCGTATCCACCACGGTCACATCCATCACCTGGACCAGAACGCCTTCCAGCGACTCGTCGCTGTAAACGTTTGCGGTGGTGGTGGGATACGGATCCGGCATGGTGCCGGCGCCGTAGTTGGTGTAGTCGGTCACGTAGCTGATCTGGGTGCGGTTGTACTCCTCGGTGACCGTGCCCTTGACCTGCACGCTGTCGCCTCTGGAGGGTTCATAGAACAGATCATACACCAGGATACCGCTCCACTGACCGCCGGAGGACATCTCGATGAAGTAGCCCGGATTGTAGGTGCACTCCACCGGATCGGCGGTGACGATGCCGCCCACGGTGACTCGCTCATTCACATGCGGCGAGTCGGACTTGGGCACGTTCTGGATGTCGTAGATACTGTACTCGGTGGGTGCCCCGTTGGCCGTGCCGGGCGTGTTGTAGGCGCTTCCGTAAATGCCGAAATCCCGGCGGTTGTAGTCGCTGTCGGCTCCGTCGGGATAGCGGCACAGACTGAAGCCATAGGGATAGCCGGCATCATAGCAGGGCCAGGTCTCGCCCATGAAGTACTCGGACTGATCGAAGGTGCCGTAGCCCATGGCGTCCACGGTGTAATCTCCGCGGCGCAGATGGATGTTGTCCGGTCCGTTCTCGAAATCGGCATCGGTGGTGATGATGTCATAGTTGGATACGGTGGCGTCCTGGGCGATGACGAAGAAGCCGTCGCCGGGGATGGAGTAGCCGGTCAGATCGATGGTCTTCTTGTCGGTTCCGTCGAAGCCGTTGACCATCACCACGCTGTAGCCGGTCAGGGACAGACTGGGAGGACCGTACAGCTCTATAAAGCAGCCGGTGTCCGCACCGGGATTGTCATAGAGGACCTCATTGATGCGGACGTTCTGGTCGTCCTCGGTGGTGGTGTAGACGTAGGTCGGCGATTCGCTGATGCCGCCGGTGTCGTTCTCGGCATAGACGTAGAACTCCACCTCCTGCTCCGGGTCCTGGCCGGGGATGGTGAAGTAGTGGTAGTTGTCGCTGCTGCTGTCGGCGCCCACAACCTCCCAGGCCTTGGTGCCCACCTGGTAGAAGACGCTGTCGTTGACCACCGTGGCGGCAGTGTCGAAGATCGAGGCCATCACCCGGACGGGATTGTCCATCGGCAGGGTGGGCGTCCAGGAGACGCCGGTGATCTGCGGTCCCGGAGCGATGGGCGGGGTCTTCCAGACGATCTCGCTCATCGACCGGGGATCGATCTCGTACTCGCCATAGCTGTAATGGCAGATGCCGGTGATGCTCAAGAAGGTGTCGCCCAGAGCCGGCAGGGGATCGATATCGATAATCAGGTCGTCGATCTGGCAGGTGTCGGTGTAGGAGAAATCGGTCACGTACCACTCGTTGCGTGTGTTGGCCGTGTCCGTGCAAATAACGTTGGTCAACTTGACCAGAAGACCTTCGTACTGCTCACCCGTGGCGCTGCAGCCTCCGGCCAGATCGCCGGGCGTGATGTTCAGCGGTGCGGGCACCGGATTACCTGTGTTGACGACCTCATAGGATGACAGATTCTGCACCTCGGTCATGCCGTAATATTCGATGATGTCCGCGGTGATGATCACCGAATCGCCCGGATTGGGCTCGTAGGTGGGCTGATAAACGAATATGCCGCACCAGGGCGCCGATCCGTTCTGCAGCCAGAAATCGGGATAGCCCGCGGCGACGCCGGTGTGGGTGACGATGCCGCCGAAGACCTTCGACGTACCCGCATATGACGAAGGGTAGCAGGTGTCCGGCGGAGTTCCCCCGGGATTGCTGTTGTTAAACTGGATATCATAGATGGACACGGTGTCGGAGGGAGGAGGGCAGGTGGTCCGCTGGAGGGAGGCGTCGTCGATAAACAGGCTGGCCTCAGTGGTGGTGCTGTCCCAGTCGACGTCGTAGACCCGGATCTCGCCGCGGACATAGGCGGCGCCGGCCGGGGCCTTGCGCGAACCGGTGGTGATCAGCTGCCAGGAGGCCTGGTCGGTGGTGTATTCGTTCGGCTGATAGGCGTCCACGATGGTCGAGTCGTCGGCGGCCAGGAAGGTGAGGCATGCCCGGGCCCGTCCCAGCGGTTCGTTATCATAGGCGTAGCAGCTGAAGGTATAACAGGAATCGGCTACCGGAATAGAGACCGACTGGTGCAGATCACGGGTATAGTCGGTGGTCCAGGTGAGCTTGCAGCTGTAGCTGCCGGTCCGGACGGTGGTGCCCTCCTGGGTGGCGAAGATGGTGGTATCCAGATCGGAGAGGACCCAGTTGTCGGGGGGGCCATCCGGTCCCGCGGTCCAGGTCTCGAAGCCTTGGTTGGAGAGCAGCTCCTGGGCCATGGCGGAGACCGTCAGACCGGCCAGGCAGACGATGGCGATGAAAAGTCCCAGGTACCATTTTTTCATTAAAGTATCTCCTTCTCGATAGGAACGGAAAAAATAGGCGACGGCAAAAAATTCCCGAACGAATGAACCGGTATCACCTCCCTGGAGGATTGAAATGTTAATTGTATCCGACCTTAAGTAATGGCGATCAATAAAGGTCCTGCGACCCCATCACCTCCTTCAAAGAAGCATCATTCTCGATAGGAACCGAAAGAAAGGCCGAATGTTAGAAGGTTACTGCGGGCTGATGAATCGATGAAAAGTATATACAGCTCCGCAAGATGAAGGTTACGTTCTTCTTCATTGTCATTATATCACAACCCCGATTTTTTGTCAAGTCTTTTTTGCTTTTTTCAGGGTGTTATTTAAGCGATTGTGATATAATGTGTTAAGAAACACAATCGAGCTATGAAAGCGGTCTTCTGCGCTCCCTTCCGGGGAAAAGAGGGATCGCATAAAAAAGCCGCCAGGAAATGATTCATCCTGGCGGCCCGGGTTATTTCGAGCGGGTCTGCTGGGGCCGAGAAAGCCCTGCCCGTCGCTGTCGTTATCGAAATCGGATGATTCAGGGGGCTGTTGCCATGTAGCTGTCGAATTCACCGACTTTATTGGATTGAACGGACTTCTGCCCCCCGGTATCGACCGCTTTGACGGTATAGTAGTACTGGGTCGAGGTATCTCCGGCAGCCCCGGAATCGGTATAGATGGTGTCGCTGGTGGACCCCAGCGAGTCCATGCTGGCCTCCGGATCGGTGGCCCGGTAGATGACGTAATAATCCACGCCCAGATCGCTGTATGGCTCGGTCCAGGTCAGGTAGATATCTCCGCTGCTGGATTTGGCCCCGCCAGTCAGATCGGCAGCCAGATCCGAGATGGCATCCGGCGGCTGGCCGTACGAGGGCGTGGCGTTGACCGCCGCCAGAGCGTCGATGCGACCGGCACCGTAATAGTTATCTCGCCCGGCCGATCCCAGCTCCACCGCGGTGGCTTCCAGGATGCTGTCCATCTCCACCGGAGTCAGGCCGGGATTCTTCTCCAGCATCAGGGCCAGGGTGCCGCTGACGTGCGGGCACGACATCGAGGTCCCGCTCCACCCCGACGGGCCGGCGTATCCGGCGGTGTCATTATATGCCAGGGATTTAATATAGGAACCGGGAGCGCAGACGTCCGGTTTGATCAGTCCGGGAGGATAGTTGTAGTCATCGTAATCTTTACCGCTGCAGTCGGTCACGGACCACTCGGTAGGACCGTAACTGCTGAACGAGCAGATGTTATCATTGGTCATGGTGGCCCCCACGGCGATGATGCTGCTGTGATGCGCATCGCCGGGATCGGGCAGGGGATACCAGGGAGCCGGGACGTCGGCCGGGGTGCTGATGTCGTTGGGGACGGAGTAGTGCCCGCCCTCGTTATCGCCGTTTCCGGCCGAGGTGGAGAAGATGATCCCGGCGGCCAGGAGCTGGTCGCATTTCGTCCGCCAGGAGCACAGATCGGTGAGGGGGCTGTCGTGCCGCCAGCCGCCGGACATGCTGACGATATCGGCGCCCCAGTATAGCGAGTAGGACATGGCTTCCCAGGCATCCGACTGGGTGCCGTAGCCGCCGCTGTCCCAGATCTTGAAGATCATGATCTGGGCATCGGGAGCCACGCCCGTCTGGCTGCCGGCGGTGCCGTCTCCGGCAATGGTTCCGGCGGTATGAGTTCCGTGTCCCTCATCATCCATCGGGTCGGTGTCATTGTTGGCGAAATCATATCCATGGTGGGGCATGCCCACCCCGGATCCGTCCCACATATGGTCGCGCAGATCAAGGTGATTGTAATTGACGCCGGTGTCCAGGTTGCTGACCACGATCCCATCCCCGGTATAGCCCAGGGCCCAGACATCGTCGGCATTGATCTTGGTGAGGCCCCAGACGATTTCTTTGGAGGCCCCGCCGGCCGTTCCGTCTTCTCCCCGGCGTGCCGACAGCGCGGCGGCCCGGTCGGCTTCCGGATCGGCTCGGTGGGCCTGCTTGAGCAGTCTGGCGCGGCGTTCCGCGGTGGTCTCATGCAGCACCCTGGTGCGCTGATCCCACTGGATGTAGCCGATGCCGGGCATGGCGGCCAGCAGGTCGATGACGCTGCGGGAGACCCGGCAGGCCACGGTGTTGCCCAGCGGGATCGAGCGGATACGCTCGGCCCGGCCCCGGGACCGGGCTTCCTCCAACGCGGCCAGCACCTCGGCCTGCTCGCGGCGGGCGATCTCCTGCAGGCGATCGGCCACCAGCTGACGGCGCGCCGCTCTCTCCAGGCCCTTGGCGGCCCGCAACAGGTCCTCCGGGTCGGCCTGATACTTCATGATCATATAGATGGGGATGAGCTCATCGGGATCCGATGCGTCCATCTTCTGAGCCAGCTGCGGGGTGATGACTCCGCCGACGGCCGTCGAAAACGCGCCCAGAAGAAGAGTAAACAGCAGCGGCCCGGACCAGATCCATCTTCTCATACCGTTTGCCTCCTGTTAGCAACGATGGTTCAGTGACTTTGGACTATCCAGTGCCTCTTATATATTGTATCAGAATGATCGTCTTTTGTCAAGAGGATTTTAGCGAAAAAACGGTCAGGTTCCGATCCTTTGTTTTCTCGAACAGCAAGATATATGCCCGGAGAGGGAAAAACGGTTGCCCCTCATGGAGGATGGCTCTATATTGAATGGGACCTGAAGAAAGGGGCCGTCCATGTTCGTTCGGATCATCTGCCTGTTCGTCATCATTCCCCTGGTGGAATTGTACCTCCTGCTCAGGGTGGGAACCCTCATCGGGGCCGGTCCCACGGTGGGCATCGTCATCCTCACCGGCGTGATCGGCGGCTTCATGGCCCGGCGGCAGGGTTTCGCCGTCTGGCGGAGGATCCAGGAGCATCTCAACCGGGGCGAGCTGCCCGCCGCGCCCCTGGTGGACGGTCTGTTCGTGCTGGCCGGAGGACTGCTGTTATTGACCCCGGGTCTGATCACCGACGCGGCCGGTTTTCTGGCCCTGCTCCCTCCCACGCGCACGGCATTGAAGAGATGGATCCGGAGAGGGTTCCAGCGGCACATCGACGACCGGGCCGTCTCTGCCGAGTATCATGTCGAATAAAAAAGGCCGGCCTGTGGGCCGACCCTTCTGTGCACCGATTGAATGTTTCCGATGATCGGGCATCGACGAGCAGATCGGGGCCGCTGGTTATCCCCCCAGTTCCTCGTAGATCTTGAGAACCGCCGGAACGTAGCTGCGGGTCTCGGGATGCAGCACCGCATCGTCGAATCCCCCGGCCAGCCAGAGAGCTGCTTTCCTCTCCCCGCCGTTGTAAGCCGCCAGACCGCCCTCCAGACCGTACAGACCGATCATGGTGGACAGATACCGGGCTCCGATACGGATATTGTAGATCGGGTTCTGGAGTACCTCGTAGGGATCGGTCCAGGTGACGCCTTCGTAACGAGCGACGTACATCCCGGTGGCCGGCATGATCTGCATCAGGCCGATGGCTCCGGCCCGCGAGACGATCTCCGGTTTCCAGGTCTGGGCCGATTCATGCGTGATGGTGGCGATGAGCAGGTCAACATCCAGATTGTCATACTTGACACTCATGCGGTAGATCTCGTTGGCGATGTCGTACCGCTCAGCGGAGAGCATGTCGGGATTATAATCGGCGATCAGGTCCATGGTCCTCTGGATGTGGGTCTGCCGGACCGTGTCTACGTTCATGGCCGCCCGAACATCCTGGACGTTTCGCTCCAGCGATCTCAGATCCGGGCCGCGGCTGCCGACCAGGAAGGCCAGGTAGACGGTGACGATCCAGAGCGGCACCGCGATGGCGATGATCAGGATCCAGAAACGGCGCCCGATCCTTGTGGTGCCTGTGTGTTTCTCGTTCATAGGGTATCACTCTCCCATGGTGATGTTTTGGGCAACATATTAAGACAAAATAGCAAAATGGGGGAGTCATGTCAACCGAAATCGGCAAGTCAAATCTATATATTGGGGTTATGGCCAGAAGAAACCACAAGATATAGAAATCATTTCCCTGAGCTCCCTGCCGGGTCTGCTTCTTTGACCGCACCAAATCGAACCGCCAGTCGGCGATGGCAGCATCCCGGGATCACCGATTCAGAAGCTGAAAGTCGGCGTTCGCATAAATAAGAAGGGGCGAGAAGACCTCGCCCCTCTTCTTTTTTCGTATTTTTACCGGTCCGGCGCATGGCGCCCCGCAGCCGAACGCCCATCAGTGCCGTTACTTCCCCATCTTCTCCACCACTGCCCGGGCCATGTCCAGGGTCGAGGCCTGGCCGCCCAGATCGTAGGTGCGCACCTGGCCCTCCTTGAGGACGGCGGCGATGCCGGTCTCCAGCCTGGCGGCCATCTCCGTCTCGCCCAGCCATTCCAGCATCAGCCGGGAGGACTGCAGCATGGCCACGGGATTGACCTTGTACTGGCCGGCGTATTTGGGTGCCGATCCGTGGGTGGGCTCGAACAGGGCGTAGTCGTCGCCGATATTGCCGCTGGCGGCGAATCCCAGGCCGCCGACCAGCTGGGCGCAGAGATCGCTGATGATGTCGCCGAACATGTTGGAGGCCACCAGGACGCTGTAGTCCTGGGGATTCTTGATCAGCCACATGCACATGGCGTCCACGTTGGTCTCCCACAGCTCGATGCCCGGATATTCCTGGGCGATCTTGCGGGCCTCCCGGACCATCAGGCCGCTGGTCTCGCGGATGACGTTGGGCTTTTCCACCACCGTGACCGTGGGCCGGCCGGTTTTCTTGGCGTACTCGAAGGCATCCCGAACGATCGTCTGGCAGCCCTTACGAGTGAAGATACGGCAGGAGACGGCGATGTCCTCGGATGAGACTCCTTTGAAACGGGCCATCCGGGGATGCGTCTCCAGCGCCGTGCGGACCTCGCCGGGCAGGGGATGAAACTCCACCCCGGCATACAGCCCCTCGGTGTTCTCCCGGAAGACCACCAGGTCGATGTCGTCGCGATAATTCAGCGGATTGCCCGGATAGGCCTTGCAGGGGCGGATGTTGCTGTGCAGGTTGAATTGCTGGCGCAGCCGCACGATAGGGCTGGAATAGGTCAGCCCTTTGCCCTGCAGTTCCGAGGCCAGCTCCTTGGCCGCCTCCTCCTTGGGCTTGGAGGTGATGGCGCCGAACAGGCAGCAATCGGTCTCCTTGAGCAGATCGATGGTCCGCTGCGGTAGGGGATCCCCCTCCTGCCGCCAGAATTCCCAGCCTACGTCCCCGTGGATGAACTCTGCATCCAGCTTGAGCTCCTCCAGGATCATGCTGGCCGCCTCCATGACATCGTTGCCCACGCCGTCGCCGGGCAGATAGGCGATCCGGTATTTAGCCATGCCGTGTTCTCCGTTTGGTGAGGGTTACAGGTCGATTCCGAGGGAAATGCGGTGGGTGTCTCCCAGATCCGAGGAATAGGGCACCCAGGCGTAATCGATAGTCCATCGCCCCTGATGCAGCCCCAGTCCGGCGGCCAGACCTCGCTCGTCGTATCCGACGCCGTATCCGGTTCTCAAAGCCACCAGGTCCTGGAGATGCCACTCGCCGCCCAGGTGGATCCGCAGGCGGTTGTCGACCGGCTTGCTCAGATCAACACCCAGTAGCAGGCCGCCGCTTTCGAACTGCAGCTTCTCCGGCCGGTAGCACAGTCCCAGGGTGACCACGGAGGGCAGCTTGAAACTCTCATCCCTCAGGATCATCTTCGGTCCCAGGTTACGCACGCTGCCCCCGGCCGTTAGGCCGTTGATGGGCGTGTCGTAGAGCACTCCGGCGTCCAGAGCCCAGCCCCAGCCGCCGTCCAGATGGATCTTTTCATAGAGCGCTTTCAAGGATCCGCCCGCCCGCCAGCGCCCGTTCAGGCGGCGGGCATAGGAAAATCCCCAGGCCAGATCGTGGGCATCGAAGGTGCCCAGCGGCTCGGCCGAAGGGCCGTCGCGCCGCTCGATCTCGCCCGTCGTGCTGAAGGTGAAGCTCAACCCGAAGGCATTCTTCCCCCGCACCATCACCGCGCCGAGATATTCCAGGCGCACGTCCTGAAACCATTCGGCGTGCATCAGGCCCAGATCCACGCCGGAGACGCCGGCGATGCCGGCCGGATTCCAATACAGGGCGAAGGCGTCATCGGCCGCGGCGGTGAAGGCCTCGCTCATCCCCACGGCGCGGGCTCCGACGCCCACCTTGAGGAAGGCCAGGCCGGCGCTGCCGGCCTGATCATAGGCTTCGCCCCGCGCCGCGGAGGGCAGTATCAGACAAAGCAGAGCCAGATACAACATCACAAGAATCAGCGGCGCCGAGAGAGGAGGCGCCGGGCGTGTGGCCGCTTTGTGTATCATAATGATCTCCTAAAACTGAAAGTGCCAGCCGAAGACGTGCGAGGACTGGTCGGTAACCTCATCGAAGAAGAGGGCATAATCCAGCTCCATGGTCCGGCCGGCCACGGGCTGGACCAGCGTTGCCCCGAAGGTGGGGTTGCCGTCGTCCAGTCCGGCTCGCAGGGTGAATGCCGGCTGCAGCTGGAATTGGCCGCCCAGATGAAAACCGGCGGCCTGCTTCTCGTTCTTGTCCAGGTCGGCGGCCAGCACCAGCCGGTCCTGCCACAGCCGGTAGGAAGCTCCAAAGCGGACATTGACCGGGAATTCATCATAGGTGGTCGTGCCCCGGTCCCAGACCTCCTCGGTATCCCAGGTATACTTGGCGTTCAGGTCACCGACCACCAGGCCCAGGTCCAGCCCCTGATAGGGGGATGAGAACAGGGCGGCATCGAAACCGAAGGCCGTGGCCGAGATATCGGTCAGCTTGTAGTGGTGATATTTCATCCCCAGGCCGGCGTTCAGAAAGGGCGACAGCCGGGCACCGAAGGCCAGACAGAAGGCATTCTCGGCGCTGGTCAGCTGGCCGGTCGGCTGGCCGTTATAGTCGCGGCCCTCGATATCATCCACCCCGGCGTGGATCCACGCCAGGCCCACGCCGGCGGCCGGCTCTACCGGCACCTTGAGAGCGGCGTAGGACAGGGTCCGGTCCCAGGGGAGATGGCTGTAGGCCACGTTGACCTCACGAACCCGTTCCAGCGGCAGGGCGGCCGGATTCCAGTAGACCGCCGCAGCCCCCCGGGCCAGGGAGGTGTAAGCGCCGCCCATGCCCAGGGCCCGGGCGCCCAGGCCCATGCGCAGGGCCGCTCCGGCCCAGCCGGCATCACCTTCGGCAGCCTCGAGCCGGCCGCCGGCGGCGAAGAGGACCGTCACGGTCAGGGCGATCAAGCAGACGAATTTGTTAAGAAGAAAACGCTTCACGAGTTCTGCCTCTTTTTTGAAAAGTCCATCGGTTCGCCAGCCTGGCCGGATATGCGTCTTCCGGCCAGGGTTTCTCAAGAATGTTGCCCTCCGACAGGTGCCCTTTGCTTCGGGCCGGGCTATTGCAGAGGCTCAATCGAGGACCACGATCTTGCCCCTGGCCTGGTCGCCCCGGTCGGTCTCGATGGTATAGAAATAGACGCCGTTGGCCACCACCTGGCCGTCCTCGTTGCGTCCGTCCCAGAATTCCAGCAGCTCCTGACCTCCGTCATTGGGAATGATCCGGCCGGTCGAGATCTTTCTGACCAGGTTCAAGGTCCAGTCATAGATCTTGATCGTCACCACGGCCTCGGATCGCAGGCTGTAACGGATCTTGACGCCCAATTCCTCCCGGCTGGGGGAGAAGGGGTTGGGATAGGCATAGGTGTCCGCCTGATCGAGAAATCCGGTCGGGGCCGAGATCCTCAGAAAATCCCAGGTGAGCCCTTCGTCGAAGGTATAGGCCAGCCCGTCCAGCGTGCCGGCGTAAACCGTATCATGGAGCGCAGCCACCGAGTACACCTCGCTGGAGGGCAATCCATTGTTGGCGTTGAACTGATCCCAGGTCTGGCCGAAATCATCGGTCCGGAACAGCCCCCGGCTGGTGGCTGCCCAGACGGTGGTGTCCTGGAAGGCGAAATTCCAGGCCCCTTCGCCGACGTAGCCGGTGAGGAAGGTCTGCCAGGTCTGGCCGGTGTCGCAGCTGACGCTGATGCCGGCGATCTGACCGGTATGGGTGGGATTGGTCCCGGCCCAGATGCAGAATCCGTCCTCCAGAAACTGGACCTCCAGGGAGACGACGAACTCGCCGGACAGGCCGTAGAGGGAGTCGCGGTTGGTCCAGTTTGCCCCCCCATCATCGGAGTAATAGACACCTTCGGCCGTGCCCACCCAGACCCACTCATCCCAGGCCTGTACGGCGAAGGAGACGTGGCCCCGGGGGTCGGAGGGATTGATCGGGGTGTCGTCCAGGATAACCTTTCGCCAGTTGTCCGGACTCTCGGTGCAGCCCCCGGTGCAGGTTCGCAGGCCCCCGCCCCAGTTGGCGCTCCACAGGGTGTCGCCGTTGATGGCGATATCATAGGTGACGTTCTGTATGGGGGTGTCGCCGGGCTGTTCCAGGCAGTCGAAGCTCTCATAGGGCGGCCAGGCGTAGCCGTATCCGGCGCCGTAGAGCAGCTCATCCTGACCGATCACGGTGTCGCCGACAGAGGCGGTCCAGACTATTCCCTCCGGACTCACCGTGACGACGCTGATGCTGTTGCCGCACAGGCCGTGATCGCGCGTATAGGTGACCCAATTCTCCACCAGGGTGGGGTTGCCGATCGAACGGGTGACCCCGCCCCCGGTGCCGGCCCAGAGGTGCTGGCCGTCAGAGGTGAGCACGCTGATGGCGTTGTCGGTGAAGCCCTTGATGGGATCCGGGCCCTCCAGCTGGAAGGTCAGGGGCAGCGAGAGAGAGTGCACCGGACACAGAAAAAGGGCGCATGCCAAAAGAAGCAAAACGCCCGCAGAGGATCGATTCATAAAAAAAGGCCCTTCCCTGAGACGGTTGGTAAACCTGAAAGGCGGTGGTGACTAAAAATACCCAATGTGGAAAGAGTTGTCAAGGTCGATTTTTCCCGGCCGGGTTCAGAAATGCCGATCGATCAACTGTTTTCTGGGTCCGAAGAGTTACGCCGGGCCGATGATGGAGGTATTTCCGCCCCCGGCCGCGGAGAGAAAGTTATTGACAGATGTTCGTTTTCTGACTATCATTTCTCTGGTCCTCGGCCGGGGTGTTCGCTCAGGCCGCAGGTCAACCGCCCCGATATCCCAAAAGACCGGTGCCGGCAGGAGGATATGCGCTACATCGGCAACAAGACCAAGCTGCTCGGATTCATCGACCGGACCATGGATGAGCTGGGCATTCGCTCCGGCGTCTTCTGCGATCTCTTCGCCGGGACGGCCAGTGTGGCCCGGCACATGAAGGAGCGCGGATTTCGGGTCATCAGCGCCGATCTGATGCACTATTCCTATGTTCTGCAGAGAGCATACGTGATGGTCGACGAATATCCCCGGTTCACAGGCCTGTCCCGGGAAGTGGGCCTGGTCCCTTCGTCCGGGGAGGAGGATCGGAGAAGATCGCTGCAAAAAACAGTCCAGTTTCTCAACAACCTGGAGGACGGCCGGGGCGGTTTCATCTATCGCAGTTATTGTCCCGGGGGCAGCGGCGGGCGGCGGTTATACTTCACCGATGACAACGGCCGGCGCATCGATGTCATCCGGCAGCAGCTGGCCTGCTGGCAGTCGGAGGGACGGCTGACCGAGGATGAATACTATCTGCTGCTGGCCGCACTCATCGAGGCCGCCGATGCGGTGGCCAATATCTCCGGGGTGTATTGTGCCTTCCTGAAGAGCTTTCACCCCAACGCCCGGCATGGCTTGAAGCTCAAACCTCCCAGGGTGATCACCGGCCGCTCCGGAGGGCACGGGGCTCTGCTGGGCGATGCCAACGAGCTGATCGAGAAGATCCGCTGCGATATCCTCTATCTGGACCCGCCGTACAACGTCCGTCAGTATGCCTGCAACTATCATATCCTGGAGACCATCGCCGACGGCTGGTCCCGGGAGGAACCCCGTATCTACGGCAAAACCGGCATGCGTCCCTACAAGCACCAGCGTTCCCGGTACTGCTGCCGGCGCAAGGGGGAGCGGGCCCTGACCGACCTGATCGCCAAAGCCAGGACGCATACCGGCTGCACGCACCTGCTGATGAGCTATAACGATGAAGGGGTTATCCCCAGGACCAGCATCGAGAGGATTTTAAAAGAGGGTGGATTACCGGCCACCTACCGCACCTTCCACCGCAGATACCGGCGATTTCGGAGCGACTCCGACGGTCCCCACCGGCGCTACCGGCGAAGCGACCGGGTGACAGAGTGGATCCATTACATCCGGTTTCGGTGAGGGGGATGGAACGGGAGATGGCGGCAGGAAGATGTTCGGCTGTGCGGGGGCGGGAGGTGGTCAGGAAAATTCGGGCGGCGAAAAGCGTCACGACAAGTTTTGACAAAGCCGGCTGAGCCGGAGCAGACGCCTGAGCACCTCGGCCAGATGCCGGGCCGTGAAGACCTGGTGGGAGGTGATCAGGTAGCGAAGCCGGATATGGTCCCGGTGGATCCACAGGCCGGCAAAGGGCATCAGCTGCAGAAGCTGACTCTTGACCTTCTTATGGTTCATCACCGGCCGGGCGCGGCGGACCTCAGATGAGGTGATGGCGTATTCGCGGTCCAGATCCTCCTCCCCTGTGGAGATCTTCTTCCACCACAGAAGCCGATGGAACCATCCCAGACGCTCTGTGGGCTGAACGAAGGCGTCCAGAGCACAGGGCGATTTAAAAAGAATATCCAGATATTTGGTGGTGCTCAGCGGATCGTCACCCTGTCGGGTCGGTTCCTGAATGACCTGGATCTGCACCGATGTGTTTTGATACAGACCGGTCAGCCGGGGATAGGGGGAGGGTGATTTTCCTTTCCCGACCGGTTCGGAGGCCAGCTTGCCGCCCAGCAGGGCCACCAGGATGCGCATCTGCTCGGCGTACTCTTTCTTATAGGGTATGAACGGGATGGGCATGGGTTATTCCGGTAAAAGGTTCAGTGCCGGTCATGAACCTGTAACAAATACCGCTTTTGCTTCCGATTGTCAAGGAAAAAGTCTTCAAAGAAAGGTTTTTACATGAAGCCACTGATGGTCTCCATCTCCGGTGTCCGCGGCATCGTCGGCCAGACCCTCACCCCCCAGGTCCTGATGGATTACACCTCGGCCTTCGGGCTGCTGTGTAAGGGCTGCCGGGTGGTGGTCGGACGCGACTCCCGGGTCTCCGGGGAGATGGCCCGGCATGCCGTCCTGTCCGGCCTGCTGGCGGCCGGCTGCCCGGTTATCGACCTGGGACTGGTGCCCACCCCCACGGTGCAGCTGGCGGTCGAGGAGCTGCACGCCGCCGGCGGTCTGGTCATCACCGCCAGCCACAATCCCCAGCAGTGGAACGCCCTCAAATTTATCGGCCCCGGCGGCCTGTTCCTCGGCCCCAAGCAGAGCGCCCGGCTGTGGAAGCTGGCGAACAGCAAGAAGAGGGCCTGGGCCGCCTGGGACCGGCTGGGGTCGGTGACCGTCGATGACGGGGCCATCGGGCGGCATATCGACCGTATCCTGGCCCTGCCGGACATCAAGGTCCGGTCGCTGCGCCGGCGCGGGTTCCGGGTGGCGGTCGATACGGTCAACGGCGCCGGCGGCCTGATTCTTCCCCGGCTGCTGAAGAAACTGGGTTGCCAGGTGACCGGGATCAACACCGAGCCCACCGGCCGCTTCGCTCACACCCCGGAACCGCTCCCGGAACACCTCGAGCAGCTCGCCCGGGCGGTCCGCAAGGCCCGGGCCGACATCGGATTCGCCACCGATCCGGACGTTGACCGGCTGGCCGTGGTCGATGAGCTGGGCCGGCCGCTGGGAGAGGAGAGCACCCTGGCTCTGGCTGTTCAGTTCGTGCTCAAACGGCGCACCGGCCGGGTGGTGATCAACATGTCCACCTCCCGGATGGTCGAGGAGATCGCCCGCCGGCACAAGGCCCGGGTGGTGCGCACCCCGGTGGGCGAAATCCACGTGGCCCGGCGGATGAAGTCCTCCCGGGCGGTGATCGGTGGGGAGGGCAACGGCGGCGTCATCCTCCCGGAGCTGCATCTGGGACGCGATGCGCCGGTGGGAATGGCACTGATTTTGCAGCACCTGTTGGAATGCGGGGAAACGGCCAGCCGGATGGCCGCCGCGCTGCCGCACTATGCCATGATCAAGCGCAAGCTGAAGGTCCCCCGGGAGAAGATGGATCTGGTGGAACGCAAGATGGCCGCGCAGTTCAAGAAGCACCGGATCAACCAGGTCGATGGCCTGCGGGTGGATTTCGATGACGCCTGGCTGCATCTGCGGCGCTCGAACACCGAGCCGATCGTGCGCATCTATACCGAGGCACGCACCCGGAGAGAGGCCATCGGACTGTATCGCCAGACGGCCGGACAGGTGAGGGAGATCCTGGCGGCAGTGCCATCCTCATCCAAACATTCGTCCAAACACATGCCGAAACGCAACTCCAAAGGAAAGTGATCGCGGGGAACGCCTATGTGCGGAATCGTCGGATACGTGGGAACACAACAGGCCATGCCGCTGCTGGTCGAGGGCCTCAAGCGTCTGGAATACCGCGGCTACGATTCCGCCGGCCTGGCTATCATTACACCCCGGGGAATTCTCTGCGAGAAGGTGGTCGGCAAGGTGGCCGCCCTGGAGGAGGTCCTCAAAAAGGGAGATTACAGCGGCCAGCCGGGCATCGCCCACACCCGCTGGGCCACCCACGGGGAGCCCAATCTGGAGAACGCCCATCCACATCTGGACTGTCAGGGTCAGCTGGCCGTGGTGCACAACGGCATCGTGGAGAACTATGCTGCCCTGCGTCAGCTGCTCGAGCGCCAGGGGCATACCTTCACCACCGAGACCGACACCGAGGTGCTGGCTCACCTGGTGGAGAGCAATTACAAAGGCGACCTGATGGAGGCCGTCCGCCGGGCCCTGGTGCAGGTGGAGGGGACCTACGGCATCGGCGTGGTCCACAAGGACCACCCCGATCAGATTGTGGCCGCCCGCAACGGCAGCCCCCTGGTCATCGGTAAGGGAGACGGGGAGCACTTCGTGGCCTCCGACGTGGCCGCCATCCGGCGGCACACCGACCGGGTGGTCTATCTGGAGGACGGCGAGGTGGCCCTGGTCACGGCCGGTGATATCAAGGTGCAGACCATCGAGAAGGTGGCCCGCATCCCGGAGGTCCAGGAGATCACCTGGGACCTGGACCAGATCGAGAAGCACGGCTATGACCACTACATGCTCAAGGAGATCTTCGAGCAATCGGCCACCCTGGCCAACACCCTCCGGGGGCGCCTGGATTTCGACAACGGCACCGCCCGGCTGGACGGGCTGACCCAGTACCTGGACCGGCTGCGCAACGCCCGCCGCATCGTCATCACCGCCTGCGGCACCTCCTGGCACTCGGCCTTGATCGGGGAGTACCTGCTGGAGGAGTTCGCCCGGGTGCCGGTGGAGGTGGAGTACGCCTCCGAGTTCCGCTACCGCAGCCCGGTGGTCGATGACCATACGGTGGTCTTCGTCATCAGCCAGTCGGGGGAGACGGCCGACACCCTGGCGGCCATGCGCGAGGCCCAATTGCGCGGGGCGGCGGCCCTGGGCATCTGCAACGTGGTGGGCAGCACCATCGCCCGGGAGACGAACGCCGGCGTTTACATCCACGCCGGGCCGGAGATCGGGGTGGCCTCCACCAAGGCCTTTACCTCGCAGACCATGGTCCTGGTTCTGATCACCCTGCTGCTGGGCCGCACCCGGGGGATCTCGGTGATCAGGGGCCGGGAAATGGCCGCGGCCATCGAGAAGATCCCCGGGCAGGTGGAGCAGATCCTCAAGATGGACGATCAGATCGCCGAGATCGCCAAGAAGTACCATCGATCGAACAATTTTCTCTATCTCGGCCGGGGCTGCAACTTCCCGGTGGCCATGGAGGGAGCCCTCAAGCTCAAGGAGATCTCCTACGTTCACGCCGAGGGCTACCCCGCCGCCGAGATGAAGCACGGACCGATCGCCCTGATCGATCAGAACATGCCGGTGGTCTTCATCGCCATCAAGGACAGCGTCTACGAGAAGGTGATGTCCAACATCGAGGAGGTCCGGGCCCGTCACGGGCGGATCATCGCCATCGCCACCGAGGGGGACGAGCAGATCAGGGAGAAGGCCGACCACGTCATCTACGTGCCGCAGACGATGGAGTTCCTGACGCCGCTGTTGACAGTGATCCCGCTGCAGCTGTTGGCCTACCACATCGCCGTGCTGCGGGGCTGCCCCATCGACCAGCCGAGGAATCTGGCCAAGAGCGTGACGGTGGAGTGAAACAGGGAGCGGGAAGTTCTGAATGAAGAGAGCTGGCTCTTCATTTCCTCTATAAGGAGAGAGAATGAGAGGCAACCTCTGATCATATTCGGTGGGTGGTGAGGAAAAACACAGGATTCGTAGAGGCGCGGCAGGCCGCGCTTTTTTTATTGGTCGAAGGAAAACCCCCGTGGGTCCCAGACCCACGGAGGCGAAATGAAAGGTTTTCTGGCCGATTAAGAACTGCTATCGGGATCGCTTCTCGAGATCTGAGATGCCTCTCTTGAGCGATTCAATCTCTGAGCGAAGATCCTCGATTTCCTTGACCTGTTCCTTCATGATCTCCAGCATGTAAACGGTGATCAGGTCGTAATTCGGATACCCCGGCTCGTCGTCATAGTAGGTGACCAGCTCGGTCAGGCCCATGGCGTCCAGGTCGTCGGCATAGATCCCGGCTTCTGGATTGATATTGATATCTCGTTTAATTGTAAACCCAGATGCGGATGCGAATACGATTTACGAATTGATCAGAATTTGGACGCCATAATTTAATAGTACTCGTAGTAAGATTTCTATAGTATGATCCTCTCGAGTTAAATCCATCGACTCCGTATCCTATATTATTTATTCCTCTGCCATCATCGGTGTCTTTGAATTGCATTTCGACAACATAAGTATCAACGGTTCCGCCAATGTTATGTGTCAAGAGAAGCGTGTCTCCCGCGGAAATCGTTTCCCACCCGCTGTCATAGGCAGAGCGGGGAAAGGGCGCTCCATTATTAGGTCCGATGTCACCCCAATACGCTCCGGTTATTTTTACACTACCATTAAAAGTAATCAGGTTGTTTCCAAAATCACCATGAATGAGCGGTTCGGTTGTTGAAGAATTGTCTATGAAGAGCTTATTGGAGTCGGACACAGAAAAATATCCCGCCCGGTTGCCGATGAAGATATTCCCCGATCCGCCGGTATTTGAATAGCCGGCGTCATATCCCAAGAAGGTGTTGTCCGAACCGGTGGTGTTGAGCAGACCGGCATTGCTGCCCAGAAATGTATTCGGGTGGCCCGTCGTGTTCGCGTTGCCGGCAGAATAGCCGATGAACGTATTATCATCTCCATCGTTAACACTGCCGGCGGCAAAGCCGATCAATGTTCCATGGTTCGGGGGATCGAATGGGTCGGGGAAGTGGCCGACGTTCAGGCCAATGTAGGTGTTTCCGTCCTGGTAGGTAGTGTGAGAGGGCGTGCTCAGCATGGTTTCGCCATCGAAGTACAACGCCCCGGTGGCGTTGATCGATCCGTTGACGTCCAGCGAGTGTGTGGGATCGACCAGTCCGATGCCCACCTTTTTGGTAGCAAAATTCCCATAGATGAGCACGTCGATAGTGTCCGGGCCGTTGGCGATATACAGTTTCTCCGATCCGGTCTCGCGGTAGCTGGCCTTGTAGCCCAGAAAGACGTTGTTATTGCCGGTGCTGTTGTAGTAGCCGGCGCCCCAACCCAGGGCGACGTTGCGATAGCCGGTGGTGTTGAAACTACCCGCTTCCTTGCCCACGAAGGTGTTGGAATAACCCTCGGTGTTCAGATAGCCGGCTTCCACTCCCAGGAAGACGTTGTGATTGCCGATGGTGTTCTTATAACCCGCGTACCGGCCCAGGAAGGTATTACCGCCGCCTGAAACGTTGTCAGCGCCAGCGTGGTATCCCACGAAGGTGTTGTAGCTACCCTCATTATTACCCCCCGCGCCGTTTCCTACGAATGTGTTCCAATCGCCGGTGATATTGGAATCACCCGCGCCTGAACCCAAGAATGTATTGCCGCCGCCATTTTCGTTGTTGGCCCCTGCTGCGTTTCCCATGAACGTATTCCCGCTGCCAGTATTGTTGTCCCGTCCGGCGAGGCGCCCGACGAACGTATTGCCCAGCCCGATGGTGTTGGCATAGCTGGCTTTCTGCCCGATGAAGGTGTTATACAATGCTGCATTGTTGTATCCGGCCTGGTATCCCACGAAGGTACAATCCCACGTGTTGTTGATTGCATTGGCCCCGGCATCCTCTCCCACAAAGGTATTATGGTAGTAGTCCTCCACCGACAGCACGGTGGTGCCGCCGATGCTGAAGACCGAGTCGGTGTTGATCGCGCCGGTCACATCCAGCTTGCAATCGGGCGTGGCATCGCCGATGCCCACGTTGCCGGAGACCGCCGCATACATGTCATCCCCGGCAAGGGTCCAGTCCCCATCAGCGCCTGCCGCGCTGGACCCGGCGGTGAAGGCATAGCCCACGCTGGCGATGCGCTGCCGGGGGACCAGCTCAACATCGCCGCCCACTTGAACGGCCAGCCAGCGGTCGGGTCCGTTGAACACGGTGTCCGCGATGGCGTTCACGCTACCCCGGAGAATGTTAAACACGCCATTGCTCACTTCGACAGATCCCTGCGTCTCGGTCCAGACCTGTGTGCCGGGGGTGGAATCGTCATAGATGGAAAATGTCATGGCCACGGTGGTATCCAGGGCCACGCCGGCGCCATCGGTCAACGTGCCCTGGTAGTTCATCAGCCCGGGCACCTCGGCCAGGGCCGCCGTCGACAGCAGGGCCATCGACAGCACAAAAGCAAGAGCCAACGATCTCATGGCGGCTCCTCCTGTTGGGGTGAGGGTGAGAAAGGATGAAGAGACGTGTATTTCCGAGCATCTAAGTCGTTTATAATTAATAACTTATTGAAGAATCCAATTCCATTTTAGCACACATCACCTGTCGCTGTCAAGGAATTTTTTGAAAAAAGTGAGCATTTCTCCTGAGCCGTAAATTTATCTCACTTCCCTCCTCAAACACTTGACAATTCCAGGACGATACTATAACTTTACAAAGCGTTTATGGGCGGATTTGAATCCGCTCCTGCGATGATGTCTTCATCTTTGATCAGAGGACCATCCATGAACTCCCTGACCCTGGCGGTTGTTGCCGTCGTATTGCTTTACCTGGGCTACCGCTTCTACGGCGGGTGGATCGAGCGGCGCATCGTCGAGCCGGACGACTCCCAGCCCACCCCGGCCTTCACCTGCGCTGACGGGGTGGACTTCTGTGCGGCCGAGCAGCCGCTGCTGTTCGGCCACCACTTCTCCTCCATCGCCGGGGCTGGGCCGATCATCGGCCCGCTGGTGGCCGTTGCTTACTTCGGCTGGCTGCCGACCATAGTATGGATCATCCTGGGCAGCATCTTCCTGGGCGCCGTCCATGACTACCTGGCCCTGATGATCTCGGTACGCCACCGGGGGGCCTCGATCGCCGAGATCGCCCGCCGGACCATGGGCCGGGGGGCCAAGACAATCTTTTCCATCTTCCTGTGGCTGGCTTTGGTGTTGATCATCACCGTCTTCGGGGTAGTCGGGGCCCAGACCCTGGTGCAGAAGCCGGAGATCGTCCTGCCCACCCTGATGATCATCCCCATCGCCATGCTCTTCGGTGTGATGACTTACCGCTGGCGTTTCCCCGTGTTCCTGGGATCGATCCTGGCCGTGGCCGGCCTGTTCCTGTTCATCCACCTGGGTTATCTGTGGCCCCTGGCCGTCACCGGTCCGGTCCTCGGCCTGGAGCCGGTGATGTTCTGGTTAGGTGCTTCAGTCGAATAGTACATTTCTCAGCTGGATTCGTGATTTTACTACAAATGATATAAGAGTATCTGTGTAATTTCCGCAAGCCAAATACTAAACAAAAAGTTCTTGTGTGAGATCTGGTATTGATGCTATGTTTGTGATATTGATTTTTCTATTGAGGATCTTTTGATGAGTTGTTGAAGATGTTTCTACTAATTTTCCTCTATACTTTAAGCAGTTGGGGAAAGTCAGGTTCTATAGCAGGCAGGACGGCATTTTCTCAATTGTCTTTCAATAACGTTATGATTTAATACCAAACTTTGAGTAATTACCAAAATTGCCAAGAATAGAATAAGGTAGGTAATCATGGCTTGGACACTACGCAAAAAGATACTAATTGGATATGGAATAGCTCTAGCTCTTGTTGTAGTGGTCTTCGTATGGGCATTTGTCAATATACTCAGCTTGGGCAGAGCCAGCGATGCCATCCTGAGGGAAAACTATAAGAGCATACTTGCAGCTGAAAATATGATCGATGCTATCGAACGGCAGGATAGTGCTATACTCCTGGTCATTCTTGGCTACGAAGACGAAGGGTTGGAGCAGTATCGCGAAAATGAAAGCCAGTTTTTGCAATGGCTTGGTCGGGCGAAAGATAACATCACTATCGAGGGTGAGGACAGAATTATCAACGCTATTAATACTGATTTCTCATCCTATCTGGTTAATTTCTCTAAACTCAAACGGCTCGATCAAAATGATACACAGAAATTGTCTACATTTTATCACGAGACTATACTCCCGTCATTTAAGGCGGTCCGCGATGCGTGCGTTCGCTTACGCGAGATAAACCAGGAGACCATGTTTCAAGCCAGCGACAGCGCGCGATACATCGCCGGTAAAGCCCTCTGGTCTATGGCTATCATTAGTGTCGCCGCTGTGGGGATAGGATTGGCATTCAGCCTGCTGCTGTCTAACCTGTTAGTGAGACCACTTCGGCAGATTATGGAGGCCACGCAGAAGATCGCCGAAGGCAGCTATGACGTTGAAGTTTCTACTGATTCCTCTGATGAACTCGGGCTCCTCGCCAGTGAGTTTAATGCAATGGTCGGAAAACTGAGAGCGTATCATGGTCTAAACATTGAAAAGATAGTAGCGGAGAAGCGAAAGAGCGAAGCCATCATCCGAAGTATCGACGACGGCATCGTGGTCGTAGATGCCGAGTTTAAGGTGACCAGTATCAACCCAACGGCGGCTGAAGTGTTTGACATCGAGCCGGATAAGGCTCAGAGCAAACATTTTCTGGAGGTCGTCAGGAACGAGAAGTTGTTCGATTATGTGAAGCAGTCGGCCGAATCCGGCCAATCCCCACTGATTGAGGAGGCTAAGAACGTTTTCACGGTGCAACAGGGCGAGACACAATACCATTACCAGTTTTCGATTACACCTGTGCATGCAAAGACTGGCGCTATGCTGGGGGTAGTATTACTTTTACGCGATGTGACCAAGCTCAAGGAGCTCGACCGCCTGAAGAGCGAGTTCGTGATGGCCGCCTCGCATGAGCTGCGAACTCCCCTTACAAGCATCGGCATGAGCATTGATCTGCTCCTGGAAAAGACCATGGATAAATTAAATGAAAAGGAACAACAACTTCTTTCAGCTGCCCATGAGGATCTGCTGCGGCTGAAAGCTCTTGTCAACGATCTCTTAGACCTCTCCAAAATTGAGGCAGGCAAGATGGACATAGAATTTGACCACATTCCTGTCCTCATGCTCTGTGAGAAGGCCGTGGCGGTTTTGAAGGCACAGGCAGATGAAAAATCGGTCGAACTTTCTTTTGAAGTCCCAGAAGGACTTCCCAATGTAATGGCAGATGCTAATAAAGTGACCTGGGTGTTAACCAATTTGATCTCTAATGCTCTGCGCTACACCAATAGCGGTGGGCACATTCGTCTTTTCGCTGAGCAAGTGGGCCCTCGGGTTCATATTTCAGTTAGTGATGATGGGGCTGGCATTCCGTATGAATATCAGTCCAAGATTTTTGATAAGTTTGTGCAAGTTAAAAGCGACAAGAGTATTGGTGGCAGTGGACTTGGATTAGCCATTTGTAAAGAAATTGTCCGTGCGCATGGAGGTACGATCTGGGTGGATTCAACTCCCGGGGAAGGAAGTGTCTTCACTTTCACGCTTCAGATTTCCAAATAATTTCAAAAGGGAGGGTGAGATCATGAGAGGCAAAGCCGTTCTGATTGTTGATGACGAGAAGAACATCCGCTTGACGCTGTCCCAGTCCCTGGAGTCTCTGGAACTGGAAACAGATGCCGCTATAAATGGGGAAGAGGCACTTGCCAAGCTCAAAGAGAAGGATTTCGGCATGATTCTTCTCGATCTCAAGATGCCGGGAATGGATGGCATGGAGGTGCTTCGCAGGGTCCGTGAGCTTCGGCCGGATATCAGTATTATCATTATTACGGCTTATGGCACGATTGAGTCTGCGGTGGAGGCTATCAAATTGGGTGCCGTTGACTTTATTCAGAAACCATTTGCTCCAGAGGAGATTCGGGAGTTGGTCTCCCGGGTGATGGATAGGGAGAAGCTCGATGAACAGACAGCGGTCGATTACGCGTCGTTCATCGAGCTCGCTAAAAAGTGTATCAGCGACATGCAATTCGATGCAGCCGTCGAGCATGTACACAAGGCCATTTCCCTGGATACTTCTCGCCCTGAGTCATTCAATCTCCTGGGAGTCCTTCTGGAAATTCGAGGAGATCGACTTGAAGCTCAGAAAAACTATCGTGCAGCGCTTTCGCTTGATCCCACTTACGAACCGGCAATGAAAAATCTCGACCGGTCGATAATGTGGAAGCCAAAGGGAAGCATGATTCTGGGCAAAATCAAGAAAGAAGAAAAAGAAAAGGATAGCTAAATGCCGGCTGATCAGAGGCTTTTCATAATCATTGTGGGCTGCGGTCGTCTGGGCTCATACCTGGCCAACAGGGTGAGCTATGATGGCCACAGCGTGGTGGTTATCGATGCCAATGAATCCGCTTTTAGCGCTCTCTCCGCCGAGTACAGCGGGTTTCTTGTGGAGGGTGATGCAACGGAACTTGCCGTAATGAAGAAGGCTAAGATCGATAAAGCTGATCTGGTCATTGCCACCACAAGCGAAGACAACATCAACCTGATGGTTGTCCAGGTTGCTCAAAAGCTTTTCGGGGTGCCGCGGGTCATGGCACGAGTGTTTGAGCCGGAACGGGAGAAGATATATCGTGCCCTCGGTATCGAGACTCTTTGCCCGACCTCAATTGCGGGCGATTTATTCTTAGAATCGCTCACCAAAGCACCAGTCATCACGGAAAAAGGAAGCCAACAATGAATATTCTGATCGTAGGCGGAGGGAAAGTGGTTTACTTCCTCTGTCGCACCTTCCTTTCTAAAGGATACAAAGTTACAGTGATAAACCGCGACCGCGATGAATGCATCCAGCTGGCGCGGCGGCAAAAGGTCACAGTTGTATACGGTGACGGGAGCAATTCTCAAATTCTGGAAGAGGCGGGTGCTGACACCGCCGATGCCATACTGGCGGTGACCCCCAACGACCAGGACAACCTGGTGATTTGCCAACTGGCGGATATGCGGTTTCGTATTCCGCGGACGCTGGCATTGGTCAACGATCCCGACAACGAAGATGTCTTTCTACAATTGGGCATCACGGACGTTTTTTCTACCTCACACATTTTATCGAGCCTGATAGAGCAAAGGGCTGGTTTCGACGAGATCACCAACCTCATCCCCGTCGCCGGAGGGAAGGTCAACGTCACGGAGATCTTTCTACGGGATAACTCACCTGTGGTCGGCCGCGCGCTGAAAGATATTGCGTTGCCTGAGAACTCGCTGGTGGCAAGCATCCTGCGCGACGGCCAGGCAATCGTACCTCGCGGCGCAACTGTGCTACAAGCAGGAGACCGCCTTGTCGTCATCACGCTACCGAAGAACCATGGCCAGGTGCTTAAGGCACTCACCGGGGATACAAATTAGCGAGGAACCAATCGTGCGAGCCAATGTCAGCCTTAAGCAACGCTACAGGGCAATCCTGTCCTATACAGGTCTGATTCTTCTTCTGGGTGGCTTGTTGATGCTGACTCCTCTTTTGGCTCTTGCTGTCCAGCCCGGTGAGTGGATATACAGCATGGGCTTTATGCTTCCCGCCATCGTGCTCGCCGGAATTGGCACTGCGATGTGGAGAATCTTTCGGTCGCGCAACCGCGTGATCTTGACGGTACAAGAAGGAGGAGTCATTGTCCTCTTAAGTTGGATTGTCATTTGCCTGTTCTCAGCCTGGCCCTTGGCGACTATCCAAGGGCTCAGCTTTACGCAAGCCATCTTTGAATCTGTCAGCGGCTGGACGACTACTGGACTGTCCGTAGTTGACGTTAGTAGAACAACACACCTGATTCTGCTTTGGCGCAGCATTATGCAACTGGTTGGTGGCGCGGGATTAGCTGTCATAATGCTTGCTGCTATCGCTGGACCGGTAGGCCCTGGCCTTTCCCTGGCCGAGGGTCGAAGCGAACAACTCGTTCCCCATGTTCGGGAATCAGCCAAGCTTGTTTTGGTTATGTATAGTGGATATGTGTTGGTGGGCATTCTAGCGTACCGCTTAGCCGGGATGGCTCTGTTTGATGCGATTAACCACGCATTTGCAGCACTTTCCACTGGTGGTTTTTCAACTCACCCCGAAAGCATCGGTCACTGGAATTCGGTTGCTGTCGAAGCTGTGACCATGCCATTAATGATTTTGGGTAATTTGAACTTCTTGACGGCATATTTGCTCCTTCATGGGAAGTTCAAAGACGTTTATCGCAATAGTGAAATCCGCATCATGGCCGCTCTGATTCCGGCTGGTGCGCTCACCCTGTTCCTGCTGGTGAGTAAGAGTATATATCCAACGCTGGGTAAAAGTTTTCGCATAGCCATTTTTGAAGCCATCACGGCGTTAACCACCACCGGGTTTTCAACTACGAGTTATGGAAACTGGAACTCGATAGGACTTCTTGGATTGACGGTGCTCATGATCATTGGCGGTGGGACGTGCTCAACGGCCGGTGGCATCAAGCAATATAGAGTCTATCTACTCTTCAAATCCTTATTATGGGAGATGCGCCGCCCATTTCTGCCCCGGATGGCTGTTATAGAGAACTATGTCTGGCAAGGAGAACGGAAAGACTTTATCAGCGACACACGAATACGCCAGGTTGCCACTTTTGTATTTCTCTATTTTGTCACATACATCGTGGGTTCAGCGGTTCTTGCGGCGCATGGCTACGGGCTCAGGGAGTCCCTATTCGAATTTGCCTCTGCACTCGGTACTGTGGGGCTTTCTGTGGGTATAACATCTGCCGATTCGCCTCCTTTGGTTCTTGTGACAGAGACCTTGGGCATGTTTCTTGGACGACTTGAATTCTTTGTGGTTATTGTCAGTTTAGGGAAAATTTTCCGTGACTCCTTCTCCATGTTTCGACAATAACTTGTGTGAATGCTCAAAGATATTCGAAAATATTATATAAATCTCGAAACTTTTTTCAATCGCACTAATTTCTTTCTGAAAGGTATTTTAATGTGAGCACCTAACCAGGGCATCACCTGACGGGCTTCGCCCGCAGGTGATGCCCCAGCCGTTCGCCGTGCTGATGGTCTACTGCCTGATCGCCTCGGTTTTGCCGGTCTGGTTCCTGCTCCAGCCCCGCGACTATCTGAGCACCTACACCCTGTTCATCGGCCTGGCCGTCGGCTACCTGGGGCTGATCTGGGCTCGTCCGGCGGTCAACGCGCCGGCCTTTATCGGCTTCGGTTCCGCCCAGGGACCGCTGTGGCCGATGCTGTTCGTCATCGTGGCCTGCGGAGCGATCAGCGGGTTTCACTCCCTGGTGGCCAGCGGGACCAGCTCCAAGCAGCTGGCCAAAGAGTCACAGGGCAAATTCATCGGCTACGGCAGCATGATCACCGAGGCGGTGCTGGCCGTGCTGGCCTTGATGATGGTGGCCGCCGGGCTGTTCTGGAAGGCCCCGGCCGGGTTGGAGGCCTTCGATTTTCAGGCCAATCTGGCCAGGGGCTGGATCGTGGCCTTCGGCACCGGATACGGCCGGGTGGTCGGCCAGCTGCCGCTGCTGACCGTCACCGTGGCCACCCTGTTCGGCATGATCATGCTCAAGACCTTCGTGCTGACCACCCTGGATACGGCCACCCGATTGGGCCGGTTCATCGTGGCCGAGTCGCTGGGCGGTGCGGTGCCCCTGTTCCGCCGCCGACTGGTCGCCTCGCTGGCGACCATCCTGCCGGCCTTCTACCTGGGCTGGACCAACTCCTGGAAGACCATCTGGCCGGTCTTCGGGGCGGCCAACCAGCTCATCGCAGCATTATCCCTTATAGTTATTTCCTCCTATCTGGTGGGAGTGCGCAAGCCCAGCCGGCTGACCGCGCTGCCGGCCGTGTTCATGAGCGCGACTACCGTGGCCGCCCTGCTGTGGCTGGCCTTTAATGGGTCGACAGGATTTTTCTTCACTGAGAAGACGACGCTGGGGGTGACGGCGGTGGTGCTGGTGGCGCTGGCCGGGTACATGTTGGTGGAGGGGGTGAGGGTGTTTCGGAGATTGGGCAGGGAGTCTGCGTAAGGGTATCAAACGCCTCAGAGATGGGTCCGGGGAATCGATAGAAGGGCAGGGAGCCCGTAGCGGATGAATCCGGAGAAGCGATGACGGATGAATACCAGATTCGTCGCGTCCGTCGCGACGAGGAGGACAAGGTGGCCGAGGCCTGGCGCCAGGCCTATACCGACCTGTTCCCGGTGGAGTTCCTCTATCCGCAAAAATATCGCTGGATCTTCACCGGGAATCCCTTTCTGATCGATCCGCAGGGTGATTTTCCCATCTGGGTGGCCGTCCGCGGTGGCCGGGTGGCCGCCTGGGTCTGCGCCGAGGAGTCCGATTTCGAGCTGGCCGGGCAGCTGGTCCGGGGCGCCTACGGGAACCTGGCCTTCACGCTGAAAGAGCACCGCCGCCAGGGGTTGGGCCAGGCCGTCCAGGGGGCCATGCTGGGGGCCTACCCCATTTACATGGCCCTGGGCATGACCAAGGCCAACCGGCGGATCTACTCGCGCATCGAGGGCGGCTACGTCGCCAAGCCGATCTTCACCTATCTGAAGCTGCTGCGGGGATTCGACGCCGATGCCCTGTGGACCACCTTCGTCTCCATGGTCACCATCAAGCTGGGGCGCCGCTGGGGCGGGTTTCTCCGCGTGGTCGGCAACCTCGGGGCCAAGTACATCGGCGCCTGGAAGATCGGCCTGCTGTATAAAATGGGCCAGCGAAGAAAAGGACGCCACCCGGAGCAGATCGACGAGGATCTGGCTCAGGAGGTGGAGCGGTTCGGCGAAGAGGCCGACAAGCTCTGGCAGGCCTGCCGGAAGCGGTATACCTACGCCGTGCCTCGAACCAGCCAATACCTCAACTGGCGGTACGTCGAGCAGCCGCACACCAAACACCGCCGGTTCCTGTTCCGCGATCAAGCCGGCGAGGTCACCGGACTGCTCGTCTTTCGCCTCAGCCAGCCTCCAGAGCTGCCGGTGGGGGTGATCACCGAGCTGCTGCTCAGGGACGATGATCTCGAGCTGGGCCGGCAGATGCTGGCCTTTGCCGAGGCCCAGATGCGCCAGGCCGGGATGACCCAGATCCAGTGCGGGGTAAACACCGAGTTCATGCGCCGGGTGATGGAAACCGAGGGCTTCCGGCTGTTCTATGTCAACGTGGCGATGATCTTTCTGTCCAGGGAGCTGCGCGAGCACATCCCGGCCGAGAAGATCCTCGCCGGAGACTGGCTGATGACCCTGGGCGACAGCGATCTGGATATGGTCCGCAGGGACAATCAACCCGGCTTCGGATTTGTCATGCGAGTCATCCTGGGCCGCCCGGCGGGGTACGGGAACCTGGAATGAACCACCGGTCGCGATGGCAGTCGTCAATCGAGGCGGCAGCCGGATATTGAGACGAACCATTTCATACAGGAGCTACTCATGCAATATACCCGACTGGGCACACGCGGTCCGACCGTCTCGACCATCGGTTTCGGGGCCTGGGCCATCGGCGGCGTCAACTGGGGTCCCACCGACGATGAGGTCTCCAAAAACGCCCTGCGCCAGGCCCTGGACCTGGGGGTGATCCTGATTGACACCGCCGATGTATACGGCAACGGGCACTCCGAGAACCTGGTCGCCGAGGTGCTCAAAGAGCGGTCCAAGGGCGATGTGATCGTGGCCACCAAGATGGGCAACGACTTCTATCATGCCGACGAGAGCGACGACACCGGCTTCGGGCCGATCAAGGCCAATTACGACCGCAAATACCTCATCTGGGCGGCCGAGCAGAGTCTCACGCGTCTCGGGGTTGAGACCATCGATATTATGCAGCTGCATAGCCCCACTACCGAACTGGCCCGGCGCGACGAGCCCTGGGAGGCGCTGGTCCGGCTCAAGGAGCAGGGCAAGATCCGCCACGCCGGGATCAGCATCATCTCCTTCGCCGAGACCGAGCAGGCCTTCCTGCTGGATGAGCATTACGATCTCTTGGACGTCATCCAGGTGCGCTACAACCTCCTGGAGCGGGAGGCCGAGAGGGAGCTGTTCCCCAAAGCGCAGCAGTACGGCATCGGGGTGATCGTGCGGATCCCCATCCTGTTCGGCCTGTTGGCCGGCAAGTTCACCCGGGAGTCGCGGTTCGGCGATGACGACCACCGCCGTCACACCCTCTCACCGGAGAAGCTGGACGGCTATCTCGGCACGCTGGAGAGGATGCAGCCCCTCTATGACCGCTATCCCGACCAGACCATGGCCCAGGTCAGCCTCAGGTTCTGCATCTCCCATCCGGCCTGCCACTTGGCCATCCCCGGGGCCAAGACCCCGGAGCAGGTGCGGGACAACTGCGCCGCCTCGGACCTGGGGCCTATCCCGGAGGAGGAGATACCTGGGCTTGAGTGAACTCCCCTGCCACCAGGCCGCTCTTTGAAGCAAGGCAACGATACAAAGGAGACCGAACCATGACCAAACAGATCATCGCCACCGATGAGGCACCGCGAGCCATCGGCCCTTACAGCCAGGCCGTCCGGGCCGGGGATTTCCTGTTCTGCTCCGGCCAGATCCCCATGGACCCGGAGACCGGGGAGCTGGTCACCGGCCCCATCGGAGACCAGACCGAGCGAGTGCTGAAAAACCTCCAGGCGGTGCTCGAGGCCGCCAGCGCCGGGCTGGACCGGGTGGTCCGGTGCACCGTCTTTCTGGCCGATATGAATGATTTCGCCGCCATGAACGAGGTTTACGGCCGGTTCTTCGAGAAGGACCCCCCGGCCCGGGCGGCCGTGGAAGTCTCCCGGTTGCCCAAGGATGTCGAGGTGGAGATCGCGGCGACGGCCTATCTGGGCTGAGGACTGCGGACTTCATTGGTCTGGCGGACTCATGGACGACTCAACAGTCGTGCGTGCATGGCCCGCTGAGTCACGAAAAATGACCACTGAACCATTTTTATCTTGACTCCATCGCCGGACGTAATTACATTGTGAACCGAGCGGGGCCCACGGGTCCCGCTTTTTTCGTGCCTCCAGTGCGTTCTTTTCTCCTGCCCGCCAGCTTGATCCTGCAGGGACCTAACCTGCGAAACGGAACCGCATCATGCGCCGGCACCCTTTTTCCCTCATCAGCGTCGCCAACCTTGTTTTCACCATTCCCTCTCTGGCCGTATTCACTGCGCTCATCCTCTGTCAGCCCATAACGAGCCGGGCAGCTTTCGAATACGTTCAGGTCGGCGCCCGGCCGGCGGCCCTGGGCGGCGCCTATTGCGCCCTGTCCGACGATGCCCACGGCACGTGGCACAATCCCGCCGGCGCCGGCTGGTCGCAGCGCCGGGCGATCGCCCTCAGCTTCAGCAGGCCGTTCGGCCTGGCCGAGCTGGACACCCGGGAGCTGTCTCTTCTGCAGCCCGTCCTCGGCTGGATACTGGGCCTGCACGCCCGGCACTTCGGCGGCGGACTGTATCGAGAGAGCACCGTGGGAATGAGCTGTGCCCACCGGTTTCTGGAAGGTCTGTCGGCAGGATGGTGCCTGAGCGGCCGGCAGCTGGCTATCTGCGGATACGGATCCGATGAGACCTGGAGCCTGGATCTGGGTATTCTGGCCTTTCCCGGCGCTCGCTGGCGCTGGGGGATGGCCGTTCATAATATCAACAACGGCCGCCTGGGCCGGAACCAGCAGGGCATGCCTCAGGTGCTGATGGTGGGATTGGCCTGCCGGCCGGAGGAGCGCCTGTGGTTGTCCGGCGAGCTGCTGGGCGATCTCACCGATCTGTCGGTCGATCCCTTCGGACCGCCGGAGTACCCCCTGGAGTGGCGCCTGGGCTGCGAGGCCCGTCCCTGGAGCGCAACAGCCCTGCGAGTGGGATTGCAAAACCATCCCCTGCGCATCTCCGCCGGGCTGGAGCTGGCCGCCGGCCCGCTGCGTCTGGGATACGCCTGGCGATCGCATCCCCTGCTGGGTTCAACCCATCACCTCACCCTGATGACGGACTGAAATCCGTCCGCAGAAAACCATGCTTCCAGGAATGACACCTCCGATGAAGGTTCTCGCGCTGTTGTTTTGCCTGGGGCTGTGTCTGGGCCTGGCGCCTCCGGCCGCCGGCCCGGTCCGGGCCCAGGAGCCGGAGGAACCGGAGGACCTCCTGGAGTCGGACGAAGAACGGTTCGAGCCAATTGAAATTCTGGAGCGGCTGGAACAGCTGCGGCGCTGTCCCCTGGATCCCAACCGGGCCAGCTATGCCCAGCTGGAGCGGATCCCCTATCTGTCCGATTCCCAGATACGGGGCATCCTGGCCGCCAGGAAGGAGAGCGCATTCACCGGTCTCGGGGATTTGCTGCGGGCCGCGGGCATGGACCGCCAGACCCTAGCCCGGGTGCGGCCTTTTCTGAAGATCCGGCCTCGCCGGGGCGTCCGCGGCCATCTTCGCACCCGAACGTCATGGACCCTGCCCCTGTCGCGGGCCTACCGGGAGGGGCTGTACTGGGGAGACGCCACCGGGGCCTCGATGCGTCTGCAACTGCTCTCCGGCGACCTGCTGTGGATGGGGGTGGTGACCGAGAAGGATCCCGGGGAGCGGGACCTGACCGATCATCATGCCTTTTTCCTGCAGCTCTCGCCGCCGGGGCCGCTGCGCCGCCTGGTGCTGGGTCACTTCGCCCTGGAATACGGGCAGGGCCTGGCCCTGTGGACCGCTGGCGGTGGGGGTGCCGGGAATGCCGGAGGCGTCACCGACCTGAAGCGGAAGGGCCGGGGGATCCGGCCGCACACCTCCACCGAGGAGAATGGGGCCCTGTTCGGCGGGGCGGTCTCGGCCGGGTGGGGTCCGCTGACCCTGGATCTCTTCGCCTCCCGGACCGGCCGCGACGCCGGCCGTGACCCGGACCGCCCCGGTGAGGCCGTCACCGGCCTGTCAGCTGCCGGGCTGCACCGCACCGACGGCGAGCTGGACAAGAAGGACGCCCTGCAGGAGACGGCCGTGGGCGGTCACCTGTCCCTCTCCCTGTCCGGAGACAAGACTCTGGGCCTGACCTGGTACCGGACCCTGTACCGGCCCGAGGTGAGGCCGGCTGACGCCGTACGCCAGCGCTATGGACTGCAGGGGCGCGAGCAGGAGGTTGCGGGCGCCGATTGGGACCTGATCCTGGGCCCGGTGGAGGTTTTCGGGGAAGCGGCCCTCGCCTCGCAGACCGTGGATTCGTTCACTGCCGCTGGACCGGCCGTCGCTTCCATTGTGGCCGCCGATTCCCCCCGGGCGGTCCTGGCAGGATTTCGGCTGCGCCGGGAGAGGGTCCGTGTCGGCCTCGTCTGGCGGCACTATCCGGCCGACTTTCTCAGCCCCCGGGGTTCGGGGGCGGCGATCAAGGATGATCAAAACGAACATGGTCTGCAGGTGGCCATGCAGTGGCAGCCGTACCGGAGAACCCGGCTGGAACTGCTGGCCGCCGGATTCCGCCGGCCCTGGCGGTCCTACGATGTGCCCATGCCCTCGACCGGGGAGCGCTGGACACTGCAAGCTGTGCATACACTGGGCAGGAGTCTCTCGATCCGGCTCCGGCTGCGCTGGAAGCGGGAGGATGCGGCCGTTCCGGCCTCCTCCGGAATTTCACCGGCCGGCAGCGGATCCGCACCTGTTGGACGGCTGGAGCGATGCGATCGCCGGGTCCAGATCGACTGGCCGGTCTGTAAGACTGTGGCCCTGCGCTCCCGGCTGGAGACCAACCGGGTAAAGCCGCCGGGCGGGAATGCCTTCCGGCGGGGTGTGCTCCTGGCGGTCCAGATCAGAGTGGATCCCCATGATAGGGTCCGCCTGAGAGGTTCGGCCGCCTTGTTCCGCGTTCCCGATTATCACGGCCGCATCTATCTCTGTGAGGTCGGACCTCGTGGGATGGCTCGAAATGTGGCTCTGTCCGGCCGGGGGATCAGGACTCTGGCGCTTTTGGAGAGTGAGCCGATGGAATCGGTGCGGCTGTCGGCACGGTTTGCCGCCACCGTCTATGACCACTGCCGGACCCTTTCCGACGGTGCGGACCGGATCGATTGGAATGTGAAGCGGGAGGTCGTCTTGCAGCTTGACTGGAGCTGGTAACGGACCTGTTTGTCAACGGGATGTGACGGCCGTATGGTCCATGCCGGCAGCCCGAAAAAACTCTTGACCGGTGTGCAAAAAAATGTTATTATGAAAGCTGCCCTGAGTACCTTCGCGGGCCCATAGCTCAGTTGGTTAGAGCCACCGGCTCATAACCGGTCGGTCCCTGGTTCGAATCCAGGTGGGCCCACCAGTCGATCGGTTGTTCACAGGGAAGTTCTATTTTTCCGGGCGATTAGCTCAGTCGGCTAGAGCGCTACGCTCACATCGTAGAGGTCACAGGTTCGAGTCCTGTATCGCCCATCTGCAGTCCTGACGCCGTTTTCTGGCGGATGTTCGCAACAGCACCTGGTGTTTCGTCGGGCTTTTCATCGGGTGATAGAATTATGGTTGGATCACGGAAATATTGGGCAGCGAAAACGGGGGTTCCTCGCCCTTGAAGGAAATCCTTATCTCACATCACACGGCAAGTTTGACGCACTTGTCGGAGCAAGTCTCAAAGGGGTGCACCTCTGTCTGGTGCGCCCCATTCTTTTTATGACAGGCGATCAAAGAAATAATCCGCGGCGGGTATCGGTGCTCTGATATTCGGTAAAAAATCCATGGACGTTTTCCCCGGGGTTGTTCATCATGCTTGAAACGCTCGAGATGTTAACGAAGCTTCAGGAGATCGACCAGCGGGTCGACCAGCTGGCCCATTCCAGAGTAGATCTGCCGGAAAAGATCGAGACCTTAAAAGGGCAGGTTCAGGAGCTTGAGGACCTGAACGCAGAGGATCAGGCCAGACTGGAGCAGCTGGAGAAGGAGAAACGTCAGGAGGAGCTGGGTCTCCAGGAGGCTCGGGACGAGCTGAAGAGATATCAGGATCAGCTCTATCGCATCAAGACCAATCGGGAATACGATGCCATCCAGGCGGAGATCGACGCACAGAAGGAAAAGATCTCCCAGCGTGAGGAGAACATCCTCAATATCATGGCCACCTCGGAGGAGGTGACCGAGAACCTGGAGGCCCGCGCCAAGGAGCTGGAGCAGATGCGGACGGAAAACGCCCCTCAATGGGAGCAGCTGGAACAGGACCTGTCATCTCTTGATGACCGCATCGCCGCGGAAAATGACCGCCGCAAGAATGTCACCGTCCGGATCGATAAGAACATCCTCAAGGCCTACGAACGGATCCGCCGGGTGAAGAACGGGCTGGCCATCGTGGCGATCCGCAAGCGAGCCTGCGGCGGATGCTTTAAGACCCTTCCGCCGCAGAAGATCCAGGAGATCCGCCGCACCGATCGGATTATCACCTGTGAGAACTGCGGGAGAATTCTGTATTGGGACAACGATTCCCAGAGCTGATCGCCCACATCGACGGCGCCTCCCTGGGAAACCCGGGCCAGGCCGGCGCCGGGATCTCGTTTCGGGATCCCTCCGGCGAGGAGGTCGAGGCGCTCAGCGTCTCCCTCGGGGAGGCAACCAATAATGTGGCCGAGTACCGGGCCCTGATCCTGGCCCTGGAAGGGGCTCGACGGCTGGGCGTCCGGCGGCTGACCGTGTATTCGGACAGTGAGCTGCTGGTCAAACAAATTCACGGCACGTACCGGGTCAAGACGCCCCATCTGCGTCGTTTTTTCGAGCAGGCCCAGACGCTGCGAAATGATTTTGAGAGTCTCACTCTGACCCACGTTCCCCGGGAGAAGAACTGCCGCGCCGATGAGTTGGCCCGTCGAGCCGCGAAGGGCGAGGGCGCCGGCCGGACGCCATCAGACCGGAGACCATCCACCGGGCGATCATCGGATGCCCGGCAATCCACCGCCGGACGGACGCCGCTGGACGATCAGCAGCCTTCTGGTTCCGGAACCGAGGGAGCCGATGTCGGCGAGGGGATCCTGTCCCTCAACGAGGTAGCCCTGCGGCCGGTCTGGTCCGAGATCCTGCCGGGGCAGGTGAACACCGAGGTCTTGCTGCCCGGGGAGATCCGGCTGGGTCTTCCTTTTCTGATCAACCTGACCTGTTTTCCCAAGGTCTCTGCGCTGGCCGCCGTCACGGCGCTGAGGGGCGGCATGGCGCTGCTTCGCCCGGGTCGTTCGCCCAAAGGATTGGCCGAGATCATCGAGAAGGTCAAATCCTATCAAACCGATGACGAAGAGAGCGAGACAGACGAGGCCCGGGACGCCTGTCTGGATCAGCAGGGACGGCCGCGGGTGGGCGTGGTGCTGCACCCCGACGACGAGCCCGGCAAACACCTTGACGCGCTGCGCACGGCAGGTCTCGATCTGCTGGTCGTGGAGGCTTCCCTGGGACATGGCATCCGGCTGCTGGACACCATCCGGCAGCTGAAAGAAACCCAGCCGCATCTGGTCCTGATCGCCGGGGATGTCACCGACCGGGAGGGTCTGGAAAAGGTTTTTCAAGCCGGCGCGGACGGTGTGAAGGTAGGCGCGCCGTATATCTTAGGATTGAAAGTGCCCCTCTTCAGCGCCATCCGGGAATGCGCCCGGATCGCCGGGGAGCACGACGGTTTCCTGCTGGCCGATGTCGGCACCACCGAGCTGATGACGGCCTCCAGCCGCATCGCCCGGGCCCTGGGCGCCGGGGCCGACCTGGCCGTGGCCACGCTGGAGCCCGAGGGAGATGAATGGAAGCCCCATATTCTGACCGAAGGGCTGGGCAGTGTGGGTGAGGATGTGCGCATGATCATGTCCTGCTGCGGCGTGGGCAGCATCGCCCAGTTTCACCGCCGGGCTCGTTTTGTCCGCGCGTGAGGCCTCTTTATTCAAATAAGCAAGTTCCTGACACAATTCACATCGATCGCGAAAGGAGGAAAGATTCTGCCAAAGCAAATCGGATGATCGCGGGTCCATCGGGGCCTGAGGAAAGTCCGAGCTCCACAGGGCAGGGTGCTGGATAACGTCCAGGCAGGGTGACCTGACGGAAAGTGCCACAGAAAAGATACCGCCCTGACCTCGGTCAGGGTAAGGGTGAAAAGGCGAGGTAAGAGCTCACCGCGAGCCGGGTGACCGGCTCGGCAGGGTAAACCCCACCCGGAGCAAGACCAAATAGGGAAGAAGAGGCGGCCCGTCTCGTCTGACTTCCGGGTAGGTCGCTTGAGGTACGGGGCAACCCGTATCCCAGAGAGATGATCATCGGAGGAACGAGTCACTCGTTTCTCTACAGAACTCGGCTTACAGATTTGCTTTGGCGGAGTTCTTCTTCCTTTCGGAAAAGGGGGCAAGAGCTCATGAACATGCGCTGGCAGCTGGTGGCAGAGCCCGATCCCCGGCGGATAGAGACATTCAGCCGCGAGCTGAACATTTCCCCCGTCATCGCGCGACTGCTTCTCAACCGGGGGATCGAAGATCTTGAGGCGGGGCAGGTCTTTCTCAATCCCCGCCTGGAGTTTTTACACGATCCCTTCCTGTTCAAGGAGATGGAACAGGCCGTCGAACGCATCGTCAAGGCCCTGAAAGGGAAAGAGCCGATCATGATCTTCGGGGATTATGATGTCGACGGCATCACGGCCACCTCCTTGCTCTACCTGGTCCTCACCCGCCTGGGCGCCAACGTCTCGTACTATATCCCCAACCGGGTCAGCGAGGGATACGGACTATCCGAAGGGGGTATCCGCGAGGCCGCCGGCCGCGGCGTCTCCCTGATCATCTCGGTCGATTGCGGCATCACGGCCAACGAGGAGATCGATCTGGCCCACTCCCTGGGCATCGACACCATCATCACCGACCATCATGAGGTCCAGGAGCAGATCCCCCGGGCGGAGGCCGTGCTCGACCCCAAGAATCCCCAGGACAATTATCCGGACGCCGCCCTGGCCGGGGTCGGCGTGGCCTTCAAGCTGGCACAGGGTCTCTATGCCCGTCTGGGCCTGGACGATTCCGAGCTGGAGAATCATCTCGATCTGGTGGCTCTGGGCACAGCGGCCGACATCGTGCCGCTGGTCGGAGAGAACCGGATCCTGACCCGCTTCGGGCTGGAACAGGTCACCAAGACCGACAAGGTCGGCCTGCGCTCGCTGGTCGAGATCACCGGCCTGATGGGCGAGGAGATCCAGACCGGGCATGTGGTCTTCATCCTGGCGCCGCGCATCAATGCCGTCGGCCGGCTGGGCGACGCCGAGCGGGCCATCACCCTGCTGGCCACCAATCAGCCGGACCGGGCCCGGAGCATCGCCAATTTCCTCAATGATGAGAACCGCCGCCGGCAGGGCATCGACGAGACCATTCTGCGGGAGGCCCTGGATCTGGTCGAGCAGACGGTGGATCTGGAAAAGGATCGGGCTATCTGCCTGGCCTCGGACCAATGGCATCCCGGTGTCATCGGCATCGTGGCCTCCCGGGTGGTGGAGAAGTACTATCGTCCCACCGTGCTGATCGCTCTGGAGGGCGATGAGGGCAAGGGATCGGGCCGGAGCATCAGCGGCTTCAATCTCTATCAGGCCCTGGAGGACTGCCAGGAGCACCTGATCCGCTTCGGCGGCCACAAATACGCCGCCGGCCTGACCATCGACATCTCCAGGGTGGAGGTGTTCCGCGAATGCCTCAACAAGATCGCCACCGAGCGGATCAATCCCGAGCTGATGATCCCCTCGCTGAAGATCGACATTCGTATCGGACTGGAGGAGATCGGCGAGCCGCTGCTGGCATCTCTGAGCGAACTGGCCCCCTTCGGCCCGCAGAACATGAGGCCGGTGATGATGGCCTCCGGCCTGGAGGTGGTCGGCTATCCCCGGGTGGTGGGCAAGAACCATCTCAAGTTCAAGGTCCGGCAGAACGATCGGGCCCTGGATGTGATCGCCTTCAATCAGGGCGAGCGGCTGGGAGATCTTCAGGTGGGAAAGCCGGTCCTCAGCCTGGCCTTCGTGCTGGAGGAGAACCGCTGGCAGGGGCGAAGCTCGCTGCAGCTGCGGGCCAAGGATATCAAGATCGGCCCGGTGAATCTGGAGACGCTGTAAAAGGGTTCTATCGACGAACGGGATTTCGTTGATTGGACGGCCGGATTCCGTGTGCTCCGGCCGGAAAGGGGAAACCTGTGGAGTCGTCCCGCGGTCGGCTGAAGGAGGGCATGGTTCAGGTCTATACCGGCGACGGAAAGGGGAAGACCACGGCCGCCCTGGGACTGGCCCTGAGGGCCCTGGGTCACGGGCTCACCGTGTACATGATCCAGTTCATGAAGGGGGATCCCGAGTACGGTGAGCTGCGCGCCGGGCGGTGCCTGAACGGTCTGACCATCCGGCAGTTCGGCCGCACCGATTTCGTCGATCGTGACCACCCGGCCGAGGAAGACCTCTCTCTGGCCCGGCAGGGATTGGAGCATGCCAGAGCGATCATGGAGGCCGGGGAGCACGACCTGCTCATCCTGGATGAGATCAATGTGGCCATGGATTTCGGACTCGTTCCGGTTCAGGCGGTTCTGGAGCTCATCGAGAACAAGCCCCGGGAGATGGAGCTGATCCTGACCGGGCGCTCCGCACCCCGGGCGGTCGTCGAAGCCGCCGATCTGGTCACCGAGATGCGCGAGATCAAGCACTATTATCAGCAGGGGAGGATGGCCAGAGATGGCATCGAGCACTGACCGGACCCGGCCATCCCTGGACCCGGCTGCCGAGGAGCTGGTCGAGCGGTTCGGCCAGGGGCAGCTCCGGGCGCTGGCCCGGGTGATCACCCTGGTGGAGAACGAGGTTCCGGGTTATCGCCGTTTGCTCTCGCGGCTTTACAACAGGACCGGCCGGGCCAAGAAGATCGGCATCACCGGCGCCACCGGCGCCGGCAAGAGCACCCTGGTCGACGAGCTGACCAAGCGGCTGGTCTCCCGGGGCCGCAGCGTGGGCATCGTGGCCGTGGATCCGACCAGTCCGTTCACCGGTGGCGCCCTGCTGGGCGACCGGGTGCGGATGCAGGATGTCGGCCTGCAGAAGGACGTCTATATCCGCAGCATGGCCAGCCGGGGCAGTCTGGGCGGACTGGCCCAGGCCACCCGGGAGGTGTCTATCGTGCTGGACGCTTTCGGCAAGGATGTCATCCTCATCGAGAGCGTCGGGGTCGGCCAGGTGGCCCTGGATATCGCCGAGATCGCCGACACCACGGTGGTTGTTCTGGTCCCTGAATCCGGCGACAGCGTCCAGGCGATGAAGGCCGGCCTGATGGAGATCGCCGACATCTTCGTGATCAATAAAGCCGATCTGGTCGGCGCCGATCGTCTGGAGCTGGAGCTGAACAGCCACCTGGAGCTGCAGCGGCAGCGTGATGGCTGGGATTACCCGGTGGTCAAGACCCGGGCCCGCAGCGGAGAAGGGATCGAAGAGCTGCTGGAGCAGATCGACCGGCAGGAGGAATATCTGTCCCGAACCGGCTATCTGGAGAAGAAGAGAACGGATCTGGTACGGGCCGAGGTCCTCCAGTTGCTCTCAGAGACGATCACCAGAAGGGTCCGGCAGCGTCTGGAGAAGAGGGGAGATCTGGATGCCGCAGTGGCCGACATTCTCAAGGGCCGGCGGAATCCCTACCAGGTGGTCGATCAACTTCTGGAACGCATAGAAGGAGCTGGATCGAATGTCTGATTCGTCTGACCGAAAGATAGACAAAGCCGATCAGGAGTATCGCCACAAGCTGGCGGACAAAAAATCCCAGCGGGAAACCTCTTTTGACACCATCTCCGGGGAGCCCCTGGATATCCTTTACACCCCGCTGCATCTGAAAGATTTCGATTATCTCACCAGGCTGGGTTTTCCCGGCCAGTATCCTTATACCCGGGGCGTCCGGGACAACATGTACCGCGGCCGGCTGTGGACCATGCGCCAGTTCGCCGGATTCGGCACCGCCGCCGATACCAACCGGCGGTTCAAATATCTCCTGGAACACGGTCAGACCGGCCTGTCCACCGCCTTCGACATGCCCACCCTGATGGGCTACGATTCAGATCACGAGTTCGCCCTGGGCGAGGTGGGCCGATGCGGGGTGGCCATCGACTCGCTGGAGGATATGGAGATTCTGTTCGACGGCATCCCCCTGGACCAGGTCTCCACCTCCATGACCATCAACGCTCCGGCCGCCATCCTGCTGGCCCTGTACATCGCCGTCGGGGAGAAGCAGGGCGTGCCCCCGGAGAAGCTCAGGGGGACCCTGCAGAACGACATCCTCAAGGAGTACATCGCCCAGAAGGAATGGATCTTCCCGCCCAAGCCCCATATGAAGCTGATCACCGATATCATGGAATACTGCGCCGGGCACGTCCCCAAGTGGAACACCATCTCGATCAGCGGCTATCACATCCGCGAGGCCGGTTCCACCGCCGTGCAGGAGCTGGCTTTCACCCTGGCCGACGGCTTCACCTACGTGGAGGCCGGCCTGTCGGCCGGCATGGATGTGGACACCTTCGCCCCCCGGCTGTCCTTCTTCTTCAATGCCCACATGGACTTCTTCGAGGAGATCGCCAAGTACCGGGCGGCCAGGAGGATCTGGTCGCAGGCCATGCGCGAGAAATACAAGGCCAAAAACCCCCTGTCCTGGCTGATGCGCTTTCACACCCAGACGGCCGGATGCAGCCTGACCGCCCAGCAGCCGGAGAACAACATCATGCGTACGGCCTTCGAGGCCCTCTCTGCCGTGCTCGGCGGCACCCAGTCGCTGCATACCAACTCCTTCGACGAGGCCCTCTGTCTGCCCACCGAACGGGCCGTGCAGGTGGCCCTGCGCACCCAGCAGGTCATCGCCCATGAGACCGGGGTGGCTAATGTCATCGATCCGCTGGGCGGATCCTATTTCGTGGAAGCCCTGACTGACCGCATGCAGCAGGGTGCCGAGGAATATTTCGACCGCATCGAGCAGATCGGCGGCGTGGTCGCCGGCATCGAGAAGGGATTCTTTCAGCGCGAGATCGCTGCGGCCGCCTCCGCCTATCAGAAGTCCGTAGAGCAGGAGACACGCTACGTGGTGGGGGTGAACCGCTACCAGAAGGAAGGCGAGAAGGTGGAGATCGAGCTGCTCAAGATCGACCCGGTCATCGAGAAGGCCCAGCACGACCGGCTTAAAAATCTCAGGGCCCGGCGGCACGACCGGGCGGTCACCTCCGCCCTGAAGGATCTCCAGCAGGCGGCCAGGAAGAACGACAATCTCATGCCCCGCATCCTGGAAGCCGTCCGGGCCTACGCTACCCTGGGAGAGATCTGTGACGCGCTCCGGGAGGTCTACGGTGAATATCGGGAGCCACCTATTTTTTGATCACGGGAGTAGGTATGGACAAAAAGATCAGGGTTCTCATTGCCAAGCCGGGATTGGACGGCCATGACCGCGGCGCCAAGATCGTAGCCAGCGCCCTGCGTGACGCCGGCATGGAGGTCATCTACACCGGCCTGCGGCAGACCCCGGAGATGATCGTGTCAGCGGCCATCCAGGAGGATGTGGACGTCATCGGGGTCAGCATTCTCTCGGGCGCGCACATGACCGTCTTCTCCCGGATCCTGGATCTGCTCAAGGAGCAGGGGGCCGAGCAGGAGGTGGTCGTCTGCGGCGGAGGGATCATTCCCACAGAGGATCGGAAAAAGCTCGAGGAGATGGGCATCAAGGGCCTGTTCGGCCCGGGTACGACTACCGGGGAGATCGTTGAGTTCATTCACAGCGCGGTGGCCGAGAAGAATTAATTATGGAGTGGGGTTCCTTCCAGCTCAATGGCCTGCATGAGAACATCTTCTGGATCGACGGCGGGGCCATGTACGGCGCGGTCCCGAAGGTCATCTGGGAAAAATTGAGTCCCCCGGATGAGCGCAACCGGGTGGCCCTGCGGGCCAATCTGATGCTGATCCGCGACGGACAGCACAACATCCTGGTGGAAACCGGCCTGGGCGACGCCATCCCGGACCGGTGGAAGGAGATCTATGGTCTGCAGAAGCCGTCTCAGCTGCTGGAGGAGCTGAACCGTTACGGCCTGGCTCCTGAGCAGATCGACACGATCATCCCCACCCATCTGCATTTTGATCATTCCGGCGGCGGCGTCCACCGCAACGGGGAGTCCTTCCGGGTCACCTTTCCCCGGGCCCGGCACATCGTCCAGAAGAAAGAGTGGGCGGTGGCCATGAACCCGGATGTGCGATCCCGGGTCTCCTACCGGAAGGAGATGCTGGCGCCCCTGGAGGAGGGGAACCTCCTCCAGCTGGTGGACGGCGATGAGGAGATCGCCCCCGGCATCCGGGTGCATCTGACCGGCGGCCACTCGGCCGGCCATCAGGTGGTGACGGTCACCTCTCCCGCGGGGACGGCCTTTTACACCGGTGACTTGATCCCCACCCGGCACCATCTCAAGACGGCCTATGTGCCCGGCGTGGATATCTATCCTATGGAGACCATGCGGCAGAAGGAGCGTTTCATCGAGCAGGCCCTGGAACAGCGCTGGCTGGTCTTCTTCGGGCACGACCCGGAGATCGACGCCGGGTATCTGCGGCGCGATGACCAGGGGCGGGTCACGGTGGAGTCCGTGGAGGTGAACCGATGAGCAAGAAGCAGAAGATCACACAGCTGCAGAAACTGCGCGAGCAGTCCAAGCTGGGGGGGGGCAAGGCCCGCATCGAGGCGCAGCATAAGAAGAACAAGCTGACCGCCCGGGAGCGGCTGGACCTGCTGCTGGACGAGGGCAGCTTCCGGGAGATCGACGCCTTCGTGACCCATCGGATCTCCGATTTTGGGCTGGCCGACAAGAAGATCCTCGGCGACGGTGTGGTCACCGGCTCGGGGACCATCGAGGGCCGGCCGGTGTTTGTCTTCTCTCAGGATTTTACCGTCTTCGGGGGATCCCTGTCCGAGGCGCATGCCAACAAGATCTGCAAGATCATGGACCTGGCCATGAAGGTGGGGGCCCCCGTGATCGGTCTCAACGATTCCGGAGGGGCCCGTATCCAGGAGGGGGTCACCAGTCTGGGCGGATATGCCGAGATCTTTCTGCGCAACACCCTGGCCTCCGGGGTGGTCCCGCAGATCTCGGCCGTCATGGGACCCTGCGCCGGCGGGGCGGTCTACTCGCCGGCCATCACCGATTTCATCTTCATGGTCAAGAACACCAGCTACATGTTCGTCACCGGCCCCAATGTGGTCAAGACGGTCACCCATGAGGAGGTCAGCTTCGAGGAGCTGGGCGGCGCCATGACCCATAATACCCGAAGCGGGGTGGCTCATTTCGCCTCGGAGAACGAGGCCGAGTGTCTGCAGCAGATCCGGGAGCTGCTGGGCTATATCCCCCAGAACAATATGTCCGATCCGCCGGTGATCGAGGCCGCCGATGCGCCCGACCGGCAGGATGAAATCCTGGATGGGATCGTGCCCGACAGCCCCAACAAGCCCTATGACATGAAGGACGTCATCCGGCATGTGGTGGACGGCGGAAAATTCCTCGAGGTCCAGGAGCACTATGCCCGCAATCTGGTCATCGGCTTCGCCCGTCTGGCCGGCCGGCCGGTGGGCATCCTGGGCAATCAGCCGGCAGTCCTGGCCGGGGTGCTGGATATCGCCTGCTCCATCAAGGGGGCCCGCTTCGTCCGCTTCTGCGACTGCTTCAATATCCCCCTGCTGACCTTTGTGGATGTTCCCGGATTTCTGCCCGGCACCGCCCAGGAGAGCGGCGGCATCATCAAGCACGGCGCCAAGCTGCTCTATGCCTACTGCGAGGCCACCGTTCCCAAGGTCACCGTGATCACCCGCAAGGCCTACGGCGGCGCCTACGATGTGCTCAGCAGCAAGCACATCCGCGGCGATGTCAACCTGGCCTGGCCCACCGCCGAGATCGCCGTAATGGGTCCCCAGGGGGCCGCGGAGATCATCTTCCGTAAAGAGATCGCCGCCTCCAAGGACCCCCAGAAAACCCTCGACGAGAAAGTCAGGGAGTACCGCAAGCGGTTCGCCAATCCTTACACCGCCGCCGAGCGCGGCTACGTCGATAACGTCATCGAACCGCATCGAACCCGCCCGCTGCTCATCGAGGCCTTCGGTGTGCTGGCCACCAAGGTGGACTCCAATCCCAGAAAGAAGCACGGCAATATTCCCCTGTGAGGAATCAGAACCCAGCCATGTTCCGCAAGATACTGATTGCAAATCGAGGCGAGATTGCCCTGCGGGTCATGCGGGCCTGCCGGGAGATGGGCATCGCCACAGCGACCGTCTATTCCCAGGCCGACCGCCGTGCCCTTCATGTCCGCTATGCCGATGAGGCCTTTTGCATCGGCCCTCCGCCGGCTGCCGAGAGCTACCTCAAGAAGGAGGCCATCATCGAGGCGGCCAAAATGTGCGGGGCCCGGGCGGTTCATCCCGGGTACGGCTTTCTGGCCGAGAACGCCGAGTTCGTGGAGGCCGTCCGCGACGCCGGGCTGGTCTTCATCGGCCCTGCGCCCGAGGCCATGCGGCTGGTGGGCGATAAGACCGCCGCCCGGAGAACCGTCCAGGCTGCCGGCGTGCCGGTGGTTCCCGGCGGGGATCGGGGTATCGACAATGACGACGAGGCCCTGGCCGTGGCCCAAAAGATGGGCTTTCCCGTGCTGATCAAGGCCGCTGCCGGGGGTGGGGGAAAGGGCATGCACATCGTCTCCTCTCCCGACGAGCTCTCGGCGGCGATGAAGACCTCCCGCTCGGAATCGCGATCCTCCTTCGGCGATGCCACCGTCTATATCGAAAAATATCTGGCCGGCGCCCGGCACATCGAGTTTCAGATCATCGGCGATGAGCATGGGCAACTGGTCCATCTTGGGGAGCGGGAGTGTTCCGTCCAGCGGCGCTACCAGAAACTGATCGAGGAGTCGCCCAGCTGCGCCCTGGATCCGGCCCTGCGCAAGAAGATGGGGCAGGCCGCCCTGAAGGTGGCCCGGGCGGCCGGCTACACCAATGCCGGGACGGTGGAATTTCTCCTGACCGGGGACGGCCAATTCTACTTTCTGGAGGTCAATGCCCGGCTGCAGGTGGAGCATCCGGTCACCGAGATGGTCACCGGTATCGACCTGGTCAAGGAACAGATCCGGCTGGCCGCGGGAGAAAAGCTTAGCTTTTCCCAGGAGGACGTCAAGCCCACAGGCTGTGCGCTGGAATGCCGCATCTACGCCGAGGACCCGGACAACGATTTTTTCCCCTCCACCGGGACGATCACCGGGCTGCATCATCCCAAGGGCCCCTGGATCCGCAACGACAGCAGCCTGTATCCCGGCATGGAGGTGGCCGTCTATTATGACCCGCTGCTCTCCAAGCTGCTCATCTGGGGCCGGACTCGCCAGGAGCTGCTTGACCGGGCCGCCTGGGCCCTGGAGGAATACCGCATCGCCGGGATCAAGACGACGGTGGACTTCTGCGCCCAGGTGCTCATGGATCCCGATTTTCGGTCCGGCGCCTACCACACAGGCATCATTCCCAGGATGCAGCAGCGCCAGCGCGAGCCGGCCGGGAAAGATCTGCAGATCGTGGCCCTGGCGGCTGCCCTGACGGCCTGGCAGGAGAGCAAGACACACCGTTCCAAGGCGCCCTGCGGAGGATCATCGCCGGCCGGTGATCCCTGGAAACTGGCCGGGCGCCGGCGGAATCTGTCCGGCGGGATGTGGGAGCGATGAGATGAACTATACGGTCAACATCGGGAAACGTTCCTACCAGCTGTCCATCCAGGAGACCGGCGAGGGGCTGCAGATTGAACTGGACGGAAAGAAACTCCGCGTCGACATGGCCCCGGTCGCTCCCGAGGTTTATTCCCTGCTGGTCGACGGTCGCTCCTATGAGGTTCAGGTCCGCAGCCAGGAGAACGGATGCCAGGTCTTTTTTGGGCCCCGGCATTACAGCGTGACGGTCGAGGATGAGCGGGCCCGGATGATCCGGAAACTCTCCGCCGACGCCCGGACCCATGAGCGGTCCCGGGACGTCAGGGCGGCCATGCCCGGCCTGGTGGTCAAGGTAGAGGTCAAGGAGGGCGACCGGGTCAAAACCGGCGACGGCCTGGTCGTGGTGGAGGCCATGAAGATGGAGAACGAGGTCCGCGCCCAGCAGAAAGGGGTGGTCAAGCAGCTGTTCGTTAAAAAGGGGATGACGGTCGATCAGGGGCAGACCCTGTTGATCCTGGAATAGCGGGGAGGGCTTGGTGGGTCGAAAGAAAACAGACAAGACCGGGGAACGGCGGGCACACTTCGCCACCGCTTCGGACCTGACCATCGAGCGAGTCTATCATCCCGGCCGGCACGGCGAGCTGGGCGAGCCCGGGGAGTTTCCCTTCACCCGGGGCGTCTATCCGAATATGTACCGGGGCCGGCTGTGGACCATGCGGCAATATTCCGGCTACGCCACTGCCCGGGAGACCAACCGGCGTTTCCGCTATCTCCTGGAGCAGGGCCAGACCGGCCTGAGCGTGGCCTTCGACCTGCCCACCCAGATCGGTTACGATTCGGATCATCCCATGGCCGACGGAGAGGTCGGCCGCACCGGGGTGGCCATCGATTCGCTGGCCGATATGGAGGTGCTCTTCGAGGGAATCCCCCTGGACCGGGTCAGCACCTCGATGACCATTAATTCCACGGCCGCCGTGCTGCTGGCCATGGTTCTGGTCCTGGCCGAACGGCGCGGCCTGGAACCGGCCGGGCTCTCCGGGACCATCCAGAACGATATCCTCAAGGAATACATCGCCCGGGGGACCTATATTTTCCCTCCTCAGCCGTCCCTGAGGCTGATCACCGATATCTTTACCTACTGTCGACAGCACCTGCCCCGCTGGAATACCATCAGCATCAGCGGATATCATATCCGGGAGGCCGGGGCCACCGCGGTCCAGGAAGTGGCCTTCACCCTGGCCAACGGCATCGCCTATGTCCAGGCGGCCCTGGACGCCGGCCTGCAGGTGGACGATTTCGCCCCCCGGCTGTCCTTCTTCTTCAACGCGCATAACGAATTTCTGGAGGAGGTGGCCAAATTCCGGGCCGCCCGCCGGCTCTGGGCCGCGATCATGAAGGAGCGCTTCGGCGCCCGGGATCCGGCCTCCATGCGGCTGCGTTTTCACACTCAGACGGCCGGCTGCACCCTGACCGCCCAGCAGCCGGAGAACAACATCGTCCGGGTGACGCTGCAGGCCCTGGCCGCCGTGCTCGGCGGGACCCAGTCGCTGCACACCAACTCCTACGACGAGGCCCTCTGCCTGCCCACCGAGAAGGCCGTCCAGGTGGCCCTGCGGACCCAGCAGCTGATCGCCGCCGAGAGCGGCGTGGCCGAGACGGTCGACCCCCTGGGCGGATCTTACTACCTGGAACATCTCACCGACGAGATCGAGCACCGGGCCGGGGACTACATCACCAGGATCGATGAGCTGGGCGGGGCCGTTGAAGCCGTGGAGCAGGGCTACTTTCAGAAGGAGATACAGAAAAGCGCCTACCGCTACCAGCAGCAGGTGGAGTCCGGGGACCGGACGGTGGTCGGCGTCAACCGCTATGTCACCGGGGAGGAGGGAGAGCCGGAGGGCCTCCTGCGGGTCGATCCCCGGGTTCAGCAGGAGCAGATCGTATCCCTGGCCGAAAGGAAGGCCGGTCGTGATCGACGAGCATTGGACCGGGCCCTGAGCCGGCTGCGCACGGCCGCCGCCTCCAGCGACAATCTCATGGTCCCGATCGTGGAGAGTGTCAAAGCGGACGCCACCCTGGGTGAGATCTGCGACGTGCTCCGGGAGGTCTTCGGGGAGTATCAGGAGAAGGTGGTTATTTAGAAGATCGTGTTGGTGAGGAGTGCCCGATGAATGTTATGGAAGCGATCAAGACCCGGCGTAGCATCCGCTCTTATGAGGATACGCCGGTCGAGGAGGAGAAACTCCTTCAGGTGCTGGAGGCCGGACGGCTGGCCCCCTCATCGGCCAACCGCCAGGAGTGGCGGTTCGTGGTGGTGCGCGATGCCCAGACGCGCATGAAGCTGATGTCGGCAGCCAAGAACCAGCCCTTCGTCGGACAGGCCCCGGTGATCATCGCCTGCTGCGCCCGGACCGATAAACACGTCATGACCTGCGGCGAGCTGTGCTACTCGATCGACGTGGCCATCGCTATCGATCACATGACCCTGGCCGCCTGGGAGCTGGGGCTGGGGACCTGCTGGATCGGAGCCTTCTACGCCGATCAGGTCCGCGAGATCCTGGGCATCCCCGATGAAGTGCCGGTGGTCGAGCTGCTTGCCCTGGGGTACCCGGAGAAAATTCCCTCGAAGACCGACCGGCTGCCCATGGAAGAGATCGTCCACTGGGACCGCTGGTGAGGCGGGCGCCGTGACCGATCGACCCCTGCGCTTCGGGCTCATCGGGCTGGGCCGCCACGGCTCGCGTTATGCGCATCATCTGCTCGAGGATGTGGACGGGGCCCGGCTGACGGCCGTCTGCCGGCGCGACGAGAAAGCCGGTCGAGCCTTCGCCGAGCCGCACGGGCTGACTTTCTATGACGACTACAGCCGCCTGATCGAGGATCCCCGGGTGGATGCCGTGGCGGTGGCGGTCAGTCCCGACATCCATCTGGACATCTGCCGCCGGGCCGCCCGGGCCGGCAAGCATATCCTTCTGGAGAAACCGCTGGCCCGGGATCTGGCCGAGGGCCGCCGGCTGCAACAGATCGTCGAGGGGGCCGGGGTCACCTTCATGCTGGCCCAGACCCTGAGGTTCAACTCGGTGGTCCGGGAGATCAGGGCCCGCATCGGCGAGCTGGGCCGGATCCATCTGATGGCCTTCAACCAGCGTATGGAACCCCACGGTCTGGCCTGGCTGGATAACCTCCGGGCCGCCGGCGGGGGCAACGTGCTGCATACCGGGGTGCACACCTTCGATCTGATTCACTATCTGTCCGGCCGGCCGGTCGAGTGGGCCTGGTGCCGGACCGGCCGGGTCTACCAGCGGGAGACCGAGGATCTGTATACCGCCGTGCTGGGACTGGATGGCGGCCTGCGCTGCCTGCTGGACGCCTGCAAGGTGACCGGCGGCCGTTCCGGGCGCATCGAGGTGGTCGGCGATGAGGGGCAGCTGGTGGGCGATCATGTCCTCGGCACCCTCAGCCTGATCCGCGATCGCCAGGCCGTCGCCCTGGAGGTGGCTCCGCCGGTGCCCACCGTCCGGGAGACTCTGGCGGCTTTCATCCGCTGTGTATCCGAGGGCGGCTGCCCGCCCGTCACGGCCGCCGACGGGGTGCGCACCCTGAAAGCGGTGGAGATGTGCTACCGCTCGGCCGAGACCGGCTGTGTGATCACGGCCGGCGAGATCGGCGCGGAATAACCGGATGACGTTGATGATACAGGAGGGATAGCGTGCTCAAGAAGCTGGAACATGTCGGCATCGCGGTAGCTGATCTGGATGAGGCCGTCAGGATGTACCGGACGGCTCTGGGGATGGAGCCCGATGAGATCGTCGATGTCCCCGAGCGGTCCATGAGGATCGCCTTCTTCACCCTGGGCGAGGTCCAGCTGGAGCTGCTGGCCAGCACCCGGGAGGACAGCAACATCGCTCAATTTCTGGAGAAACGCGGCCCCGGCATGCATCACCTGGCCTTTCTGGTCGACGATGTGGCCGTTGCCCTGGAGCGTCTCAAGGAAAAGGGCGTGCGGTTGATCGACGAACAGCCCAAGCGCGGCGGCCGGGGAAACCGGATCGCCTTTCTGCACCCCAAAGCGCTGGGGGGCGTCCTGGTCGAGCTCTGCGAGGAATGCGAACGATAACACGTGATCAACAGGAGGCACGATGCGCGATCTGCAGCCCAACATGACCGATTATGAGAAGACACGAAAAGAGTTCAAGCTGGAGATCCCGGAATACTTCAACTTCGGGTTCGACGTGGTCGATAAATGGGCCGAGGACCGCACCAAGCTGGCCCTGGTGATCGCCGATGAGCCCGGCCGGAGCACCGACCGGTACACCTTCTGGGAGATGATGAACGTCTCCAACAAGTTCGCCAACGTGCTGAAAAAATGCGGACTGAAAAAAGGCGACCGGGTCTTTCTCATGCTCGGCCGGGTGCCGGAGTGGTATATCAGCCTGGTGGCCATGTTCAAGCTCGGTGTGGTGGCCATGCCGGCTACGACGTTGTGCACCATCCGGGATATCGAGTACCGCATCAACCGGGCCGGCGCGGTGGCCGTGATCACCGACGAGGAGGGCGCCGCCAAGGTAGAGGCGGTCCAGGAGCGCTGCCCCGGCCTGAAGACCCGCGTCATCGTGGGGCCGCAGCGCACAGGCTGGCTGCACTTCTGGGATCATGTCGACGAGGCCCCGGCCGAGCTGAAGCGGAACGCCAGGACCAAAAGCGACGATACCCTGCTGCTCTACTTCACCTCCGGTACGGTCTCCTATCCCAAGATGGTCCTTCACACCCAGGCCTCCTATGCCATCGGCCATATCATCACGGCCACCTTCTGGCAGGACCTCAAACCCACCGACCTGCACTGGACCCTGACCGACACCGGGTGGGCCAAGGCCGCCTGGGGCAGCCTGTTCGGTCAGTGGACCCTCGGCGCCACGGTCTTCCATCACAACACCAGGGGGAAGTTCGACGCCGCCAAGACGCTGCGCATTCTGGAGCGGTACGGCATCACCACCTTCTGCGCCCCGCCCACCGGGTACCGGATGATGATCAAGGAGGAGCTCAAGAAATATGATCTGAGCAACCTGCGGCACTGCCTCAGCGCCGGCGAGCCCCTCAATCCCGAGGTGATCAAGATCTGGGAGGAGGGCACCGGTCTGAAGATCTACGACGGGTACGGACAGACCGAGACGGTCAACCTGGTGGCCAACTACCGCTGTCTGCCGATCAAGCAGGGCTCGATGGGCAAGCCCACTCCGGGCTTCGACGTGCAGATCGTCACCGACGACGGCAAGGTGCTGGGACCCAACGAGGAAGGATATATCGCCGTCCGCGTCAAGCCCCACCGGCCGGTGGGCCTGTTCAAGGAGTACTGGAAGGAGCCCGAGGAGATGGCCCGGGTCTTCTCCGGCGACTGGTACTTCACCGGCGACAAGGCTTACAAAGATGAGGATGGCTACTTCTGGTTCGTCGGCCGGGCCGACGATGTGATCATCTCCTCCGGCTACCGCATCGGGCCCTTCGAGGTGGAGAGCGCCCTGCTGGAGCATCCCGCGGTGGCCGAGTCGGCCGTGGTGGCCAGTCCCGATCCGGTCCGCGGCGAGGTGGTCAAGGCCTTCGTCGTCCTGCGCCCCGGACAGGAGCCCTCCGAGGAGCTGACCAAGCAGCTCCAGCAGCACGTTCGCGAGGTCACCGCCCCCTACAAGTATCCCCGGGTGGTGGAATATGTCCACGATCTGCCCAAGACCATCAGCGGCAAGATCCGCCGCGGCCAGCTGAAGAAAGAGGAATGGGCCAAGGAGGCCAAGCGGCGGCCCAGTTATGCCTACGTCGGTTCGGTGGCACCCCTGGTGGGACTGACCATCGGGGAGGTCCTCCGGGAGATGGCCGAGAAGTTTCCCGACAACGATGCACTGGTGGCTCCGCCCTGGGACGTCCGCCTGACCTACCGCCAGCTGCTGGAGGTCTGCAGCCGGGCAGCCCGGAGCTTCATGGCCCTGGGCGTGGAGAAGGGAGACCGGGTGGCCGTCTGGGCCACCAACCATCCCGAGTGGGTCATCACCCAGTTTGCCACTGCCATGATCGGGGCCATCCTGGTGACGGTCAATCCGGCCTATCGCAGTCACGAGCTGGAGTACGGGCTGAAGACCTCGGAGGTCCAGACCCTGGTGCTGCTGGATAAATTCAGGAGCTCCGACTACGTCAAGATGATCCAGGAGGTCTGCCCGGCAATCAAGAAGGCCAAGCCGGGAGAGATCGACTGCGCCAAGCTGCCCCATCTGAAGAATGTCATCCTGCTGGGCAAGAAGGCCTCCGGGGCCATGCGCACCTGGGAGGAGTTCATCAAGCTGGGCGAGGAGGTTACCGCCGAGGAGCTGAACAAGCGGGAGCTGATCCTGGATGCCGATGAGATCATCAACATCCAGTACACCTCCGGCACCACCGGGCTGCCCAAGGGCGCCGCCCTGACCCATCATAATATCCTCAACAACGCCTTCTTCGTCGGCGAGGCGATGAAGTTCTCCCATAAGGACCGGCTGTGCATCCCGGTGCCGTTTTATCACTGCTTCGGCATGGTCCTGGGGAATCTGGCCTGCCTGACCCACGGCTCGACCATGGTCATCCCCGGCGAGTACTTCGATCCCAAATCGACCCTGGAGTCGGTGGAGAAGGAGAAGTGCACCGCCATTCACGGGGTGCCGACCATGTTCATCGCCGAGCTGGAGCATCCCGACTTCGAAAAATACGATCTGTCCACCCTGCGCACCGGCATCATGGCCGGCTCGCCGTGTCCCATCGAGGTGATGCGCAAGGTGGTCGATCTGATGCACGCCCGGGAGATGACCATCGCATACGGCCAGACCGAGACCTCTCCGGTGATCACCCAGACCCCCTACAACGCCTCCATCGAGCTGCGCACCTCCACGGTGGGGCCGCCCCTGCCCCATACCGAGGTCAAGATCGTCGATCCGGAGAACGGGACGATCGTGCCCATCGGCCAGGACGGGGAGCTGTGTTGCCGGGGCTATCAGGTCATGCGCGGCTATTACAACAATCCCGAGGCGACCCGGCAGGCCATCGACGAGGCCGGCTGGATCCACACCGGTGATATGGCCGTCATGGACGAGAAAGGTTATTTCAAGATCACCGGCAGAATCAAGGACATGATCATCCGCGGCGGGGAGAATATCTACCCCCGGGAGATCGAGGAGTTTCTTTACACCCATCCCAAGATCAGCGACGCCCAGGTCATCGGGGTGCCCAGCAAGAAGTACGGCGAGGAGGTGGCCGTGTGGATCAAGCTCAAGGAGGGCCAGAAGGCCACCCCGGAGGAGATCCAGGAGTTCTGCCGCCAGCAGATCGCCCACTACAAGGTACCCAGGTACATCAAATTCATCGACGAGTTCCCCATGACGGTGACCGGGAAGATCCAGAAATTCAAGATGCGCGAGATCAGCACCAAAGAGCTGGGCCTGGAACAGGAGGAGACCGAGACGGCCTAGAAAACAACTCACCACCAAGGAGGTTCTGCATGGTCGGCATCATCGGGTACGGCGCCTATATGCCCCGCTACCGCATCAAGGTCGAGGAGATCGCCAAGGTCTGGGGGGCCGATGCGCCCAGTTACAAACGCGGTCTGATGCTGGAGGAGAAATCGGTTCCGGCCCCGGATCAGGACACCATCACCATGTCGGTGGAGGCCTCCAAGAAGGCCCTGCTGCGGGCCGGCATTGATCCGGCCGATATCGGGGCCATCTACATCGGGTCCGAGTCCCATCCCTATGCGGTCAAGCCCAGCGGCACGGTCGTGGCTGAAGCCGTCGGGGCCACCCCGGAGATCCACTGCGCCGATTACGAGTTCGCCTGCAAGGCCGGCTCGGAGGCCATGTTCGTCTGTATCGGCCTGGTCGAATCGGGTCGCATCACTTACGGCCTGGCCATCGGGGCGGACACCTCCCAGGGGGCTCCGGGCGATGCCCTGGAGTACGCCGCCTCGGCCGGCGCGGCGGCCTTCATCTTCGGCACAGAAAATCTGGTGGCCGAGGTGGAGGAGACCTACTCCTTCATGACCGACACCCCGGATTTCTGGCGCCGGGAGTACATGCACTATCCCCGCCATGCCGGGCGGTTCACCGGAGAGCCGGCCTACTTCAAACACGTCACCGGCTGTGCAAAAGGGATCATGGCCAAGGTGGGAGCCGAGCCCGGGGATTTCGATTATGCCGTCTTCCATCAGCCCAACGGCAAGTTCCCCATGCGGGTGGGTAAGATGCTGGGCTTCACCAAGGAGCAGATCGAGCCCGGCTGGCTGTGCCCCTGGCTGGGCAACACCTATTCCGGCTCCTCGCCGATGGGCCTGACCGCGGTGCTCGACGACGCCAAGCCCGGCGCCCGGGTGCTGATGTGTTCTTACGGCTCCGGCGCGGGCAGCGACGGCTTCATCTTCAAGGTCACCGACCGCATCGAGGCAGTTCGCGACAAGGCTGAGCAAACCCGCAAGATGCTTGATGAGAATAAGTTCTACCTGGAATACGGCCAGTACGCCAAATTCCGGAGGAAGATCAGGAAGGGGGAGTGAGGGGGCGAGCACCACGCATCGGCTGTCACCGATGATGACCCCCTGAGCCTTCTCTGTCCGGAAGATGGAAAGGAGGGAAAGATGAGATCTCTCGTTCGTATCTCGTTCTTTCTCGTTGTGGCAGGTCTTCTCTTTCAAGCCACGGTCCAACCGGGCCACGCCGCCGGGGGCAGCTGGGTGCCCTGCTGGAGCGACGAGCTGGGCATCGTACCTGATAAGGAGCCCAAGATGGGTCAGATCGTGGAAACGATCCTGGCCACGGTGGCGGACTCCACCAAACTCAGAGCTTTTGAATTCGAAAAGGTCAGAGAAGGAGCCCGGGTGGAGATGACCAACCTGGGTTCGGTCTGGTGGTCGGTGAAGGTGGGCGAGAAACTCTATTACCCCGCCCTGTGGAGAGTCAAGCTGCTCTCCACCGGCCAGGCCCGGGTGCTGGTGCCGAGAAAGAAAAAACCTTACGGTCCCAGGCTGCCTGTGGTGGAGCAGAAGACGATCGTGGTGCCGGGCAATCAGGCCTGGACCAATACCGGCCTGATGCTCCAGCCGCAGGACCGGGTCACCGTGATAGCCAGCGGGGAGGTATTCTTCAGTGATGGGGACAGCGATTCGCGCACGGATCCGAACGGATGGGACCGGGCGGTGTATCAGGACGACTGGCCGAACGATTACCTGGAATGTGACGATCCGTCGATGGAGGAAAACCACGCCGCCCTGCTTGGAAAAGTGAATACCACCGTATTTCTTGTCGGGGGAACGAAGATTTTCTGGAACAATCTTGGTGTATTATTCTTAGGGATCAACGATTGCAGTTTAACCGGGGAGTGTTACAACACCGGCCAATTTCATGCGGTCGTCAAAGTCGAGCGGGAAATCATCCCCAAGCCATAGCCGGTCGTGGCTGTGAGTGACCGCGGTTATGGTATACAGACAAGGAAGGAGGGCGATCATGCGGATGCTGGCCTGGCTGTTGATCCTTCTCTCGGCCATCGGATTCATCCTGGCCATCGTCGGGGTGTACACCAATGGTCTCGCCGGGGTCACCGGCGAGGGATTCTCGCGCGGAGCCACCAATCTGACGCTGCTGGCCATCGCGCTGATCCTGATGCATGACAGGAAGACGACGGGGCAGTAAGACCGGTCATTCGCCCCGAAGCCTCCGGGAACCAAAGCCGGACCCTCTCACCACAGCTTCAGATGGTCTGGAGACGGGTCAATGGATAGGAATATCCTGATACGCTGGCCAATGGTCACCTGTTGAGCCTTCGGGCCGGACTCACAGGTCTTCTGATCCTAGATTTCTGCGACGTGACCGTTCCCGGCCGATGGGGTTGGGCGGACGGGGAGGGGGAGGTCGATCACGTTCAGGAGGCGGGTACGTATTCGATCGACTACGATGGAAGCCAGCTGCCCAGCGGGGTCTATTTTTATCAGGTAAGGGTCGGGAATGATGTGTCAGTGGAGAGAAAAATGGTGCTGATCAGATGAGGATGGTACATTGATGCGATCATCGAAAGTGAGAATCGGCCTCGGCGCGATCTTCGTCGTGATCGTCGTCGCCATCATCTTATTGCTGGTCTGCGATAATACATCGCACGAACAGAGCAGCGAAAGGAAATATAAGGAGTTCACCGTCGAGCGGGGCACCTTCCAGGTCACAGTGTCAGCCAGCGGGGTGGTGAAGCCGATCGACCGGATCGAGATCAAATCCAAGGCCAGCGGAGAGATCGTCGATCTGCCGGTGGAGCAGGGAGATGAAGTCCTCAAGGGAGCCCTCATTGCCCGGCTGGATCAGAAGGACGAGCGCGCCGCCGTGGCCCAGGCCCAGGCCGATCTGGATATCGCCCAGGCCGAGCTGAACCAGGCCCAGCGGATTTACGACCGCCGCAATGAGCTGTTCGACAGAAAATTGATCTCCGAGGAGGAGTGGAACCAGATCGAGCTCAACCGGACGGTGGCCAAAGGCAAATTAGTTCAGGCCACCACCGCCCTGGATCGGGCTCAGGAGCGGCTCAGCGAATCGGTCGTGCGGGCGCCCATCGACGGCGTCATTTTACAAAAGTACGTCGAGGAAGGCCAGATCATTGCCTCGGGAGTGAGTACTGTGGGCGGCGGGACACCCATCGTCGACCTCGCCGACATGCGTTCGGTCCATATCGAGGCCGGTATCGACGAGATCGATATCGGCAAGATCCACATCGGACAGACCGCTCTGGTGATCGCCGAAGCCTATCATCAGATCCAATTCAGCGGCAAAGTCGTTCGCATCGCCCCCGAAGCGAAGATCGAACAGAACGTCACCCTGTTCGATGTCATCGTGGAGGTGGAGAACACCGACGGGAAGCTCAAATCGGGAATGAATACCACCATTGAGATCACCATCGTGGAGAAGAACGATATCCTCTTGATCCCGGCGGTCGCCCTCATGACGCCGCCGGATCCCCCCGGGTCGCCGGATGATCGAACGGTTCTGCTGAAGAGAAACGGTGACTATGTCCCTCATCAGGTGACCATCGGACTGTCCAGTTTCAGGCAGGCCGAGATTCTCACCGGGCTCGAAGAGGGCGATATCCTGGGCGTGCCCATGACCTCCCGGCTGAAGGAAGAAAATGAGCAAATGGAAGAACGCATCCGCAGCAGCCGCAGCTTCGGCGCCACCGGCCGGTAGCGGTGGTGGAGAAAACAAGATATGATCCTTTTTGAAAACCTCAACCTGGCCCTCAGAAGCCTGAAGACCAATCCCCTGCGCTCGGTGCTGACCCTGATCGGTATCGCGGTGGGGATCGGAGCCGTACTCTATGTGGTCGTCCTGGGGGAGATCACCCAGCGGAGCATCAAGGAGCGTCTCGAGTCCCTGGGCTCCGACATCCTCATCATCCGGCCGGGATTCTCTCGCCGGGGCGGCGTTCGTACCAGTGCCAGTGTCGTCAACCTGACCTGGGATGACGCCAGGGAGATGGTGACCGCCTCGGCAGCCATCAGGGAAGCCGTGCCCACCTACTCGGGACAGGGGGTTTTAGAGTTCGAGGATCAGAACTGGAATACCCGTGTGACCGGGACCACGCCCGCTTACGTATCGGTGAACAACGACGATCCCATCGAAGGGCGGTTTTTCAATCGGGACGAATTGGACCGCCGGGCCCGGGTGTGTATATTGGGGGCCACCGTTCATGAGGAGCTCTTTGCGGGCCAGTCGCCCATCGACCAATCGGTCTCGATCAATTCGAAGAGATTCAACGTGATCGGACTCCTGGGGGCCAAGGGGGAGAGCTGGTCAAGTCCCGACGACCAGGTTTTCATACCGCTGACCACGGCGCAGGAGCGTCTCTTCGGGACAGACTATCTGTCCAGCATCTATGCCCAGATGCGGTCGAACAAGGATTACGATGAAGCCCTCTTCGATATCGAGACCATCCTGCGCCGGAACCATCGGCTGCGCCCGGATCAGGAGAATGATTTTCGGGTCAGGCGGCAGGATCTCTTTCTGTCCACTATTCAGGAGACCAATGAGGAGATCGCCAATTTCATCATCGTCATCGCCGCGGTGTCTCTGGTAGTGGGCGGCATCGGGATCGCCAACATGATGCTCGTGTCTGTGACCGAGCGGATCCGTGAGATCGGCGTCCGCCGGGCCGTGGGGGCCAAGAAGATGCATGTTCTGGTCCAGTTTCTGACCGAATCGATGATCCTGGGAGTCTTGGGAGGTGTGCTGGGCGTTGTCGGCGGATCGATCTTCAACCAGATACAGATCGGCGCCGGGCTGGTTCTGCCGTGGACATGGATCCTTTACAGTTTCGCTATCTGTGCCGGCATCGGCATGCTGGCCGGCCTCTATCCGGCCCTGCGGGCCGCCAATGAGAACGTGATCGTGGCTTTAAGGTATGAATGAGCAGCCCCCTCTGTATCAGCGCATTTATAATGTGGTCCGGCACATCCCTCGCGGCCGGGTGGCCACCTACGGACAGGTGGCCGCTTATGCGGGGCGGTGTACACCCCGGCAGGCCGGTTATGCCATGGCCGCTCTGAAAAACGATGATCTGCCCTGGCATCGGGTGATCAACAGCCAGGGCCGGATCAGCTTTCCAGAGAACAGCCGGGGGGCGAAAGAGCAACGGCGGCTGCTTGAAGGAGAGGGGGTCGTGTTCGATACCCGGGGCTGCATCAATCTGGAGACATACGGCTGGAAGGGAACCTGACGGTTTCATTCCGCCTCAGAGAAGGTATGGAACAATCCCGATCAATGAGGATCGGCGGGGCGTCCCACAACCGGATGTACTGGAAATACTGGTTGGTTCTGGTGGGCATCCTGTTGATCTTACGCTTCACCGTCTTTCTGACCTCCTCGGAGCAGGCGCGGTTCTATCTGTTCATCACCTTTGCGATCATCACCTGGATACCCACCTTCATCATCTTTACCTATGAGACCCGCCGGCACCTGCTTTACCTGCAGGCCTGGTTTCCTCACATACCGCCCCGGGGTCCATTGGTCTACCCCTATATTTTGAGGATCAAATCATACGTTTCCAAGGAAGAGCTGGAAGATCCGGAGGTCCGGTCGATCATCAAACGGTACCGGGGGTTTGTGCGCTTCATGTGGGTGGAGTTTCTCAGTTTCGCCGTTCTGTATCTGGCGGTCATGATCGATCGGGAAGCCCTGACCGCCCTGCTCGAAAAGGTGTTATCATGAGGGCACCGGGATGAGATTGACCCCGTCACTCTGGAGGTAAAGAAGGTGAACTGCCCGGCCTGCGGAAAGCCGATGATCGTTCTGGAGCTGGATCGAGTGGAGGTGGACCATTGCATCTCCTGCGGCGGCATCTGGCTTGACGGCGGAGAGATGGAGCTCCTTCTGGAGGGCGCGGCCGGAAGGGAGGCTTTTCTATCCTCCTTCCAGCGGGATCGGGAGTGTTCGGAAAAACCGCGCAAGTGTCCCATCTGCTCGAAACGAATGGAGAAAATCCGCATCGGGAAGGAAAAACAGGTCTGTATCGACCGCTGCCGGCACCAGGATGGACTCTGGCTGGACCGGGGAGAGCTGGAGGAGATCTTCAAGATCAACCGGTTCGGCAGCGATCACCGGGTGCTTGGTTTGTTACGGGAGATGTTTGCCGGAGAAACCTCAACAGGAGGGTGAAAATGATCTTTTTGATCATCCCTTTGGTCATCATCGTCATCATCGTGGTGGCCTTCGTCGGCATCTATAATTCGCTCGTGCGGCTCAGGAATCAGGTGAAAAACGCCTGGTCGCAGATCGATGTGCAGTTGAAGCGCCGCCATGATCTGATCCCCAATCTGGTGGAGACAGCCAAGGGGTACATGCAGCACGAACGCCAGACCCTGGAGAACATCACCGAGGCGCGCAGCCGGGCCATGAAGGCCGAGAGCATCGGTCAGCGGTCTCAGGCGGAAGGTGAGCTCAGCGGTGCCCTGAGCCGTTTTCTGGTGGTGGTGGAGAACTATCCCGATTTGAAGGCCAACCAGAACTTCCTGTCCCTCCAGGAAGAGCTGACCTCCACCGAGAACCGCATCGGTTATGCCCGCCAGAGCTACAACGATCAGGTGCTGTTCTATAACAACAAGATCCAGATGTTTCCCTCCAATATCGTAGCCGGAATGTTCAGCTTCACCTCCAAGGAATTTTTCGAGATCGAGGATCAAGGCGAGCGCGAGGTGCCCAAGGTAGATTTTTCGTGATGTGGGAGCTGATACGAGCCAATAAAAGAAAATCGGCGGCCCTGTTCATCCTCATGGGGGCCTGTCTGCTGCTCCTGGGATATCTGGTGGGCACCGTTTTCTTTCCGCCGGACGGCGGCTGGCTGGGCCTGCTCATTGCCCTGCTGGTCTGGTTTCTTCTGTCTGTGATCAGCTTTACGTCAGCCGACTCCATTCTGCTGTCCCTCAGCGGCGCCAGGGAGGTCACCCCCCAGATCCATCCGCAGCTGTTCCATGTGGTCGAGGAGATGAAGATCGCTGCCAATCTTCCGGCCATGCCCAAAGTGTACATCATCGATCAGCAGGCTCCCAATGCCTTCGCCACCGGCGTCCGGCCAGAAAAAACGTCCATCGCGGTGACGGCTGGTCTGCTTTCCCGCCTCGATCGTGATCAGCTTCAGGGCGTCGTGGCCCACGAGATGTCTCATATCCTCAACCGTGACGTCCTCTTCGTGACCCTCGCCGGTGTCATGCTGGGCAGCATCGTGATCATCTCCCAGGTCTTTCTGCGCAGTCTGTGGTTCTCCGGCGGATCCTCGCGGCGCTACCGTTCCTCCAGGAAGGCCGGCGGTCAGCTGGGGCTCCCCCTGGTGGCCCTGGCCGTGCTGTTCGCCATCCTGGCCCCCATTCTGACGCGGCTGCTCTACTTTGCCATCTCCCGGAGACGGGAATATCTCGCCGATGCCACCGCCGTGCGTCTGACCCGTTATCCCGAAGGACTGGCCTCGGCACTGGAGGAGATCTCCTCGTCCAGAGTGGCGTTGCCGGTGGCCAACAAGGTCACCGCGCCGATGTATATCGTCAGCCCGCTGATCAAGAAGGGCTCCTCGCTGTCCCATCTGACCGGCACCCACCCGCCGATCGCGGAGCGGATCGCCATTCTGCGCAATCTGCAGGTGCGGACCAATTATCTGGACTATCAGAAAGCCTATGCCCGGGTCAAAGGAAAGGACGCGGTCATCATCCCGCAATCGGGATTGCGCCAGACCGAGGTGATCAAGGTCCGCCAGCCGTCTGTCGAGAAAGGCGCCGCGCCGGCCGGCAAGAAAGGGATCCGCGAGGCGGCTGACCTGATGCGGGCGGTGAACCGGTACGCTTTCCTGATCTGCGCCTGCGGGCTGAAGATCAAGGTGCCGCCCGATCTGCAGGAACCGGAGATCACCTGTCCCCGCTGCAGGCGAAAACATCAGGTGCCGCTGGCCGAGCTGACCGCGGTGGCCGCCACGGCAGGCGCAGTATCAGCCGGGGACGACGCCCTGGCGGCTGAAGAAGATGATGCCGACCGCCCGATTCAAGCCCACGAGCAGCTGGTTTACCAGCGGAAAGGGCAGGGTTGGGAGAGTTTCCGGTGCGCCTGCGGGCGGATCCAGCAGCTGTCCCCGGCCTTCGCCAGCTCGCATCTGACCTGCCGCAACTGTGGCCGGAGGACACTGATCATGGAACCGGCCCGGCGGGCGTCGGCGTAAAAAGAGCGGCTCGACGGCGGCTGGAAGCTGCATCTGGACATCTGGAACAACAACCCTCCGCCGCAGTAGAAAGGATGCAGCCGGATGATACGGAGAAATCCATGTTTGCCAAGGAATTCGTGACGATCGTGCTGCCGGTGGCGATCGTCCTCCTGGTAATCTTCATCTTCCTGCGGGTATCAAGCCGGATGAGAAAGCGGGGGGGCAGCTTCACCTCTCTCCTTCTCGGCTCCACCTATGAGCTTCATGGCCGAGACCGCAGAGAGGCCATCGAGGTGATTGTGGAGCAAAAGGCCGGGAAGAAGCAAGAGGAGACCGAATCCGGCGACTCAGAGGATGAGGATTCTTCCGCAGGACCACTGGATGAAGACCTGCTAGACGGAAACATGTGACGGCATGGACGTGGTCATCGATGAGATGAAAGAGAAGGACTGGCCCGCGGTCCGGAGCATCCATCAGGAGGGCATCGCCACCGGCCAGGCCTCTTTTGAGCAGAAGGTTCCCGACCGGGACAGATGGAACCGTGAGCATCTGGACCGCTGCCGGCTGGTGGCCCGCCGCGGCGGACAGGTCGTCGGGTGGGCGGCCCTGCGTCCGGCCTCGATCAAGAAGTTCTATGCCGGGGTGATGGAGGACAGCGTCTACGTGAGTGAGGCCCAGCGGGGTGAGGGAGTGGGCAAAAAACTCCTCCGGGCGCTCATCGAGGCCTCCGAGCGAAACGGCATCTGGACCCTCCAGGCCCTGATCTTCCCGGAGAACACAGCCAGCGTGGCTCTGCACCGATCCCTGGGCTTCCGCCTGGTCGGCCTCCGGGAGCGCCTCGGGCAGATGAATGGGGTGTGGAGAGATGTGTTGCTGATGGAGAGAAGAAGTGCGGTGGCGGGTGCATGATCCGGAACGCCGAGGCCAAGTGATCGGCCCGTCTGCAGAACAGGAGAACCACAGTGAGCGCTGAAAACTCCAGGTTTCCCGCGGGAAGGATAATCATCGCCGGGGTCGTCATCGTCCTGTTGAGCGTGGTCATCGTCACTCTGGTGGTGACCGGGTATGCTCTGTATCTGGGCATCGAGGCCCGGGGAGCCCCTGATCAGGCACGGATCGATCAGTTCGCCACCTGGATCAGCTCGATCCTCTCGCCGTTGCTGGCTATCGTGCTGACCTTTCTGGGGGGTGCCTGGATCCGGAGGAAGATGCCCGATGCCCGGCCGATGAGCGGATTGTTCCTGGGCGTCCTGGTGGTCATTCTCTCCCTGCTGGTCGACACGGCCTTCGGGACGGTTCTTGGCGCCGTCGATATCCTCTGGTACGCCCTGGTCGTGCTGGCCGGCTGGCTGGGCGGGCGGCCCAAAGAACCCGGCGGGAGCAGTTGAAAGGAGCGAACATGGAAAACAGGATACGCTCGTGGCGGCGTCTCGGTCCGGTCCTGCTGATTCCGCTGATTCTCCTTTCCGGCGCTTTCTCCAGGGCCGATGAGACCGCCGATTTTCAGCTGGGCAACCGTCATACGGCTGCCCAGGAGTACGATCCGGCGCTGGCCGCCTATGAGTCCTTCGCCGGGCAGCACCCGGATCATCATCTGGCCGGGGCGGCTCTGTGGAACATGGCCAGCCTCCTGATGACCGTCGACCAGGATCATGAACGGGCGGCGGAGGTGCTCCAGATCATCATCGGCCGCTATCCGGATTCCGAATGGGCGATCTTCGCCGCTCAGCGATTGGGCCGCTGTTTCGAGTCTCTGGAGATGTGGGCCCAGGCCGCCGAAGCTTATCAGCCAGCGGTTCGCTGGTTTTCGACCACCGATCAGACCCTGGTCACCTCTGACTGGGCCGGGGACTTGAAGCGCCGGCTGATCACCAGCTACCGGAACGCCGGCGAGCACGAGCGGATCATCGGGCTGTATGAGGAGATCCTGGCCGAGAATCCGGCCGCTCCATCGGCGCCCGAGGATCAGTTTCACCTGGCCGAGGCTTTTCTGGAGACGAAAGATCACCTTGATGCGGCCGAGAACTTCGCCCTGGTGCTGGAGCGCTATCCGGCATCATCTTATGCCCGGCAGGTCCAGGACGAACAGGCCGATCTGCTGGACAGGCAGCTGAACTATAACTGGCAGCCGTTTTCCTCCTTCCGGGCCGGACAGGATCTCAGCCGCGCCGGCCAATATGATCAGGCCGCCGCCCGGTTCGATGCCGTCATCGAGGGGGCTCCGGAGGCCATGGCCCGGGCGGCCGGATTTCAGAAGCACCTGGTCGAGTACCGCCAAAGCGGAGATGCCGCCGCCCTGAGAAGGGCCATCGCCACTGAGCGCAGCCGGGACCGGTATGGTTTCGGCGGCGTGCCGGTGGACCGGCTGGGCGAGGCTCTGAGGAGCATCTGCCAGGCCCGGGAACAGCTGGAATCGAATTCCGGGGACGCCGCCGCCTATCAGCAGATGGGCATCGGCTATTACCGCACCCAGGCCTTCCAATGCGGGATGGACGCCTATCGCCAGGCCATCGCCATCGAACCGCAGAACACGTTGGCCCACAATATGCTGGGATACTGCTGTATCAGCGCCGGACGGTTCGAGGAGGCCGTCTCGGCTTTCCATCAGCTGATCGAGGTGGCTCCTGAGGATCCCAATTCGTATGACAGCCTGGCCGAGGGATATTACCAGCTGGGCGACACCACCCGGGCTATTGAGTATTATCGCCAGGCCCTGGCCATCGATTCGACCTTCTCGAATCCTTATTTCATGCTCGGGACCATCTATGGACAACTGAACCGCCGGGATGAGGCCATCGCCCATCTGGAACGGTATCTCCAGCTGGATCCCGGGGGATATCAGTCGCCCGGCGCCCGGGCGCAGCTGGAAGGACTTCGGCGGCCCGAGGAAGAGTGACCGCCGGGAGCCGCTGAGACATTCTGTCAGCGGCTGACAGCAGCCGTCCGGTGGAGAACTATCGGAGAGATACGTTGGAGGTCTGAGATGTCACAGGAGAAGATGTCCCGAAGAGATTTTCTCATCCGCGGCGGTGGCGCCGGACTGGCCTGCGCCGGGCTGGGACTGCTGACGGTGCCGGATCTTCTCCGGGCTGCGGAGACCGTGGTCAGCGGCCATCCCGACCTGGCCGTGGTCACCGGCGGCGATCCGGCCGGAAACACGCGCCGGGCCATCCAGGCGCTGGGCGGCATCGGGAGATTCGTCAAACAGGGAGCCAGAGTGGCCATTAAACCCAATGCACTGACCGGCAACCGCCCGGAGGTGGCCTCGACGACCAATCCGGAGGTTGTGGAGACGGTGGCCAGGCTGTGCCTGGAAGCCGGCGCCGGGGACGTAGTCGTGCTCAGCCACGATCCCGAGAGGAACTTCGAGCGCAACGGACTGCTGGAAGCGACCGGCCGGGCGGGGGCCAGGCTGCTGGCCGCCAACAGCCGGGATCTGTACCGTCCGGTGACGGTCATTCGCGGACGGCTGCTGGAAAATGTAGAGATCATCGGGGAGGTTCTCGATGCCGACGTGTTCATCAACATTCCCATCGTCAAGCATCACAGTGCCGCCGAGGTCACGCAGAGCATGAAAAATCTGATGGGGATTGTTTGGAACAGGGGACGCTTTCATCAGTATGGGCTGCACCAATCCATCGCCGATCTGAGCACGGCGGTCCGGCCGGACCTGATCGTCATGGACGCCAACCGCATCCTGCTGACCAACGGCCCCTCGGGACCGGGGCAGACCCGGGATGCGCTGACCGTCGTCGCCGGGACCGATCCGGTGGCCATGGACGTCTACGGCACCACCCTGCTGGATCGAAACCCGATGGACATCGGGCACATCCGCTATGCCTATCAGCAGGGCGTGGGGGAGATCGACATGGAGAAATTGACGATCGACACAATAGCGTTGTAAAGTTCCATCATGCCGGTGCAGAAAATCCTCAGGCGCCGGGCACCGGATTTCACAGGGGAGGCTCTATGGTCCAAGTCGACACCGAGGCGCTTCAGGCCGAGCTGGAGCATTTCCGACAGGAAAAGGCCAAGGTCCGTCAGCTGGTCGGGCAGATCGGCGGCAAGGCCAACGCCCAACGGGATCGCGCCATCAATGTGCTATTCGTCTCGGCTATCGCCATCCTGTTTTCCTTAGATCTGCTGCGGCACATCTTCGGGCTGTCCATCCCCCTGGCGCCGTTGCTGTCTATCGAGCTGGGATTGCTGCTGGTCTCGATCAAGATCATCTGGATGATCCACCGTTCCATGAAGGTGGAGCACTTCCAGTTCTGGATCCTCAACTCCATCGAGTTCCGGCTCAATGACATCTCGCGGCGGATCGAGGGCATCGAGAAGAGGGTCAGTCGCTAAGAATGGAGGCCTCCATGGTGTCGGCGGCACCGTGGGATGAGGCGCGGTGCACCCGTGGGGAGGTGACGGATACGGAGGTGATGGACACGAACGAGAAAGCATTCCAGAACAAGGCCGTCCTGGTTACCGGCGCCTCGCGTGGCATCGGCCGTGCCGCGGCCCGGGCCTTTGCCGTTCAGGGAGCCCGGGTGGCTGTTCACTACCATCGGGACAAAGAAGCGGCGCAGCGGACCCGGGACGAATTGCCCGGCGGACCGCACCAGATCCTCTCCGGCGACCTGTCCGATGCCGACGTGCCCCGCCGGCTGATCGAGCAGGCGGTGGGGACGTTCAGTCGGCTGGACGTGCTGGTGAACAACGCCGGCATCTTTCAGACCCATCCGCCCGGGAAGGTGTCCTTCGAACGGTGGCGGCAGGTCTGGGAGCGGACTCTGGCCGTCAATCTCCGGGGGCCGGCCGATCTGATGTACTGGGCCGCCCGGCAGATGGCCGCTCAGGGCGGCGGGCATATCGTCAACGTCTCCTCCCGGGGCGCGTTTCGGGGAGAGCCGGAGGCGCCCGCCTACGGCGCCAGCAAAGCCGGTCTCAACGCCCTCAGCCAGTCCCTGGCCCGGGCACTGGCCCCCGACCATGTCTACGTGACCGTGGTGGCCCCCGGGTTCGTCCGCACCGACATGGTCGCGGAGCTTCTCTCCGGTCCGGCCGGCCGGGAGATCGAGCGCCAGAGTCCCCTGGGAAGGGTGGCCGAGCCGGAAGAGGTGGCCGAGGTGATTCTGTTCCTGGCCTCGGAGAAAGCGGCCTACCTCACCGGGGCCATCGTCGATGTGAATGGGGCGTCCTATCTTCGTTCCTGATATTTCTCTCCAGAGGGACGCTGAGGAGAGGATCCAGCCTGCGGCGGATCGATCCTCCGCAGACGTTTCGGCATGAGGCCGTGTTCCCATGTTTCTTTCCCGGATCAAAGCCAGGAACGCCGCTATTCTGACCGGCTCGCTGATGTGCCTGCTTTTTTTCACCGGGGATGCCGCCGGGCGCATCACCGGTCTGAAGAGAATAGAGCTCCCCGAACGGACCGACAGCCGATGTCATACCGCGGCCGCTTCGGCTGAATCCAGTCACGTGCACCTGTGCAGAGCGCTGGGTCAGCTGACCGTCGATATCTGCGCCTCCGAAGAGATCTATACGGCATATTTTCACATCCCGATCTCGTTTTCCGAACAGGTGCCCATCGTCGTCACCCTGGATAGCCCCCAGCTGATCGATTACCGATTTCTGTCCCTGGAGCCGCCCAATCTGGTCGTGGCTGCCAGGATGCAGCAGGCCCTGGAAACCTCCCTGGACTGGGAGGTCTGGGTTCTGGTCAAGGAGAACCGCTTCGATGATCTCCCCTCGGAGGTTCCCATCCAGTCGCTGGAGGAGCTGCCTGACTCGGTCGTCCGCTGGCTGCAGGCCACCGACTGCGTTCAGGTTCAGGCCCCCATCGTGCAGCAGACGGCCGATTCTCTCGGCCGGGGGATGACCGATCTGATCGCCCTGGCCGATACCATCCGGTCCTTTTGTGAGCACCTTCCCGGGGACATGTCCCATCATCCGTTCTCCTTCGATGCCGTCTATGCCCTCAACTGGGGCAGCTCCTGCACCGGTCACGCTCACGCCGCAGCGGCCCTCTTTCGGGCCCTCGGGGTTCCGGCCCGCCCTCTGCTGGTCATGCCCACCTGGGCGCAATTCTGGTACGACATGCACTGGATCATCGAGATCTACGTTCCCCAGTATGGATGGGTCAAGCTGGAGACCACCCTGGGCCAGTTTCCCTGCTATCCGCATGAGAATATCGTCGTGCTGGCCTGCCATCCGGAGGATGAGTTCCCGCTGTTCTATCCTTCCGGGATCGAGGGCTACTGGCACACCTCCGATCCGACCCTGGGGATGTTCAATCCCGGCTGGGGCCGGGCTCATCGGGTGCTGCCGTATCGCGATCTGGCGGCTCCGGCCGACCGGGTTGACTATGCCCACGCTTTGACCGATTCAGTCTTCCAGCTTTACCGGCAGTGCTGGGGTGTTTCATTGGGCGCTGAGGCCGAGGCCCATCTTCAGGCCGCCCGGGACCTCCATAATGATGCCGTCGACCGTTTGAAGGCCGAGGACCTGGACGGCTATCTTGACGATCTGCAGGCCGCCCTGCAGCATTACCGGGCCATCAATGCGGGGCCCCCGGCCACCGTTTTCTTCGACGATTTCGAGAGCGGCGCCGGCGGCTGGACCCATGGGGGCGCCCATGATGAATGGGAATGCGGCTGGCCGTCGGCCGGGCCCGCCTGGCCCCATTCCGGAAGCCACTGCTGGGGAACGGACCTCGACGATCTCTATGAAAACGAGGCCGATAACTGGCTGGCCTCGCCGCCTATCGATCTCTCCGGATTGTGCGGCGCACAGCTGGATTTCTGGGTCTGGAACTGGGTTCAGGACGAATCCCAGGGATTCGTGTACGATCCCCTGTGGATGGATATCACCACCGGCGGGGGTGTCTATGAATACCTGTGCAGCTGCATGGGCGGCGTCAATGATGATCCGATGATACCCGATGTGGGCGGGTGGACGAAGATGGTACTGGATCTGACACCCTACGTGGGTGATACGGTGCAGGTTCGCTTTCACTTCGAATCGGACCTCGAGGAGGTCCAGTACGGCGCCTATATCGATGACATTCATGTGCAGGGCCGGGCGGGAGGACAGACCGATGTCCCTCAGACCGCAACCACCGCTCCGCGGGAGACCTTCCAGCTCCTGGGGCAACATCCCAATCCGTTCAACGCTGAGACGGTCATCACCTTCCGCACGGACGAGGCCACACAGTTGAAGTGCGCCATCTATAATATACTCGGGCAGGAAATCGCGACGCTGCTCGATGGAAGGATATCCCCCGGTTTGCACCGGGTGACCTGGCAGGGAAGGGACCGGGACGGCAACCCGGTATCCTCGGGGATCTATTTCTATCTTCTGCAGAGCGAAGAAATACGCCGAGCGGGCAAACTGGTCTTGCTTCGCTAGGCGACACCGTCTTGGAGGTCTTATGAGAAAGCGGTACAACGCACAGGTCCTGTTTTGCCTCTGTCTGATCCTGGGATCTGTTCTGGTGACCGGCTGCGGGGAGCGAAAAGCCGTCCCGCAGATCGGGGGCTCCTGGGTGCGGTTTGATTTTCAGGGAAATCGTTTCGTGCTGCAATTGGATCCGCCGGCCGGCCGGTACGCGATCGATTTCGACTCCGACGGCGAGTGGAACGTCATCGGCCAATGCCGCTTCGAGAACGGGGAGATCGCCCTGGTGGACACCGCCGGAGAGCAGCGCTGTCCGGAGATCAGGGGCCGGTATCTCTATTTTCTCGACCGGGATCTGGATCCATACATGCTGCACCTCTGGCTGGCCGAGGATTCCTGTTCCGGCAGGGCCTGGGTTATGCCCGGAGATTGGCTGGCGGAGAATTACCAGCTGCTGATGGACCGGCTGAACCAGACCATCGCCGCCGATTCGACCGACCGGGAGGCCCTCTGCCATCGGGGACGAGTGTGGCTGGCCCTGAGGGAGAACGAGAAAGCCTTTGAGGACCTGGATCGGGCCATCGGACTGGGTCTGGAGAAGGCGGAGGCCTACGCCGGCAGAGGATTCGCCCGGGTCTGGCTGGCGAGAGATTATCAGGGGGGATTGGCCGATTACGACCGGGCCATCGAGCTGGACCCCGCCCTGGCGGAAGCCTATGTCCAGCGGGGGCGCATCAAGCTGGAGCTGAACAAGAAATTTGCCGCCTGCAAGGACTGGGAGGCGGCTTTTGAGATGGGCTACCCGGCCGCTGAAAAGCTGATGCTGAATCACTGCCGCTATCTTCTCAAAGACCGATATTTGAAAGACAGATATCCGATCAAGAGATCCTCTCAGGGGACGGGGCCGGAATGAACTCCCGGTGGACCTCCAGCCCGTTGCTTCTCCTGGCCGCGGCCATCTGGGGATTCGCCTTCGTGGCTCAGCGGGCCGGAATGGAGCATGTCGGGCCGTTCACCTTCAACGCCGTCCGATTCGCCCTGGGGGGCATCGTCCTGCTGCCGCTGATCGCGCTGCGCGGCCGGCGGGGGACGGCCGCTTGGGGGGAGAGATCCCCGGTCGCAGGGAGAGGAATTCGCTGGGGAGGGATCGCCGCCGGCCTGATTCTGTTCGCCGGTGCGTCCCTGCAGCAGACCGGGATCGTTTACACCACCGCTGGAAAGGCTGGATTCATCACCGGGCTGTATGTCATCATCGTGCCTCTGGGAGGGTTGTTGTGGAAGCAGAGGACCGGCGCCCAGGCCTGGCTGGGCGCGGTGCTGGCCGTGGCCGGGCTCTACTTTCTGAGTCTCTCCGGCGGTCTGCGCATGGTTCGGGGGGACCTGCTGGTCCTTCTGGGGGCTTTCTTCTGGGCCGGCCACGTACAGCTGATCGGCTGGCTCTCGCCGCGAACCGATCCCATCCGGCTGGCCTGTCTCCAGTTTCTGGTCTGCTCGGCCGCCAGCCTGCTGATCGCCGTCTTTCTGGAGGCCGCGTTCTTTCAGAAGATGACCGGTCAGGGAATTTGGGCCGCTGCCGGGCCTATTCTCTATGCCGGGTTGCTGTCCACGGGGGTGGCCTATACGCTCCAGGTGGTGGCCCAGCGCCGGGCTCCTCCCTCTCATGCGGCCATCATCCTCAGCCTGGAGGCGGTTTTCGCGGCCCTGGGCGGCTGGCTGATGCTGGGCGAGATGCTCAACCGGCGGGAGCTGTTCGGCTGCCTGCTGATGCTGGCCGGCATGCTGCTGTCGCAGATCGATCTCAGAAACGGGCGTGTCTCCAGCTCGGGGTGACCCTCAGGAACCTTTCAGCGGAGTGAGAAAGTGGACCTGATCATACGATCCTATTCGAATGAAGATCGGCCGGCCGTGGTCGACCTGTGGCGCCGGGTCTTCCCCGACGCCCCGCCGCATAACGTCCCGGAGGCCGATATCCGGCGGAAGATGCAGGTGCAGCCGGAGCTGTTCCTGGTGGCCCTGGAGGGATCCCGGCTGATCGGGACGGCCATGGGCGGCTTCGACGGGCATCGCGGCTGGGTCTATTATGTGGCCGTTTTGCCCGAGCATCGCCGCCGGGGCGTCGGCCGGGCCCTGATGCAGCGAATCGAGACCGAACTGGCCGCCCGGGGCTGTCCCAAGATCAACCTCCAGGTCCGGGATTCCAACCGCCGGGCTGCGGCCTTCTACCGGTGTCTCGGGTACCGGGTCGAGGATCGCATCAGCATGGGGAAAAAACTGGAATCGAATGATGATGGATAAACTGCTGCAGTATATAGATGATCATCTCGAGCACCCCAATCCGGTCCTGGCCGAGCTGGAGGAGGCCTACCGCAACGATGATGCCGAGGCCGGCCCGCCGCATATCGGCAAACAGGTGGGCGCCTTTCTTCGCTGGATCATCCATGGCGACGCCGGCGAGCTTCTCGACCGTCTTGAAGGCCCCTGCGACCTGATCCTGCAGGATGCCGCCAAGGCGCTCTATCCGGAGATGCTCGAGCGGTGTGTCGATCGGATCCGGACCGGCGGCGTCCTGGCCGCCGACGATGCCCTGTTTCGCCCCATGGGGGTTCGGGAGGAACTGGCCCGGGTGATCGATGAATACAACCGGATGGTCTTCGATCACCCCCGGCTGATCAGCACCATTCTGCCGATCGGCGACGGATTGACGATCAGTGTAAAACGACCCTGAACTGTTTCCACTCCAACTCTCTCCAAGGAGGAGGGTATGCCCGCACAATTCTGGTGGGTCTGGATGGTCCTGGCCGCCATCTGCATCGTGGCCGAGATCTTCACGGCCGGCTTCTTCATCCTCTGGTTCGGCATCGGCGCCCTGGCGGCCGGACTGCTATCCTTGCTCGGCGTCGGCGTTGGGTGGCAATGGGCGGCTTTCGTGGTCGTCTCGGGGGTGCTGTTCGCCGTCTCCCGGCGGTTCGCCGAGCGATTCACCAAACAGCAGCCCCCCGGGATCGGCGCCGACCGGTTCATCGGCAAGCGGGGCATGGTTCTGGAAACGATCGACAACCGGGAGAACACCGGCCGGGTGCGTATCGATAAAGAGGAATGGCGGGCCGACAGCGAGACCGGGGAGGATATCCCCAAAGGCCAGAGGGTCGAGGTCACCCGGGTGGATGGAACCCACATGATCGTCAAACCCGTAGAGGAGGAGCCGAGATGACCGCCGGAACCGTGATACCTTTTCTTATCGTGGCTTTCGTGCTGCTGATCGTGGCCGCCAAGGGCATCAAGATCGTCCGCCCCTGGGAGAAGGGCCTCATCGAGCGGCTGGGCAAGTATCAGCGCACCGCCGACAGCGGGCTGTCCCTGATCATCCCCTTCCTGGAGCGGATGATCAAGGTGGACATGCGCGAGCAGGTGGTTGACGTGCCGCCCCAGGGCGTGATCACCAAGGACAACGTGGTCGTCGAGGTGGACGCGGTGGTCTATTATGAGGTCACCGATCCGGTCAAGGTGACCTACAACGTGTCCAGCTTCTACCTGGCGGCCACCAAGCTGGCCCAGACCAACCTGAGGAACCTGATCGGCGATCTGGCCCTGGACGAATCGCTGACCTCCCGGGAGCTGATCAACACCAAGCTGCGCGAGATCCTGGACGACGCCACCGACAAGTGGGGCACCAAGGTCACCCGGGTGGAGCTGCAGCGCATCGAGCCGCCCTCGGACGTGACCGATGCCATGCACCAGCAGATGAAGGCCGAACGTCTCCGGCGGGCCATGATCCTGGAGGCCGAGGGACACAAGCAGTCGGCCATTCTCAAGGCCGAGGGTGACGCCGAGGCCATCAAGAAAGTGGCCGACGCCGACAGGTATCAGAAGCTGACCGTGGCCAAGGGCGAGGCCGAGGCCATCCAGACGGTTTATGGCGCCATCCATGAAGGGAATCCGACCAACGACCTGATCGCCATCAAGTATCTGGAGGCCCTGCAGAAGATCGCCGATGGCCGGTCGACCAAGGTCTTCCTGCCGCTGGAATCCTCCGGGATCCTGGGCAGCATCGCCGGGATCGGCGAGCTGCTCAAGGGGCAGATGCCCCCGGCCAAAAGCGGCGGAGGATCGTCGAAGAACAATCCTGCCGCTCCCAAACGGCAGCAGAAACCTCCCCAGGATGAAGGACCGCCGTCGGGCAACCTGTTCGCCACGTGAGTATCGTGCTGCAACATATCGGCTTTTCCCTGGAGACGATCCTCCTGATCCTGGCCGTCTGCCTGCCGGCCTATTTCCTCAAGGGGCTGTCCGGCTTCGGGCCGGGACTTCTCTTTGTCCCCACCATCGGACTGCTGTTCGGGCCCCGCACCGCCCTGGTCTCCTCCGCCTTCGTGGACAGCTTCGTGGGACTGGGCATGCTCATCTCCCTGCGGTATGCCCGGGAGGATTGGATCCTGATCGGCAGGATGGTCGGCTTCATGGCCATGGGTTCGGTGGTCGGTTCCTCCCTGGCCGGATTCATGCCCGCGCCGGTCGTTCTGGGATTGATCGGCCTGTTCGTGGCCGTCTCCGGGGCCAGCTTCATCATCTGCGACCGGCCGCTGCCGCCCTCCTGGCTGCGCAGCAGGGTCTTGAAGCTGTGGTCGGTCTGCCTGCTGGGCGGTGTCACCGGAGGGCTGGTGGGCATCAGCGGACCGCTGATCATTCCGGTGCTGCGCCCGATGATGGATAAATCCCGCTTTCGCCGTGTGCTGGTGGCTTTTTTCCTCTGCGAGGGAGTGCTGCGGCTAATCATCTACCGGGTGGTGGGAATGTGGACCGCGGACATGGTCCGCATCGCCGGAGTGGCCGCCCCGGCCGTGATCATCGGGCTGTTGCTGGGTTACCGGGCGCACCTGAATATCACCGAACGCCGGTTCAACGTGGTCGTCGGCGCGGTCCTGGTCCTCATCGCCGTGCGGATCGGCTGGGGACTGGTGGGGTGAAAGGAGAGCAGATCGTGTTCGTCGCCCTGGGATGTCAGGAATTCATCGTCATCGTGCTGGTTTTTGTGATCCTCTTCGCCGTCCCGGCGGTCCTCTTTCTGCGATGGTGGCGTGGGGGCAGAAAGAAGTGATCCATGGGGGCTTTCTCAATTGACAATGACCCCAAAAAGTGTTATAATAATAGACTTTCACCACCACCGGTGGTATAATTGGAACTCCTCAAAAAGCTCCATCTGACATCCCGCGGAGGTCTTTGTGTCGGGTTCTGACCTGTTCGTCTCTTTCCCTCCGGGAAGAGATATCCATAGACGACTCTGCCAGCTTTTTATCGCCCGGGGACGAGTATTGATTCATCAAACGGCGTCGATCGTCCTTCGGCCCCGAGCATATTCCCGTTCAGCTCCCGTCGAGCCGAACCGTCACAGGTTCGCAGCGGCTCCCGGGGCTTTTTTTTAACCGCTTTCGTCTCAACGGATTCATAGTCATGAGGCGATCAGAATATTCTTTTTTCGCCGGCCTTGTCGTGTTGTTCTTTTCCAGCGTGCTGGGTCTTTCCTGCGCCCGGGACCCGGCCCTGCCCGGTCCGGCGCCGGCGCAGTTTCCGGTGGTCCGGAAGGAGCCGCCGGCGGCAGAACGCCCGGATCTGGGCACCATCCTGATGGAGTCCACTTTCAAGCTGCAGGGCACCACCCTGGAGGACTCACTGCTTTTCGGCAGCGCCTTCATCTTCGATCTGGACTGCGGAGAGGGCCGGCGCCAGGCGGTGCTGGTCACCTCCGCCCACCTGCTCGACACCCTGACCACGGATCGGGCCCTGCTGGGGCTGAGAGACCGGCGCTGGGACGGCACCTGGGAGGAGCGTCCCTGGTGGATCCGGATCCGCAGTGACGGCAATCCTCTGTGGCTGCCTCATAATAAGGCCGATGTGGCTGCTCTGTGCATCGACCTGCCGGGCTACGCCGAGATCCCGCTGAGCTCCCTGGAACTGCTGGCCGACGGGGAGACCTTCCACCGGTACCAGATCCATCCCGGGGACGAGCTGCTCTGTCTGGGATATTCGTCCCAGAACGGCATCCATGGTCCCGGAGGATTTCCCATCCTGCGGGGCGGGAAGATCGCCTCCTATCCGCTGGTTCCGGCGGAACGCTACGAGACCTTTAAATATGACGTGGAGATCTTTCGAGGGTACAGCGGCGGGCCGGTCTATTTCGATCAGACGGGACGGATCTATGATGGAACCGGTCATCCCGGTGAGCAGATCCAGTTCATCGCCGGCCTGCTCTCCCGCCAGTGGTTCGCCGACAAGGAGGAGACCCAGCCGCTCAAGGTGGCCGAGGTGGTCCATGCCCAGTTTATTCGGGAAATCTTGACCGAACTGATACCGTAACCATCGTTGGTACCATCACCCAGAGGAGGAACCTATGAGAGAGGTTGCCGTTATCGGCGTTGGCATGAACAAATGGGGCGAGTTGTGGGAGAAGTCGATCCGCAGCGTGTTCGTGGAGGCCGCCCTGATGGCCATCGAGGACGCCGGTGTCGATCACATCGACTCCATGTACGTGGGCTGTATGTCCAGCGGGCTGTTCGTGGGACAGGAGCACCTCGGCTCCCTGATGGCCGATTATCTGGGCCAGAAGCCCATTCCGGCCACCCGGGTGGAGTCGGCCTGCGCCTCGGGAGGCGCTGCCATCCGTTTGGGATATATGGAGGTGGCTTCAGGAATGAGTGACATCGTCCTGGCCGGCGGCGTGGAGAAGATGACCGACGTGGGCGGCGGAGATGCCACCTTCGCTCTATCCACGGCCGCCGATCAGGAATACGAATGCTACCAGGGCGTCACCTTCCCCGGCCTCTATGCCATGATGGCCCACCGCCACATGCACCAGTACGGCACTACCCGGGAACAGCTGGCCGAGGTGGCGGTCAAGAACCACCACAACGGCTCGATGAATCCCCGGGCGCAGTATCCCTTCAAGGTCACCGTCGAACAGGTTCTGAACTCGGTAAAGATCGCCGATCCCCTGAGGATTTTGGACTGCTCGCCGATTACCGACGGGGCGGCGGCCGCCATCCTCTGCCCGGTGGACATGGCCAGGAAGCTGAGCAAGAAACCGCTCGTCCAGATCATCGGCTCGGGCCAGGCCACCGACACCATCGCCCTGCATTCCCGGGAGGATCTGACCTGGCTGGGGGCCACGGCCAAAGCGTCCGAGATGGCTTATAAGATGGCCGGCGTGGGCCCGAAGGACCTGGACGTGGTCGAGGTGCACGATTGCTTCACCATCGCCGAGATCTGCGTCATCGAGGCCCTCGGGCTGGTGGAAAAAGGCCGGGGCGGCCCGGCGGCGGAGAGCGGACTGACCGCTCTGGACGGCAAGATCCCGGTGAACGCCAGCGGCGGTCTGAAGTCCAAGGGTCATCCGGTGGGCGCCACCGGCGTGGCGCAGATTGTGGAGCTGACCGAACAGCTGCGAGGCCAGGCCGGAGATCGCCAGGTCAAGGACGCCAGCATCGCTCTGGCGCAGAACATGGGCGGTACCGGCGGCAGCACTGTGGTCCATATTCTCAAGCGGGTATCGTGACCATATCTTTGTCGAGTTGAACAGCCTTTTCAGTAGAAGGAGGAAGCCTTGTCCACATCAGCCAGATACTGGCGGGAGATACCCCAGCGTTACCGGCTGGAGGCCTCCCGTTGCACCGGATGCGGCCACAGCACCTTTCCCCCGCGGCTGGTCTGTCCGCAGTGCGGGGCCAGGGAGTTCGAGACGGTCAAGCTGCCCGATACCGGTACCATCCTGACGTACACCGTCATCCGGGTGGCGCCCAGCCAGTTCGTCGATGAGGCCCCTTATGCGGTGGGCATCATCGAGCTGGAAGGGGGCACCCGTATCACCGCCCAGATCGCCGACGTTCCGCTCGATCAGATCGCCATCGGAGGAAAAGTCAAGGTGGAGTTCCGGCGTATCCGGGAAGAGGGTCAGGCCGGCATCCTGTGTTACGGCTATAAATGTGTCCCCATGCCGTAGCGGTCATCGATCCCAGAGGGGAGCGCAGGGATGTTTCGTATCGAGAGCAAGGTCGATGTGAAGAGCGATCGGTTCCGAAAGAATCGCGACCATAATGTGAAGCTTCTGGAGGAATTCAAGGAGCGGCTTGAGAAGATCAAGGCCGGGGGACCGCCGGGGGCCGTCAAGCGGCACAAGGACCGGGGGAAGCTGACCGCCCGGGAGCGTCTCGACCGGCTGTTCGATCCGGACACGCCCTTTCTGGAGCTGAGCTCCCTGGCCGCCTTCGGGATGTACGGCGACGATTTCCCGGGGGCCGGGATGATCACCGGGGTCGGCGTGATTCACGGCCGGGAGATCCTGGTGGTGGCCAACGATGCCACCGTCAAGGGCGGTACCTATGTGCCCATGACCATCAAGAAGCATGTCCGCGCCCAGGAGGTGGCCCTGGAGAACCGCCTGCCCTGCATCTATCTGGTCGATTCCGGCGGCATCTTTTTACCCCTCCAGGTGGGCACCTTTCCCGACAAAGAGCACTTCGGGCGCATCTTTTACAATCAGGCCCGCCTGTCGGCATTGAACATTCCCCAGATCTCGGTGGTCATGGGCTCCTGCACCGCCGGCGGGGCTTACGTGCCGGCGATGAGCGACGAGACGGTCATCGTCCGGCAGCAGGGGACCATTTTCATCGGCGGTCCTCCGCTGGTCAAGGCGGCCACCAGAGAGGTGGTCACGGCCGAGGAGCTGGGCGGCGCCGACGTGCACTGCCGCATCTCCGGCGTCTCCGATCACTATGCCCTGGACGATGAGCACGCCATTCAGATATGCCGGAACATCGTTCAGAACCTCAACCGGCCGGCCAGGACCGAGCTGGACATGGCCGAGCCGAAAGAGCCGCACTACGATCCCGAGGAGCTCTACGGCATCATCCCGACCGATCTGCGCAAGCCCTTCGATATCCGGGAAGTCATCGCCCGGATGGTGGATGGCAGCGAGTTCCACGAGTTCAAGGAGCTCTATGGGCCCACCATCGTGACCGGGTTCGGACGTATCATGGGATATCCGGTGGGCATTCTGGCCAACAACGGGGTGCTCTTCTCGGAGAGCTCGGTGAAGGGCGCTCATTTCGTCGAGCTGTGCGCCGTGCGGCGGATCCCGCTGATCTTTCTGCAGAACATCACCGGCTTCATCGTCGGCAAACAGTACGAGCACGGCGGCATCGCCAAAGACGGGGCCAAGCTGGTTCACGCCGTGGCCAATGCCGATGTGCCTAAATTCACCGTCATCGTCGGCGGCTCCTACGGAGCCGGTAACTACGGCATGTGCGGACGGGCCTATGGCCCCCGTCTGCTGTGGATGTGGCCCAGCTCGAAGATCGCCGTCATGGGCGGAGAACAAGCCGCCAACGTGCTGCTGACGGTGAAGATGCGGCAGATGGAGAAGAAGGGCAAGAAGCTCTCTAAAAAAGCCCAGCAGGCCATCAAGGGACCCATCCTGAAGAAATACGAGCAGGAGAGCAGCGCCTATTACAGCACCGCCCGGCTGTGGGACGACGGTATCCTGGATCCGGTGGACACCCGCATGGCCCTGGCCCTGGGCATCTCCATGTCTCTGAACGCGCCCGTCCCGGAGCACCGCTTCGGTGTGTTCCGGATGTAAAGGAGAGGTGTTATCTGGAAAGTTCACACCATACAGGTCCATGTGTTCATTCTTCTGTGTGTGCTCCTGACCGTCTCTGCGGCGGTATCCGATGAGGCGGCTCAGACCGCCCAAAAAACGCCGCAGGACAGCGTCGACTGGGCGCAGCGCCTGGAACAGCTCCGCGCCGTGCCGTATGTGGGCTTGTCCGAAGAGGAGACCGAACAGGAGGACACCGGCGTCAGGATCCATGACCCCGGGAAGGCCTGGGACGGCTACAACCTGTTCTGCATCCGCTCGGCCGGGGCTGCGTACCTGATGGATAACGACGGGCGTCAGGTCCATCGCTGGACCTATCGGGAAAAACCGATGAGCGGATCCCGCCACGCCGTGATGAACGATCACGTCATCATGCTGAGCAACGGCGACGCCGTCATTCTGAAGAAAAAAGAAGGACTCATCCGGGTGAGCTGGGACTCGACGCCTCTCTGGGAGGTGGAGCTTCGAGCCCATCACGATGTGGCTCAGGCTGACGACGGATCCTTCTATGTTCTGATCAACGAGCTTCACGAACACCGCGGACTGGACATCTGGTTCGATGTCATCGTCCATCTGGATGCCGATGGCCGGGAGATCGGCCGCTGGTCGACGTACGAGCATCTGGAGGAGATCACACAAGCGCTCGATCCGGCCCCCTTCCTGGACACCGTTTTGGACAGCGGCCTGGCCCAGACGCCCCAAGAAGAGAAAAGAGTGGAAAGTCTCAAGCAGAATATCGGCAACCAATATCGTTATGACTATTTTCACACCAACACCATCACCGTCCTGCCGCCCACCCCGCTGGGCGAACAGGACCGGAGGTTCCGGGCCGGCAACCTGCTGATCTGCTTCCGCAATATCGACCAGATCGCCATCCTGGAGCCGGATTCCTGCCGCATCCTGTGGTCCTGGGGCGTTGGGGAGCTGGAGGGACCGCACCATCCCACCATGCTGGAGAACGGCAACATCCTGGTGTTCAACAACGGCGTCAAGCGGATCTCTTCCTCGATCGTGGAGCTGGATCCGGTCGGCGGAAAGATCGTCTGGGAATATCGGGCCGATCCGCCGAGAAGCTTCTATTCCTTCAGCCGGGGCTCGGCCCAGCGGCTGCCCAACGGCAACACCCTGGCCTGCGCCAGTGATAAGGCCTGCGCCATTGAGGTCACCGGGCAGGGCGAGGTGGTCTGGAAGTGGCAGAACCCGGTCATGGTGGGCAATCACTGCGAGACCTTTTACCGGATGATACGCCTGAAGAAGAAGCCCATCGACCGGCTCATCGAGGAGCAGGAGTCTGTTGACCGGCTCATTCAGGACCACCAAACCGGGAGATATTCTCCAAGCAGATGAATCGCGCCGTTGTGATCACACTGTGCGGATGCCTGATGGTGTCCATCGGATCGGCCGTCCGGGCCGATCAGGAGGACCGGGAGAAACCGGAGGATTGGAACAGGCGTCTGGAGATGCTCCAATCGGTGCCCTACCTGGCTCTCTCCGACACAAAAACCGCCGGCATCGATACCGGCGTGGTCTTTCATAATCCGGCTCTGGCCTGGCAGGGGTACAATCTCTATGTCAGCCGGCGCTCCGGCCTGGTCCATCTGATGGATATGGACGGAAACGATGTGCACCGGTGGGATTGTTCTCAGTTTACCTCCAAGGGCGGTTATCATCATGTCCATCTGAGGGAAGATGGCAGCCTGTACGTCATCCGCGAAAACGTCTCCCTGTATTGCGTCGGCTGGGATTCGAATCTGATCTGGCAGGAGAAGTTCAAGGCGCATCATGATATCGCTTTTCTCGAGGATGACTCCTTCTATGCCCTTCATCGCAAGCTGCGGGGCTATCATGATCTCAAGGTCTACTTCGACGTCATTCTCCATTGCGCCGAGGACGGACAGGAGATCAACAGATGGTGCACCTATCAGCACCTCGATGAGATCAAGGAAGGACTGGACACCCGCCTGTTCCTGGACACCATCCTGGACAGCATCAAGGCCGGCGGCAGCCCCCGGGGCGGCATCACCGGTGATATCAAGAAGGCCCTGGGACGGAAGGGGAATAAGAAGATCGACCATTTTCATCTCAACACCGTCCAGGTGATGCCGACGACCCCGCTGGAGGGCCTGGATCCCCGGTTTGCCGAGGGCAACCTGCTGGTCTGTTTTCGCAATGTCAACCAGATCGCCATCCTGGAACGGGGCACCTACCGCATCCTGTGGTCCTGGGGGGCCGACGAGCTGCAGTGGCCGCACCAGCCCACCCTGCTGCCCGACGGCCGCATCCTGATCTTCGACAACGGGGTGGAGCGGGAATACTCCCGGGTGATCGAGATCGATCCGCTCACCGAAAAGATCGTCTGGGAGTACACGGCCGCGACGCCGGAGGAATTTTTCACCAGCGGCGGGGGCTCGGCCCAGCGGCTGCCCAATGGAAATACGCTGATCAGTGAGACCAACAAAGGCCGCGTCTTCGAGATCAACCGGGAGGGCGAGGTGGTCTGGCTGTGGCACAACCCGGCCACCTGGAGGGACCGCCCGGAGACGGTCTACCGCATGAAACGCCTGCCCGCCGAGATGGTCGAGCCGCTGTTGGAGCGGACCTGGCAGATGGAACCATAGGAGGTCAACATTCATGTCCGATGCGAAAGAATATCAGACCATCCTGGTATCCCGGGACGGTCCTCTGCTGACCATCACTCTGAATCGGCCGGAGGTCCATAACGCTTTCAACGAAACCATGATCGTCGAGCTGCAGGAGGTTATCGACCGGACCATCGGTGAAGCCCGGCACCGGGTGGTGGTCCTCACCGGCAGCGGACGGTCCTTCTGCGCCGGGGCCGATCTGAACTGGATGCGGCGGGTGAAGGATTACTCCTATAAGGAGAATCTGGCCGAGTCGAAACGGCTGGCCGATCTGATGTATGCCATCTACACCCTGCCCGTGCCCACCATCGCCCGGGTCAACGGTGCCGCCATCGGGGGCGGGACCGGCCTGCTGGCAGCCTGCGACGTGATCATCGCCGCCGAGGCGGCCAAGTTCAGTCTCAGCGAGGTGAAATTAGGCCTGGTGCCGGCGGTCATCTCTCCCTACGTCATCCGCCGGGTGGGTGAGAGCCGCTGCCGCCAGCTGATGCTGACCGGAGAGCGGTTCAAAGCCGACCGGGCCAAGCGCTTCGGTCTGATCAATACGGTGGTGCCCATCGAGGATCTGGATGATGCCGTCGAGCAGCGGATCGCCCAGCTGTTGACCAGCGGTCCCGAAGCCCTGAAGACCTGTAAGGAACTGCTCCACAGGGTTCCCCTGATGGATTTTCAGGAGGCCAGGAACTATACCGCCGAGGTCATCGCCCGGCTGAGGATCAGCCCGGAGGGCCAGGAGGGCATGGCCGCTTTTCTGGAGAAACGGAAACCGGAGTGGAACCGGAAGACCTGAGCGTCCCGGCCGGCCGCTTGAACGGCCGGGGCCGGAGAGAGATTACTTCGAGGAACCCCTTCATGATGAAAACCAGGACGAGAAAGCTGAACAAGGTACTGGTGGCCAACCGGGGGGAGATCGCTGTGCGCGTGATCCGGGCCTGCTGTGAGGTCGGCATCCCCACGGTGGCCGTCTATTCGGAGGCCGACGATCGGGCCCTCCACGTGCAGATGGCCGATCAGGCCGTCTGTATCGGACCCCCTCCGCCGGTGGAAAGCTATCTGAATGTGGACGCCATCGTGGAGGCCGCCCGTCGGACCGGGGCTGCGGCCATTCATCCGGGATACGGTTTTCTGTCCGAGAACGCCCGCTTCGCCGCCCGTTGCGAACAGGAAGGCCTCATCTTCATCGGCCCGACCGCTGAGGCCCTGGCATTGGTGGGGGATAAGGTGGCCTCCCGCCGGACCATGAGCAAGGCCGGCATTCCCATCATTCCCGGGATGAAGAGCAAGGGCAAGGACCCCGGCCGTTTCACCGCCGAGGCCAGAAAGATCGGCTATCCGGTGCTGATCAAGGCTTCCGCCGGAGGCGGCGGCAAGGGCATGGTGGTGGTCAATTCCGCCCGGGAGCTGCGCCGGGCGGTGGAGGCCTCCATGCGCGTGGCCGGCGGGGCCTTCGGAGATGCATCGGTCTATCTGGAGAAGTACCTTCCGGCCCCCCGCCATGTGGAGTTTCAGGTCCTGGCCGATACCCGCGGCCACGTCGTTCATCTCAACGAGCGGGAGTGCTCCATCCAGCGGCGGCATCAGAAGATCGTCGAGGAGACCCCGTCGGTGGCCCTGGACGAAAAGCTGCGCGCCCGTATGGGAGAGGCCGCCGTGGCGGCGGTGCAGGCCTCCGGGTATACCAATGCCGGAACGGTGGAGTTTCTCCTCGACCAGGAGGGGGACTTCTATTTTCTGGAGGTCAATGCCCGCCTGCAGGTGGAGCATCCTATCACCGAGCTGACCGCCGGGGTGGACCTGGTCCGTCAGCAGCTGCAGGTGGCCATGGGCAGGAGACTGCCTTTTGCGCAGAAGGATATCGTCTCCCGGGGGCACGCCATCGAATGCCGCATCTATGCCGAGGATCCGGCCAGCGATTTCATGCCCTCATCCGGACGGGTGGCTTACCTCAAGGAGCCCAGCGGCCCGGGCGTGCGCCACGATTGCGGCATCTACAGCGGCGGCCAGGTTCCGGTGCATTACGATCCCATTCTCTCCAAGGTGATCGTCTGGGCCGAGGACCGGGAGGCGGCCCGGCGCCGCATGCTGTCGGCCCTCTCGGAGACCGTCATCCTGGGCATTCAGACCACCGTGCCCTTCCTGCAGGACGTCATCGCCCATCCCGAGTTCGCCGCCGGGAACACGCGCACCGACTTTCTGGACAGATACCTGCTTCCCTGGAAGGAGACGATCGACCAGGGCACTCTGGACGTGATCCTGGCCGCCGCCGCTGTCGACGCGAACCGGCGGGCCCGCACGCCGGAGAAGGTCCCGGCCGGCCGGCAGCGCAGCCCCTCTCCCTGGCAGACCGGCGGAGGCTGGCGGATCGGTGGAGCCTGAAACCGAGCGAATCAATAAAAGGAGACCATCTCGATATGGCCGGTATCAGAAAGAAGAGCTTTCATTATCTCATCGATGGCTCAACGCATGACGTCACCCTGATCGAGGATTCCGGGCGTTGTCGTGTCCTCATCGGGGACCGCGAGCTGGAGGTCCGTTCCCTGCCGGTCTCGCCGCATTGTCTCTCTCTGACCATCGACGGAAGAACGGTCACCGTCTATCAGGCCGGCGCCGGCGACCGACTCTATATTGGCGTTTCCGGCCGCCAGTTCGTTCTTCGGGAGGCCGGCCGATCATCGGCGGATCCGAGCAGTCCCCGGGCCCAGGAGTCCCGGGCCGACGCTTCCCTGTGTTCGCCGATGCCCGGCCAGGTGGTCAAGGTCCTGGTCAGCGTGGGCGATATGGTGGACAAAAACCGGACGGTGGCCATCGTCGAGGCGATGAAGATGGAGAATGAACTGCGGGCCTCCTGCCGGGCCCGGGTGAAGAAGGTTGCGGCCCGGGCCGGCGATCTGGTGGACGCCGGGGAGGTCATCGTCGAGCTGGAAGCGGCAACAGAATAAGAGACGGAGAAAGACAATGTCCCAGACCATTATCGAGAAGATCATCACCGCCCATTCCGACCGTCCGGTCTGCCCCGGCGACATCGTCGACGTGGCCATCGATACCCGCCTGGCCAGAGATTTCGGCGGGGCCAGCGTGGTCAAGAACCTGGACGAGCACGGTCTGGCGATCGACCGGCCGGAGCGGACCTTTTTCACCTTCGACTGTAATCCGGGCGGCTCGGATCAGAAGTATGCCGCCAATCAGCAGATCTGCCGCCAGTTCGCCCGGGCCAATGAGATCCAGGTGTACGACATCAACAGCGGTATCGGCACCCATCTGGCCATCGACGAGGGGCTTATCTTTCCCGGCGGCACGCTGGTCTCGACCGATTCCCATGCCAATATCGTCGGCGCCATCGGGGCTTTCGGGCAGGGCATGGGGGATCTGGACATCGCCTACGCTTTCGCCCGGGGCAAGGTGTGGTTCAAGGTCCCGCCCACGATCCGGGTGACCCTGAACGGCCGCCTTCCCGCGACGGCCGCGCCCAAGGATCTGGGCCTGTTCCTGCTCAAGCACTTCGGGGCCTCCGGCCTGCTCGGCAGTGCCTGCGAGATCTACGGCGAAGCGGCTGGGCAGCTGGACCTGTCCGGCCGGATCACGGTGGCCTCCCTGGCCACAGAGATGGGCGGCATCATCATCCTGTTCCCGCCCGATGAGGCCATCATCGACCGGTTCCGTACCTCGGCCGGCAGAGATTTCACCCCGGTCTTGGCCGATCCCGACGCCGCCTACCGGCAGGAGGTCGAGCTGGACGTCTCCGGGCTGGAGCCCCTCATCTCGCGCCCCGGCCATCCCGATGATGTGGTCACCGTCGCCGAGGCCAGGGGGCAGAAGATCGATTCGGCCTTCATCGGCTCCTGCACCAACGGGCGTTATCAGGACCTGGAGAAAGCAGCCCGGATCCTCAAGGGCCGCAAGGTCGCGCCCGGGGTGGTGCTCAAGATCGTGCCGGCTACCGACGCTCTATGGCGGCGCTGCCTGGAGGAGGGCCTGCTGGCCGTCTTCAAGGAGGCCGGCGCTCTGGTGGGCAATGCCGGCTGCGCCGGCTGCGCGGCCGGACAGATCGGGCAGAACGGTCCCGGGGAGGTTACCGTCAGTACCGGCAACCGGAATTTTCCCGGCAAGCAGGGCCGCGGCGAGGTCTGGCTGGCCTCCCCGGCCACCACTGCCGCGTCGGCCATCGCCGGACACATCACCACCGAGGACGACATTCCCGATACGCCGTCGCGATTCCGCGTCTCGCGGGCACGGCCGGAGCCGAAAGCCGCCCGGGAGACCGGGGACCGGCCCACCCGGGTGAAGGGGAAGGTCTGGGTCATCGACCGGGACAATATCGACACCGACATGATCTACCATAATCGCCACCTGGCCGTCACCGATCCCGCGGAAATGGGCCAGTATGCTTTCGGCAACCTGGAGGGCTGGGAGGATTTTTCCGGCAAGGTCGCGCCCGGGGACATCATCGTCACCGGCCGGAACTTCGGCTGCGGCAGCTCCCGGCAGCATGCCGTCGATTGCTTTCGCGCTCTGGGCGTCGCAGCCGTCATCGCCAGATCCTTCGGAGCCATCTACGAGCGCAATGCGATCAACTCCGGGCTGCCCATCATGACGGCCGATCTGGATCGGCTCGATCTTCAGGATGGAGATCAGCTGGAGGTCGATTTCATCACCGGCCGGATCCGAAAGATGGAGACCGGGGAGGTCGTCGAAGGGACTCCTTTCTCCGACGTTCAGATCGCCATCTACAAAAGAGGCAGTCTGCTCTAGTTCACCAGATGATTCACCGTCACGTTCAAATTCAACAGGAGGGACCATGCACGCAGCCCCGCGTGAGGCCGTTATCGTCAGCGCCTGCCGGACGGCCACCGGCAATTTCCTCGGCACCCTGTCCTCACTGACGGCACCGAAATTAGGCGCCGCGGTCATCAAAGAGGCGGTCAAGAGAGCCGGCATCGAGATGGGACAGGTTCAGGAGGTCATCATGGGCCAGGTTCTTCAGGGAGGATGCGGCCAGGCGCCTGCCCGGCAGGCGGCCATCGCTGCAGGCGTTCCCCCGGAAGCCGGCGCGATGACCATTAACAAGGTCTGCGGGTCCGGGCTCAAGGCCGTGGAGCTGGCCGCCCAGGCCATCATGCTGGGCGATCTGGATGTGGTTGTGGCCGGGGGCATGGAGAGCATGAGCAACGCGCCGTATGTGGTCCATGGCGCCAGAGGCGGCTTCAAGTTCGGGCATCAGCGGCTGGTCGACGGCATGATTCTGGACGGACTATGGGATTCGTTCAATGATTTTCACATGGGCGTGGCCGCCGAGCTGACCGCCGAGAAGGAGAAGCTGACCCGCGAGGACCTCGACACCTATGCCCTGGACAGCCAGATGAAGGCCGTCAAGGCCATCCAGGAGGGCAAGTTCAAGTCCGAGATCGTTCCCCTTGAGATCCCTCAGCGCAAGGGCGATCCGATCGTCTTCGACACCGACGAGACGCCCCGGCCGAAGACCACCGCGGAGGTTCTGGCCAAGCTGCGACCGGCCTTCCAGAAGGACGGTCTGCTGACTGCCGGCAACTCACCGGGACTGAGCGACGGGGCTGCCGCCGTGGTGGTCATGGCCCGGGAGAAAGCTGAGGGGCTGGGCGTTCAGCCGATAGCCCGGATCCGCGGCTATGCCACCGGGGGCGCCGAGCCCAAGTGGCTGTTCTATGCCCCGATCGATGCGGTCAAGAAGCTGATGTCCAAACTGGATATGACCATCGATGATTTCGAGCTCATCGAGGCCAACGAGGCCTTCAGCGCCCAGGCGCTGGCCGACGGAAACCATCTCGGCTGGGACTGGGACCGGGTCAACGTGCATGGCGGAGCCATCGCCCTGGGTCATCCCATCGGAGCCAGCGGTGCGAGAGTGCTGGTCACCCTGCTGTACGCACTCAAAGGCCGGGGCCAGAAGACCGGTCTGGCCACCCTGTGTCTGGGCGGCGGCAATGCCGTGGCCATGTGCGTGGAGATGATGTCTTAAGGATATCAGGTGAGAGAACGAATGAAGAGAAAAAAGGAGGATCAGAATGACCATTGACCGCGTCGGGGTCGTCGGCGGCGGGACCATGGGCAACGGGATCGCCCACGTCTGCGCCCTCTCGGGATACCAGGTCCGGCTGGTGGACATCGAGCAGGCTTTCCTGGACAAAGCCATAGCGACCATCACAAAGAACATGGAACGCCAGGTCAGGAAGGAGATCATTTCCCGGGAGGATATGGACGGCGCCCTGTCCCGGATCCAGACCACCATGGAGCTGAAGGACCTCAAGGATTGTCAGCTGGTCGTGGAGGCCGCCTCGGAGGACCTGGACCTGAAGAGGAAACTGTTCGGCCGGCTGGATGAGATCTGTTCTCCGGAGGCCATTCTGGCCAGCAACACCTCCTCGCTGCCCATCACCGTGCTGGGCGCGGCCACCAAGCGGCCGGACAAGGTCATGGGGATGCATTTCATGAACCCGGTCCCGATGATGAAGCTGGTCGAGCTGATCCGGGGTCAGGCGACCAGCGATGAGACCTTCCAGCTGATCCGTGAATTGACCGAGAAGCTGGGCAAGAAACCGGTGGCGGTCGAGGACTACCCCGGGTTCGCGGCCAACCGTATCCTCATGCCGATGATCAACGAGGCCATTTACACGCTCATGGAGGGGGTGGCCAGCCGTGAGGATATCGATAAGGTGATGAGGCTGGGCATGAACCATCCCATGGGTCCTCTGACCCTGGCCGACTTCATCGGCCTGGATGTCTGTCTGGCCATCATGGAGGTGATCCAGGAAGGCTTCGGAGATCCCAAGTACCGGCCATGTCCCCTGTTGCGCAAGATGGTCCAGGCCGGGCATCTGGGAAGAAAGACCGGAAAGGGCTTCTACGACTACGACCGATAGCACCGGGCGAGAACCGCCCACGGAGGAGATATCATGAGCATTGATCTGACCGAAGATCAGCAAATGATCAAGGAGCTGGCCGCTAAATTCGCCACCGAGCAGCTCAAACCCAGGGCGGCCGAATTCGAGGAAAAGGAGGCGGTACCCGCCGAAATCCTCAAGGAGCTGGGCTCGCTGGGATTCATGGGCATGATGGTTCCCGAGGAGCTGGGAGGGTCGGGTCTGGACGCGGTCAGCTACGCCGTGGCCGTCGAGGAGATCGCCCGCGCCGACGCCTCCACAGCGGTGACGGTGGCGGTCAATAATTCGCTGGTCTGCGGGATCTTTCTGGACTTCGCCAGCGAAGAGCAGAAAAGAAAATACCTGCCTGCGCTGGCCCGGGGCGAGAAGATCGGCTCCTATGCCCTGACCGAGCCGGAGGCCGGTACTGATGCCGGCAACGTCCAGACCACCGCCGTGCCCGACGGGGATGATTACGTGATCAACGGCGCCAAGACCTTCATCACCAACGGCGGCTTCGCCGAGGTCGTCCTCCTGTTCGCCTCCACCAATCCGGAGCTGAAGGCCAAGGGACTGAGCTGTTTCATCGTGGAAAAGGAATTCCCCGGATTCTCGGTGGGATCCCGGGAGAAGAAAATGGGCATGCGGGCGGCCAACGTCAGCGAGCTGATCTTCGAGGACTGCCGGGTGCCCAAAGAAAACCTTGTCGGGAAGGAGGGACAAGGGCTCAAGATCGCCCTGACGGCCCTCGATTCCGGACGCATCAGCATCGCCGCTCAGGCGGTGGGCATCGCCCAGGCGGCTCTGGATGAGGCCGTCCAATACTCCAAGCAGCGGCAGCAGTTCGACCGCCCGCTGTGCAAGTTCCAGGCCATTCAGTTCATGCTGGCCGATATGGCCACCCGGGTAGAAGCGGCCCGGCTGCTGACGTTCCGGGCGGCCTCCCTCAAGGATCAGGGCGAGTGGTTCGGCGCCGCGGCCTCGATGGCCAAGCTGTTTGCCTCTGAAACGGCCAGCTGGGTGTGCACCAAATCTCTGCAGATTCACGGCGGGTACGGCTACATGAAGGATTATGCAATCGAGCGCCTGTTCCGGGAAGCCCGGCTGACCGAGATCTACGAGGGGACGTCCGAAGCGCAGCGTATGGTCATCGCCCGCAGTCTGCTGCGGTGACGGCATCGACCGACCACGGGAGGAGAACATAAGAGTGAATCTGACACCAGAACAGAACCAATTCCGGAAGACGATACGAGACTTCGTCCTCAAGGAACTGGAACCAAAGGCCAGCCAGATCGAGCAGGACGGCGAGTTCCCCTGGGAGATCGTCCGCACACTGGGCCGGATGGGCATCATGGGGGTCAACTATCCCCGGGAATACGGCGGCATGGGGTTGGATACGGTCTGCTATGCCATCGCCGTGGAGGAGATCTCCCGGGCCTGCGGTTCGACCGGGATCACCGTGGCGGCCCATAATTCTCTGGCCATCGCGCCGATCTATCTGTTCGGCACCGAAGAACAGAAACGCACCTATGTCCCTCCGCTGACCCGGGGCGAGAAGCTGGGTGCCTTCGGGTTGACCGAGCCGGAGGCCGGCTCCGACGCCGGCGGCACCAGGACCACGGCCGTGAGGGACGGCGACAGCTGGGTGATCAACGGCTCCAAATGTTTTATCACCAACGCCAGCGTGGCCGAGACCTACGTGATCACGGCCCGTTCCAGCGACGCGCCGGGGGCCCACGGGATCAGCTCCTTCATCCTGGAAAAGGGCATGAAGGGATTGAAGGTCGGCAAGAAGGAGAACAAGATGGGCCTGAGAGGCTCAGACACCGCCGAGCTGTTTTTCGAGGACCTGCGTATCCCGGCGGAAAACCTGCTGGGCAAGGAGGGCGAGGGTTTCAAGGAGTTCATGATCACCCTGGACGGCGGCCGCATCAGCATCGGGGCCATGGCCCTGGGCATCGCTCAGGGAGCTCTGGACAAAGCCATCCCCCGGGCCAAGGAACGGATCCAGTTCGGCCGCCCGATCGGGGATTTCCAGGCCGTTCAATGGAAACTGGCCGACATGGCCGTCGAGGTCGAGGCGGCCCGGCAGCTCATCTACCATGCCGCCCGGCTGAAGGACGCCGGTCAGCGCTACACCAAAGAATCGGCCATGGCCAAGCTGTATGCCTCGGAAGCGGCCTCCTTCGTGACCCATCAGGCCATACAGATCTGGGGCGGCCGGGGATATATGGAGGACTATCCGCTGGAGCGCTATTATCGCGATGTCCGGCTCTGCGAGATCGGCGAGGGCACGTCCGAGATCCAGAGACTGGTCATCGCCCGGCAGCTGCTCCGGTAGAGGAACGGACCTGTTCACAGTCAGTGAGAGGACGATCATGGAAGTTCACGTCGCTTCACAGGAACTGACCCGGGAACACCATGTGCTGCGGTGCATCCAGTGCGGACGCTGTACCAGCGGGTGTCCGGTATCCACCAACTCGAGTCTCAATGTCAGGCGGCTGCTCAACGAGATCCTTCTCCAGCCGGACCTGATCCTCAGTCCCGAGGCCAGCGATCTGTGGCAGTGCACCACCTGCATGACCTGTACCCTGCGGTGCCCCAAGGGGATCAAACCGCTGGACGTGATCATCGAGCTCCGCGGCCAGCTCATCGAGAGCGGCCGGATCCAGCCGGGTCTCCGCGATGCCCTGGAGAGCACCTTTCTGCACGGCAATCCCTGGGAAAAGCCCAGAGAAAAACGCTCCGACTGGGCCGACGGCCTGGAGGTCGAGGAGGCCTCCACCGGACAGGATCACGACCTGGTCTACTATGTCGGCTGCACCATCGCGTATGATCCCAGATTGCAGAAACTGGCCCGGGATATGGTCGCCGTTCTCGATGCCGCCGGGGTGAAGTTCGGCATCCTGGGCAACGAAGAGTCCTGCTGCGGCAACGAGGTCCGGCGCATCGGCGAGCTGGGCCTGTTCGAAGAGCTGTCCGAGAACAATGTCAAGCTGTTTCGGGAGCGGGGGATCGGCCGGCTGATGACCACCTCGCCGCACTGTTACAATGTGTTCAAGAACGAGTATCCGGAGCTGGACGGTGAGGTGATGCACTACAGCCAGGTGGTCAGAGACCTGCTGGCCGAGGAGAGGCTGAAACTCTCCAAGGAGCTGGGCTGGCGGGTGACCTATCATGACCCCTGTTTCCTGGGCAAACAGAACGGCATCTTCGACGAGCCCCGTGAGGTCCTGGCGGCGATCCCCGGAGTGGAATTCGTCGAGCTGGACCGTAACCGGGAACGGAGCCTGTGCTGTGAGGGTGGGGGGGGGCGGATGTGGACCGAGGACGTGGCCGGACAGGACCGGCTGGCCGAGATCCGGGTGCGGGACGCCGTCGAGCTGGGCGCCGAGGTGCTGGTCACGGCCTGCCCCTTCTGCCTGCTGACCCTGGAGGATGCCGTCAAGACCGTCGGTGCTGAGAAGAAGATCCGGGTCATGGACCTCATCGAGCTGGTCGCCGCCGCCCTCTGAGGTCTTTCTTGCCGTTTGAGGCATTGTACGCCGAATGATAGACGAGATGAAACGCTTTCATCTGTGCAGGGGGTGATCCGATGGATATTGTCGTCTGTGTCAAGCAGGTTCCGGTCACCGCAGAGGCCGAGGTGATGGTCGACGGCAGCGGCCGGGACATCAAGAAGGACCGCCTGGTCTTCGATGTCAACGAGGCCGATAATTATGCGGTCGAGGAGGCCCTGCAGCTGACCGAGAAATACGGGGGCACCATCACCCTGGTGAATCTGGGCCCGGAATCGGCCGACAAGACCCTTCGCTCGCTGCTGGCCAAGGGCACCCACGAAGCCGTCCGGCTCACCGATGAGCATTTTGACGAGTCGGATGCTTACGCCACCGCCCGGATCCTGGCCGCCGCCCTGAAATCGCTGTCCTATGATCTGGTCCTGACCGGATGCTATTCCAGCGACCTGGGCTACAGCCAGGTCGGCACCGCCCTGGCGGAGCTGCTGGGCATCCCCCATGCCACCATGGTCATCGGCCTGGAGATCCTGGATGGAAAGATCAAAGTGGAGCGGGAGCTGGAGGGCGGCACCCATGAGCGTCTGGAGATCGATCTGCCGGCCCTGCTGACCATCCAGACCGGCATCAACGAGCCGCGCTATGCATCTATTTTGGGTCTGCGTAAAGCCATGAAGAAACCCATCAAGGTCCTGACGCTGACCGAACTGGGGCTGGCCGAGGGGGAGGTCGGACGGGAGGGCTCCAAGGTTTTCCTGAACAGGCTGAGCGAGCCGCCCAAGGGCGAGGGCGCTCAGATCCTGGAGGGCGGACCTGATGAGGTCTCTCAGAAGCTGGTGGACATATTCCGGGAAAAGGGGGTGATGTAGATGAAGGAGATCTTCGTGCTGGCCGAGCACCGTATGGGCGAGCTGCGCGATGTCACCCTGGAGATGCTCACCAAGGGCCGGCAGCTGGCCGAAGAGACCGGAGCCCAGCTGGTGGCCGGGCTTCTGGGACATCAGGTGGATCCCTTCGCCGAGGATCTGAAGAAGTGGGCCCATCAGGTCGTGCTGGTGGAGGACGAAAAGCTGGCCAATTTCAACGCCGATGCCTACCAGCGGGTACTGGCCTCTCTGCTCGGGGACAGAGCTCCGGACGTGACCTTCATCGGACACACCTCCTACGGGATGGATCTGGCCCCGTCGCTGGCGGTGGAGCTGGATCTGCCGCTGGCCACCGATTGCCTCGACGTCCGTCTGGAGGACGGAAAACCAATCGTTTTGCGGCAGGTCTATAACGGGAAGCTGAATGCCGAGATGTCGTTCGCCGGAACCCCCTGCATGGTCACCCTGCGGCAGGGTGCCGTTGCGTCCGGGGCCGGCGACCTGGATGGTCAGGTCACGGGCGTGGATTCTCCTCTGACCGAGGAGATCGCCTACCGGAAATTCCTGGAGTACGTCGAGGCCGCCGTCGGGGACGTGGATATCACCCAGGCCGACGTGCTCGTCTCGGTAGGGCGGGGGATCCGCGAGGAGAAGAACATGCCCCTGGTCGAAGACCTGGCCAGGGCTCTGGGCGGCGTGCTGTCCTGTTCCCGGCCGGTGACAGATTCCGGCTGGCTGCCCTCCGACCGGCAGGTGGGTCAATCCGGGCGAACCGTCAAACCGAAGCTGTACGTGGCCGTGGGCATCAGCGGAGCGTTCCAGCACCTGGCCGGCATGTCAGGCTCGGAGACGATCGTGGCCGTCAACAAGGATCCCAACGCGCCGATCTTCTCGGTGGCCGATTACGGCATCGTCGGCGATCTGTTCCAGGTGGTCCCGGCTTTGACCGAACGGATCAATGAGTCAAGGGGAGGATGACAGAGCGGGAGGGAGCGATGAAGACGCTGGTGATCTATTATTCCCGATCGGGCCATACCCGGCAGGTGGCCGAGATGCTGGCTCAGAAGCTGTCCGCCGATCTCCAGGAGCTGGTCGACCGGAGCTTGCGCAAAGGACCGATCGGCTGGCTGAAATCGGGCCGCGATGCCGTCAAGGAAAAGGAGACCGAGCTGGGGCCGCTGGATCACCAGCCCCGGGACTACGATCTTATTCTGGTGGGCACCCCGGTATGGGCGGCGCATCCGGCGCCGGCGGTGCGTACCTTCCTCGGGTCGCATGACCTGGGCGGGAAACGGGTAGCCTTTTTCTGCACCATGAGCACCCGGGGTGGGGAGGAGACATTTGACATCATGAAAGGACTGCTCTCCGGAGGAGAGCCGGTCGGCACGCTGGCCATCGCCATGAAGAAGCGGCTGACCGAGAAGCTCAGCACACAGATCGATGACTGGGCCTCGAAGCTGAGCGCCCGGGATTGAGCGGTCGCCCGAAAGGAAAGAGTCCTTTCTTTTCAGTACCGGATCGAACGCAAGCGAATTCATGAATTCGCCTTCGAAGGAGAGGGCCTTGGCACAGAAAAAAGAGAATCGTTCGTCAGGCGATCGTCGCAAAGGCGAACCTCGCATCGGCGTGTATGTCTGTCACTGCGGGGTGAACATCGCCGCCACGGTGGATGTCTCCCAGGTGGTCAAATTTGCCGCCTCCCTGCCCGGCGTGTCGGTCGCCCGGGAATATCCCTACGTCTGCTCCGACCCCGGCCAGAAAATGATCATGGAGGATATCAGGCGTGAGGGCATCAATCGGGTGGTTGCGGCCACCTGTTCGCCGCGCCTGCATGAGGCCACCTTCCATAAGACCCTCCTGGAGGCCGGTCTCAATCCCTATTTTCTGGAGATCGCCAACATCAGGGAGCAGTGTTCCTGGGTTCACGATCAGATCGACGAGGCCACCGAGAAGGCCAAGAGGTTGGTGGCCGCCGCGGTGGCCCGGAGCCGTCTGCTGGAATCCCTGGAGGTCGAAGAGGTGGATGTCATCCCGGAGGCGCTGGTCATCGGCGGAGGCATCGCCGGCATCCAGGCGGCCCTGGATATCGCCAATGCGGGTTTCACGGTCCACCTGGTGGAGCGGCAGCCCACCATCGGGGGCCACATGGCGCAGCTGGACAAAACCTTTCCGACGCTGGACTGCTCCGCCTGCATCCTCACGCCCAAGATGGTCGAGGTGGAACGGCATCCCAACATCCGGCTGCTGGCTTACTCTGAGGTCGAGGACGTGGAGGGCTACATCGGTCATTTTACCGCCCGCATCCGGCGTAAGGCCACCTGGGTGGACTGGGACAGATGTACCGCCTGTAACGACTGTGTGGACGCCTGCCCGGTCAAGGTCCCCGACGAGTTCAACATGGGTCTATCCCAGCGCAAGGCCATCTATCGTCCGTTTCCCCAGGCCGTGCCGAACAAGTTCGTCATCGACCGGGAGGCCTGTATCGGGTGTAAGAAATGCCAGAAGGTGTGCCAGCCGGAGGCCATCGATTACGAGATGGAGGATCGTCTCGAGGAGGTCCAGGTGGGCACCATCGTGGTGGCCACCGGATACGATCAGTTCGCCTGTGCCCGGAAGCCCGAGCTGGGTTATGAACAGTACCAGAATGTGATCTCCGGGCTGGAGTTCGAACGCCTGGTCTCGCCCTCCGGACCGACCGAAGGTCATGTGCTCATCGACGGCAAGGAGCCCCGGGATGTTGTTTTCATCCATTGCGTCGGGTCCCGGGATGAGACGGTGGGCAACGAATATTGCTCCCGGGTGTGCTGCATGGCCACCGCCAAGCAGGCCCACCTGGTCAAGGAAAAGCTGCCCGAGGCCAACATCACCGTCCTGTATATGGATGTCAGGGCCTTCGGCAAGGGATTCGAGGAGTTCTATGTCCGCGTCAAGGAGGAGGGCGTTTCCTACCGCCGGGCCAGCCCCTCGGAGATCTACCGGAAGGGAGATCGGCTGGCCGTACGGGCCGAGGATACCCTGCTGGGCAGGACCGAGGAGATCGAGGCCGATCTGGTCGTTCTGGCTGCCGGCATGGAGCCCAGCGCCAGCGCCCGGGAGGTGATCAGCACCCTGCGGCTGAGCTGCTCGGCCGACGGCTTCCTGATGGAGGCCCATCCTAAGCTGCGGCCGGTGGAGACGGCCAGTGACGGCGTCTATCTGGCCGGCTGCTGCCAGTCGCCCAAGGACATTCCCGACACCGTGGCCCAGGCCAAGGGTGCGGCCGCCTCGGCCATCGCCCCTATGGCCCGGGGCCGGGTGGCGGTGGAGCCGATCACGGCCTTCGTCGACGAACAGCGCTGCTCCGGATGCCGAACCTGCGAGGCGGTCTGCGAATACGGCGCCCTCAGCTTCGATGAGGAAGAGGGCGTGATGACGGTCAATGCCGCCCTGTGCAAAGGCTGCGGCGCCTGCGGGGCGACCTGTCCATCCGGCTGTATCACCATGAAACACTATACCGATCGACAAATTCTGGCTCAGATAGGAGCGATGCTAAACCATGTCAGCTGAAAAGTGGTCACCGCACATCGTCGGGTTCGCCTGCAACTGGTGCACCTATGCCGGAGCCGATCTGGCGGGCACCTCACGGCTGTCCTACCCGCCCAATACCACCCTCATCCGGGTGATGTGCACCGGACGGATCGACATGCAGCACATCCTGGCCGCTTTTGCTCAGGGAGCCGATGGTGTCTTTATCGGCGGCTGCCATCCGGGAGATTGTCATTATCTGTCCGGGAATTATAAGGCCCAGGCCCGGGTGGCGCTGGTTCGCCGGCTGCTGGAGCAGTTCGGGATCGATCCCAGCCGGCTGCGTCTGGAATGGATATCGGCCGGAGAAGGGACCCGCTTTGCCGAGGTAATGGCCGATTTCACCGGACACATCCAGAAGCTGGGACCCAGCGCGGTGCAGCCGGACCTGATCCAGGACGCCGGGCAGATTCTGAGATCCGTATCAGTCGGTTCCTCATGAGTTCATTCGGGAGGCCCAGATCATGGCGTACAACAATCTGAAGATCGGCCGGCAGCAGCGAACGGCGATCATCACCATCAATCGCCCCGAAGCCCTGAACGCGCTCAACTCGGAGACGTTCGATGAGTTATCCGATGCCCTGGAGAAGCTCGACGGCGATGAATCGGTCTCCACGGTCATCATCACCGGCGAGGGCAAGGCCTTTGTGGCCGGGGCGGACATCGCCGAGCTGAAATCCATGAACGCCTTTGGAGCCAGAGCGTTTTCGTTGAAGGGACAGCAGGTCTTCGACCAGATCGAGTCCCTGTCCAAACCGGTCATTGCGGCGGTCAACGGATTCTGCCTCGGCGGGGGCTGCGAGCTGGCCATGGCCTGCGATATCCGGGTGGCCTCCGAGAAGGCCAAATTCGGGCAGCCGGAGGTGAATCTGGGCACCACCCCCGGATTCGCCGGCACCCAGCGGCTCCCCCGTCTGGTCGGCGAGGGAAGGGCCAAGGAGCTGCTCATGACCGGCGACATCATCGACGCCCGGACCGCCCAGCAGATCGGACTGGCCAATACCGTCGTGGCGCCCGAGGAATTGATGGACACCGTCATGGAGCTGGCCGGGAAGATCGAGGCCAAGGGTCCGGTGGCCATCTCGATGGTCAAGTCGGTGGTCCACAAAGGGCTGCAGGTCGATCTGGCCTCCGGCAGCGCCATGGAGAACGACGCTTTCGGGCTGTGCTTTGCCAGCGGCCAGGCCCCCGAGGGGATGGCCGCCTTTCTGGAGAAGCGCAAGCCCAAGTGGGCTCAGTAGAAAAAAGCGGCCGACAGCGAACAACAGGCGGTCTGCAGGAGACGGACACGGCAGTTTCCTCAACTCCCAAAGCAATGGCATATGTGCTTCTGATCATCAATCCCGGCGGGACCTCCACCAAGGTGGCCGTCTATCGTGACCGGACGCCCGAGTTCGAGGAGACCGTCCGGCACGGCGGCGATGAGCTGGGCCGCTTCTCCGGCGTCATCGATCAGGAATCCTTTCGCCTGCGGATCATCCTCGATCTGCTACAGGACCGGGGGCTTGAGTTGGGCACCTTCTCGGCCGTGGTCGGCCGGGGTGGTGCCCTGAAACCTCTGAGCAGCGGAACCTATCGGGTGGTCCCGGAGATGGTGGCGGACATTCGGGCCGGCCGGGTCTTCGTCGACCACGCCTCCAACCTGGGCCCCCTGCTGGCCCACGATCTGGCCGAGAAGGCCGGCATCCCGGCCTTCATCGTCGATCCGGTCTCGGTGGACGAGTTCGTGCCCGAGGCGCGGCTGTCCGGACTGCCGGAGCTGGAGCGGGCCAGCATGTCACATGCCCTCAACCTGAAGATGGTCTGCCGTCAGGCGGCCGCCGCGCTGGGCAAAAACTACCAGGAGGTCGATCTGGTGGCGGCCCATCTGGGCTCCGGCATCACCGTCAGCGCCCACCGCCGGGGACGGATGATCGATGTCAGCAACGCCGTCGACGGCGGCCCCTTCGCGCCCACCCGGACCGGCGGCCTGCCCACCACCGGCCTGATCCGGCTGTGCTTCTCGGGGACGTACGACCGGGCCCAGCTGCTCGATCTGGCCACCAAACGGGGCGGTTTGCTGGCCTATCTGGGCACGTCCGACGGCGATGAGATCGAGAAGCGAATCGCCGACGGAGACCCTCAGGCCCGGCTGGTCTACGATGCCATGATCGTCCAGATCGCCAAGGAGATCGGGGCTATGGCCGCGGTGCTCGGCGGCCGGGTGGACGCCGTGGTCCTGACCGGGGGTCTGGCCTGCTGCCGGTATCTGATCGACGCCCTGAAGGAAAAGATCTCATTTCTGGCCAGGGTGCTGGTCTTTCCCGGAGAGGATGAGATGAAAGCCCTGGCCCTGGGCGCGCTGAGGGTTCTCTCCGGGGAAGAAACGGTCCGGAACTACGGCGCACTGTTCGAAGAGGATCACGCCGGAAGCCGACAGAAATTCATAGAGCCCGAAGAGAGGTGATCGGTTATGAAAAAATGCGCCAAGATCTGGATGAACGGCAAGATGGTCGATTGGGACGATGCCAACATTCATGTGCTTTCTCATGTGGTCCATTACGGCAGCTCCATCTTCGAGGGGGCTCGCTGTTATAAAACTCCGGCGGGTCCGGCCATCTTCCGTCTGTCCGATCACACCAGGCGGCTGTTCAATTCCTGCAAGATCTACCGCATGGAGATTCCTTTCTCGCCGGTCCAGATCGAGCAGGCCATCGTCGAGCTGATCGAGGTGAACAAACTGGAAGAGTGCTACATCCGGCCCCTGGTCTATCGCGGGTACGAGACCCTGGGGGTCGATCCCAGCAAGTGTCCGGTCGATATCAGCATCGCCGTCTGGAAATGGGGCAAGTATCTTGGCGAGGAGAGCATCGAGAAAGGCGTCGATGTGCGCGTCTCGTCCTGGAACCGGATGGCCCCCAACACGTTTCCATTCATGGCCAAATCCGGAGCCAACTATGCGAACTCACAGCTGATCAAGATGGAAGCCCTTCAGGACGGGTATGCCGAGGGCATCGCCCTGGACGTCTTCGGTTATGTCAGCGAGGGAAGCGCCCAGAATCTGTTCGTCCTGTTCCAGGATAGGCTGTACACACCGCCATTGAGCGCCTCCATCCTGCCGGGCATCACCCGTGACTCGGTCATCGTCCTGGCCCGGGAGATGGGTCTGAACGTCGTCGAGCAGTTCGTCCCCCGGGAGATGCTCTATATCGCCGATGAACTTTTCTTCACCGGTAGCGCGGTGGAGGTCTGTCCGATCCGGTCGGTGGACAGAATCCCGATCGGCGCAGGGGAGCGCGGGCCGGTCACCAGAGAGCTGCAGAAGCGCTTCTTCCAGATCGTCACCGGGCAGGCCGAGGACACCTACGGCTGGCTGACCCATGTTTCCTGAACCGACCATGCCGATCACCGATTTCAAACAGCTCATCGAGACGGTCCGCCGGGGGCCGACCAAACGGCTGGCCGTCGCTGCGGCCCAGTCGGAGGAGGTCCTCAAGGCCGTCAGCCAGGCCGCCGGGCTGGGCATCATCGATCCCATCCTGCTGGGGGATACCGGCCGGATAGCCCGGATCGCCGGCCGCATCGGTGTGGATCTCTCCGGATTCCGGCAGATCGATCAGGGCGATCCGATCGAGGCTGCCGCCCGGGCCGTGGAGATGGTGGCCAAGGGAGAGGCCGATCTGCTGATGAAGGGCAAGCTGAGCACGCCGGACATCCTTCGCCTGGTTCTGGAGGAAAAGTGGGGCCTGCGCGGGGACCGTTTGCTCAGCCACGTGGCCGTGGTCAAGGTCGAGGGATATCCCAAACTGCTCATTTTCTCCGACGGCGGCATGGTTATCCAGCCGGACCTGAAGCAGAAGATCGACATCATCCGAAACGCTATCATGCTGGCCAACCGGCTGGGCATCAGCCGGCCCAAGGTGGCCCTGCTGGCCTCCCTGGAGACCGTCCATCCGGATATCCCGGAGACGCTCGATGCCGCCGAGATCGTTTCCATGAGCGAGAAAGGCGAGCTGCCCGATGCCGTCATCGAGGGTCCGCTGGCCATGGATATCGCCGTCTCCTCCCGGGCCGCCCAGATGAAGGGCGTCTCCAGCGAGGTTTCCGGGGATGTCGATATCCTCATCGTGCCCAACATCGCCTCCGGGAACATCGGCGTCAAGGGGCTGGTCTATCTCACCGGCGCCCAGGTGGGGGGCCTGATCCTGGGGGCCAGGCGGCCCATCGTGCTGCTCTCCCGCTCCGACACCGTCCAGGCCAAACTCAATTCCATCGCCCTGGGAGCGCTGTGTTCATAAGGAGATATGCATGGATATCGCCGTGGGGAGCGATCATGCCGGCTACCGGCTGAAAGAGGCCGTGAAGGGGTATCTTCAATCACAGGGCCATCGGGTCACCGATTACGGCGCCCCGTCCGAGGAGTCGGTGGACTATGCCGATTTCGCCTTTCCGGTCGCCCGGGGAGTGGCCGCTGGGAAGCACGAACGCGGCGTCCTGGTCTGCGGCACCGGGCAGGGTATGACCATGACGGCCAACCGCGTCAGGGGGGTCCGGGCGGCATTGTGTCTGGATGCCGAGACCGCCCGGATGAGCCGGAAGCATAATAACGCCAACGTGCTGGTGCTGTCGGGCTGGAAAGTCTCGACGGAAGAGGCCCCCCGGATCCTGGACGCCTGGCTGAGCACCGAGTTCGAGGGCGGGCGGCATCTGCGGCGGATACGGAAACTGGACCGGCCGGATGATGCCGAACGCCGGCCGCAAACCGAAGAGAACCAGCGGCCTATCGAGTAACATCAGCAGCAGGAGGAGGGACATGAATACCACCGGACTGAAGGCTTTGCAGGCCATGGATCCGCAGATAGCCGAGATCATGAGCCATGAGATCGAGCGCCAGAAATACGGGCTGGAGCTGATTCCCTCGGAAAATTTCACCAGCACCGCGGTGATGGCCGCCATGGGCAGCGTGATGACCAATAAATACAGCGAGGGATACCCTCATAAGCGCTATTACGGCGGCAATCAGTTCATCGATCAGGCCGAGGATCTGGCCATCGAGCGGGCCAAGGCCCTCTTCGGCGCTGAACACGTCAATGTCCAGCCGTATTCGGGCAGTCCGGCCAACGTGGCCGTTTACGTAGGATTGCTGGAGTTCGGTGATCCCATCCTGGGCATGAGTCTGGCCCATGGCGGGCATCTGACCCATGGGCACAAGGTCAGCTTCTCGGGCAAGGCCTATCGGGCCCTGCAGTACGGTGTCGATCCCGAGACCCATCTGATCGACTATGACCAGGTCCGCAAGCTGGCCCGCCAGGAGAAGCCCAAGATTATTGTCTCCGGGGCCACCGCCTATCCCAGGGAGATCGATTTTCAAGCCTTCCATGAGATCGCCCGGGAGGTCGGTGCGGTCAGCATGGCCGATATCGCCCACATCGCCGGCCTGGTGGTGGGCGGTGTGCACCAGAGTCCCTTTCCATTCACCGATGTGGTCACCACCACCACGCATAAGACCCTGCGCGGCCCCCGGGGAGCCATCATCATGTGCAAGGAGCAGTTCGCCAAAGATATCGACCGGGCCGTCTTCCCGGCCCTGCAGGGCGGCCCCCACGATCATGTCAACGCGGCCAAGGCGGTGGCTTTTCACGAGGCGGCCAAACCGGAGTTCAAGGGATACGCCGCCCAGATCGTCAGGAACGCCAAGGCCCTGGCCGAGGAGCTGCTGGCCCGGGGGCTGAAGCTGGTCTCCGGAGGCACCGACAACCATCTTATCCTGGTGGACCTGACCAATAAAGAGATCACCGGCAAGCAGGCCGAGGAGGCCCTCGACCGGGCCAGCATCACCTGCAACAAGAATATGATCCCCTTCGATCCCCGAACGCCCTTCAATCCCAGCGGCATTCGCCTGGGCACCCCGGCGCTGACCACCCGGGGAATGAAGGAGGATGAGATGAAACAGGTCGGCCGGTTCATCGCCGAGGTGATCGATCACGCGGACGACGAGACGGTCGCCGAAAAGGTCAACAAAGAGGTTCGCGAGCTGTGCCAGGCCTTCCCGCTGTACCCGGAGCTATAGACGACAGGAAGGATGTGCTTCGATGCCGGCCTCCGGTGACAGGAAGGAGCTGGTCCTGGTCTTCGAGAGCCGCCTGCTGGATGAACTGGGTCGCTTCCAGGGGCTCTGCCGGGAGACCGAACCCTATCTCGACGCCATTCTCGGCGACGGGCACAGCCGGTTCATCGACCGGGACCTGGCCGAGCAGGATCCTGACTACAAACAGCTGATCCCCTACGTGATCCTGAGACACGGCGAACACATCTTTCACTATGTCCGGGGTCGGGAGTCGGGGGAGGACCGGTTGCGAGCCAAGGGCTCGATCGGTATCGGCGGTCATATCGAGCCCCGGGACCTGAACCTGTTTACTCCGATGCGTCAGCTCTATCTGGTGGCCGCCGCCCGGGAGGTGGCCGAGGAGGTTCGGGTGGAATCGTCACATCGGGAGCGGATCGTCGGGCTGCTCAACGACGACTCCAATCCGGTCGGGCGGGTCCATTTCGGCGTTGTTCATCTCTGGGATCTGGACCGTCCGTCCGTCCGCCGGCGTGAGCGCCAGATCACCCGGGGGGAGTTTCTGCCACTCGAAGAACTGTCCCGCCGGCGGGATGCACTGGAGACCTGGTCGCAGCGTTGCCTCGAGCTGCTGATATGAAACACGGATTGGAGACAGGGAGGACGTTCGATGCCGCGACCCTCATGGGATGAGTACTTCATGGACATCACCGTGCGGGTGGCCCAGAGAGCCACCTGTCTGCGGCGCAAGGTGGGCGCTGTTCTGGTCAAGGACAAGAAGATCCTGACCACCGGATACAACGGAGCGCCTGCCGGGCTGGTCCACTGCGAACAGGTGGGATGTCTGCGGGATCGGCTCGGTGTGCCGCGGGGCGAGCGGCACGAGCTCTGCCGGGGTACCCATGCGGAGCAGAACGCCATCATCCAGGCGGCCAGCTACGGCGTCAGCATCCGGGGCGCCACCCTGTATTCGACCCATTTTCCCTGTGTGCTGTGCACCAAGATGCTGATCAATGCCGGCGTCCGGCGGGTGGTCTATCTAGAGGGTTATCCGGATGATCTGGCCAAGGAGATGATCCGGGAGGCCGGGCTGGAGGTCTGCCGAGCGAACTCGGAGAAACCCTCCCCGGCAGGCCCGAAAGATAGAGATGACTCACCGGCGAAAACCGGTCCGGAAATCGATCCCGATGCGACGGCCAGGGCCGGTCCGGCGACTGTCAGGAAAGATGATCGGAAGGAAGCGGAGTCGAAGTCCCGAACGGAGTCCTAAAGGGGGAGGCCCCGATGAAATGTCCCTTCTGCGGTTATGAAGAGGATAAGGTGGTGGATTCCCGGTCCAGCAAGGAGGGCAGAGCGATCCGGCGGCGGCGGGAATGCCTCAAGTGCGGTCAGCGCTATACCACCTATGAGTACATCGAGAAGGTGGCTCTCACGGTGGTAAAAAGCGACGGGCGGCGAGAGCCCTACGACCGGCAAAAACTGCTCCAGGGCATCGTCACCGCCTGTAAGAAACGTCCCGTCAGCACCAAGCGTATCGACTACATGGTCGACGAGATCGAGAACGAACTCTATAATCTCTCGCGGAGCGAGGTAAAAAGCAAGGAGATCGGTGAGCTGGTGATGGATAAGCTCCATCAGCTGGACGAGGTGGCCTACGTCCGCTTCGCCTCCGTCTATCGGAAATTCAAGGATAAAAAGGAGTTCATGGAAGAGTTGAGAAAGCTTTTAGAATAGTCCCGGGGCGAATCTCTCCGGACACAGCGCGGAACATCTTCCCGGCGCGGGAACATGTCTTCGCCGGGAGGCGAACCTGACCCGCGCCGGGCTTCTTTGACCGTCAAGAGAAAAAATCCGCTGGACTTACCCTTCCTGGCCATGAAAGAACCGATCCTCATCGGTGGGCAGAAACGGCGTCAGATAATCGACCTTTCGCTTTGCATAACTGCCCCACTCGGGATCTTTCAGGGCCTTTTTATATTCTGCCACGGCCTTCTCGAACTTGACCTTGCCTTCATATTTCACCGTGCCGTCTGGCTTGATGTACGGATCGGCTTCGTTCTCGTAGATCTCCCCCCGGACCACATAGCGGTAGGCGTAATTGGCGTCCAGTTTGGCCACCTGGCCGAGGATCTCTCTGGCCTTGGCGTGGTTGCCGTTCTCACTGTAGGAGTAAGCCATATCGCTGAGGGCGCGGAGATTCTGGGGTTCAAGCTTCAGGGCCCGGTTGAAGATATCGATGGCCTCGACGCACTGGGCGTCGTTGTTGAGCGCCGTTCCCAGATAGAGACAGGCCATGACGTTGTCTTCCTGCTGGGTCAGCAGGTCGCGCAGCAGCAGGATGGCTTTCTCGTTGCGGCTCAGCTCGGTGTAGACTTTACCCAGCTCCAGCATATAGATGGGATCCTCCGGGTGAAGCTCCAGCAGCCGTTCATAGGTCCCGGCCAGCTCCTCCCTCATGCCGTGCTTGGCGTACAGCTTGGCCAGCACCGTGAGGACCTCTGAGCGGGTGTCGTCGATCTCCACCACCTTGGCGAAATGCTCGATGGCCGGCATGTCCATCTCCCGGCCGAGATAAAGGTTGGCCAGAGCCAGGTGGGCCTCCAGGCTTTCCGGCATCAGCTCGACAGCCTTCTGGTAGGACGTCATGGCCTCCTGGGTGTTCCCATTGCGGTCGAGCATATAGCCCAGATACTGGTGAAAGTTCCCGTTGCCGGGATCGGCCGCGATCGCCCGGCGGTAAATCGCGACGGCATCATCCAGCTGGTCCAGCTGAAAATAGCAATCGGCCAGCATGAAATAGGCGCCTTCGTTCTGGGGGTCCAGTTCCAGCACTTTCTCAAGATGCGGGATGGCGTCGGCGTACTGCCGGTTCTTGTGATATTCCGATCCGGTGCTCTTGATCTTCCGGATCTCCAATTCCCGGGCCGCTTTGATGGAGTCGGCCCGGGCCTGCTCGCGCAGGGCGGCCTCATCCAGCTCTGTCGAAGCCTGCTCGCCCTGCTGTGAGGCGGCGCAGGCCAGCAAGATCGCCAGAACGGCGGCTATCAGCAGCCAGCCCATCGATCGTGCGGATCTGCTGAAACTCATCATGACCTCCTTGGTGGGAGAGTTGCCTCAGAGAGATTGAATTCTCCTGTGGACGGTGGAAAACCGGAGGAGACCACCCGGCGCAGTCCCCGGGGTCCCTCCAGGTATATGACTCCTTCGATATCGGAAAGTTGCTCGATCAGCGTCAGGCCTTCCCCGGGGCCCAGAACGAAGACGGCGGTGGACAGGATATCCGCCTCCAGGGCAGTGGGAGCCAAAATGGAGACACTGACCACCTGCGGGACCGGCCGGCCCGTTTTGGGATCAAGGATGTGGTGATACCGGATCTGATCGTGGATGAAATATCGTTCGTAGTTCCCCGAGGTGGCCACCGCTCCGGAATCGACCTCGATAATCTCGATGGTGGCGTTTGGGTCCTCGGGATCCCGGACGCCGATGCTCCAGGGCGCTCCGTTGGTTTTCCTGCCCAGCAGCCCGATATCCCCTCCGGCATCGATCACCGCAGCCTCGACGCCGTGTTCCCGAAGGATCTCGATGGCCCGGTCAACGACATATCCCTTGGCGGCGCCCCCGGGATCGAGACGGGCTCCCTGCTGGCGCAGCCCGATGGTTCGATTGACGCTGTCCAGCAGGACCTGCCGGGAATCAACCAGCCTCAGCGCCCGGCTGATGGCCGTCGAATCCGGCGGAACCGTGTCCGGAGAGGCAAAGTCCCATAGCCTGGTGACGGCTCCGATGGTCATGTCGAAAGCGCCCCGGGTCAGTTCGGAGAGCGATTGGATTTTTTCAACCGCCTCCCAGGTCCGGGGATCGACCGGCACGGGGGACTGCCCGGCCGACAGGTTGATCCTGGAGATGTCGCTGTCCGGCTTCCAGGCGCTGAGCAGACCGTCCAGGCGGGCCATCTCCGCGAAGGCCGCCTCGATGGCATGGTCGATCTGGTCGGCGTTGCCCCGGTACACCCTGATGGACACCACCGTGTCCATCAGGATGCGGCTCTGATGGGACGAGCCCGGTCCTTTTTCGCGAATTCCGCCCAGCCGCACGATGGCCAGGATGACCAGCAGAACGGTCAGCAGCGTGGTGATGACCTTGCCCAGTTTTCTTTCCAAGGAACGGCACCTCCGGACCCCGCTGCGGCGGGTCCGACTATCTTAAAATAGAAAAACGAATCGCTCTGAGGCAAGAAAAAAGTGCTCTTCAGATCGGGCCCGCCGGCAAAACCGCTAGCCTTCCGGTCCTTCCTCGACAGCCTGGGCGCGGTTTCTCTTTCCGGCGACGGCAGCCGATATCCAGATACTGACTTCGTACAGCAGGATCAGGGGGGCCGCCAGCAGGATCTGGGTGATGACATCCGGCGGGGTCAGGATGGCGGCCAGGATGAAGATGATGGCGATGGCGTATCGCCGCTGCTTTTTCAGAAAGCCCGGCGTCAGCAATCCCATTTTGGAGAGCAGAAACGAGAGCAGCGGCAGCTCGAAAACGATCCCGAAGGCGAGGAACAGCCGGCCGGCAAAACCGACGTAGCTGCTGATATCGGGCATGGGCGCCAGGTAGGAGGTTTGAAAGCTGAACAGGAACCTGAGGCCGAAAGGCAGAATGATAACATAGGCAAAGGCGAAACCGAGCAAAAAGCAGAGGGTGGCCGATGTCACCACCACCACCGCCAGCCGGATCTCTTTCTCGATCAGCCCCGGGGTTATAAAAGCCCAGATCTGGTAAAAGATCACCGGGAGACTGGCCAGGATACCGAAGATAATGGCCACCTTGATGCTGACCAGAAAAGCCCCGGTGGGTGTGGTGAAGATCAGCTGGACGTCCGCAGGAACAGGCCGGGTGAGAAAACTGAGCAGGTGTTCCGAAAAGATATAGGCGACGATGGAGAACAGAATCACAACGGCCAGGGACTTCAAGATACGCCAGCGGAGTTCCTCGAGATGATCTAAAAAGGACATCCGCTTCTCGTCCCGGGTTTTTTTCTTCAAGATTCCTCCACATAGCCCAGGGCGCCGACGATGGTGATGGCACCCAGGGGACACTTGGGAACGCACAGACCGCAGCCGATACATTTGTCCATGATGATCTTGTGCCGCTGTCCTTTCTCTCCCTCGATGGCCCCCACCGGGCAGATCTCTTTGCAGATACCGCAGCCGTCACATTTGGAGTCGATGGTCACCTTGGGACGATGCGGCACCTTGTCCACGTAACTGTGAGTGGGACATTTCGCCGCTGCCACCAGCAGATCGGTGCCGTCCTTGGCGTAATCGATCCGGGGCAGATTCCCCTCCATGGCGATGGCCCCGGAGGGCGTCACCTTGGGTTTGGCGCACAGGCCGCATCCGATGCAGCCGACCGTGCAGACCGATTTGACGGCCTTGCCCTTGTCCTGGGAAACGCAGCCCAGATAGACCTGGGCGCTGCGCGGGATCAGCTCGATGATGTCCCGGGGACAGGCCTCCACGCACAGCCCGCAGGCGGTGCATCGTTCCTCGTCCACCACCGGGAGACCGTTGTCGCCCATCGACAGGGCGTCGAAGGGGCAGACCCGGACACAGGTTCCCAGCCCCAGACATCCGTAGCGGCAGGCCTTGTGGCCCCCGCCGGCCAGCTGAGCGGCGGCGCAGTCGACCAGACCCTGGTACTCGAACAGGTCCCTGGCCTCCCGGTGCCCTCCCCGGCAGCGGATGGTGGCCACCCTGGGCACGTATTCCTCATCGCTCGCCTGCATGCCCATGATCTGGGCGATCCGGCTGGTCGATTCCGTTCCGCCCGGCGTACAGCCGGTGATCGGCGCCTCGCCCTTGAGGACCGCCTCGGCAAAGGCCCGGCAGCCGGGATAGCCGCAGGCCCCGCAGTTGGCCCCGGCCAGGGCATCCATGACCTTCGGCAGCCGGGGATCCTCCTGGACGGCGAACTTCTTGGAGGCCACGGCCAGACCGGCGGCGAAGAGCAGCCCCAAGCCGCCTAACGTTATGATAGCCAGTACCATTGGATTCTGCATCGGCTTCTTCCTCGGTCCCCCTTACATCTTCACCAGGCCGGAGAAGCCCATAAAGGCCATAGACAGCAGGCCGGCCACGATCAGGGCCACCGGCACGCCCCGGAGGGGCTTGGGAATATCGGCGAACTCCAGGCGCTCGCGGATACCCGACATAATCAGCAGCGCAAGGGTGAATCCGATGCCGGCGCCCAGCCCGAAAACGATGCTGTGCACCAGATCGTACTGTTTGATGATATTCAGCAGGGCCAGACCCAGGATGGCGCAGTTGGTGGTGATCAGCGGCAGGTAGATGCCCAGGGCGTGGTAGAGGGAGGGGCTGACCTTGCGCAGGACTGTCTCGACCAGCTGGACCAGTGAGGCGATGACCAGGATGAAGGAGACGATCTTGAGGAATTCCAGCCCGTAGGGGACCAGGACGAGGTGATAGATCAGGTTGGTGAAGATGGAGGCCAGCGTCATCACGAAGATGACGGCCATGCCCATGCCCAGGGCCGTCTCGGTCTTCTTGGAAACCCCCAGGAACGGGCAGATGCCCAGAAATCGGGCCAGGACGAAATTGTTGACCAGGATGGCGCTGACCAGGATGATGAAGAATTCGCCCATCTCAGGCCTCCTCCACCTTTTGCAGTTTGTTCATCAGCCCCAGCAGCAGGCCCAGGGCGAGGAACGCGCCCGGGGGCAGCAGCATCACCAGGGCCGGCTGATATCCCCATGAGAGCACCGTGACCCCGAAGATGGTTCCGTTGCCCAGCAGCTCCCGGACGCTGCCCAGGATGACCAGGGCCAGGGTGAATCCCAGACCCATGCCCAGGCCATCGGCCAGTGACAGGATCACCGTGTTCTTGGAGGCGAAGGCCTCGGCCCGGCCCAGAATGATGCAGTTGACCACGATCAGGGGAATAAACAGGCCCAGCACCTTGTGCAGCTCGTAGAAATAGCCGGCCATGACCAGGTCGATGATGGTTACGAAGGAGGCGATCACGACGATGAACACGGGGATCCGGACCTGATCGGGGATGAACCGCCGCAGCAGGGAGATGACCAGGTTCGAGCCCACCAGCACGGCGGTAGCGGCCAGCCCCATGGCTACGCCGTTGATCGCCATGGTGGTCACGGCCAGGGCCGGGCACATGCCCAGGACCAGCCGGAACAGGGGATTTTCCCGGATTAGCCCCTTCTGGAATTCGGTGATCACGCTCATCGGCGATGCTCCTCGGATCTCTTCATCGCGGTCTGTTTCCTCGCGGGTTTACTCTTCGGCCCCGGCGCCCGCGGATCCTTCATCTTCATGGCCGGCGGCTTCCTGGCCGGTATCGGCCTCACTGGTCTCCCCGGGAGCGGCATCGCCCTCGGCCGGGCTCGGTTCTCCGCCGCCCCCCTGCCCGAGGATCTCCTGGCGGTGCCGGGTGAAGATCTTCAAGCCGGCGCTGGCCGCCTGGGACACACCGCGGGGCGAGATGGTGGCCCCGGTCAGGGCATCCAGGTCGCCGCCGTCGTTCTTGACGGCCAGATTGCCGTTGACCAGGACCGAATTATCCAGTGACTTGCCCTTGAACTGGTCCCGGAAGGACGGCTCCTCGATCTTGGCCCCCAGTCCCGGGGTCTCCTCGTGCTCCAGGATCTTCACCCCGCTGATTTTTCCCTCCAGGTCGATACCCACCATGATATCGATGAATCCGCCGTAACCTTCGCCGAAGGTCTGAAAGGCCGCGCCGGTGATCTGACCCGATTGGGTCCCCAGATAGACGGTCACCGTGTCCCGGGCCCCGACCTCATCCTCCTCCAGGGTGATCATCAAGGTCTCCTGGGCCGGATCGTTATCGAATGGCGGCAGAACCTCCTGAACGGCCCGCATGGTGGCCAGGCGCTTCTGCTCCTCGATGGGTTCTTCGGTGAGACCATGGATAACCGACAGAGCCAGAGCAGAAACGGCGCAGGTGATGGTCAGCGCCAGGACCAGACGCATGGTGGAACGCATGGAAGGCTCCTTTCCCGACCGAGGGTCACTTGGTCCCCTTTTCCTGTCTTTCGCCCAATCGTTTCGGCCGTGTCCATCGATCGATCAGGGGCGTGAAGGCGTTCATCAGCAGGATGGAATAACAGACCCCCTCAGGATATCCGCCGGCCAGCCGGATCACCGAGGTGATCACTCCGCAGCCGGTCCCGAAGATCAGCCGGCCGCGGAAGGTGACCGGAGTGGTGACCATATCGGTGGCCATGAAGAAGGCCCCCAGGACCAGCCCGCCGGCCAGTAGGTGAAACAGGCTGTCGCCGGTGAACAGGCCGCTGGTGCCCCCGAAGATGCCGGTGATGATCATCACCGAGGCGATGAACGTCAGGGGGATCTTCCAGCCGATGTATCGTTTGAACAGCAGGTACAAGCCGCCGATAAGCAATAAGATGGCGGATGTCTCGCCCAGCGATCCACCGACGTTTCCGAAAAACAGGTTCCCGTAGGCGCTGGACAGCTGCGAAAGGGCTTCCTTGGCCTGGACCATCTGCTCGGTGGTGGCCGCCGGATCGGCCAGGACCTTCTGGGCCTCCTTGAGCATGCTCAGGGGGGTGGCGTTGGTCACCGCATCGATGCCCGACAGGGTTCCCATGGAAGGGGCCCGCCAGGCGGTGGTCATGTGCAGCGGCCAGGAGGCCAGCAGGAATGCCCGGCCCAACAGGGCCGGATTGAACGGATTATGACCCAGGCCGCCGAAGACCTGCTTGCCGACGGCGATGGCGAAGGCGCTGCCCACCGCGGGAAGCCACCAGGGCACCCCGGGCGGCAGGCAGAAGACCAGGAGGATTCCGGTGACCACCGCGCTGCCGTCGCTCACGGTCACCGGCCTCCGGCGGGCCTTCTGGCAGACCGCCTCGGTGATCACGGCCGAGACCACCCCGATGAGCACCAGCCACAGCGCCCGGGTGCCGAAGAAATAGATCGATCCCAGAAAGGCCGGGGTCAGGGCCAGCACCACGGACCACATGATGCGCGGCACCGTGACCGTATCGCGCAGATGCGGCGAGACCGAGACGTGCAGCAGGTTGTCGGGCCGATCAGGCGGCTTGGGCATCCTTCTTTTTCCTTCTCTCCTCGAAAATTTTTGATTTACCGAACTTGAACAGGTGCACCAGGTTGATCTTGGACGGGCAGACATACGAGCAGGTGCCGCACTCCATGCAGTCCAGGACACCCTGATCCTCGGCCTCGGCGAACCGGTTATGTTCGATCAGCTTGGCCAGCCGGGTGGGCACCAGCTTCATCGGGCAGGTGTCCACACAGCGGGCGCAGCCGATACAGGTCTGTGGTTCGGGAATGATCGCCTGGCCCGGTCCCAGGACCAGGATCCCCGAGGTCCCCTTGATCACCGGAACCTCGTCGGAGACCTGGGCCAGACCCATCATCGGGCCGCCCATGATCAGCTTTCCCGGCTCCCCGGTGATACCCCCGCAGAACTCGATGATCTCCCGGAACAGGGTCCCGATGGGCACCCGGACGTTGCGCGGCTCCCCGATGAGCGGACCGGTGATCGTGACCACCCGCTCGGTGAGCGGTTTTCCCTGCCCGATGGCCTCATGAATGGCCTTGGCCGTCCCGACGTTCTGGACCACGCAGCCGACATCCATAGGCAGGCCGCCGGATGGCACCTCCCGGCGGGTGAGGGCCCAGATGAGCTGTTTTTCAGCGCCCTGGGGATATTTCACCTGCAGGGGGATGACCGTCAGGTCGTCCTCGCCCCGGATCCTCTCACGCATGGCCGCCAGGGCGTCCGGCTTATTGGCCTCGATGCCGATAAAGCCCCGGCGGCAATTCAGCATCTTCAGGATGAGTTTCAGCCCGGCGACGATCTCATCGCCGGACTCGACCATCAGGCGGTGGTCGGCCGTCAGATAGGGCTCGCACTCGGCGCCGTTGAGGATGCAGGTGTCGATGGGTTTGTTCTCCGGGGGGGAGAGCTTGACATGGGTGGGGAAGGCCGCTCCGCCCAGGCCGACGATACCGGCTTCCCGGACGGCTTCAATCATTGCCTTGGGGTCGGAAGGAACGCTCCAGGAAGGGGCTTGAGTCCGTGGCGGGGAGGGCTGGGAACCGTCCGATTCGATGATCACGGCCGGCAATTCACCCCCCAGGGGGTGCCGGTGAGGTTCTATGGCGGTCACCTTGCCGCCGATGGAGGCATGCACCGGGACCGAGATGTAACCCTGCGCCTGGCCGATCTTCTGACCGGCCGTCACCTCGTCACCGACGGCCACGATGGGCTCGGCCGGAGCTCCGGTGTGCTGGCTCAGAGGGATGACCACCCGGGAGGGGGTCGGCAGGGGAGTGATCAGCGAGGTCTGAGTGGCTCGCTTCCGCGTGGGCGGATGACTTCCGCCCTGAAAGGTCTTTTTGGCGAACATACCCGCGACTCCACGGGGGATTGGGAGATGAAAGATAAGAATTTGAATTTACAACAAATGTAGAGATGGGTCAAGGTTTTTTTACCTCCCAGCGGTCGGTGACGCCGTGCTGGGAGATCGTTCGCCGTTCCTTTGGAAGGGTGGCGAGAGATAAAATTTTTCAGGAAAAACCTTGACATGCGGTCGATCTTTCCCTTTCATAAGAACGCATAGAACAGAGAAATTTCATCGGTCCGGCTCGATCAGTCGTGCGGGCCAGGGTCGGGCCGGTCACTTCCTCGAATGGAGGCAGATAACATGCCTGGGGCAACTACGTTAAGCGTCCTCAAGGCCGATATCGGCAGCATCGGAGGGCATATCAGGCCCAGCCGGCGGATGATGGAGCGCATCGTCGAGTTTCTGGAAAGCAAGCAGGGCGATCTGTTCATCGATTTCAGGATCTCCTCGACCGGGGACGACGTGGCCATCCTCTTTTCCCACCGTCGCGGCGTGCTGGATGAAAAGATCCATAGGGCGGCCTGGGTTGCGTTCCTGGAAGGGACCCAGGTGGCCAGGGAGCAGGGGCTGTACGGGGCCGGACAGGATCTTCTCAAGGATGCTTTCTCGGGCAATGTCAAGGGGATGGGGCCGGCGGTGGCCGAGCTGGAGTTCGAGGAGCGGCCCAACGAGCCGTTTCTTCTCTTCGCCGCCGACAAAACCGATCCGGGGGCCTATAACCTGCCTCTCTATCTTGCCTTCTCCGATCCGATGCATAATTCCGGGCTGATCCTCAGTCCCAAGATGGGAGACGGCTTCCGGTTCGTGATCATGGACGTGTCCTATACCGAGGGCGACCGGGTGATCGAGCTGAACGCCCCCGAGGACCTTTATGATATCGCCGCCCTGCTGCGGGACAACGAGCGGTTTGTGGTGGAGGGCATCTATTCCCGCCAGAACGGCGAGCAGGCTGTTGCGGTCAGCACCACCCGGCTGCATAATATCGCCGGAAAATACACCGGCAAGGACGATCCGGTCATGCTGATCAGGGTTCAGGGAGCCTTCCCGGCCACCGGTGAGGTCCTTTCGCCGTTCAGCATCGGGCATTTCGTGGCCGGTTTCATGCGCGGCAGCCACCATGGGCCCCTCATGCCGGTCAGGCAGAACGAGGCCATCTCCTTCTTCGACGGCCCCCCGGTGGTCTCCTGCCAGGCCTTCTGCGTCCATCAGGGCCGGTTGACCGAGTCGGTCGACGCCTTCGATCATCCTTATTGGGACTGGGTTCGCGGGGAGGTCTCGCGGAAGGCCACCGATCTGCGCCGGCAGGGTTTTTCAGGCCCGGCCATGCTGCCCTACAGCGAGCTGGAGTATGGCGGCATCGTGGAGCGGATGAAGAAACTGGAACAGCACTTCCAGGTCAGAAAGAAATGATCTTCAAATGGCTCCGGCGGGATCATTCCGGAGAGGGCCATTGAGTCCCCATCCTCCCGGCGGTGCCATCTTCCGGGGCACCATACGAACGGGCAGGCGAGAGCGATCTCGCCTGCCCGTTTTTCCATTGCAGGTTCTACTGGACGTAGCCGATGGCCCGCAGCTGTTCCTCGATGAAGGCATTGACCGCCCCGGAGGTATCGGCCAGGCTCTGGACGGCGGTCGATCCGCTGGGCCGGTCCCAGCGGGCATCCAGGGGATGCTGTTGAACGTAGCCGGGATCGATGGGTGCCGACAGGACCGTGCCGTCCATGTCCGAGGGGATGGGCTCCTTCAGGAGATAGAGCACCGTGGGGGCGATATCCATGATGTTGGCCTCGTAATTGTTGATCCCCCGGCGGATATGAGCCCCGGACATGACCAGCACGCCGTTCATCTTGTGGAAGGCGGAGAAGAGCCGGCGAAAGACGGGGTGGTCTTTTTCGGGAAAGACGGACCCGTCGTCCGTATCGTTCCAGTTCCAGAACAGGTATCCCTGGTTCTCCAGTCCCAGAACATCCGGGGCCTGGCCCAGGTGCGGTCCCTGGTAGAGGTCCTCCCGGGTGTAGACCCTGTTGATCACCCGGCGGCCGGTGGACGGGTCCCGGAGTGCCTTCAGCTCCCGCTCGATGATCTCCCGGCTGAGAGCGTAGTTCTCCAGGGTTCGCTGATCGTAGGGCGGCTGGTGGGTGGTGACGATGTGGAACTTGGCCCCGAAATTATCGGCCGCCTGCAGGGCGAACTCCTCGGGCAGCTCCACCCCGGCGCTGAAATGTTCCCCGTTGACCATCTGGTAGACCGGCCCGAAGCCGTGGTCGGACATGACCAGCAGGGTGGTCTCCTCATCCAGCTGCGCCCGGAGCCGGCCCAGGAAGCCGTCGATCCGCTGATAGGTTTCCAGGATGGCATCGCCGAATTGCTCCGCCTTCCCGGCATCCCAGTTGGGATGCCGGGGGTCCATAAACTGCCAGAAATAATGCTGCACCCGGTCGGTGATGGTGAAGACGACGAAGAAAAGATCCCAGGATTCCTCCTCAAACAGGTCCATGATCACCTCGGCCCGGCGATCCATGATGTCGTTCATGTCGTCCAAAAAGGCCTGTTCGCCTTCCACCGAGACCAGCTGGCCGTAGATATCCTTACGATACCTGGGGATCTTGAAACGATACTCCGGCGGGGAGGTGAAGTTGGTCGCTGAGGTGTGGGGGAAGCCCGAGATCATCACCCCCCGGATCTGGTCGGGTGGTGAGGAGCAGGGCACGTTGACCACCACCGAGCGCCGCCCCTGTTCGCTGAGGATGACCCACAGGGGATCGGCCCGGCGGTCCCGGGAGGTGTAGAAGTCCAGATCGAGTTTTCCATCCTTCAGCCTGCCCTCCTTGACGAAGCCGAAAATGCCGTGCTTGCCGGGATTGACGCCGGTGATCGCCGAGGTCCAGGCCGGGGGCGAGGAGGGCGGTACCGAGCTGATCAGCTGGGTGGCGCTGCCCTCTTCCAGAAGCTGCTGGAAATTCGGCAATCGGCCCTCTTTGGCCCAGGGGATCAGCAGGTCGAAGGTGAGCCCGTCGACGCCCAGGACAACCACCTTCTGAGCGGGCTGCGAGCCGCAGCCCAGGGCCGCCAGAGCAATGAGGAGCACCAGGGTTAGCCGGACGAATGGCAGGATTCTCAAATTTCTCTCCGATTCTTATGAGCGTTTTGTGCCGGCCGAAAAGAAGGTCTCCGCGGCCGCTACTGAACGTATCCGAGGGCCCGCAGCTGCTCCTCGATGTACCGGTTGACGGCCGCCGTCGTGTCGGCCGCCTCCTCGATCGGTTGACTGTCCCGGGCGTCCCGCGCGCGGATCTCCACCGGGTGATCCTGTAGATAGCCGTCAGCCAGGGGAGGCTCCAGCACCCGGCCGTCCATCTCGGCGGGGATCGGCTCGTCCAGCAGATAGAGGATGGTCGGGGCGATGTCGGAGATGTGGGCCGGAAAGCTGTTCCGGCCGGCAGCGACAGGGGCCCCGGTCATGATCAGCACACCGTTGCGCTTGTGAAATCCGGAGAAGAGCTGGTTGAAGACCGAGTCCTCCCAGGCCGGAAAGATGATCCCGTCAGGCGTCGAGTACCAGTTCCAGAACAGGTAGCCATCCTCCTCCAGTCCCATCAGGTGGGGGGCCTTGTTCTTGTAGGGCCCCCAGTAGAGCTCCTCCCGGTTGAACACGGTGTGGACCACCTTCCGGCCGGTGGCCGGATCCTTCAGCTCCAGAAGCCGTTTCTTGAGCAGTTCCATCGTCTCCACCGCGGTGCGTTGCGTCTGGGGATTGACCGGGGTATCCTTTTTCACCCGGAAGGACATCTTGACCCCGAAATTGTCGGTGGCCATGGCCCCGAAATCTCCCTCGGGAATGACCGCGTCGAGAAAATTCTGGCCGTTGATCGGCTGGTATACCGGGCCGAAGCCGTGATCGGACATGACCACCAGGGTGGTCTGGTCGTCCAGCCGGTCCCGCACCTGTCCCAGGAGCCGGTCCATGCTCTGGTAGGTGTTCAGGATGGCATCGCCGTAGAGCTCGGCCTCGTCCGCCGTCCACAGCGGATGCTCGGGATCCATGAACTTCCAGAAATAATGCTGGATCCGGTCGGTGATGGTGAAGACCACGAAGAACAGCTCCCAGTCCTCCTCCTCCATCAGGCTGAACACCGCCTCGGTGCGCCGCTCCATGATCTCGTTGATGTCGTCCAGAAAGGCCTGTTCTCCGTCGACCGAGACCAGCTGGCCGAAGATGTCCAAACGGTAATCGGGGATCTTCAGGCGGTACTTGGGCGGGAAGGTGAAATCGGTCGGCGAGGTGTGGGGAAATCCGGAGATCATCACCCCGGAGAGAGAGTCGGGGGGCGAGGTGCAGGGCACGTTGATCACCACCGACCGCCTGCCCCGCTCGGTGAGAATGGTCCACACCGGATCCGCCTTGCGATCGGCGGCGGTGTAAAAGACCAAAAGGGGCTTGCCGGTGCTGTGATCGATGCGCTGGACGAATCCGAAGATGCCGTGTTTGCCGGGATTAACCCCGGTGATGGCCGAGGTCCAGGCCGGCGGCGAGGAGGGCGGGATGGCGCTGACCAGCTGGGTGGAGCTGCCTTCTTCTATCAGCCGGGCGAAATTGGGCAGGCGGCCCTGCTCGACCCAGGGCCACAGCAGCTCGAAGGTCAGGCCGTCCATGCCCAGGACGAAGACCTTCCTCTGCGGTTTGGAGGCGCAGCCGGGCAGCATCAGGGCCGCGATCAGAAGCAGCGCCAGCGCCAGCATTCCGGCGGCCGGCCGGTGCATCGCCGATATCCTCATCCGTTCCATCGGTTCAGTACCTTTCGATAGATTTCTTCGTATCGCGGAATGAGAGCCTTCCAGGAATAGACCTCCCGGGCCGTTCGACGGGCCTGTTCCGAGAGGCGCCGGCACAGCGCTTCATCCTCCAACAGGGTCAGGATGGCCGCGGCAAATCCTTCGCGGTCATCGTCTTCCACCACCCAGCCATTGCGCAGATGCTCGATTCCCCGGGCCGAGCTGCGGCAGACCACCACCGGCTTACCGGCCGCCAGATAGTTGAGCAGCTTGACCGGAAAGCCGTAGGGCGAGATCCGGGGACACAGCGCCACCCGGCATTCCTGCAGATGAGCCCGCATGGCCTCGAAGGAATCGGCCCGGATGAGCTCGATGCCCGGGTGCGCCCTCCACCGGCGGACCGCCCGGGCCGCTGTTGCGGACGGGGCATGGGTGACGATACGCAGCCGGACGTCGGGACGGCGGTCGCGGACCCTGTCGAAGCTGCCGATCACCAGATCCAGATTCTGGTAGCGGTCCAGATTGCCGGCGTACAGCACCGCAGGGGGATCGGTCAGGGGCCGTGGCCGGATCACCGGCTCCAGCTGTTCTTCCTCCACGGCCGGCGGGATGGCGCTGATCAGGGCCGGGTCCATACCCCGGCGACGGACCTCCTCGGCGATCTCGGGCGTGACGGCGATACAGGCCTGAGCCCTGCGGGGGAACCGGCCGTCCAGGAAATCCCCCGTCCATCGCCAGACCCGCCGCCCGGTGGAAGACCGGGCGTAACTGGGCAGCTCGTCCATCATGGTATTATGGGTATGAAAGATCACCGGGATATTCCGCAGCCGTCCGATCAGCAGCCCGGCCAGCAGTCCCTCGTAGTTGTGGGCGTGGATCAGGTCGGCCCTCGCCCCCCGGACCACCCGGTCCAGCCGGGCGGCCACCAGGAGGTCGAAGAGGGGCTTCTCCAGGGAGGGGCCGGAGGTCAGTTTACGCCTCACCGGCAGGGGCCGGGAGCGGTGCAGTCCGACGCCGTTGAGCCCGTCCCCGGCGCTTTCCTGTCCGTAATGATAGGTCACCAGATCGACCCGATGGCCGCGGCGGTGCAGCGCCCTGGCCAGTCCTCCGATGAGGACCTGAGTTCCCTGCGGGGTCGGAAAGGGACAGGGGGCCACCATGGCGATCGACAGACGGCGGGCGGGCATGGTTTTTTCCCTGGTTGGGCTTTCATTCCTTCAGGTCGCCGTAAAGCCGGGCCAGATCCGAGAACGCGCGATAGATGGTCTTGGGCTTGGCCCCGGATGACCGCCCCCGCTTCCGGGGGTAGTGGGTCACCGGGACCTCCTTGATGGTATACCCTAATTTCTTGGCCAGGATGAGCACCTCGCTGCAGACCATGGCGCCTTGGGAACGGATGGTGATGTGATCGAATACCCGGCTGTTGAATATCTTGAAGGCGCAATTGATGTCCTGGATGCGCAGCCCGAAGAGCAGCCGCATGAGCAGTCCCCAGCACCGGGCATTGAACCGCCGGCCGACATGCTCGCGGCGCCGCTTCCGGTATCCGAGCACGATATCGTGGCGCTCGGCCAGCGGCAGGAGCGTTTTCAGCTCGCCGGGATCGAACTGCAGATCGGCGTCCATGACGAACAGACGATCATGCTGAGCTTGTTCCAGACCCGTTTTTAGGGCCGCACCGTAGCCCCGGTTGACGGGATGCTGGGCCAGTCGGACCTGCGGCTTCCGCTGGGAAAGCTCCCTGACCAGGTCGGCGGTCTCATCGTTGCTGCCGTCGTCCACCACCACGATCTCCCAGACCGGAGCCAGATCGGACAGGATGGCAGCCAGGCTCTCGACCGCCGCGACGATGTTCTCGGCCTCATTGTGAGCCGGCAGCACGGCCGAGATGCTCGTTCCCCTGGTTCGGCGATCCATCGAGGCCGCCGGATTTTGGTCGATCATGGTATCCGCTGGCATCAGGTTCACTCCCCTGCGGGGTATTTCTCCCGCACTGCCTCCGGAAGGACCTCGCCGATGATCCTGCCGTCCATGTCCGGATCCACCGGCAGCCCGAAGAAGCTGAGGATGGTGGGGGCCATATCCAGGATGCTCAGCCGGTCCAGGCGCCGGCCCCCGGCGGCACCGTTTCCGGCAAACAGGAAGATGCCCTCCCGGCGGTGGCTGCCGTTCATGCTGCCGCCCTTGGCGCCCAGGCGCTCACCGGACTTCAGCCGCCGGATGGCCGGGCCGCCGGACCCGTGCCCGGTGGGCAGACAGGTGTAAGAGTATCCCCGGTCCAGGTTCAACTCCAGAAGCAGATCGGGCGCCTCCTGCAGGCAGGGCCCGTGATAGAGGTCCTCGCGGCGGTGCGTCCGGGCCACCACCCGGCGGCCCGTCTCCGGATCGGTCAGGCTTTCCAGGTCCGCGATCAGATTCCTTCGTACGTGCTCATATTCGTCGCCGGCTGCCACCGTGCCCTGAGGAAAACGTTCCTGAAGATGGATCCAGATCCCCGGCAGGGTGTTCATCTCGGTCGAAAAAGCCCTGGTCCGGGCCCAGTCGATCGCTCCCAGACGGGTCTCCGACAACAGTCGATTGGCCAGTCCGGCGCTACGCCTGAAGAGCCCTTCCTGGACCTTGAGCGGCAGCCATCGCAGACCCGCATGGCGAAGTGCCGAGGCGCCTGTGATCTTCCATCCCCCTGCGCGGCGAAAAGACAGATATTCTTTCTGCTCCAGCCACCGGTTGATGTGCAGGACCTTGTCCCCGGCGCCGCCGAAACCGTGGTCGGACAGGATCATAATGGAGGTATTCGGATGCTGCCCGGCGGTCAACTTTCCGATGGCCTTATCCAGCTGCTGGTAGATCGAGAGGATGGCATTGGACAGGTCCTCCCGGCCGGATCGCCGGTATCGGGGAGAACCGGGATCGTGGAAGGCCCAGAAGTGGTGAGCCACGGTGTCCGATTCCCCGAACAGGACCATGAACAGGTCCCAGGGCTCCTTGTCCAGCAGATAGGAGGCGATGGCGATCTTTCGACCCAATGTCCGGTGAAGATGATCCAGGGCCCTGATATGCCACCGGCGGTTGACCCGGAACTGGCCGAAATCGGTGATCTGATAGGGGCCGGTCCGTTCCCTGAGCTCCTCAAAGAGGGATCGGGGATAGACAAACGAGGGATCCGTGCCGGTGCTGACGGGGGAGTCGAATCCGCTGATCATGAAGCCGTTGACGGCTTCCGGAGGGTAGGTGGTGGGCAGCCCCATGATGCCCACCCGCAGTCCCTGATCGCTGAGCAGCTTCCAGAGAGTGTCGCCTGTGCGGGAACGAGCTCCGGCGAACTCCAGCCGGTATCCTTCCGGCCGCAGCCGGACGAAATCGTAGAGGCCGTGTTTCCCCGGGTTCTTCCCGGTCATGAAGGAAGACCAGGCCGGAAAGGTGGCCGGGGGAAAGGTCGATCGCAGGGTTCCCCGCGATCCCCGTTCCATCAGCGCGGCCATTCGGGGCAGCCGGCCCTGTGCGATCCAGGGGTCGATCAGATCGAAGGTGGCCCCGTCCAGGCCGATGATCAATAATCTCCCAGCGCCCGGCATGATCGGCCCATCACCGCCTATTCCACGTATCCCAGCGACCGCAGGCGTTCCATGGTGGCCTCGTCGATCTCCCGCTCCTGCCGGGGGACGGCCTCCCCCCGGGCCAGGGATGTGCGCTCCTTCATGCGGGCGGTCATCAGTTCCACTAGGTCTTCGCGCTCGGTGGCCAGGTTGTCGGTCTCCCCGGGATCCTCGGCCAGATGGAACAGGGAGACCGGCGGCAGGCCCCGGGGATTGTTCCGGTTGGCCGTCATCAGCTTCCAGGTGGGGGTGCGCAGCGAATGGACCACATTGCCCTCATGATCCTCCTCGGAGAAGACATCCTCCGCTCCGGACCATTCCTCGCCCATGATCCCCAGGAAGCTCTTGCCCTGCATGGTGGCATGCGGCGGGATGCCGGCCAGGGTGAGGATGGTGGGGGTGACATCGAGCGTCCGGACCATTCTTTGGTCGACCCGGCCGGCCTGCTCCCCGCCGGGCAGCTTGACCAGCAGGGGCACGTGGATCTGTTCCTCGTACAGGGTGGTCCCGTGCCACCAGCCGCCGTGTTCGTGAAATTCCTGGCCATGGTCGGCCGTCAGGACGATCAGCGTCTCATCGTAGAGCCCGGCCTCCCTGAGCCAGTCGCAGAGGTGGCCCACGGCCTCATCGACGTACCGCAGCTCGCCATCGTACATCTCGCTGAGCCGGCCGGCCATGGAGGGATCCGGATTGGGATTGCTCACCCGGGCGTATCCTTCGCCGTTATAGGGATGGACGAAATACGGATCGTGGGTTTCCATGTAATGGATGAAAATGAAGAAACGGCCCCGGCGCAGCCGCTCCAGCCAGGAGATGACATTCCGGTTGACCACCCTGGCGTCCTGATAATAGTGCTGGACGTACTTCTTCTGGGAGATGAACCGTTCCCGTACGAGGCGCAGCTGGTTGTAGCCGGTCAGCTGGAACCCGGACTCGGGAGAAAAGAAGAAGTAGTCCGGTCGGAGATAACCGTAGTGATCGAATCCCTGGCCGAAATTGAACATCGGGGTGATGTTGGCGTTATTGGCGAATCCCAGGCAGAAATAGCCCTCTCCGCCGAGCATCTCGGCGATCGAGACGACCGGATCGGGCAGCATGTCCGGTTTGTAGATGGCCTGGTGGGACGACGGATACATCGAGGTCAGCAGGGTGGCGGTGGACGGCTTGGTCCAGGAGGACTGCGTGATGCAGTTCTCGAAGCGGATGGCGTCGGCCGCCAGGGCATCGATACGGGGGCTGGTCCGGGGCTGATAGCCGTAGCAGTTCAGCCGGTCGGCCCGCAGGGCATCGATCATGATCAGCACCGTGTTGGGTTTGTCCTGCAGCATGGCCGGGATGGTCTCGGGGGTGTCCGGTTGAGGAGGCCGGGTGGCCAGCCAGCGGCCGCCGGAGACCAGACCGGCCGCGGCCAGCAGAATCAGGAAGGCCAAGAGGGTGCCGCCGATACCGGTCAGCCGTCGCCAGGGAGCCCGCTCCAGCAGGCGGCGCAGCAGGGACCACAGCAGCAGGAACAGGGCCAAGAAGAAGAGCAGCATCAGCAGCTGCAGTGGCATAGCCAGGGGGCGCTCCATGAGGACGTCGCGGATGACCCGGAAACGGGTGATGATGAAGGCGATCAGGGAGAAGATCCCCGCCCAGTAGACGGCGTAGCATCTCGCCGGCGTCGGCCGGCCGCCCAGCAGGGCGCTGAGGATACCCCAGCCCAGGCCCAGTCCGGCCCCCACGGTGGCGTAGATCGGGGCATACAGGATGGGGGCGTAGAACAGGACCCACCATTCGGGCAGCTGCGGCTGGGTGATGACGATGACCACGGCCTCCAGCAGGCCCAGGCCGGCGCCGGCCATCAGGCCGGCCAGCAGACCGCTCTTGAAATGCACGCCCAGCCGGGACCGGCGGCTCAGTCTCTCCTGGCCGGCCTCGGCCGGGGCCGGGGCGGGGGCCGGAGCCGCCTCTTCGAGATGGAGGAACTTGGGTTTGTAGCCGCCTCTCCGGGCCCACAGGAAGAAGGCGCCGCTGAGGGTCATCGCCTCGGCCGCCCAGAATCCCAGAGCAGCCGAGAGAATGGCCTGGGAGTGACCCAGATGGCTGCCCAGGACCAGGGCCTGGACGATCTCCCGGGCGCCCTCGCCGGCCATGGTGGGGGAGATCAGGGTGGCGAAGATCTGGATCGAAGAGCCGAAGGTGACCATCCAGAAGGAGGCCCCCACCACGCCCACCGCCAGGGCGGTGAAAAAGTACATGGCGGCGGTGGTGAAGTGCCCGAAGAAGGCGAAGAAGGCGCAGATCAGCAGCAGCCCCTTCTTGTGCTTGTAGGCCGCGGCGGAGTGGTTGACCCGCTCGATGTAGCCGCGAATCTTGCCCTTGGCCGGCAACGGCAGCAGGCCGATGAAGAACTGGATGATGCCGGGATAGAACAGGGCCAGAAAGAAGGCCAGGATGATGGCCACAGCCACCGGCACGGTGATGGCCACGGTGATGCCGGCATAGTCGCCCAGCAGGCGGTATCCGAAAGGCAGGGCCACCAGGAAGGTCAGAAAGATGCCCACGAATCCGAGCACCTTATCGATCACCAGGGCGGCGGCGCTCTCGATGCCCCGCTTGGTATAGTGGGTGGCGTCCCACAGCCGGTAGCCGTCCAGCCCGATGGTCGAGGGCATGAAGGTTCCCAGGAAGCGGCCGATGAGGAAGGTGCCGATGATGTGTCCGGCCGGAAACCGGATCCCCTGGCCCACCAGCAGCAGATGCCAGCGGTACATGTTGCCGAAGACGCCCATGAATTTCACGCAGGTGGCCATGATGGCGAACAAGAGGAAGGTGGACAGGACGATGTTGGGCAGGTAGGACCGGATGGCTGAGATGGTGCTGATATGGACCAGCTCGACGAGGCCCTGGCGGCCGTCCGGCAGCCGGACGGAGGCCTGGCGCTGAATGCCGGAGGTGTCCACGAAGGGCAGGATCTTTCCCCCCAGCAGGGTCAGTTTGTCCTTCAGGCCGGGCGTCAGGCGGACCTTCTGTCCGGAATCCAGGAGGATGTGCGGCCCGACCTCCAGCGTGCCCTCCCGGCCGTCGGCCGTCATCAGGGTCTGTCCGGCCGTGAGCTCCACCCGGGAGCCGTCGGCCAGGCGCACCGCGATCTGGTCCTTGATGGCGATCTGATGGGTGAACAACAGATAGAACGCCCCGATGGTGATGATGGCCTTGATGACGCTGGTGATGACGCTCCGCCGCTTGGGCGGCAGTCGTTTCCAGCTGCCCTTCAGGCGGGCCAGCGGATGACCGGATGGTGGGGCCATGATCCTCCCTTTCCTTCCGACGGGCCGGTGTTCACGGGCCGTTACTCGATATAGCCCAGCGACCGCAGTCGGTTCTTGATTTTCTCGGTCTCTTCCTCGGAGTAGGTTTCCTGCTCTTCGGTTTCCTGGTATTCGGCGGCTTTGGCGAAAGCCACGGGCCGGTTTTCGACGATCCCGTCGCGGAAGACCTCCTGACGCACGGCGCCGTCCATATCGTCGGGAACCGGCAGGCCCATGGTGTACAGGATGGTCGGGGCGATGTCGGCGATACTGGCTCCCTCGATGGTCAGACCCTCCCGGATCATGCTGCCGTGGGCCAGAAAGATGCCGTTGGAGCGGTGAAATCCGACCGGCAGATCCTCGGCCGAGCGGATGATCTTATGGTCGCCGAACAGCTGGCGTCCCAGATAGGCATATTCCCTGGCCACGAAGACCAGGTCCGGCGCGTAGCGGGCCTGCGCACCCTGATAGACCTCCTCTTTGAACCAGATCTTGTCGATGACCGCTTCCTTGGTCCAGGGATCGCGCAGCTCCAGCAGCTTCTCTTTGATCTCGGCACGCAGCTTCTCATACTCGGCTCCCGGCTCGACCACCCCGAACCCGTCGCGCTTGACGTTGATGTACACCCCCTGGGTGGGAATGCTGGCGAAGAAAGCCCTGGTCCTCTCCCAGTCCACGGCGGCCTCCACATCGGACTTGAAGCTGGACCGGGTGGCCCGGACTCGCCCGCGGACCTTTCTCTGCACGGCCTCGGGAAGCAGTTTCTTGGTCAGAGGATGCTCGCCCACGTTCATCACCGTGGTGAACAGCGATTTATGCAGCCCCTGGCCCTTTTTGAGCTTGAGCCAGCCCAGCCGGGCCAGGTAGGTATTGACGTTGATCCAGGCCCGGGTGGAGCCGAACCCGTGATCGGACATGATGAACAGCTGGGTGTCATCGTCCAGCTCTTTCTCCAGCGGCTCGAGCATCTCGTCGAAGGTCCGGTAGCACTGCAGGATTTTATCGCGCAGCTGGCCGGCCCGTTTGGAACGAAACAGCCTGGTCTGGGGATCGATATATTTCCAGAACAGGTGCTGGATGCGGTCGGCGAAGATGAACACGATCATGAAGAAATCCCAGGACTGATTCTTCATCAGGTAGAAGAAAGCGTCCCGCCGCTTCTGTAGAGAATAAAGGACCTCATCAAGAAAAGCCAGGGCGTCGTCCAGGGCGTCGGTATCGTATTTGGGAATGTCGATATTGACCACGAAGTCATCGATGCCCTTGAGCAGGTCATCCTTGAGCTCCGGGGGGGAGGTGTAGTGAGATTCTCCGTCGGGGGTCAGCAGGCCGGAGATGACGAATCCGTTGATCGATTCGGGCGGATAGGTGATCGGAACGCTGACCAGCCCCGACCGTTTGCCGTGATCGGCCAGAATCTCCCACAGCTTTCTGGCCCGAATCGAACCGGAGTTGATCAGCGGGCGCAGCTGGTGGCGGAGAAAAGATTCTCTGAAATCGTAGATGCCGTGCTTGCCGGGGTGCTTGCCGGTCACGCAGGTCGACCAGGCCGGAGGGGTGGTGGCCGGGATGGTCGATTCCAGGTCGCCCCAGACGCTGTGCTCCATCAGGCGGCCCAGATTGGGCATCAGACCTTCCTCGACCCAGGGCTTGAGCAGATAAAACGTTCCCCCATCCAGCCCCAGCAGGATAACCCTTTTGGCCGCATCGGGTTTTTCAGGAATGTTTGTATCCATCTGTTTGACGTTCTCCTCGTGCCGCCGGTCCGCTCGGCGGTCTGGTGATAGGCCGCTATCCGGCATCCAGGAGAGGTTGCCCCTCCATATGCTCCGGCTGCTCCACGGCGCAGTGGGCCAGGGCGGTGGGGGCCATGTCCATGATGTCGGCGTGCTGGCTGCGGATCTTTTTGTTGCTCAGCAGGATTCCAGGGGTGTCCGGGGTATCCGAGGCGGCATGATCGCCGCTCCACTTCTTGGTGTTGTCCACCATCAGCTCTCTGGGGATGCCCCCCAGAGTGGTCTCCCAGGAGGTGCGGTAGCCGTCCCGGAAGCCCAGACGGATGTCGGGGGCCTCGTCGAGGTGCTTACCGTGATAGATGGACCGTCCGGCATAGGCCCTGGTGACCACCTGATCGCCGGTCTGAGGATCCCGGACCGCTTCCAGGCCCCGGGCGATGCGCTCGACCAGCTGCTCATACTCCCCGCCCGGCGTGACGATCCCCTGGCCCTCGCGGCCTTCCAGGTTGATATAGACCTGGCCCGTTCCCAGCGAATAAGCCTGGGTCTGCTCCCAGTCCACCTCCTGGAGGAACTCCTTGGAGCTGTAGGTGCGCCCGCTCTTCAGGGTCATGAAGCCGTTCTGGACCAGCCAGGAGTTGACGTTCAGACCTCTGCGGAAGCTGTGAAAACCATGATCCGAGAGGACCACCAGGGTATCCTTTTCATTCACCGCATCCATCACCTGCCCGACCGCCCGGTCCATTCTTTGATAGACCCGCTGCAGGGCGTTGCCGTATGTTCCGGCCAGGGCCGCATCATAACGGGGATGTGCGGAGTCGAGCAGACGGAAGAACATGTGCGCGGCCCGATCGGTGGCGGTGAAGACCGAGATGAACAGGTCGTCCTGGCCTTTGTTCAGCTGCGCCAGGGTGATCTTCTCCCGCCAGTCCATGATGGCAAACATCTCCTCAAGAAAAACCCCTTCATCGATCCGCTCGGAGTTGAGTGCCGAGGTGTCGTGAACCCAGCCGACCGTTTTGAACAACCCGTGATCCCGGGCTAGCTCACCCGAAAAACCGGTCGGCGTGGAGATGGGAATATAAGGATCCCGGGGGTCGTAGCACAGCGGTGAGAGATACAGCTGGACCTCCGGGGTGGCCTGGAGGACGAAGAAACGGCAGATGGCCCGGGCCTGATAGTGCGGCGTGATCTCATACTGGACCGTATACCAGGGGCTCCATTGCCGTTCGCCGACGGTGTGTTTCTCCTCGCCCAGCTGAATGTGGACCGACCGGGTACCCGGGTCCGAGGAACAGGTCACCGGCATGCCCAGTCGCTGGCGCCGGTTGCCGGCGAAGTCCACCGGCCCCTCGACCGAGGCCGTGAGATGGGGTCCGGACGGTTTCAGACGGAGCAGCTGGCCGCCGGCGATGCTTTTGCCGTCATCGCGCCGGGCCAGATCGGTTGCCAGATAATAAAAAGTACTATTTGTGCCCCGCAGGTCCGGGGTTCCCAGCGCCGAGAGCATTCGCCCCCCGTCGATGGCGTCCGGGGGGAAGGCATAGGGCAGATTGAGCACGGCGCTGCGGATGCCTGATTGCCCGGCCAGGACCCAGAAGGGGGTGCCGTCGCGAAAGGTAACCCCTTTCGGGGGGGCGGTCAGACGACCGTCGTCATCGAATTCGGGATCGGTGGTCCGGCCGGTGGCCAGGTTCGGCAGGTAGTACTGCGGTTCCCGTTTGATCAGGTCGAAGATATTGTGGCCGCCGGGATTCAGTCCGGTGGCGAAGGTCGACCAGGCCACCGGGGAGTTGGGGGGATTGGTCGAGCCCATGCGGGCATAGCTGCCGGCGTCGGCCAGGCGCTGCATGTTGGGCAGGTGCCCCTGGTCGGCCCAGGCCTCGAACAGGCTCGGCTCCACTCCATCGAATCCCAGGATGATCAGCCGGCCGTCGGTTCGCCGGCCGCCCGAACCGCCGCAGCCCGTCAGAAAGGGGAGCTGACTGGCGGCCACGGCGCCCAGGGCGATGCGCCCTGAAGCTTTCAGAAAATCCCGGCGTTTTATGCCGTCCCTTTTTTGTCTGAACACGATCGTTCCTCTCCGATGGTTTGTTTGGTATAGAATTGATAAGAGATGCAAAGAAAGTGCTAGAAAATCAATGTATCAAAATCGGGAAATGAAATCAAGGGCTTTCTCCGGTACGGCACGATGCCGGCATGATAAGATTTTACAGGGATTTATTGTCATTTTTCCGGCCCCGAGAGGTCCGCTTTTCAGTAGATGTACCCCAGGGCGCGGAGCTTCTCCAGGTTCTGCGGATCGATATCCCGTCTGCGGTAGGTATAGAGTAAATCCTCGATCCGGTCGACGCCATAGAGGGCCAGCAGTTCCCGGCGCAGGCTGTCCTCAATGCGCTGTGCGTCAGGCTCGCCGGCGCCTTCTTCGGCGGCGGTCGCTCCGCCGCCGGACTCACCGGCAGCCGTCAGGAGATTGATCCGCTCCTGGGGGTCTGCGGCCAGGTTGTAGAGCTCAGCCGCTTCTCCCAGGCGGTAGATGACCTTGAAGCCGCCCTGACGGTAGCCCACCAGGTGAACGCCCTTTTCCGGCGTATTGGACTCCATGGCTGCCGGCAGATCCTCCATCCGGCCTGATTCCACCCCGGGGCGCAGACTGCGCCCATTGAGGTCCTCGGGAACCGGCTGCCGGCAGTAATCCAGGACGGTGGTCATGATGTCCAGGTTGCGCACCGCGGTCTCGATGATCCGGGGGGAGGACAGCGACCGGGGCGGCTTGATGATCAGCGGCACCCGTACCTCCTCCTCGTACAGACCGTATCCGTGGAAGAAAAGGCCGTGCTCCCCGAATCCCTCGCCGTGATCGGCATTGAGGATGACCATGGTCCGATCCCACAGACCCAGCTCTCTGATGGCATCGAGGACCTGACCGAAACGATCATCGACATAGGCGATCTCGGCGTCGTAACTGTCGATCAGCCGTTCCCGGTACCCCTCCTCCGGCGCAGCTCTTCCTTCGTTGATCTTGATCATGGTCTTCATCATCTCCCAGCCCCGGCGGTGCTGCGTCGTCTGCCGCCATCTGGCCAGGTCCTCGCCGGAAACCCGGGCGCCCTCCGGCACCGGCGGAGTGTCCTGCTCAACCCCGAAGCGCTCGGCGAACTCCTCGGGGGGCAGATAGGGGGCGTGCGGATCCCAGTAGTACAGCCAGATAAAGAAGGGGCGTTCGTCCAGCTCCCGGAGAAAGTCCAGACAGTCCCGGGTGCGCCGCTCGGTGTCGCTGTCCGGCACCTCCACCCGTTCGAATCCCTGGTTGATGCCGACGGGCCAGTCCGGCAGCACGGCCCAGGCGGCATAGCCGGCCTCGGTCAGCCGCTCGGCCAGGGTGACGAACAGATCGTCCAGATCGTGCAGCGGCGTCCTCACGTCCAGCAGGGCGGGGTAGGTCCCGGTGACCATGCTGGGCACCGAGATGTTGGTGTAGTTGGACTGGGCGATGCATTGCCGGAACAGGGCGCTCTCCTCCGCCAGGGCGTCGATGTTCGGACTGGTCGGGCGTCCATACCCCATACAGGCCAGGTGATCGTACCGCAGGGAGTCCATGGTGATCCACAACACGTTCGGCCGGGAGGGCCGGCGGGTGCACCACGGCAGCAGAGCTGTTGCCAAAACGGCCAGGATGGCCGGCAGAGCCAGAAAAGCGCGGATCGGTTTGTTTCGAAGGGTCATGCCCGGGCCTCTTGAAAAAGGGTCACTGCACATATCCGAGCGCCCGAAGACGGTCCCGGACCTCCGGCCGGATGTGAGGCGATTCCTCCGGCATGGCCAGATCTTCCATGGACCCGGCCTTCAGGCCGGCCAGCATCTCCTCCCGCAGCCGGATCTCCAGCTCCGGGGCCGATTCAGAAACCATCAGATCGTCCGCCTCGGAGGGATCGGCCTTCAGATCGTACAGCTCGACCCCGCCGTCGAACAGATCGTAGATCAGCTTGTGGTCCTCCGTGCGATAGCCTACCTGATGGCCCGGGGGCTGCAGATTATGTGTCTCCAGACAGGTCGGCCGGGCCTCTCCGCCGGTCTCCTCGATGAGAGGACGCAGACTGCAGCCGTTGATGCCGGCCGGGTCGGGGACGTGGCAGTAGTCCAGCACGGTGGGCATGATGTCCATGTTGCGCACCGCCGGGGAGACCGTCCGCGCCCGAGCCCGGGAGCGAGGCGGCTTGACGATCAGGGGCACACGGATCTGGGGCTCGTACAGGCTGTGGCCGTGATAATAATGGCCGTGCTCGCCGAACACCTCGCCATGGTCGGCGTTCAGAACGATGATCGTCCGGTCCCACAATCCCAGCTCTTTGAGCTGCTTGAAGACGGTGCCGATCTCGGCGTCCACGAAGGTGATCTCGGCGTCGTACAGGCGGATGAGATGCTGCCGCTCCTCCGGGGTCAGGCGGATCAGGCCGCGGTTAATCCGGCCCAGCAGAAGAATGGATCCGCCATAGAGACCGGTGGCGTCGCGCAGGTCCTGGCCGTAGGGACGACTGGCGTTCATCAGAGCATAGTCCTTCTCGTACACCCGCATGTGCTCCTCGGGGGGCGTATAGGGCGCGTGAGGATCCCAGTAATACAGCCAGATAAAGAACGGACGGCCGTCCAGCTCCTCCAGGGTCTGCAGGCAGGCCTGTGTCTTCCGGCTCGTGCCGCTGGGCCCTTTGTACAGTTTCTCGAAGCCCTGATAGTAGCTCGGCGGCCAGTCCTCCAGGATGCCGCAGGTGAAATACCCTTCCTCGGCCAGCGCCTCGGCCAGGGTCACATGGGTGCTGTCCAGTTCGAGCCCCAGCTGGCGGATGTCCAGAAGGTAGGGATAGGTGGCCGTAATCATGCTGGGCACCGAGATGTGGGTATAGGGCGCCTGGGCCACGCACTGGATGAACAGAGTCCCCTCGGCGGCCAGATCGTCCAGAACGGGCGTATGGGCTCCCCGGGGAGAGGCGCAGCCCAGATGGTCGGCCCGGAACGAATCCATGGTAATCCACAGGACATTGGGCCTGTCCCGCCGGGGGGAGGGCCACAGCAGGAAGACGATGATGGCCGCGGCCAGCAGGAGGGCGGCGGCGGTGATGGTGGGTCCTTTTTTCATCGGTTCAGTCGATATAGCCCAGGGCTTTGAGTTGTTCACGGGTCTGGGGATCCATCCCGGCGGCCGGTCCCAGCTCCAGCTCCTCCAGCGATCCGGCCCTCAGGGCGGCGAGCATCTCCGCGCTCAGGGTTCCTTCCAGCGTCCGGGCGTCCGGCTGCCCGACGGTCAGTCCATCGCCGGTCGGCCGGTGGGCGGTCCCACGATTATCCGCATCCCGGGGACCGGCCGGATCGGTCCGCAGCAGGTCGTTTCGCTCCCCGGGATCGGCCTTCAGATCGTACAGCTCGGCCGTCGCCGGAGCGAGCTGGTAGATCAGCTTGTAGTCCTCCGTGCGGTAGGCCATCAGATGCCTCTTCTTCTGGGCGCTGTGCGTCTCCAGGCAGGAGGGCAGCCGGGGGCTTCGGCCGGAGTCGATGAACGGCCGCAGGCTCCGGCCCTGAACGTCTTCCAGCGCAGGGACGCCGCAGTAGTCCAGGATGGTCAGGGGAACATCCATGTTGCGGACCATCCCCGTGATCTCCCGGACCGGCGGCCGGGAGCGCGGCGGTTTAACGATGCAGGGCACCCGCACCTCTTCTTCATAGAGACTGTGGCTGTGATAGTAGAGACCGTGCTCTCCGAAGGCCTCCCCGTGATCGGCGCTGAGAATAATCAGGGTGTCGTCCCACAGTCCCATCTCCTTCAGGGCCGCCGCCACCTGACCGATGCCGTCGTCCACAAAGGCGATCTCGGCATCGTAGAGCCGCACCAGCTCGCTGCGCTGGGCCTCGGTCAGGGTGACCGCTCCCCGGTTCAGCTGAGCCAGCAGGAGCAGGTTGCTGCCCCGAACGGCGGGCAGCCGGCGCTCCTGGGGAGTGTGACCGGCCGCCCCCCCGGTCTGCTGGTCGATGATCTCCAGATACCGCTCCGGGGGCTGATAGGGGGCATGGGGGTCCCAGTAGTACAGCCAGATGAAAAAGGGCCGCTCGTCCAGGTCCCTGAGGATCTCCAGACAGCGGCGGGTCTTCTTGGTCGTCTCCCGGTCCTGAAAATCGACCGTCTCGATCCCCTGGAAGAAACCCGACGGCCAGGGCTCGGCGATGGCGCAGGTGAAATATCCCGCCGCGGCCATGGCCTCGGCCACGGTCACATGGGCCGTGTCCAGGTCGCCGTGCAGCAGCCGCATATTCAAAAAATATGGGTATTTACCGGTGATCATGCTGGGCACTGAGATGCGCGTGTAGCTGGCCTGGGAGACGCACTGCTGAAACAGGACGCCCTCTCCGGCCAGGCCGTCGATGTGAGGCGTATGGGCCCGGTCGTACCCATAGCAGCCCAGATGATCGGAGCGCAGAGAATCCATGGTGATCCACAGCACGTTGGGCCGCGAGGACCGGGAGCATCCGGCCAGCAGGCAGGCCCCCAGGACCGTCCAGAAGACGGTCAGGAACAGGGCCCTCCGGCTGAGGACAGGACGCCGGTGGTCGGCTTTAGTAAACATATCCCAGGGCCTTCAGTCGTTGTTTGGTATCGGCGTCGATCTCCTTGATATCCTGATCGGTCATGAATAGATCGGCCATCGATGGGACGTCGAGCAGGGTCAGCAGATCGCGGCGCAGGCGCGCTTCTCTCCGGCGCCCCGGGTGGTCGCGTTCGTCCGCGGCGGGCTCGATGGCGGCCTCCTCGCCCAGCAGGCTGTTGCGTTCGCCGGGATCCTGGTGAAGATCATACAGCCAGGCGCGATCCCGGCCCAGGTCGTAGATGACCTTCTCGCCCTGATGACGATAGGCCAGCAGGTGGACGTCGCGGTAGTGCGTCTCGGTCACGCTGGGCAGCTGGGGAGTGGCCCCGCTGTCCATGAACGGCAGCAGGCTGCGGCCGTTGCAGGCCTCCGGGGCCGGCCATCCGCAGGCCTCCAGAACGGTCGGCATGATGTCCAGGTTCCGGACCTGACCGGTCACCGTCCGGACGCCGTTGAGGGACGCGGGCGGTTTGATCACCAGGGGGACCTTGAGCTCCTCATCGTGGACGGTCGAGCCGTGGCCGAATCGGCGGTGTTCTCCGAAGCTTTCCCCGTGGTCGGCATTGAGGACGATCAGGGTCCGGTCATACAGCCCCAGCTCCTTGAGCTTGGCCACCACCCGGCCGATGCCGTCGTCGACGTAGGCGATCTCGGCGTCGTAGCGGTCGATCATCCGCTGGCGATAACGGGGATCCTGTCGCAGGGCTTCCAGCTCGGCTGCGGGGATGCCGGGACGATGCAGTCGTTCCGGCACCGAGGTGGCCTCGGGCTGGTAGAGTTGCAGGTACTCCAGGGGAGGGATGTAGGGGGCGTGCGGATCCCAGTAATACAGCCACAGAAAGAACCGGTCGTCCCGGTGCTCTTCCAGTTTCCGGAGGATCAGGTCGGTCCGCTCGGTGGTGCTCAGGTCCCGCCGGGCCGTGGACTGGAATCCCTGACCGTAGCTCGGACTCCACACCTCGTTGGTCAGGGCGAAGGTGGCATAACCCCTGTTCAGGAGTGTCTCGGCCAGAGTGGTATGGGACGAGTCCAGCGCGCCCCCCTGCATGCGTAATCCGGTGAAGAAGGGGAATTTGCCGGTGATCATGCTGGGCAGGGAGATGCGCGTATAGGTACCCTGGGCGATACAGTCTCTGAAGATGACCCCCTCTTCGGCCAGGCCGTCGATATGGGGCGTATGCGCGCGGTCGTATCCATAGCAGCCCAGGTGGTCGGCCCGCAGGGAGTCCATGGTGATCCACAGCACGTTGGGCCGCGAGGGCCGGGAGCATCCGGCCAGCAGGCAGGCCCCCGCCAGGGCCGGCAGAATGGCCAGCAGGGCCATCCGGAACGCATTTTTTTTGCCTCTCGCCATGAGATCGTGTCCGTACGGGCTAATAGATATATCCCAGCGCTTTGAGCCGTTCCCGGGTCTGCTGATCCATCAGCGTCCTGGCGTCGCCCAACTTAAGAACGGCCAGGTCCGGCACGCCCAGCATCTCCAGAAGGTTGTTCTGCAGCCGGGTCTCCAGCCTGGCGGTCTGCTCCCCGGGCTCACCGCTGAGCAGATCACGGGTTTCGCCAGGATCGGCGACCAGATCGTAGAGCTCGGAGCCCCCGCCGGAGAGGTTGTAGATCAGCTTATGACGTCCGTCACGATAGCCGAGCAGGTGCGTCTGGGTCTGCAGCCGATGGGTCTCGATGCAGGTGGGCAGATCGGGTTGCTGGTCGGTCTCGATAAAGGGGCGCAGGCTCTGGGCCTGCATCTGCTCGGGCGGGGAGACGCCGCAGTAGTCCAGGATGGTGGGCATGATATCCATGTTGCGGACCGGGCCGTTGACCACCTTGCCCGGGAAACCGCTTTCAGGCGGCTTGATGATCAGCGGAACCCGGACCTCCTCCTCGTAGATGGAGTAGCCGTGATAATAATGCCCGTGTTCGCCGAAGGCCTCCCCGTGGTCGGCATTCAGGATGACCATGGTATCGTCCCATTTGCCCAGCTCTTTGATCCTGTCGATGACCCGTTCGAGGGCGGCGTCCACGAAGGCGATCTCGGCATCGTAGAGGTTGATCAGGTGATCCCGCTCGGCCTCGGTGGGGGTGATATGGCCGCGGTTGACCTCCAGCAGAAAGATCAGGCTCCCGGCGTAGTGCCCGCTGGCGTCCCTGAGCTCCTGGTCCGAGGCATTGGCTTTGGGTTTATGGTAGGGCGCATCTTCGTCCCAGACGTAATCGCTTTCATAGCGCCGCATGTGCTCGGCCGGCGGGGTATAGGGGGCATGCGGATCCCAGTAATAGAGCCAGATGAAAAAAGGGCGGTCGTCCAGTTGGTCCAGCGTCTCCAGGCACCACTCCGTCTTCTCGATGGTGCTCTCACTCTGCTGGCCCATCGTCTCAAAACCCTGGAAGAACCCCGGCCGCCAATACTGCAGCAGGCCGTAGGTGAAATATCCCTCCGCCGCCAGCGCCTCGGCCAGGGTGACGTGGGAGCTGTCCAGATCGGGGACGATCATCCGGATGCCGGCGAAGAAAGGGTACTTCCCGGTGATCATGCTGGGCACCGAGACCCGGGTGTAGGTGGACTGGGCGATATTCCCGGTGAACAGCGCCCCTTCGGAGGCCAGCGCGTCGATGGTCGGCGTGTGGGCCCGGGGTGAGCCGGCACAGCCCAGATGACCGAACCGCAGGGAGTCCATGGTGATCCATAGCACGTTGGGCCGGGTCGCCTGAGGCCGGGAGCAGGTCAGGGACAGGATTGCTGCGGCCGTCAGCAGGCCGAGCAGAGCGATGGCGGCGAAGCGGCCGATGGTGCCGGCTCCGCTTCCGCCGATGCCTCTCAGGCTGCCCCTCTTGCCGGTGCCGCTGATCCGGCTGGTTGGGGAATGATTCCTGATCGCCTTCCTCACCCGTCTCCTCCGGCGTTAGTAGACATATCCCAGGGCCCGCAGCCGCTGAGTGGTGGCCTGATCCATCTGCCACTCACCCGGCGACAGCTTCAGCTCGTCGAGATGGCCGGCCCTGAGTGTGGCGAACAATTCCTGACGCAGGTTCGCCTCCTTCTCCCGGAGGGCCGGATCGGCCGGGCCGTCGAGAAGGTTATGCCGTTCTGCGGGATCTTCGGCCAGGGCATAGAGCTCCCAGTGACCGGTGAGGGGATCGCCGATCAGCTTGTAACCGTCCCGGCGGATGCCCACCAGCTGAAACGCGCTCTCGGCGCCCTTCCAGTATCCGGAGGTCTCTAGGCAGACGGGCAGCTCGGGCGCCGAGCCCCTCTCGATGAACGGCCGCAGACTCTGGCCGTTGAGATCGCCGGGCGGGGCCAGGCCGCAATAGTCCAGGATGGTGGGCATGATATCGAGGTTGCGGACCGTGCCCTCGATCGGCCCGCCCGCGAACATCGCCCCGGGCGGTTTGAACAGCAGGGGCACCCGGATCTGGTCCTCATACAGGGTCAGGCCGTGGTAATACCGTCCGTGTTCGCCGAATCCCTCGCCGTGATCGGCGTTGAGCACCACCAGGGTGTTCTTCCACAGGTCCCTGTTGCGCAGTTCGTCCAGGACCCGGGAGATCTCCCCGTCGACCAGGGCCACCTCGGCATCATAGAGGTTGATCAGATGGTCGCGGTCCCGGCCGGTGATCTCGATTCGTCCCTCGTTGATCCGGTTGATGACCTCGATCCGGCCGGCATAATGACCGCTGGGATCGCGCAGCTCACGGTCGTCCATGATCCGGTGCGGCCGGCCCCTGCCGGTCCTCTCCCCGGGCTCGTACTCCGGCTCGAACAGTCTCATGAACTGCCGGGTCGGTTCATAGGGCAGATGGGGATCCCAGTAATAGAGCCAGATAAAGAAGGGCCGCCGATCTTCCTCGGCCAGGGCTTGCAGGCACCATTGGGTCTTCTGCGTGCTGCTCCGGCTGACCGGGAAGAGGTGCTCGAACCCCTGATTGACGCCCTCCTTCCAGGCCATGGGCATGGCTGCGGTGCGGTAACCGGACTGCCGAAGGATCTCTGCCAGGGTGATCTGACCCGCCTCCAGATCCTGACCGGCCGTCTTGATGCCGGCCAGACGGGGGTATTTACCGGTGATCATGCTGGGCACGGACAGGTGCGTGTATGGGGCCTGGGCGATGCAGGTCTGAAATTGAACGCCGCTCGCGGCCAGATGGTCGATGGCCGGTGTGTGAGCCGCCCCGTAGCCGTAACAGCCCAGATGGTCCGGGCGCAGCGAGTCGACCGTGATCCACAGCACATTGGACCGGGAGCGGCCGGAGCAGCGCAGCGATGCGGCAGCGCCCAGCACGATCAGGCACAGCCCGGCCAGCAGAATCTTCCAGAGACGGCCCCCCCGCCGGGTGGCTGGAAATGATCGGTGGGAAGGAGCGCGGTGCTCAATAGACATATCCCAGTGCCTTCAGTCTTTCCTTGGTCTGATCGTCGATGGGCCCCAGATCCTTGAGCGTGGGGCGCAGGTCTGTCAGGTCCCGGGCCCGCAGCGTCTTCAGGAGATCGGCCCGGAGCTCCCGCTCCAGGGCCCGGGCTTCCGGCCGGGTCTCGGAGGCATCCAGCCCTGCCAGGGTGGTATCCGGCAGGATGCTGCTCGTCTCGCCGGGGTCGGCCTCCAGGTCGTAGAGCCAGACCTTATCGTTCTGTACGTCATAGATCAGCTTGTATCCCCCCTGGCGCAGGGCCATCAGGTGCGATTTCTTGCCCACCTGGGTCTCGGTCACGCCAGGCAGGCTCGGGGAGAGGTCGGTCTCGATAAAGGGCCTCAGGCTCTGGCCGTCCCAGGTGGCCGGTGCCTCCAGGCCGCAATAGTCCAGGATGGTGGGGACCACGTCGATGTTGCGGACCACCCCCCAGACCTCTTTGTGAAGGTTCTTGGCCCGGGGCGGTTTGATGATCAGCGGAACCCGGCACATCTCGTCGAACACGGTGGAGCCGTGATACCAGAAGCCGTGCTCGCCGAATCCTTCGCCATGATCAGAGTTGAGGATAATCAGGGTGTCGTCATACAGGCCCAGTTCCTTGAGTCTGGCGATCACCTCTCCAATGCCCTGATCGACGTAAGCGATCTCGGCCAGGTACAGATCGTTAAGGTGCTTCCGGTCCATCGAGGTCAGCCGGATCTCTTTCTGATTGAGCGCCTTGAGGGTCCCGATGCTGCCGTCGAAATGCCCGCTCGCGTCCCGCAGGGCCATCTCGCGAGGACCGCTGCCCTGCCGCCGGGGCGGCCGGTGAACATAGTCGGGCTCGTAGCGCTGCATCAACTCCTCCGGCGGCAGGTAGGGGGCATGGGGGTCCCAGTAATACAGCCAGATGAAAAATTTGGACTCCTGGCGGTCCTCTATGCCCTGAATGGCCCGGGCCGTCCGCTGGGGGGTCTGCTCGCCGGAGCCCCCGGTCTCCTGGAAGCCCTGGTAGAAACTCTTCGACCACATCCGGTTGGATGCCAGATTGAGATAGCCGTCGGCCTCCAGGACCTCGGCCACGGTGGTGTGGACCGAGTCCAGGTGTCCGCTGAAGGTCCGGATCTGGGTGAACAGCGGGAACATGCCGGTGATCAAGCTGGGTACTGAGATGCGGGTGAAGGTTCCCTGGGCGACGCATTCCCGGAAGACCACCCCGTCCCGGGCCAGGGCGTCGATGTTCGGCGTGTGGGCCCGCTGGTGGCCGGTGCATCCGAGATGATCATGGCGCAGGGAATCCATGGTGATGAGAATGACATTAGGCTGGGATGCCGTGGTCTCGGGCAGGCGCATCAGAAAGAACAGGATGACCACGGCGACCAGCATCAGCAGGGGAACGATCCAGTAGATCGAGTTTCTATTCTTCGGTGACATAGAGGATCCTCCTGTAATCCATTCATGGTGACAGCACGTCGGCCTTCCAATCCCTGTCATATCAATGTAAACACGGGCACTCCCGGGGGCAAGGTGTTTTCATTTTTCCATCCGGCCGGGAGGCGCTATTCGATGTAGCCCAGGGCCCTGAGCTGCTCCCGGGTCTCCTGATCCATCCTCCGGGTCAGTTTTTTGCCGGCCAGCTCCCCCAGGTCCTGCAGACCCAGATGGGCCAGAAAATCGGCTCTCAGCTCTTTCTCCAGTTGTTCGGCCGCCGGATCGGTTCGGCCCTCGGGGCCGGCTGCAAGCAGGTCGCGATGCTCACCCGGATCGGTCCGCAGATCATAGAGCCGGGACGTTCCCTGAAGCATGTCGTAGATCAGCTTGTATCGCTCATCCCGGAAGCTCATCAGAAAATGCTCCCGGAAGCCGCCCTCCTGATAGTAGATCTCGCTGTAGGCGCCGTCGGGAAAAACCGCCTGACCGGCCTGATCATAGAGCGGCCGCAGGCTGATCCCGTCGATGGCCCGGTTCGGGGGGGCGCCGCACACATCGAAGATGGTGGGCATGATGTCCACATTTCTGACCAGGCCATCGAGGGCTCTGCCTGAGTCCAGGGGGCGGGGAGGTTTGACGATCAGGGGCACCCGGATGACCTCGTCGAACAGGTTCAATCCATGGTAATACCGCTGGTGCTCGCCGAAGGATTCGCCGTGATCGGCGGTGATCAGCACCAGAGTTTTGTCCCACAGGTCTTCCTCCTGGAGTTTTTCGATCACCCGGCCGATCTGCTCGTCCACGTAAGCAATCTCGGCATCGTAAAGGTTGATAAAATGCTGCCGGTCCAGCTCGCTGGGCACCACATCCCTGAGAAAGTTGATCCGTTTCATGACCACCAGATCGCTTTTCAGGATGCCGTTCTGGTCGCGAATAGGTCTTTTTTTCTGTGACGAAATAGTCAGATGCTGCTCGGGGGGATCGGGCTGAATCAGCTCAGTGGGCTCGAAGAGTTCCTGGAAGCGCCCGGGGGGCGTATAGGGGATATGGGGATCCCAATAATACAGCCAGATGAAGAAGGGACCCTCCCGGAGCTGATCGATGGCTTCCAGACAGGCCTCGGTGCGGGCGGCCGGGTCCTTGCGGATGCGCAGGATCTGCTCGAACCCTCTGGCCGAGTGGATCACCGGATGCTCGTCGGTGATCGCGCAGCTGCGGTACTCCAGCTTCCGCAGCCCTTCGGCGATGGTGAGATGTTCCTGGGGAGGTTGAAAGGCGAACGTACGGGAGGGCACTCTCAGCGGATACCGGCCGGTGACCATGGAGGGAACCGAGTAGCGGGTGGCCGAGGCCTGGGCGATGGCCTGTGAAAAAGCCGCTCCCTGAGCGGCGATGCGGTCGATATTGGGAGTGTGAGCGCGGGCGTAGCCGTAACAGCCCAGATGGTCGTACCGGCAGGAGTCCATCGTGATCCAGAGGACATTGGGCCGGTCGGCAGGATCATCAGGGGGGGACAGCTGGAGAAGAACAAAGATCGCGGCGGCCGCCATGATGATGACGGCGGCCGCGGAAAAGAGTGCCAGTGACTTTCTTCGAGCTCTGGGCTGGACCATAGGAGAGGGTTCCGGTCGGTGAACGGGCCGCCATCGGCCTTAACAAGACGAATGATACTCCCTGGCCTGATGCATGAAAGCCTGCAGGCGGGTCATCGAGGTGTTCTCCTCCTGGCCGTCATAGGCGATGTTGAGCCAGGGGATGTTGTGAAAGTCCTCCCGGAACCTCTTGGAGACGGCGGTGACCATCATCCCGGGCATGCAGGTGAAGGGCATGGCGTTGATGATTCCCGAAGCGCCCCGCTTGATATAATCGACGGATTTGCCGACGCTCAGGATGGCCTCCCCGCCGAAGGAGTGATGCAGGTAGGGAGCGGCATAGCCCAGGACGGTCTCGGTATCCGGCTCCTCGGCATTCAGCAGGGCCCGATGAAGAGGATGGGCCAGGCGGTGCTCCAGTTTTTGTTGGACCCAGTTCTTCATCCGGACCTTGAGGGCCTTGATCCGCTGTCCCTTGTCTCGACTGTGATAGCGGTCCATGAAGTTGACATAGAAGACCCATTCGGAGATGGGCGCCACCCAGACCTCGCCGCCCAGGCTCTCCACCTGGCGAACGACATTATTGTTGCAGAAGCGGTTGGACCGGATATAGATCTCTCCGACCATGCCGATGATCGGCTTTCGCACCGATCGGTCGATGGGGATGGCGGTGAACCGGTCGCGAACCTCCTTCATGGTCCGGAAGACCTCGCCTTTCTTACCCTCCAGGGCCCCGGCGATCGTCTCCAGGCCCTCCTCGTAGGCCCGGTCCGTCTGGCCGGCTTCAAGCTCATAGGGCCGGGTCTCGCGGGTGAGTTTTTCCAGCAGGTCTATGGCCACCAGTCCCAGCCAGGCGCGCAGCTGGAAATCCCATCCCAGGCCCTCGATGTTGGCGTAGGAGTTCTGCGAATCCAGAGACAGGATCTCGGTCTGAGGCAGGTCCAGGCGGTCCAGGATGACCCGCTGCAGCTGGCTGTACTGGCCGAACCGGCAGGGCCCCTGGGCGGTGGGCATGAAAAAGGCGCTGGTCTCGGGATCGAAGTCCGGTGTTTTAGTCATCTTGACGATGTCGCCGGTGGTGGCGATAAAGGGAAAGCACTCCTTTCCCGAGGAGAACTTTTTCCCCCAGTAGAGTGTTTCCTCATCCGATTCCGGCAGCACCTCGGCATTGAAGCCGCTGGCCCGGAAGGCCGATCTCATGGCGAAAGCATGGTCGGCCATGCGCGGGATGAAGATCGTCTTTTTTCGGCGAGGTTCGGTTTCAGCTGGCATGGAGTTCCTGTCCCTCCGATATGAGATCTTGATCGCTGAGGCGTTGGCCCCTGACGTTCTCCTCCTCGTCCTCCTTCTCTTTCTCATCCTCCCTGCGGTGCACCGCCGGTGTGCGCTCCAGGCTGTCGAAGAAGGCCTCGCAGCGTGTGATCACCCCGGCGTCGGCGCTGTGTTCATCCACCTCGAGCTGCAGATAGGGTTTGGGGTCCATGCGGTGATGAAGGAAATGGGAGATGAAGGAGTCGGGACCGCACTTGAAGTTGCTGATGAAGATGGCGTGCAGATGGGGGTGCTTCTTGATCAGCTCGGCGGCGGCCAGAATGCGCTGGCCGCTCTTCCAGTACATGCCGGTCAGTTCCGTCATCGCCGGGCTCCGCTCCAGGGTGAGAAAATCCTGGGGGATGGCCAGCACGCCCATGTCGCGCAATTTTCTGGGCAGGCCCAGGTTCAGACCCGGATCGCAGCCGTTATAGGGCCGGCTGAGGATGACCACCGCCCGGGGATCACCGGTCAAGCCCGGAAGGATCTCCTCTCCCCGCCGCCGGCATCGCGCCACGAAGGCGCGCTGCGCCGTCCAGGCCGCGGTCAGCGCCTTTTTGACCTCCGGGGGCGTGGCGCCCAGCTCCTTCCCGAAGCGGATCATCTCCCGCTGCAGGTACTTGGGCTCGTGCTGGAAATGGAAGTACGGCTCCAGGAACCGGACCTGCCGGGGGTCGTGGGGTATGCCCGACCGGGCGATGTAGGGCAGTCCCTGGGACAGGGGGCAGTAGTAGTTCTCCCCTTGATCGGGATGTTCCCGGGGCATGTTGATGATGCTGGGCAGAAAGATCTTCCGGACGCCTTTTTCCATCAGATCGAGCACATGGCCGTGGACCACCTTGACCGGAAAGCAGGTCTCCGCCACCACGTTCTCGACCGAGCGATAGATCAGCCGCGGGTTGGTCGTCTCGGAGAGGACGATCCCGAAACCGAGCTCGTCGAAGAAGGCCGTCCAGAAGGGCAGCAGCTCGTGGAAGTGAAGCACCCGGGGAATGCCGATGACGCGATCCGGATCCAGCCGGGCGGTCTTCTCCTCCATCCCGCGCCGCTCGAACTCCTCCAGCAGGAAGGTCTCCCGCTCCTGGAACAGCTCCGGCAGGTCGGCGCCGCGGTGCTTTGCGGCGTCGTCCTTCTCCCATTTCTCGCAGCGGGCGCCGTAGAACAGGGGCTTCTCCTCTCCGAAGGTGATCTTGCGGATCTCGCATTGGTTGGCGCAGCCCTTGCAGATGAACGAGGTCGAGGTGTGTTCGCGCCGGCTGAGGTCGAAGCCGTGGAAACGGGTGTCCTGGCCGTTATCGTTCTCCATGGCCAGGATGGCGGCACCGATGGCTCCGGTGACATCGTGATGCGGCGGGACGGTGATCTTTTTCCCGGTGACCTTCTCGAAGGCCGCCACCACGCCCTGGTTCCAGGCCGTTCCGCCCTGGAAGAAGATGTTCTCGCCCACCCGCCGGTCCTCGACCACCTTGTTGAGATAATTGTAGACGATCGAGTAGGCCAGGCCGGCCACCAGATCCTCTTTGTCCATGCCCTGCTGCTGATGGGAGACCAGATCGGATTCCATGAACACCGTGCAGCGGTCGCCGAACTTTCCGGGGCTCTTCGAGGATAGGGCCAGATTGCCGAACTCCTCGACGATGTTGATGCCCAGTTTCTCGGCCTGCTCCTCCAGAAAGGATCCCGTTCCGGCGGCGCAGACCTTGTTCATCTCGAAGTCCACCACCGTGCCGTTGTCGATGCTGATGTACTTGGAATCCTGGCCGCCGATCTCGAAGACGGTGTCCACGGTGGGGTCGAGGTCGATGGCGGCGGTGGCCTGGGCGGTGATCTCGTTACGGACCACATCGGCCCCGGCGAACTCCCCGGTCAGATAACGGCCCGAGCCGGTCGTTCCCACTCCCCGGACGGTGACGCTGTCGCCGATCTCCTGGCCGACCTCCAGCAGGCCGCGGCGGACGGCCTCGATAGGGCGTCCGGCCGTGCGCAGGTAGCGCCGGGCCAGAACCCGATGCTGGCGGTCGATGGCCACCACGTTGGTGCTCAGCGAGCCGACGTCGATGCCCAGATAGACATCCACCGGTTTCTCGGCGTCATCCAGCGACACCGGTTTGAAGGCGATGCGCTGCTCGTTCTCCACCTCGTAATCCAATTCCAGAGCGGTCATCTCCTCGGACGGGGCGGCGGTACTGTTCATGTCGGCCTCCAGATCCTGGAGGCCGGCGAATTCTCCGGCCTCGATCTCGCCGTCCATGGCCAGCAGGATGGTTCCCAGAGCGCCCATGTGGGCATGGTGCTGGGGGATGATCAGCTCCCCGGAGCCGAGCCCCAGGATCTCCTCGAAGGCCCGTACCAGACCGGGATTGGCGGCTACCCCGCCCTGAAAGAGAATGGGCGGCGTGAAGGTCTTTCCGCGGCCGATGTTGCTCTTGAAGCTGCGGGCCATAGCAAAGCACAGCCCGGCGGCGATATCGTAATCGGGGGTGCCGATCTGCTGCAGATGGATCATGTCCGATTTGGCGAATACGCTGCAGCGGCCGGCCATGCGCGGAGGGTTCTCCGACTTCAGCGACAGGCGGGCGAACTCCTCGATGGTCATTCCCAGCCGGCTGGCCTGCTGGTCGAGAAAGGAACCGGTGCCGGCGGCGCACATGGTGTTCATGGAGAAGTCCTCCAGGATCGTCACGCCGCGACGGGGATCCCGGCGAACCATGAGCAGTTTGGAGTCCTCGCCGCCGATCTCGATGACGGTGCGGGCCTCCGGCTGATAGCGGCCGACCGCTTTGGTCTGGGCGATGATCTCGTTGACAAAGGTGCCGCCCAGCAGTCTGGCCACCCGCTGGCCGCCGGTTCCGGTGACCGTCAATCCGGTCAGCTGCCGGAGAGCATGCTCACCGCTGATCTTTTTGAGGATATCTCTGACCGTCTCCAGGGGTTGGCCGTGGTGTCGAACATAGCGGTGTTCCACGATCTCTTTTTGACCGTCCAGCAGGACCGTCTTGACGCTGACCGATCCCACATCGATGCCCAGGAAGAGTTTCTTGCCCCGGTCCTGCTTCTTTGTTTTGTTCATGATGTGATGACCCTTCGTGAAGACCACTGTGTCGATCTCATTTCCGGATAAAATGTAAGAGTTTATATTAATATCTCTGGCCTTCGTAGTCAAGCTGTTTTTCTGATAGGATTTCATTACTGCAACCTGAGCTCGTACCATTCAATGTGGATTTTTTTCAAAAACACACCAGATGTTGCGTTTTTTTCTTGACATGAGGCGCCCAGAAGTATAATTTAGATTCGCTCGTTTCGGAAGAGCCCAGCGCCATTCTGCTCGGCAAGAGTGTAACCGTCGGGGGCACTTCTTCCTCGCACCCTACGGACGCTCGCCGTTGAGATATCTCCTCACGATCATTCCAACGAGGAACCATCCGTCCATTATCGGAGTGGACTACCGCGAAAAGTTCGCAGCTGACGTCCGGGGATTTTTCCACGGACGTTCCGTCGGGCCATTGGCGTGGTGTCTCTGGCCGGAGCTTCGGTTTCATCGAAGAGGGCGCGTCCGGAAAAGGGGGATCCCCCGGCACACAGGAATCGGTGTCGCCGATCGAGAATCGGCTCTTACAGAGAGTGAAACGAAGGAATCTGAGTGGTCCTTTTTTTTCGCCAGATCGTCCGGGCCGCCGCCCTGGATGTGAACTTCTATGAAGACCTTGCCGCCAGGGCAACCGCCTCGCCGAGGGCGATTCTCCGGCCGGCCATGCTGGTGGTCCTGCTCTCCGGCCTGGCCGCCGGCCTGGGTATGCGGGCTCATCTGGGGCCGGCCCGCATGGCCTGGTTCGCCCTGATCGAGCTGGGCGGCTGGTTCGCCTGGGCCGTGCTGATGTTCCTGATCGGAACAAAACTGCTCCCCCGACCGGGGATGTCGGCGGATATCGGCGTCTTCCTGGGAACGGTCGGATTTTCCAGCGCGCCGGGATTGTTGCGTATCCTGGGCCTGGTTCCCAAAATCGATGTGGTCTTTTTTTTTGTGGCCCTGGTGTGGATGCTGATGGCCGCCATCGTGGCCGTGAAGGTCGTCTTTCACTATACCGGGATCTGGCAGGCCGTGGCCGTGGTGGTCATCGGCTGGGTCATCGTCCGCATCGCCCAGCGGCTGTTGTTCGCCGTGGTGTGAACGAACACGAACCTGGGATCTATGGGACCAGCCGGACAGGGAGGAGGCCGGTGGAATCGACGGCTGATCACGACCGCCAGCACCGGGCGGGACTGCTCTCTCAGGTGCGGCAGATGATGGATACCGATGAGTCCCGGGATCAGATCCTGCTGTCCGTCTGCCGTCTGTTGAGGAAAGAGATCGATGGCTACGACTGGGTGGGATTTTACCTGGTCGATGCGTCCCGGAAGATGCTGCACCTGGGCCCTTATGACGGCGCCCCCACGCGGCACGTGGAGATCCCCTTCGGTCAGGGAGTCTGCGGCCTGGCGGCCGAAAAGGGACGGGCCCTGATGGTGCCCGACGTCTCCCGGGTGGCCAACTATCTATCCTGCAGTCCCAAGGTTCAATCCGAATTCGTGATGCCCGTGTTCGCCGGGGATCGGATGGCGGCCCAGCTGGATGTCGACTCGCACACCCTGGACGCTTTCGGCGAGCGGGACAAGGAATTTTTAGAAGCGGTGGCCGGACTGGTGGCCGGGCTGTTTTAAAGGGGGTCATTGGTCACAACGGACAAGACGGCAGCGAAGACGAGACAGAAGACGATCGACTGGCTTTTGCAAGGCGATCCCGCCATCCGCTGGCAGACCCTCCGGGACCTGGCCGGCGCCCCGCGTCAGATCTGGGCCCGGGAGCGTCAGCGCGTCTGCCAGCAGGGATGGGGAAAACGGCTGCTGGACCGACAGGACACGGTCGGAACCTGGGCAGGAGGGCTGTATTCTCCCAAGTGGATCTCCACCACCTATACCATGCTCCTGCTGCGCCGGCTGGGCCTGTCCCCGACCCACCCTCGGGCCAGAGCGGCCTGCCGGCTGCTGCTCGAAAAGGGGCTGAAGGAAGATGGCGGGATCTGTTTTTCACCGGCCTGGGAGCACAGTGAGACCTGCGAGACCGGGATGGTTCTGTCGGTGCTGGCCTACTTCCGCTACCCCGATGAGCGGGTGGACCGCCTGGTGGAGCATCTGCTGGTCCAGCAGATGGCCGATGGCGGCTGGAACTGCCAGTCCTATCGGGGCGCCCGGCACAGTTCTTTTCACACCTCGATCTGCGTGCTGGAGGGCCTGCTGGAGTATCAGCGGCTCTATCCCCGAAGGGTTCCCGAGATCGTCGATGCGCAGGCCAGGGGCAGGGAATTCTTCCTCCAGCACGGCCTGTTCCGCTCCTCGACCAGCGGAGCGGTGGTCAAACCGGCCATGACCCGGTTCTCCTTTCCGCCGCGTTGGCATTACGATGTCCTCCGGGGGCTGGATTATTTCCAGGAGGCCGGGGCCGAGCGGGACGAACGGCTGCAGGATGCCATCGGCCTGGTGTACAAAAAGTGCTGCCCCGACGGCCGCTGGCCGCTGCAGAACCGCCACCCGGGAAAGGTCTTTTTCGAGATGGAAAACCCCGGCCGGTCCAGCCGGTGGAATACCCTGCGGGCGCTTAGGGTGTTGAGATGGTGGGAAGGGTTCTGAGATGACCACGCACCATAAAATCATCATCGGCGATGCGCGATCGATGGCGGAGCTGACCGATGAGTCCGTGCACCTGGTGATTACCTCGCCGCCATACTGGCAGCTCAAGGACTATGGGACTGTGAAGCAAGTAGGTTTTCACAGTTCGTATGAAGAGTATATCAACAATTTGAATCTCGTATGGAGCGAATGTTACCGTGTTCTGCACAAAGGGTGCCGGCTGTGCATCAATATCGGTGATCAGTTTGCTCGGGCCGTGTATTACGGCAGGTATAAAGTCATTCCCATCAGGACCGAGATCATCAGGTTCTGCGAATCTCTGGGTATGGACTACATGGGCGCCGTGATCTGGCAGAAGGTGACCACCACGAACACCACCGGCGGCGCGACAATTATGGGATCCTTCCCCTACCCGCGTAACGGGATTCTGAAGATCGACTACGAGTTCATATTGATCTTCAAGAAACTCGGGCCGCAGCCGAAGGTCACAAAGGAAGTCAAGGAGCTCTCCAGGCTGACGACTGAAGAGTGGAATAGGTGCTTTTCAGGTCACTGGAATTTCCCCGGAGAGAAGCAGGACGAGCATCTGGCCATGTTTCCCGAGGAGCTTCCCCGGCGATTGATCCGCATGTATTCGTTCGTCGGGGAAACGGTCCTCGATCCCTTCCTGGGCAGCGGGACGACAGCTCTGGCCGCCAGGAATCTGGGCAGGAGCTCTGTCGGCTACGAGATCAATCCGCAGTTTGTTCCGATCATCGAAAGGAAACTCGGGGTCTCCGGGCAGGACATCTCCGGAAAATCCGGGTATGGGTTCATCAGACGGAAAGCGACCGACATGGATTTTTCCGGCCGTGCTGAATCGCTGCCATACAGGTTTCATGATCCGCATCATTTCAACAGAAAAAGAGATCCCCGGGAGATGACATTCGGATCGAAGATCGGCGAACACAACAAAGGAACGGGGATCCGATTCTCCAAGGAGGCCACAGATGCGCCAAAGATATAACCTGTTCATCCTCTGCCTGGTCCTGCTCATCGCCGTCGCCGGCTGCGGGAATAACGGGCAGCAGGAACCGCAGGAAACATCGACCCGGGAGACCGCCACGCTGAAGATCTACCCTATGGACAGCATGGCCGGCGTCATCTCCCAGACCGATGACCGGGTGGTTTTGGAGATCGATCCACAGATCAGCGCCGACGGCAATGGTTCCCTGCGTATCGATGCCTCCGGTCCGGCCACCGTCCACCTTTACGAGGCCGGTGATCTGGATGTGGAGGACGCCCGCCTGATTTACCGGGCCAAGCTGCGTACCGAGAACGTGACCGGGAAGGTCTACCTGGAGATGTGGTGCCATTTCCCCGAGGCCGGCGAATTTTTCTCCCGTGGCCTGGCCGCGGCCCTGTCCGGCTCCAACAGCTGGGTGACCGTGGAAACGCCCTTTTTTCTGGAGGCCGGCCAGAATCCCGACCAGATCAAGTTGAACCTGGTCTTCGAGGGAACCGGGACGGTCTGGATCGACGATGTCCACCTCATCCGGGGACTTGCGCAGTAGATCGAATCGGCGGACACAGGATCGCACCTCACAGAAGGGATATTCTGCGATGAACACTGCGGATCTCTGGCTCACCAGGATCATCGGCGCCCTGTTGATTTTTACCGGACTGGCCGGCCTGGTCATAGCCATCGCCGGATACGGAAACGACCCGACATCCTATCCCCTGTTCGATATTGCTGCGCCGGTGCTGTTCATCCTGGCCGGCGGCTGGCTATTCCGTCTGGCCGCCCGGGGGCGCCTGATCAGCTGGTCCTTTGGTTTCGGGATCCTGTTTATTTTTCTGGGGCTGGCGGCTTTCGTGCTGACCCTGGATGAGATTCTGGGGGATCTTCCGGCAGGGGGGCCGTTCGGATTCCTGGCCGGCCTGATCCTCCTCGTGATCGGCATTGTTCTGATCCACCGGGCCTCCGCCCCCCGGCGCACATCCGGGCATGAGTAAAGGCGGCGGAACATTCAAGATGGATCACTGAATCTGGAAAAGAGGTCGGGAATGGCAACGAAGGCAGAGATCATGGATATACTGAAAGACCGGCTGGAGGAGAGCCAGCTGAACAAGCTCCTCCGTATCGAGCATCCCGGCGTGCATGAGTTCGTGGCCACCTGGGTGAACCACTGCCGGCCGGAGAAGGTGTTCGTCTGCACCGATGATCCGGAGGATATCGACTACGTTCGCAGGAAGGCTACCAGCTTAGGGGAAGAGATCGCCCTGGCTATGGAGGGTCACACCTGTCACTATGATAACTTTTACGATCAGGCCCGCGACAAGGAGCACACCTGCATCCTGCTGGACCGGGGGCAGGATCTGGGATCGTCCATTCGCACCGCCGATCGGGAGACCAGCCTGGCCGAGATCCGGGAGATCATGAAGGATATCATGCAGGGCAAAGAGCTGTTCGTCCGTTTCTTCTGCCTGGGCCCGACCGATTCGGTCTTCTCCGTGCCGGCCATCCAGCTGACCGATTCGGCCTATGTGGCCCACAGCGAGGATCTCCTCTACCGCTGGGGCTATCAGGAATTTCTTCGTCAGGGCTCCCGGACCAACTTTTTCAAATTCGTCCATTCGGCCGGCCAGCTGGATGAACGCAACACCTCGAGGAATCTGGACCGTCGCCGCATCTATATCGACCTGGTCGATGACATCGTCTATAGCGCCAACACCCAATACGGCGGGAACACCATCGGCCTAAAAAAGCTGGCCATGAGGCTGGCCATCAGCCGGGCCTCCCGGGAGGGCTGGCTCTGTGAGCACATGCTGGTGATGGGCATTCACGGCCCCGGGGGGCGGGTCACCTACCTGACCGGCGCCTTTCCTTCGCTGTGCGGCAAGACCTCGACGGCCATGCTGGACGGGGAAACCATCGTGGGCGATGACATCGCTTATCTCCGGGCCGTCGACGAACAGCTGCGGGCGGTCAATGTGGAAAAGGGCATCTTCGGCATCATCCAGGGGATCAATTCCAAGGATGACCCGCTGCAGTGGAAGGCCCTTCATGAGCCCAACGAGATCATTTTCTCCAATGTCCTGGTCACCCCGGAAGGCCGGACCCACTGGATCGGACGTGACGGCCGGATACCCCCGCAGGGGCAAAACCACTCCGGCGACTGGCATCCGGGTAAAAAGGACCCGGAGGGCAAGGAGATCCCTCCCTCGCATCCCAACGCCCGGTTCACCATCAAGCTGGAGACCCTGGACAACCTTGACCCCCGGATGGACGATCCCGACGGGGTGGAGGTCGGCGGCATCGTTTACGGCGGCCGCGATTCGGACACCTGGGTCCCGGTGGAGGAAGCCTTCAACTGGACGCATGGCATCACCACCAAGGGGGCTTCCCTGGAGTCGGAGACCACCGCCGCCACCCTGGGCAAGGAGGGGGTGCGGGTGTTCAATCCGATGTCCAATCTGGATTTTCTGTCCGTCCCCATCGGACGCTATATTCAGGATAATCTGAATATCGGTGATCGCCTGAAGGATCCGCCGCGGATCTTCTCGGTGAACTACTTTTTGAAAGATACGCAGGGCCGTTTTCTGAACCAGAAAAACGATAAGAAGGTCTGGTATAAGTGGATCGAGCTACGCATCAACAACCAGGCCGAGGCCATCGAGACACCCACCGGCCGGATCCCCATCTATCATGATCTGGCCGATCTGTTCCGCAGGATTCTGGACCAGGATTATTCGCCACAGGACTATGTTCAGCAATTCACTCTGCGGGTCAGGGAGAATCTGGACAAGATCGACCGCATCGAGGAGATCTATCGAACCCGGGTGACCGACGTTCCCGATCTTCTCTTCGACGAACTGGACAAGCAGCGGCAGCGTCTCCTCCAGGCGGCCGACCGGCACGGCGACCTGATCGCTCCGGAACACTTTCTGCGCGGCTGAGCCGCGGCCTACCCGTTCTTCAATCTGAAAGGAACCCGGGAAATTCATCTGCACCTATAAATGTATCACACAGGAGTCAGCCCTATGCCCCCCTCTGCCTCAAAACCCACCAGGACGGCCAGCGCGGCCCCGGAGACCAAGCTGGATCTGACGGACAATGCCCTGACCGTCCTGCGGCGCCGCTATCTGCGGAAGGACCGCAACGGAAAGGTCATCGAGACCCCGGAGGAGATGTTCCGCCGGGTGGCCAGGAACGTGGCCTCGGTCGATGCCGAGTACCGCAGCCGGGAAGAGGTCAGGAAAAGCGAGGAAGAATTCTACCAGCTGATGGCCAGTCTCGATTTTCTGCCCAACTCGCCCACCCTGATGAATGCCGGAACCCGTCTGCAGCAGCTGTCGGCCTGCTTCGTGCTGCCCATCGAGGATTCCATGGAGAGCATCTTCGAGACGGTCAAGAACACCGCTTTGATCCACCAGAGCGGCGGCGGAACGGGATTTTCCTTTTCCCGTATCCGTCCTCGAAACGACGTGGTCCAATCCACCAAGGGCGTGTCCAGCGGACCGATCTCATTCATGAAAGTGTTCGACGCCGCCACCGAGGCCGTGAAACAGGGGGGCACCCGTCGGGGGGCCAATATGGCCGTGTTGCGCGTCGATCATCCGGACATCATGGAGTTTATCCGCTGCAAGAAGGATGAGGGGATCCTGGCAAATTTCAACATCTCGGTGGGGCTGACCGAGGAATTCATGGAGGCCATGAATCGTGAGGAGGAGTATGAGCTGGTCAATCCGCATACCAGGCAGGTGACGGACAAACTGGACGCCAAGGCCGTCTTCAACACTATCGTGGATCTGGCCTGGCGTAACGGTGAGCCCGGGATCCTGTTTCTGGACCGCATCAACCAGTCCAATCCCACCCCCAAGGTGGGAGAGATCGAGAGCACCAATCCCTGCGGCGAGCAGCCCCTGCTGCCCTACGAATCCTGTAATCTGGGCTCGATCAACCTGTCCCGGATGTTTACCAACGGCCAGATCGACTACGACAAACTGGGCCGGGTGGTCCGGTCGGCAGTTCACTTTCTGGACAACGTCATCGACGTCAGCCGTCAGCCCCTCACCCAGATCGAGGACTGCACCAAGGCCAACCGCAAGATCGGCCTGGGCGTGATGGGTTTCGCCGATCTGCTTCTTCAGCTGAATATCCCCTATAACTCCGAAGAGGCCACCCGGACGGCCGAGCAGCTGATGGGATTCATCTCCGCCGAGTCGAAGGACATGTCGGCCCGCCTGGCAGAGGAACGGGGGGTCTTTCCCAATTTCAAGGGCAGCATCTACGATGTGCCCAACGGCCTCAAGCTGCGCAACGCCTCCACCACCACCATCGCTCCCACCGGCACCATCAGTATCCTGGCCGGCTGTTCGTCGGGGATCGAGCCGCTCTTCGCCCTGACCTATTACCGCCGTGTGATGGATGATGACAAGCTGATGGAGACCAATCCTCTTTTCGAGGCGGCCGCCCGCGAAGGGGATTTCTATGACCCCGGTCTGCTGCAGAAGATCGCCGAAAAGGGCACCATTCAGGATCTGAATCAGATCCCCGAGGAGGTTCGCCGGCTCTTCGTCGTGGCCCACGATCTGGAGCCCGAATGGCATATCCGCATGCAGGCGGCCTTCCAGAAGTATACCGACAACGCCGTCTCCAAGACGGTCAATTTCCATCACGAGGCCACCCGCGAGGATGTGGCCAAGGTCTACAAGCTGGCCTATGAGCTGGGCTGCAAGGGGGTCACCATCTATCGGGATCACAGCCGCGAGCAGCAGGTCCTTAATGTGGGCGCCGTCACCGGCACCCCGGGGCGGACCGAGGCACCCCGGCCGCGCACGCCGCGGGCCCGGCCGAACATGCTGCGGGGCATGACCGAGAAGATGGGTACCGGCTGCGGCAGCCTCTATGTCACCGTCAATGAGGACCAGGTGGGATTGTTCGAAGTCTTCGCTCAGCTGGGCAAAGCCGGTGGCTGCGCCGCCTCCCAGACCGAGGCCATCAGCAGGCTGGTCTCGCTGGCGCTGAGAAGCGGCATCGACATTGAAGCCATCCTCAAGCAGCTGCGCGGCATCCGCTGTCCCTCCCCCTCCTGGCAGGATGGCGGGATCATTCTCTCCTGTCCCGATGCCATCAGCCGGGCCATCGAAAAATATCTCAAGGCCGCCGGCCATGAGCAGGGCAGTATCACCTTCACCCCGCAGGGCACTGTGGGCGCCTGCCCGGACTGCGGTGAGACGCTGGAAAACTCCGAGGGCTGTGTGGTCTGCAAACACTGCGGGTATTCGAAGTGCTAGTCTCCTCAGGAGCCGTCTTCATGGATCCGAAACCCGGATGGATCGGTACGGCCAGGGCTGCTATGGTTCTCCTTGTGATCCTGACGGCCTCCGGCTGTGCCCGTCAGCATCAGCCGGTCCCGCCCACGGCCCGGGTTGAGCCGGTGGCCGATACGCTGTTCGGCGACGTTCGGGTGGATGATTATTACTGGCTCAGGGGCCGAACCGACCCCCGGGTCCTGGCCTATCTCGAGGCCGAGAACGCTTACACAGAGGCTGTTATGCGGCCCGCCAAGAAGCTGCAGCAGCGGCTGTTCGAGGAATTCAAGGAACGGCTGGTGGAGGCGGACACCTCGGCGCCCGAGAAAATGGACGAATACTGGTACTATCATCGCTTTGAGGAAGGCATGGGCTATCCGGTCTACTGCCGCCGGCAGGACCGCCCCGATGCCGGCGAGGAGATTCTCCTGGACCCGAACATGCTGGCCGGGGACCACCCCTATTATGATGTCTGGGCCATCAAGCCCAGCCCCGGCCATCAATTGCTGGCCTACTCCGTCGACACCACCGGTGCGGAGATCTATACCATCTACGTCAAGGATCTGGCCAGCGGCCGGCTCCTCGACGAGACCATCGAGGGCACTGCCGGAGATGTGGAATGGGCCGGTGGCGGCGAGACCTTCTATTACAGCACCATGGATGAAACCCTTCGCCCCTACCGGCTGTATCGGCACCGGCTGGGCACGGCTCAGGAGGCCGACCGGCTGTTGCTCGAGGAGCCGGACGAGCGCTATTATCTCGGGCTGTCCAAATCCAGAAGCGGGCACTATATCCAGATCGATCTGGAAAGCAAGGAGACCACTGAGATTCACGTTCTCGATGCCCATCGATCCGATGCCGAGCCCCGGGTCGTGTGGCCGCGGCGCCAGGGCGTCGAATATCAGGTGGCCCACTGGGGGGACTGGTTCTACGTGCTGACCAATGAGGAGGCCGAGAATTTCCGGTTGCTTAAGGTTCCCGCCGATCGTCCGGCCGCCGGATCCCGGCAGGAGGCTGTCGCCCACCGATCCGACGTGACCCTGGAGGGAATGGATGTATTCCAGCATCATCTGGTGGTCTATGAGCGATCTGAGGGCCTCAGGCAGATCCGCGTCCAGGACCTCAGGGATGACCGGGTCCACCGGGTCGAATTTCCCGAGCCGGTCTATACCTTCTGGCCGGAGAGGAATCCCGAGTTTGAAACCTCGCTGCTGCGGTTCAGCTATACCTCGCTGGTGACACCCCGCACGATCTATGATTATCACCTGGATGACCGTACCTGGGAGTTGAAAAAATATTACCAGGTCGGCGGCGGATACGATCCTTCCCGCTATCGGACCGAACGGGTCTGGGCCACCGCCTCGGACAGCGTCGCCATCCCCATCTCTCTGGTCTATGCCGCCGATCTTCCCCCCGAAGTACCACATCCCCTCTATCTTTATGGATACGGCGCCTACGGCAGCTCGCTCGAGCCGCGCTTCTCGATGTACCGCCTCAGCCTTCTGGAGCGCGGATTCATCTATGCCCGAGCCCATGTCCGCGGAGGGGGGGAAATGGGCCGGCGATGGTACCTGGACGGCAAGATGTTGTCCAAGATGAACACCTTTACCGATTTCATCGCCTGTGCCGAAGAGCTCATCGACAGGGGATACACCTCACCTGATCGTCTGGTCATCACCGGAGCCAGCGCCGGAGGTTTGCTGATCGGGGCCGTGCTCAACATGCGCCCCGAACTTTTCGCCACGGCGGTGGCCGAGGTGCCTTTCGTGGATGTGATCAATACCATGCTGGATCCGACCATCCCTCTGACCGTCACCGAATATGAGGAATGGGGCAATCCTGCCGAGGAGAACTTCTATCATTACATGAGACAGTACTCGCCCTACGACAACGTCAGGCCTCTGGACTATCCGCCTCTGCTGATCACCGCCGGGCTGAACGATCCCCGGGTACAGTACTGGGAGCCGGCCAAGTGGACGGCCAGGCTGCGGGCCGTCAAGACCGGCGATGCTCCCCTGCTGCTGAAGACGGACATGGGCTCAGGTCACATGGGTCAAACCAGCCGGTATGATGAGCTTCGCGAGGTGGCCTTCGAGTATGCCTTCATCCTGTCCGTCCTGGAGATCGGCAAATAACCGCCGGCGGCGGTGAGAGGATGGAAGACCGGGCCGCCGAAAAGGTCTTGACAATTCCATTCTGTTATGCTAACATAAAATATTATCGAGTTTCTATCGAACAGGATGGGATCAGAAGTTTGGTTGAACGATATGAGGTGAATATGGGAAGCTCTCTGCTTCGGATATCGCTTCTTGCGGCTCTGATCTGTTTCTTCGCGATCGGCCCGGCGGAAGCAACAACGTGGTATGTCAAGGCGGACGGCAGCGGCGACGTGCCCACCATTCAGTCGGCGGTGTACTATTCCTCCGACTGGGACACCATTCTGGTGGCGTCCGGCCGTTACCGGGGCGAAGGGAACAGGGACATCGATATCCTCGAAAAGACGCTGGTCATTCGATCGGAGAACGGCGCAGACGAGACGATCATCGATTGCCAGAACGAGGGCCGGGGATTTCGATTTGTCAGCGGGGAAGGTCCCGCCACCCGGCTGGAGGATATCACCATCATCAACGGTTACAGCGAGTTCGGAGAAGGCGGCGGCGGCGGCATCTTCTGTTCGGACAGCTCCCCGACCATTCGCAACTGTATCCTGAAGAATAACACGGCCGAAGACCATGGCGGAGGGTTGTGCTGCGCCTATGACGCCGCTCCCAGCATCTCCAACTGTAAATTCATCGCCAACCAGGCCCAGTACGGCGGCGGTCTGTGCTGTCTGAGCGATGCCGCGCCCAATATCGTCGACTGCGTCATTGCCCAAAACAGCGCCCACGGTGGCGGTGGAGTCTACTTGAGTAACTCCGAGGCCTCCCTGTCGCAGTGCCTGGTGCTTGATAACGAAGCCAATCTGGCCGGGGGCGTCGGCTTTACCAGTCTCGGGATTCCCTCCACCCCCGAGATTTCCCGGACCACCATTGCCGGCAACCATGCGGCTCTGTTCGGCGGGGGCATCGACTGTATCAACTCGATGCCGGTGCTGGGCAGCAATCACGCCGATCGCAACAGCATCTATCACAACACCGCCGGCCAGGGCGGGGATATTCTCCGGACCAACACTCCCATCGATGACGCCCAGTATATCTTCTGGGGCCGGGTGGATGATTCTGAGACCGATTCGACGGCCGTCGCCGAAGGGATAATGCTCAATGCGGCTGTTTCCGTGAACTGGTGGCCGATGAGCATACAGCCCAGAACCGTGGTTCAGAAAATCCGTTGTATGTCCGACACGCTCTACTTCCCGGAGTTGACCGTCTCCCTGGACATGATGAGCATCTCGATCTTCGGCGATACCACCCTCGCGGTGACCGCCTGGCCCGATTCGACACCGCCTCAGATCGTGGCCGGCCGGCCGCTGAGAAAATGGTATGACATCGTTCCCGGCTCGGCCCTGGGGGCCTATACAGCGCATCTTTCTCTGAAATACCGGCAATCGGAATTCGATTCCTCCGATATCGGGGATGAATCTTCCCTGTATTGCGCCCGGTTTCGAGAGGGCCGCTGGAACGCGGTGCCCGGAAGCGTTGATGCGGAGAACAACCGGGTCGACTGCACCACCAGCCTGTTCTCCATCTGGGCCATTGGTGGCGACGGTGGCCCGTTGACCGCGGTCGCAGAAGAAGCGCCCGCTGCCGGCCATCCGTCCGCCTTCCGGCTGGACCCGAATTATCCCAATCCCTTCAATGCCTGCACACAGATCTCCTTTCATCTGCCGGTGGATGGACCGGTCACCGTGGAGATCTTCAATCCGACCGGCCAGCTTGTCAGAACGCTGGTCCGTGCAAGGTTGCCTGCCGGCCACCACCTGGTCAGCTGGGACGGCTCGGACCAGGCAGGCCGCCCGGTCGGCTCCGGCCTGTATTTTTGCCGTCTTCAGGCGGGCAATTCTACGGCCGCCCGCAAGATCGTTCTGCTCCGGTAGTCGATGCCGGGCTCAGCCAGTCTCACCCCATCCACGGGAGGAAGTCATGGCGACCTATGTGATCCTCAGCCGTGTTTCCCCGAAGTCCTTCAACGATCCCGATGAATTCCGAAAAGTGGCCCGGAAGGTGGGGGACAAGATCCGCCACGAGTGTCCCAATATCGAGTGGAAGGCCAGCTACGGGCTGTTCGGCCGGTTCGATGTCCTCGATATCGTCGAGGCCCAGGATCCCAAGGATGTGGCCCGGGCCGCCGGCATCATCAGGGCCTACGGTCATGCCTCCACCGAGACCATGCCGGCCGTGGTCTGGAATGATTTCCTGGAATCACTGTAGGTCTTTCGGCTCCGGCCGGAGATCCGAAAAACTAACTTCACCGCTCAGGGGGGCGAGCGTCACCGTTCGCTCCCTTTTTCTTTTCCCCAAGGAGGCCGCCGATGAAACTGTTCACCCTTGCATCGATGATCTTGGCTCTGCTTATCGTTCAGCCGGCCGCCGCCGAGGAGGCCGCCAACCTGGAGCCGATACCGTCCTATTACACGCACACCGATTTTCTGCTGACCACTCCGGGGGCTGCAGGATCGGCCCTGGGCGGCTATATCAATCCGGCCGGCTACGGACTGCTGCCCGGATTCGAGAGCCAATCGTTCTGGTCGGATCGGGGCGCCAAGCTGAAATCTCTCAGCCGCTGGGGTCTGTTTTTGGGTGCGCCCCATGCCGGTTTCGGGCTGGTACATCACCGTCAGCGGATTCCGGACGGGGATAGCCGGATGCGCAAGGTGAGCATCACCGACTACCGCATCGGTCTGGCCGGGGGCCAGGACGCCGTCAGCTTCGGCCTCGGGTACGGCTGGTCAGCCGGCGATCCGGTATCTGCTCCTCGGGATAACCTCTTGCAGATTGGGGTGATGGCCCGGCCCACGGGCCGTCTGTCGATCGGTTTGAGCGGAGATTTCGCCACCGGCAGCGACCGCCGGAGGGGGGTCATCGATCTGGCCCTGCGCCCATTGGGGACGCAGGCGGTGACCCTGTTCGGTGACGGCGAGCTGTATGCCCGGGACCGGCTCTCGGACGCCTCCTGGGGTCTGGGGGCCGCGGTGGAGCTGCTGCCCGGCATCCTTCTGGGGGGGAAGGTCCGGTCGGTCCGGGACGAAGAGTCCTTTTCCCTGGGGCTTGGCTTCAGCTTCGGAGCGACTACCGTCACGGCCGTTCCCCACTATAATAAGGAAGGGAAATACTCGTACAGCATCTACGGGACCCGCAGCGGCTATCATACCGAGAACGTCTTCGACCGATACATGAAAAAGGAGACCCGTTATCTCTCCCTGCCTCTGAAGGGCCGCATCGGGTACCGCAAGTACCGCTATTTCGATGACGACACCCGGACCCTTCAGGGAATTCTCTCTCACCTGGAAGCCGTCATCGAGGATGATCGCGTCGCCGGGGTGGCCGTGAACCTCTCCGGCATGATCGTCTCCCGGGTGCTGGCCTGGGAGATCCGCGAGAAGCTGTCCGAGGTACAGCGCTCCGGCAAGAAGGTGATCATCTTCGCCGAACAGATGAGTATGATCCATTATCATCTGGCCAGCGTGGCCGACCGCATCATCCTGGACCCGGAGGGTTACCTGTATATCCCCGGGATCCGTCTGGGAACCACCTATTATCGTGGAACGATCGCCAAGCTGGGACTTGGGGTGGACGTGCTGCGGTTCTATAAGTACAAGTCGGCCGGAGAGATGTTCTCCCGTGACGATATGTCCGAGGCCGACCGGGAACAGAGACAGGCCCTGGTGGACGATCGCTACGAGGTCATGCGTCGGGAGGTCAGCGTCTCCCGGGGGATCGATCCGGAAACCTTCGACCGCTGGATCGACGAGGAGTTTCTCATCGACGCGCCCGATGCGGTGGCCCGGGGATTGGTCGATACTCTGGGGCGATGGTCCGATGCCAGGGAGATCGTCGAGTCCTTCGCCGGCGGCAGGAAGAAGCTTGTCGGAGTCCAGCTGCTGGCCGCCGAGGAATTCCCCTCCCGAACCTGGGGTACCCGCCCTCGTATCGCCATCGTCTACGGCCTGGGCTACTGTGCCATGGACTGGGGCATCAAGGCCCGCCGGCTGGAGGAGATTTTCCGCCGGCTGGAGAAGGATCATCGCGTCCGGGCGGTCGTCTTCCGGGTCGATTCGCCCGGCGGCAGCGGGATTTCCTCGGAGATGATTTCGGCGGCCGTCAGGCGGTGCGCCGAGAAGAAGCCGGTTATCGTCAGCCAGGGAGGGGTGGCTGCCTCCGGCGGGTATCACATCTCCATGTATGCCGACACCATCGTGGCCGCGCCCACCACCACCACCGGATCGATCGGGGTGCTGGGTGCATGGGTGTGGAACGAAAGCATGGGCCGGGCCCTGGGCATGACCACCGATCGTGTCCAGCGCGGCCGGCACGCCGACATGGACATGGGCATCTGGTTGCCCTTTCTGGGGCTGCAGTTTCCCGACCGGCCGCTGAACGATGAGGAGCGGGCCCGCTTCGAGAAGATCATCCGCGACTCCTATGATCGCTTCGTGGCCGGCGCGGCCGAGGGGCGAGGGATGGACCCAGAGTCGGTCCATGAGGTAGCCCAGGGTCGGGTGTGGAGCGGTCTGGACGGACAGAAGATCGGTCTGGTGGACGAGATCGGCGGCCTGGAGACGGCCTTCCGGATCGCCCGGGAGGCGGCCGGAATCGGGCCCCAGCAGGAGATCGAGATCGTCGAGCTGCCCGAGAAAGGGCTGTTCAAGATCGACTTCGGCGGACCCGGACTGCTCGCCGAGAGGCTCGAACGGGAGCCGGTCTGGCAGTATCTGCGGCTCTTCTCCGAGCATCCCGGCCAGCCCCTGCCGGTATTGCCGATGGGGCTGTACGATGATGAATAAAGCCGTCTCAGCTGCCGCCGTCGTGCCGAACAAAACCCTTGACAATCTTCCGCCCAACTCTTAAATTTATGAATCCGGTGGCGGTGTAGCTCAGTTGGTCAGAGCAGCGGAATCATAATCCGCGTGTCCGGGGTTCGAATCCCTGCACCGCTACCAACTTTTTTCGGCCTTGTGAGCCTCACGGCAGCAGGGCTTTTTTTGCCCACTTGACATCGACCCCCAATCTTTGCCAGGAGATCCCGACAATGGCCAACCTGGAGCATATCCTCAGACCTCCGGAGCGCGACCTTCCCCCATACCCGTCCAAGTTCATTTTCCTGGCCACCGGCGAGAAGATGGTTGTCCGCCAGGCCGCCCGTGAGGAGGTCCCGGCGCTTCTGGAGGCCATCGATCCGCTGCGCACCGTGGCCCGCGATTTTTACGACATCGTGGCCGCCCGCACCTTCGCCGAACTGCTCGGCTGGCAGCGTTACCGGGTCAAGGACGAATATTGCCTGGTGGGCCTGATCGACGGCCTGCTGGTGGGTCTGGTCAACGGCCGCACGCTCAGCCCCAAGGTGGGCATCAGCTATCATACTCTGGCCCTGCGGCGGGGTGTCCGGGTGGGAGCCCATCTGTTCGCCGCCAAGATGGAGTACCACATCGAATTCCTCAAGCAGCAGTATGTCTATATCACCGCCGAGAGCCCCATCGGATTTCGTCGCTGGATGCTGGAGTACGACCTCATCCAGCGGTCCGACATACCTCATGAGCTGGGCGGAGTGGATGTCTGGACCCTGACCCCCCAGCTGTATCATACATCCAAAGAACGGCTGGTGGTGGGTGAGCGGCCGGTGCCCGAGGAGTTGATCAAAACGGCAGAGACGATTCAGGTGCCTACCGAGGACCAGCTGGTCAAGCAGGTCACCGGCAAGGCCAGGGAGGGCAGCTCATGAGAGACGTTACCATCATCGGCTGCGGCATGACCCGGTTCGGTCGCCGTGAGGAGGGTCTCCTGGATCTGCTGACCGAGGCCTCGCTGGCCGCCCTGGATGACGCCGATCTGGCCAAAGGACCGGTGGACGCCGTTTATGTAGCCAACATGGGAGCCGGCATCCTCAACCACCAGACCGGCGTGGCCAGTGCCCTGACCGATCGCCTCAATCTGCTGCCGGCCCCGGCCGAGAGCATCGAGAACGGTCCCGCCTCGGGCGCATCGGCTATAAAGAATGCCTTTCTGGCTATCGCCTCCGGACTGTACGATGTCGTCCTGGTGGCCGGGGGGGAGAAGATGCGGGCCGTCACCGGCTGGGAGGCCACCGATTTTGTGGCCAGCATGAGCCACCCCGAGGGGGAGTACATCTATGGGGTCACCCTGCCGGCCCTGGCCGGGATGTTCGCCCGGCTGCACATGGCCAAATACGGGGTCACCTCCGAGCACCTGGCCATGGTGGCTCTGAAAAACCATGAGCACGGCGCTCTGAATCCCTATGCCCATATCCAGCAGGCCGTCTCCATGGAGGGCATCCTGCACCGCCCCGAGGCGGTGGTCAACAATCCGCCCATTGCCGAGCCGCTGCGGATGTTCGACTGCTGTCCGGTCAGTGACGGGGCCGCGGCCGTCCTGCTGTGCGCCGCCGAGAAAACCGGACACTTTCCCCAGCCGGCGGTCAGGGTCGCCGGATTCGGCCAGGCCACCGATACCCATGCCGTGCACCAGCGCGAGGATCCCTTAGACCTCAAGGCGGTCCGGCTGGCCTCCCAGGCCGCCTTCAGGATGGCCGGCCTGAAGCCCGCTGACATCCAGGTGGCCGAACTGCACGATGCCTTCACTATCCTGGAGATCGTCGAGAGCGAACAGGCCGGATTCTTCCCGGTGGGCCAAGGGCATAAGGCCCTGGAGAAGGAACAGACCAGGCTGAATGGTCAGTTGCCCATCAATCCCTCCGGCGGGCTCAAAGCCCGGGGGCATCCGGTGGGGGCTACCGGGGTGGCCCAGGCTGTGGAGCTGGTCTGGCAGCTGCGCGGGCAGGCCGGGGAACGGCAGGTGGACGGGGCTGCCAACGGCTTCAGCTGCAACTTCGGCGGGTTCGGCAATAATGTGCTGGCCTTCGTCCTCTCGAGGGAGTGATCCATGGAATCGAAGTTTGGATATCAATGCGCCGAATGCAGCCGGGTCTTTCATCCGGCCCGGGCGGTCTGCCTGAGCTGCGGCAGCCGACAATTCTCCGAGATCCCGCTGGAGGAGGAGGGCGTTCTGGTGACATTCACCCGGCTGCACGCCCTGCCGATGGACTTCCACACCCGCACCCTGATGCTGGGCATCGTCGAGTTCCCCAACGGGGTCCGGGCTCTGGGGCAACTGGGTTCCGAGCAGGTCGAGATGGGCATGAAGATGCGACCCCGCTGGGAGGTCGTCCGGACGCTGGAGGGCGTCCAGATTTACGGATTGAGGTTCTATCCGGCAGCGGAGTGAGCATCGCTGCCTTCCTGCCGGATTGAATTTCTGCCCGGTGGAGGTTTAAACGTTTCCGGCGTTTCGACGGTCCAACAGGAAGCAGGCCCGCAGAGTGTTCGAAACGCCCTCAGTGTCCTCTCCCGGGAGGAGGAATCCCATGATCAGACGAATTGGATTACTGGCTGCGCTGGCAGCACTCCTGCTCATTCCCTCGGCCGCCCGGGCCGGTTTCGGCGTCGGCGGCAACCTGCTGCTGTCGCTGCCGCAGGAGGACTTCGCCAACGTCTCCGAGTCCGGCGGCGGCTTGGGCATCAAACTGCTCTTCTCCCCGCCGATGGTCCCGGCCATCGCCGTGCGGGCCGATGTCGGCTTTGTGGTCTACGGCTCAGAGAATTACCGGGATCAGGTGGCCGGCATCCCGGTGGATGTCACCGTGCGCAATCAGTCGGTTCAGTTCACCGTCGGGCCGCAGTTTCAATCACCTGCGGGGCCGATCCGGGTTTATGCCGCGCCGATGGCCGGCGTCTATAACTACAGCACCCGCCTGGAGCTGGAGGGGACCGACATCGGCGAGACGCAGAACAGCACCACCAAATTCGGCTGGAACCTGAACGGCGGCATGCTCGTCCGGGTGTATCAGAGTCCCATCCAGAAGTTCAAGCTGGATATAAACATAGAGGGAAAATACCACACCATCAAGGAGGCCATCGAGACCGAGATCGACGGGATCACGACGACCTCCGATGCCAACGACATCTCCCTCCATCTGGGCGTATTATTTCATTTTTGAAGACCCTCCCTGGGATGGTCCTGAGAAGCCCGGAGGCCCCTGCGGATCCGGGTTTTTTCATTGTCCAAATACACCTTGACATCTCCGGCCGGGCGGTCTACATTGACTGGATAGATCGGCGAGTGCTTCTCTTCAGGGAGGTCAGACGGTGGTCACCGGCGTGGGGCTCTTTTCCGGCGGGCTGGACAGCATTCTAGCCGTCAAAGTGTTGCAGGATCAGAACATCAATATCATCGCGGTGACTTTCGTCACGCCTTTTTTCGATGCCCAAAAGGCCTTGCAGGCGGCCGAAGGGCTGGGCGTCGACCATCGTGTGGTGGACATCACCGGCGAACATATGAAGGTGGTCCGCCATCCCAAACACGGCCACGGCCGCAACATGAATCCCTGTATCGATTGCCACGCCCTGATGTTCCGTCAGGCCGGCCGGCTCATGGAGACCGAAGGGGCCGATTTCCTCTTCTCCGGGGAGGTTCTGGGAGAGCGGCCCATGTCGCAGAACAGGGGCTCGCTCATCCGGGTGGCCCGCGAGTCCGGGTACGAGGATCTCATCCTGCGCCCCCTCTCGGCCGTATTGCTGCCCATGACCCGTCCGGAGCGGGAGGATCAGGTCGACCGGTCCCGGCTGCTCAATCTCAGCGGACGGGGGCGGAAGCGCCAGATGGAACTGGCCGAGCACTACGCCATCACCGAGTATCCGGCCCCGGCCGGGGGCTGCCTGCTGACCGATCCGATCTTCTCCCGGCGCCTCCGGGATCTGCTGGAGCACCAGGATCCTGTCTCCCGCGAGGACCTGGAGCTGCTCAAGTTCGGCCGCCACCTGCGTCTCGATCCGCGCTTCAAGCTGATCGTGGGCCGCGATCAGGAGGATAACCGGCAGATCCGGGCCCTGCAGACCAGTGGGCATGTCCTCCTGGATGTCCGGGAACACCCCAGCCCCCTGGGTCTTCTTGCGGCCGAGGCGCCTCCGGATCTGGTTCGGCTATCCGCCTCGGTAGTGCTGCGTTACAGCGACGCCCCCGGGGACCAGGACTGGACCGTGGAGGTCTTCGACGGCCGCCAAAGCCGGGATGTCCAGGCCCGAGCCTGCCCGCCCGAGCTCACCGAAAAGATGATGATCTAGATCATGAAGGCTCCCGACGATATTCACCATCAGGTGCTCCGGACGATCCGTACCTACGGCATGATCAGCCGCGGCGATCGCGTGGTGGTGGCCGTCTCCGGCGGTCCCGATTCGGTGGCCCTGATGTCCCTGCTGGTCGAGCTGCGCCGCCGGCTGGGTATACGCCTCCACGCGGCCCACCTGGACCATGGTCTGCGGGGAGACGATTCCCGGGCCGACGCCCGCTATACCCGCCGCCTGGTCCGCCGTCTGGGCCTGGAGGTGACGGTGGAGAGGGTCCGGATCCCGCCGCATCCGGACGGCGGCCTGGAGGAGGCCGCCCGAAAGGTGCGCTACGATTTTCTGGAGCGGGTGGCGACCGAGCAGCAGGCCCGGCGTATTGCCACCGGGCATACCGCCGATGACCAGGCCGAGACGGTCCTCATGCGCCTCATCCGGGGGGCCGGTTCCGAAGGGCTGGCCGGCATTCCTCCGGTCCGGTCGAGAATCATTCGGCCGCTCATCGAGGTGCGCCGAAAGCAGATCGAACGCTATCTCCGGCGCAGGCGGCTGCGGCCCCGCCAGGATAAGACCAATCTCCATCTCGACCGGCTGCGCAACCGGGTACGCTGGAAACTGATCCCCCTGCTGGAGGATCAGTATCAGCCCGGCATCGTCGAGATCCTCAACCGCATCGGCCGGCTGGAGAGCGAGGAGAGGGACTATTTTCGGAATCGGGCCGAAAAGGAGTTGTCAGCCCGCTCCCGGGAGCTCTCCAAAGGGAAAATTATGCTTGATTTAAGTGGTTTTGAGAATTATTTTAAGATCGGCGAAAAGTACCTGTTCCGTGAGCTGATAGGCCGTCTGAAGGGCGATCTGAAGGGCATCGAGAGCCTCCATCTGGAGCAATTGACCGAGCTGGCCGGGAAAGGTTCACCGGGCTCCCGGCTGACCCTGCCCGGGGGCATCATGGTGGAGCGAGCCCGGAACGGACTCATCTTCGTCCGGGGAACCGCGACGCCCTTTTGCCAGGAGGTGACCCTTCCCGGTCGATCGCGCCTGAGGGGACCGGGCCTGGTTCTCCGTTCCCGGTTGATCGAGAAAGGTCCTCGTTTTCGGCTGCCCGCCGGACAGAATGCCTGCCGGGCCTTTTTCGACTGGTCCCGGCTGCGGGGGCCGTTCGTCCTGCGCAGCCGCCGTCCCGGTGACCGGTTCCATCCGCTGGGCAGCAAAGGCAGCTGTAAGCTCTCGGATTTTTTTATCGACCGGAAGATCCCCCGCGCGCTGCGGGATGATGTGCCCCTTCTGGCCGGCCGGGACGGCATCATCTGGGTGGTGGGCGGCGAGATCGGCGAACACTTCAAGGTGTCGGAGAGCACCGTCACGGTGCTCTCGGCCCGATGTACCCGGAGCGATGAATGGTGACTTCCAAGGTGAAAATTCTCATATCGGAACAGCAGATCCAGAACCGGATCCAGTCCCTGGGCGACGAGATCTCCAGGGATTACCAGGATAAGGAGCCCATCCTGGTCAGCATCCTGCGGGGCAGTTTTCTGTTCCTGGCCGATCTCACCAGGGCCCTGACCGTTCCTCACGAGATCGATTTCATGGCCGTGTCCAGCTACGGCAACGCCCAGGAGTCCACCGGCGTGGTCCGTCTGCTGCAGGACCTCAGTTCCGATGTCTCCGGGCGGCATGTCCTGGTGGTGGAGGACATTGTCGACACCGGCCTGACCTGGGAGTATATCCGGGCCAATCTGCTGACCCGCCGGCCGGCCTCGCTGAAGATCGTCACCCTGCTGAACAAGGAGGAGCGCCGCCGGGTCGAGGTGCCGGTGGATTACGCCGGATTCGTGATTGATGACGCCTTCGTCGTCGGATATGGCTTGGACTATCAGCAGAAATTGAGAAACTTACCTTATATAGGAGTGTTACAAGAGTGAAGCGGCTGCAGCGAAACCCGTCAGATACAACCCTCCTGAGGCACCGGAAGGACCGCAATGACGGCGGTCGGCGACCCCCGTCGCCGAATCGCGGGGGGCAGAAGCCTCCCGGAGGACCGCCCGAGGTCTCCGGCTGGAGGAGGGCTTCCCGCTCCCTGCTGTTCTGGGTCTTTCTGGTGCTTCTGTCCATCTCCATCTTTCAGTTCTTCAACCGCTCCCGGCAGGAGGAGGTGGTTATCACCTATACCGAGTTCCGGCAGCAGCTGGAGGAGGGCAACGTCAACGAGGTGATCATCATCGAGAAGGACATCCGCGGGGAGCTGAAGACCGCCGCCTCGAAGCTGGAGGATGGCGATCTTAAAGAGTACGATAAGTTCATCGTCCATATTCCGTTCGAGATGCCCGAGCTGATCGCCGAGCTGGAGGCTCAGGGCGTGATGATCGAGGCCCAGCCGAAACAGGTCAACTGGTTCAGCTTTCTGCTCTCCATCCTGCCCTGGGTGCTGCTGTTCGGCATCTGGCTGATCATCTTTCGCCAGATGCAGGCCGGCGGATCCAAAGGGATCTTCTCCTTCGGCAAGTCCAAGGCCCGGTTGCTGACCCAGGACAGGCCCAAGGTGACCTTCGCCGATGTGGCCGGCGCCGACGAGGCCAAGCAGGAGCTTCAGGAGATCATCGAGTTTCTCAAGGATCCCGGACGGTTCCAGAAGCTGGGCGGCCGGATCCCCAAGGGAGCTCTTCTGCTGGGAGCCCCGGGAACCGGGAAAACGCTGCTGGCCCGGGCGGTGGCCGGTGAGGCCGGGGTGCCCTTCTTCAGCATGAGCGGCTCCGATTTCGTGGAGATGTTCGTCGGCGTGGGCGCCTCGCGGGTGCGCGATCTGTTCGAGCAGGGCAAGCGCAGCGCGCCCTGCATCATTTTCATCGACGAGATCGATGCCGTCGGGCGGCACCGCGGAGCCGGCCTGGGCGGCGGACACGATGAACGGGAGCAGACCCTCAATCAGCTGCTGGTGGAGATGGATGGTTTCGAGTCCAATGAGGGAGTGATCCTGCTGGCGGCCACCAACCGTCCGGACGTCCTCGATCCGGCTCTGCTGCGTCCCGGCCGTTTCGACCGCCAGATCGTGGTCGACAGCCCCGATGTGCAGGGGCGTAAGGGCATTCTCAAGGTCCACACCCGGCGCATCCCGCTGGGGGAGAACGTCGATCTGAGCCTCCTGGCCCGGGGGACCCCCGGGCTATCCGGGGCCGATCTGGCCAACCTGGTTAACGAGGCGGCCCTGCTGGCGGCCCGGAAGAACCACACCAAGGTGCTTATGGCCGACTTCGAGGAAGCCAAGGACCGGGTGATGATGGGCATGGAGCGGCGCAGCTTGATCCTCACCGATGAGGAGAAGAAGAGCACCGCCTATCATGAGGCCGGCCATGCCCTGGTGGCCAAGCTGATCCCCGGGTCCGAGCCGGTTCACAAGGTGACCATCGTGCCCCGGGGGCGCAGTCTGGGCACCACCCATCTTCTTCCCAAGGATGAGAAGCACAGCTGGTCCAGGGAATATCTGGAGAATCTCATCGCCGTCAAGCTGGGCGGCCGGGCCGCCGAGAAGATCGTTTTCCAGCACTTCACCACCGGCGCCGGCGGGGACATCGAGGACGCCACCCGCTGGGCCCGAAGCATGGTCTGTGAGTGGGGCATGAGCGACCGTCTGGGCCCGGTCACCTTCGGCAAGAAGGAGGAGGAGATCTTCCTCGGCCGGGAGATCTCCCAGCATCGCGATTACAGTGAGGAAACGGCCATCCTCATCGATGAGGAGGTCAAGCGTATCGTCGAGGCCCAGGAGCAACGGGCCGAGGGGCTGCTCAGGGGCAACGTGGACAAGCTGCATCGTCTGGCCAAGGCCCTGCTGGACAGGGAGGTCCTGGACAGCGTGGAGATCGACGAGATCCTCCAGATGAAAGTAAACCGTTCCCGCCGGCCGCGGCGCCGGCCGTCCCGGCGGCCCCGCGGAAGATCCGGCCACGGCGACCGGGACACGTCGCCGCGCACGGACAGGACCGCTTCTCAGGAAGGAACACAGCGGACATGGACAAAGCCCGGATCGAAGAAGCCGTCCGGCAGCTCTTAGAGGCCGTTGGCGAGGATCCCCGCCGGGAAGGTCTGCGGAGGACTCCGCGCAGGGTGGCCGACATGTACGAGGAGATCTTCTCCGGCATTGCGGCCGATCCCCGGGAAGAGCTGCGGGTCTTTTCGACGCCCAACCAGGATGAGATGATCCTGGTGCGGGACATCCCCTTTTATTCCATGTGCGAGCATCACCTGCTGCCCTTCTTCGGCTCCGCTCACGTGGCCTACATTCCCGATCACGACCGGGTGACCGGGTTCAGTCATCTGGTCAGGGTGGTCGATGTCATGTCCCGCCGGCCGCAGCTCCAGGAGCGGCTGACCACCGAGATCGCCGACATCATCATGGAGATCCTGGCGCCCAAGGGGGTCCTCGTTGTGGTCGAGGCCGAGCACCTGTGCATGACCATGCGGGGCGTCAAGAAGCTGGGCTCGGTGACCACCACCTCGGCCATGCGGGGAGTGATGCGTAAGGAGGCCACCCGGGCCGAGGCCTTTGCGCTGATCAAGGGGCACAAGTGAGCATCGATCCCATCGTCCGTTTCGTCGATCTGAAGGATCGTTCCCAGGCCAACGCCGAGTTCAAGCATGTCGGCGCCGATCCCCGATCCTGGGAGATCATGGCCCCGAAGGCGCACTTCCGGGTGATCAGGATCTCCGCCGTGCCCTTCCCGGCAGCCACCATTCTCAAGCAGGAGATGCTCTCCCTGGGTGGTGAGGCGGCCGTGGCCCGGGGCGTTCTGACCGCCAGGACGAAACGGTCGGCCGTGCTGCTGATGGGCACACTGGCCCAGCTGCGGACTCTGCCCGGCAAAATCGCCGAGCAGCCCTTCGGCCTGGCCGATCTGGCCGGGAAGCTCGGCCGGCTGCTCGATCAAGCCGAGGCGCCCAGGCCGCAGCCGTGGCGATGCCGGGAACTGAAGCTGGACGTTCATGTGCGGCCGCAGGTCATGGGCGTGCTCAACGTCACCCCCGATTCCTTCTCCGACGGCGGCCGGTACGACACGCTGGAAAAAGCCCTCGATCGAGCCCGGCAGATGGCCGCCGAGGGAGCCGATATCATCGATGTGGGCGGCGAGTCCACCCGTCCCGGGTCCCGGCCGGTGGAGCTGAAGGAGGAGCTGCGCCGGGTCATCCCGGTGATCGAGCGGCTGTGCGACGAGCTCGACACGCCGGTCTCCATCGACACCTATAAATCCGAGGTAGCCCGCCGGGCGCTCAAGGCCGGAGCCCGCATCGTCAACGATATCAGCGCACTGAGGTTCGACCCCAACATGCCCGCTCTGATCGCCCGCACCGGAGCCGGCCTGGTCCTGATGCACATGAAAGGCACGCCCCGCAGCATGCAGCGCAAGCCCCGATATGATGACACCATCTCCGAGATATACCGTTTTCTGACCGCACAGGTTCATCTGGCGGTCGAGGCCGGCATCGATCGGGACCAGCTGGCAGTTGATCCGGGTATCGGATTCGGCAAGAGGGTAGAGGATAATCTTCTGCTCATCAATCGTTTGAATGAGTTTCTCGGGCTCGGGCTGCCTATTCTGGTGGGTGTTTCCCGTAAGTCCTTTGTCGGCCAGGTGCTGGATGTGCCGGTCGACGACCGCCTGGAGGGCACCGCCGCTGCCCTGTCCCTGGCTGTGGACAGGGGCGCCGGTGTCCTCCGCGTCCATGATGTCCGCCAGATGGTTCGGGTCGTCCGTATGACCCGGGCCATCTCCGAGATGACCGCCACACCGGAGGCATCGTGAATCTGTTTCGAATCGCCTTCGTCAATGTGGGCCTCTCCGATCTGATCGACATCGCCGCCGTGGCCTTCATCTTTTATAAGCTGCTCATGCTCATGAGGGGCACCCGGGCGGTACAGATGCTCACCGGCCTGTTCCTGCTCTTTCTGGCCTCCTTTGCCGCCTTCTGGCTGCAGCTGGATGCCCTCCGCTGGCTGATCTCCAACGTGGCACCGGTCGGCGTCATCGCCATCGTGGTGGTCTTTCAGCCCGAGCTCCGGCGGGCCCTGGCCAAACTCGGGCAGAGTCCTTTGCTGCGCGGTTTTCTGCGCGAGGAGGAGCTCAACACTGTCGATGAGGTGGTCTCGGCCGCCCAGAAACTGGCCCAGATGAAACTGGGCGGTCTGATCGTGCTGGAACGTGTGGTCGGCCTGAAGAGTTACGTGGAGACCGGAAAACTGATCAACGCCACCGTCTCCTCCGATCTGATCACGACCATCTTCACCGCTCCCTCGCCGCTTCATGACGGCGCCATCATCATCCGCAGGTCCCTTCTGGTGGCGGCCCGCTGCGCGCTGCCCCTGACCCAGAATCCCCGATACCGGCGGGTGCTGGGCATGCGCCACCAGGCCGCCGTGGGCATCACCGAGGAGACCGATGCCGTGGTGGTGGTCGTCTCCGAGGAGACCGGCGTCATCTCCCTGGCTCATGGCGGTCGGCTGCTGCGCAAGCTGGATGCCAGGACGCTGCGGGAAACCCTCGTCGATCTGGTCGGTGAGGGCAAGACCGAGAAGGCCGCCTGATGTTCATCGATCAGGCTCATATCACGGTTCGTGGCGGTCGGGGCGGCAACGGCTGCGTCAGCTTCCGGCGGGAAAAATTCGTTCCCCGCGGCGGCCCCGACGGCGGCGACGGCGGGGACGGCGGCAGCGTGGTGCTGGTGGCCGATGAGAATATCAACACGCTGCTGTTCTTCCGGCGGCGCCGAAAATTCGAAGCTCCCCGGGGCGCTCACGGTCAGGGCAGCAACAAACACGGCCGCTCGGGGGGCCATACGCGCATTCCCGTTCCGGTGGGAACCATCGTCAGGGAGCGCACCTCGAGACGCCAGATGGCCGATCTGGTCAGGCCCGGTCAGGAGATCGTGGTGGCTCGCGGGGGCAGAGGCGGACGCGGCAACGCCCGTTTCGCCAGCGCCACCCATCAGGCCCCCCGGGAGGCCGAGGAGGGCCGCCCGGGCGAGGAACGGGAGCTGGAGCTGGAGCTGAAGCTGCTGGCCGACGTCGGCCTGGTGGGGCTGCCCAACAGCGGGAAATCGACCCTCCTATCGCGGCTGTCGGCGGCCCGGCCCAAGATCGCCGACTATCCCTTCACCACCCTGGAGCCGCACCTCGGGGTCGTCCCCGTGGGAGAGTACCGGCAGGTCCTGATGGCCGATATCCCCGGCCTGATCTCCGGCGCTCATCGGGGGAAAGGCCTGGGCATTCAATTCCTCAGGCATATCGAGCGGACCGGAATGCTGCTTTTTCTCCTGGATGTGACCGCCAGCGATCCGGCCGAAGATCTCCGGATTCTGCGCCGGGAGCTGTCCAGGTTCAGCCCGGCGCTGCTGGATAAGCCTTCGCTGTTATGCCTGAACAAGATCGATCTCTGGCCCGATGACCGCCCGTTGCCGGTCCTGACGGGAGAGAAAGGGGACATCTGCCACGCCATCTCGGCCCTGACCGGTCGAGGCCTGGAGAAGCTGAAGCACCTCATCGCCCGGCACATGGAAACCATCTCCACGGCGGACGAACGTTCCTGATGAGGGAGACACCCGCCATGCCTCAGAGTCTGGACAACGGCTTTCGCCTCACCCTGGATTCCGGAAAGGGTCAACAGGCGGCACCCAGAGGGAGAACGAACACCGATCAGATCGCCCGGTTGATCGATCTGATCGGCAACGAGCAGTTCTCCATTCGCGTGGCCGCCACCAAGGAGCTCATCGCCATGGGCCCCCCGGCGATCCCGGCTCTGCTGGACGTTCTTCAGCAGGGTCTGTGGTTCACCCGGGAATGCGCCGCCAGGGCGCTGGGCCGGATCGGCGGCGATGAGGTCATCAGGCCGTTGCTGGAGCGACTCCAGGATGAGAATGTGGGCGTCAGGCGGTCGGCCCTGGAAGCCCTTTCGATGATGGTGGACAGGGATGGTCCGGAACAGGTGGGGGAGACTATCGCCGGACTCGATCCCGGCCGCGCGATCGGCTTTCTGGAGGCCATTCGAAGGGCCAGCCCTCTGACGGGGCGGCGTCTGGAGGAATATCTGGGCGACCATCACGGCGCCCTGCAGAAAAAGGACACACGGGCAGAACCGGAGGCCCGCCGCCGGCCCGGCGAACAGAACACCGCTGCGGCGTCCGGGGACGGCGGATTCCGGTCTCTGTGGGAAAAGATGTGCCGGTATCTCCGGTCGAGGAGCTGACGTCGTCGATGCATCGTGATCTTGATTCCTGGCAGCGCCTTGGCATGGCGGCAGGGATCGGTCCGGTTCTTTTTCGTCAACTGGTAACGCATTTCGAGACCCCGGGACGGGTACTGCGGGCTTCTTGCGATGAGCTTCGCAGCCTGCCCGGGATCGACGCCAGGAGAGCCGAGGCCATCCATCGAGCCGCACGAACGCCCCTGGCGAACCGCTGGCGGGCTCGTCTGAAGACACTGGGAGCCGAGGTCCGGACCTATCAGGATCCGGAGTATCCCCGAAGGCTCCTGTCGATCTATGATTATCCGCCCCTTTTGTACCTGCGCGGCGCGGTACGGCCGGTCGATGAGCTGGCCATGGCCGTGGTCGGAAGCCGGCGGGCCAGCCCCTATGGACGGCGGGTGACCCGCCTCCTGGTGGCCGGCCTGGTCCGCCGGGGCGTCATCGTGGTCAGCGGTCTGGCCCGGGGGATCGATACCGAGGCCCATCGCACCGCCCTGGAATGCGGCGGGCGGACCATCGCCGTGCTGGGCTCCGGAATCGATGTCATCTATCCCCGGGAAAACCGGGCGCTGGCCGACCGGATCGCCGGGCGCGGCGCGGTCGTTTCCGAATTCGCGCCGGGGACCACCCCCGAGCCGGGGTTCTTCCCCCGCAGAAACCGGATCATCAGCGGATTGAGTCTCGGCGTGGTGATCGTCGAGGCCCGCCGGCGCAGCGGCGCCCTGATCACCGCCCGCTATGCCGCCGATCAGGGCCGGGAGGTCTATGCCGTTCCGGGACCCATCGATCATCCGGGCAGCCAGGGGCCGCATGGTCTGATCCAGGATGGTGCCAAGCTGGTCACCGGCGTTGAAGATATCTTCGAGGAGATACCCCAGCTGCGTCAGGCCGCCGGGAAGCCCGGAGAGAGATCCGGCGGTCATCCGGAGGTGATCCTGACGGCTCCGGAACGCCAGTTGTTCGAGGCCCTCACCGATGATCCCACGGCCGTGGATGAGCTCATCGGCCGTCTTGGCTGGGAGCCGTCCAGGCTGCTGGCGGTTCTGTTCTCATTGGAAGTCAAAGGTCTGGCCCGGCAGCTGGCCGGAAAGCGGTTTCTACGGATCGATCATGACCACGTCCCGGAGTCGACCGGATGATGCAGAAAGAGCTTACCGTTCAGAATAGACTGGGACTGCATGCCCGCCCGGCCTCCCTGGTGGTCAGCGAGGCCAGCAAGTTCCGCAGCGAGATCCACCTCAGCAGGGATGCTGTCGAGATTAACGCCAAGAGCATCATGGGCGTGATGATGCTGGCCGCCGAGAAGGGCAGCCGCATCCTGGTGACCGCCAGCGGGGAGGATGAGCAGCAGGCCATCGAGGCCATCGAGGCGCTGTTTGCCTCCAAATTCGACGAGGACTAAGCGGACGGAAACGATCTCATGGTCAAGAAGGAAAAGAAAAAAACGGTTGTCTTGAAAGGCATTCCCGCCTCGCCGGGCATCGCCATCGGGCTGGCCTTTTTGCTGCACCGAGACGATCTGCAGGTGGAGCAGGAGCGGATCGCCGACGATGCCGTCGAGGAAGAAGTGGACAAGTTCACCCGGGCCGTCGAGCAGACCAAGGATGAGCTGCGCAACATCCGGCGCCGGGTGGCCAAAAACCTGGGAGAGGAACGGGCCCGGATCTTTGATGTCCAGCTGCTCATGCTCGACGACGTGATGGCCTTCGACGAGACGGTCGAGGCTATCCGGTCAAGGAAGATCAATGCCGAGTTTCTCTTCTGGGAAAATCTGGAGAAGGCCATCACGGCCATGGAGTCCTCCGATCAGGCCTATTTTCGCGAACGGGCCGCCGACATCCGCGATCTGGGCCGCCGCGTGCTCCACAACCTGCTGGGCATCAAGCATCTGACCATCTCCGGCATCCATTCCGAGGTGGTCGTGGTGAGCCCGGACCTGAGCCCCACCGATACGGCCCAGATGCACCGTCCCAACATCCTCGGCTTCGCCACCGACATGGGCGGGCGGACCTCCCACGTGGCCATCATGGCCCGCTCGCTGGAGATCCCGGCCGTGGTCGGTCTCAAACAGGCCACCCGGTCGGTAGAGCACGGCGAGGCGATTATCCTGGATGGCAACCGGGGCGTCCTGGTGATCCATCCCGATGAGCGGATCCTCAAGCAGTACGGCGATGAGCGGAAACGCTACCATCAATGGGCCGCGGAGCTGGAGAACCTCCGCGATCTGCCGGCCGAGACCCTGGACCATCAGACCATCCGGCTGGCTGCCAATATCGAGTTTCCCGCTGAGGCCGAGTCGGCCCGGTCGCACGGGGCCAAAGGGATCGGACTGTACCGCACCGAGTTTCTCTATCTGGGCCGCTCCGATCTGCCCTCCGAGGAGGAACAGTACGAAGCCTACCGGGCCATCGCCGAGAAGATGTCACCGGACGGGGTGACCATCCGGACCTTCGATCTGGGCGGCGACAAATTCACCATGGCCGGGGAGTCGCATGCCGAGGCCAATCCCTTCCTCGGCCGGCGGGCCATCCGCCTGTGCCTGGACCATCCCGATGTGTTCATCGCTCAGCTGACGGCCATTCTGCGGGCCAGCGCCTGCGGGAATCTGAAGATCATCTTCCCGATGATCTCGGGCGTGGATCAGCTGCGCAAAGCCCGCGAGATGATCCAACAGGTGCAGGCCGATCTCAAGGCCCGGGGGGTCGCCTATGATCAGAATATCCCCATCGGGGTCATGGTGGAGGTGCCTTCGGCCGTCCTGGTGGCCGAATCTCTGGCTCGGGAGGCCGATTTCTTCAGCATCGGGACCAACGATCTGGTGCAGTACACCCTGGCCGTGGACCGGGGCAACGAGCAGGTGGCCGACCTGTTCGAGCCCTATCATCCGGCCGTCATCCGGCTGGTCAAGGAAGTGGTCGAGGTGGGGCACCGGGCTCACATTCCGGTGGCCATCTGCGGGGAGCTGTGCGCCGAGCCCCTGGCTACCATGCTTCTGCTGGGACTGGGCCTGGACGAGTTCAGCATGAGCTCCATCTCCATTCCGCAGATCAAAAAGATCATCCGCTCGGTGACCATGGAGGAGGCCCGCCGTCTGGCCGATGAGGTCCTGGGGATGGAAACCTCCGAACAGATCAAGACCTATTTGAAGAAACGATCTGGCCAGCTGTACCCGGAACACTTCACCGACATGCCGGCCTGATCCCTTCCCCCAGCGGGAGTCGTATCGTGGACTATTCCCTGCCGCCGGATCAGATTCAAAGACTCGACCGTTCGGCCTATCTCGACCTGCTGATGGATTTTCCCGGGCAGCTCGAGCGAGCCGGCCGGCTGACCGATGGGGTCTCCCTGGGAGCGGAAGCCGGCTCGATCGATACGGTGATGGTGGCCGGCATGGGCGGATCGGCCATCGGCGGCGATCTGCTGCGCACCTATCTGCTGGAGTCTCTGGCCGTCCCTTTCCTGGTTCACCGCGACTATTCCCTGCCGCCGTTCGTGGGCCCCGGTACGCTGATCTTCCTGTCCAGCTATTCAGGCAATACCGAGGAGACGCTCTCGGCCGCCGAACAGGCCCTGCGGGCAAAGGCCCGCATCGTGGCCGTTGCCGGCGGGGGAGAGCTGGCCCGATTGGCCGGCCGGGAGGGCTTTCCCCTGATCCGCCTGCCCGGGGGGATGCCGCCCCGGGCGGCCATCGGATATTCCTTCATGGCTCTGCTGGGGAGTCTGGTGCGGATCGGGCTGGTGGACGATCGGACTGCCGATGTGAAGGAAACGATCGGGCTTCTGGAGGAGAAAAAGGCCGCCTATGGGATCCCGGCACCGGCGCCGGAAAATCCTGCCAAACGGCTGGCCGGGAAGCTGTTCGGGAAATTTCCTGTGATCTACGCCTGGTCCCGGCGATACCAGGCCGTGGCCGTCCGCTGGCGCGGACAGCTGGCCGAGATCGCCAAGCAGCTGTCCAGTCATCATCTCCTCCCGGAGATGAACCACAACGAGCTGGCCGGCTGGCAGCATCCGGCCGCGCTTCTGTCGCAGGCCGTCGTTATCCTGCTGAGGGACGATCAGGAACCCGAGCGGATCGAGCGGCGGATGGATCTCACCGCCCGATCGCTGGCCGAATCGGCCGGCCGGGTGATCGAGGTTCGGGCCCACGGGAGATCCCTGCTGGCCCGGCTGTTTTCGCTGATCTATCTGGGGGACTGGGTCAGTTACTATCTGGCCGCGCTCAACGGCGTTGACCCCACCCCCATCGAACGCATCGAGCAGCTCAAGAGCCGACTGGCCGGGGGGAAGACCTGACCGGCCATGAGGAGAGGAGGAAGTTGGTGAAGGCGATCATCCCAGCCGCGGGCGTCGGGACGCGCCTCAGGCCTCACACCCATACCCTGCCCAAGGCCCTTCTTCATGTGGCCGGGAAGCCCATTCTGGCCCACATTCTCGATCAGCTCATCGAGCTGGACGTCGAGGAGGTGGTCATCGTGGTCGGGGTGCTGGGCGAGAAGATCGAGGCCTTCGTCGGTCAGCACTACCCGGTCAAGGCCACCTTCGTCGAGCAGAAGGAGCGTCTCGGCCTGGGGCATTCCATCTATGTGGCTCTGGAGGCGATCGAGCCGGCTCCGTCGATCATCGTCTACGGCGACACGATCTTCGAAGGCCAGATCGCCGACGGGATCGATTTTTCGGTGGACGGCTGCCTGGGCGTCAAAGAGGTGGAGGACCCCCGCCGTTTCGGAACGGTGGAGCTGGAGGATGGACAGGTCGCCCGGCTGGTGGAGAAGCCCGAGCAGCCCCGATCCAATCTGGTGATCGTGGGTGTCAACTTCATCAACAGCATCGAATTGCTGCATCGCTGCCTGAAAAAGATCATTCAGGGGGACATCCGCACGCGGGGGGAATACCAGCTGACCGACGCCTTCCAGCTGATGGTCGATGAGGGCGCCCGCCTGACCACCTTTCCCCTGGAGGGCTGGTTCGACTGCGGCAAGCCGGAAACGCTGCTGGCCACCAACCGGCATCTGCTCCAGAAGCTGCAGTACGATCAGCCGCTGGAGGGCTCTCTGGTCCGGCCGCCGGCCTATATCTCCTCGACCGCCCGGGTGGAGAATTCCATCCTGGGGCCCTATGTTTCGGTGGCCGACGGGGCCGTCATCCGCAACTCCATCGTCGAGGATGCCATCATTGCCGAGGGCGCCGAGGTGGTCGATTGTCTGCTCAGGAGCTCCCTGGTCGGCAACAACGCCTCCGTGCAGGGCGGTCTGACGCAGCTCAATGTGGGGGATTCATCGCAAATCCGTTTTTCGACCATGCCAACACTTCATCACCCGGAGGGAGCAGAATAAAATGGGAAAACAGCTGTATACCTCAGAGTCCGTGACCGAGGGACATCCCGACAAGGTCTGTGATCAGATCTCCGATGCCGTCCTGGACGAGATTATGCGGCAGGACCCCAACGGGCGGGTGGCCTGTGAGACCTTCATCACCGTGGGGCTGGTCATCGTCGGCGGAGAGATCACCACCGCCTGCTGGGTCGATGTGCACCAGCTGGTCCGCGATGTGGTCCGGGAGATCGGCTATGATCATCCCCGGTACGGCTTTGACGCCGCCACCTGCGCGATTCTCAACGCCATCGGCAAGCAGTCGCCCGACATCGCCCAGGGTGTGGATCGGGGCGGGGCCGGCGACCAGGGCCTGATGGTTGGATTCGCCTGTCGGGAGACCCCGCAGCTGATGCCCATGCCGATCATGCTGGCCCACCAGCTGACCCAGCGGCTGGCCGCCGTGCGCAAAGAGAAGATCCTGGATTTTCTGGGACCGGATGGGAAATCGCAGGTCACCGTGGAATATGAGGACGGCCAGCCCAAACGGGTGACCACCGTGATCCTGGCCTGTCAGCATACCGCGGATGTGCTCGACACAAGCGGAGATCATATGGCTCCCGAAGCCATCGCTCAGATGGAGGACCAGGTCGTCCGCCAGGTCATCGATCCGCAGCTGATGGACGATGACACCCAGATCCTGATCAACCGCACCGGCAAGTTTGTTATCGGCGGGCCGCAATCGGATACCGGCATGACCGGACGTAAGATTATCGTCGATACCTACGGCGGCGCAGCGGCCCACGGCGGCGGAGCCTTCTCCGGAAAGGATCCTACAAAGGTGGATCGCTCGGCCACCTATATGGCCCGCTATATCGCCAAGAACATCGTCGCCGCCGAGCTGGCCGACCGGTGCACCGTGCAGCTGGCCTACGTCATCGGGGAGCCGCAGCCGGTCAGCGTGCTGATCTCCACCGACGGGACCGGGACGGTCCCCGACGACCGGCTGGTCCAGCTGGTCAGGGATCAGTTCGATCTGGCCCCCGGGGCCATCATCGACCGTCTCGATCTGCGCCGGCCCATCTTCCGCCGGACCGCCGCCTACGGGCATTTCGGGCGGGAGCTGAAGGAGTTCACCTGGGAGAGGACCGATGCGATAGAGCAGTTGAAGAAGGGGCTGTAAACCATGGCCCCCGTCCATCCCGGACCTTCGACTTGAACTGAAAGGAAAATCCATGGACCATGATATCAAGGATGCCAAACTGGCCGGACAGGGGAAGCTTCGCATCGAGTGGGCGGCCAGGGATATGCCCGTTCTGCAGCAGATCAGGGAACGGTTCGAGAAAGAGAAACCGCTCCAGGACATCGTCATCGGCTGCTGCCTGCATGTCACCACCGAGACGGCCAATCTGGCCATCACCCTGAAGGCCGGGGGGGCCCGGGTGGGACTGTGCGCCTCCAATCCCCTGTCCACTCAGGATGATGTCGCCGCCAGCCTGGTGGAGGATGAGGGCATCCCCGTGTTCGCCGTCAAGGGGGAGGATCATGATCGGTATTACCGGCACATCGAAAGCGTGCTGAACATGAAACCGCGCATCACCATGGACGATGGCGCCGATCTGGTCTCCACCATCCTGACCAAACGCCGGGAGCTGATCCCCGATATCCTGGGCGGGTCCGAGGAGACCACCACCGGCGTGATCCGCCTGCGCAGCATGGAACAGAAAGGCGTTCTGGCCTATCCCATCATCGCCGTCAACGACTCCAACACCAAGCACCTGTTCGACAACCGTTATGGCACCGGCCAGAGCACCATCGACGGCATCCTCCGGGCCACCAACATTCTGCTGGCCGGCTCCACGGTGGTGGTCTGCGGGTACGGCTGGTGCGGGCGGGGCCTGGCCATGCGGGCCAAGGGTATGGGCGCCCGGGTCATCGTCACCGAGGTGGATGCCCTCAAAGCCCTGGAGGCGGTGATGGACGGCTACCGGGTGATGCCTTTGGAGCAGGCGGCACCGGAGGGCGATCTGTTCGTCACCGTCACCGGCAACCTCAACGTCATCCGGGCGGAGCACTTCGGGCGGATGAAGAACGGCGCCATCGTGGCCAATTCGGGACATTTCAACGTCGAGCTGGATCTTGAGGCTCTGGCCAATATGGCCGCATCCCGCAGGGAGGTCCGTGAGTATGTCGAGGAATTTTCCCTGGGGGACGGCAAACGGATCTACGTGCTGGGCGAGGGGCGATTGATCAATCTGGCCGCCGCCGAAGGACATCCTGCCTGCGTGATGGACATGAGCTTCGCCAATCAGTCCCTGGTGGCCGAGTATCTGGTCAAAGAGGGCAAAGGCCTGAAGAAGCGGGTGTATGGTGTGCCCCGGACGATCGACGACCGCATTGCCGAGCTGAAGCTTACCGCCATGGATGTGGCTATCGATACGCTGACCGCGGAGCAGGAACAGTACCTGGCCTCCTGGGAACAGGGGACCTGAGTGAGGAGGTGCGATGTGAGACGCGGGCCGACTCTGCTGGTCATCCTGGCTCTGCTGACCGGTCTCAGCACCGGCGTCGCGGCCGGCCCCATCGGCATCGGCGTGGGCGGCGGATTGAATCTGCCGATCGCCCAGGATGATGCCGGCAGCGGTTTTCTCTACGGCGCCCGGCTGCGCATCGGGGTGGCCTCCTTCGCGGCCCTGGAGCCCTGCCTGTCCTATTTTCGCCAGGGCGACGCCGAGGTCGATCTTCACGGCGAGTCCATCGTCCTGGACGGGGGTCAATCAACAGCCCTGGGATTGAACCTCATCATCGGATCGATCGGTCCTCCGGGCGGTATGAGAGTCTACGGCATCATCGGACTGGCCAGCCATGCCATGAAGCAGGAGGGGACCGATGATCAGAACCGGCTGGCCGTCAATGTGGGGCCGGCTGTGGAGACCGGGGTGGGACCAAACCTGGCTCTCAACCTGGAGATCCGTCTGCATATGATCAGCCTGGATGGCGGCGGTGCCCGGAAGAACACCAGCATCTCCGGCGGACTGATCTACTACCTGGGCCGTCAGGGTCGATGAGGGGGGATGATGAACAGAAGAATCTCAGGGATGATGTCCGCCGGGCGGACCACGCTCTATAAGATGATGATGGCAGGACGGTCGAACGCGGGCCTCTTTCTTTCCGGTCTGCTTCTTCTGACCGTGCTGGCCGGCTGCACCTCCTGGCTGGGATCGGCCACCCTGCGGATCACCCATTATCTCGAGGACAGCATCTACCATCTGGAAAACGAGGTCCAGAACGCAGAGGTGGATCTGCGGGACAATGCGGACTGGCAGGAGCATCGCGACAATGTCACCGGCATCAGCCGCATCCTGTTCGCCTTCCGGGTGATCAATCCGACGGCCACCGACGCCACCGCCCAGTTCTACCTCTCCACCGAAGAAGGTCTGGCCACCGCCCAGCAGATCCAGGATCAGGCCACCCTGGTCCTGGATGGCATCTCCGTTCCAGCCCAGGATACGGTCTATGTCACCGCCCGGGACAGCTATCAATATTTTCGCAATGTGGATACGCTGGCCGATCGGCTCATCGAGGGCCGGTTTTACCTGTATGGCATCTCCAGTACGGCTCCATTCGAGATCCAGGTGCCCGACAGCGCCGCCCTGGTGGTCGAATTCACCTATGCCGTGGACTGGGAGTTTTAAAGATCCTTGTAGCTTAAGAAATTGTATATTGGCATGTTCCTTGCTAAAAAATACTCCTCCGGTGACCTTCCGGCGAGGGATATAAAAAATATGACACGGCGAAAAAAAACACTTGACAAATTTTGCCGTGTATGATAGAATGGATGTAAGGAGTGTGAGGACACCTCGATGATGAGGTCTATACAGAGCAGTTGTTCGTTTCGTGCAAGTAAATGACTGACCGAAGATTAACTGATTTTTTTCCGACAACGACCGGCAACCGAACAGAGAACCCATTACCTGTGAAGGGAGGTGAGTGACGGAACCCACTCTCGTAGAAGTCCGTTTATTCGTCAGACATCCATGTAGGGAGGTTTGATAATGGTGAGAAACCTGATCATAGTTTTCATGAGCGTGCTTTTGATCGGCGGAGTGGTTTGGGCCGACCAGCCGCAGACCTCTGCGGCAGGGGACGCTGATCTGGCCAAAGCCATTCAGTATGACGAGAACTGGGCCGTCCGCAACGGCGAGCTGACCAAGTTCGACGCCAGCCGGCACGCCTGGACCTCGCCCAAGGCCGCCAAGGCGCTCCAGATCGATACCTTGCTGCACTTCACCGCCGAGAGCGGCGGGGTCGCCAGCTGGGCGGACATGATTCAGACCACCGAATGGGACACGGTGGACAACACCCTGGATCTGGTCGCCGGATACTGGCACCGGGATACCTTCAACGCCATCAGCGGCAGCTATTCGCTGTGGTGGGGCGATCCCGCGGTCGGTCCCAACGGCGGCTACCTGAGCGAGAGGATCGAGTACATCGACGTTCCCGCAATCGCCATCGATGCCGGCGATGCCCCCTTCCTGATCTACAAGCAGTATGTCCGCTGCGAGGAAGCCCACGGCTTCGGCATCTTCGAGGGCTGGGACGGCTACAACGTCCGCGTCGACACCACCGACGATGAAACCAATTACTTCGAGGTCGCCCCGTACAAGGTGGCGGCTGACAGCTCCTACTACACCCATCCGCCCGATCCGTCCAACGAGTGGAATATCCTTCGCGCCTGGGAGCGCTGGGGTCAGCAGTTTGGTCCCTACGTGGCCCCCTACGACCAGTGGATCGGCGGCTATGCCTGCGACGGCACCGGCCAGGGCGGCACCGAGACGATCGTATCCAAGATCTACGACCTGCGGCCGTTCGCCGGACAGACCGTGAACATCAGCTTCGCCGGCGCCACCGACTGGGGCTATGACACCCTGGACGACTCCACCCTGTTCGGCTATATCATCGACGATGTCCTGATCGTCGACGGTCTGGATTCCGCAGCACTGGCCAACCTGCCCGATCCGCTGGGCGGCGACACGCTCTTCTTCGAGGACTTCGAGGCCGCCGATCCGGGTTGGAACACCCGGGTTCCCGGCGTGCCCACCGGCAACTGGTGGTGGCTGGCCTCCGGCGGCCATACCGGCATCTACAAGGCCTTCTGCTCCGATCCGTTCAGCGGCGAGTACCCGGAGAACTGCGATAACGCCATCCGCTCGCCCAAGCTGGCCAGCGATCAGTTCAACGCCAACATGGCCGAGCTGGACCTGCACTGGTACCTGACCGCTTACACGGCCGACGATCACTCCAGCGCCTACAACCAGTACCGTGTCTACGACGGCGGCGAATGGGACCAGTGGCGTCAGATCAGCGTGCTGACCCACCCGACGGCCACCTCATACGTCTACAGCCTGGGCGGCGTGACCACCGGTGACTGGTGGAACACCGACCAGTGGTCCGACTTCATGCACAACATGACCCCGCTGGTGACCGACACCACCATGACTTGGGACAGTCTCCAGGTGCAGATCGGCTTCTCCAGCGACGCCGGCTGGGACACCACCGGCTACACCGGTCTCTCGGTGGACGACGTGACCCTGTCGGGCCGCATCGGCGCCCCGTACGACATCGGCGTCTCGGCCCTGAAGGTCCCCAGCCCCAATGCCAATGACGTCGAGGTCGTCGTCGACTCGGTGGCCATCACCAACTACGGGTTCAACGTAGCCTCCTCTGGCGTCTATCAGGTCTACATGGCCGTGCTGGACACCAACCGGACGGCCGTCTTCGGTCCCACCCAGGTGCTGGACTTCCTCAACGCGCCCAACGTGGAGCCTCTGGAGACGGTCATGGCTCCGCTGGATCCCACCGTGGCCAAGTTCACCCTGACCGAGGAGATGGCCTACGACATCAAAGCCTGGACCTTCTGGGCTTCAGACACCAGCGATTACAACGATACCCTGAAGATCGAGGAGCATTCCACCGACACCAAGCAGACCGCTATCTATCCCAGTTTCTATAACTACCCTGCCGGACAGGGTCAGCTGCGGTACAACGATCAGGGTCTGTACTATTACCCGTACATCAACATCCGCAGCATGGGCGATGGCGATATCGCGGCCGTCCACTTCGAACCGGACGCCGACTTCATGCCCTTCTGGATCCGTCTGGGATTGTTCCAGATGGCCGACTCCAACCATACCTGCACCTTCCACGTGTGGGGATCGGGAAACACTCCAGCCGAGGCGCCGCTGCTGACCAGCGTGACCATCAATTCGGACTCCTCGAGGGTGGTGCTCAGCGACTCCACCGCGTTGGAGCATCTCAGCTCCGACTTCTGGATGGGCGTCGAGTTCGCCACCGGGTGCGGCTCCATCATGGGCACCGAGACCGGCGAGAACGATCCGGAAGAGTACCCTGGACGGAATTGGGGTCACAGCTATCTGTATACCGACACCACCGGATGGGAACCCTATGATTACGACTGGCTGCTCGACGCAGTGATCAGCTGGCGGACGGTCGATCCGGAGGCCCTGCCTTCGCTGAGCGGCCCGCCCAAGAACAGCTCCGGCAACCTGTACCTTGACTGGGCCGATGTCAGCCAGTCCCAGGACTATCTCATCTACCGCTCGACCCACATCGAGTCCACCTTCCCGTTCCTGGATTCCACCGCCGTCTCGAACTACACCGATGTCGGCGTGGTGGGCAACACCGGCACGCACTACTACTACCTGTTCAACAGCCGTCACCAGGACGGAGGCGTGTACGACAAGACCAGCAAGGCCATCGGTGAATTCGACCGCAGCCTGCTGAACGCCAAGTAGTGTTAAGTCCCATCAAAGATGGGGTTTTGAAAAAAGTCACAGATACCGAAATTTTTACTTGACAAAAATCCCGATCTTTGATATAATGACCATAGAAGCCCTGGAGAGGCTTCTCACGAAGCCTCTCCAGGATCCCGGTAAAAAGAGATAAGGTTCCAGAGGTGAAAATCTTTTTCGACCCTGAAGGAGGTGAGGTTGGTTTCGAGGAAAGGGTTTTTCCGCACCAACGGAAGCTTCGCTTCCACACACCGAGAGGTGAGTCAATTCATTCGAGGAGGAGGAAATAAATGAAGGTGAAAATCTCTGTTATGGTTCTGTTCGCCACCTTGTTCGCGGCCTCTCTGGCATTCGGAGACGGATACAACCTGGTCTCCTGGCCGCTGGAGGTGAGCGACACCGCCATCCAGGCCGTCATGGCCGATTCCATGGGATCCGGCTGCCAGCTGGCAGGTGGATATCCGGCCAGCAATTCGGATCAGGTGAAATACTACGATGCCTTCACCAGCACCTGGTACACCGCCTGGTATAAGGTCGGCGGTCCCGGCGGCAGCTATGTGTGGAAGGGCAATCTCCTCACCGTCGATCCGGACAAAGGCTACTGGATCATCATCAAGGGCGTCCATCCTGCGGTGACCCTGACCATGACCGGTTCGGTCAATACCGGCGCCCGCAGCATTCCCATCGCGCCCGGTGCGAACCAGACTTACGTCGGCATGCTGTTCGCCGTCAGCCGCCCGATGGGCACACTGGCCGGCGAGGACTTCTGCAACCTGGTCGGTTCCGGCTTCACCGGCGGATACCCTGCCGCCAGCTCCGACAAGGTCCGTTACTTCGACGGCTCCTCCTGGTACACGGCCTGGTGGAAGGTCGGCGGACCCGGCGCCAGCAACATCTGGAAGGGCTCGGCCGGTCCTACCGGTCTGTTCCTGGAGCCCGGCAACGGCTACGTCATCGACTTGCTGGCCGGCCATGCCTTTACCAGCGACACCTGGAATTTCGTCGCTCCGGCCAAGGGCGCCAAGGTCGACCTGGGCAAAGAGACCCGCACGATCCGTCGGGAGGTCTCGTCCAAGGTCTCCCGGGCCAACGCTCCCAGCACCAACAAGAGCTTGTCCCGCGAGCAGCGTATCGAGGAGAAGAAGAGCAGGTAAGCTCTCTCCTCTTTCATATCTCAGTGAACCGGCTTTCTGAAGTACCGGCTTTCTGTTAACCTGTGGAAGGAGGTGGTGAGAGGGCGAACCTTGAAGGCGGTTGTTGAGACAACCTGTGATCGTTCGTCAGTTGTATTGAATCGTTTCCTCGAGAGGAGGGAATAGGTAATGAAGAGAATCCTTCTGTTGGCAGTGGCTCTGACTTTTGTGGCCACCAGCGCCTTCGCTTCGCCGTGGCCCTGCGACTGCTCCGGCGGCTACAATCCTTACACCACGCCGACCTTCTGGTACCTGCTGGACTACTTCGGCGATCCGCTGGAAGACGGCGACTGCGTTTGCGCCTACTGGGTGGGTCCCGACGGCTTGATGGATGGTCCCGATCCGGCCGATCCGCCCGAAGCTCTGGGCGATGATGTGAAGCTGGAATGCTCCGCCATCGAGTACGGTGGTTTCTACTTCTCCGTGACCACCTACCAGGCCGGTGCCGGCAATCCGGGTTTGGGCGATGTCATCTACGTGGTCATCTACGATGCGCCCTGCGCCGAGATCGGCCCCAGCAACTACTTCGGCATCTCCGATCTCCATGTGGTCGAGAACTTTCTGGGCGAGCTGTTCTTTGCTCAGTTCCCCGGTGATCCCGGCTATGGACACACCGACATCCACGTTCCCGTGGAGCTGATGTCCTTTGACGCCATCGCCCGCGACGGCGAAGTGCTGCTGGAGTGGAAGACGGCCACCGAGACCAACGCGCTGGGCTTCTATGTGGAGCGCGGCGATGTGCGCAGCGATCTGATCCAGGCCGCTGGCAACTCGGACATCGAGAATGTCTACACCTACGTGGACAAGAACCTCGATAACGGCGTCGTTTACAGCTACAACCTGATCACCGTGGACATGGACGGCAAGGAAGTCGTGGCTAATGCCGAGCCCGTGTCGGCCACCCCGATGGCCCACGTGCCCACCGCCTTCGCGCTGCATCAGAACTATCCGAACCCGTTCAACCCGGTGACCGAGATCAAGTACGATGTGCCCAAGAACAGCCATGTGACCCTCAAGGTCTACAACGTTCTGGGCGCTGAGGTGGCCACCCTGGTCGATGGCGATCAGAAGGCCAACTTCTACACCGTGTCCTGGGACGCCAAGGATCTGGCCAGTGGTGTCTATTTCTGCACCCTGACCGCCGGCGATTTCAAGGCCGTCAAGAAGATGGTCCTGCTCAAGTAAGCAGGCCCCTCAGTTGGGTATCGACAGCGCCCTCCCCTGTGGAGGGCGCTGTTTTTTTATACCGCAAAAACGACTTGACAATGACGGACCGGAAGCATAGGTTGAGGAAGATCGTTCACCGTATGGGGAGGAGGAGATGATTCTGAGAATCACCCTGGGCGTTGTCCTGATCCTGCTGCTTGCCGTTGGCCCCTGGTCCTGCGGCCGCGACCAGGAGGACCGGGCCGTGCTTACCGATCAGGCCGAGCAGGTCGATATCCGGACCTGGGGTACCTATCTGGGCCGGGACTGTTCCGATGAGGCCTTCGGCCTGGCCGTGGACCGGACCGGATGCGTGTATATCACCGGTTTTACCTGTTCCGACGATTTCCCGGTCACCGCCGGAGCCTTCGACCGGACCTTCAACGGCGGAACCCTGGATGCCTTCGTCGTCAAGATCGATCCCCAGGGGCAGATGCTGATCTATTCCACCCTGCTGGGCGGCAGCGGTCCCGACCGGGCCTGGGGCATCGCCGTGGGGGAGGACGGCCGGGCCTGCGTGACCGGACGGACGCGGTCCGACGATTTTCCGGTCACCCCCGGGGTCTTCGATCCTACCGCCAACGGTGACTATGATCTGTTCGCGGCCCGGCTCGACCCGGAAGGCGCAGCCCTGGAATATGCCACATTCATCGGCGGGCGATCCTTCGACACCGGAGCCGGCATCGCCCTGGACGGTGATGGCTGCGCCTATCTCACCGGATGGACCAGTTCGTCCAATTTCCCGGTCACCGCCGGGGCTTTCGACCGGAGCCTGGATGCGCGCCAAAACAAGGCCGATGCGGTGGTCATCAAACTGGATCCGACAGGCCGCTTCCTGCGCTACGCCACCTTTCTGGGCGGCGCTGAAAACGACTGGGGCCAGGCCATCGCCGTGGATGAAGCCGGCCGGGCCCATGTCGGATTGCTGACCCGATCGCTCGACTTTCCCGTGACCCGGGAGGCCTTCCAGACGGTGCCTGGCGGCATCACCGATGCGGCCGCGGTCAAGCTCGACCCCTCCGGCGGCGAGCTGATCTACGCCACCCTTCTGGGCGGCAGCGCCCAGGACTGGGCCCAGGGTATCGCCGTGGATGAAGCCGGCCGGGCCCATCTGACCGGGGTCACCTCATCCGAGGATTTTCCCGTCACCCCGGGCGCCTTCAGCACCCGCCATCACGGATTTCAGGATGTGTTTGTGGCCGCGTTCGATCCCGGCGGCCGCACTCTGATCTCCAGCACGTTTCTAGGCGGCAGCGCCGAGGAACAGGGTACCGGCATCCTGGCCCGCGGGGGAAAGATCTATCTGACCGGATCGACCCGTTCGGCCGACTTTCCAACCACCCCGGGGGCCTTCGATGAACGGCACCACGGCAAAGCCGACGCCTTTCTGGCGCTGATGAGCGATTCGGGCGATACGCTGGTCTATTGCTCCCTGCTGGGGGGCGCGGCCGATGACGTCGCCCGGGCCATCGGCCTGGACCACCTCGGCGGCGTTGTGGTCACCGGATGGACCGAATCGGAAGACCTGCCGGTGACCCCGGGAGCTATCGATGAGCATGCCCATGGGAAGGAGGACATCTTTGTCTTCAGGATCGATCCTCAGGCTTCGGCGCGCCCCTGACGTGTATCACGATCGCAATAAGTATATAAATACAAATACGTTTCGGCTGCCGTCTGGATCGACATTTCCCTCCTTCGGGCGAAAAAAGGCTTGACAAAAGGACCGTCAGATGCTATTATAAAGAACTTCCAATCCGTTATAGAATCAAACATTTACTCTCATTGTCGGAGTATATCTCAAGTGTCTTCAGGAGGAGGTGAGCTATTCACAGGTACCTGGCAGGCTTCATCCACCAATGTTTATCAGGTCGGTTTTCGTTCACTGGTTTGATCAGCGTCTGAGCGGACGTTGTATCCAGAGGGGGTGCTGAGATGAGGAAAACGGTCATTGGCTGGGCAGTGCTGCTGTCCATGGTGATCTTCAGCGCGCAGATGGCGCCGGCGGAAGAGAAGATCGCCAAGGCGTTGGATATTCTCGGAGGGGCCGATTACTATACCTACTGGTCGCTCACCGATGAGAGCCTGACTCCGCTGGAAGATGGCGACATTGTGCAGGTCATCTGGGCCGGCGACGACGGTGTCATCGATCCTCCGGTCACCGCCCAGGGCAGTCCTTTTAATCTTCAGACCACGGGAGACGACCTGGCCATCAGGGTCGCCGGACAGTCCTACGGTCTTATCGAGTACTCATCCTTCTTCCTGGGAGCTCTCAGCTGGGATCCCGGCGACACCGACTCGCTCGGCCGGCAGAGACATCCCATTCCGGGTGAGAAGATCTATGCCCGGGTTTGCAACAGCAACGATCTGCTGACCGCCACCTATTACGGCGACAGCAACCTGTATGAGGTCATCGGATATTTCGGCGAGCTGTTCTGGGCGGTGATGCCCAACGATCCCACCGGCCCGACCACCGATCAGGCCATCTATGGCCGCTTCTTCAAGGTCATCGGCGGGATCGATGCTGCCACCGGTCAGAGCTATCCGCTTAAGGATGCCGACCAGAATCAGCTCCAGGACGGCGATCTGATCCAGCTGGTCTGGGCCGGCGATGACGGCCAGATCGACATTCCCGATCCGGTGAACCGGATGCCCTCCGGTGACGACGAGCTGATCGGCGAGTGGGGCGTCAACGACGGCCTGTATCCCTCCACCAACACCGGTCTGTTCCGGGAGTACACGGCCAGCTATGATATCAGCGACAACGGACTTCCGGCTCAGAGCCAGCAGATCTACGTGCGGGCCTTCAACGCCGAGAATCCCCTGGCCGCGACCTACTACGGGGACAGTGATCTGTACCAGGTGGCCTATACCGTGGGGGAATCGCTGAACGTTTTCGATGACGGCGGGGTGGATTGCGGGACCCAGTTCCCGGCCTCCGACGTCAGGGACCTGACCATGTACGGCGGCTGGAATCCAATTCTGGTGACCGGCGTGCCCATCGTCGACGTCTTCGGCCTGCGGCTCAAGGATGACGACAAGGTGCAGATCATCTGGGCCGGCCCGGACGGCATGGTCGATCCCATGGATGAGGACACCGGAGAGCCCACCGGGGATGACAGTCTGTTCATCGACGGCGCTATCGGCGACGGCATCGCCGGAACCGGTCTGGGGCGTTTCAGCTACAGCACCTTCTCCTACGAGACACATAAGAAAGGCGGGTTCCCGGCTCAGGGCGACATCTTCTATGCCCGCATCTTCGACGATCCCGCCATCGGAAATGATTCCGAATCGAAATGGTACGGCGAATCCGAGCCGGATACGGTGGAGTGGGTTTTCGACGAGGAGATGTACTTCTTCGCCGACACGCTGTTCGACGCCACCATGCGGGTTCCCTGGTACCGGACGCTGAAGATTTATGCCGGCACCGATACCGCGCAGACCGAGTATCCTCTCACCGACAGCTCGGGAACCCAGCTGGAGGACGGCGATATCGTCCAGATCATCTGGGCCGGCGACGATGGCACGGTCGATCCGATCAGCGAGACCGACTGCATGCCCACCGGGGACGACAGCCTGTGGGCCACGATGGCCATCGGAGAGGGCTACAGTGCCAACTCCGGTCTGTTCAAGACGGAGCTGCAGACCTTCAAGGAGCTGCATCCCGGCGAGGGAGATGTCCTCTATCTGCGCGTCTTCAACGCCGACACGTATAACATGGCCACGCATTACGGCGAGAGCGATCCGCACACGGTGGTCTATGTACAGGGCGAGAGCTATCGCCCCTTCGCCGACGCTGACGATGACTGCGTCATTCCCAATCCCTGCTATGAGACCGCGGTGGAGTGGACCGACCCGTCGGCATCCGTGCCCGCCACCTATGCTCTGTACCAGAATTATCCCAACCCGTTCAATCCCGAGACCGACATCCGCTACCAGCTCCCGGAGGGTGGACACGTTCAGCTGGCCATTTACAACGTCCTGGGGCAGAAGGTCAGCGCCCTGGTCGACGGCTATCGGGAGGCCGGCAGCTACACGGTGCGATGGTTTGGAACCGACCACAGCGGCCGCAGTCTGGGCTCCGGTATCTACTTCTATCGTCTACAGTCCGGTGATTTCTCCGAGACCCGTAAGATGGTCCTGATGAAGTAGCGTATCGAGATTCGTGTTGGTGTTCGTGTTGGTAAAAGGTCAAAATGAGAAGCCGCCCGCGGGATCCCCCGCGGGCGGCTTTTTTATTCTGTGAGTTCGGGTTTTATCTTCACCACCGCCAGCACGTGTTGGTGTTCGTGTTGGTTATTTCCTCGCTTTCCACAGCGCGAACAGGCCGGCTACGCCGAAGACGATGTTGCCCAACCAGGCGGACAGGGCCGGCGGCAGAGCGCCCTTGTAACCCATCGCCTGACCGAGGCGGAGAAAGCTGAAGTAGATGAAACAGATGAACAGGCTGATGCCGAAACTCACCGCCGCACCGCTGCGCCGGGGGCTGGAGGACAGGGGGGCGCCGAAGAGCACGATGATGAAGCTGGCGAAGGGAAAGGCGATCTTGAGATACAGATCTACCCGCTCGCGCTGCGTCTCGCCGCCGCTGTGCTCCACCCGGCCGATGTATCGGCGCAGCTCACGATAGTTCATCTCCTCGGGATCCTTGCGTCTTTTTAAAAAATCCTCAGGCCGCTCGGCCAGGTCGATTCGCCGCAGCTCCTCGAAGGCGGTCAGGCTCTCCTCCTGACCGGTGAATCGGCGAATCAACCCGTCGCGGAAGACCCAGGTGCTTTCCTCCCAGGCCATCTGGCGGGCGTCGATACGGGTGACCAGGTGTTCATCCTCGTACCGCTGGAGGAGCACATCCTGCCCGACCTGCTGACGGCCGTCGAACTGGCGTACGTAGTAGATCAATCCCTGGCTGCCCTGAAGATAGACATCCCGCTGGATCAGGTCAGCCTGAGGGGAACGTTTCTTGATCTGCGTTCTCCAGATATCCCCCTTCTGCTCGTTGGTATAGGGAACCAGGAATTCCCCGAAGAGCATGCAGGCGAGACTCACCAGAAAGGCCATCACGAACAGGGGCAGCAGGATGCGGTACAGGCTCAGGCCGGCCGATTTCATCGCCGCCAGCTCCTGATGCCGCGACAGGGAGCTGATCGAGAACAGGCTGGCCATCAGCATGGCCACCGGCAGGGTCAGGATGACAATGTAGGGCGCGTAGAAAGCATAGTACTGGATGACGGTCAGTACCGGGACGTTCTTATCGATGAACGTGTCCAGACGTTCGATGATATCCACCACCACAAAGATGACCAGGAAGGCCAGCACGCTGAACAGGGCGGCGGACAGAAATTTGCCTCCGACATAACGATCCAGTATCTTCATCGATGCCTTCTCAGCTTGAGGAAGGTTTTCTCCATGATCCGGGGACCAGGCGCTTGGTCCATTCCCACGACAGGAAGGTGGTCTCCTTGACCGTATGGCGCATCAGCAGGACGCCGGCCGCCCCGATGAAGATGTTGGGGCTCCACATGGCCACCAACGGCGGCGCGATAAGCCGGTCGGCCAGTTCCTCTCCTCCGATCAGAAAAGCCCAGTAGAGCAGGAAGAAGCCCAGACTCATCCCCACGCCGATGGCGATGCCGCCCCGTCTGGCCATCACCCCCAGGGGAGCGCCGATGAGGACGAAGACGATACAGGCGGCCGGTATGGAGAATTTTTTGTGGATCTCCACCCAGTACCCGTTGATCTTTTTTCGCAGGTGCAGGACGGCTCTTTGCTCGGCCTGGAGCTGACTCAGGGTGGTGGGGGAGACGGTGAGGTCCTCCTGCGTGCTCTCGATCTTCTGGTCCCCCTCGAGGTGCCCGGCCGCGGTGTGCCCCAGCTTCTCCATCCGGCCGAGGTGTTCCCCGATCTGCACCTTCAGCTCCTCGATCCGCCGGAGCATCATGGCCGAGGTCATCTCCCGGTCTCCGCGGTATTCGGAGTTGCTGCGAACCAGCTTGCTGCCCACATCCTTGATGTACAGGGTGTGCTTGCGGAAATTGACCCGCCGGTATTTGGCCGGATCTTCGGCATCGACCTCATGCATCTCCCCGTCGTAGAGATCCATTCGCAGCGTGTTCCCGTCCGGCGAGAACTCCAGAGACCCCCGCCGGGCCGTGATGGTGGTCGGGGAGGGGCCGCCGCCGGTATCGTAGATGGTGATGCCCTCCAGCTGGGAGCTGCGCTCATCCAGCTTCTTGATCAGGACGGTGTAGCCGGGAAATTCGTCCATGAAGATGCCGGCCTTGAAGGTCAGCGTAGGTCTCTTCTTGCCGATATCGGACATCAGCGTGCGGGCCCGCAGGTTGAACTCCGGGAGCACGAAATTGCTGAACAGGCTGATCAGCACCGCCAGAATGATGCTGGCCGCGAGGGCGGGCGCCACGATGGTGTAAAGACTTGTTCCGCTGGATTTTATAGCCGTTATTTCGTTGTCGGACGAGAGGCGTCCGAAGGCCATCAGGGTGGCCACCAGGACCGCCATAGGGACGGAGAGGGCCAGCATCCAGGCCAGATTGAGGCCGAAGATCTCCAGGATGGTCCAGGCGCTCAATCCCTTGTCGATGATCAGGTCCATGATGTCGATGATGAAATCCATCACCAGAACGAAGGTGACCACGAAGAAACCGAACAGAAACGGTCCGATATGTTCTTTAAGAATGTAGCGGCTCAGTATACGCATGGGGCCTTTCGGACGCCGGCAGAAGAGAACTCCCCGGATAAAGACCGGACGGTACGGGGATTATTGGAAATATAGTCCAGGCCGGCCCGGAGAACAAGTTTTTTTGAACTCCGGCCAAATTTTTGCTTGTCTCTCATTTGAGTTTTTGCTATTTTGGAAAAAGGACCTTTCGGGCAGGAGGTGGTATGGCCAACTGATAAGAATTATTAGGAGATGGGTCGAAAATCCCGTTAAACCAAAGGGACCCTTCGATCGTCTCACAAGAGGAAAAAAAACAGCATTCACCACGATGGTATCTATGTCGAACTTGCCCAAAAGAACCGCCATAACGGTCATGATATCCATTTGTATGGCGGTTTTTGTTATGTCCGCCGACGTTCGGGGACAGACCCCCGTGCTCTCCCCCCCCGCCTCTCTGGACCATGTGGTCATTCCCCTGGGAGATGCCCCGTCCTACGGGCTGGTCTCTGCCGGCCTGTCATGGCCGATGCTTTCCAATGATGCTCTCCGATTACAGCGCCAGGTCCTGATCGACGCCCCGGCCGGCCGGGTGATCCTGGAGGAGAGCGTCTACGGGATCCCGGTGGGCGTACCCCTGGTCATCCGGCTGGACGATTATCTTCGCCTGCGGGCCTCCAACAACCTGCAGTCGAACTGGAGAACTTTCAATCAGACCAGACTGAAGCAGCGGGGAGCCTCCGACTCGGGATCGCTGTTCGAGATCCAGATCCCGGTGAAGTTTCCCAAAGCCATCCGCAGCATCATCGGCGAGGGCGGGCCCGGCCTGAAAGTCACCGGCATGCGGCGCATCTCCTTCGCCGGCCGCAGCGAATGGACCGAGGGGCTGCAGCAGACGGCTACCTCCAAGCCCTCCAAATTTCCTTCCCTGAATATGGAGCAGCAGTCCCGCTTCACCATCGAGGGGACCATCGGCAGCAAGATCACCGTTTCGGTGGATCAGGACAGCGAGCGGGACAATGAACTGCAGAATAACATCCAGATCCGCTATACCGGGGAAGAGGATGAGATCGTCCAGGAGATCCAGGCCGGCAATACCAACCTGGCCCTGCCGAACACCGAATTCGTCGGGTATTCGGAGAACGTCAGGGGTCTGTTCGGCATCCGGGGCAAGGCCCAGGTGGGAGATCTCAGCCTGATCGCCATCGCCAGCCAGGAAAAGGGCAGCGGGGCCAGCGGCACCTTCCAGGCCGGGGCTCAGCAGGACTCCTCCATCATCCGGGACTACGACTACAAGAGCCACAGCCGGTATTTTCTGGATTTTCAGTACCGCGATCGCTACTGGGACACCGAAGGCGGGTTGTATGATCTGCAGACCGGTATCCATACCTACCAGCCGGCCGACTCGATCAAGGACATCACCGTCTATCTCGATGATCGAAACGCCTACAACAACGATGAGGGGGGCGGCGCCGTCCGGGCCTGGGCCTATGAATACCAGGGCCAGGGGGAGTACTACGACGGCATGTTCAACGAGCTGGAGGAGGAGGTCGACTACACCGTCGACCGCCGCCTGGGTTACCTGCTCCTGAAGACGCCGCTGCAGGAGGAGCATGTCCTGGCCGTGCGCTATACCACCAAGACCGATTCGTTCTGGTGGGATCAGGCCATCCCTCCCGACACCACCTTCCAGCTGAAGCTGATCAAGCCCCATAATGCCGTCCCCGAGGACACCACCTGGGTCCTGGAATGGAAGAACGTCTACGATCTGCGCACGCGCAACATTCAGAACACCCAGGACTTTCACATCAAAATCTACAAGGAGATCCCCAGCCAGCCGTCCCTGACCACCCAGGAGGACGGTACCCCGCTGCTGGAGATCTTCGGCCTCGATGTTGTCGATCAGACCGGTGTCCTTAATCCCGACGACGAGATCGATCTGGGCAGGTATCTGGTCGATCTCAGCCGCGGGGAGCTGATCTTTCCCGATCACCGGCCCTTCGCCCCGGTTGACCCGATCAACGACGCCCTGGAGCTGGAGGACAAGATCTCGGCCATCTACGACAGCGACGACGACCGAGCCAAGATCGATTCCAGCCGCTACTACATCAAGGTGGAGTTCGTCAACAAGAAAACCACCTACAGCCTGGGCTACATGAACGTCATCGATGGCAGCGTGGTGGTCACCGCCAACGGCGAGCGGCTGCAGGAGGGCAAGGATTACAGCGTCATTTATGAGATCGGTCAGATCTCGCTGCTCTCCGAGAAGGCCACCAATCCCAACGCCGCTGTCAGCGTCGATTTCGATTACGCTCCCTTCTTTATGCCGGCCCAGAAGACCCTGCTGGGAACCCGGGCGGAATATGGCCTGGGGGGGAATGCCCGGTTCGGGGCCACGGCGCTGTTCCGCAGCGAGAAGACCCTGGAGCAGAAGCCCCGGGTGGGGCAGGAGCCCACCCGGACCTTCGTCTGGGACGCCGACATGGCCCTCAAGTTCCAGCCCTCTATCATGTCCGCCGCGGTCAACGCCATTCCTCTGGTGGAGACCGACCAGCCCTCGTCGTTCAATGTCTCAGCCGAGGTGGCTCAGAGTGTGCCCAATCCCAATACTCTGGGAGAGGCCTATATCGACGATTTCGAGGGCAGCAAGGAAGCCCTCAACCTGTCGGTGATGAGGACCGCCTGGACCAGGTCCAGCAGCCCGCTTGATGACAGCAACCAGCCGCTTCCGGACAGCTCCGGACGCGGCGGGCTGATCTGGTACAACCCCTGGGACCGTGTTCTGGTCCAGGAGATCTGGCCGAACAAGAAGACGATCAGCGAGGACAGCCGTATCCATACGCTCAACCTGGAGTTCACCCCGGACACCAGTCTGGCTGCTCCCACCGGGGAACAGTGGGGCGGCATCATGCGCTATTTCTCCCAGGGCTACTGGGACCAGAGAAGGAGCAAATACCTGGAACTGTGGGTCAAGGGCGAGGAGGGGACGGTCAACATCGATCTGGGTATCATCACCGAGGATCTCGACGGCGACGGCATCCTCGACACCGAGGACAAAGTCCGCAACGGGCTGCGCGACGGCATTCTGGATGAGGATGAGGACACCGGACTGGACGGCGTGGCCGGCACGGACGGCACCGGCGTGGCCGGCGATGACGGTGACGATGACTGGTATTACGACATCGGGGTGGATAAATACGACTACCGGCGGATCAACGGCACCGAGGGGAACGCCGACGATCCCGACGCCGGCCGCCGGCCGGATACCGAGGATCTGGACAAGTCGGGATATCTGGAGACCGAGAACGGATATTTCCAGTTCAGCATCGATCTGGCCGATACAGTCAACCAGGTGGCCGGGACCGAGAGCGACGGTTGGCGTCTCTACCGCGTGGCCCTGAGAGATTCGCTGGCCGATTGGTTCCAGAAAAAGGGCGCCGCCGAGATCGACTGGCGGACGATCAAATATGCCCGCCTGTGGGTCACCGGCATGACCCGTTCGACCCTCATCCAGATCGCCTCCCTGGAGATCGTGGGCAACAAATGGGAGGAGCTGGGCGTGGCCCAGGCCGATTCGCTGAGCCAGGAGGTGGGATCCGACGAGAGCTTTGACCTGGCGGTGAAGAATACCCACGAGAACGATGACTACCAATCTCCGCCGGGGGTGACGCCGGAGAAGGACCGGGCCACCAACATCCCCAAGAGAGAGCAATCCCTGGTGATGAAGTTCACCAACCTTCGCCCCGACCACTCCGGATCGGCCCAGCGGATTCTCTATTCCCGGGAGGATTACACCGGATACGGCGAGCTGAGGATGTTTGTTCACGCCAGCGAGGAATGCTCCCCGGGCGATTCCAGCCGGGTGGAGTTCTTTTTCCGCCTGGGGGACAGCGCAAGTGATTTCTACGAGTTCCACACTCCGGTCTACTACTCCTCAGGGCTGTGGGATGCACGCAACGAGGTGGTCATCAATTTCGAGGAGATCACCGGCCTCAAGGATGCCCTGCTCAGACGGATCGAGGGGCAGGAGGGGGCCGTGTACGATACCACCGATGGAAATTATCGGATCTACGGGCAGCCGTCGCTGTCCTCGGTGAAGTGGTTCGAGATCGGCCTGATCAATCACTCCGAGGATGTCATCACCGGGGAGATCTGGCTTGACGAGTTACGGGTGACCAACGTCCGCCGGGTGGCCGGCTGGGCCGGACGGGTCTCGGTGGATGCGGATTTCGCTGATTTCGCCGGCTTTTCGTATTCTTACCGGAAGCAGGACAGCGAATTTCACGGCCTGCGGGACAAAACCGGATCGGGCATGACGACCAGCCGGCAGAACATCAGAGGCAGCCTGCATCTGGACAAATTCCTGCCGGCCGGGTGGGGCTTCTCCCTGCCGCTGCAGGGATCGTGGTCCACCGAGCTGCAGCTTCCCCGGCTCAAGCCGGGATCAGATATCGTTCTGCCGGCGGCTCAGCGGCAGGCCGATCGTACCGAATCAGATACCCGGACGGCCAATATCTCCATCAGCAAGGCGAAGAAATCGACCAACTGGATCGTGGCCTGGACCCTGGAGCGGATCCGGGCCGATCTGGCCCTTTCCAAAAGGGAGAGCCGCACTCCGACTCATCCGATCAGCAATTCTTCCAGCTACGATGCCTCCCTGAGCTATGATTTGACCCCGCAAAAGAAGCTCTCTCTGAAACCGCTGGGTTGGACCGCCTCGCTTCTGCCTGAGGCCATCTCGGCCACGGAATTTTCTCCTCTGCCCAGCCGGCTGGATTTCAGTTCCTCGCTGGCCCGGAGGAAGACCTATCAGGTGGACCGTCTGGACAACGAGAAGACCACCTATAACCGGGACCTGCAGAACCAGGCCCAGGTGGGATTCAGTCTGTTGAAAAGTCTGAAGGCCGATTACAACATTTCCAATGTCATGGATCTGCGCGACGATAGTCGCATCAACCTGAGCAAGCTTCAGTTGGGCAAGGAGATCAGCAGGAAACAGACGGCCACCCTGGATTACCAGCCGACCATCGTGAAATTCATCACCAACAGTTACAGCTATCGAGCCGATTACTCCGAGAATAACGATCCCAACAGCGGGGCCAGCGGAGGCCGTTCGGTGTCCGTGAAGAATGCCCAGGGGGTCGATCTCAATCTGAGTTTCAAAAAGCTGTTCGGTGACTGGGCCAAGCCCAAATCGACCGAGTTCGGACCCGGTTCACCGCAGTGGCTGGTATACCAGATCAGAAAGCTGGCTGGCCGGATAGATCCTGTCCGGGCCAACTATCAGAGAGACAAGAGCTTCAATTTGGCCGGCCTGTACTCCCGACCCTCATGGAAATTCCAGCTGGGATTGACCGAAGACCCGGATTCGCCTCAGAATCCGCAGGTTTATCAGAACAATCGGGAGAGCATCTCCTCCAGCTGGAGCTTAAAGACCGGGCTGGAGATCCTCCCCGGCATCGATGTGGGGACCAGTTATAAGCTGAGGGACAATATCAGCAGGACCCCGGATAAGGCCGACCAGACCAGAACGGTCAATTTCCCGGACATCTCCGTCCGCTGGGGCAATGTGGACAAGATCGGTCCGTTGAGCAGTCTGCTGGAGTCCTCCAGTCTGGATTTCGGGTATTCCAGAAAACAGGAGGAGAAGGGGGACGAGGGACTCAAGGAGCTTACCTCCGAATCGGAGACCAAAGACTTTTCCCCGTTGCTGGCCTGGACGGCGCGCTGGAAGAAAAATGTCAGCACCACCCTGAAGACCACCCGCGTATTCAGCGAGCAGAAGATCTTCCGCGGTTCGGCCACCACCACCCGGCGGGAGGAGCAGACCTATTCCTTCAACATCAGTTATTCATTCAGCTCTCCGCAGGGAATACGCCTGCCCCTGCTCGGGCGCATCCGGTTCACCAGCAATTTGAACCTGGCCCTGGATATTTCCACCCGGGAGAACGTGGAGCGGACCGCTCTGCAGGGTTTGGGATTCAATGTCAAGGCCGACACCCGGGAGTTGCGGGTGCAGCCCACGGCCAGCTATAGTTTCAGCAAGAATGTCACCGGCGGTTTAAACGCCGTCTGGATGAACAGTGACGATCGCAAGACCAATCAGAAACGGAGAGTGCGCGAACTGGGATTCTGGACCGAGCTGAGATTCTGAGCGTTCTCCGGCCCTGCGAACCCTCCGGCGACCGAAAGCGACCGCCATGCTCAGCATCACGCCGCAGGAAAGACGCATCATCACCTTTTTGGTCATCACCCTGCTGATCGGCTGTCTAGTCCGGCTGGTGCGTCATCATCTTTTCGATCGACCGCCGGATGTCTCCATCATCTCCCCGGAAGCGCCCGGCGGGAGCGGCCCCGTTGTACCGGCTCCGGACTCTCAGGATGTCAGGCCGCCTGAGAGGATCAATATCAATACCGCCGGTTCCGATCAGCTGCAATCCCTCTCCGGTATCGGTCCCCACCTGGCCGGACGAATCGTCGAATATCGCCAGAAGCACGGCCCCTTCTCGAGTCCGGGTGATATCACCTCCGTTCCGGGAATCGGCGAGAAAACCTGTCAGCGGCTGCGCGACCGGATCACGATCGGACCCGATGAAATCGCGGGACAGGGCGAAAAAAAATAAGGCCGGCCCGGCGAGAGGGGAAATTTTTATTGACTTCATCTTTACTTCGTTGTATGATAAAGAGCTTTCCAACAATCCGGTGACCCAAAAGGAGGTTTGACCGATGAATCCAAAGAGGTCTGCGGTCAGAGGTGAGAGCGGATCGGTCTTCTGGCGGCTGTTGATCATCATCCTCTCGGTAGCGGTCATTTTGTCCGTGCTGATCCCCCAGCTCAATCAGATGAGGGAGGAAGCCGAGGTTGCCCGGTGCCGCGAACAGATGATCGAAATCGCTGAGGCGCAAGAGACCTACCTGGAATCCCAGGGTCTTTATGCTGAACAGATGGACAGTCTTCTGGCCCTCCTGCCCGATGCCGGACACGCCGTCTGCCCGACCGACGGACGGGCATATATCATGTCCGCCGTCGATTCGACCAACTACACCATCAGCTGTCCCAACGAACACGGCCTGATCAACACCGGCAAGTTGAGCTGGGAAAAGAAGTGAGGTATGCTTCATTCCGGCAAAAACATCACCGTGGGCCTGGAACTCAGCGGTCAGGTTCTTCGAACGGTCTGCATTGAACACAGTCAGGATCGTCCCCGGCTGCTGGCTCTTGAGCAGCAGCATCTTCCCATAAAGCCTCCGGAGGATCTGAACATCCGTGGTGTGGCCGGCAAAATGGTCAAACACGGCAACAAGACCCGGCGCATCGTGGTCAATATTCCCGGAACCTCCGTTCATCTGAGAAAGATCCAGGTGGAGGCCTCGGAGGCGAACCATCTCGATGATTGGGTCAAATGGGAAGCACAGCAATACCTCCCCGGTTCCCCGGAAAGCTATCTTGTCGAGTATCAGAGACTGAATTCTCACCGAACTGACCTTCTGGAAATCCTTCTGGTGGCCGCCCGTGCCGAGGATGTGCGCCGTCGCGCCCGGTTCTTTCACGCCGCCCGGCTGCGGCCCGCCATCATGGATGCCGACCCGCTGGCCCTGCAGAATGCGTTCGAGACGAATTATCCCGGCTGGCACGACCTCCCTGTTCTGCTGGTGAATGTCGAGGAGACCGCCATCACCATGGTGGGCACCCGATCCGGGCTGCCCGAGGGGGCCCTGAGCCTGGAAACGCCATCTCAGCAGGTCCCGCAGACGGATGACGTTGACAGGATCATCGAGCAGTTGAAAAGCCGGATCCGGAGCGAAGAGGGAACCCAACCTTCCGCCTTCAGGATGCTTCTCAGCGGCGGCAGCCCCCATCTGGGGGAGATGGCCAACCTGTTTTCCGCCCGGGAGGAGATGGAGGTCGAGTTCGCCGATCCTTTTCGTGAGCTGGCCGTCCTGCCGGATCTGCGGAGCCAGCTGGAAGACCGCTATCGGGCTTCGGAGTTCATGCTGTCCACCGGATTGGCCCTGCGCGAGCCCTAGCACAAAGGACTATCATGCGAGTGGTCGCCGGTGAAGCAAAAGGCCGCCGTCTGAAGGCTCCTGAGGGAGACCGTATCCGCCCCACCGCCGACCGGGTCAAGGAATCGCTGTTCGAGGTGATCGGGGAGCGGGTACGTGGCGCCCGGGTCCTGGATCTCTTCGCCGGAACGGGAAACCTGGGTATCGAGGCCCTCAGCAGGGGGGCCTCGTCCGCTCTTTTCGTCGATGCGGATCGATCGGCGATCCGGCTGATCGGCCAGAACCTGGTCCGGACGCGCCTGGGCCAGCGGGCGGAGACCTGGAGAGGCGATGCCCGGGCGGTGCTCGACCGGTTGGCCAGGCTGGGGCGCCGTTTCGAGATCGTGCTCCTCGATCCCCCGTATGCTGCCGGTTATGATGAGGACATTCTGCAGCGGCTCAGCCGGAGCAAGATCCTCTCGCCCGGGAGCCTGACGACCATCGAGCACGACCGTAGGACCGATCTTCCGGAACGGATCGATGCGCTGGGGCGCTGCGATCAACGGCGCTTCGGAGATACCGTGATCTCGTTCTATGAGCAGAGACCACAGAGGGTGTGATAATGAACGTTCCATCCGGTTCATCGAAAACACCGGCCGGCAGGCCGAAAAACAAGACGCCCGACCCCAAAAGGGTGGCCGTCTACTCCGGATCTTTCGATCCCATCACCAGGGGGCATCTGGATATCATCTGCCGGGCCTGCCGTCTGTTCGACCATGTCATTGTGGCGGTGGCCGATAATCTGCAGAAAAAGCCGCTCTTCACCCGCACCGAGCGGATCGAGATGGTGCGTCAGGCCACCCGGGAGATGGACACTGTGAGCGTCGATTCCTTCACCGGACTTCTGGCGCATTACGTCCAGGAGAAGAACGTTTCGGTCATCATCAGGGGGCTGCGGGCGGTCAGCGATCTGGAGCATGAGTTCCGGATGGCCTTCATGAACCGAAGCCTGGTGGCTCAGGTGGAGACATTGTTTCTCATGCCCAGCGAGGAATACACCTATTTGAATTCCACAGTGGTCAAAGAGGTGGCCCGGTTGGGGGGAGATGTCAGCCAATTTGTGACCCCCGATGTGAAACGCCGTCTGCTGGAAAAGCACCGAAAAGCAGCTCCCTGAGGGGGATAGAGAGCAGCAGAGGCCGGACGACAGAACTTCCGGGACAGACAACAGGCCGATGGATACGATCCTTTCGACATCCGTTATCAGAAGCAGACAGCACAACAGCAAGGTTCGCCGGAAGCTTGACAGATCCGGCCCCGGGGCGCTCTCCGACATAGAATTGCTGGCCATCGTTCTGGCCCGGGGGTATCGCGGAGAGCCGGTCGATGCCATCGCGCACCGGATCATACGCGTCTACCATGACGGGTTCGGCCCGCGGTGCTGTTCGGTGGAAACCTTTCGGGAGCTCTGTCGGGTCAGCCGGCAGCATGCCTGCCAGACATTGGCCTGTTTCGAACTTGGCAGGCGTTTCTATTGCCAGACGGACGGACTTCAACTGAGCACCCCCGAGGCCGTCCATGATCATGTTCGCTCGATGATCCGATTGACCCGGGAGGCGTTCCGGGGCCTGTATGTGGACGTCAAGAATTGTCTCATCCACGATGAGGTCATCTCCCTGGGAACGCTGAGCATGAACCTGGTTCATCCCCGGGAGGTCTTCCGGCCGGCCATCGAGCATTCCGCCGCCGGTGTGATCCTGGCGCACAATCATCCCTCCGGAGATCCCACTCCCAGCGCCGAGGATCTTAAGGTGACCCGCCAGCTGATAGAGGTGGGCCGGCTCCTGGATATCGAGGTGCTGGATCATGTCATCGTCGCCCGGAGGGGGTGCGTCAGTCTGCGGAGGAAAGGATTCCTGAGTCATGAATGAGGATAGAACCGGTTCGGCAGCGAGTCCGCCGACTTTCTTCCTGGCCGGCATCATCCAGGGCAGCTCACGAAGCAGGGGGCTCAGCGACCAGAGCTACCGCGGGCAGCTGGCCGGAATATTGAAAGAGACCTTTCCCGATGCCGATATCATCTGTCCCTTTGATCTGCATCCCAACTCCATCGATTACGATCTGGAGAAGGGGAAGAAAACCTTTCTGGAGATGGTCTCCCGGGCTAAAGACAGCGATGTGCTCATCGCCTATCTGCCCGAGGCCAGCCTGGGAACGGCCATCGAGATGTGGGAAAGCTACCGCAGCGGGGTGACCATCTGGACGATTTCTCCGATGAAGGAGAACTGGGTGGTGAAGTTTTTTTCTCATCGTGTGTTCGGTTCCCTGAACGAGTTCGAGACCTATGTGCGGGGACAGGCCCGGGAGGAGGTGCGGTGTGCTGTCCGCGGCCGCGGCGAAAGATCTGAGGCGGTATCTGACCCGCCGGAACGTCAGCTTTGAGCAGGAGGATCTGTTCTGCTACAGCTACGATGCCGCCCTCGGCGGGGCAATCCCCGATGCGGTGGTGTTCCCCCGGGAGCGTGATCAGGTGGTCGAGCTGATCCGCTTCGCTCATCGGCAGAGGATCCCGGTCGTGGCCCGGGGCGCCGGCACGGGGTGTGCCGGCGGTGCCCTGAGCGCTCGAGGCGGCATCCTGCTGAGCTTCGAAAAGATGAACCGGATCCTGTCGATCGATCCGGAACTCCGTATCGGCATCGCCGAGCCGGGGGTGATCACCGGGGATTTTCAAAAAGCGGTCGAGCGGGAAGGTCTTTTTTATCCTCCCGATCCCTCCAGTGCGCGCATGTGTACCCTGGGCGGAAACGTGGGCCACGGGGCGGGGGGGTTGCGGGGTCGAAGATTCGGCACCACAAGGGATTATGTAATCGGCATGGAGGCCGTCACGGCCGACGGGCATCTGCTCCGCAGCGGATCGTTCGCTTCCCCGGAGAGCATCGATCTGAGCGGTCTGCTGGTCGGCTCCGAGGGAACCCTGGTCTGCGTCGTGACCATCGCGCTGCGGTTGCTGGACCGGCCGGAGAGCATGGGGACGCTTCTGCTGGTTTTCTCCGATGCGGCCGGAGCCCTGCGAACCTCAAGGAATTTGCTGGAACAGGGACTGCTGCCGGTAGCCCTGGAATACATGGATGCCGGAGCCATGCGCTGCGTCCGGGAGCACGGTTTCGGGGATCTTCCTGTTCCGGACGGCCACGTGCTGATCATCGAGTTGTGCGGACAGCGCCGACTGATCGGCCGACAGACCAGCCTGGTCGAGAAGCTGGCCCGGTCCGAGGGTGCCCTGTGCCTGCGTCAGGCCTGGGGATCGCGGGAACGGGAGGAGATCTGGTCGGTACGCCGCGCGCTGTCGCCGGCCATGGCTCGCGCGGCCCGGCGGAAGTTCAGCCAGGATGTCTGTGTTCCTCCGGATACTGTCGATCGGCTGCTCGATCAGATCCGGGAGATCGGCGAACGCCGGGGCCTGACCATGGTTGCCTTCGGCCATCTGGGCGACGGCAATATCCATGTCAACACCCTGACCGACGGAAGCCCCGGCCAGGATAAACGGGCCCGAACCGTGGTGGAGGAGGTCTATCGGGCCGTCCTGTCCCTGCAGGGGACGCTGACCGGAGAGCATGGCGTCGGGCTGTACCGGATGCCTTATCTCTCCTGGGAGCTTTCCGCGCCAACGCTGGAGGCGCATCGCAAGGTGAAAGCCGCCTTTGATCCCGGGCACCTGATGAATCCGGACAAGTTATCGGATCAGCCCGCGGAGCAGCCGGCATCGTGAGAACTGGCATCTGGCACATAGAATGGAGGATCGAACCTTGGAGACACAAAGCAAACGAGAGCGATGGATCAGCCGGGCGGTGGCCATAGGGGTGTTTCTGTTCATTCTGGTGATCTACGCCCGTACCATGGCGGTCTCGGTCTCTTTCTGGGATTGCGGGGAGTTTATCGCCTGCGCCCATATCCTGGGGATTCCTCATCCTCCGGGAGCGCCGCTGTACGGGATGCTGGGTCGCCTGTTCAGTCTCCTGCCCGTCTTTGAGTCCGTAGCCCAGAGAGTGAATTTTCTCTCCGCCCTGACCGGCGCCCTGGCAGGCGGGATGCTCTGTCTGGTCGTCGAGAAGGTCAGCCGGAGCTGGTTTTCCAACGGCCTGGGATGGCGGGGGCGTCTGCTCGGCCTCATCGGAGGCGCCGCGGCCGGCATGTGGATGGCCTTCAGCGACACCTACTGGTCCAATACCGTCGAGTCGGAGGTTTACGGCCCGGCCACGTTCCTGATGGTGCTGGCCATCTGGCTGAGTCTCAAATGGCAGGAAGCCCATGATCGGGGACAGGGGGACCGCCTCTTGCTCCTGCTGGTCTATATCATGTTCCTGGGGATCGCCGTCCATCTGACCGTCTTCATGATCTCCCCGGCCATCTTCCTGTTCATCGTTCTCAACGACCGCGATCGCCTTCAGGATTGGCGTTTCTGGGTGGTGGCCGCCGCCATGGGTCTGGTGGTGGTTTCCCTGGGGGAGCCCTTCATGGCCGCCATGGTCATCGCCCTGATCGTTACCTTCCTGGGGATGAACACCGGTGCGGAGCCCAACCGCCGGCGGTGGCGTTTCTGTTTCTGGATGGTCCTGCTGGCTTGTCTGGGCTATACCATCCAGGCTTTCATTCCCATTCGATCGATGCTCGACCCGGTGATCGATGAGAACAATCCCGACAGCTGGAGCCGCTTCATGGCCTATCTGGAGCGCAAGCAGTACGGGCAGACCAGCATGCTGGAAGGTATGTTCCGCCGCAAAGGAAGCTGGGCCAACCAATTCGGCGTGCATCCGCGTATGGGCTACTGGGGCTTTTTCCGCCAGGGCTGGGCCCCGGTGAGCTGGTGGCCGCTGGTGGTGGGGATCGGGCTGGCGGGGATCGTCATCGGCTGGTTCCGGGAACGCCGCCGGTGGGTCTATCTGATGGTCCTGCTCTTCCTGTGCACCCTGGTGATCATCCTGTGGATGAATTTCAGCGATGGCACCCGGGGCGTGCAGCTGGAGGTCCGGGACCGGGATTACTTCTTCACGCCGACTTACATGGCCTTTTCTCTATGGATGGGCCTGGGCGTCAGCGGCCTGCTGTGGCTGGTGCTGCGCAAGCTCAAGGGCGCTGCCGGGAACGCTCTCTTCTGGCTGCTGGCCGCGGCCACGCTGGTGGCTCCCCTGGGGACGGTGGCCCATAACTATCATCGCCACGACCGTTCCCGCAACTGGATCGCCCGCGATTATGCTCACAATCTCCTGGGATCCTGCCAGCCGGACGCCATCATCTTCACCAACGGCGATAATGACACCTTTCCGCTATGGTATCTTCAGGAAGTGGAGGGGGTCCGCAAGGACGTTCGGGTGGTCAACCTCAGCCTGCTCAATACCGGCTGGTACATCAAGCAGCTCCACAGCATGGAGCCCCGTGTGCCCACCGGATATACCGACGATCAGGCCGATGCTCTGCTGCCCATCCGATGGCCTGAGGATCGGGAGGTCGATCTGGGGGGATTCACACTGCTGCTGAAGAGCGGTCAGATCCTCAGGGTGCAGGACCGGGCGGTCCTCAATATCGTCCGCACCAATCGCTGGCAGCGGCCGGTCTATTTTGCCATCACCGTTTCTCCGGACAACAAACTGGGGCTCGACCAGCACCTCAAGATGGAAAGCATGGCCCTCAGGCTGGTCAAGGAGGAGGGGCCCAACATGATCGATCTGGAACGCAGCCGGGCCCTGATCATGGATCATCATGTCTTCCGGGGGCTGAACGACGAAAGAATTTATAAAGATGAAAACACCATCAAGCTGCTGACCAACTACGCGGCCACCTTTGCGGCCGTGGGCCAGGCGTTCTCCAACCGGGGGCAGTACGATGAAGCCCGGCTGGTGCTGGAAAAGGGCGTCCAGGAGTTGTATCCCTTCTGGGGAATTCATCAGGTTCTCACCCGGGCGTATGACGGACTGGACCAGGTCGATCAGGCCATCGAGACGGGAAAACGGGCCGTCGAGCTGGCCGCGGAGCAGGACCGTCCGATGGTTTATTCCAATCTATTGCCCGTTTTCCAGAAACATGACCGTCTCGGGGATCTGCTGGCCTTCGTCGAGAACCGGCTGATGAATGATCCCGAGGAATTCAGCGCCTACTGGGCATTGTTTAGAATCCATCACACCACCGGAAATATTCAGCAGGCCGCCGGGGCGCTGGAAAGATGGCTCAGCATCCATCCGGAAGATGAGCGCACCCGGGAGTTTCTCACCGATTATCGCCGCCAGATGCTGACCACCGGCGAGCCCGCAGGAGAAGAGCCATGAGAATCTGTTCCCGTTGTCATGCCGAGATTCCCCCGGAGGCCGATTCCTGTCCGAAATGCGGTCAGCAGCAATCTCAGGAAAAGATCAAGATGGTCTCCCTGCATCCCCTGCCGAGCAAGATCTATGCGGAGATGGTCAAAGAGGTGTTGGAGAAGAGGGGCATCCCCTGCATCATCAAGACCGATCTCTTGTCCAGCGCGTTCGGGTCCGATGGGACCAGCGCCGTCGGCACCCAGGCCGTCATCTACGTACCCGAAGATCGCCGACAGGAGAGTGAGGAGATCCTCCACCAGATGTTGGATCATATCTGATTCGGCCTTTCGCTGAGAGGATGGCGTCATGTCCCTCAGAGCCCTGATCATTTCCCTCCGTCCCACCCAGTGGTTCAAGAACCTGTTCGTCTTCGCGGCCCTGGTCTTCTCCAGAAATCTGAATGATCTCTCCAGGGGCTTGACCGTGCTCTGGGCCTTCGGACTGTTCTGCCTGCTGTCCAGCGGCACCTACCTGATCAACGACCTGTTCGATCTGAAAGAGGACCGCGAGCACCCCGCCAAATCGCGGCGTCCCCTGGCCGCGGGAGAGATGAAACCTGCCGCGGCCGCTCTCACCGCGGCCATCCTGCTGCCGGCTTCGCTGGTCCTTTCATTCCTGCTTCATCCTCATTTCGGATGGGTCGCCCTGGCCTATGTGATCATCAACCTGGCCTACTCGGCCCACCTCAAGCAGGTGGTCATTCTCGACGTCATGCTGGTGGCTTTCGGCTTCGTGCTCCGGGCCGTGGCCGGCGGCCTGGTGATCGAGGTGGAGGTCTCCTCCTGGCTGTTGATTTGCACCATTCTCATCGCCCTGTTTCTGGCCCTGGGCAAAAGGCGCTATGAGGTCATGCTTCTGGCCGAGGGATCCTCACAGCACCGCCGGGTACTGGGCGAGTACAGCCCCAATTTTCTGGATCAGATGATCGCCGTGGTCACCGCCTCCACGCTGATGTCTTACGCCCTCTACACCCTCTCCCCGGAGGTGGCTCGAAAGTTCGGTGACAACAACCTGGTATTCACCGTTCCTTTCGTGCTGTACGGTATCTTCCGATATCTCTATTTAGTCCATCGCCAGGCCAAGGGAGGCAGTCCCGCCCACGTGCTCCTGACCGACCGGCCGCTGATGCTGGATATTCTGCTCTGGTTCGTGGCTGTCTGGCTGATCCTCTATCATTAAGTCTGAACCTCGCAACCGAGATTCCCTCACATCTCCATTGAACCATCAGGGTAATATTCTCTGATCCCGGAGTGCCGATCTTCGCAAAGATGGCACTCTTTTTGCATTTTACCACGTGACAAGGATCAGAAACCCCTGGGACGCCCGGATCGTCGGCATCGGCGCGCGCTGTTTGCGGACAACGTCCGGGGAGAGAACCCCCCTGCATCCAATCAAAAAGATCGGTTTTCTGAGAAAACCGGATTCCTCGGCATACTATTTGCCGGTCTCGCCGTGTGCATCGAATGTCCTCGAGAAAGGAACGCACACATGCCGCCGACATACCGAATCGTGAAGAATCTGCTGGGCACCATCCTGATAGCTCAGGGTCTGGTGACCAAAGAGCAGATCGAGGAAGCTCTTCAGGTTCAGAAGAAGACCAAGAGGCGCCTTGGCGAAATCCTGGTGGAAACCGGGGCCATCGAAGAGGATGATCTGAACAACGTCCTGTCGGAGCAGGCCGAGCAGCTGGAGATCCCGGTGGTGACGGCCGAGGACCTGACCCAGGTTGATGTGGAGATGGTGGCTCGAATTCCCGAGGAGCTGGCCCGGGAGCACACCCTGATCGCCATCTCGCAGTCCGGCCATGAGCTGAATGTTGTCATGGCCGATCCTTTCGATCTGGAGGTTCTGGATACGCTGGAAAAGATGACCTCGATGACCGTCAAGCCCTTTATCGGGAAGTCCTCGGAGATCAAAGAGGCCATCGAGCGGTATTACAAAGAGGTCAGGGCCTTCGAAGGACTGGAGGAGCTTCTCGAGGGCATCGACTACGTCAAGGAGGGAGAAGGGGAGGAGGAGTTCGATGTCGAAAAGCTCCGGGCTCAGGTTGAAGATGCACCGGTGGTCAAGCTGGTCAACATGATCCTGGGGGAGGCCATCAAGGACCGGGCTTCGGATATCCATATCGAGCCGACCGAAAAGGGCATCAGCGTCCGGTTCCGCATCGACGGCGTCCTGCACGAGGTGATGAGTCCGCCGAAAAAACTGCAGATGCCCCTGATCACGCGGATTAAGATCCTCTCGGACCTGGACATCGCCGACCGGCGGACGCCCCAGGACGGCCGGCTGACCGTCAAGCTGCCGGGCAAGAACGTGGACGTCCGGGTCTCCAGCCTGCCCACCGTGTTCGGGGAAAAGATCGTATTGCGGCTGTTCGACAAAGACTCGTTCGGACGTGAACTGTCCAAGCTGGGCTTCACCGAGGAGATGCTCAAAGTCTTCAGAAAATGGATCCGGGAACCCTACGGTATGATTCTGGTCTCCGGGCCCACTGGAAGCGGCAAGTCCTCCACGCTGTATGCCGCCCTCATAGAGATCCGATCGCCGGAGAGAAACCTGGTCACTGTGGAGGACCCGGTGGAGTACAAGATCGACGGCCTCAACCAGGTCTATACCAATCCCCAGGCGGGGCTGACCTTTGCCTCGGCCCTGCGCTCCATCCTCCGGCAGGATCCCGACATCATCATGGTGGGCGAGATCCGCGACCGGGAGACGGCCGATATCGCCGTAAAATCGGCCCTGACCGGGCATCTGGTCTTCTCCACGGTGCACGCCAACGACGCTGTCAGCACCGTCACGCGAATGGTGGATCTGGGCGTACCGGCCTATCTGGTGGGTTCGGCCGTCAACCTGGTGCTGGCCCAGCGGCTGGTGCGCGTCATCTGCCCGCATTGCAAGGAGCGCTACGAGCCCACCCGGGAGTTCCTGGAGAGCATCAACTGGTCCTTTGACGGAGGAGAAACGGTCTATTTCTACCGAGGCAAGGGCTGCATGCAATGCAAGAACACCGGGTTTCTCGGTCGCTCGGCCATCTTCGAGATGCTGGAAGTCAAGCCGTCCATCCGGAAACTGATCTTCGAGGGGGCCAACGACGACCTCATCCATCAGGAGGTCAAAAGACTGGGAATGAAGACGCTGCTGGAGAACGGTCTAAAAAAGGTTCACGAGGGCACCACCACCATCGAGGAGGTGCTCGGCTCTCATATTCAGGAGTGAGTCGGCCTGTCCGATGCTCATTCAGAAAAATTGGCATATATTTTGCGCATTGTTCAAACGATGTTACTTCGCAGCACTATTGACTAAGCTTCAGATGTCACCCCCATCACGAGGGAATGGATCGTGTCACAATTTGTCGCCACCGTAAAGGATCCTCAGGGGCAGAAACGGACCGTGGAGCGGGAAGCCGACGATCATCAGCAGCTGGTTGATCTGCTCCATCGGGAGGGTCTGTTCGTTATCGAGGTCAAGGAGGGGGAGAACGGAAAGCGACCGGGGAAGAAACAGAAAGCTTTCAGGAAAGCTTCCCGAAAGCGCTCCTCAAGCTTGTTCAAGAAATCGAAGAGGATCAAGCTGGACCGTCTGGTCTTTTTCACCCGTCAGCTCTCCACCATGATCAACGCCGGTATCCCCATCGTTCGGTCCATTCGAAGCCTGGCCGGGGAGGAGAAACAGGCGTTTCGAGAGATTCTGTTTCAGGTGGCCGACGATGTCGAGCAGGGGGAGACGCTGTCCGGAGCCCTGCGCTCGCATCCGGAGATCTTCAGCCGTCTCTATACCTCCCTGACCGAGTCGGGAGAGGAGAGCGGGAAGCTCGATGTGATCATGAACCAGCTGGCCGACTACCTGGAATCGGTGGCCGACATCCGCATGCGGGTCAAGGCGGCGATGAGGTATCCGCTGTTTATCTTCTCCTTTATCGCTCTCATCCTGCTGGCATTTATTCTTTTTGTCATTCCCCAGTTTGCCCAGATCTACGACGGTTTCGGGGCCAAACTGCCTGCCCCGACCCAGATGGTTCTGTCCTTCAGCGGTCTGGTTCGGGACAACCTGCTTATCGTTCTCGTGATTGTGGTCGCTGTGATCGGGGCGATCCGGCTGATCCTGCGAACGGATAAAGGCGCCCTGGCCTTCGATCGGCTGAAGCTGCAGATTCCGGCTATCGGTTCGATCGTCACCAAGACGGTCATCAGCCGGCTGGCCCGAACGCTCAGTGTTCTGGTCCACAGCGGAATGCCCATCGTCCAGGCCTTGAATATTGTTCGCCGGGCGGCCGACAACCGTGTCTTCGAAAACAGTCTGCTCGAGACCAAGCGTAATGTCGAGGAGGGACAGAGTCTGGCCGAAGCCCTTCAGGGCGCCAGGGTCTTTCCCGAGCTCATGCTCCAGATGGTCTCCACTGGAGAACAGAGCGGCACGCTGGATATGATGTTCGACAAGGTGGCTCAGTTCTATGACAAACAGGTCAAATCCGCCGTCGACGGCCTGGTCAGTCTGATCGAACCCCTGGCAATCGTCTTTATGGGCGTGACCGTGGGCGGCATTATCCTGATCATGTACCTGCCTATCTTCCGCCTGGGTATGGTGATGCGATGATGGGCGGTTTAAAAAGTAAAAGATGATAATCATTTTCAGTGAAAGGAGGTGACAACAATGTTGCGACAGATGAATGCTCAGATGAACAACGACCGCGGTTTTACACTGATCGAACTGATGGTGGTTGTGATCATCGTCGGCGTGCTGGCGGCAGTGGCCATCCCTCTGTATACCGGCTATATCAAAAATGCCCGTACTTCCGAGGGCCAGGCTCGCCTGGGTGCCATCATGACCGCGGCCAAGGCCTACCATCAGCAGAACAGCGCCTGGCCGGCCAGCGCGTCCGCGGCAGGCTTTTACGCCGATTTCAGCGACACCGAGCATTTCAGCTACAGCATGACGGCCTCGGGATTTACGGTGACCGCCACAGGCAAAGATGTCGATGGCATGAGCGGCGTGACTATCACGCTGACGTGCGCGAACCCCGAGGATGAGGGAACGCTGTCGATCACCGGTCTGTAAACGGGATAAGGGCAGGGTTTCACAGTGGTTTCGAGATCCTGCCCTTCCCATCACCTCGACTGTACATTATTATGCCGGCGAAGGATCATGCCGGGGCAAGAGCAACACGGATCTTTTATAATGAAGCAGACGCTGAAAGACGAAATCAGATCTCTGAGGAAGGAAGTCCGCTCCCTGGCTCTCCTGGAGCTGGCGGTGGTGGCTGTTCTTCTCGGCCTGCTGGTCTCCGCAGCCGTGCCGCGCTATACCGGTTATGTCAAGAGAGCCCGGGCCACAGAGGCCATCGCCCGGCTGAGCGCCATCATGAACGTCTCCAAGCTGTTCTATCAAAGGGCCGGACGCTGGCCGGAGTCTCCCGGCGAGATAGGCTACTACGCTGACTTCTCCTCCTCGGAACGCTTTACATACGAAATCGTCCCGCCGGAAGTTGATCGTGGCGGATTTACTCTACGGGCAGTCGGCAAGCACATCGATGGCATGGAAGACGTCATCGTGACGCTCAGCTGCGCCGATCCTGCGGCGGAGGGGGTCGTGGAGGTCAGGGGTACCCTGGCGAGATAGAAACGGACAGAAGAATCTGTTCTCTGAAACTTCATTCACCACCGATCCAGCCGCTTCAGAAAAAGGTTCTTCAGCGATGATATTATCTTCTCCATATAAAAACGGATTCACTCTGATCGAACTGATGGTGGTGGTGGCCATTGTCGGCGTGCTGGCAGCGGTGGCCGTACCGATGTACAGCCGGACCATCAAGAGCAGCCGGACGACCGAGGCGACAGCCCGACTGGGAGCCATCATGAAGGCCGCCAAGATCTACTATCAGCAGCATGGCTCCTGGCCGAGACAGAATTCTGTGGGTTTTCTGGCTGATTTCTCCAGATCCGATCATTTCAGGTATAAGATCCAAAGCGGAGCCGGAGGAAAAGGAAGATTCCGGATCAGAGCGATCGGATTGAATGTTGATGGCATGAAAAATGTTCGGATCACCATGACCTGCGACAATGTCAAAGCCGAGTCGGAGATCCTCATCGACCGGCTGTGAGAAAAAGGTGTCGGCAGGAGGAACGATCGATGTTGAAGATCATCGATGGCAGAACGCAGAGAGACGCGGAGAAAGGTTTCACCATCATCGAGCTGGCAGTCGCCCTGGTTATTTTGGGGGCGCTGGTGGCCGTGGCTGTCCCGCTGTATAACAATCAGATGAAGGACAGTCGAACGACCGAGGCCGTGGCCCGGTTGACGGCTATCATGGACGCCTCCCGGGAGTATTACCAGCTGCATGGCGCCTGGCCGTCGGCCCCGGGAGTGCCGGGCTATCATGCCGATTTTTCGAACACCAGGCATTTTACTTACCAGATCACCAACGGGGCCGGCGGGACTCAAAAGTTCTTTCTCCGGGCCAAGGGCCGCAACGTGGACGGCATGAAGAAGGTCAGGGTTTTCATGAAGATCCAGAATCCCAACGCGGATCCCTTTATTCAATTTAAAAACATTGAGAAACAGTGATCGATGAACGCCATGATATCCGAGATACTTCACAAGCTCCGTCCCAAACTCTCCTCCCGGCGGGGGGTCTCCCTGGTCGAGGTCCTGGTCTCGACCATGATCTTCGCCATCGTCTCTCTGGCCGTGGTGGAGTTCTTCTATCTCGGCCGGGCCTATATCCATGAGATGAGCCTGCGCAGGACCGCCCTGGCCCGGGCTCAGGAGAAATTGGAGCAGCTGCGGGCGACATCCTTTGAAGCGGCCGATCTGACGATCGGCAGTCATGGGCCGGAGACGGTCTCGATGGCCGACAATCTCTCTGCCGGCCGAAGGTGGTCGGTCACCTGGAAAGATGATACGGCCAACGGATATTCGGGAAGCGATCAGGATTACAAAGAAGTCATCGTCAAGGTGGCCTGGTCGTGGGAGCATGTCAGCGGCGACACCGTCGCTCTACACGGACGGTTCTATCCCTGATCGGCCCATCTTCTCGGGAGCAGACATGGACGTGATGAACACAACAGCTGAGAGAGAGAATGTCCGAGGATTCACCCTGGTGGAGCTGATGGTGGCCACCGCCCTGGTCAGCGTCCTGTTCTTCGCTCTGGCCACGGTCTATCTGCTGGTCGATAGCTCCTGGGACCGGGGTGAGGCGATGATTAATTTAGGCCGGGACGGGTCCTATGCCGTCGAGGAGATGGCCATGTCGATTCGGCTGGCCTCATCGGTGACCATCGGATCGGGCCCCACGATGACCATCAAGGATGCGGCCGACAGCACGGTGGCGCAGTATTATCTTCAGGCCAGCGACAGCACGCTCCGGGATCTTTCCGGGAACCGGATCATCCCCAGCAAAGTGGACAGCCTGAATTTTTCCCAGAACGGTGATGTCGTGGAGATCGGTTTGGTGCTGACCAATTCGGATGGACAGAGAGGCTATTTCAACACCAGCGTCTCTTTGCGCAACTAAACTCATCAGATATGATCGGGTGATGTGCCATGAGATTCTTCTCCAAAGAAAGCGGTTATCCGCCGGACGGGTTTTCGAAAGGCGGGCAGAGAGGAGCGGCCCTCATCTCGGTGGTCATCTTCGCTATCGTCCTGACCATCGCCGGCCTGGCCTTTTTCTCCCTGAGCTCCTACGATGCCGGTCTCTATCAGCGCCGGCACGAGGCCTCCCAGTCCCTGGCCAATGCCGAGTCGGGGGCGGAGCGGGCCCGTTGGGCTCTCCTTTCGGTGTGGTCGAAATCAATCGCCCAGATCGACAGCGCCGGCATACAGACGGTGGTCGAGGAGATCGACGGCAGCGGACAGCCGACGCGCACCGGTGAGGATATCATCGACTTCGCCCATGAGGTCAGGATCCAGTCCACCGGCAGCGACGGCCAGCTCCAGCGCAAGCTGCAGGTCATTCTAGAGCCCGGGCTGGCCTATGCCCTGGGGGCGGCCAATGACGTCACCTTCTACGGAGGGGCCAATAACGGCAGCTGGGCTGATTTCTTCGACCGTTACAACGATGTCATCATCACCGGGGGCATCCAGTACGGCGGCCAGATCAACGGCAATGGTGACGGCAAATATGATGACGCCAGCCAGGGGGACGTCTCGCTGCCCGATTACTTCGACAACATGACCGCCTTCACCAATCAGTTCCAGGGTCTGGCCGACACGGTGTACTCCGGGGATAAACACTTCGGTTACTACGGCTGGTCCTGGCACGGCGTGGGCAGCGATGACATCATCTTCGTCGATGGAGATGTGGAGATCGACCGCAATGTCGAGAATTACAGCGGCACATCGATCGACAAGACCATCATCGCCACCGGGGACATCACCGTGAATTCCGGAATGAGCGGATCGGACGACCGTCTGGTGCTGATCGCCTACGGCGACGTCACCATGAAGGGAATGGGCATCCAGGATGAGATCTGGTCCGTGATCCTGTCCGGGGGGACCTTCACCACCGAGGGATACTGGAGCTGGGCCGGCGGGGGCGGATGTATCCACGGTTTTGTGCTGGCCGACAATATCGATATGATGGGCTATGACATGTTCGAGCAGATCCACCTCAAGGAAGGCTGGTGGATCGAGCAGGATCTCGGAGTGATCATGATGAACGGCGGAATCTCGGTTCTGCAGGGACAACCCGGGACGATTCCGCTGTCTTTGAACCGAAAAAGCTGGGCCGAAGTGTCACTGGGGAGTTGAGCATGAGTATCTTCAAGCGCCAAGCTCGATCCATGGTTGGACTGGACGTGGGTTCCTGTTCGGTCAAGCTGGTACACCTGCTGCATCGGAATGGAAAGTGCCAGCTTCTTTCCGCGGTGCACGAATCTTATGAGCCTGAGCCGGAGGGAAATGGAGAGGCCCGGGTGAATGCTATCCGAAAGGTATTTCAGAGAGCCGGCCTGAAATCCGGACGGGGTGAGACTATTGTCACGTCGGTCAGCGGTTCGGGCACGGCCGTCAAGCAGGTGGAATTTCCCCTGCTGACCAATGAGGAACTGGCCTCCTCGGTCAGGTGGCAGGCCGGTAAACGGTTGCCCTTCGGTCCCGATGAGGCCGTCCTGGATTATCAGGTGCTGAGCCGGGATGAGGATTCGGACAAGATGAACGTACTCCTGGTGGCGGTCACCCGGGTGCATCTCGGTAAACATCTCGAACTTCTCAAGCGGGCCGGTGTCGATCCGATGATCATCGACCTCAGTCCTCTGGCTCTGGCCAACGCCGTCATGGAAACTCAGGAGCTGAGAAAGGACAAGGCCGTGGCCATGCTGGATATCGGGTCTTCCAACACCATTCTGGACGTCTTTGCCCCGGGAGAGTTCTTTTTCACCCGGGATATCGCCGTGACCGGACGGCAGCTCGCCGGTGAGGCGCCCCGGCAGAAAGCCGACTCTCCCGGCGAAAATACCAGCACCGGGGGAAAGACTGAATCGGGCGGACAAAGGGCCGATGGTCAGGCGTCGGAGTCAGCGGGCCAGATACCGAACTCAACCAGGGTCTCTCTCGATCGTCTCATCTTCGAGATCCGAAGATCACTGACCTATTACGAGAATCGAAGAGGTCGCGGCGGTTTTGAAAAACTTTTCCTGGCCGGAGGGGGCATACAGGTGCCCCATCTCTGCGATCACCTCCACACCCGGCTGGGCGTGGCCGTGGAAAAATTCAACCCCCTTGGCGGCATCGAGGCCGATGAACATCAGGACGGCCTCGCCGAGACGGCGCCGCAGCTGGCCCTGGCATTCGGGCTGGCTCTGAGAAAAGTTGGGAAGAAACATGTTTGAGATCAATGTCCATCGCGAACATCTGGAGCGAAGACGGATCGCCAGCCGCAAATCAGCCAGGATGCTGATTCTGAAAGCCCTCTATCTGACCCTGGTGGTTCTGTTTACCGCCCTGTTCACCTTCCAGGTTCTGTCCCTGAGACACAACATCGATGCTCGTCAGGACGAGATGGAAGAGATCGGCGAGATCATGGCCCAGTATTCCCCCGAGGATTGGGACGTGCCGGCCGATCACATGATGGTTCTACTCCAGATTAAGGGCATGAACATTAAGTGGGGAAAGAAATTGCAGCGGCTCTGCACTCTGCTCCCGGAGAGGATGTGGCTGAACGAGGTTTCCCTGAAAACCCGGATCATCGAGGGGATCAACCGAAACGTTCTGCTGATAGAGGGTTCCACCAACCTGCAGGATGAACACGAGGGCTTGAACGAGGTGTTGGAGTTCCTCAATACACTTCGTAAAGATGACAGCTTTCCGGAGGGATTCGAGTCGATCGGTCTGCTGTCCTCCAAGCGATCCATGACCCTGGAGAAAAAACAGCTGGATTTCGAGCTGGTGTGTACTGTCCAATGAGGGAATTCATGAGAAAGAAGCGCTTTTTCATCATCGCCGCCCTTTTTGTCCTCCTGTTTCTTGCCGAGGACTGGGCCGTGTATCGTCCCGGCGTGAGCCGGCTGAAACGGTTGAACCGGCAGGTGGTCGAAGCCAGGAGTCATTTTCTGGGAACGCAGATTCCGCCGCAGAAGCTGGCCAGGATCAAAGAGATCGTTGCCCAGAACACCATTTACGAGTTCACCGAGAAGGACGGAGAAGATCACGCCTCCCAGACGCTGGGCCGGCTGATGACCACCCTCAGGGAGCTGGAGATCGAACTGTTATCGATCACGCCGGAACAGGTTCTCTCATCCGGTTCGGTTCTGTCCAGCCCCTATGTCATGGAGCTGCGCTGTGATTATCACCGATTTGCCCAGCTGCTGGAGGCCGTCGAGAGATCCAACGATCTTATGGAAATCAAACAATTCGAACTGGTGGCCATCAAGGAAGAGGTGGTGGCCACGCTGACCGTGGATATCCAATTGTTCATCGGGGATGAGGAATCATGAAAGGCAAGATCGATCCAAAGATCCTGATCATCGTGAGTCTGGTCATCGTTCTGCTGTATTGCGGATTTCGATCCCTGGGCACTATGGCTGCCGCATCCGGCTATCTGACACAGCAGTCCGGCGATCAGAATCCGGGAACCATGGAACGGCTGCTCCGTGATCTGGACAGAACCATGGTCATCGAGGCCGATACCTCCCAGGTGTGTCCCGCGCCGCGCGATCCATTCACGGCCGTGGCGATCGAGAAAAAGAAGTCGCAGGTGTCCGCCTCGACCACGAAAACGAAACCGAGGCCCGCCCAGAACAGGATGCGTCTGTCCGGCATGATCCTGGATCAAAATCCGGTGGCCATCGTCGAGATCGACGGGAAGAGCCTGGAAGTGAAAATAGGCAGTCTCCTGGAGGGACATAAGGTCATCGGTATCGATGAACGCGGCGTCCATCTGCTGAAAAATGGATCCGTTGTGATTGTGAACTAACCGGATACTCTGTCTCAGGAGGAAACTATGAGATCTGTCAACGTACGTTCGGCGAAAGGGCTGATGCAATCGGTCATCTTCAGCGTCATGCTCAGCTCGGTCTTCCTGGTGCTGATAGGTATCAGCCCGGCGCGCGCCCAGGTGGAACTGTTCAGCGGGGACGAGAATCTGGTCACCCTGGAGGCCGATAACGCCTCACTGACCTCCGTTTTTCAGATCCTGACCGAGAAAAGCGGCTGGAACATCGTCACCGGGCCCAGCGTCGAGGGCCGGAGGATCTCCATCCGGGTCATCGACGTTCCGGTGAACGAAGCCTTCGATCTGGTGGTCAAGGCCTCCGGGCTGGCCTACGAGAAGATCGGCAGCTCCATTCTGGTGGAAGATCCCGAGAATCTCGGGGAGGAAGCCAGCCTGCAGTCCTTCGTGGTCAAACTGAATTATGCCGACGCCAGCGAGGTGAAAGAGACGCTCCAGGACCTGGCTCCCTTCGTCAACGCCGACGTGGGCGGCAATCAGCTGATCATCATCGCCGGTCCCCGTGTCAAGGGCGAGATTCTCGAAGTCATCGCCCAGATCGACCAGCCTGCGGTACAGGTTATGCTTCAGGCCAAGCTGATCGAGGTTTCCGTCGACGACATCATCCAGATGGGCATCGACTGGGACAAGCTAAACTCGGTCACCAACATCATCGTCGAGGGAGAGCCGGATCCCAACGATCCCAATTCCCTGCCGGAGAAGATGCCCTATGAGATCCGCGATCTGACCAAATCAACCCTCAGCCGGCAGTTGAAGGCTTTCGAGGTGGTGCTCGATTTTCTGATCAACGACGGGAAGGCCAAGCTGCTGGCCGACACCAAGCTGGCCACCATGAACAATCGCCCGGCGACCATCCATATCGGTGATATCGTGCCCTATGTGGTGACCACCTATGCGGCCGGTGCCGCCGGCGTCACCGAACAGGCCAAGATCGAGAAGGAGAAGGTCGGCATCAAGCTGAACATCACTCCCCATGTTAGCGATGACGGTTATATCACCACCACCGTGGAGCCGGAGGTCAGCTCGATCATCGGCTTCGTCGGTCCCAACGACGAGATTCCCTGGGTCAAGACCCGCAAAGCCAGCACCATGGTCCGGGTCAAGGATGGCGAGACAATCATCATCGCCGGTCTGCTCAACGAGGAGAAGACCACCCAGATCAGCAGGTTTCCCATCCTGGGTCATATTCCTATTCTCGGCAAGCTGTTTCAACATACCTATATCAATAACAAGAAGACCGACCTGATCGTTGAGATCACCCCCCAGATCATCGAAGACTAGCCGAGAAAAAAGGCTTGACTCCGGCCCCCGGTTACGGGTATTTTGATGTTGTGAGACGTCTCAAGACCATATCCGGGGGCCTTTTTCTATCCCTCGCCCTGCTGATCGCCGGACCGTCCCCCTCCATCGCTATCTCCAAGTATGCCGGTGAATTCCTCAGCATGGGAGTCGGTGCCCGGGCCATGGGCATGGCTGGCGCTTATGTGGCCGTCAGCCGGGACGCCAGTGCGATGTACTGGAATCCTTCAGGCCTGGCCGGGATCTCGCGCCGTCAGCTGATGGTCATGCATGCCGAGAGCTTCGGCGGGCTGGTCGTCCAGGACTATGCCGGTCTGACCTGGCCTGTAGGGGTTTCCGGCAGCGCTTTAGGCCTGGGACTGTTTCGACTGGCGGTGGATGAGATACCTTACACCGAGTGGGATCCCCGGACCGATCGGCCGCGCCTGATCAAAGAGGTCAGCGACGCCGAATACGCCCTGTTCTTCTCCTATGCCCGCCGGGCCTCGGAACGCTGGCGTCTGGGCGGCAGCGCCAAGCTGATCTACAAGAAGGTGGGCGATGACGCCGCCTTCGGTCTGGGCGCCGATGCCGGCCTGCAATATCAGCTCAAGCGCTGGCTGCACCTGGGCGCCCGTTTGTCCGACCTGACCACCACCCCGGTGGCCTGGAACTCCGGGCAGAAGGATTATATTCTGCCCATGCTGACCGTGGGGGCCGCCGGCATATTGCCGCTGCCGCCGCTGCGGGGCGATCTCCGTCTGGTGGTCGATATGGAGACCCGTTTCGAGGGACGCGAAGCCGCCGCCTGGGCCTCAACCGGCCGGGTCAGCCTCGATCCCCGGGCCGGTCTGGAGTACTGGTACCGGGAGATGCTCTCGGTGCGGGCCGGAGGGCAGCCGGATCGTTTTTCGGCCGGGGCCAGTCTGCGGATCGGCAGCTGGGGTCTGGATTATGCCTTCCTGGGCCATGAGGAGCTGGACAACAGCCATCGCCTGTCGGCCCTGATGGAATTTTAGACCCTTTCATGTTGACAAATGCGGTTTCTTACAATATATTTTGCCCGAGAGCAATGGGGCTCTCGATCTTTTCGTAAAGGAGGGTAGTAAAAAAGTATGGCCAGAGGTACAGTGAAGTGGTTTAATGAGAACAAGGGCTTTGGATTCATTAAACCGGAAGACGGCTCGCAGGATGTATTCGTTCATTTCACCGCCATTAAGGAAGAAGGCTTCAAGACCCTCGTGGAAGGTCAGGAGGTCGAGTTTGACATCGTGCAGGGTGAAAAGGGACTGCAGGCTGCGAATGTGGTTAAAGTCTGACGACTTTATATAAAGCGTTGGAAATAACCCGTATGAGACCCGCCCGACTCGCCTCGGGCGGGTTTTATCTTCGGGATGGCACTCATCTGAGCGGCCGGCAGGAGAGGTTCTGAGGCCGGCGAGAGCTCTGTGGCCGGCCCATTTTTCGCTTGCTGTGTTGGGCCTTTTTATCTATCTTGAAATCAGACCGTTTCTTGTGTTTTTCCGGTTTTTACCAGCGAGGTGATGTCGTTGTTTCGCAAGATCGTCACCGGCCTGTTCGGCGATAAGCACCAGCGGGATGTGAACAAGATCCAGCCCCTGGTGGACCAGATCAACGTCCGGGCCGAGGAATTTCAAAAGCTGACCGACGAGCAGCTGCAGGCCAAGACCGGCGAGTTCCGCTCCCGGCTGGAGGCCGGGGAGACGACCGACGACCTGATGCCGGAGGCCTTCGCCGCGGTCAAGGAGGCCTGCCGCCGGCTGGTGGGCACAAGCTGGGACGTGGTCGGCCAGCCGGTGACCTGGGACATGGTTCCCTTCGACGTACAGCTGATTGGGGCGATCGTCCTCCATCAGGGTAAGATCGCTGAGATGGCCACCGGCGAGGGGAAGACCCTGGTGGCCACCATGCCGCTGTATCTCAATGCCCTGGAAGGAAAGGGCGCGCATCTGGTGACGGTCAACGACTACCTTGCCCGCCGCGACCGGGAGTGGATGGGACCGATCTACGAGTTCCTCGGGCTGACCGTGGATGTCATCCAGAACGAGATGGATCCGTCCCGGAGAAAGCAGGCCTACGGGGCCGATATCACCTACGGGACCAACAACGAGTTCGGGTTCGATTACCTGCGTGACAATATGTCGGTGCGCATCGAGGACCGGGTCCAGCGGGGCCACCATTTCGCCATCATCGACGAGGTCGACAGCGTGCTCATCGACGAGGCCCGCACGCCGCTGATCATCTCCGGGCCGGTGGCCCAGTCGACCCACCGGTTCGGGGAGATGAAACCCAAGGTCGAACAGCTCTATCGCCGGCAGATCCCGATGGTCAACACGTTCGTGGCCGACGGGGAACGCCTGCTCAAGGAGGGCGAGGACTACCAGGCAGGGATCAACCTGCTCACCGCCCAGCGGGGCAACCCCAAGAACAAGAAGCTGATGAAGCTGATGCAGGAGCCCGGGGTGAAGAAGCTGATCACCCGGGTGGAGTTGGATTTTATGCGCGACAAGCGCATCGGGGAGATCGACGAGCAGCTCTACTATGCCATCGACGAGCACAGCAACACGGTCGATTTGCAGGAGAAGGGGCGCAAGCTGCTCTCGCCCCAGGATCAGAAGCTGTTCACCATGCCGGACCTCAGCGAGGGCCTGCAGGCCATCGACGGGGACGCCTCGCTGTCGGCCGAGGAGCGGGAGAAAAAGCGGGACCGATTCCTCCGCGAATACGGGGAGAAGAGCGAGAAGCTGCACAACATCAGCCAGCTGCTCAAGGCCTACACGCTGTTCGAGAAGGACGATGAGTACGTGGTCAGCGACGGCAAGGTGATGATCGTCGATGAATTCACCGGCCGGCTGATGCCCGGACGGCGCTACAGCGACGGCCTGCACCAGGCCATCGAGGCCAAGGAGGGGGTCCAGATCGAGCGGGAAACCCAGACCCTGGCCACCGTTACCCTGCAGAACTTCTTCCGCCTGTATGACAAGCTGGCCGGCATGACCGGCACGGCCGAGACCGAGGAGGGGGAATTCTTCGAGATCTACAAGCTGGAGGTGCTGGTCATTCCCACCAACGAGCCGGTCCGGCGCAATGATCAGGACGATCTCATCTACCGCACCCGGCGGGAGAAGTACAACGCCATCATCGAGGAGATCATCCGTATGCACAGCGAGGGCCTGCCCATCCTGGTGGGCACCGTCTCGGTGGAGGTCTCCGAGACGCTCAGCCGGATGCTCAAGCGCAAGGGGATCGCCCACTCCGTGCTCAACGCCAAGTATCATCAGCAGGAGGCCGAGATCGTCACCCGGGCCGGGCAGCCCGGCGTGGTGACCATCGCCACCAACATGGCCGGGCGGGGCACCGATATCAAGCTGGGGCCGGGTGTGATCCGCTTCACGCCGGAGCAGATCGCTAAGCTGGCCGAGACGGTAAGGACGAGAACGGCCGCCGGGGAGCGGGTGGCCATCCATGAGATCCCAGACGTGCATATGGAGGAGGTCCAGCAGGCCCTGTCCGGAAAGGATGTCTCCTTTCGCATCCTGCAAAGTGATGAGGAGAAACGCCGGCTGTTGTCCTCGGACAACGGATTCTCGCCGGGCCAGGCGGTTTTCTTTCCCCGGTCTCTGGCCGCGCCCAACGACACCCGGGTCCGGACCGATGAGATCAGCCATATCAAGGCCCGGGATTGGGCCGAGGGGGGACTGCACATCCTCGGCACCGAGCGCCACGAGGCCCGGCGCATCGACCGCCAGCTGAGGGGCCGATGCGGCCGGCAGGGCGACCCTGGGGCGACCCGCTTCTTCCTCTCCCTGGAGGACGATCTGATGCGCCTGTTCGGCTCCGACCGCATCGCCACGGTGATGGACAAACTGGGGGTCGAGGAGGGCGAGGTCATCCAGCATCCCATGGTCACCCGGGCCATCGAACGGGCCCAGAAGCGGGTCGAAGCGCAGAACTTCGCCATCCGCAAGCATCTTCTGGAATACGACGATGTCATGAACCAGCAGCGCGAGGTGGTTTACGACCGTCGCCTGCATGCCCTGGAGGGGGATGATCTCCAGCCGGAGATCATGGACATGCTGGACAAGGTGGTTGAGGCCAAGGTGCTGGCCCACAGCGATGAATCGATGACGGCCGGGAACTGGGATCTGGCCGGCCTGCAGGAGGAGCTGCGGCGCAGCTTCTTCATGGACATCACCTTCACCGACGAGGTTATCGCCCAGCTGACCCAGGACAAGCTCGTCGAGCTGGTCCGCGACGGGGTGAAAAAGGCCTACCGGCATAAGGAGAAGACCCTGGGCAGCGAGATGATGCGTCAGCTGGAGCGGTTCGCCTCCCTGCGGGTCATCGACGAGCGGTGGAAGGAACATCTGTATGATATGGACCGCATCAAGGAAGGTATCGGGCTGCGCGCATACGGGCAGAAGGATCCCCTGTTCGAGTACAAGAAAGAGGGCTTCGAGACCTTCCGGGAGATGCTGGAGCGCATCGATGAGGAGACGGTGGAGCTGATCTTCCGTGCCCAGGTGGCTCCCCGGGGCCAGGAGGGACCACCCCGGCCGGAACAGCAGCGGGCTTACCGGCCGCCGGTCCCGGAGATGGCCGCCGTGCCCGGCGGAGCAGAAGGATCGCCCTCCCCGGATGTGGCTCCCGATCCGGTGCAGGTGGAGGCTTCCCGCGGCGGCAGTCGGGGCGGCAAGCGAAAACCGGTGCGAGCGGCCCAGAAGGTCGGCCGCAACGATCCCTGCCCCTGCGGCAGCGGCAAGAAGTACAAGAAGTGCTGCGGGGCGTGAGAGATCTCTCAAAAGAGCGTAAGAGATCTTTCAGTGGAGGCCGGGAGATCCCCATGAGCCTTTCCGGGGGCGGAATGTGACCTGGCATCGCAAACCCCTCAAGAATCTGGTCGACCGCTGTTTTCGGTGCGGACTGTGCCGGGCCGTGTGCCCGGTTTTTTTGCAGGACGGCCGGGAGCCGGCCGTGGCCCGGGCCAAGCTGCAGCTGATCGCCGCCCTGTCCGGGGGCCAGGTCCAGCCCGGAGGGCGGCTGGCCACTCTGCTGTCCCGCTGTCTGTCCTGCGGCGCCTGCGAGTCCATCTGTCCGGCCGATGTGGCCGTTACCGAGGCGGTGCTGCGGGCCCGAGGTGAGCTGGTCAGGGACCTGAAGCTGGACCGGTCGGATGGCCGGCCGGCTCATGACGCCCTGGCGAATAGTGCCACAGCCAGTGGCGAGCTGAGTGACGCGGACGCCGCTGAGGCGGTCCTGGCCGGATGGAGCCGATATCTTCAGGTGTTGCGATCCAGCCCGGAGCGGCCCCTGGCCGCCGTCCTGGGCCTGATCTCCGGCCGGACGGCCGAGGATTCGGCGAAAGAGAGCGGCGGAGCCGTCGTGTCCGACACCTCCGATGCGACTCCGAATGCCGGGACGGTCGATGAATCGCGTGCGGACCATGAGGCCGATGCTGACGGCTTGCCCAGAGCGATCGGCCCGGCCGAGGCCCGCAGGAAGGTGGCTTATTTTCCGGGCTGCGCCGATCTGCTCTGGCCCCGGCTGTGGGAATCGACCTTCGAGCTGTTCCGGCGGGCGGGGATCAGGGCAGTGGTGCCGCCGGGGTCCTATTGCTGCGGCTATCCCTTTCTGGAGGCCGGCGACCTTGGTCCGGCCCGTCAGCTGGCCAATGAGAACATCAGGACCTTCGAGAAGCTCGAGGTCGAGGCCATCGTTACTGGCTGCTCCGCCGGAGCGCGCATGCTGGGCCGTTATGCCGGCGAGATCCTGGGACTGACCGGTTTTCCGGTACCGGTCCTTGAGCTGGGAGAGTTCCTGGTCCACCTGGACCGGGAGGGTCAGCTTCCGCAATTCGATACCCCGGTCTCTGCCCGGATCGCCTACCTGCCGCCCCGGGGCTTGGGGCGATCCCCGGACGGGGCGATGGAGGTATTGAACCGGGTGCCGCAACTGGAACCGGTTTTTCTGGAGGATGATCAGGGATGCGGCGGATCGCTCTTCTTCGCCGCCCTGCATTCCCAGCGGCACGATCAGATCATGGGGAGGACGGTGGAGGCCGCTCTCGATCGGGGATGCCGGGCCGTGGCGGCCCACAGCCCGCTGACCATGTTTCTGTTGGACCGCTATCTGGAGAGCCACGGGATCGACCTGCGGGTGGTTCACCTGGCCGAGATCCTGGCCATGGCCTGCAAAAAATCTTGACAACCGATTTTATCTTTTGTATGTTATACAGTTAAGAAGCTCCGAAATGGGGAAAAAGTCTTTTTCGAAGTGGCTCATACCGCGGCAATGACCTTTTCCGGCGTAGCTCAATCGGCAGAGCGGGTGGCTGTTAACCACTAGGTTGTAGGTTCAAGTCCTACCGCCGGAGCTCAGCTTTTAGGGAAGGCAGAACTTTCGCTACTGGAAGCTCTGCCTTTTTTGTTTTCTGGAACTTGAGAGGAAAAGACTATGAATGTTCTGTTGATCTACCCTGAGTTTCCCGATACCTTCTGGAGTTTCAAGCACGCTCTCAGATTCATACGAAAAAAGGCTTCTACCCCGCCGCTGGGCCTTCTGACCGTCGCCGCGATGCTGCCGCCGGAGTGGTCAAAACGATTGATTGACCTCAATGTGACCAAACTCACGGAGGAAGACCTGGCCTGGGCCGATTACGCGTTTATCGGAGGCATGATCGTGCAAAGGGAGTCCGCTCGTCACATCATCGCTCAATGCAAAGAAGCAGGCCTCAAGATCGTCGCCGGAGGACCGCTCTTCACGATTGAGCATGAGCAGTTTGACCAGGTCGACCATTTCGTGCTCAACGAGGCTGAGGTGACCCTGCCGCCCTTTCTGTCAGACCTGAGACAGGGGCGTGCCAGGCGTCTTTACACCACATCCGAGTTTGCGGTTCTCAGTGAAAGTCCTCTTCCCCAATGGGATTTAGCCGATCTGAGCCGATACGCCGTGATGGGCGTCCAATTTTCTCGCGGCTGCCCTCACAATTGCGAGTTCTGCGATGTGACGGCACTCTTCGGCCACCGGCCACGTCTCAAAACTCCCGAACAGATCATTGCTGAATTGGACAGTCTCCGTAGCCTGGGTTGGCATGGACCCGCATTTTTCGTTGATGACAACCTCATCGGGAACAAGAGGCGCCTGATGTCCGGGCTGCTGCCGGCGCTCATCGAATGGCAGCAGGACAAGTGGGAGATGTCGTTTAACACTCAGGTCTCCATCGATCTGGCCGACGATGAGCAATTGATGCACATGATGAGCAAGGCGGGATTCGAAACCGTCTTTATCGGGATCGAGACGCCGGATGAGAACAGCCTGGCCGAGTGTAACAAGAAGCTGAACACAAGCCGCGATATGGTCCAGGACGTGAAACGGATCCAGCGCGCCGGCATTCAGGTACAGGGAGGCTTCATTGTCGGCTTCGACAACGATACCCCCACCATCTTTCAACGGCAAATCGATTTCATACAGAAAAGCGGGATCGTGACGGCCATGGTCGGCCTGCTTCAGGCCCTGCCGGGCACAAAGCTGTACGAACGTCTCAAGAGAGAGGGTCGCCTGTTTGACAAAGTATCGGGGGATAACGTAGACGGTTCGACAAACATCATCACCGACATGAACCTCGATACGTTACGCGAGGGGTACAAAAATATACTGCAGCACATTTACTCACCAGAGCATTACTATCAGCGGGTCAGAACCTTCCTGCGAGAGTATAAGCCGCCAAAAATCAGAGCTCCACTTGACATTCAGTACATCCTGGCATTTTTTCGTTCACTCTTTCACCTGGGTATTGTAGACAGGGAACGAGTCCATTATTGGAAGCTTTTCTTCTGGGCGCTTTTCCGTCGTCCCCAGCTGTTTCCAATGGCCATCACATTTTCTATTTTCGGCCACCATTTCCGAAAAATCTGCGAGTTGCATGTTGTTTAAATCCCACAATGTCTGCCGGGTGAACGCAAAAAGCGATTTTAGACACACTCCTTCGCTTTTATAAAATGAGCCCTCAGTTCCTCTGACGACATAGCGAACCTGTTCACACATCGGCCTGCCAGAAGAGCTCGGTTTATAGGTCAAGGCAGAACTTTCCTTCATGAAAGTTCTGCCTTTTTCTTTGTTCTACGCAGAAATCTCTTCTTGAGCAATGATTTTCCGCTTGACAGAAAAGGCGAATCGTGGTAAAATGGTTTTAATGGGTATAGTGGATTTTTTTTAGTAATCAGCTGATATTTTGTAATATTTAAACGAATCTTTCGCAACTTTCTTCCCAAAGGAGGTGCAGCTATGAAGGCGGTCGCGTATTTGATGATGCTGTCGATCATTCTGCTGTCGATGACGGCACTGGCCGGGGAGTCCGCTACCCAGGTGGGGCGGACCGAAGCGCCTGGTCTGACCCAGGCCCATGATCCAGTCTCCCGGTCTTCTAAAGCCGATATGCCCGGTCTGATCAGCTACCAGGGCACACTCACCGATTACAACGGCGTCGCCCTGAACACCATCGTCTCCGTCACCTTCTCGATCTATACAGACTCGACGGGAGGAACTCTGGTCTGGACGGAGACGCAGCCTCTCGTTGAGGTGAACAACGGACTTTTCAACGTCCTTCTGGGTAGAGTGAATATCATCCCGGTTGAGGTCTTTCAGGATCCCGAGCGCTGGCTGGGGATGCAGGTGGAGAGCGATCCTGAACTGGAGCCCCGGCAGAGGATGGCGGCGGTGGGATATGCCTTTCGGGCCTCTGTGGCCGACACCGCCGACTTCGCCCGGGCTCCGGCCCCCAGCGACGGGGATTGGATCATCTCGGGCAACAATATCTATTCAGCGGTACCGGGAAGTGTTTGCATCGGCTCCACGATTCCTGATGCCAAGCTTCATGTGCTAGGCGGAAATATCGCCGTCAGCGATGCCGGCGCTGAGACGGGTGTCAAGATCGCGGAGAGCTGGATCAGGGACCCTGATGATGGTGCTTTGCATATTCAAAGCGGTGGAGATGTGGTCACTTTTGATGGAAGTGATCATGTCGGCATCGGAACGGCCGCTCCTTCGGCCAGGCTCGACGTCAGGGGAGATATCAACACCGATTCCCTCTACAAAATAGGCGGGAGTCCAGTACTTTCCACTCCAGGAGATGACACTCATGTGGGAGTCGACGCCGGAGCGAACAGCATTTCTGGCGGTAGCATAACCCCTTATAGGAAATAAAGCCGGGTATAATAATCAAGCCGCAGGCTGTACATTCGTAGGAAGCTATGCAGGCTATTCTAACGAGAGATCACACAACACGTTCGTGGGAGATGGGGCGGGCTGGGTCCACACCAGCGGCGGCGACAACACATTTGTGGGAAGCCAGGCTGGGTTTGAGGATACATCAGGATCTTACAACACGTTCATAGGGGGAGCGGCAGGTCGCAGCAACATCTTCGGCGCCTATAACACGTTCTTGGGCTATTGTTCGGGTAGAGACAACACCACCGGCGATGACAACACCTTCATAGGATCGGCGGCAGGTTATTACAGCACCTCGGGAGTACGCAACACCTGTGTAGGAGCGTCAGCGGGAATGGACAATACTGCAGGCCATGAGAACACATACTTGGGAACATATGCTGGCCTGCATGCCCTGGGCTCTGAAAATGTCTTCATAGGGACTGGCGCTGGCCTTTCTGCCGCGGGCTCCAGTAACGTCTTTATCGGTTACTATGCTGGAACATCCGAGACCGGCTCCAATAAACTTTACATCGCCAACGATGCAGATACGGGCTCTGTTTTGATCTATGGTGATTTTTCATCTGGCAGGGTGGGCATCGGGACGACCAGCCCGGGGTATAAATTAGACGTTGACGGAGATATTAACACCACCGGCGAGATACGCCAGGGCGGTTTTTCCTATAATTTCCCCGATTATGTCTTCGAACCAGACTATGAGCTGATGCCTTTGACAAAATTAGAGGATTTCGTTGCCGAAAAGAAGCATCTGCCCGGCATGCCTTCTGCGGAGGAAGTGAAAAAGGAAGGAGTCAAGCTCTTTGAGCAAAACAGGCTCCTGGTGGAAAAGTTAGAGGAGGCGTATCTGTATATTCTTGAATTGCAGGAGAGAGTCTCAAGGCTAGAGAATGGTACCAAAGCAAAACTCAGCACCGTACGATAGATAACAGCCGATGGCATAGCAAGCTCAGTTCGAAGATCATCCTGAGAGGAAGTGTATCAGACAGAATCTCTCAACAGTAAGGCTCTGCCTTTTCCTTTTCCGCAGCCGAACCTCGCTTTTTTTTGACGTATTCTCAGCTATCAGTTGTGAGTAAGAAATGCTCTATCGAGGGCGGCTGTTGCATCTTTCTGTCGGATACGATGACGATTCCAATAAATAATTCTTGACAAAACAAGCCCGCTATGATACACTCATTTCAGGAAGAGTTTTATTTTCTAGAACTGGGGAAAACTATGCGGATCAGGATGGGATGTATCTTCTGCATCGCTATCTTGCTTGGCGGGCTCTATCCATGCGAAGCTGCCGACTCATTGGCTGCCGATACCGGGCCTCATTATCATCGCGGCAAGATGATCCCCAGCCGGACGCATTCGAGATCGATGACCATCTATGTGGACGATGATAATGTCTCGGGGCCATGGGATGGCACATTGGAATATCCTTATCGGTATATTCAGGATGCGATTGATACAGCGTTTGACTTTGATCACGTTTATGTTTTCAGCGGGGTGTATGAAGAACATCTATCGGTTGACAAAACGCTGCATATTATCGGAGAACATAAAAACACAACCATCATAGACGGTGGAGGGATTGACGATGTTATTTCTTTAGCGGCCGATGACGTGATCATCACGCACTTTACAATTCAGAGAAGTGGTAGTCTAAATATTTGTAAGGGGATGCAAATCAGTACCAATGGCAATACCATTATCGACAATATCTTCCAAGACAATTACTACGGTATCTGGATCCAAGGCGATATGAACGCTCATAACAATATTACCCACAATACTATCCGGTATAACGAAAGAGGCATCTACTTAAGGTATTCACAAGGAAATATCATAGCATGCAATAATTTTGAATTAAACAATCAAGATGGAATTTATCTGAGTACACAGGCGATAAATAATCGCATCTATCACAATAACTTCATCGATAACGGGCAGAATGCCTGGGATTCATCTTATTATGATAATTTCTGGGATGATGGCTATCCATCGGGGGGCAACTACTGGACCGATTTCGATGAGCCCAGCGAGGGGGCTTATGATAGCAATAGCGATGGTATTGCCGATGCATCCCGCTCGATTCCTGGGGGCTCCAAAGAGGATAGGTATCCCCTGATGCATGTTTATGAATATACGTTACATGTGAACGCCAATGGTCCCTATGGAGGGTATAAGGATGACACTGTGGAATTCATCGGTGATGCCGTGGGCGGCACAGAACCGTATTCCTGGCACTGGGAATTCGGAGATGGAGACAGCTCAATGGTGCAAAGCCCCGACCATATCTATCAGATACCTGGTGAGTATACTGTGATTCTCACTGTTACCGACGATAGTAGTTACAGTGATAAAGATACCACCACGGCGACCATAGAGTATTTAGCCAACGCCAATGGTCCTTATGAAGCAATTATCGGTGACACGGTGGAATTTCTCGGAGGAGTCTATGGTGGTGTGCCGCCATATCATTGGTCATGGGAGTTCGGAGACGGGGATACTTCGAATCTTCAAAATCCAGAGCATTATTACCTAGAAGGGGGTGAATACGAGGCCGTAATGGCCGTTGTTGATAGCTTTGGATTTCAAGCCTACGATACCGCCTTCGTACATATGTATGTGCCCTTTGTATGGGTTGATGATGACTTCGATGATATGGTTTCTGGTTGGGAGATCGATCGTTTTAATAATATGACTGATGGTGTCAATGCCGCTGCATCGGCCGGTACCGTGTTTGTATTCAATGGGAATTATTCAGAGCAGGTACTCATAGAAAAACCTTTACATCTTCTTGGAGAGAAGAGAGATAGCACCATCGTTTCCGGCTCCGGCGGCGGCCATGTCATCAAAGCTACCGGGGATAACATATGTATCCAAGGATTCACGACCGGAAATGGAGGGTATGGAATCGAAATAAACAGCGCTGACAGTGTCCGGGTCGATTCTTGCATGTGTATGGAGAATACGTGCGGGATTGTACTGGAAGGAGCTACGAATGCTACTATTGCGAGTTGTGTGCTGAAGTACAATACCCATGGTATCCTTCTATCTCCTCAGCTGAGTAATCTCAACAATACGATCGTTGATAATATCATCCAGTATAACAGCGAAAGCGGTATTTTTTTCGAACACGGGTATCAGGAATCGAATATTGTTCAGGGGAACGACATATCATATAACGGTCGCTACGGAATTGATATGGTCACTTCCTGGTATAATGAGATATTTAACAACACGTTCATAGGTAACGATAGTTATGCAATTCTGATCACGAGATGCATGTGTGGCGGGCAGGATAATGAGTTCCATCACAATGATTTCATATTGAATAACAACGGCGCTGTTCAGGCGTATGATTACATCGATTATGGGCAAAATTACTGGTATTCCCAGAGCGATAGCGAGGGCAACTATTGGTCCGACTATGATGGTCAGGATGTGAACCTCGATGGAGTCGGTGATACCCCGTATTATCTGGCTGGTGGTCTGAACGGGCCGGATCTCTATCCTCTGATGGAACCTGTCGGCGAGTTCTCGCTCTGTTCCTGGATAAAAGAGACATCCGATCCTGAGGCGATCTGTATTCCGATCGAGTTTACGGGTGCGGCATATGGCGGTACTCCGCCGTATTCGTGGCTGTGGGATTTTGGGGATGGACACAGCTCTGTCGAGCAGAAACCAGCGCACAGTTATTCCGAACCCGATTCTTACCGAGTGGTACTCACCGTCACCGACGGTGAGAGTCATACCGATGATGATACCGTTTTCGTCACCGTTACAAATATACAGGCTCATGCTCAGGGACCATCCGGTTCTACCCCGATTTATATTCCATGTCAATTCATGGGCAGCGTCTATGGCGGCACAGCCCCGTATTTATGGCACTGGGAATTCGGGGATGGTCAGAGTTCTCCCGAGCAGAATCCAGTTCATTCTTATGTCGAACCGAACATCTATACTGTCATAATGACAGTGTCTGATAGCGGATTTTATGTTGATGCTGACACGATCATGATCTCCATTTCCAACATACAGGTCGATGCGCAAGGACCGTCGATACCTCAACCGATCAACGTTCCTATTCAGTTTACAGGCGATGTCGAGGGTGGCGTTCCGCCATATACGTGGTTTTGGGATTTCGGGGATGGTTTTGATACGGAGGAACAGAATCCAATTCATAGCTATGATCAACCGGGTATCTATCCGGCAGTTCTTTCGGTCACCGATAGCACCGGTCATTTCAATGCTGACACCTTATCCGTGACTATCGTACGGATCCATAACCTTGATAAAGATGCTTACTATGGGACGATACAGGAAGCCGTCGATGACGCCGATCCGAACCATACCATTGTCGTATCAGAAGGCACCTATTATGAACATGAGATCACCATAGATAAAACGCTACACCTTATGGGCGAAGATAAAAATACGACCATTGTCGACGGTGAAAGAAAAAGCGGCAATGTGATCCAGATCGCTGTCGATTCGGTCACCGTGAGCGGTTTTACCATCAAGAACTGCCGGAACTATACCGCAAAAGCGGGAATTAAAATACATGGTAACGGCATCTCTGTTGTCGATAATATTCTCATCTCCAACGGCCGGCACGGAATCGCTCTCCGGGACGGGAGCCGTCGTAATACCATCTCAAATAACGTGATCATATCCAACTCGTATTGCGGGCTCAAGCTGTACAACGATTGCCGGCAGAACATGATCTTCGGCAACACCTTTGACGACAACAACCAGTATGGCCTCTATTTCACCGATTCCTCAGACAGCAATTATATCTATCACAACACCTTCGCCAACAGCAGCAGCGATAACGCCCGCGATGAGTGTATGAACTTCTGGGACGATGGCTATCCGTCCGGAGGGAACTGGTGGGGAGACTACACTGGGATTGACACTCTTTCCGGTCCGGATCAGGATCTACCCGGCTCCGACGGCATCAGCGACACACCTCACAACATCCCCGGAGGCAGCAACCTCGACCGCTATCCCATCGTCGACGATCAATCGCCCGGGACCATCGATGATCTGACCATCTTCTTGGAGGACGGAGCAAAAAGCACTTCCGGCAACATCCGTCTGATCTGGTCTCCACCGGCCGATGATATCGGGATCGAGCGCTATGTGATTTATCGAAGCTCGGACACATCATCCCCGGGCGATTCTCTGGCCGAAACCGCAGATACAACCTATCTCGATATGGGTATCACCGGCGACGTGGGCACACGTTACTTCTATGTTGTCAAAGCGGTTGATGCTGTAGGCAACACATCCTCCGAATCCAACCGGGTTGGCGAATGCGACAAGCTTTTATATCCCACGAATAAGGGCTCAAAGTAGAGTTATTGGGCAGTCCTCAAAGAAAGCGGATGGGAATTTGGCGATTCTAATCTGATTTTCGATCGGCTGCAGGCAGGCATAGAGAAACGCACGGCGTGTTCAGGGTTGAACGCGCCGTGCGTTTTATTCATTGGGAGGTTGTCAGGATCGACCGTTCGCTTATTCCTTCTCCACCAGCCCGATCCTCGTGTTGGGATAGTCGATTAGCGCCCGGCAGCAGGCCAGCAGGCCGGTGCCCACCAGGCCGCCGAGGGCTTCATCGGCCAGCACGCCCTGAGCTTCCCCGGCCACGCTGAAGGGCACCTGCTCCCAGCGGTGATCCCCGATCTCCAGCCAATCGAGCTGCCCGCTGTGCATCTCTATCATTCCGCCCACCCCTCCGGCGGTGAAGGTTTCCATTTCCAATTCATCGAGCAACCCGGAATGTTCCGCAAAGGACCGGTTGAAGGTGACCATACCGGGAAATCCGGTGTCCAGGTCGAACAGAGCGGTGTGATCCCCCTCGAATGAACAGGACAACAGCGGGGCGTTTCGGTGGAAGACGACCTCCAGCCAGTCGGCTTCCCGGGTGTCCCAGATGCCTGGCTGATAGAGAAACAGGGAGTCGTCGGCCACGTCGAGCTCCACCAGGCTGCGCATGAACAGATCGTAACCCAGAATTCCGGCGATGTCCATGCCGAAAGCCTCCCTCAGGGGGGAGAGGTCGATCTCCAGGAAGGTCGGCCGGTCGATCTCCACCGGCCCCAGCGTGAGATTCTCGCCGATCCGGTAATGGACGGTGACCAGGCCGCCGAACCCCATGGCCGGCAGATCACCGATCGATACCATGCCCAGACTGTCGGCCCAGGCGATATCGACGACGCTGCGCCCGGCGCCGGTATCCAGCAGAAACCAGCCCACCTCCCGGCCGTTCACCTGCGGATGAACGGCCAGATTACCCGAGGGGATGCGGATCAGCGGGACGGCTGAACCCTTCTCCGGATGGAAGCGGGTATCCTCAGGGCGCCGGGTGACCGGGCGGATCAGGTCCTCGATCTGTTCTCCGGCCGCCCCGACCGTATCGACCCGGATACGGATCTCCTGAAATTCGGCCCAGGACAGGATCTCCCCGGGGAACGAAAATCCGCCGGCGTCCTCCCAAAGGGACCACTCGATGAAACTTTCCTGGCCGAAGCTGGTCCACTGGCAGCGCCGCGGCAGGTAGGTCTGCGGGTCGATGGATAAATCTGCCTCGAGGATCCCATCGGGCAGTCTCAGGGACAGAACCACGGCCGTATCCCCCGGCGACCACGGCTGCATGTCCATGATCAGGGGACAGGCCGGATCCAGCCAGTGCCCTCCCGTGAGCCAGGCCATCAATTGGCTTTGCTCCAGGGCGGTGAGCTCCAGATGGCCGGGCATGCCGGTCTCATCCACCATCCAGCCCCGCTTGCCATCGAAACCCTCGATGAACCGAAGCTGTGAGATGATCTCGCTGCGATAGGCCCCCTGCGGCGAGAAGACCATGCGAAATGTCGACGGCAGGCCGAGATAGTCGCCGCGGCCCTCGACGAAGAGTCCCCCTTGCAGAGACCGAAGGGCCGGATAACCGACAGCCTGGCGGATCCTTTCGAGTAGAACGCCGGTATTGCCGTTCACAGCGTCACGGGCCGGGGCCGTTTGGGTGCATGACGACAGAATCCCCAGGCCCGCAATCAGACTCAGCAGCATCCAGAGAATGACACCCGAGGCCCGGCAGCCGATGTTCGTGATCCATCTATTGCGCTGTGCACTGCTCAATTTTTCCTCCCGGCTGGAGATGAAAAGATGGCGGGTGTAAAAAAGGAACGTCACTGAATATACTTGCTGATACCTTTCCTGGTTGCAGCCATCTGATCGCCAATCGGAGGCATCGGACACGATGTCCACATATGTAAGAATGACATCCGACTTCTGAAAACCTCATTTGTCTGAAAAGAGGTTGACAAAAGGGGGCCGGTGAATAATATTGTATAAATGTATCCATGATGGGCACGGGCGGATGATTGCCGCCGGCTGAATTCGTGTGCCGCGTATCCTGTTGCCGCCCGGCCCTCATACTTCTCACACCTGTCGCCGCGAGCCGGTTATGCGTCTGAGGATCGATCCGAAATACTGCAAGGGCTGCGATTTGTGTATCGTCAAGTGCCCCGTGGGTGTGTACGATCCGGGTGAGGAGCCCTCGGCCAAGGGCTATGTCATCCCTCGTATCGCCCGACCGGAGCAATGCCTCGACGCCGGACGGGGGCCCGGGGAGAAGCGGCGCTGCGAGATGTGTATCCTGGTCTGTCCGGACCAGGCCATCGGCTGGGAAGGTGAATAGATGGCCCGGGAGATCCAAAAAGTCAAGCCGGGGATCTACTTCATGCAGGGCGACGAGGCCTGTGTCGAGGGGGCCATCTATGCCGGCTGCAGGTTCTTCGCCGGCTATCCCATCACCCCGGCCACCGAGATCGCCGAGGGAATGGCCCGGCGTATGAAAGAAGCCGGCGGCGTCTCCATCCAGCTGGAGGACGAGATCGCCTCCATCGCCGCCGTCATCGGAGCCTCCTGGACCGGGACCAAGGCTATGACGGCCACCAGTGGCCCCGGTTTTTCCCTGATGCAGGAGAACCTGGGTTACGCCTGCATGACCGAGACGCCCATCGTCATCATCGACGTGCAGCGCGGCGGACCCTCCACCGGCCAGCCCACCCGGGCCGCCCAGGGCGACGTGATGCAGTCCCGCTGGGGCTCCCATGGCGACTACGAGACCATCGTGCTGGCCCCCAACTCGGTCCAGGAGATGTTCGATCTCACCGTGGAGGCCTTCAATCTATCGGAGAAATACCGCGTTCCGGCCATCGTCTTGTCCGACGCCGATATCGGACACATGCGGGGCAAGTTCACGGTCACCGAGGAGCTGGAGATCCTGGAGCGCGAGCGCTGCACCGAACCGGCCAAGTACAATGCCTTCGCCTGCGACGAGGGTCTGGTTCCCAAGTTCCCCAGCTTCGGTCAGGGGCACCGGGTCCATGTCACCGGATTGACCCATGACATGTCGGGGTATCCCAAAACGGTCGATCCGACGGTCCATCAGCGCCTGGTGACCAGGCTGGTGAACAAGATCCGGGATCACCGCGGGCAGATCTGCCGCAACGAGGTCATGCGGCCGGATGCCGATACCCTGCTGGTGACCTATGGTTCGCCGTCCAACTCGGCCTTCGAGGTGGTCAGCCAGCGGGGCGATGTGGGTCTGTTCCGGCTGGTCACCCTGTGGCCCTTTCCGGAGGAGGAATTCCGCCGGGTGGTGACCAACGTCAAGCGGGTCGTGGTCCTGGAGATGAACCTGGGCCAGCTCTACTGGGAGGTTGAGCGAATCGCCCGGCAGGCCGGCTGCCGGCAGATCGAGCTGTTCTCCAAGATCGGGGGAGAGGTACATACCCCTGATGAGATCGTCGGGAGGTTGACCGGATGAAGTTTTTCGACTTCTACCGCCAGGATCGCTGGCCGCACATGTTCTGTCCCGGCTGCGGCATCGGCACGGTGATGAATTGTTTCTTTCGCGGCTTCGATCAATCCGGGCTGTCCCAGGACCAGACCGTCTTCGTCTCCGGCATCGGCTGCTCCGGCCGGATTCCGGGATATATCCGGGCCGATTCGTTGCACTCCACCCACGGCCGGCCGATCCCCTTCGCCACCGGCATCAAACTGGCCAATCCGAACCTCAAGGTGGTGGTTTTCTCCGGGGACGGCGACCTGGGGGCCATCGGGGGTAATCACTTCATCAACGGCTGCCGCCGGAACGTGGATCTCACTGTCATCTGCATCAACAATTACATTTACGGCATGACCGGAGGCCAGGCTTCGACCACCACCCCGAGGGATTTCTATAGTTCCACCACGCCATACGGCCACAAGGAATACCCCTTCGATTTGTCCGAGATCGCCGTGGCCGCCGGGTCCAACTACGTGGCCCGCTGGACGACCTTTCACGTCAAGCCGTTGATCCGGTCAATCAAGAAGGCGCTCCTGAAGGATGGGTTCTCCTTCGTGGAGATCGCCGCCCAGTGCCCCACCCAGTTCGGCCGCCGCAACCGGATGGGCAGCACCAAGGAAATCTTTCAATGGCTCAAGGAGAATTCAGTGCCCCGTAAGAAACTTCAGACCGCATCCGAGGACCGGCTGGATCTCAACCTGCAGGGCAAGATCACGGTCGGCGAATTTGTCGAGCGGGAGCGGGAAGCTTACACCAAAGCCATAGGGGTCCGGACATGAGCGTCAGTATCCGATTTGCCGGATCCGGCGGACAGGGAGCCGTGCTCTCGGGCATCGTCCTGGCCCGGGCCGCAGTGCTCTATGAGCGGCGCCATGCCACCCAGAAGGATGGCAAGTTTGCCATCCAGACGCAGTCCTATGGTCCGGAGGTGCGCGGCAGCGTGACCAAATCGGACGTCAAGATATCCGACGAGCAGATCTATTACCCCTATGTTCACACTCCCGACGTTTTGGTGGCCCTCTCGGAGCAGGCTTACCAGCAATATGCTGCCGAGGCGGGGCCCAACACGGTCGTGCTGATCGACGAAGATCTGGTCCACAGCGAGCCGCAGGCGGCCTTTCATCGCATCCCGGCGCAGCGGATCGCCAAAGAGCTGGGCCTGGAGGTGGTCGCCAACATCGTCATGATTGGCGCCCTGTGCGGGGTCACCGGGGTGCTCAGCCTGGAATCGGTGGAGAAGGCTGTTCTGGAGATCGTGCCCAAAGGCAGTGAGGAGTTGAACCGCAGAGCGCTGAAGAAAGGGTTCCAGGTGGGCGAGAAGCTGGGTGCTTCGCAGTGACGGGCGGTTGATCAGATGCCGCGGCCGGCGGCCGCTTCGGTGCTTTGATCGGCAGGCGCAATAGAACCATGTGCCAGCCATTGGCAGGACCCTGAGAAAGGGTCCTTTTTTATTTGACAGGAACCCGGATATTTGGTACAATGATAAGAAGGGGGTGTTCATCCCGGTACGCCATTTCTGATAGATCAATAGGAAACACATCCTTACCGATACACAGAGAGGAGCGAAGATGACGAATCGATACTGGCGGTGTACTGTTCTGATCCTTTGCCTGGCCGGTGTTTTGGCCCTCCCGGAAGCGGCCCCGGCGAATGCCTATCAGGATACCGAACGTCTTCGCTGGGCCGGCCCGCCCGGCACCGGACCGGGCTCCTATGAGGAGTTCGTTGCCGCCCACGGGCTGCACCGGCCGCCGCCATTGAAAATCCGGTTTACCCAGCAACCCGAAGGAAAGTCTCTGGACAACCATGTGTTGGTCGTTGTCGAGGAAGGGCTCTATCCTCAGATCGAGACGGCCCTGCTGGAATACGTCTCCGATCTGGAATTCCAGGGGTACGCCGTGACCGTGGTGACGGATACCGCCTTCGGCGGCACCCCCATGGAGTTTCGCGCCTTTCTGGCCTCGATATACGGATCCCAGGGGCTGGTCGGGGCGCTGCTGGTCGGCGACCTGCCGGTCCCCTGGCACGAGTCCACCTGGGATGACGGAGAGTATGAGAATTACCCCTGTGATTACTTTTTCATGGACCTGGACGGGACCTGGTCGGATGTGGATATCAACGGTATCTATGATGAGCACACCGGGGACCGGCTGCCGGAGATCTGGGTGAGTCGAATGACCGCCTCCACCCTGGGCGGCACCGAGGCCGATCATGTCAGCGCGCTGCTGGCCAAGATCGCCGCCTACCGGAACGGATCGCTGGTCCAGCCCCAGCAAGGGATCACCTTCATCGACGATGACTGGAGCTATTGGGAGACCTGCGGCATGGACTTTATCTACGGTTCCCAGGTGAAGGTCTCCAACGACCACCAGACCACCGTGGCCGACACCTATGCAGTCGAGCTATCCACCGGGTACGAGACCATCCAGGTCTGCGCCCACTCCTGGCCGGGGGGACATCAATTCAGCTCCCGACCCTGCGACTGTGCCGCCTATGCCCATGCCTATGTGGTCTCCGACTCGACCCGCAGCTGCGATTTCCGCATCCAGGGGCAGGACGGCTTCAAGGTCTGGCTCAACGGCGGCGAGATCCTCACCGATCCCGACGGGACCGACGATTACCTGGTCGATATCGTTCCCGTGACCCTGGACAGCGGGACCAACAATCTGCTGGTCAAGACGGCTCAGGATGAGGGCACCTATAAATTCTCGGCTCGATTCTGCGATTCAGGGGGCGGCCTCATTTCCGGCATCACCTACCACCTGGAGGATCCGGCCGACCCCGATCCCCATGCTCCCTATATCACCGCCTGGCTGACCAACGGTTTTCACTACTGGTCCAATTTCTGGGGGGCCCTGAGCCATGATTTCCTCGAAGGCGAGGCCGACATCGACGCCTATGAGGGCCTGGTCTCGGGCGGGAAGACCTGGCAGCTGTGGGATATCGGCTCGGGCTATCTCGATTTTTCCACCATTTACAGCGACATGGACGTGGGAGCCGTCTATGCCTTCACCCATGTCTACAGCGACTCGGCCCGGCCGGCCACGCTGTGGCTGGGCACCTATTCGGGGGCCAAGGTCTGGCTCAATGGCGCCGTCGTCTATTACAATAATACCTATCACGAATACGAAGCCGATGCCCAGCAGGTCGCTTTGGATCTGGAGGCCGGCTGGAACCGGCTGCTGGTCAAGATCAGTGTCTGGTATGGGGCCGAGCTGTCCGGGCGCATCGGGGACGACCAGAAACGGGCCCTGGGGGGACTGGATTTCGATCCGGCGCCGACGCCCTCCCAGTATGTCCACGGCTGGCTGACCAACGGCATCTACAAGAACCACAATGCCGCCACCCGGCTGACCGATGATTATCTGGGCGGCGAGGCCGCGGTCATGCCGGCCGAGGGTGACAGCAGCGGCCGGTATCCCTGGAGGACCGGGTTCGCCGGCAGCAGCTGGTTCGATCTGGAAGCGCATTTCTCGGAGGACGGCGGGACGATCACCTCCGGCGATATCCAATCCATCGATCCCGACGGGATTCTCTATAACCTGTTCGCCTGCTCGGCGGCCCGGTTCACCGAATCGGATTACATCGCTGGCCGTTACACCTTTGCAGACACCTACGGGCTGGCCGCGATCGGCTCGGCCAAGAGCGGCTCGATGCTCTATTTTGAGGACTTCTATGATCAGCTGGGCGCCGGCAACTGTGTCGGTGAAGCGTTCCGGGAATGGTTTCGGGATCAGGGCAGCAACGGCTTCGAGAATTGGGAGGTGTGCTGGTACTACGGCATGACCCTGATCGGTGATCCCACGTTGAAAGTCAACGTCTGCTCGCCGCCGCAGGCTATCGATGATCTGTCGGGCATGTTGTCGAAGAATGACGTCTGTTTACAGTGGAGCGAGCCGTCCGGCGAATGCGGCGTCTCCCGATATGTCATCTATCGCAGCGATCAAGCCGGTTCCCCGGGTGATTCGCTGGCCGGAACCGCGGATACCCTATTCACCGATCCGGGCGCGGCGGGAACCGATGCTTACTACACCGTCAAGGCGGTCGATCCGGAAGGACAGAAATCGGCAGGATCCAATCGCGTGGGCCAGTTTATCAGGGGTCTTGAGAACGCAAAGTGACCGCCGATAGAGAGTTCGCTCGGCGTTCAGCGCGGCCGGAGGGACGCACCGGGCATGTATATCGAAGAGAAAACGGAAAAAAGATCTTGACAGATTTTTATCGATCTGATACAATTGTAAAGTAAGGGGGTATACCCAAGAAAGAGGTATACGAACTTTCTATCACCCTCATGGGACAGAAAGGAGGAGAGAATGAGAAAGATTCTCTTGCCTTTGATCGCCCTGGCGGTCTGCTCGTTCATCGGGGCCGGCTTGGTCTGGGCCGAGGGATTCGGCTCGCCGGTCATGGACGGCGTCGTTGACGGCGTGTACGGTGCGGCCGAGGCCTCCGACCCCAGCGGAGACGGCGCAGGGAACGCCAACATGGACCTGCTGGACCTGTATGTCTGCAACGATGCCAGTTACTGGTATTTCTGCTTCACCATCAATGACGATATCGGTACCACCAACTGGGGCAAGTACGCTATCTATATCGATATCGACGGGGTGGCCGATTCCGGCGCCGACACCTCCGACGCCTGGGTGCGCAACGTCCGCGGGACCAATCCGCATCTGCCCGAGTACGGTATGTACAGCTGGGTGGATGGCGGGGCCTATGATGTTTTTCACACTCAGCTCTGGGCTTACAACGACAGCGCCGGCAGCTGGACGCAGTACGGCAATCTCGATGGCGTCGGGCTGAGCACCGGAACCACATCGGGCATCGAGTGGAAGATCGAGAAGTCCCGCCTGATGTCGCCCGATTCCCTGTGGTGCGAGGTGTGGTCCACCGGCGGCAACAACAATGACAATGCCCGCGACACCTCCAACGACCCGGCCGACGACTGGAACGCCGATCCGGACAGCAGCTGGCAGCAGATGGCCTATCTCGATCTGTCGACCCTGGTCCATGAGGCCAGCGGGGCCGACACGACCAAACCGTGGCTGGAGGGTGCCATAGCCACCGGCCCGACCAGCGTCGACCTGAGCTTCAGCGAGGCCATGGACACCTCGGCCTTCAATCCCGGCAACTACACCATCGCCGGCCTGACGGTGACGGCCGCCGAATCGCTGGGCACCGACGGCGTCCGGCTGACCACCAGCTCCCAGACTTTCGGCGTGGTCTATACGGTCTCGGTCAGCTCCGCGGTCGAGGATATGGCCGGGAACTATATCCACCCCGATCATGACGAAGCCACCTTCAACGGCTTCGGCGTGGCCACGGTGACCTTCATCGTCGACGACTCCGCCGACAGCATCTGGCAGCCCGGCTTCAAGTTCAAGGGCAGCTTCGACACTAATTCCTATCATGCTTACGATCCCTCCTGGGGCCTGGGATTCCTGTACGACATGTACGATGACGGCACCAACGGCGACGATACCCCCAACGACCATATCTGGAAACGATCCCTCGACCTGGTGATCGACGGCGGAGCCAACACCTGGGAGTGGGGCGTGACCGATACGGCCGGTACCTGGATCGACGGCAACTGGCAGTTCCAGGTCACCGATCAGACACCGTTCGACCTGACCTACACCACCCAGGAACAGGCCAATCATGACGTGCCGGTGGTCTTCTCGGTGGACATGGCCACGGCCGACTAGGAGATGTGGCCGCTGCTGGTGGTGGGCAGTGTGGCCCCGCTGAGCTGGGATTTCGATCCGGCCAACGACGACACGCTCAACGACGAGGGATACAACGGCGACGCCGCGGCCGGGGATAACATCTGGTCGACGACCATCACCTTCCCCATGGGCTCCAGCGAGTGGGTCGAATACAAGTACGGCAACGGCGCCATGGACAACGATCTGCCGCCCTTCGTCAACCGCATCCATATCACCGATGATGACAACTACGGCGTGGGCAACCCGCAGATCCGGCCGACCGACAAGTTCGGCTACTTCCTCGATGTGATCCCCAAAGCGGTGGACGATCTGTCCGTCACCCTGTCAGGCGGAGCCAAGTCGAGCAGCGGTGATGTCCAGCTGGAATGGTCTCACGTGACCCTGAACCTGAATGACCATCCGGTGTGGGTCGACCGCTACAAGATCTATCGGGACACCGACCCCGGATCAGTGGGCACCACCCTGCTGGATTCAACCACCGGACTGTTCTATCTCGACACTGGTGTGGTGGGCAGCACTTCAACTCACTATTACTATTCGGTTCGGGCCGTCTCGGTGACCAAGGAATCCGCGGATTCCAACCCGGTGGGTGAGTTCGATGCCGACCTGTTAAACGCAAAATAAGATTTTTCCCTGTCCGAAAAGGGCGGGTGCCGAATCTGTGAGGCCTGCTTTCTCCGCAAAAGCCGAGGAAGTGTCACGAAAGCCTCTGGAACCCAGCTTCCGGCATCCGCCCTCTCTTTCATAGGCCGCCTCGCGAGAGGCGGCCCTTTTTTGTCCGCAGGAGAATTTTCTTCTGTTGCATCGAAGAAAAATGGGAATATATTCTTATGGATGATGGTCTAATGTGTGAACGAAGCCAGCCACCGGACCTTTTCATGGGCGAACATTTGACGGACGAAGAACTGGTAGCGAATGCCCGTGAGGGCGATAACGAGGCCTTTCGAGAGCTGGTCGGGCGATACGAATCTCTGGTGGCCGGAACCGTGATCGGCATGCTGGGGAAATGTGCTGAGGCCGATGATGTCGGACAGGAAACCTTCATTCGCTTCTACCGGAGCCTGAAGAAATTTCGGGGGGAATCGAAGCTCGGAACCTACCTCACTCGTATTGCCATCAACTTGTCTTTAAACGAGTTAAAACGACGGAAGCGCCGCTCAAATCTGTTCTTTCGCAAACCGGTTGAGGAGATCCACGATATTGCCGATCAGAATGCGGGTGCCGGGATTGACGAGGATGGTGAGGTTATCCGCCGGGCCGTCGGGAAATTGGATGAAAAGTTCCGTTCAGTGATCGTTCTGCGCCTGATCGATGGCTATTCGACCGAGGAGACCGCGAAGATATTGAAGATTCCCGTGGGCACGGTGCTTTCCCGTCTATCGCGGGCACAACAGAAGCTGAAGGAACTTCTCACGCCCTATTATGGAGTTGAAACATGAAGAAAAAGATAAAGATTCAGGAGCTGCTGTATCTGTCCTTTGACGGCCGGCTCTCGGAGGAGGAACAGCGGCAGCTGGAGAATGCCCTGGCCAGTTCGCCCCGGCTGCGGGAAGAGAAAGCGCGCATCGAGACCCTCCGCCGAAAGATCGGACAACAGGCCGCCCGGTCCTTCCGCCCCTTTTTCGCCGAGCGGGTGATGAACGCTGTCACGGCGGCCGGGAAGACCAAGAACGGCCTGGAGAGATTCGCCGAATCATTGCAGCTGGCCTTTCGCCGGGTGGCTCTGGTCGGGGCCACGGCCATTCTCGTGCTGATGGCTGTCAACATCGTCAGGACGGGCGATCTTTCCGTCGCCGGCGCCCTGGGCATGCCTCAGGAGACGCTGGTGGATGTGCTGGAATCGCCTTTTGACGCCACGCTGGAGGATCTGCTATGAAAATGGAAACCAAGACCGTCTTGATCGTCCTGAGCACGCTGATCATCGGGATGATCGTCGGGGCTCTGATCACTGGAGCTATTACTCGGCATCGCATCGGACGATTTACGTCCATGAGGGAACCAGGACGTTTGAGCACGCACGTGGAAAGGATCATCGATCCCGACGAGTCCCAGCGCGAGGTGGTTCGCGAGATCCTTCGTAAGCACTCGGAGCGATTTCTGGAGATCCATTCCCAGTTCGAGGGCGAGATGCTGGCCCTGAGGGACTCTTTGAAAAAGGATCTGGATCCCATTCTCACCGATGAGCAGAAGGAGCGGTTGGAGCGGGCGCCGAAACCGCCCAGGCATCTCAGGGATCACCGGCCGGAGCAAAGCAAGGATCACCGGCCCGGCGTTCCGCCGCAGCCCGGACAAGGCCCCCCTGAGGGGGGACGGATGGAAGACAAGCGGCCGGATTTCCCCGGACCGGAGGGGGGTCAGCCGCCGCCTCCATCGGGGGAGGAACAGCCCTGATGTGAATGCGCGATGAACCGGCCTCATTTTGTTTCCGCCGCCGAACCATTATGGTTCGGCGGTTTTTTTTGCCGCGGCGGCGGAAGTGGTGGTACCGGTGGTGAGGTTCAGGGAATATTTCCCGCGGGCGGATTGTCCAATTACCCAGAGGGCTGAAAACCTAAACAAAGAGGATGACATTGAACAGGAAAAACGAACGAAGAGAGGATGCCGTTGACATGAACGGCCATGAGAGCAGAACGAGTCTTTTCTGGCTCATCCTGTCCATCTGTGTGTTTGCTTTTCTGTCGATCACGGCACGGATCGCTCAGGCGCAGGATACCCGGATGATCACCCTGCACGACGCCATCGATACGGCCCTGGAACTGAATATTGAGCTGCAGCGTTCCTCCAATCAGGTCGCTTCCGGTGAAATTTCGCTGATCCAATCCAAAGCGGCTTTCCTGCCCGACCTGAGCGCGTCGGCCTCGGCGTCCCGGAATTATTCCCGGGCCTATGATCCAGCGACCGATATGACGGACGGCCGGGAGAGTGAATCTGTCAACCTGGGCCTTTCCACCCGGCTGACCCTGTTCGACGGTTTCGGCACTATCGCCTCTCTGCAGAGCTCCAAACTGCAGCTTTCGGCGGCCAAAGAGGATCTCCAGCGCGTCCGACAATTGGTTATCTTCGAGACCTTTTCCCGCTATCTGCAGGTGCTGATGGACCGGGAGCTGCTGGACAGCGAACGCGAAAATCTTGCCGCGCAGCGCCAGCAGCTGCAGCGTGTCGAGGAATATTATAAGGTGGGCAATCGTTCCCGGGCCGATCTCTTGCAGCAGCAGGCGGAGATCTCTCAGGCCGAGTTAAGGGTGCTGCGGGCCGAGGAGAGCCTGAACGTCAGCAAACTGCAGCTGCTGAGAACGATCGGGCTGGAGCCGTCGACCGAGTATCAGGTGGAGATCATGCCGGTGGAGGAGCTCGTCGGCGAGCTGGCCGGCGAGAAGATGGACGTTCAATGGGATCTCGTCCTGCAACAGCGCAGAGATGTCGATGCGCAAACCCTCTCCGTGGAGGCGGCGAAAAAAGCGATCACCTCCGCCCGGTCCGGTTACTGGCCGTCATTATCTCTCTCCGCCGAGCTCGGCTCAGGATATAACAGTGGCTCGGAGTACGGGAATTTTTCCGATCAGGTGATGGATATCAATCCGACCGCCAGAATCGGTTTGAGCCTGTCGATACCGATTTTCGATCGCTCGGTGACCAGAAGCTCCGTCCAGAAGGCTCAGATTCAGCTGGCCTATGAACAGTTGGGTCTGGAGGACCTTCGGCAGACAGTTTCCTTTGAGATTCAGCAGGCTCTGTTTGATTATTCGACAGCACAAAAAGAGCTACAGGCGGCCCGGGCACAGCGGGAATACGCCGGCCAGGCGCTGCAGGCGACCGCGGAACGATACGATGTCGGATCGGCCATTCTGGCAGAACTCAGCCTGGCTCGTGCACAATATGTATCGGCCAACAACGACTGGATCCAGGCCAATTACAGTCTTCTGTTCAACCGGGTGGCCGTGGATTATTATGCCGGCCGATTGGACGACCGTCCGGTCGCGCCGTTATGATCGTCATGCGTGTCAATGGCGCTGTGAGCTTAATATCGGAGGAAGTCGATGATGAAGAAAAAAATTCTCATTCCCATGGGTGTGGCGGTTGCCGCCGCGATCGTGATCATACTGATCGTGTCGCGCAGCAATGGTTCGGGAAGCACCTATCAGTATGTCGAGATCAACCGGGGCGACCTGGAAAACACCATTTCGGCCACCGGAACGGTCAATCCGGTCAGCACCGTGGAGGTGGGTACGCAGGTCTCGGGCATCATCGATTTACTGGATGTCGATTTCAACGATACGGTGAGAAAAGGGCAGATATTGGCTGTCCTGGATACCTCACTACTGAAGGCGGCCGTGTTGGATGCCCAGGCTCAGGTGGACCGCCAGCAGGCTCTTCACCAGCAGGCCCTGGCCGATGAGAAGCGCAACCGACCTCTTTTCGAGAAAGGCTTCATCTCGGAGCAGGAATATTTGCCCCTGGAGATTGCCGTGAAGACCACCCGGGCCAGCCTGCAGTCGGCCCAGGTATCCCTGGAGAGAGCTGAGACCAATCTGGGCTACGCCGTTATCCGCTCGCCCATCGACGGGACCGTCATCGAGAAAGCGGTCGAGGAAGGACAGACGGTGGCCGCCAGCCTGCAGGCCCCGGTTCTGTTCGTCATCGCCGAGGACCTGTCTCAGATGGAGATCCATGCCCAGGTGGATGAGAGCGATATCGGCTCTGTCCTGGAGGGACAGGCGGTTCGCTTCGACGTCCAGGCCTATCCGGATCAAATCTTTGACGGCATCGTCAAACAGGTTCGTCTCCAGCCGGCCACCGTGCAGAATGTGGTCAACTACACCGTCGTCGTGGATGCGCACAATCCGGACGGCTTGCTGCTGCCCGGCATGACGGCCACCATCGATTTCATCGTCGAGCAGAGAGAGGACGTCCTGCTGGTCTCCAATGCCGCGCTCCGTCTGCAGCCCACCGAGGAGATGTTTCAGGAGCTTCGCCGGACGATGCAGCAGCGTCTCGAATCCGTGCCCGATTCGGTCAGACATCAAGCTCCGGAGCAAATAGCACCTGGGCGGGCCTCGAGAGGGAACATCATGCGTGACCTGTTCTCCGGCGAAGAATCCTCAGGCGATATCGCGGCACTGTGGTTCTTCGATGAGGAAGGCCGGTTGAACATGATACCGGTCCGAAAGGGAGTCACCGACGGTCAGCAGACCGAGATCATCAGTCTCGAGCCTCCGGAAGGTGTTGCCGGGGAGAGGCGCCCGGGATCAATGGGCTTGCCGATGAATAGCGAACTCCGGGAAGGCCTTCAGGTGATCAGCAGCGTTTCCGGGGGGACGAAAGGAAATGATTCCAGGAGCCAGAACACGAGACCGATGTTCGGCCGCAGGCCGCCTTTTTAACCGGCCGACATCTCAGCCCGGCTGTTAACCTTTGAATATTATTCTCCGTCCTAACGGGTGCGACATGAGGAAAAACCGATGAGTTCTCTTATCGAAATCAAGGATATCACCAAAACCTACCAGATGGGTCAGGTGGCCGTTCACGCCTTGAGAGGAATCGATATGGACATCGAGAACGGGGAAATGGTGGCCATCATGGGCTCATCCGGTTCGGGAAAATCGACGCTGATGAACATCCTGGGATGTCTGGATCAGGCCACCTCGGGAGATTACCTCCTCCAGGGCACCAATATGAACTCCTTGAGTAAGAATGATTACGCCGATATACGGAACCAGAAGATCGGCTTCGTCTTTCAGGTCTATAATCTGCTGCCCCGGACCTCGGCACTGGAGAATGTGGAGCTGCCGCTGTTTTACGACCGGACGGGACGCATCGGCGCCCCGAAAAAGGCGGCCATCGAAGCTCTGGAGCGAGTAGGTTTGGGCGCCAGAATAGATCATGAACCCAGCCAGCTCTCGGGTGGGGAACAGCAGCGGGTGGCTATCGCCAGGGCACTGGTGAACCAGCCGGCCATCATCCTGGCCGACGAACCCACCGGGAATCTGGATACCAGGACCTCTATCGATGTCATGTCCCTCTTTCAGGAGCTCAACGACCAGGGAATCACGATCATCCTGGTGACCCACGAACCGGATATCGCCCTGTATGCTAAACGGACTGTTGAGATCCGGGACGGCGTCGTTCGACGGGATGTTTTGATCGAGAATCGCCGAAATGCTGCTGAGGATGTTCAGAACTATCGCCGGAACGGCGATGACGGGGAGGCGGAATCATGATACCGGTCTATAATCTTCTCCGGGCCGCCTATCGAAGTATCATGAAGAATCGTCTGCGCAGTCTGCTGACCTCGCTGGGGATCATCATCGGGGTCGGGGCGGTGATCATCATGGTGGCCATCGGGCAGGGGTCGCAGAAAAGCATCGAGGAAGAGATCACCTCCCTGGGCAGCAATCTGATGGTCGTTTTTCCGGGCGGCAGCCGAATGGGCGGGGTGCATCGCGGGGCGGGCAGTTTTCAGACGCTGACCCTGGATGATGTGGAGGATCTTGAGAAACAGGCGACACTGATCGAATACCTGTCGCCCATCGTCAGCGCCGGCGGTCAGGTCATCGGCGGAGGAAACAACTGGAACACCGGCATCGTGGGCGTCTCTCCCGAGTACCTGGAGATCCGGGACTGGCAGTTGAAATACGGACAGATGTTCACCGAGGCCGATGTGCGGTCGAGAAAGAAGGTGGCCCTTCTGGGTCAGACCGTGGCCGATGAGCTGTTCGGTGATGTCGATCCGACCGGTGAGAAGATCCGCATCGTCAACACGCCCTTCACCGTCATCGGCGTGCTGGAGGAGAAAGGGCAGAATCCCATGGGCCGCGATGAGGATGATATGATTCTGGCTCCCTCGACCACCGTGCTGTATCGCCTGAAGGGTGGGGGGGAATACATCAACATGATCAACCTCAGCGCCGTTTCCCTGGAGGTCATGGACGCCGCCCAGGAGGAAGTGCGGACCATTCTGAGGTCCTCTCATCGGCTCGATCCGGTCGATGAGGACGATTTCACCATCCGCAACCAGGCCGACATCACCGAGGCGGCCACCTCAGCCATGGAGACCATGACCCTGTTGCTCGGTGCTGTGGCGGCCGTCTCCCTGGTGGTCGGCGGCATCGGCATCATGAACATCATGATGGTCACCGTGACCGAGCGGACCCGGGAGATCGGCGTCCGTCTGGCTATCGGTGCGCGGTCCAGCGATGTGCTCACCCAGTTTCTGGCCGAGGCCGTGGTCCTCAGTCTGACTGGAGGCCTGATCGGCATCCTGATGGCCTTTGGCGCTTCTTTCGTGCTGAATACCTTTACGCCTATTCGCGCCTTCATCGAACCGGGCATTGTCCTGCTGGCCTTCTTTTTCGCCGGGACCGTGGGCGTTCTGTTCGGGTTCTTTCCGGCCCGTAAAGCCGCCGCGATGAATCCCATCGATGCGCTGCACTATGAATAGGAGCTTGTTTCTGTTCGGATTTGCTCGGAAAAGTTAAAATGACAGGGAATACGAACAGCAATTGTATGGTCTAATCAGATGAGAAAGAGAAGGAAAAGCGAACAGGCGGAACCTCAACTTCAAAGGAGTGATGAACCATGACCGATGATGCACACCAGATGTCAACTCATCACATCATCACAGATGATCTGGCCTTCTCAGCTTATCTGAAGATGAAGGGCCATCATCTCATCAAATGCGACCACCAGAGATCAAAGACCATCTTCATCTTCGGAGCCAATGGCTCTGATCTGGAGCCCAGAGGCGCGGAGGAGATCAAGGTGGAATTCATCAACGGTCCGTTTCTGAAGTATTATAACGAATTAAGAAACTTGAAAAAGGTCATCTGACCGAAGGAGGAATGAACCATGAGACGCATTCATGTCAACCTGATGATGTCGATCTGTCTCAGCGCCTGTCTGCTGCTGGGTCTCGGCAGCGCGGTCTCAGCCCAGCCCTTTGGCGGGCATCGTGGCGGTGGTCCGGGAAGGGGCTTTTTCGCTGAACTGACTGACGAGCAGCGAGAGGTGATCCGCGACCTGATGGACGAGATGCGGGACGCGGGCGCCAGCCGTGAGGAGATCCACGAGGCCATCTCCGAGCTGTTCGCCGAATGGGGCATCGAGATGCCGGAACGACCCGGGGAACCGGGCGGCCGGAGGGGCGGTCGTGGTGAGCGAGAAGGCCATGGTGAGCGAGAAGGCCTTGGCGACCGTTTAACCGAGGAGCAGCGAGCTGCTTTGCACTCGACGATGCTGCAGATGTGGCGTGATGGCGCCGGCCGTGAGGAGATTCGTGCTGCCGTGGCCGGACTGATGGAGGGATGGGGTATCGAGCCGCCGGAACATGACGGTCCCGGGCACGGCATGGGTCAGGGTGGTCGTTTTTTACGAGGTCTCTTTGGACAGCTCAGCGAGGACCAGAGAGAAGAAATTCACCAGTTAATCGGTGAATTGCGCCAGCAGGGCGCTTCGCAGGATGAGATCAGGGCCGCGGTGGAAGGAAAGCTCACCGAGTGGGGCATCGAATTGCCGGAGCCGCCGCCGGAGCTGACCCAGGAACAGCGTCAAGCCCTCCACGCTGTCATCTTTGAGCTTTGGTCAGGTGGTGCCACCCGTGAGGAGATCCGTTCCGCCGCGGCCGAGCAGTTCGAGGAGCTCGGGATTGAGATGCCTGAACATGGGCCGGGATCGATTGAACATGGTCCCCGGCAGGGCATTCATGGCAGAAATCCTCTGCCGAACATCCACGCTTGCCTGAAGCCTCCTCTGACCCAGGAACAGCGGGAGATAGTGCATCAGACCATTCGGTCGCTTCGGCAGCAGGAAGCCTCTCCCGAGGAGATCCGCCAGGCCGTTCAGAGCTTGATGAATGATTTCGGGATCGACATCCCGGACCTTGACAGCGAGCTGACGGACGAGCAGAGATCAACGCTCCGCGGCACGGTACTCGATCTCTGGCTGGCCGGCGCCTCCCGGGAGGAGATCTGTGAGGAGGTCACCGAACTTCTCGATGATCTCGGCATCGAGCTGCCCGAGCAATCCGGAGAGCTGACACCTGATGAGACATCCGATATGGCTCCCATCCGGGCTCAGAACTACCCCAACCCGGCCAATCCGGAGACGCAGATCAACTATACCCTGGGCGTATCGGACGATGTCAGGATACAGATCTATAACATCTCTGGACAGCTGGTGCGCACTTACGATATCGGCTATCAGCAACAGGGTAGTTACAGCGTCCGCTGGGACGGCCGACATCAGAACGGCCAGCCGGTGGCCAGCGGCGTCTATTTCTATCGCATCCGGGCCGGGGAGCACGCCCTGACCAACAGGATTGTTCTGCTGAAATAGGGCACGTCCTCAGACGATGCGGTACGGTGACATGGGGGTGCCCAAATGGCGGGATCACCCCCATGTTACTCTGTGTCCGCGAAAGGAGAATACGATCATGAAACGGATGCGCGTATCGATGCTCTGTCTGGTCGCCGGGCTGCTGGTCACCGCATCGTGTCTGCTCGGCTGCGGCGGCCAGGAGCTGGTCAGCACCTGGTGTGAGAGCGAAGTGACGGTCGATGGCCTGGATACCGAATGGGAGGGCGCCATGACCTACCTGGATGATCCCGGCGTGGCCATCGGTCTGCTGAACGATGCTGAGTATCTTTATCTCTGCCTGGCCACGGTCGATTCCCGGATGGTGCGGCAGGTAGTGGGGTCCGGGTTGACCGTCTGGTTCGATCCACAGGGAGGGAAGAAAGAAGCATTTGGAATAAATTTCCCTCTGGGCATGGATCCCTCTACGATGGGCGGTCCTCCGGAAAATATGTCCACGCCTGAGCCCGGAGGGGGCGGACCGGATCCCGAGAGAATCCGTCAGATGCTGGAGAGATCGGCACAGGAGATGGTCATCATGGGGCCGGAGAAGAACCAGAGCCGGCGGATGCCGGTGGCCGGTTCCCAGGAGGTGAAGGTCAATCTTGGATATGACGGGGGAAAGCTGGTCTACGAGATGCGGGTGCCGCTTCGCCGCGACCTGGAACACCCCGATGCCATCGGGCTGGAGGATGGCGACAACATCGGCCTGGGCTTCGAGACGGCCGAGATCGATCGAGAGGCCATGAGCAGACAGATGAGGGACAGGACGGGTTCCGGGAGGCCGCCCATGGATGGTGGTATGGGTAGCGGTGGTAGAGGTGGTGGCGGGATGCGTGGCGGGGGCATGCGCGGCGGCGGGGGACCCGGTGGCGGGGGGCCCGACGGCGAGATGCCCGAACGGCTGGAGCTGTGGGCCAGGGTACTGCTGGCCTCGGCCGAGAGCGCAGCCTTGACCTCGTCCAGTCCTTGATGGCCGGCCGATGGATCGATAAAAGAGCGAAACCCATTTTCACATGGGTTTCGCTCTTTTCGTAGCACCTTTTACTTGACAAAAGCGGTCGGATAAGGTATTATGCGGGTGCATCCGCGGATCGATAGCAGCACGACGGCACCTGGCTGTGTGCACCCCCACGGCATTCGACCGGGCGAAAGAGCATTTTACAAAAGGAGCCATTTGTGAAGATCACCACCATCCTGGGGAGTCCTAAGAAAAACGGCAATACTGCTGCCGCGCTGAAGATATTCGAGGAGCTGGTCTCGGGCGAGCATCGGGTCGAACGGTTCAATACGGCCGATCTCGAGGTCAGGGGATGTCGGGGCTGCAATGCCTGCAAGAAGCATCCCGACCAGCCGGCCTGCATTCAACAGGACGATGCCGAAAAGATCCTGAACAGCATTATCGCCGCTGACGCCGTCATCTACGCCTCTCCGCTGTATTGCTGGAGTTACCCGGCCGAACTGAAAGCCCTTCTGGACCGCCATTACTGTCTGGTCACGGGCTACGGGACACCCGATTTCCGGTCGCTGGCGGACGGCACCCGGGCCGCCCTGCTGGTCACCTGCGCCGGGCCGGTGGAGAACAACGCCGACCTCATCCAGACCATGTTCGACCGCATGGCCGCGTTCGCCCAACTCGATCTGGCCGGCAAATACATCCTGCCGGGATGCACCACCGCGGATGCCCTGGGAGACAGGGCCAGAGAGGTGGCCCGCAGGATGGCCGATGAGATTCTGAAACGCTAGAGATCGCGCGGTGAAGTTTGTAGGAAGGCGGAGGCCACGGGGCTCCGCCTTTTTTCATGCCCCCCCGGCCTTCGTTTTTTCTTGACTTTAATCCACCCGGACGTATGTTGTGGAAGGGAGCCGCCATCCTGTTTCATGAACAAGGAGGTGTCAGCGATGGATTTTGAGGACGGTAAGAAAGTCGTTCTGGGGGACCGGAACCTCAAAGTGCCGCCGGTGGGCTCGAGATCGGCGGGATTGATCGTTCTGGCTATCCTCGGACTGGTACTCATGTTCACCACCTTTTACAAGGTGGGCGCCGATGAGGTCGGGATCATCCGGCGATTCGGCCGTTACACCCGCATCACCTCGCCCGGGCTGCACATGAAGTGGCCCTTCGGGATCGAGACGGTTCAAAAGCCCAAGGTGAAGAGAAATTTCACTGAGGAATTCGGTTTTCGTACCGTCAAACCCGGGGTCCGGACGCAGATCCAAAGGTCCGGTTATGCGGATGAATCTCTCATGCTGACCGGAGATCTGAATGTCGGTGTGGTGGAGTGGATCGTCCAGTACAAGATCGAGGACCCGGTGGCCTTTCTGTTCAATGTCCGCGAGGCGGAAGAGACCATCAGGGATATCGCCGAGGTGGCCATGAGGCTCAGCGTCGGGGACAGTAGCGTCGATGAAGTGCTGACCTTCGGCAAGCTGGACATCACAGAGGTGGTCCGGGAGCGGATGCAGACCATTCTGGATTCATATGGAATAGGTATCCAGATTATTCTGGTGGCTCTCCAGGATGTCAATCCCCCGGACAAAGTCAAGCCTGCCTTCGATGAGGTCAACTCGGCCATGCAGGACAAAGACCGGCTGATCCAGGAGGCCCGCCGGGAATATAACGAGGTCGTCCCCCGGGCCGAGGGTGAGGCGGAGAAGTTAATCAAGGAGGCCGAGGGCTACGCGGTGGAGAGGGTCAATACGGCCAGCGGAGACGCCGAGAAATTCACCGCTCTGTGGGAGGAGTACCGCAAGGCGAAGAGCGTGACCAGGAAGCGGATGTATCTGGAAACCCTCGCCCGGGTGATCCCCCGGATACAGAAAAAGTATCTCATCGACGACGGGGTGGAGGGATTGATGCCCCTGCTGGGCATCAATCCACTGGAAGGGGGTGCCAAATGAGACCCAGGGGAGTTGTTCCGATTATCATCGTCGGGATCGTGGCTTTGATCGTCCTGATCAACGCCGTCTTTATCGTCGATCAGACGCAGCAGGCCGTGGTGGTCCAGTTCGGCAAGCCCATCCGGGAGATCACCAGGCCCGGACTGAACATTAAGATCCCCTTTGTGCAGCAGGTGATGACCTTCGACAAACGGCTGCTGCAGTGGGACGGCCGGCCCACCCGGATCCCCACCCTGGATAAGAAATATATCTGGGTGGATACCTGCGCCCGTTGGAAAATCGTCAGCCCGCTGGGATTTTTGGAATCGGTTGAAGGCAGCGAATCGATCGCCCAGGCCAAGCTGGACAACATCATCGAGGGAGCGGTGCGCAACCGTATCGCCGATAATGCCCTCATCGAGGTGGTGCGCGACACCAACCGGCCCATGTTCACCACCGAGGTCAGCTCCGGGGGAGAGGAGGTCAGGATTCAGAAGGAGGTCGAGGAAATCGAGGTCGGCCGGGAAAAGATCACCCGGGCGATCCTCCGGGACGCCGCCGAGAAAAGTCTGGATCTGGGGATCGAGCTGATCGATGTACGGATCAAACGGATCAACTACGTTGAGAGCGTGCGCGATCGGGTGTTCGAGAGAATGATTGCCGAACGTCTGCAGATGGCCGCTCAGTATCGCTCCCAGGGAGAGGGTGAGAAATCCAAAATCCTGGGGGACAAAGAAATCCAGTTGAAGACCATCCTCTCTCAGGCCTATGAGGAGGCCCAGAAGATCCGCGGCCGGGGCGATGCCGAGGCCACCCGGATCTATGCCCGGGCCTATAACAAAGATCCGGATTTCTATGCGTTTTTTAAGACGCTGGAAACGTATGAGAAGACCCTCGACGAGAACACCTGGCTGATCCTGACCACCGACAGCGATTATCTCAGGTATCTCAAAGAGCTTGGCCTTGGCGGCTGAGGTTGCGTTTAGCAGCTGTGGACAAGGAACGCGGTTGAGGTTTATCTGTCTGCCTGATAGAATAGACGGTTGGGGCCGCGCGCTGAAAGTAGAAATCAACCCGGTTGGATCAAAAAGCCCAAAAAAGTTCTTGACAGAGAGAAGATACGATTATATATTAGTAATCGTTATCGTTATTTTTATCCTCAACCGGGAGGATATCGTGCTGTCCAATAAAAGAACCAGGATGTCCAAACAGAGAAAGGTGATCCTTGAGGTGCTCGAGCGATCCAAGGATCATCCCACTGCGGACGACATCTATCATCAGGTCCGGAAGAAGATTCCCCGTATCAGTCTGGGAACCGTCTATCGCAATCTGGAGATCCTCTCCTCAACGGGGAAGGTCAGGAGGGTCCAGCTGAGCGGATCCCAGATGCATTTCGATACCTGTCTCGAACAGCACGCGCACATACGCTGCATCGAATGCGAACGGATCGATGATATTCCCTTCGATCCGATCAATCCATGTGAGGACCAGATCCAGAAAAGGACCGGTTATAAAGTTGTCGGGCGCTGTGTCGAATTCACCGGAATCTGTCCGGACTGTCAGCAACGGGATGATGGCGATGCCGCCTGAGGTGATTCTGGATCCGCCTGCCGGTTGAGATCTCTGATCCTGGCCTTTGCTTGATCGATCCGAATGGCGGTCTGATTTTGTAGTGGATTTCCGAAAGATAATTATTTATGTTTACTATCCTTCATACCACGCTGAAAGAGTTCTGGCACATCCTCAGTGAGATGGCCCCCTACCTGCTGCTCGGTTTCTTCGTGGCCGGTGTGCTGTCGGTGATTATCTCGGCACGGAAGGTGGAGCATCATCTGGGAGGAGGAGGGGCCTGGCCGGTGATCAAGGCCACCCTCTTCGGCATCCCTTTGCCCCTCTGTTCCTGCGGGGTCATCCCGGTGGCGGCCTCACTGCGCCAGCACGGGGCCAGTCGGAGCGCCACCACCGCCTTTCTGCTGTCCACCCCGCAGACCGGAGTGGACAGCATTATGGTCACTTTCAGCCTTCTGGGTCCCGTCTTCGCCATCTTTCGCCCTCTGGCAGCCCTGTTGACCGGCCTGTTCGGAGGTTCCCTGGTCAGTCTCCTGGAAGGCCGTCATGCCGCTCAGCAACCCGCTCCGGTTTGTACCGACGAGTGCTGTTCCCCGGTCAAGACCGGCGGCCCCGTAGCCCGTATCTTTCGATATGGATTTATCTCCCTACCGCAGGACATCGGCAAGGCGCTGCTGGTCGGTCTGATCATCGCCGGCCTGATCTCGGCCGTGATTCCGGACGACTACCTCTCCGGGATCCTGGGCGCCGGGATCGGCGCACTGCTGGTCATGATGCTGCTCGGTATCCCGGTCTATGTCTGCGCCACCGCATCGGTTCCGGTGGCCGCCGCGCTGATCGCCAAGGGGGTCTCGCCGGGCGCTGCGCTGGTCTTTCTGTTGACCGGGCCGGCCACCAACGCCGCCGCCATCACCACCATCTGGAAAATCATGGGCCGCCGTACGGCTGTGATCTATCTTCTGACCGTGGCCGTCACCGCACTGGCCTCGGGATTATTTCTGGATTATGTTTTCCGGTTTCAAGGTTCAGCGGCCACGGCTGCCGCCCCCGGAATGCTGCCGGCTCCACTGAAGACGGTCTCGGCAATCGTCCTGGTGGTCATCCTGGCCACGGCCATGTGGCGTTCATCGCGCCCCGCCAAGAAAACGCCATCCCGGGCTCAGGAGGGGCCTATGGTGACTCTGTTCATTTCCGGGATGACCTGCCGGCACTGTGTCGAGAGCGTGCAGAGCGCCCTGTCCCGGATCGAGGGGGTGCGGGCTGTGGAGGTCGATCTAAAAAAAGGGACCGCTGAAGTGGTTGGGGAAGGCCTCGATGTTTCTCAGCTTCGGGAGCGAGTGACAGGACTGGGCTATACCGTCGATCGAATCGAGGAAAACAGCTGACAAAGGAGGAAACCATGGCGTTGAAGGGTTCTCAGACCGAGAAAAATCTGCTCACTGCCTTCGCCGGTGAATCACAGGCCAGGAACCGCTACACCTATTTTTCCAGCCAGGCCCGCAAGGAGGGCTTCCGGCAGATCGCCGAGATCTTCGAGGAGACGGCCAACCAGGAGAAAGAGCACGCCAAGCGGTTGTTCAAGCAGCTGGAGGGCGGCGAGGCCGAGATCCAGGCCTCCTTTCCGGCCGGCGTGATCGGGACGACCGCGGAGAACCTCAAAGAGGCCGCCGGTGGGGAGAACTACGAGTGGACGCAGATGTATCCCGGATTTGCCGACGTCGCAGAAAAAGAGGGTTTCGTCGAGATCGCCGCCATCTTCAGGGCCATCGCGGTGGCCGAAAAACAGCACGAGAAGAGATATCTCGATCTGCTGAAGAACGTCAAAAAGGGCAAGGTCTTCAAGAAGGACCAGCCGGTCGTGTGGCGCTGTCTCAACTGCGGCTATCTCCACGAGGGCGCCGAGGCGCCGGAGATCTGCCCGGCCTGTGCCCATCCTCAGGCCCATTTCGAACTGCTGGGCGAGAACTGGTAAGCAAAGGGGGTGTTTGAAGTGGCAAAGAAGGAGAAAACATTGACTCGGAACTTCGGCCAGCCGGTGGACAATGATGACAAGCTGATCACCGCCGGTTCTCCGGGTCCTGCTGTGTTTCAGAACATCCATTTCGTCGAGAAACTGGCCCATTTCAACCGGGAGCGTATTCCGGAGCGGGTGGTGCACGCCAAGGGGGCCGGGGCTCACGGGTACTTCGAGGTAACCCACGACCTGACCCAATATACCCGGGCCAGGTTTCTCTCGGAAATCGGCAAGCGCACCGAGGTCTTCGCCCGTTTTTCCACCGTCGGCGGCGAGAAGGGCTCGGCCGACACAGCCCGCGATCCCCGCGGTTTCGCGGTGAAGTTCTACACCGAGGAGGGCAACTGGGACATGGTGGGCAACAACACGCCGGTCTTTTTTATCCGCGATCCGATGAAATTCCCCGATTTCATCCATACCCAGAAACGCAATCCCAGGACCAATGCCAAGGATGCCGATATGTTCTGGGATTTTCTCTCTCTGACGCCGGAGTCCATTCACCAGGTCACCATTCTGTTCTCCGATCGGGGCACGCCCAAAGGTTACCGGCACATGAACGGCTACAGCGGCCACGCCCTGATGTGGTACAACGAGAAGGGAGAGCATTACTGGGTTAAATTTCACTTCAAGACGGCTCAGGGTATCGAGAACTTCACCGACCAGGAAGCCGAAAAGATGGCCGGCACAGATCCTGACTTCGCCACCACCGACCTGTTCGATGCCATCGCCCGGAAGGATCCTCCCGCCTGGGACGTGCAGGTCCAGATCGTGTCCCCCGAACAGGCCAAGAGCTACCGCTTCAATCCCTTCGATGTCACCAAGGTTCTGCCGCATGGGGATTTTCCGGTCATGCCGCTGGGACGCATGGTGCTCGATCGAAATCCCGAGAACTACTTCGCCGAGGTGGAACAGGCTGCCTTCTCGCCGGGCAACTTCGTTCCCGGCTTCGCCGCCTCCCCCGACAAGATGCTTCAGGGACGGATCTTCGCCTATCACGATGCTCATCGCTACCGCCTCGGACCCAACTACCACCTGCTGCCCATCAACCGGCCCAAGGCCGCGGTAATGAGCAACTACCAGCGCGACGGCTCCATGCGCGTCGATGACAACGGCGGCGGCGGCCCCAATTACAATCCCAACAGTTTCATGGGCCCGGTGGCCGATCCGAAAGCGGCCGAGCCGCCCATCGAGGTGTCCGGAATGATGACCCGTCATCCGGAAGCCCTGACCGACGACGACTTCGTGCAGGCCGGCAACCTCTACCGCCAGGTGATGACCGATGAGGCTCGCGCACACCTGGTCGGCAATATCATCGGTCACCTGGGCAACGCACAGACATACATTCAGCTGCGCCAGGCGGCCCTGTTCTTCAAGGCCGACCAGGAGTATGGTACTCGCGTCGCCGAAGGTCTGGGATTGGAGGTCAACGAGGTTAAGCGGCTGGCCAAGGTGTCCCAGGAGGAGCGGGTCAAGGCGACTGCCAAGTAGGCTTGATCAGGATATCGGCAACACATCGCTGTGTTGAGAAGAAGGAGGGTGACGTTGGAAACGAAGATGCCGCTGATCGGCGATCCGTTCCCTTCGTTCGAGGTACAGACTACGCACGGGAAGATGAAGCTACCGGATCACTTCAAGGGGGATTGGTTTATCCTGTTCAGTCATCCGGCCGATTTCACCCCGGTCTGCACCACCGAGTTCGTGGCTTTTCAGAAACGGATCGAACAGTTCAGGGACCTGGACTGCCAGCTGATCGGGCTGAGTGTCGATCAGGTCTTCAGCCACATCAAGTGGGTTCAGTGGATCAAGGAAAACCTGGGCGTTGAGATCACCTTTCCGATCATCGCCGACACCGGACCGGTGGCCGGCCAGCTCGGGCTGATCCATCCCGGCAAGGGCAGCAACACCGTCCGGGCCGTCTTTATCGTCGATCCGCAGGGTACCATCCGGGCTATCCTGTATTATCCTCAGGAACTGGGCCGCAACATGGACGAGATCGTCCGCATGGTTCGCGGCTTCCGGGTGGCCGACGAGAACGGGGTAGCCATCCCGGCCAACTGGCCGGACAACGAGCTGGTGAAGGACGAGGTGATCGTTCCGCCGGCCACGGATGTGAAGACCGCCGAGGAGCGGATGAAGGAGTACGAGTGTTTCGACTGGTGGATGTGCCACAAGAAACTCTAACCAGGAGGATGTGAAAATGGCCGAACGGCTGCAGGTGTACAAGTGCGAAAAATGCGGCAATATCGTCGAGTTGCTGCACGGGGGCCCCGGTGATCTGAGTTGCTGCGGCGAGCCCATGAAGCTGTACCAGGAGAATACCGTCGACGCCGCCAAGGAGAAGCATGTCCCGGTGGTGGAGAAGACGGCCGACGGGTTCAAGGTCACCGTGGGCAGCGTAGCCCATCCGATGACGGACGAGCATTACATCGAGTGGATCCAGGTGATCACCGGTGACGGCAAGGTCTACCGGAAATTTCTCAAGCCCGGAGACGAACCGGAAGCGATCTTCTGCATCGATGCCGAACATGTGACCGCCAGGGAGTACTGTAATCTTCACGGCCTGTGGAAAGGATAAAAACATGCTGAGCAAAAAAATGGAGACAGCCCTCAATAAACAGGTGGTCGCCGAGTATTATTCGGCTTATCTTTATATGGCCATGTCGGCCTATTTCGAGTCCGTCAACCTGGGCGGGTTCGCCGGCTGGATGCGGGCTCAGGCCATGGAAGAGCTGGCTCACGGCACCAAGATCTTTCAATACGTCAACGAGCGCGGCGGACGGGTATGGCTGGACGCCATCGACAAGCCGGAGCTCAAGTGGGCCTCTCCGCTGGCCGTCTTCCAGGCGACCTTGAAGCACGAGCAGAAGGTCACCGGCCTGATCAACAAGCTGGTCGATCTGGCCCGCAAGGAGAAGGATCACGCCACCGAGAACTTTCTTCAGTGGTTCGTGGCCGAGCAGGTCGAGGAGGAGGCGTCGGCCGACGAGATTCTGCAGAAGCTGAAGATGATCGGTAAAGAGGGTCACGGACTGTTCATGATCGATCGTGAACTTGGCCAGAGGACCTATACTCCTCCAGCCCAGGAAGGGGGCGAATAATGAGCATTCAGTTCACCGCCGACGAGATCTTCGAGATGGCCGAACAGATCGAGCGAAATGGAGCCCGGTTTTACCGCAAGGCGGCAGAGGGCTGCACTCAGGACGAAAGGGCCCAGAAGCTGCTTCGGCATCTGGCCGACATGGAGGACGATCACGAGAAGACCTTTCAAAAGATGAGAGCCAGTCTGCCGGACAAGGAACGCGGCTGGAGCCGGTTTGATCCCGAGGATGAGGCGGCGCAATATCTGCAATCATTCGCCGGCGGGCATGTTTTCGATGTCAAAAAGGATGCCTGCGATCTTCTAACCGGTAGCGAACAGCTGGAGGAGATCCTCAGGATCGCCATCGGAATGGAAAAGGACTCCATCGTTTTTTACCGGGGCATCCAGGAGATGGTTCCGGAAAAGCTCGGTCAGGATGAGATCGACGGCATCATCAGGGAGGAGATGAAGCACATTACCCTGCTGAGCAAAGAGCTGGCTGCCCTGAAATCTTGAACGTTTCGAGAGTAGAGCCTATGAGCGCATCATTTCAAGCCGTTCAGATCAGCGAACATGTTCACTGGGTCGGAGCCATCGATTGGGGTATCCGGAATTTTCACGGATACGCCACCACTCGTGGCTCAACCTATAACGCCTATCTCATCACCGGTGAAAAGACCATCCTGATGGATACGGTCAAGTCCCCGTTCAGGGAAGAGATGCTGGCCCGGATCGGATCGCTGGTCAATCCCGGCGACATCGACGTCATCATCTCCAACCATGCGGAGATGGATCACTCCGGATCTCTGCCGCAGGTGATCGAAACGGTCAAACCGGAGAAGGTCTTCGCCTCGGTTATGGGAGTGAAAGCCCTCCAGGATCACTTTCATTTCGACGGACAGATCGTGCCGGTGAAGGACGGGCAAACGCTCCAGCTCGGCGGTCTCAGCCTGACCTTTCTGGAAACGCGGATGCTTCACTGGCCGGACAGCATGATGACCTATCTGGCCGAGGACCGTCTGCTCTTCTCCCAGGATGGTTTCGGGATGCATCTGGCCTCCGGCGAGCGGTTTGCCGATCAGATCGAGGACTGGGTACTGGAACTGGAAGCGGCCAAATACTACGCGAACATCCTGATGCCTTACTCTCCTCTGATTAAGAAATTGATCCGGCGTCTCTCGGAACTCGGTCTGGACATCGATATCATCGCTCCGGATCACGGCCCCATATGGCGTCAGAAGCTCAACCGGATCATCGACCTCTATGGCCGCTGGGCCGAACAGCGGCCGACCCGCAAGGCTGTCGTCGTCTACGACACCATGTGGGGCAGCACCGAAAAAATGGCCCGGGCCATGGCTGACGGGCTTACCGTGGGCGGAGGGATCGCCAGGCTTTTACCTCTGGGCTCCTCACATCGCAGCGACGTGGCCACCGAGGTCCTGGAGGCCGGCGCGCTGCTGGTGGGCTCGCCGACCATCAACAATCAGCTGTTCCCCACCGTGGCCGACGCATTGTCGTATCTCAAGGGTCTCAAACCCCAAAACCTCATCGGGGCGGCCTTTGGTTCCTATGGATGGAGCGGGGAATCGGTGGGATTGATCAGAGAAATTCTCGATCAGATGAAGGTATCACCGGTGGGGGAGGACCTCAAGGTCAGATACGTGCCCGATGAAGCATTCCTGGGCAGGTGCTCCGCACTGGGCTCGACGGTGGCGGGCAAGCTGGCCGAGCTCAGCACTCAGTAAGAGTTCCGGCACCAGCGAGTCCGAAGAAAGGAGGTGCGCTATCGAGAAAGATACGGTCGATCTGAAAGCCCTCTTTGATATCAGCTACGGGTTATACATCGTCTCTTCCTATCAGGGCGATAAACTCAACGGGCAGATCGCCAATGCCGTTATGCAGGTCACGGCCGAGCCGCCCTGCATTGCGGTGGCCATCTCCAAGAACAATCTGACCCATGAATTCATCACCTCCAGCGGATCGTTCGCCATCTCGGTGCTGGAGGAGGACACTCCCATGGAGCTGATCGGTCTCTTCGGATTCAAGTCCGGCCGGGATGTCGACAAGCTTTCCAAGTGCAAGCACAGGAAGGGCGTCACCGGATGCCCGCTGGTAACCGATCATGTCATCACGGTGATCGAGGCTCGCGTCGTCAAGCAATGTGATGTTCACACGCATACGATCTTTATCGGAGAGGTCGTCAGCGCACAGAACCTTCGGTCGGGCCGACCTATGACCTACTCATATTATCATCAGGTCAAGAAGGGAAGGGCCTCGAAGAATGCGCCAACCTATCAGGGGGCGGCCGAGAAGAGGCAACCGGAAAAGAGTCAGGGGAGGAAAGAGGACATGCAGAATTATGTCTGTGAAGTGTGCGGCTATGTGTACGATCCTGAACAGGGCGATCCGGACAATGGCGTCGAGCCGGGGACCGCGTTCGACGACCTCCCGGACGATTGGGTCTGCCCCGTCTGCGGCGCGGGCAAGGATCAGTTCTCGCCGCAGAGCTGATGACCTCTCAGAGCGTTGGTGATATGAAAGCCCCGGCCGGGTGCACGGCCGGGGCTTTTCCATTTCTCCCGGGGCTTGCCTGACGGCTTGAGGATCTCACTGCGGCGGGAACTGGACCAGGATTTTCTCCACCGCCTCGAGGAGCTTCTCATCAAGGTCCTGGGGACGATGGACCGCATCGCGGGCGGAACCCCGCCAGACCAGTTGCTTGGTCTCGGCATCGACGATGTCGAGGATGAGGGTGCCTTCCTTGTAGCGGTGGACTTCTGCCCGGTGACCCCACCATCGTCCATGGGGACCATAACGATAGCCGTAGTGCGTGACGTCGACCTTGTTCTGGGCTCCGATGTGAAAGGCGACCAATATGTCGGGTCTTTCCTCCATCACCCTGGTAAATCCCTTGGCGGCCAGCTCGGCATCCACAGCATTTTTAATGCGTTTCTCCAGAAGGGTGTGATCGATCATCCGGGGCGGTTTTACTTTGGGTTTGTGCGGGATCCAGCGGTAGGATTTGTATTCAAGAAAGCTGGCATCCTGATCGTAATCGACGTTGATCTTCATGGTCGAACAGCAGAACAGCATGCCGATCAGGACAATAAAGCAGGCCCGGAATAAGTATTTCACGGTTCACCTCCTTCATGTTCGGTGTTCAGTTGAAAGCCGGTTGTGGATCTTCCGCAGATACAGTGCTCAATAGTATGCGGGTGAGCTGGGCTTGTCAAGAAAAAAATGTCACCAAACCGCCCTCTCAACGGGTTCGAATGATCTCCTCTCTCGATGGGATGACTTGAGAGATGAAAAAAAAAGGAAATAGTCCTTGACAGAACGACTCTTTTATAGTATAATAGTATTGTAATACTAAAATAATAGAATAAACAGGAGAGATCTTCATGAGCACTATTGGAAAAATATCGGAGGCCGTCTCCCTGGCCATACACGGTATGGTCTTTCTGGCGTCCAATACGGAGGAAGTGCACACCGTTGGCCAGGTGGCGGAGACACTCTGTGTTTCCAAGGCGCATCTCCAAAAAGTATTTCAGCAGCTGGCCCGGGTCGGCCTGCTCACATCGAACCGCGGTCCCAGGGGAGGGTATTTTTTAGGGAAAAACGTGGATCAGATCACACTGCTGGATATTTACGAGGCCATCGAGGGACCCATGATGGTCAAAAACTGCCTGTTCGATGAACCGATCTGCCGGGGGAAACGATGCATTTTTGGAGATCTTCTGCCGGCGACCCAGAAACGGTATCAGGCTTATCTGGGCGGTATGAAATTGTCCGAACTGACCGATGTGTACTGAGCAGGAGACGCACATGAGACCGGAAAAGAAAAGGACGAAACGAGAGATCATCAGGATCGATGAGGAGAAATGCGACGGCTGCGGACGCTGTGTCACGGCCTGCGCGGAGGGAGCCATCGCCATCATCGACGGCAAGGCCAAACTGGTCAGCGAGACCTATTGCGACGGCCTGGGAGCCTGTATCGGAGATTGTCCCCGTGGCGCCCTGACCATCGAGACCCGGGAAGCTGACGAGTTCGATGAGCAGGCGGTCCAGGAGCATCTATCACCGGATGCGGCGGAGACAGCCGGCGAAACGGCGGCAGCCGGCCCTTCCGGTATGACCGGCTCACCGCACGTGTCCGGCGCAGCGAAACCGACCGCTCCCGGCTGCGCTTTCACCTGTCCCGGCTCGGCCGCTCAGGTTCTCAACAGATCCGCTGCAGTGCCTGCTGCGGCCGGTTCATCGGATGGCCCCGCTCCGGCGGCGCAACTGGGCCAGTGGCCGGTCCAGCTCCATCTGGTCCCGGTCAATGCGCCCTACTTCCAGGATGCCGATCTGCTGATCAGCGCCGACTGCACTCCGTTCGCTTTCGCCGATTTTCATCGCAAGTTTCTCCGCGGCAGGGCCCTGGTGGTGGGATGCCCAAAGCTCGACGACGTGGATGCCTATCGCCGCAAACTGGCCGAGATCTTCCGCCAGAACGAGATCCGTATGATCGAGGTGGCCCATATGGAGGTACCCTGCTGCTTCGGTCTGGTACGGCTGGTGCAGACGGCGCTGGAGGATTCAGGCAAGACCATTCCTCTGGTGCTGACCAAGATCGGCATTCGGGGCGAGATCCTGGAGCGGGCGCAGCCGGCCATAGCCGATCGATCGTCATCATAGGGATCCCGAAGATCTTTTCGGGGAATGATTTTGTACTGGACTTTGCGGTTCACATCGGGTACCATACAGTCACCAAAGTGCGAAGACACGCACTCAACCTGGAAGTATAAAGGAGGCATGAGATGGACCTGAGCATTTACAGCGTGGAGGATCTGATCCTGACCGCCCGAAAGAGCGAGTCGGAGGCTCAGCAGGCCTATGCGGAACTGGCCGGAGGGATTCAGAATTTCGCTCTCAAGGAGCGGCTCAATTTCCTGTCCGGAGAAGAGGAGAAACACGGCCAATTCTTCGAACAGCTCTATCATAAACAATATCCGCAGAAGGAAATGGTCCTGCCGCAGGGGGCCAGCCCGGTCCCATTGCCGGAGATCAGCATCGACACCGAGAGTGTGCCCTTGAGTGAGATTCTGGAGGGCGCCATGAAGGCCGAAACGGCAGCCCGGGAGTTCTATCTCGGCCTGGCCGACCGGTTCGACGGTCAACCGGACATTCAGAGAATGCTGCACTATATCGCCTCCATGGAACTGGGCCATTACAAGATCCTGGAGATCGAGGCGGAGAACGCCAGGAAGTTCGAGGACTACGATTCCGAATGGCCGATGATGCATGTCGGGCCCTGACGACCGTTCCGCTTCAGACACCTCTATCGTTGAGAGAAAGTTTTCGGTGTTTGGCTCACAGCTCTTAGTAACGCAAAGCAAACCTTTTATAAATTCTATGTTAGAAGATTCACTTAAAGCATTTTGTTACGCGTGTATATCATATCAAATCGATCAAGTATTCGCATGGAGATACCCATGACGACCGAGATTACCGCCGATGCCGAACTCGATTGCGTCGGCCTTTACTGCCCCGTGCCTATTGCCCAGACCCGAGAGGAGATCGACCGGATTGAGACCGGCCAGGTTCTTAAAATCATAGCCGATGATCCGGCCGCCGAGGAAGACTTCCCCCGCTGGGCCAAACGGACCGGGCATGAGATCCTCGCTTTTGAGAAGGAGGGCACAGTGCTGACCTTCTACATTAAAAAGAGGAATTGAGGTGGTCCTGATGAATGCCTTCCTGCCCGAAACCGATCGGAGGAAAACAAAGACCGCCGGTGTTGAGAAAGAAAGGGACATTTCGATGAAAGACGAGAAAGCCATTCTTTATGTGCAGACCAGCGACGAACCGGAGCGGCAATATTCTCCGCATGTCCTGGCGCAAACGGCCAAGGCCATGGATCTCAATCCCAGGATCTACTACCTCGGCCAGAGCTTGAGAATCCTGAAACCGGGCGAGGCTGAAAAGATCCGGCTGGGCGATTTTCCATCGGTCATGGAGATGATCAGGAAGAGTCAGGAGATGGGCATCGAGATACTGGTCTGCGAGGCCTCCAAGCGGATGCTGGGCTGGGAACAGGTCGAGCTGATCCCCGGCGTGAAGATCGTCGGAGCGGCCACCCTGAATGACCTGGCCCTGGAATCCGGTACCACCATGTGGTTCTGAGAGAGGAGCTGAACCCTTTTATGGAACGCATCTACCTGGATCATGCCTCGGCCATGCCGGTCGAACCGCGGGTTTTGACCTTCGCCCGCCCTTATCTGACCGATCGCATCGGCAACCCCTCGTCCTCACATTCGGTCGGAACGGACGCCAGAGAGGCTCTGGAGGAGGCCCGGGAAAAGGTCGCCGGACTGATCAATGCCCCGGAGACGAAGAGCATCATCTTCACCGCCGGAGCCACCGAGGCCAATAACCTGGCCATCAAGGGAGCCGCGCTGAGATCGGCGAGCAAGGGCCGCCGGCTGCTGGCTAGTGCCATCGAGCACATGTCGGTGCTCAATCCCATGAAGGAGCTGACCAAGTCCGGGTTCGAGATGGATCTGGTGCCGGTCGATTCCGACGGTCTGATCTCGCTGGAGCGGCTGGATGAGCTGGTCACGCCGGAGACCACGGTGACATCGCTCATGCATGCCAATAACGAGATCGGGACGGTCCAGCCTATCGATCGGATCGCCGAGATCATCCACAGGAAGGGACATTACCTGCACGTGGACGCCGCGGCCACCGCCGGCCGCCTGGAAATCGATGTCCAAAAAGACAGCATCGATCTGCTCACCGTGTCTTCCAACGATCTGTACGGTCCCCAGGGGGCCGGCGCCCTCTACATCCGGCCGGGTCTCCGGCTGCAGACTATCCTGCCCGGCGGAGGACAGGAGCGCGGACTGCGGTCGGGGACCGAGAACCTGTTCGCCATCACCGGGATGGGAGAGGCGGCTCGCATCGCCGGCGAGGAGATGGAGACGGAGAGCCGCCGGCTGAAGGCCATCCGAGATGATCTCATCGACCGGATTCTGGAACTGGAGGACACCTACCTGACCGGGCATCGGACCCGGCGGCTGCCCCATCACGCCAGCTTTCGATTCGACGGCATCGAGGGGGAGAGCATCGTGCTGACTCTGGACATGGGCCACGGCATCCAGGTGTCCACCGGATCGGCCTGTTCCTCCAAGACCCTGGAACCCTCCCGGGTCCTGCTGGCCATCGGCCTGAAACATGAGCAGGTCCACGGCTCCATGGTCATCACCCTGGGGCGGTCCAATACCGATGAGCAGGTGCCCGCAATCGTGGAGGCTGTCAGCCGGACGGTGGAGAAGCTGAGGAAGCTCTCGCCGCTCTATGGCAGGGAAACTCGGAAATGAGAGGAAACCGGTACCGTCTTTCCGCCCGGCCGTAACTCACCGGGCAGATCATACATCTCTTCGAACATGAACCGAAAGGAGGCAGCGATGATCACAGAGTTGAAGAAGGGCATCCACTGGGTGGGCGTGGTGGATTGGGGCATCCGGCATTTCCACGGTTACGAACTGTCCACCCACCGGGGAACGACCTACAACGCATATCTCATCCAGGATGAAAAGACCGTCCTGGTGGACACCGTCTGGGGACCTTTCTCCGATCAGTTGATCGAGAACATTCGCCAGGTTATCGACCCGGCAAAGATCGATATTGTCGTGGCCAACCACGCCGAGACGGATCACTCCGGCGGACTGCCGGCCGTCATGCGCCATGCGCCTGGAGCCACCGTGGTCGTCTCCCAGCGCGGAGCGGAAAGCATCCCGGGGCATTACCATCAGGACTGGAAGTTCAAGACCGTCAAGACCGGCGACAGGATCTCCATCGGCACAAACGATCTGGTCTTCGTAGAGGCGCCCATGCTTCACTGGCCGGACAGCATGTTCACCTACCTGACCGGCCACAACCTGCTCATGCCCAACGACGCCTTCGGGCAGCATTATGCCAGCGCTTACCGGTTTAACGACCAGGTGGACCAGAAGGAACTGTTCGAGGAAGCCCTGAAATACTACGCCAATATCCTGACACCGTTCAGCCCGCTGGTCACCAAGAAGATCGATGAGGTCCTGGCTCTGGGCCTGCCGGTGGACATGATCGCCCCCAGCCACGGCATCATCTGGCGCAGCGATCCCCTGCAGATCGTCAAGATGTACCAGCAGTGGGCCGCCCAGGAGCCCGAGGAGCGGGCAGTGATCATCTACGATACCATGTGGGAAGCCACCCGGCGGATGGCCGAAGCCATCGGCGACGGGCTGGCCGATACGGGCGTGGATCACAAGATTCTCCACTCGGTGGTCACCGATCGCAACGATCTGTTGGTCGAGGTCTTCCGGTCAAAGGCCGTCCTGATCGGATCGCCCACCCTGAACAACAGCGTCCTGCCGACCATTGCACCGCTGCTGTTCGACCTCAAGGGGCTCAAGTTCAAGAACAAACTGGGTGCCGCCTTCGGGTCCTACGGCTGGAGCGGGGAGGGCGTCAAGGTGATCGAGGAGCATCTCGCCGCGGCCCGAATCCCGGTCGTTCGAGAGGGGATCCGGTGTCAATGGCAGCCCCGCCCGGAGGATCTGGAGGCCTGCCGGACCTTCGGCCGCGAGGTGGGTCAGGCGACGAAGTCGAAATGAATCGATGAGCACTGAAACACTATTCCGAACCATCAGGAAAGGAGTGCCCTATGCCCAAATCATGCTGTTCGGGAACAGGTCAGATACAGGCCGCAGAAGCCGTTCATACGGCCAGTCTGGTGGAATACGCTCCGGAGTCAGTGGTCAGCAGGCAGCTGGTCAAAAATGAGGCCGGCACCATCACTCTTTTCGCCTTCGACGAGGGACAAAGTCTCAGCGAGCACACCACCCCGTTCGACGCCCTGGTGCAGGTCATCGACGGGCAGGCGGAGCTGATCATCGGCGGCCAGCCGGTGCCGGCCACCGCCGGTCAGATGGTCCTCATGCCGGCCGATGTGCCGCATGCCGTCAAAGCCCGGCAGCGGTTCAAGATGCTGCTGACCATGCTCAAGGCGAAATGAGTTTCGAACCGACTGGCATATGGCATTCGATCATTTCGTACCAGCGAAGAGAGACATGTGCGATACGATGAAACCATCATGAAGGGAGGTGGAACGTTTGGCATTGGATCCAGTCTGCAAGATGATCGTGGACCCCAAAGAGGCCAAGGACCAGACCGAATATCAGGGAAGGACTTACTACTTTTGCGCCCCTGGGTGCAAGGAGGCCTTTGAGGAGGACCCGGAGAAATATATCTCCGCAGCACCCAGAGGCGGATGCCGCGGATGCTGCGGTTGCTGATCAACAGATGCTGGAACAAACATCAAGCTGAGTATTCATGTGATGGGGGAGTGCGCCTGGAGCCGGATGAACCCGGTGAACGTGCGCGCTCCCCTTTTGAATTCACTTGACACACGCTCCCCGCGACGATATATTGAAATTCAACGCCAGCAAAAGGTTTCAGCGCTGTGAAAGTCGCATCGGAGGTCACCTCCATCCTTACTCCTCTCACAGGGAGCCGGTCATGGAACGATTCGATCGTTTTCAGGGTTTACAGCGTCGATTCTATACGGTGTGCCTGACGTTCGTTCTGGCCATTCTTTTCATCGCTCTGCCGGCTGCGGCTGACACCGGTGATCCCCAGCCGGAATCAGACGCTGAATACGAGCACTGGCTTCAGGAACATCCCGAATATCAGGCCGAGCTGGAGGAGATCGATTCCCTGCTGGCCAGCGATGAAGAGCTGGAGGATAGCTATCTGGCTTATCAGGAATCGCTGACAACCCATCCGGAGCTGGCCGCCCAGGAAAGCACATTCTATGAGCTCCTGGAGGGGGATACTCTCCTGGCTCAGCGCTATTCGGAGTTCGAGGAGGCCGCGGCAGCCGATTCCGAGGCCCTGGAACAGCTGGCCGGCCTGGACAGCCTGCTGGCCTCCGATGAGGATCTGGCCGAACGCATCGAAGCCCTGGAGACGGCGGCCGCCGACCACGAGGAGCTGCTCGAGGAGTACGGCGACCAGATGTCCTACCTGCAGGCCCACCCTGATGAGGCCGAGGCTTTCTTCGGCGACGAGGACGGGCCCGGCTATCAGGGGGATGATGACGGATTGATCGCCTTCGCCGTCTATCTTCGGGCCCGGCCGCCCCTGTATCGCGCCTACTGGCGGCTCTACCGATATCTTCGGAACCATCCGGCGGCGGCCGTCAGGGTCTACCGCCACTGGCGCTGGGTACATCCGCGCCGCAATCTGTGGCTGGCCTGGTGGCGTTATCGGCTCTATGCCGCCCGTCACCCGCGGGTGCATCGCGTCATCTGGAGCCGGCGGCTGTATCTCGGCCGGCGTCCCTGGCTGGCCCGGAAGGTCTGGCATCATCGTCTGGTAGCGGCCCGTCGTCCGGCATGGCGCCGCGCTTTTCACCGCCACCGCATCTTCGTGTTGCGCCGCCCGAAGCTGCATCGAGCCATGATCAAGCATCGCCGCTGGGTGCGGCATCACCGGCCCGTTCATCGACCTTATCACAAACCCAAGCCGTTGATACCGCCCAAGCCGAAACCGAAGCCCAAACCCAAGCCACCGCCACACCGCCCGTGAGATCGGGCCGAGCGGTGAAGCAGCAGCGGAGGTCCTGCATGGTTCGTTCGAACGCTCACGCCATATTTTTCATGGTCTTGCTCGCGATCGTCACGATCGATGCCCGGGATGCATATGCCACTCCGGTGGCCATCTCGGGCATCGTTTTCCATGACTCCGATGAGAACGGCCGTCTCGATGCCGACGAACACGCCCTGCCTGGGGTCATACTTTCCGATGGGGTGCAGGTTCTAGAGACCGACCAGTGGGGTCGATATCGTCTGGAGACGGACGATACCCGAATACTGTGGGTCTCCCAGCCCGGCGAGTATCGCTCTGCGGGGAATTTTTACGAGCGTCTGAGGGCTCATCATCATGGGGATATCGTCGATTTTCCCCTCATCGAGCATGGCTGCGGCGATGAGTTTTCCTTTCTCTTCTTCACCGACTCCCACGTCACTGACCGGAAGAAATTCAATGCGGTGGCCGGCATGAAGGCCGCCGTGGCTCATATGAACGAGCAGAAAGGGATCGAGCTGGTCATCTCCGGCGGCGATCTGATCATGGACGCCCTCAGGGTTTGCGAGCCGGAAAGCCGTCGGCAATACGATCTCTACCAGGATCTTGTTGGAGAGCTGAAGTTTCCCCTGTTCAACACCGTGGGGAATCACGAGCACTTCGGCGTTTATCTCGAGGGTGTGGGAGATGATTCCTGCATCGTCCGTGAAGACGACCAGCTCTATGGGGCGGGTCTCTATCGGGAATATTTCGGCCCGGACCATTACTCCTTCAACCGGGGGCCGTATCACTTCATGGTTCTCAATACCATCAGCCTGACCCGGATGCTCAATAGTGAGGGTGATACGGTCAGGGTGTATTACGGCAATGTCTCGGCCGACCAGGTCGCCTGGATGAGAGAAGACCTGGCTCATGTGCTGCCCGGTACGCCGGTCATCCTGATCAGTCATATCCCCTTCGTGACCGCCGTGCACACCTTCGAGGGTTACGGCGAGTATCAGGCCATCAACTACCGTCTCGAAGATCCCGAGGCCAGGAGTTACACCCACGTGGTCAGCAACGCCTCTCAGGTGATCAACGAGGTCCTGGCCGAGCATCGCTTCATCCTGGCGCTGGCCGGTCATCATCATCACTACGAGGTCGTTCGCTGGGAAGATAACCGGCACGACACCCGCTTTGTCCTGGGAGGATCCGTCTGCGGCCAGTGGTGGCAGGGCGACCGTCGTATCGCCGGGAGCACCTGGCCCGAGGGGTACCTGCGTGTCGACCTGAAGGAGAAAGGCGTCGAGGACCTGCACTACATCTCATATGATTGGAAAGGCTACAAGGAATGACGATAACGGTTCAAAAGAGAACTCCAGGCGAAGAATCTCACGGAGGGTGGTATCGTGTGCGAAGATCTCTCGTCAATCAGAGACGCGCTGAAAGTCGGGCTGATGCTGTTCATGGCATCATGCCTGGTCCTGGTTGCCCTGCCGGGTCATGAAGCCATGGCTGTCCAGACCACATTGATCGTCCACTTCCTGCGGTCCGACGGCCAGTACGACGGCTGGACCCTGTGGACCTGGGACGACGCCACCGACGGGGATTCCCGGGAGATGGAGGCGGCCGGCGGGGATGCCGACGGACTGACCTTTCACCTGGATCTGTCCCTTTACGGGGACGGAACCAGGATCGGCCTGCTGCCCAAGTACGGCGACTGGGAGAGCAAGGATCCTCCCGACCGGGTGTGGACCCCCCAGATGGGTACCGAAGTCTGGATCATGGGCGGCTATCCCAGGCTGCTGACCGAGAAGCCGGAGGCGGCACTGAGCCGGGATCAGGGCGGACCCCGGTTCACGGTGCATTATCATCGTCCCGAGGAGGACTACGGCGGTTGGACCCTGTGGACCTGGGATGACAAAACGGAGAAGGATTCGCAGGAGCTGCGGGCCGAGAGCCAGGATGATTTCGGTCTGATCTTTCAGGTCACCAAGAAGAAGTACGGGAATGGTCTTCAGATCGGCGTGCTGCCCAAGTACGGCAACTGGGCCGATAAGGATGCACCGGACCGGATCTGGTTTCCCTTTCTGGGGGATGAGGTCTGGATCGTCAGCGGGGACCCGGAGCTCTATGACCAGCGGCCGGACATCTCACCCTGGGTGCGCGGCGGATTCGTGGACGAGCCTGATCTGGTCACCGTCTCCCTGTCCCGGTCGATGCCGGCAGAACAGATCGCTCCCCGGAAATTCACCCTCCGGGATGATAACGGCCGGGAGCTGCCCATCCTGACGGCTGTGCCCGATCCGCCGGCCGCAAAGACCAGCACCACGATCCATCTGAGACTGGGGCGCCCCTTCGACCTGACCACCGACCGGATAGATGGATTCTCCCTTGAGGTCGAGGGATACCGTCCCGGAGGGCTGACCGTCCGCCGGCTTCTGGACGGCCCCGCCTTCACCTCCAACCAGCCGATGGGAGCCATCGTCTCGGACGGTCAGACGACCCTGCGCGTCTTCGCTCCGACCGCCTCCCGGGTGACAGCCCTGCTCTATGACCGGCCGGAGGGCGGGACGCCCCGGGCGGTGGAGCTGACCGCCGCCGAGAAGGGGCTCTGGGAGATCATTCTGGACGAGGATCTCACCGGTCTGTTCTATACGCTCAGAGTCGAAGGCGACGACCCCCGGTTCCACCCCGACCGGGAGATCATCGATCCCTACTCGCACTGCAACACCGCCCATGACGGCCGCGGCATGATCCTGATCGATGAGACGCCGGTGGCCGGCCGGCCCGATTTCCCCATCGATGAGGCCGTCATCTACGAGCTGCACATTCGGGATTTTACCATCGATGAGCAGTCCGGGATCCGGCATAAGGGAAAATATCTCGGCCTGACGGAGGAGGGCACCGTCATGCCGGACCATCCGGAGGTTCGCACCGGCCTGGACCATCTGGTCGAGCTGGGTGTCAATGCCGTTCAGATCATGCCCGTTCAGGATTTCGAGAACGATGAACGGGGTCAGGAATATAACTGGGGCTATATGCCGGTACATTTCAACTCTCCCGACGGCTGGTACGCCACCCAGGTTCACGGGCCCGCCCGGGTGGAGGAGTTCAAGCAGCTGGTCGATGCTCTGCACCGCCGGGGCATCCGGGTGATCATGGATGTGGTGTATAATCATACCGCCGAAACCAGCGCGTCCAAAGTTTTCAGCTTCAACGGCTTGGCGCCGGGTTACTACTATCGTCTGAAGGAGGATGGCAGCTTCTGGAACGGATCCGGGACCGGCAACGAGTTCCGCTCCGAGGCTCCCATGGCCCGCAAGTTCATCCTCGATTCGGTCGAATACTGGGTCCGGGAGTATCAGGTGGACGGGTACCGGTTCGATCTGATGGGCCTCATCGACCTGAAGACGATGGAGCAGATCGTCCAGCGGCTGCGGGCCATCGATCCTCACCTGCTCATCCACGGCGAGCCCTGGACCGGCGGTCAGACGCCGATCACCCCCACGGTGAAAGGCATGCAACGGGGCAAGGGTTTCACCGTGTTCGGCGACCATTTCCGGGACGCCATCAAGGGCGGCGTCTTCGATCTCAATCCCGGATATGTCCAGACGGGCATCAACATCGACCGGATCAAGAAGGGCATCCAGGGCAGCATCAACGATTTTGCCGCCAGCCCCCTGGAGGTCATCAACTACTCCGCCTGTCACGATAACCATACCTTCTGGGACCGCCTGCTGCTGACCACGAAAAACCGGCCCGACATCGACGATGCCGACCGCATCCGGATGAACAAGCTGGGCGCCGTCCTGGTCCTGACCTCCCAGGGGATCCCCTTCCTGCATTCCGGCCAGGAAATGCTGCGGACCAAGGGGGGAGATGAGAACAGCTACAATAAGCCGGATGCCGTAAACATGATCCAATGGCAGTGGAAGGCGGATCACCGCGACGTCTTCGAATACTACCGGGGCCTGATCGCGCTGAGAAAGGCGCACCCCATCTTTCGGATGAAGACCCGCCAGGAGGTGGTCGAGAACCTCAAATTCTTCGACGATCACCTGGGGATGACGGTGCCGCCGCGCTGCGTGGCCTATCAGCTGAGCCGGGGAGCGAGCGGGGACGGCTGGTCAAAGGTGGTGGTCTTGTTCAACGCCGATGCGAAGGAGAGACGGTTCACCCTGCCGGAAGGACGCTGGATCGTGGTGGTGGATGAGGACGAGGCCGGATCCGAACCGGTCCGGACCGGACCGCGGAAGATGGAGAAACAGGCTCGGGTCCCGGGACGAAGCGCCATGGTGATGTATCTGGAGGATAATGAATGAGATGCTCGTATGAGCGTGTGATCATCGTCGTACTGCTGCTGATCATCCTGGGGACCGCAACGGCCCTGCCGGATTCGTCTCTGGCCCCCCGGCCGGTGGATGGCGGCATGCAATTTTCCTACCGGCCGGATGAGCCGGTCCAGACCGTGAACCTGGCCGGCGAGTTCAACGACTGGGATATGGCCGCCACTCCGATGGCCGATACCGACGGTGACGGGATCTGGACGGTCGTCGTGCCCCTGCCCAAGGGGCGCTGGGAGTATAAGTTCGTAATCGATGGCGGCCACTGGGTCACCGATCCGTATGCCCCCGGCATCAACACCGAGAACTACAACAACGGGATCGTCTATGTCGGGATCGATCCGCCCGAGGGAGTGCTTCCGCCGCGGACGGACGTGTCCTGGTCGGAGGACGATGAGCTGGCGCCCCATCCCATCGAGGGCGGGGTGCTGTTCTCCTACCGGGCCGAGGAGGGGACCGGCTCAGTCTATCTGGCCGGAGAATTCAACGGCTGGTCCATGCGGGCCACCCCGATGATCGACGAGGACGGCGACGGCCTGTGGCGCACCTGGTATCCTCTGCGCTCCGGACGGTCCTATGAGTACAAGTTCGTGGTCGACGGCCAATGGGTCACCGATCCCAACGCCCCCTGGATCAACCAGGACAATTACAATAACGGTGTCTTTTACGTCGCCGAGCCCGGCGTGCCTTACGCGGTCATGGATTTCCCCACCCAGGGCCTGCGTCCGACGGAGATCGAGCCGGTCTCCGGGATCCTGCATTGCTATCAAGACCAGGTCGATCCCGGCAGCGTGGAGATCCGGCTGGACCAGAAGAAGCTGCGCCACAGCTACAATGAGAAAACCGGGAAGTTTCGGGCGCTGATGCCCAAGGATCTGCCGGACCTGGACTACCGGCTGACGGTCTCCGCCGCCGGCCTGGCCTCCGGAAAAACGGGCCGCACCCGGGTCGATTTCACCATCGACCGCGAGCCGGCCGTCTTTGATTCTCCGGATTATTTCGACCGGACCGTCATCTACGAGATCTTCGTGCGTAGCTTTCGGGATTCCGACGGGGACAGTGTCGGCGATCTCCGCGGCCTGATCGAGAGGCTCGATTACCTCAACGACGGCGATCCGGAGACAGACCGGGATCTGGGGATCGGGGCCATCTGGCTGATGCCCGTCTGCCAGTCGCCGTCCTATCACGGCTATGATATCACCGATTATTTTACCATCGAGGAGGACTACGGCACCAATGAGGATTTCTATACCCTGTGCCGCGAGGCGCATCGGCGCGGCATCCGGGTGATCTTCGATCTGGTGATCAACCATTGCTCCGATCGTCACCCCTATTTTCAGGACGCCCTGTCCAATCCCGATTCGGACTATTCCGGATGGTTCACCTTCCTCGATTCCGCGCAGACCGAGTATGAGTCCTTTTACGGATACAAGGGCATGCCGGAGTTCAACTTCGATTCCCGCGCCCTGCGTGACTGGCTGCTGGAGATGGCCAAATTCTGGATGGATCCCAACGGCGATGGTGATTTTTCCGACGGTGTGGATGGATACCGTCTGGATGTCGCCAAGGGGCCGCCCCACGACTGGTGGAAGGAGCTGCGCCGGGAGCTGAAGAGCGTGCGACCGGATATTCTCCTCCTGGGAGAGGTCTGGGACGACATCGAGACCATCTACGGCTATTTCGATTACGAATTCGACATGCAGTTCGATTACCCGCTCTATTACGCCTTCCTGGAGTGTATGTCGGGAGGGGAGAAGGTCGAGGTGCGCCAGGTTCTGAAAAAGGAGCGGGATCGTTTCCCTCTCCAGGCGCAGCTGTGCCGATTCCTCAACAATCATGATAACGACCGTATTCTCAGCGCACTCGACGGCCGTGAGGAGATGAATCGACTGGCCGCCCTGAATCTGCTCAGTCTGCCGGGAACGCCGATGATCTACTACGGCGAGGAGATCGGCATGACCGGAACCAATCCGCCCGATGAGGCCATCCGCAAACCCATGAAATGGGACCGGGTGGACGAGCAGAGAAGGGATCCCGGCTCGCTGTTCAACTGGTATCGCCGGCTGATCCATCTGCGGAACCGTCACCGGTCCCTGACGGCACGGGACGATCAGCAGGAGGTCAGCTATAAGGGATTAATGACCAACGGTATGGATGTTTTCGCCTATCTGCGGCATGCCGCCGATGCCGATCCCATTCTGGTGGTCATGAATCTTACCGACCGTCCTCTGGAAGACTACAATCTGCGCATCAATCATTCCTCTCTGGAACCGGGCCGCTACCGGGTACAGGATCTGTTGCAAAAACCGCCTCAGGGAGAATGCGCCATTCTGCAGGTTCGGGCCAGAGGGAGGATCATGAGTTACCGGCCGATGCTGCAACTGGAGCCGTACGGGGGGTATCTCCTCAGGCTGCAGCGTGTTGAGGAAAACAAAAGGCACTAGCGGAACCCGCTCATGGAGGCCCCTGCTGATCCGAGCCGATACGCTGAGGATCGAGGGGCCTTTCTTGATCCCTGAAGAGCGCTCTGCGCCTTCCGGATCGTCGTCCCGCGGATCGAACTCCGTTTTTCGCCCTCCGGCGCCTCTTACCTGTCCCCAAGTCCAGCCAAATGGCCTCAGTCCGCCGATCTGAGCGCTTTTCTTCTTTTTCGAAATATCAGAAAAATTGTTGCATTCCCTGCAGTTTCGTGTTACAATAAAATGACAGGTCTGTCTTCCCACCCTTTTTCTTCGGCCTATGAATCTGAAGATCCGCGTTGCCATCATTTCCGTTATCGTCAATGTGATCCTGGTGGTCCTGAAGCTGCTGCTGGCTCGATGGTCCGCCAGCAAGGCGATTCTGGCCGACGCCATCCATTCTCTTTCCGACATCCTGGTCTCGATTCTGGTCCTCAGCGGCCTGGTTCTGGCCAAACAGGGCATCAAGCGAAAAGCGGTTCTATTCCGGAAGATCGAGGACATCATCGCCATCGTGGTGGGTGTGTTCATCCTGGGAGCGGCCGTCGAGATCTTCACCGGCACGGTCCGGGGCCAGGTCGCCGAATTGTCGCATCTGCCGGTCGCCCTCATCGGGGTGTTCCTCTGTATCCTGGTCTCCGGATTGATCGCCCGGCTGAAGATCAGGGTCGGTCAGCGGGGGCACTCCAACAGTCTGGTGGCCGACGGGTATCACTCCCGGATGGACATGTATTCCTCCATCGGCGTGCTGATCGGTCTGGTGGGGACGATGGTCGGCCTGAACCTCGATGTTCAGGCCGCTGCTTTGATTGCCCTGCTCATCGCCGCCACCGGACTGGAGGTGATCTATGGCGGCATCCGGGCGCTTCTCCGGGGCACTTCTTTGGAGGAATACTGGCTGGCCGGCCTGCTGGAGGGCTCGCGGTTCGCGGCCCGCCATTCGGCGGTGTCCAATCGCAGAACCATTCGTGCTCTTTTGTGGTTTCAGCTGCGGGGCCGCCGACTGCTCTACGGCCTTGCCGTTCTGGTTTTCCTATCCTGGGCGGTCTCCGGTCTCTACCAGGTGGGGCCCGGAGAACGGGCCGTGAAATTCCGTTTCGGGAAACTCGCTGACCACGCGGATCAGGACCCCGGGCTGCATTATCGGCTGCCGTGGCCGTTCGAATCGATCCGTAAAACCTCGCTGCAGAGCGTCAGACGCCTGGAGATCGGTTTTCGCACCCAGGTTGAGACACCCACCGGAAACGCCCAATCCTATCAATGGGAGAGCCGTCATGTGCGGGGCCGGTACTCCAAACGGCCGGAGGAATCGGTCATGTTCACGGGCGATGAGAATCTGGTCGATATCAACGCCATCGTTCAATACCGGGTCGTCGATATTAAAAAATTTCTCCTCTCGGTCGAGGAGCCGGAGAATCTGGTGCGCTCGGCGGCCGAGGAGATCATCAGACAGGTCGTCGGCATGGAACCACTCGATGATCTATTCACCCGGGACCGCATGGTCGTCGAGCGATCCATTCAGGAGCGTTTGCAGAAAATGATGGAACGGACCGATTGCGGGATACATATCGCCGCGGTGAAGATGCAGGACGTCCATCCGCCGGTCGAGGTGGTGGAATTTTTCCGCGATGTGGCCAGCGCCCGGGAGGATAAAGACCGGCTGATCAATGAAGCCCATGCCTATCGCAATGAGGTCCTGCCGATCGCCCGCGGTCAGGCCCTGGAGCAGATCCGTCAGGCGGAGGCCGAGAACAAGGAGCGTGTTGACAGGGCCACCGGGGAGGCGGACCGATTCACGGCGCTGCTGCGGACCTATCAGAGGGCCCGGAACGTGACCGAGATGCGGTTGTTTCTCGAGGCGGTGGACGAAGCCCTTCCGCGGTTAGAGAAATTCATCATCGAACCGGATGCCGCTCACGATCCAGTCGATCTGAGATTTTTCACTGAAGGATACCGTGAAGGTTTTACTACAGGAGTACCGGAAAAGATTCTTACGCTGGAGGAACGATGAAGAGAAAGATCATCCTCGGATTCCTGGCGGCGGGGTTCCTGATCATATTCATCGGTTCGATCTTTTTCCAGGTGGACGAGACCGGATATGCCATCATCACCCAATTCGGCAAACCGGTCCGGGTGATCGAGTCGGCGGGTCTGCACGTCAAGTGGCCGGACCCGGTCCAGTCGCTGCGGCGGTTCGATCGTCGTTTGCTCCTCTTCGATCCCGAGCCGAGTGAATATCTCACCGAGGATAAGAAGAACATTCTGGTGGACGTTTACATGGGGTGGCGGATCAGCGAGCCGAAGAAATTTCTCGAGGCGGTCAAGGAACGGTCGGTGGCGGAGATCTTCCTTGCCGATATCACCTCGGCGGCCATGGGGGCGGCCCTGGGAAACTATCCCCTGTCGGCATTGATCTCCACCGATCCGGAGCAAATCAAGGTCGATGAGATCATGGAGGATGTCACCGTGAAGTGCCGCCAGAAGGCTGAGGCGGAATATGGTATTCACGTTCTCGAGGTGCGATTGAAACGTCTCAATCTTCCCGATCAGAATAAAGAGAGCGTCTTCCAGCGGATGCGCACCGAACGGGAACGGATGGCCAAGAAATACCGTTCCGAGGGCGAGGAGGAAGCCCTCAAGATCCGGGCCGAGGCGGACAAAGAAAGCCGGGCTATTCTGTCCGAGGCCTATGAGGAAGCGCAGAAGATCATCGGCCAGGGTGAGGCCGAGGCGGCCCGGATCTATGCCGCCGCCCATAATCGCAATCCGCGCTTTTACAAATTGGTCAGAACGCTGGAATCCTATCGCAAGATCCTGAATGAGAAGACCACCGTGGTCCTCTCGACCGATTCTGAACTGCTCGAGCTGCTTACCGAGGGGAAAATCAAAGAGTAGGGATGATGATCGATCCGAAGCCGGTTTCCGACGATTCCCAAACGCTGCTTCAGCAGTTCAAATCGATATGGCCTCCCTGGCGCAAGATGTTGTTTTTCGGGGCATTGGCCGTTGTCTTCCTGTACCTGCTATCGGGCGTCTACGTCGTGCAGCCCAACGAGCAGGGAGTGGTCCGGCGCTTCGGCCGTCTGATCGATGATCAGGTGATGCCCGGCATTCACTATCATCTGCCCTGGCCTATGGAACGGGTCGATCGCCCGAAGACCTTGCAAGTCAAGGTGATGAGCATTGGATTTAAAATGGTCGATAAGGTCAAGGGGCTCAGTCCGCTGCCCGAGGAGACCCAGATGCTGACCGGCGACGAGAACATCATCGATATCCAGATGATTGTTCAGTACCGGGTTACCGATCCCAGCGCGTATCTCTTTTCGGCGGAAGATCCGCAATGGCTGGTGCGAAAGGTGTCCGAGTCGTGCCTCACATCAATCATCGGATCGATGGGCGTCGATCAGGTCCTGACGACCGATAAGCTGATCATCGAGGATAAATTAAAGGAACAAGCCCAAAAGATACTGGATCGCTATGGTTGCGGACTGCAGATCTCAGGGGCTTATTTTCAGGATATCGGTCCCTCCGAGGAGGTGGCGTACGCCTTCCGCGACGTGACCAGCGCCCGGGAGGACCGTAACCGGCTGATCAATGAAGCTCACGGCTATCGAAATGAGAAACTGCCGCAGGTTCGCGGCCAATCCGAGCAGATGATTCGTCAGGCCGAAGCGCATCAGACTGAGCGGGTCAACCGGGCTCGCGGAGAGGCCGATCGTTTTCTATCCCTGCTGGGGGAATATGAAAAAAACAGCCGGGTGACCGAGACCCGGCTGTATGTCGAGACGATGGAGGAGATCCTACCGAAGATGCGCAAATATGTGCTGGATGGGGATGGACAGAGGGGGGTCGTCAACATGCGCCTGTTCACTCCTCAGGAACAGTAGAATGGAGCGTTTCGCCTTGGGGCCTTAAAGAAGATCCTCATCAAACGATTGCCAGAGAGTTTCCGAAGTGATCTTTTCACATCCTGCCGAGGGAGGGATTATGAAGTCAAATGTGCAACGGAGAAAGTCCCATTTCTGCACGGTCTGCCAGAGAGTTGTCAAGATGGATATGATACGGAAGGCGCCCGACGAAGAGGTCATCTGGCTGGAGTGTCCCGATTGCGGCGGATATGTGCCCTACATGTCCAACTCGACCAGAGAGAGCCTGGGTCTGGATGAGGATCTTCTGGAAACGGTCGATACCGAGAACGTGCCGGCCTATGACATGAGCGAGAATTATGACATCGGCCAGGTCTTTTATCATTCGGTGTGGGATGATTACGGTCTGGTTTTGCAGAAGGGAAAGAAGTCGAAGAAGGGCCGGTCCATCATGGTGTCTTTCATCAAGAACGGCCTAAAGAAGATCGTCGAGGATTATCAGCAGCCCTCCTGAGTGTTTTTTCACCCTGAGACACAGAAAAGGCCGGCCTTTGGGCCGGCCTTTTCTGTCTGTTTCCGCCGTGGAGGGGAAACCGTTTGAGGGTCTCCTGACAGCTTACCTGGTCTTTTTCTCCGAGTTGGAGCTGTTTTTGGAGCTGCGGTCCTCGCTGGAGCTGTTCTTCGAACGGTTGCTCCCGGAATCGGAGCTCTTCGATTTCTTGGAGGAGCTGCTGCTCTTTTTCTCGGAGTTTCCGGTGAAAATCTTGGCCACCCCGCCGAAGATCTTCCCGATGGTGGAGCTTCGATTGGAGCGTTTCTCCACCTTCTTGGTCTCGCTGGACCTGGTGCTTCGTTGCCGGATGACCTCCCCAGACCGCTTTTCCTCCGAGGATCTCGGGGTGCGGTTGATCTCTCGCTGGGAACGGCTGGAGGATCGGGTCTCCTTGTCGATCTCGGTTCTTCTGGTCCGGGTATCCCTCTCCGCGGCGGTCTTCCCGGCGTCTTCCCGGCGGGTTTCCCGCTGCTTTCGTTCCAGCTCGGCCGGTTCCCGGCCCTGGACTCTTTTCCTGATCTCATTCGCGTCGGTGCCCGGGTCGCCCCATGGCGATCGACGGCGATCCTCCCAGGAGCCGCTTCGATTCCGATCGTCCTCGGTCCGGGAGGGCCGTTCGACACCTCCGCTGCGCCGGACCGGCTTCTCTCGATACCAGTCGGGTTTTCGCCGGTCGGTATGATAGCTGCCCTTCCAGGTGACCCGGCGGCCGGAATCTCTGTCGATGTACCAGTAGACATAGATCGGCTGGCAGCCGCGGCACCACCACCAGGGACGGCACCAGTAGTGATCCCAGTAGAAATCGAGCCAGATGTGGACGTGCACGTAAGGATCCCACCAGGGATCGTAGATGTACTCCGGATACCAGTGATAGGCGATGTACCGCGGATAGGGAACCCATTCCTGGACGTAGAACCAGCCGACGTCACTGGAATACCCTTCCGGCTCATACTCCTCGTCGCCCCAGGCCAGCCGCTCGTTAATATCATGGATGGCCAGGTGCGGATCGCCGGTGACACGCCCCATGGGCCAGTAGTAATCATCCACTCCATCCTCGATATCATAGATGGTTCGCAGATTCAGGGGGAATTCCGAGGCCACCGCCACCACATATTCGATGCCCTTGGGGCCGTCCACCACCAGATCGTAGTTGTCGTAGGGATCGGGGATCTCGTAAATACGTCCTCCTTCCACCCAGGCGCGGTCGTCGTACTTGGGATAGAGGACATGAACGAATCCCTCGGCGTCGATATTATAGACGGCCACATAGCAGTCCGAGTTGGTCTGGAAATATGCGCGGACGATCTGACCGGGATGATAGACCGAGCCGTTGTGTTTGTTCAGCCACACCTCGATATGCGACTGGCGCGAAGGGCGTTCACCGACCTCCTCGAAGGCCGTCGCGGTCGAGACCCAGGAGGCCGAAACGGCCGCCAGGATGAAAACAATGAGTAGCTTTTTCATCTTCATCGCCCCCTTCTGGAGTCAGTTTCCTGTTCGGGATCGTTGGTGCGGCCGGGCCGGTAGCCGGGGATCATTCCCGGTCCGGAGGTCGCCCGGGGTGTTTTCAGATCGGCGGGGGTGAGCTCCCGGTTCCCGGGAACCCGTTTCAACTCGGGATTGCCCTCGTCGATCTGAAAAGCCCAGTCGATGACCACATAATCGTATCCGATGCGGTGCACCCTGAATTTTGCGAAATTATTCTCCCAGGTCCAGACCACATAGGCGTGGCCCTCGTAGAGGGTGACCGTATCGGCGATGCTGGTCGACCAGCCGCCTTCCGGAGCCCAGTCGATCTCGTCCAGGGAGTTGGTGTATCCGGCGTACTGAATATCGGTGCCGTAGATGGATCCCTCGTATTCCACATCCGTGCTGGCCAGACAATACCGCCCATCGAGCCACAGCAGGTACATATCGATGTAGGAATCGTCCCAGGGCCAGATCATATCCTGGTAGTAGCCTGAAAAATCCACCCCGGCAAAATCATCCTGATCGTAGATGGTCAGATCGTATCCCTGGGGACGGGGCGTATCGTGGACGGTCTCGTAACTGAGGTTGCTCTCGTTACCGTGCCAGTCATAGGTGGATACGGCATAGTAGTAAGTTTCTCCGTTGAGGACATCCTCATCCACGAAGTAGTTATCCTCGCTATGTCCGATCTGCCAGTAACGGCCCTCCGGATACAGGCTGCGATAGATACAGTAGCCGTCCAGGTCGTCGGTGCGCACCGGGCTCCAGAGAACTTCCACGTAGCCGTCCCCGGTGATGGTATAGACGCCCGAAGGGACCGGCGGTGGATAGTAGTCATGATGATGATTGACGTCCTCGCAGCCCGAGATCAACAAGACGGTGAACGCACAGACTGCTGCCAGAGTTGCCCATATGGTTTTCATGACCACCGACCTCCTCTCCTGGAAAAATCAGCGGTTATCGGATCGGGAGGACCTGTTCTCCTCGTCCTGCTGACGGGAAGACCGTTCCTGGGAAGCATCGTGATTCTGAGAATTGTTCTTCTGAGAGGGTCGATCATGTGAGCTCTTTTTCTGCGGCTCACTCTCCCGGTCCGATCTCCGGCTGGCCGATGAATCCCTGGACTGATCCGATCGCGTCGTGTTCCGGTCGCTGTCCTCTCTGCTCTCCTCGCGCCGCTGGATCTGCTGATCGCTGGATTCTGAGCGGGTTCTCTGCCCGGTATCCCGTTGCGCTTCCTCGGAGGCCTGGCGTTGACTGCGGCCGTTCTCGCTGCTCTCTCTGCGGGATTCGATACGCTGAGATTCGGAGCGCTCTTTTCTTTCTAAATCTTCCTTCTGGATATCCCGGATCATCTGGCGCAGCCGTTCATCGAACCGTTTCTCAAACAGCTCGTACTTGGCCTGCTGCTCAACGGTCAGGATCCTGGAGAGCTTCTCGTGGAACTGATCCTCGTTGGCCCTGGTCTGCTCATCGATCTTCTTCAGCCGGGCCATCTTTTTCATGATCAGATCCCGGTTCTTTTCCTTGGCCTCGAGCAGCTCGGTGAGCTCGGTCTCGACCTCCAGACGCTGTTCGGTCAACTCGCTTTTTTGGTCCTCGAAGGATTTTTGGGCCGGGCACAGGTCCTGTGCCTGTTCCTCGGAGAGCTCCAGCTCCTCGATCATCTGCCAGGTCTTGACGGTGCTGATCTGCCGGCGGACCTGTTCTCTCTCCTCTTCCTTCAAGGCATCTGCCGATCGAGACAGAGACAGGACCATCAGGCCGCACAGGCCGATCACGAAAGCAGTTGATTGTATCGATCGCATCATACTCGCCCCCTAAAAGGACAATCGGTTATCATTCGCGGTTACCCCGCCAATCGGCTCAATTGGGCCGACAGGGTTCTCAGTTGCGTCTCGGACAATTCTTCCAGCAGCGCGTTCACCGGCTGCCTCGAGGAGAACTCTTCCTCGATCACCGCTCCCCACAGATCGGGCTGCTCTTTCATCCTGGCGCCGAGAAGCGCCTGTTCCAGGATTTCCGATGGTCTGGGTGCCGATGCCAGCAGGGAGGACAGGGAATCTCCAGGAGCTCTGAGCACCGGCAGGGCCTCCGTGACGTCCGGGCTCCGGCCCAGATCCATCAGACTTTGACGGCCCTCCAGTTCCAGCCGGGACAGCATCCGGTCCGGACCGGGCGCGGGAGGCATGGGAAGGTGAGCCCACCAGAGAAACAGGAAGACGACCGCTGCCGCCACCGCGACCGCCGGAGCCCAGGTTCGTGCCGGGGCGGGAGACGGCTGCCGGCGTGGCATTCGCTCTTCCCTGAGGGCCTCCCGGACGCGCAGCTTCATCTCCATCCAGAAACGTTCATCCGGCTCCGGCAGTTCTCTGCGGCTGAGCACCTGCAGGGTCTTCTTCAACGCCGTCCGCTCGGCGGCGCAGTGCGAGCAGCGCTGCAGGTGAGCGGATACCCGATCCTGCTCATCGGCCGGAAGCTGGCCTTCCAGGTACTCCACCAGGATCGATCGCACATGGCGGCATGATGTCCGGCGATGATGGCGTCCGGTTTTTTCAGCCGAGGTTTTCATAGCGGATCAGTCTCTTTCGTAATTTCTTGACGGCCTGACAGTAACTTGACTTGATGGCTCCCTCGGAGCGGCCCATGATCCGGGCGATCTCCTTGTGGGAAAGCTCTTCCTGGTAATGCATCACGAAAATCGCTCTCTGCTTCGGCGGCAGCGAGGCCACCGCTGACTCGATCTCGGCACCCAGGTCCTTGAGGGCCAGTTCCCTTCCCGGCCGTCCCAGGTTCGAGGTCAGACGGTGAGAGACCTCTGAGAGGGACAGGTGGTCGCGCACCTTTCTGCGGCGAATACGGCTGATGCTGTAATTGACCGCGATGCGGTGCAGCCAGGTGCTGAAGCGGGATTGAAATTTGAAATCTTTCAAGGATCGAAATGCCCGTATGAACACTTCCTGAACCACATCGGCGGCCTCGTCGTGGTCCCCCAGCATCCCCAGAGCGATACGATAAACCTTTTTTTGATGCTGGTTCATGAGACGGTCGAAAGCCCATTGTTCGCCCCCGAGGAATTTGCGGATGAGTTCATGTTCTTGGGTGGCATCCATTCTGTTCAATGTGAACTCCACTTATTGGACGCTGCGGAAGGGGGGGCGTTTAAAAAATTTTCACTCCTCCCGGGGGACCGTCTCAGACGATACTCCCACCGGTAAATATAGGCTATCGGCCAAGAAAACTCCACAGAAAAGGGATCCGGCCATCACTCCAACCTGTTGAACGATACGACGGCGGGGGCGGGAAAGTTGCCATGGCCGGGCGCAGGGCAGGAGATAATTTAACTTTTCTTTGCTTGACAGCTCTCAACCGCAGTGGTATTATGTGGTATAGGCGATAGAATTAGTAGAAATCGATCCTTTCTTTCCCGGGAGGTCTCGAGTGATCAATTGGATACGCGGATCATTGGTCTGCGGCGCTGTGATGGTCCTCCTTGTTTTTCCGGCACCGAAAGTACAGGCCGGGGATTACACAGTCCCGGGCACGGTCAGCATCACGGCCGGCCGGTCCTGTCAGCCCGACACCATCGATCCGGCCGATACGCTGGTGGTCACGGTGACGGTCGATAACTCGGAAACCGATTCACTGCGTAATTTGTATTTCTGCGATCACCTTCCAGTCGAATTTTTCGACCTCGATACCCGGCAGATACGTGTTAATGGTTTTCTGCTGCCGGATACCGCCTATGTTCAAGAGTCAGGCGCTGCGGATGAGGTGTTTTCCGGCACCAGGCCTCACCGCTGGATCATCGAGACTCCCCCGGATTCCGCGGGATCCCGTTTATGCAGCCATATCCTCATTCCCGGCAACGGCTTGCTGGAGATCGTCTATGCGGTTCGCTGCACGACCAACGGCCAGTATCGTCTTCCCAGCTATACCTGGGCCGGACAGCTGGCCGGGGGGGATGACCGGGCGGTCTTCGGTTACTGCGATTCTGTCTTCCTCCTGATCACCGGCCCTCCGGAGCCGGTCGACGATCTGAAGGTTCAAAAGGCCGGATCCCGGTTGCGCCTCTCCTGGAGCGAGCCCTGGGATGACCTGGGGGTCGATTGGTACGTGATTTATTGCGATACCATGGCCGATTTCACTTCAGCGGACGGTGACTCGATCGGTACCACTGTGGACACCTTTTTCATCGATCCTGGCGGAACCGTAGGTGATCCCGGCATGAACCGCTTCTACCTGATCCGGGCGGTGGACGTGACCGGTAAGCGATCCGATGATTCCAATCGCGCCGGCGAGTTCGATAAGAACCTCAGCAATACGAAATAGGATCCCTGAATACGGCGCGGCCCATGGGCCGGCCAGTGAGAAGGGGGTTTTTTGGTGAAACAATCGAAACCTCAAAGGCGTAGGTTAAGCAAAGAGAAATCAGAAGGTTCCATCAGCCGAAGGCGGTTCATCAGGGACGTCTCGGTGGGCACCGCCAGCCTGGCCGTGGCCGCCGCCCTGCCGGGGCTGGCCCGCTCGGCTATCGGCCCGGACAAGGACCTCAGCAAGGTGGTCATTGCCCGGCATCCGGACTCGGTGCTGGGTGCCAGCAGTTTCGATCCCAGCCTGGTCGGCGAGCTGGTCAACACGGCCGTCACCGAATTCACCGGCCAACAGGCTCCCGGCCTGGCCTGGCAGCAAATCTTTCCCGGGCTCACCGCCAGCAGCGTGATCGGCATCAAGATCAATTGTATCAACAGCGCCTGCTCCAGCCATCCTGAGGTGGCCTATGCCATCGCCGAAGGCCTGGCCAGCATCCCGGTGGGCGGGGGGAACTTCCCCCGCAACAACATCATCATCTGGGACCGAACCAATTACGAGGTCCAGAATGCCGGTTATACCAAGTATATCGGATCCGATCCGGACACGGTACGCTGCTTCGGCACCAATGAGCCCGGATACGGGTACGATGCCGGCGCAACGATCGACGTCAACGGTGTCGACTGCAATCCCAGCATCATCCTGACCCAGCATTGCGATTACCTGATCAATCTGGCCGTGCTGAAGAATCACACCGGTCCGGGAGTCACCCTGGGGCTGAAGAACCATCTCGGATCAATCCACAATCCATCGAGCCTGCCACATGGTGACATGGACCCGGAACTGCCGGTGCTGAACGCCAAGATACGGAATGAGCTGGGAGACAAGCACCGTCTGACCATTATCGACAGTTTGGTGGGAATCATCTCCGGAGGCCCCAGCGGATCTCCCCAAATCATCTATGGGGGCGTGATCTTCGGGATCGATCCGGTGGCCACCGATTGTGTCGGGCGCCAGGTGCTGGCCGACAACGGTTGCAGCACGACGGAGAATGCCGGTTACATCGACACCGCTGCCGGAGCCCCGTATAATCTGGGGACCAGCGATCCGGAACAGATCGACCTGATCGAGCACAATCCCATCCCGCCGGCTACCCGGGGATACGTGGACCGGATGATCCGCTTTCACAAAGAAGGCCTGGCCACCGCCCTGCAGGTGGAGTGGGCCGTCAACCGCTACGCCCGGGGCAAGTAGCGCCGAGGGTTACAGGGGGTCCTGTTTCCGGGGAACGGGGTGGGGATATGAGCGCGATGGACTGCTCAGCCCGTTCTCGGAAGGAGGCGGAGAAATGTCGTCCTCAAGATCCGGGGGAAAAGAGATCGACTCCAGACGCAAGCAGATCGACCGGCGCGATTTCCTCCGGCGCACGGCCATGGGCACGGCCGGACTGGCTCTGACCCCAGCGCTGACAGGTCTCCCGGTGAAACGCGTCTGGGCCGGCGATGATCTCAGCCGGGTGGTGATCGTCACCGATCAGGCGGCCTCGTCGGGTACCGCCATTGAACCGGATGTGGTCTCCGTGATGATGGACCGGGGGATCATGGAGCTGACCGACCAGGGCTCGGTGGGCCAGGCCTGGCGATCGCTGTTCCCCGGCATCACCCAGAGCAGCCGGGTCGGTATCAAGGTCAATTGCATCAACCGCTATTTGTCCAGCCATCCCGAGGTGACTCAGACCATCGTCGATGGTCTGGCGGCTATGGAGGTCGATCGGGCGCCCTTTCCCAGGAATAACATCATCATCTGGGAGCGGCACAACTACGAGCTCACCCGGGCGGGATACAGCATCACCTATGGATCTGATCCGGCCACTCACCGTTGTTTCGGCACCGATCTGTCCGGCTACGGTTACGACTTCGACCGGTCGATCACGGTCCAGGACCGGACCCTGTATCCCAGCGTTCTTCTCACACAGCACTGTGATTACCTGATCAATCTGTCGGTAATGAAGAACCATACCATGGCCGGGATCACCGGGAGCCTGAAGAACCATTTCGGCAGCATTCATTCCCCATCCTCACTTCATGGAACTGCCAACCAGCATTGCGATCCGTTCATTCCGGATCTGAACCAGAGGCTTCTCGACCAGCTGGGCGTCGTTCAGGTGGTTAATATCTGTGACGCCATCTTCGGTATTTCCAGCGGCGGGCCCATGGGAAATCCTCAGTTCGCCTATAACGGGCTGCTGTTCAGCCGCGATCCGGTGGCCCTGGACTATCAGGAGATGCAGATTCTGGTCGGGTACGGCTGCGGCACCACGGCCATGGCCACCCATATCGACACCGCCGCCTGGCCGCCGTATCAGCTGGGCACCAGTAATCCGGAGGAAATGGAGGTGCGATACATCGCCGATCCATCCACCGGCGCGACCGATGGCAATCGAGAACCCTCCCGACCGGCGGATTACCGGCTGGAACTGGCTTATCCCAATCCCTTTAACGCCCGGACTGTGATTCCCTATGTCATCGGCGGCCGTTCGTCCGTCCCGGCGCGTCTGGACATCTACAACGTCCGGGGACAGAGGGTTCGCGCTCTGTATCGGGGCCAGCGCGATCCCGGACGGTACCGGGCCGTCTGGGATGGCCGCGACGACCGCGGCGCCCTTCTGGCCAGCGGGATTTATCTGTGCCGTCTCTCGGCCGCCGGGCACGAGGAGACCGTCAAGCTATCCTTTCTCAGATAAACGGAGGAGAACCTGTCATGAAGAGTCTAACGAAGGTCCTCGCCTGGCTCCTGGTGCTCTCGCTGTTCCTGGCCGGCTGCTCGAAGGACAAGGGCACCGATTCGGAGGAGACCATCCTCGATCCGGTGGATCTGCTGCCCACTTCGGAGGAGATCAGCGGATGGACCCCCCAGGGGGAGGCCGAGGAATGGGTCGGCGAGGCGCTCTATCAGCCGATCAACGGTGAGGCGGAGACCTATCTGCGGCACGGTTTTCAGGAGGCCGCTTTTCAGGATTACCAGGGATCCGGATCGTGGGCCAATGCGAGGATCGCGGTGCGCATCTTCGATCAGGGCAACGCCGAACAGGCCGCCGACCTGTATGACGATCCGGGATCCGGGACCGGAACGCCGTGGACCGGCAGCGAGGCGGCCGGAACGGAGGCGCGCACGGAGCAATATGCTCTCAGCTGCATCGTGGAGTTCCATGAGGCCGAGTATTTCGTCCATGTCGATATCAGCAGCGGCGATGACCAGGCCCTGGAGGTGATCAAGCTGTTCGCCCGGAACATATCCCAGAAGATACCATGAGCTTCGAGCTGCCATGAAAGAGAACACATAAAAAGGAGACCGGTGCCATGAAGAATCTGACCAGGCGGAAATTCCTCCAAAAGAGCGCTGCGGCCGGCATGGCCATCGGATGCAGCGCCCTGTTGCCCCCCTGGCTGCGGGCGGCCGAGGATCAGACGGCGCTCTCCACGATCGCTCAGGTCAAGGGACCGACCGCCGATGCCGTCCGGGAGGCCGTCGGTCTGCTGGGCGGCATGGGGCGTTTCGTGACCGAGGGACAGCGGGTCCTGCTCAAGCCCAACGCCTCATTCTCCGCACCGCCCGAGTGGGGCGCCACCACCGGCGCGCAGGCTGTCCGGACGGTGGCGGAGATGTGCCTGGAGGCCGGGGCCGACCGGGTGGTCGTCTTCGATCATCCGCTGCGCTCCCCAGAACTGTGCCTTGAGCAGACCGGCCTGGAGGAGGTCCTGGGCGATCTGGACGATGTCAGGGTGATCCTGGCCACCAGGCAGCGCTATTTCGAGCCGGTTGATGTGCCCGATGGCAAGGCCCTGCAGCAGGTCGAGGTGGCCAAGGAGGTCCTCCGTTCCGATGTGATCATCAATCTGCCGGCGGCTAAATCCCATTCGGCCACCGGCGTCAGCCTGGGGATGAAAAACCTGATGGGCCTGATCTGGGACCGGGGCTATTTTCACCAGGCCACCGATCTGCACCGGGCCATCGCCGAGCTCTCCACCGTGATCCGGCCCGATCTGATCATCGTCGATGCCACCCGGGCCCTGGTCACCGGCGGTCCCGGCGGGCCGGGCAAGGTGCTGGAGCTGGGCACTATCGTGGCCGGCACCGATCCGGTGGCTGTGGATGCTCACCTGGTCGGGATGGCCCCCTGGATGAACCGGTCGATGACGCCGGACCAGGTGACCCATATCGCCGAGGCCTCTTCCCTGGGTCTGGGCCGGATGAATCAGGAACAGATCCAGATACAGGAGATCGACCTGGGATGAGGATATCAGCTCTTCGCAGGGTCGCGCAGGCCGTCTTTCTGGGCTTATTCATCTATCTTTTCGTTCGAACTGTCTATCCTCTGCACAGTGCCCTGCCGGTCGATCTGCTGCTGCGGTTCGATCCGCTGGCCGCGGCCGTCTCCTTTCTGTCCAGCCGAACAATCGTTCCCCGGATGCTGCTGTCCCTGGTGCTTCTGGGGGCGACCTTTTTTCTGGGGCGGTTCTTCTGCGGGTACATCTGCCCTCTGGGAACGATCATCGATTTATCGGACGGACTCCAGCGCCGGCTGAGACTGGATCGTCTGCATCTCTCCTCCGTACCCCGGTTTCCCAAATATGCCCTGCTGATTTTCGTTCTGTTCCTGGCCCTGTTCGGCCGCTCCCTGCTGTGGCTTTTCGATCCCCTGGTCATCTTCACCCGCGGGCTGGTGGCGGTTTTTTTCCCGGCTGTCATGATGCTGACCAACGCCGGGCTGGACCTGTTCCGTCCCCTGGCCGAACGGTGGGAGCTTTACGCTCTGGCCGACGCCGGTTTCACCCGGCCGTATGTTGCCTACTGGCTGTTCCCCCTGCTGGTGCTGGCGATCATTCTGGGATTGGGGTTGCTGGGACGCCGATTCTGGTGCCGGGCCCTCTGTCCTCTGGGCGCCCTGCTGGCCCTGGCCACCCGGTTTTCTCCGCTCAAGCGACTGGTTCCGGAAATAGAATGCCGGCATTGCAGCATCTGTTCGGCCGTCTGCCCCATGGGAGCCATCGAGGAGGATGAGACCACCATCGCCCGGGGCGAGTGTATCGAATGCGGTCTCTGCCTGACCGCCTGTCCCGGGGGCCAGATTTCCATTCGGCCGGAGCGATCCCGTCGTCCGGTGTTCAGCCGATCACAGGTGGCCGATTGGGATCGCCGCCGGTTGATCATCGGCGCCCTGGCCGGACTGATCGCCATCCCCGCGTCCCGGGTTCTGCCGTCACCGGCGCCCTCCCGGCCGCGACGCATCCGCCCTCCGGGATCGGTTCCCGAGGAGATCTTTCTGGATCGCTGCCTGCGCTGCGGCGAATGTATGAAGGTCTGTCTGACCAACGGGCTGCAGCCCTCGCTCAGCGAGTCAGGCCCCGGGGGATTCTGGACCCCGGTGCTGGTTCCCCGCAAAGGTCCCTGCGAGCGGCGATGCCATCTCTGCGGTCAGGTCTGTCCTACCCAGGCCATCCGGGCTCTGCCCCTTGAGGAAAAAAGTTACGTTCGCATCGGCCGGGCCCGGGTGGAGCGCTCACGATGTCTGGAATGGGGCTATGGCCAGGCCTGTCTGGTCTGCGACGAGGTCTGTCCCTATGGCGCCATCTACGTCGGCGGATCCGGCGGGCGGGGCAGAAGCCGCCGCGGGCCGGTGGTCGATACGGAGATCTGTGTGGGTTGCGGGGTCTGCGAGCACCATTGCCCGGTCGTCGGGGAGGCGGCCATCCGGGTCAGCACCGAGGGGGAGGATCGGCTGCTCAGGGGCAGCTCTGCGACACCCCGCAGGCGGGCGCTCCGGGAGCAGGCCGAGGCAGGAGGCCGTTCGGGAGAATAACCGGTTTGTGATCACAGGCGATTCGCCTGAAGCTGTCGAGGAGGAACCCCGTGTTTTTGTGGCGGCTGTCCGTCCTCTTTTTTTGTCTTCTGCTGCTGGTCTCCGGCACCGCGGGCTGGTCTGCCGAGGTGGACCGCGGGCTCGATCGACGCTGGCCGATAATCACCTCCGGGGAGGCAGTCTGGATCGGGACCGACGGAGGCCTCAACCGGTATGATCTGTCGGAGGACACCTGGCAGGTCTACACCCCGCGGGAAGGTCTGTGTCACTGGCAGCCGGAACTGCTGGGGTTGGACCGGGACATCCTCTGGGTGGGCACACCGAAGGGCTTCTGCAATGCCGATGTGCGGCTGTTCGACTGGGATGTGTTCGACACCACCCGGGGGCTGCCTGGAAACAGGGTCCTGGCCTTCGCCTTCGAGGAGGATTATATCTGGGTGGGGACCGATGGCGGTGTGGTCCGTTATGATCCCCTGATCGAGGAGCTGGAGCGCTTCACCGGTCCGGGAACGCCGGCCGGCCGGCGGGTCAACGATATCGCCGTGGCTGAAGAAGCGGTCTGGCTGGCCACCGAGGACGGGATCTGGGAGTTCGACAGAGAGTATGAGACCTGGAGGACGCATGGGACCGACCAGGGACTGCTCTCCCCACGGGCCGGGCGGATCATCGCCGGCGCCGGCGCCCTGTGGTTCGTGACCGACGCCGGGCTGGAGCGCTTTGAGCCCGAATCGCGCACCTGGCACGCCTACCGGCTCCCGGAGATGCCCGCGATCCATGATGCGGCCCTGGACGGCACCACCATCTGGCTGGCCACCGATGGAGGCGTCTATTTCTATGACCTGACGCTCGATCAATGGCGGGAGCTTCAGGAACTGCGCGGCCTGCCCTTTCGCAGTGTTAATGGCCTGGTCGTGGCTCAGGATGAGATCTGGATGACCTCTCGTGCAGGCGTGGCCCGGTTCCATCGCGGGTCCCGCACCTGGACGTTCTACACGGAGGAGAACGGCCTGAGCACCGATGATGTGAAGACGATCGCCTACGCCAATCGGATCCTGTTCGTCACCTCCCCGGGAGCCGTCGATTACTACAAGCTCGACGAGGATCGCTGGTATTCGCGGCCGGTGAGTGTCCCGGAGGAAGGAGCCGGAGCCGCGCCCGGGCGAGCGGTCTTTTCCCTGGGAGGACCGGACGGCACCGCCTTCAGGCCCACCGAGGAGATCGATATGCGTCTGCTGGGCCGGGCCTCCTACCAGCTGAAACGGACCGACATCGACCGCTCCGGCCAGGGCCAATGGGAGTCGGAGCAGGAAACGCGGGGTCGCACCGACCTGGTGCTGGCCTCCACACTGGGCCAGGGCCGTTCGGCCAATCTGTTCTACGACGACACCCAGTTCCGGGAGGACCCTGAGTACGGGGCCCGCTATCGCGGCGGGGACAATGACCTGCTGGGGGAGCTTTCCCTGGGAGACCTGCGCTGGGATCTCGGCCGGGGCGAGCTTCTGCCCACCCTGGGTCTGTTCGGGGGCGGGGCAAGGATCGAATATGGAGAGCGGACCGAGCAGCTGAGAAGGAGGCGGATCAGTCTGGCGGTGGCCGGGGGAGATCAGACCACCGATTTTCAGACCGACACGTTCATCGGCGCCTCGCGCGATCACAGCGGATCGGTGTCCGATCATGACTATCTGGCCAGGCGCTTCTTTGTCCTGACCGAGGATGAGATCGACTTGCCCATCGAAGCCGGCAGCGTGACGGTCTATCTGGATGACGCCCTGGGATCCACCAACACGCCAAACACCAAAGAGAACTTCACTGTGGCCGGGATGACCGGCGATTTCGATCTGCTGCAGCAGGTCGATGAGTATATCCTCGACGAGCATCAGGGTGTGCTGGATCTGCTGGCCGCGGTTCCATCGACAGCCGTTCTGGCGGCTTCCTTCCGGGCACAGGACCATCCGGAGGAAAGAAGGGAGGTGCTGCTGTTCGCCGCCAACTCCGATCGCAGCCTGGTCAACCGGTATTCGCTCGGTGCCCGGGAGATTCTTCCGCACACTCTGGCCCTGGATATCGTCAAACCGGATGGGACACCCGTGCCCCTGGAGATATTCGGACTGGATGAGGACCGCGACGGCGCCGTGGATGCCCGCTGGGTCAATTTTCACGACGGCATCCTGAGGTTTCCAGACGGACGGCCGTTTCCCGACAGCGTCTATGTCCGGGAGGATTCCGGGCACGCCTATGATATCGTCTACCGGCATCAGACCTCATCGACCGCCCTGCAGCTGTCCCGGGGTGATCTGATCTCCGAATCGGAGCAGGTCGTGGTGGACGGACGCAGTCTGCACAGCGGAGAGGATTATATCGTCGATTACCGCAGCGGCAGCGTCCTGTTTCTCAAGGAAGGTCTGGTCGATCAGGGCAGCCGGGTGGAGGTGGCCTACGAATACCGGAGGGAAAGTGAGGACCGCCTGGCTTCGGCCGGGCTCTCCTTCAGCCCCTCGGATGTGCTGACCACCTCCGTGAACATGGTCCATTATCAGCCTCAGGAGGACGACTCCCTTCTGGGCAGCGCTCAACTGTGGCAGGCCGGCGGAGAGCTGCGGTTCAACGAGGGGCCCGGCGGCATGGATGTGATGGTCTTCTCCGAGGTGGCCGGGAGCGTGCGGGAGGACGATCAGGCATCGGCGGCCACCGCCGAAGTCTCGGCCCGGCGGGATGGTCTTCGCCTTCTGGCCCGGGTGGAGGAATACGAAGAGAACTTTCTTTCCCTGCGTCCCCGGCAGCACGCTCTGGGCCGGTCGATCCGGAAGGTACATACTGAGGCCCGCTATGAGCGGGCCAATCTGTTCGTTCTGGAGGGTAACTGGTCCCGGGAGCGGTTTCTGGCTGCGGACGGACGCCGGGCCGATGAGGAGCGCTCCCAGGCCCGGGCGATCCTCAACCGCACCGGTCTGCCCGCCGTGGTGATCTCCCTGGACCGGCGTCAGGAGGGCGGCGCCGCGCCGTTTCCGGATGAGACCGCTCTCAAGGTCGATATGGAATATCAGCTCCCCGGCCGGTGGCTGGAACCTCTCCCGGTCCGGTCCGTCAAGATCACGTCATACCTGCACCGGACCTGGGAACAGGGCGTCGACTCGACCTATCTTCCGATCTCGCCGAAGGCCGTCCGTCAGGGCGATTACCTTCGACTGGACGTTTCCCCGGCGGCCGATGTTCAGACGGCGGTCTCGCTGCGTCGCGAGCGGCGGCAGATCCAGCCGGAGAGCACCGGAGACGGTTACCAGCCCTTCGAGGAGACCGGTGAACTGATCTTCACGGCCAGCTGCGACCGCCTGCCGGGGCTATCCCTGTACACCCGGCTGGAGGGAGACGCCCGCCGGGATGTGATCTCGGGGAAGACTCCCGGCAGCATCTACGATCTGGACCGCCAGCGGCAGGTCACCACCAGGATCTATCCGGGGCGATGGCAGAGTCTGCTCGACCTGCTGACCCTGGAGCTGGACTATTTCTATCGCTGGAACGGATATCTGTCCGGGGTGAGGGAGGCGTTATCCTTCCGGCAGCGATACTGGTCGGCTTTCGACGACCGGAGCGTGACGGCCGCCGACCGCTTCGAGAGCGGGGAAGCCCGCATGGAGATACGGCCCTCCTCGTCTCTCCAGCTCAGTTTCGGACTGGAGCGTCAGGATACCGATCAGGCGCGGTCGAATAGCCTTCACCGGCAGCGGTTGTGGACGCTGGATGGGAAAGTGGAATACCGCTGGGCCGGCTCCGTCTATGTGGTCAATTTCGTCCACGACCGGCTGAACATCCGGGGCCTGTCCACACAGACCCGGGCGGCGCCCTCGCTGTGGTGGGAACGCCGCTGGAACCGGGGGCTGATCAGCAAACTGTCCCTGTTTCTGTGGCGGGAGCGACTTCGTGAAGGGGCCCAGAGGACTACTTTTTCGTCTCTGTCCCCCCGTCTCAGCCTGACCGCCCGCCGGGACCGTCTGTCTATTTTCGGGGCCGTGGAGCTGACCGATGACCTCTCCTGGACCCTCTCGGAAAGCGAGACCTGGCAGGCCACCTCATCCTCTCGAGTGATAGCCAACGCGCTCAAGCTGGATCTACGGCCGCTTCCCCTGGCCCTTTTCCGGCTGCAGAGCCAGGTCTCCCATACGGACCGGGAGGGGGGCACGGATACCCTGCGCCATGACCTGACCCTCAAGCTGACCCTGCAGTTCTAGCCCTCTTTTTGCTTGACTTTTCACCGAAAGCGTTTGATACTCTATGTCCCGGAGGGAGGTGAGGGGGTGTGCCGGAGATCCCGTTCGATGCGGATATCGCCCTCCTCCCGTTGCAATCGATATGATCATATGGACCAATACCGAGGAGGTTCTCATGTGTCTCAGCCGACCCGCCGGATGTCTGCTTCCGGCGGCGATTGTGGCGATTCTTCTGGCCGGATGCGCCGGTATTCGACCGGCTCCGGAGATCGGAGAGATCCCCGAGCCTGAGCCGGAGGCGGTCTCCGAGCAGCGCCGCCTGCTGGGATCGTTCCGTCCGACCTTCTACTGCCTGGCCGATGAGGCTGACAGCCGCTATGCCGGTCTTCCCGCCACTGAGGTGATCCGCGATCTCTATGGACGGATCATCGCCCATGTCTCCCGGGAATTCAAACGCAAGGCCGATCTGGAAGGATCCGCCCGGCTGGCTGACGGACGGGTGATCAACTTCGCCGGCCGGGCCGCCGACGGCATCCGCTACCGGGTGGTCCACGGGGCCAGGTACGGCCTGGGGGCTGCCAACGCCGAATACCTGTCCCGGTCCGAGCCCTACAAGCTGATCCCTTACCGCAGCGTAGCCGTGGATCCCGAGCAGATCCCTCTGGGCAGCGTGCTGTATATCCCCAGGGCGGAAGGGGTGCCGTTGCCCGGCGGCGAGGAGCATGACGGTTATTTTCTGGCTCACGATGTGGGCGGCGCCATCACCTCGCAGCGGATCGACCTGTTCGTCGGCACCGAAGAGGACGTGCGCAATACGTTCACCAGGAACGGGTTGAGCAACATGGCCCCGGTACGGGTTTACCTGGTGCTGGAGCCCCTGGCCGAGGAGATCCGGTCCCGCTACCGGGCCCGGTATTCGCTGACCGACAGGCCCATGTACCGGATGACCTGGACCGATGTGGAGAAGACGCTGGCCAATCTGGCGGCCGCCGAGACCGATCCGGATCAGCGTGTCCAGTTTCTCTCCGAGACGGCCCGGGGTACTCCCTATCTCATCTTCTGCCTGGGGGAAGGTCCCTCCGGTCTGATCGATAAGGATCCCCTGCTGGATCTTGCCCGGGTCGATTGCATGACCTTCTGCGAGCAGACCCTGGCCATGGCTATCTCCCGGACCTATCAGGAATTTTTTCAGAACCTCCAGAAGATTCGTTACCGCGACGGGATCATCGATTTCAAGATGCGTAACCATTACACCATCGCCGACTGGCTGCCCAATAACGCCTGGCTGCTGGAGGATGCCACCGGGCTGATCGGCGGTCCTCTGTGCCGCTCGATGACCAAGACCATCGACCGGCCGAAGTTCTTCAAAACCATGGGCTGTGCGGATCTGAGGGGCGTGCCTCCGGCTGAGACCATGACGGTGAAATATATCCCCAAGGAAGATCTGCTCGATACGGAGGAACATCTGCGCGGAGGCGAGATCGTCAGCCTGATCAGTCACCAGGAGGGGATATTCTCCTCGCATATGGCGCTCATCGCCAAGGATCGAGAGGGCGGGACCATCTTCCGTCACGCCTCCCGGACGGCCGGGGAGGTCGTCGATGAGCCCTTTGCAGAATACGTGGGTAAGATCCAGGGGTGGGACAACACGGCCGGCATGATCTTCATGAGGGTTCGGCGGGATTATCCGCTGGCCGGCGGCAGATCGTCAGGGAGGGAATATGGAAGGCCGGAAGACGATTCTGGATCGTGAGCGAAGCGGACTGCTGGTGGTCGATGTGCAGGAGCGCCTCTGGGCGGTGATGCGGCAGCCCCGGCGTCTGGCCGAACGCATCGCGGTCGCCGTCCGGGGATGCCGGCTGCTGGGGGTGCCCATCTTTCTCACCGAGCAGTATCCCAAAGGTCTGGGCCCGACCATCAATCCGGTCAAAGATTCTCTCGGTGAGGTCAAGCCCCTGGTCAAGATGACCTTCAGCTGCTGCGGCCTGACCGAACTGCCCGGTCTGATGAAGGAGAAGGGGATCGAGCAGGTCATCCTGGCCGGGATCGAGGCTCATGTCTGTGTGCTGCAGACGGCGCTGGATCTGGTGGCCGGCGGGTTCCAGGTTCACCTGCTCACCGACGCCGTCTCCTCGCGGCATCCGATCGACGAGGAGACCGCCCTGCGGCGGCTGTCCCGGGAAGGCGTGGTGCTCTCCACGGTCGAGACGGCCCTGTTCGAGCTGCTGACCACAGCCGAGGCGCCGGAGTTCAAGGAGATCTCGAACCTGATCAAGTGATCGCGAAAGAGTTGGTATCATGGCCGGTGTTGATGAACAACGCCGGCCATTTTTTACGGCCGGCCGGTTTTATAGCCGGTCCTTTTCACGGTTGGAAGAGCGGCAGCAGTCGTCGATGATCGAGCGGCTTTTGGGTCCGCAGTTGAAGAGCAGATCGATCACCGACAGATTGGGCAGGAAGGGGCCCCACAGTTGAGGATAGGCCGGGGGCTTGTAACGGACGTACCGCGTCTCGATGCCGGCCCGGCGGAGCATCGATTCATCGATATATTTGTGGCCCGCTCTGCTGGACAGGTAGGTATCAGCCTTCGTCTTCCGGCAGAGTTCGACCAGCATCTGAGTGCCTGTGGATGTGATGCCCAGCGCCGAGCTGAGCTGAAACGGCGTCCGGAGGGCCAGGGTTTCGCGCAGATATTCCAGGATGGACAGATTGAGCTTGACCAGATGGGTCCAGTGTGACTGAAACGTATGGTCGAAAAAGGGCCGGTGGTCCTCGAAATAGGGAGCATGTTGATAGGCATACGCCAAACGCTGGGAAAACTTCTTGGACCAGCCCCGCTCATTGAAGATCTCCACCTGCTGGATTGTCTGAAAGGTCCGGTCCTTGCGCAGCACCGGGACCGACAGCCACAGCTGGCCGTCCTTGGTCTTGATGCGATTGCGGCTGACCCAGGAGCTGCCCAGGGGGAATTGGACGTGATCCAGCAAAACCAGCAGGTCAGCGCGCATGGCCTTGGCGAACAGACCCGGCCAGGGAAGAAAATAGGGCTGCTGACAGGCGACGATCATGCCGGCTTCTCCCGGTCGCGAAGAATGATGATGGTAGCGCCCCATCCGCCGCTTTCCGGAGGGGCGTCGGCGAATTCTTCCACGGCGGGATGCTCCTTGAGAACCCGGTGCACTTCCCATTTCATCCGGCTTTTGCCCTTGCCGTGCACGATCCTCAACCGTCGCAGGCCGAGCGAGATGGCGTTCTCGATGAACTCGGCGGCTATCTCGGGAACCTGCCGGGGAAAGAATCCGTGCAGATCCAGTGTGTCGGTAACCACATAGGGCTGGACGGGAAGATCCGGGGCATCCTCATCTGGGGGCGGGGGAGGTTCTCGTTCGAGCGGGGAAGAATCCTGCCCTCCGGCGGGCCGATTTTTTCTCTGGAAAGGCCACATGGGAGTGGGGGAAGTCCGGGTTTTCAAAAGCAGCGGTTATCAGGACCCCGATCAAGGGGTCGCGGCGCGCTCCGTTTGAAAGCCCATCGCCTGCAGGGATTCGGCAATGGGCTCCATGATCTGGTCGGTTCTCCGCCGGACCGAGGCGGGGACGACCTTGATGAGCAGCTCATCGGTAGTGACCACCGTCACCGAGATCTGATGGCTGACCGTGCTTCCATCCTCGGCGAGATGATCCCTGCGTTCCGTCTTTATGATCCCGCTGGCCGTGTCGAATATAGCGATCCGGTAGCCCCGGTCGATGAGCAGCTGGCGAACGAATCGCAGGGCCTGAGGAACGGTGTAGGCGTGGGTAAAGCGGTAGGGTCGCGGAGCTGCGCAGAATAGGATCAGGATCGATAGGAGGAGGAGAAGGGGTGCCGGAAATTTTTTCATCATGGATTTCCTGAATGTCCTCTGATTCTGACCGTCACCCGTCAGCTGGAAGGTTTCAACTGACGGCCGATGATAATTAACTCCGCTGAACATGAGAAATCAAGGTCTTTTTCAGACGACTGCCAATGGGGACGGCGGTCCTGGGGGATCGTTTTACCCTATCTCAACCTTATCGCAGCAGCACCATGGCTCGTGCGCTCGAAAATCCGTCAGCCGTGCTGAGACGATAGAAGTATACCCCGCTGCTCACCGCCGTCCCGTCCTGATCCCGTCCATCCCACACAACCCGATGATCGCCGGTTTCCTTCTCCTCATCCACAAGCTGTCTGATCCGCTGGCCGGCGATGTTGAAGATGCTGAGTTTCACCTTTGTTCTCCGGCCAAGGCAAAACCGGATGGCGGTCGATGCATTGAAAGGATTGGGGTAGTTCTGCAGCAGAGCCCAGCGGCAGGGGAGGCTGCGGGCCGGCTCTTCCACCTTTGTGTCAGGGACGAAGACCGAGTCCAGGATCCCCTGGCTGGGATTGAAATACGTCCCGCTGGCGGTCGTTTCCAGCTTCACGGCCCTGATCATATAGATGTTTCTACCTTTCAGCGGCGCAGGATCGATGAACAGAGTGTCCTCGATGAGATCCGCCGTCAGGCGCATAAAATCGCCATCGACGGCCCCGGAGCGATAGACATGATAGCCCTCGATGCTGTCGGCGGACGGCGACCACCGCAGCTGAGCAGCCAGATCGACCGCTTCGATGCCCACATCCGACGGCGGCAGGACGACATGCATGCGCAGGGTAGGATCGCCCAGCAGGGCGATGTGGACCTGACGGGCCCGGTCGGTCGGGGTGTACAGGGAGGCATTGTTCTGCGTCAGTCGGGCGCTGTATCCGATGGTCTGGCCCAGGACTATATGGTGAAAATGCCAGGCCGGAGCGCCGGCGAAACAACAGGCCAGCAGCGAGTTCTCGGAGCCCAGTGCGGCCCTCATAAGATTGTTGGTGACATCCCAGTCCCCGAAATAACTGCCGTACAGCATGGTGAAGACCGTCCGGACCGTTTCGGAGGTAAAATCGTAACTGGTGGCCACCCCGGCGCAGGAGACATAGCTGCCCCCGCCGCATCCCTGAGACCACAGGTAGCTCTCATCCGCCATGGTGCTGAGATAATCGAGATGATGCACCTGTGCCGGACCGAACATGGCCGAGAAGTTCCGCAGGCCGATGCCGGTCACGGCCAGCCCCCATAGCACGCCGACATTGTCGTCGATCAGCCCCCGCCTGCGGGCGTTGTTCAGGCCATGCCGGAAGGCGTGATTCTTATCCAGGTACCGCCGCAGCAGCTCCGTCTCGCTGAGTGAAAAAGCCGGCAGATCGAACAGGTCCACGCGGCCGATAGAGAGATCGACATTGGAGGGGATCAGGGTCTGGTCGAACTTTCCGTCCCCGGGCACATTGTGATTCTGCGGCCGGCTGGCCGTGGTGTTGGTGACCGAATCGTCCGTCCATGGGCCGTCCAGCTCAGCGTAGTACACATCGGCGGGATAGGCGCCGCGGTGATCGGTGTGCGCGGCCATGACGTTGCCGGAGTAAGGTACCGGGATGTGTCCCAGCAGGAAGACGGTGGTTACCGATGCATCGCCAGCGCATTGGTCGATGATCCGATCCCTGGTGAAGCTGACCGGGTCGGCCCGGCTGACGATGAGGCGCCGGACGCGCCAGCCGTCGCCGATCAGATCGGTCTCCAGCCGGTCCAGCTCTTCGGTCAGCTGGCTGCAGACGGCATCGTCGATGATCAACAGAACAGTGCCTCTGCTCTCGATCAGCGGATATCGGATGCCGGCGAAGATATGCCCGAATCTGGGCGACTCGTACGGTCCCCCCGATGAGAGTACAGTTCCGGAAGGATATTCGGTGAGCTCCCAGGTGGTTTCCTCCCCGAAGATGTCCAGCGTGATCGACACGATGACCGTATCCGTCAGGGTGCTCTGTCCCCCGTCGGCGGTGAAAAGAACCCCTTCATGCTCTCCAAAATCGCCCCCGCTGGCATAGGTGGTCTCGTTGCCGGCCACCCGGTAGGAGCCCAGCCCGCGGTCACAGCAGATCCCGTCGCCCCAGGAGTCATGAATGGTAAAGACCACCTGGGTGCCGTTCGCGATCACGACTGTGTCGGAAAAGGACTGCAGATTCTTGTAAAATGCATACTCGTAGGCCTGGCCGATGCCCACCTGGGTATCCGTGTATTCCACGGCCGAGCCGTCCAGTTGCGCGATGGGCTCTCCCCAGCAGGTGTCGTTCGGCGATTTTTTATAGACGTAGTAGCGTTCAGCGGTCGCATCGGTGGGCCAGGAGAAGGCGATCTGCGGTGGATCCTCCAGCACCTCGGCGCTGACCTGCACTGCATATTCCGCCACCTGGGCTGAGGCCGACTTGGCCGTCAACGAGGCCCCGCTGGCGACCAGGAACAGGCTCAGGATCGATATCACCGGTCCTCTAAACGGCATGGCATGCTCCTGAAAGAAATGCCGGGACGTCCGGCGCCTGTCACGGTTCGAGGACAATCGCCGAATCTCCTCTCATTCTACTGCAGGAGCTCTTTTTTGTTGCCGGCGAGAGATAGAAAAAGGGCGCGGCAAGCCGCGCCCGGGACCACCATCTCTGTATTTGAACCACGAAGACGAACCATCAACACGACCGAGTACTTTTCATTTCTCTTTCTTTCCATAGTCCTTTAAGGCCATGGCCATCCGGTGCAGTTTTTCATCGACCAGTCGATAGACGGTTCCCTCGGGGAACTTTCCGCTGCGCAGGCGGCGTCCGGCCTTCACGCCGGTGAGCATCTCGATGCCCTGTTCGATCGTTTCCACCGGCCAGATGTGAAACCGGCCCCGCTCCGCGGCCGAGACCACATCACGGCGCAGCATCAGGTCCTTGATGTTCAATTTCGGGATCATGACGCCCTGGCGGCCGCTGAGCCCCTTGGCCCGGCAAACGTCGAAGAATCCTTCGATCTTTTGATTGACGCCGCCGATGGGCTGGATCCGGCCCTTCTGGTTGACCGATCCGGTCACGGCGATACCCTGACGGACGGGAAACTGCGATAAGCTGGACAGGATGGCGTACAGCTCGGCCGCGGAAGCGCTGTCTCCGTCAACACCTCCATAGGATTGCTCGAAGCAGAGACTGGCGTTCATGCTCAAAGGTTTGTTCTGGGCGAATGTATCCAGGAGATAACCGGAGAGTATCAGCACCCCCTTATCGTGGGTGCTTCCGCTGAGTTGGGCCTCCCGCTCGATGTTGATCACACCGGATCGTCCCAGGGCCGTCGTCGCCGTGATGCGGGAGGGATGACCAAAGGTATGCTGCCCGAGATTGACCACCGAGAGGGCATTGACCTGCCCGACGACCTTCCTGCGCGTGTCGATCATAATCGTTCCATCGGCGATGCGTTCCTTGATCTTTTCCTCGATCAGGTTCGCCCGGTAGATCCTTTCCTCGATGGCTTTGTGAACATCCTCCGCGGTGACCTTTTTTCGGCGATTCTTTCTCGCCCAGTAGTCGGCCTCCCTGATGACATCGGCGACCAGATGAAAGCGGGTCGAGACCCTGTCAGTGCGGCCGGCCAGCCGAACGCCGAATTCCACCACCTCGGCCACCGCCGAGCGGTCAAAATGCTGCAGCTGCTCGCGGTGACAGAGCATGCTGATAAAGGAGGCATATTGGGAAATGGCCCGATCGTTGAGCGGCATCATGTTATCGAATTCTGCCTTGACCTTGAAAATCTTCTTATAGTCATCATCCAGGAAGTAGAGCATCTGCTGCAGGTAGGTGTCGCCGATCATAACCACCTTGACCTGGCAGGTGATCGGTTCCGGTTTCAGAGAAGAGGTGGACAGCAGGTAGAAAGGATCGTAGGTTTGGATCTCGACCACACCGTTGCGCAGGGTCCGTTTCAACATCTTCCATACGCCCGGTTCGGATAGAGCGTCGCGGGCATTGAGGACCAGAAAGCCTCCGTTGGCGCGCAAAAAAGATCCGGCCTTAATGCGGGTGAAATCGACCCGCCAGATGCCGCGGCGGTCCATGACCCGTTCGATCGAGCCGAATAGATTGCGATAGTCCGGCGAGGTTTCCAGTATCACCGGCGGCCCGGTCGCTTCCCGATTGTCCACCAGCAGGTTGACCTGGTACTCCAGGAATTGATCCTCCGGCTGTGATTTATCTTCTTCCGATTCCGCCGGCTGCTGAAACCGTTCCAGCTCCGTCATGATCTGGTCCTGGACCTCATCGAGATAGTGATGGATCTTCTCGGCATCGTATTTTTTTCGGATCTCACCGAGAAACTCCCTGACCAGAGGAAGAACTGTCTCACCGTTCAGTTTGGAGAGTTTCTCGCGGATGGTTTTCTGAACACTCTTGATCTCACGATAGATGTCGACCATTTCTTCCCGCAGTTCATCCATCCTGGCGGTGATCCGGCCATATTGCTTTTTGGATAATTTGTCCTCCCGGACCATGGTCATGAGTGTCTCCGGAGCGACCGGCTCACCGTTCACCACCGGAGCCAGAGCCGGTCTGACAAAGGGGCCCATCTTGACCTGGACCAGTTTAAAATTCTCAGCGGCCACCTTTTTCTCAAACGCCTCCAGAGCGGCTCGCTGTTTCTTTTGAAGTCTTTCGATGATGCGCTTTTTTTGCTCCTGGTACGACTCACTCTCGAAGACGGCCGGAATATCCCGACGCAATGAGGCGATCAGCTCCGCCATATCCCTTTGAAAAAGATGTCCTTCTCCAGCCGGCAGACTGATCGAACGGGGCATGTCGGGATTATGAAAATTATTGACATAGCACCAATCCCTGGGGGGCTGTTTTTTGACGTCCATGCGCTCCAGCAGGTGCTTGATGGCTGTGGTCCGGCCGGTGCCCACCGGCCCGGTGATGAAAATGTTGTAACCGACATGCTCTATGCTGAGCCCCACATCCAGGGCTTTCATGGCCCGCTTCTGACCGATGATGTCCCGGCAGATATCGACATCTTTGGTGGTGGTCAGCTGCAGCTTGCCGGGATCACATCGCCAGCGGAGCTTTTCCGGGGGAAGTTCCTTCATCGGTTTTGCTCTGGTCATCTTCGATATCTCCTGGTCTTGGGTTAAGATCCCTATGGCGTAAGGCGTATCGAGATCACCTTGATCGTGTGTCTCTCAAGGACATTGCAGAGACCATTCCAAAGATACCGTCTGCGGTGCGAATGTCAATATCTATTTCTCAGGGAGCGAAGCCGGAGGATGTGGAATGAAGAAAAAAAATGTGGTATGCTCAAAAAAAGCTTGACAAAAAGACATTAAGACCGTATAATGCTGGTGAAAAATGATTAATAACGATCAGGCGTGATATCAGGAGATATCCGGTGGTTCGGGAAGAGTGGTATTCCATACAGGAAGCTGCTGATTACCTTGGAATGAGCACCGTTACCCTGCGAAGATACATCAAGAACCACCGCATCACCACCTACCGTATTGCCGGCCGATATCGGTTCAAAAAGAGCGCCCTGGATGAATTTATCGAGACCTGCAGGATGGGTCCCAAACGCCGAGCGGCCGTTCAACGGGAGGAGAGCGATTCAGGTCACGATGCGAATCCCGGGAATCCGGGAGGACTGGAGAGCACCGATCACCTCGCCGATAGCGTCCTCAAGGAGGCGCCCCGTCAGGCGAGGTCTCTTTATATCCAGGCATTTACTGCCAGCCGCTCGGGTCATCACCGGCAGGCGGAAGATCTCTACCGCCGGATCATCGAGAAGGATCCTCAGGATGGAGCCGCTTATTATTTTCTGGGGCTGCTATATCAGGATATGGAAAAGCGGGATATGGCCCTGGAGATGTGGCGGCAGGTGATCAAGATCGATAAGACGGCCGATCTCGCCAAAGTGGCACAGTATCACATCACCCGGGCTCTGCGGCAGACCTGAATCTTCGTTGTGTGCGCGTGAAGGTGGAAACGTTCACCATCGGATCATTCGGAGTCGTTCTTATGATGCATCGTCAAAGGACACGAAATCGTCAAAACCGCCTCGAAAGCGGAGGTCCCCATGGATGATCGCAAAGCTTTCGAACGGTATCTCAGGGATCTGCAGGATCTGCCACTCATCACCGCGGAACAGGAAGCCGAGCTGGCCGGCCGCATTAAGAGCGGAGATCGCGATGCTCTTAAAAAGCTGGTGGAGGCGAATCTTCGCTTTGTGGTCAGCGTGGCCCGGCAGTTCCAGGGACAGGGTCTCTCGCTGGCCGACCTGGTGGCCGAGGGAAATGTCGGACTGATCGAGGCGGCCAAACGCTTCGACGGGACCAAGGGTTTCAAATTCATCTCCTATGCCGTGTGGTGGATCCGGCAGGCCATCCTGGCTGCCCTGGCCAAGCAATCGCGGATCGTCCGGCTGCCGCAGAACAAGATCGGCCAGCTGCATAAGATCCAGCGGGAGTCCAGCCGCCTGCAGCAGAAATTGCACCGCGATCCGAAATGCGATGAGGTAGCCAAAAAACTGGGCACGGAGGAGGAAAATGTGTCCAGCACCCTGGCTCTGTCAAAGGTGTATCTGTCGCTCGATGCTCCTCTCAGGGATGACAGCAAGGAGGATCTGAAGAGCCTGCTGGTGGATGACAGCCAGCCGTCACCGGACCGCAGCCTGTGGAAAGACAGTCTCATTTCTCAGGTCAAAAACAGTCTGTCAACCCTGGAAAACAGGGAATCGCAGGTTATCAGGTTGTACTTCGGTATCGATCGGGATGACTCCCTGACGCTGGAGGAGATCGGCGACCGGATGAACCTGACCCGGGAACGGGTCCGCCAGATCCGCAATAAGGCCATCTCACGCCTTCGCCACATCTCCCGCAGCAGGGCTCTGAGACCGTATCTGGAGTAGACCGTCTGTGTGTTGCCGGCAAACGGCTGCAATGAGCTTTCCAGCGCCCGAAGGGTGGACTCTCTGGGGTCCGCCCTTTTCTTTATTTTAAGCGGCAAAAAAATATGGTAAAAGAATATCCTTAATGCTATATTGGTATTTCCAATCTATCGGGCTGCGCATATCAGGGGCGCAGATCTGAACAGGTATCAATGAGAGAAGGAGCATGGATGCGATGAGTGTACCTCGCCCTGAGCAGAATTCCGTTGTCGCCGTTCCGGCGCTGATCACCATCCTCTGTCTTCTCATCCTTGGAACCGACGTCTCGGCAGACCCCTGGAAAAGATCGGTCGAGGCCAATCTGACGGTGGCTCAGACGGCCTATACCGATAACTGGGCCGGCGGAGAGACCGGTAATCTTTCCTGGACCTTCAATTCCAATTCCCTGGCCAAGAAGCGGCTTAGCCCGCACGTTCAAACAAAGAACACGCTCAAGCTGTTTTTCGGGCAGACACACAGTCAGGATAAGGACACCAACAGGTGGGCCAAGCCGGTCGTCTCGACAGATGAGATCGATTTTGAGTCTATCTTCAATTTCACCCTGGGAGGATTTGTCGATCCATTCGTGGCCGGGCAGTTCGAGAGCAGGTTCCTGGACAATAGCGATCCGCAGATAAAACATTACATCAATCCCATGAAGATCACCGAGAGCTTCGGGATGATTAAGTATTTGTTCAAGAATGATGGACGGGAATGGTCCAATCGTCTCGGCGGAGCCCTGCGGCAGGAGATCGACCGGTATGCGCTGGTCGACGCAGAAACCGGGAAGCGGGACAGACGCACGACCAACGACGGCGGTGTGGAGTTCGTCAGCGAGTTCAAGAGTCCCCTGGCGAAGGAAAAACTGAGCATTTCCAGCAAGCTGACCCTTTTTCAGGCACTGTGCAAATCCGAAGCGGACAAGCTCAAGGGTCAGCCCGACGAGGACTACTGGAAGGCGATCGACGTCAAATGGGAGGCTGATTTCACGGCCAGTATCACCCGGTACCTGATGGTCAATCTGTACACCAAGTTCCTCTATGATAAGGAGGTGGATCTGGGAGGACGCTTCAAGCAGACGCTTTCATTAGGCGTGACCTATAAGCTGATCTGATCGACCGCGCAAAGGAGGCGATCATGAAGACGTCCGCACGTGTCATAGCCCTGGTCATGCTGTTCTGCTGCCCTCTGGTCTCAGCTGCGGATCCGTGGGCTCGGTCCATGGATGCCAATCTGACCCTGACCCAATCGACCTACAGCGATAATTGGGCCGGTGGCGAGGCCGGGAATATCACCTGGACCTTTAATTCCAACTGGCTGGCCGAAAAACATCTGAGCCCTCTTGTACATAACAAGAATACTCTCAAGCTCTCCTTCGGACAAACACACATTCAGGATGCGGATTCGAAAGATTGGGCCAAGCCGACGAAATCCACGGACCTGATAGATCTTGAAACCCTTTTCAGTTTAACCTTCGGCGGGTTCGTGGACCCTTTTGCGGCCGGACGGCTGGAGAGTCAATTCCTGGATGCCAGTGACCCGGCGAAAAGCCGTTACCTGAATCCGCTGAAATTCACCGAGAGCTTCGGCGTGATTCGATATCTGATGAAAGATGATAAGCGGGAGTGGTCAACACGCCTGGGCGGCGCTTTCAGGCAGTTCGTCGACCGCGATTTCCTCGTTGATACAGATCAGCGCGAAACCCAGACATCGAATGACGGCGGCATCGAATTCGTCAGCGAGCTAAAGTCTCCACTGGCCGGAGAGCGGATCACGGTCAGCAACAAGTTGACCGTCTTTCAGGCCCTTTTCTATTCAAAATCCGACGAGCTGAAAGGACTGCCGAACGAGGATGACTGGAGAGCGCCCGATGTGAACTGGGAGAACATCTTCACCATCGGCATCACCCGGTATCTGATGGTAAATCTTTACACCCAGCTGCTGTATGATAAAGAGGTGGATAAGGGGGGGCGTTTCAAGCAGACCCTCTCTCTGGGATTCACGTATAAAATGAGTTGAGCGGGGGGGACAACAGGTTGCCGAAGGCCCTACATTCACCGGGAGGTGATGTGAATGGTCGATGTACAGGGAAGAAAGATCGGTTGAATCCCCAACTTCTCTGGGAGGCGTCATTATGATGAAGGACTTTAAAGAATTCGCCCTGCGCGGAAACGTGCTGGACATGGCCGTGGGCATCATCATCGGCGCGGCTTTCGCCACCATCGTGAAATCGCTGGTGGAAGACATCATCATGCCCCCCATCGGGCTCCTGCTGGGCAATGTGGATTTCACCAACCTATTCGTTGTCATCAAGCAGGGCGTCACCGCCGGTCCCTATGCCGCCCTCCTGGACGCCAAAGAGGCCGGGGCGGTGTCGATCAACTACGGCGTGTTCATCAACCACATCATTACCTTCCTGATTATCGCATTCTGCGTATTCATGATCGTCCGCAACTTTATGAAGCTGCAGAAAAAGAAGGAAGAGCCCGCCGCCGAGCCGACCACCAAGGAATGTCCGCACTGCTTCTCCACCATCCCGATCAAGGCCACCCGATGCGCTTTCTGCACCTCCCAGCTCAGCGGCTCCTGAGGGATGATCTGACCATCACGAAGGGGACATTATGGAAACGGTTATTGAAAAACTGACCCTGTTCGCCACCGAGTACGGCCTGAAAATGATCGGCGCCATACTCATTCTAATCATCGGCCGGATTGTCGCCGGGATACTCCGCAGGGTGGCCCGGAAGCTGTTACGGAGAACGAATACCGATGAGTCGATTGTCTCCTTCGTGGGCAGCCTGGTCTATGCCCTGGTGATCGTCTTCGTCATCATCGCCGTGCTGGGCAAATTCGGCGTCGAGACGGCTTCCCTGGTGGCCGTTTTAGGCGCCGCCACCTTTGCCATCGGCTTCGCCCTGCAGGGATCGCTGTCTAACTTCGCCGCCGGGGTGATGATCCTGGTCTTCCGGCCCTATAAGATCGATGACTATATCGATGCCGGCGGCGTGGCCGGATCGGTCAAGGAGATCAAACTGTTCACCTCCGTGCTGGCCACCCCTGATAACGTCAAGATCATTGTGCCCAACAGCAAGATCTTCGGCGATGTGATCAAGAACTTCTCCGCCTACGACACCCGCCGGGTCAGCGTGGATGTGGGGATCAGTTACGATGCTCCCATCCAGAAGGCCTTTGACGTGATCATGAACCTGGTCCGGTCCGACAGCCGGGTGCTTGCCGAGCCGGCGGCTATGGTGGCCGTCACCACCCTGGCCGATTCCAGCGTCAATCTGGTGATCCGCGTCTGGGTGAAGAGAGAGGATTACTGGGGTGTGCAGTTCGACCTCAACCGTCAGGTGAAAGAAGCTCTGGACGAGAACGGCATCGAGATCCCCTTCCCGCAGAGAGTGGTGCACATGAAGAGGGAGGAGGCGGCGGCTCAGTAGGAAGGACCTGGACTGCAGAAAAAATGCGCAAACTGTATCTCGCTTTCGTCATCTTGTTCTTTGTGCTGTGGTCGCCGGCCCAGGCCGATCACACCCTGATCGTGTTGCCTTTCGAGGATGACAGCGGCTTCGACGGCGCCTGGGACATCGGCAACGGGCTGGCCGATCTGCTGTCGCATCGGCTCAGCACCATACCCGGATATTGGGTGGGGGAGATGGATTCCGCCCGGGCGGATCGAGCCGTGCGGTTTGCCGCGCCCGACTCGGCCTGTCCAGGGGTGGTGCTGTTCGATTCGCTTCAGGCGGGCTACCTGGTGACCGGCGCGATCGAGGAATTCGGCATCTCCCGGTTCGGAATCGTCACACCCACCCTGGGCGGGTATCAATCCTACCGGGCCGGCGTCAGGGTCAGCTTTTCGCTGTGGGAGCACGGCGGGTCCGGTGCGCTGCTGTCCGACCAGGCCGAGGCCGAGGTCAAGCAGGGAGGGCTGGGCCTGACCTTGCTGGGCCGGCCCACCGATGAGATGCAGCAGTGGGAGATGCTCGATGGACTGGAGTTCGGTTCGGAAGCCTTCATGGCCACCATCATCGGCCACGCCGTCGACAGCCTGCTGACCGGGGTGGTGGGGAAGATCAGGGCGGTCTTGCCCCCGCAGAAGAATCTGGCCTCCGTTATCGGTCCGGCCGTGATCGTCTCGATCGACGGGGATCAGGTTTACATCAACAGGGGCTTCGAGGATGGCGTTCAGGTCGGGGATCGTTTCGAAGTGTACCGACAGGGTGAGGAGCTCCGAGATCCGCAGACCGGCGAGCTGCTGGGTTACCGCGATGTGAGGGCGGGCCTCATCCGGGTGAGTTTCGTCAAGACAGCCCATCTATCGGTGGCGGATGTGATGGAGGGGAGAGGGGAAATCATCGAAGGCGATGAGATTCGCTGATTCCATCGGAGATCGTTCGGTGAGTTAGGACTTCGAATCGGCGTTTCAAACTGGTCGTACAAGTCGTATAATTAGAAAAGCCCCTCGATAGAGGGGCTTTTTCAGTCTGATGTTTTACACTGTAAAATTTTAGATAAATAAAAAGCATGTTCCACTGAGTAAAGAACTTAAGTATTAACACCAGAAACGCACTGAATATCTTGGCCAATCCCTTACCGAACGAAAACCATCTTGCGAATAAGGCTCTTTTCTTCTGTTTGAAGACGGTAGATATAGATTCCCGAAGCTAATAGCTGTCCACAATTATTTTTTCCATTCCAATAGATAGAGTGATAACCTTCTGTCTGCACTTCGTCCACCAATATAGCGACTCTCTGCCCCAGAATATTAAATATCTCCAGACGTACGCGGCAGGACTTGGGCAAAGAATAATGTATTTGAGTATTGGAATTGAAAGGATTAGGAATATTCTGGCAAAGATTGAATTCATATGGTATCTCAATCGCCGAAGGTTCCTCGAATAAGGTGGCGTAAGCATGAAAAGAGAAAAAGCTGGCTGGTGCACCGGAAGGATCAGTTCGAATGTTCACTGGCTCGGAGATATCTTGAGCAGAGATGTAGTACATCACCAGAGTATTGGTTGAGGTCTGCTCAGGGATAGTACCCGAGAAAATATCCTTGCAAGTAGTCATGGTATCAGCTTGCCAGAGTGTATCGTTCGCGGTCCGGTACCATAATACAGCCAGGCCGATCTTTACCGAGTCATCGATATCAGCCTGTACTATGAAGGGGCCGCTGAAACTGGTATCTGCCCAGACGGTGGTCGCTGTGATGTGAGGTGGTGTTAAATCGATCGCTGTGGTACACTGATGTGCTTGTGGTACCGTTTCCTGGTTACCGGCGCTATCTGATATTGTCGAACAGAAGCGATAGTAATGTCCCGCGGATCCGTTATACGTGGCTGAGGTGGCCACAGTATTGGTGATCCACTCAGTGAAAGCAGCTCCATCTATGGAGGTATAGATATCATAGGTTGCGATTCCACAGGAAGGGTCTTGATCGGTGCCTGACCATTGTACCAAAAAACTAGTGGAGCCGGAATATCTGGGAGCGCTGATCATGGAAGTAGGTGGGACGGTGTCGATAAAGAAACTGCGGCTTGTATCGGTATTCATTACAGAACCTTCGAGATCCTGAGCACCCTGGATCTTGACAGTATTCAGCCCATCTCCCTTGTCGACTTCGATCGTATCGGTGCCGGTCCAATGGATGGAGTCTGACGCCCAGCCGGGATTGGCAGTGACGACCTGGTCCTCATAGGGACTGTCTAAACCATAGCTGACGTCCAGCCCCACTGACGTGTCCATTTTTCGATCGAAGGTGAAAGAGAAATCTACCGGACCAGCGCAAGTGGGTGATGGGTCATTCAGGTTCATCGATACAACAGAGGGCTTGGCGGGTATGCCGCTTCCAAAGATAGGAACCACTAAAGACTCCGGAGAGGCATTACTGAAAATTGCAAGGGATTCTACATAGGCTTGTACATCAGTCGGCGTGAAGGTCATCGCGACGTTTGTGCTTTCCGAAGGCAACAGGATGAATGAGGTGTCGGCGATGGTCAGAACAGAACTCGAGGGTTCGATGTCACTGACCGTGAGAGTAGCTGTGCCGGTGCTTCTAATGCATAAGGTTTTCAAGGTGCCTTGACCAATCTCCACCTGGTGAAACTTAAGAGTGTCCGGAGACACATCGATGCCAGGGACGACAATGCCCGCACCTCTCCCGGCGATCGGGACGGTAGTCGATCCTTTGGCGTCATGAAGAATTGTAAGAGTGCCCGAATAGCTCCGGATCACCGTTGGCGAAAAGGTCACTGTGATATCGAGACTCTCTGCGGGAGCCAGAGAAAAAGAGGTGTCTGATATACTGAAAGTGCTGTCGGAAGAATGAATGTCGCCAACATGCAGGGTGTCCGTTCCGGTGCTGATAACTTTTAGATCAAGTGAGGAGCTGCTGCCGATAAGCACTTCTCCAAAATCCAATGAATCTGGGATGATAACGATATTTGGATTATAGATTTTAGCTATGCCAAAAGCGACATTGAAATCCCAAGGGTCTATTTCCGCTGATAGAATATTTTGCCCGTCTTGGCTCACAATTCGGATGATTTGATCGTCGTCGCCTGAGATGGCAAAAGTGCCATCAGTATTAACTGAATATGAAAAGTCATACGCTTCAATTCCTTCGGTGGAGCGGATTTCCTGCCAGTGACCGTTGCCCAGGCCGTCGAACGTGGCCAATCCCCAGTTGCCTCCGAGTTCCCACAGTTCTGTTATATCTAATGAATCCCCTGTTTCCCCGACGAAATCGGCGTTGTGAGAGGCCATGATGTAGGCACCATCAAGGGAGGCATCGGACTTGTCTGTTGATTTCTTCAGACCCATAGCAATACTGAATTCAGGAATAATAGAACTGGTAGCTCTGGCTATTATGATGCTCTGGCCGTCCGATCCAACGATCCCGATGTCGTTCTCATTGAAGCCTGAGACGCTGAATGTGCCGTCATCATTGACTGAGTAATTGAAGTATTCCGTTTCAGTTCCCTCGGTGGAGCGGATTTCCTGCCAGGTGCCGTTGCCCTGGCCGTCGAAAGTGGCCAACCCCCAATTCGCCCCGGGTTCCCACAGTTCCGTCGAGTCTAGCGAATCACCTGTACTTCCGGAGTATTCGGCATAATGGGTAGCCATGATGTAGTCACCGTCGAGGGAAGCATCGGACATGCCTGTTGATTTCTTCAGACCCATAGCAATACTGAATTCAGGAATAATAGAGCTGGTAGCTCTGGCTATCATGATGCTCTGGCCACTCGATCCAATAATCCCGATGTCGTTCTCATTGAAGCCTGAGACGCTGAATGTGCCGTTATCATCGACTGAGTAATTGAAGTATTCCGTTTCAGTTCCCTCGGTGGAGCGGATTTCCTGCCAGGTGCCGTTGCCCTGGCCGTCGAAAGTGGCCAGCCCCCAATTCGCTCCGGGTTCCCACTCTTCTATGAGATCTACCGAATCACTTATTTGTCCCACGAATTCGCCATTGTATGAGGCTATGATGAATTCGCCGGTTAATAATGTATCCAGATCGTTTGCATATGCGTATCGCGCTGTCAGAAAAATGATGGTCAAACAAGAAAGCATTGAGACCGATATCCATCGAAACATATCCATTCTCCTTGATAAAGAGAAGGTATTAGAGGAGTTATAAAACTGCTATATTCTTAAGGTGCCTTCACTGTGTGCTTCAACGGTCATTCCATTGTGAGGCAATTATATCATCATGGCTTAAGGTTGTCAACCATATATTTTACACGGAAACCATTTCAGATTAGTGATAAAAATTCTATTGCTCGAATGATATTCGGTACGAATACGACCAAATCCGCTCGGCTACGGTATCTTTTCTGACACCGTATCTTTGAATCGGATAGAAAAAAAAGGGGGGTCGCATACGAAGGAAAACCCGCTGCGACTCCCCCCAGAAAAGATTTAAAGATCGCTGTTTATTATAAACGCTCGACACTATTCGATCATCTATGGATAATACGCCTCCCGAGGACTCAGCCCGGCCTTTTTGAGCCGCTCGACCACGTGGGGATAGAGCAGCACCGTCTCCTCCTCAAGATCTCTTTCCAGAACCGGATGAATCATCTGCAACGTCTCCCGGAGATGCTTGATCTTCTCCGGCGGGCTGAAGGAGATCATCGCCGCCGGATGGCAGCTGACCCCGGAGACCAGAAGATTCTCGAGGGCTTTCAGCTGTTTATTGAAGTATTCCGGGAGAGCTCCGGTGAGACGGGTGAATTCCTCGGGATCTGTACCTTTCAGAGAGACACGGACGTGAAGGTTGGAATGCGCCGAGAGCGCTTTGGCCAGCGACAGATCGAGCAGCAATCCGTTGGTCTCCAAAATGAAGGCCAGACCGGCAGCTTCCACCGCATGGATGACCCGCAGCAGGTGGTTTCTGCCCAGAGTGGGTTCATTGCCGCTGATCCGAACCAGGTCATAGCCGTGTTTTTCCGCCGTGGCGGCGAGGGCCTGAGCCACCTCGAAGGCGCCGTAAAACTCACCGATACTGTCCATGTTGTCACGGGGCTTGCCGTTCCAGCAGAACAGGCATCTCAGGTTGCACCCTACGCAATCGGCGGTGGCGATCCCCCCATACCAGCGCCCGGCTCGGGACAGCCGGTAATACTTGCGCTGTCCGTTATTTACAACGATCCTGCGGATCTCCTCGGTCAAAACGGCGGGATCGTATCGGTCACCGCCGCCCGTCTGACCGGTAAGAGGTTCTGGCTGGTCTTGTGGTGTTTCCGGCATCTCCGAAATATCCCTTCCAATCGAAGGGGGAATGATTATTTTTTCTTGCCCCAGATGATCTCCATCTGGTTGTCTTCCGCGGTCTCGCTTTTGGTCACCCGGACCCATAAAGTGGCCCGACCCGTTTTCGCCTCCCATTGGCCCTGCAGACCATTGTCCAGTGTGGTCTCCTCGGCGAAGGTCCATTCCTCCGGCAGTTCCTCTTTATAAAAATTCACGATGTTCCTGGCATTTTCCCGGGACTGAAAAATCCGGACCTCGAACTTGGCATACTCCTGGTTGCCGGGCATCATCCTTGCCCTCGTTGAGACAGCCCCCGGGAGAGAGGGCAGAGTTTCCCAGGCGAAACCGGATGCCGCTCCGCCCTGTTGCACCTGCATGGGAGCCTGCTCCATCATCGAAGGCTCCTCTTTCTTTTCACCTCCGCAGGCGAAGGTGACGGCGGCGGCGAGCAGAAGGATGGTGAGGATGGACATCAGCTTCATGGTTCCCCCCTTGATCATCGCGTACTGAGATCTCTTCGGCGGAAAGAGGAAAGCATCTTCCCACGTTCCTTGAACACAGGAACTCACGGGATCCTCTTCTTTCCTTCCAATTTTACCACATTCGGAGAGTTTTGTCAACAGGGAATTTCACCGAATTCAGGCAGGTGTGCACCGTCGAGCCTGTTGGGATGTCCGTTCGACGAGGGACTGGCGGAATGTCCGGCCGCCGCTCCGGAAGCCCGCCCGGTCAGCTCGATCGTCCGGGCGGTCAGACTGCAGGCGCCGAAGCTGCTCTCCACCCTGCCGGTGACCAGGTAGGGTCCATGGCCCAGGGTCAGGTGGGCGTGCCGGCGGTAGACATCGGGGAACAGGGTCACCTCGAAAGTCCCGGTGAGGTCCTCCAGGGACATGAATTTCATCGGCTGGCCGGTCTTGCGGGCGGTGATGCGCTTGGCGGCGATCAGCCAACCGATCATGCGCACCTCCCGGCCGGTGTGCTCACCCATCCGGCCGGCGGTGACGATTCCCTGCAGCCCGGTGCGGGACACCAGCAGCTCCAGCGGGTGCCGGCTGACCATGTAGCCGAAGGTCTCCAGCTCGATGAGGCAGCGCTGCTCCAGGGAGTACTCCGGGATACGCGGCACGATGCGGGCCAGGCCGCCGTCCAGCTCCCCGGCGATCGGACCCCCGGAGATGGCCTCCCCCTGCGGCCCGCCGGGACGGCCGCCCCGGCCGGCGGCCTCCAGGCGCCAGAGCAGCTCCGGCCGGCTGAGCTCGAAGCAGTCCAGGGCCCCGCAGCGGATCAGGGTGTGCAGTTCCTTGAACCCGACCGAGGTGCGCCGGCGCAGGTCCGACAGGGAAGTGAAGTAGCCGTCCCGGCGGGCCGCCAGAATGGAAGCGATGGATTCGGCGGAGAGGCCCTTGACGGCCATCAGCCCGACGCGGACGGCCCCCGCCGAGCCGGTGTACTCCTGCCGGCTCTTGTTGATATCCGGCAGCAGGATGTTCAGGCCCAGCCGGCGGGCCTCCTGGATGTAGGCGCCGGGGCCATAGAAGCCGCCGCCGTTGGACAGCACGGCGGCCATGAACTCGGCCGGGTGGTGGACCTTGAGATAGGCCACCTGGAAGGAGAGCACGGCGTAGGAGGCGCTGTGGGCCTTGCAGAAGGCGTAGCCGGCGAAGCTGGCGATCTGCCGCCAGATCTCGCCGGCCACCCGCTCGCTCACCCCCCGGCGCCGGCAGGAGGACACGAAATCCTTCTGCAGGCGGGCCATGGCTTTTCGGGAGCGGAGTTTTCCGCTCATCGCCCGGCGCAGCAGGTCGGCCTCCCCCAGGCTCATCCCGGCCAGGTGATGGGCCACCTTGATGACATCCTCCTGGTAGACCATCACCCCGTAGGTCTCTCCCAGCAGCTCCTCCAGTTTGGGATGCAGGTAGCGGATCCGGGACGGATCGCGGTGCCGGCGGATGTACTGATCCATCATCCCGCTCTCGGCCACCCCCGGCCGGATCACCGAGCTGGCGGCGGTCAGTCCCTCGAAGGTGTCGGTACCCAGTTTTTTGAGCAGCGACCGCATGGCCGGCGACTCGATGTAGAAGCATCCCATGGTCCGGCCTTCCCTGATGAGGTCCCGGGTGCCCGCATCCTTGAAGACCGCGGGGGTGTCCTCCACCGGGGGCGTGCGGCCCCGGTGCTGCTCCACGGCCTCCACGGTATCCTGCAGCACGCCCAGGGACCGCTGTCCCAGCAGGTCGATCTTGATCAGCCCCAGGTCCTCCACGGAGAACATGTCGTACTGGGTGATGATCAGCCCCTTGGGCGCTTTTTCCAGGGGCAGGTCGTTGGTCAGGGGGGTGGGAGAGATGACCATGCCGCCGGGGTGGACCGAGAGATGGCGGGGGTAGCCCCGGATGCGCTGGGCGGCGCGGATCACCGTGCGGTAGGGCTCCCGGTCCAGAGGCAGGTGGCGGCATTCGGGAAAATCCTCCCGCACGATGCGCAGATCCCGAACGCCCCAGTAAGGGATCGGGGAGGACAGCCGGCGGATCTCCTCGGGCTCCAGCCCCATCACCTTGGCCACCTCCCGGAGGGCCGAGCGGGCCCCCAGGGTGACGGTGGTGGCGATCATGGCCACATGGTCCTGGCCGTAGGTCCGGTAGACGTACTCCAGGATCTGATCGCGACGCTTCCAGCAGAAGTCCAGGTCGATGTCCGGGGGCGAGGTCCGCTGCGGATTGAGGAACCGCTCGAAGTAGAGGTTATGGGCCAGGGGGTCGACGTGGGTGATCCCCAGGCAGTAGGAGACGATCGAGTTGGCCGCCGAACCCCGGCCGATGGCCGGGATGCGCATCGCCCGGGCCCGCCGGGCGATGTCCCAGACGACCAGGAAATAGGTGCTGAAGCCGAGCTGTTCGATGGTGTCCAGCTCGTACTTGAGCCGCTCGATGGCCGGCTCGGTCAGGGGGCGGTAGCGCCGCTTGAGCCCCCGGAAAGCGATCTTCCACAGATAGGAGAAGGGCGTCTCGCCGGGGGGCAGGGGAAAGTCGGGGAAGCGGTACCGGCCCAGCTGCAGATCCAGCCGGCAGCGCTCCCGGATGGCCTCGGTGTTTTTCAGGGCCCCGGGAAACTCTTTCCACCGGCGCCGCATCTGGGCCTCGGCGGCCAGAAAGTTCTCCGGGCCGGCCTGTTCCTCTCCGTCCAGAGAGAACAGCGTCCGGTTGGTGCCGATGGCCCGCAGCAGGCGATGCAGGGGATGGTCGGCGGCCCGGATGAGGTAGACGTCAGCGGTTGCCACCAGGGGAATGTTCCGCCGCCGGGCCGTTTCCGCCAGGTGCTTGATCCGCCCCCGTCCCTCCTCGCCGGCCGCGGGGGTCAGCTCGCCGTACAGACGGCCGCTGCCGATGGAGGCCGACAGCTCTTCCAGCAGGGCCGGGTCGGCGGTCAGGACGATGACGCCCTCGGGGGACTCCTTCAGCGCCCCGGCCAGGTCAAATTTCTCCTGGAGCTTGCGCCGGGTGATCAGGCGGCAGATGTGGGAAAACCCCCGGCGGTTCTCGGCCAGCAGGACGGCTCGCGTCCGCGGACCCCGGGGGTCGTCCAGCTCGACACCCAGAATGGGCTGCAGGTCCCGCTCCCGGGCCGCCTTGTAGAACGGGATGGCCCCGTACAGCCCGTTGCGGTCGGTCAGGGCCAGGGCCTTCATGCCCAGCTCCCGGGCTCGCTCGGTCAGATCCTCGACGGTGGCTGCCCCGGATAGGAAGGTGAAGTTGCTGTGGACGTGGAGATGGGTGAACATGACCCGCGTTTCTCTTTCCCGGTCGGCTCTCTCTCCTGGCCGGTCGGTTCTATCTCAGGGCCGTGGCCAGATGCAGAGCGTCGGCACCGAATTTTTCCCGGACCCGGTCGGCGCTGCGCAGCAGCCGCGCTCTGCGGATGCGCTCCTGACGGTCGAACAGAGCGCCCTGGGGATCGCGGGCGGCCAGGCCGGACAGCTTGACGCCCAGCAGACGGATGCGCACCCGCCGGGTGAAGGCCTTCTTCAGCAGGGCCCGGGCCGTTTGGAAAAGGGTCACGTCATCGTCGCTGGCCGGGATGGTCCGGGAACGGGAGAGGGTCTGGAAATCGGCATAGCGCAGCTTCAATCCCACGGTGGCGGCCGTCATCCCCTGACGGCGCAGAGCGTGGCCGGCCCGCTCGACCAGCCGGCAGAGGGTCGCCTCCAGGATGCGGGGGTCGACCGTGTCGGTCTCGAAGGTGGTCTCCCGGCTGATGCTCTTGGGCGCCCAGGATTCCGCCACCGGGCTGAGGCACAGCCCCCGGGCCCGCTCGCTCATCTGCCGGCCCCAGGCGCCGAAGACAGCCGACAGCAGAGCGGGAGGAAAGCGGGACAGATCCCCGATGGTGCGGACGCCCAGTTCCTGGAGCCGGTCGCGGGTCCGCTGACCGATGCCGGGGAGGTGGCCCACCGGCAGGGGGGCCAGCAGAGAGGCCTCCTCGCCGGGGAAGACCCACAGGAGCCCGTCGGGCTTGCACAGGTTGGTGGCGATCTTGGCGATCAGCTTGTTGGTTCCCAGGCCGATGGAGGACGGCAGCCCCAGTCTCTTGTGGATCTGCCGCTTGATCCGGGCGGCCGCGGCGAACAGGTTCCCGTGGAGCCGTTCACAGCCGGTCATTTCCAGGTAGAACTCGTCGATCGAGGCCGTCTCCACGGCCGGGGCATAGGTTTTCAGGATGGCGTGGACCTCCCGGGAGGACTCCAGGTAGCGGCCGTGCCGGGACTGGACGAAGACCGCCCCGGGGCACAGCTTCTGGGCCCGGGCCAGGGGCATGGCCGAGCGCACCCCGTATCGTCTGGCCTCATAGGAGGCCGAGGCCACCACGCCGCGCCCCCGGGGATCTCCTCCCACGATGACCGGCCGGTCCCTCAGCCGCGGGTCCAGAACGCGCTCCACGGAAACGAAGAAGGCGTCCAGGTCCAGATGGAGAATCTGCCGCATCATGTCATTCGGCCGTTCCGTTTTTTGTCGATGAACTACATCTTCCGCACCACCCCGATGACCTTTCCCCCGATCCGCAGCCGGTCGTCGTCGCGATCGATGAACACCGGGTCCATGGTCTCGTTCTCCGGCTGCAGCCGGAGCCGGTCTCCCTCCAGGAAGATCTTCTTCACCGTGGCCTCGTCGTCGATATAGACGACGCCGATCTCTCCGTTGGCGATGTCGGGTTGATGTTTGACGACCACGAAATCGCCGGGGAAGATGCCGGCCCCGGTCATGCTCTCTCCCTCCACCCGCAGCGCGAAGAGGGCGCTGTCGCGCCCGAAGAGCAGCTCGAAGTTGAGCAGCCCCTGGAAATTTTCCTCGGCCAGGATGGGTTTTCCGGCGGCGATCTGTCCCAGAATGGGGCTGCCCCGGTCCCGGCGCAGTCCCTCGGCGACTTCCAGAGAGCGGGATTTCTCGGGCCTTCTTTTCAGATATCCCTTGCGCTGCAGGGCCAAAAGATGGTCGCGGACCCCGTTGGGGGAGGAGATGCCGAACTGGGCGCCGATCTCCCGGATGGTGGGCGGGATGCCCCGCCGGTCGATCTGTTCCAGGATGAAATCGAGGATCTGCCGCTGTCTGGCGGTGAGCGGATGTTTCATGACCCGGCCTCCCGGTGAGATGAGAAGCATTGGAAATGTGAGATCGTCGATCGATGATGGAAGATCCCGGACATCCCTTCACTGGAGGAGTGCGTCTTTCGGGATGGGCTGGAAGGGCGATCTCGGACCTATTTTTAGTATACTGTAATTCTGTACAGTTGTCAAGCGAAAAGTTCACCGGCGGGAAAAAATCTCCGGACCGCGGAAAAAAAGCCTGGGGATGGGTGCGGACCGGACGGGGGCAAAGGGCGGATGAAGCCGGGGATAGCAAAGGGTGGATGAAGCCGGGGATAGCAAAGGGTGGATGAAGCCGGAGAAGAGGGGGCCAACCGGAAAGAATGGAGGAAGAAAGAGAGGGCGAGTCAGATGAGCAGGCCGGCGGTGCGGATGACCACGGCGGAATAGACCAGGATGAGGAGGAAGGTCAGTACGGCGAACTGAGTGGTGCACTGCTTGATTCTTTTCGATAAATACAGGGCCATGAAGATGAACTGGACGCAGAGGGCTGTCTTGACCAGGATGAAGAGCATCACGCTCTGGTCCATGAACCAGCGAAGCAGCGGATTGGCCTCGATGAGGATGCCCATCTCCACGCCCCACAGGGTGGACAGCATGTCGCCCATGTTCAGGATCAGCAGAGCCAGGAGCAGCTTTTTCAGCAGCGCCTGATCATTCGGTATGTGGGCCGTTCGAGAGGAGCGGATCATCGTCAAGACCACCTTCGCGGTGAGATGTCTGATAACCGACAGGTCAAAGAAAAAACGGTCCGTCCACTCGAAAAAGGCGCAAGATGTATGCCGGGGCAGTCGAGAAGGTTCTAAACTTTTCAAGTCGCTTTTTTATAATGTCTTAGGATGAAGCACACTGTTCGGGGAGAAGCCGCCACCATCCCCCAAGTGTCCGGATTTCCGACACCCTTCTTCCCGGTCGGTGGTGAAGCGGCCTTCTGGCAGTCGATTACATCTGTCCGGTGAGGCGACGGTTTCGGGGTGTTTTTGACAGGATATGAACGGTTTTGTGTCGGGACATCTGCTGAACAGGGGCTCGGCGGCATCCTCCCCGCTGCTCAGGATTTCCGGCCGCCGCCGGCCTCTTTGCCGGTCAGCGTGCCCGGACCCAGCGCAACACCTCCGGCAGGGAGGGCTTTTTCCCGTACATCAGCAGACCCACCCGGAAGATCCTGGCCACCACCCAGATCATGACCATGATGGCGGCCAGCAGCAGGGCGATCGAACCCAGGATCTGTCCCATCGAAGGGGCACCCACGTTGATCCGCAGAAACATCAGCATGGGCGAGAAGAAAGGGATCAGGGACAGCACCGTGGAGGCGATCCCGTCTGGATTTTTGATGATCATGGTGATCAGCAGCAGGGGCACGATGAGCATGGCGATGACCGGGAACTGGGATTGCTGGGCTTCCTGCTCGGTGGTGCAGACAGCCCCGATGCCGGCGTAGAGGGTGGCGTAGAGGAAGTATCCCAGAAGATAGAAGAGGATGAAATAGAGGAAGGTGGTCGGGGGGATCGCCGCGACGATACCGCCCAATCCCAGATACGCGGCTCCCAGGGTGGTCAGAAGAAGACCGAAGGCGATCCAGATGGCATATTGGGTCAGCCCCACGCAGCCGATCCCCAGGATCTTCCCGGCCATCAGCTGGGAGGGCTTCAGGGACGACAGGAGGATCTCCACGATGCGCGATGATTTCTCCTCGATGACGCCCCGCATGACCGTCACCCCGTAGAGCAGGATGGTCATATAGAGGAAGAAGACGAACAGGAATGTGGTCTGGAACATTCGGCCGAAACCGCTTTCCTCCTGGCCGGTCCTGCTGACCTTGAGGGTCTTCAGCTCGATGGACCGGGTCAGCCGTCCGATGCGCTCGGCGTCCAGGCCTTCCTCGTTCAGCCGCAGCTCGACCACGATGCGGTCCAGGGCATCCTCGATCCTCCCCAGGGTGTTGAAATCGCCCACGTTGGCGGCGTAGAACTCCGCCTTCCCGGCGCTCAGGATCTGCGGATCGATGACCAGGTATCCCGACAGGGACTTCCCGGCCACCCGGTCGCTGAGGGCGGCCTTGACCGTCTCTAATTCCTCCGGCCCAACGGTGACATCCCGGAGGATGAACGCCGGCCGGCCGTCTTTCAGGGTATCGCCGAGAGCCTCCTGGAGAGACGGAAAGATCCGTCCGGTGGGATCGATCACCGAGACGGTCCATTGCTCTCCGGTGGACATGGTGGCCAGCAGACCGGGCAGCAGAATCATGGCGCTCATCAAGACGGGGGCCAGCAGCGTGGCGATGAAGAATCCCTTGCTACGTACATGAGCGAGATATTCCCGATGGATCACCGCGGCGATCTTATTCATCTCGTTCTCTGACCTTCTCGATGAAGATGTCGTTGAGACTGGGCTCGACGATCTCGTAGCGGCGGATGCGGACTGAGTCCATGGCCGCTTGGAGGATCTCCTGGGGGTCTGCCGAGGATTTCGGCCGCAGCTCGACATACTGGCCGTACAGATCCATGTGCTCCACCAGGGGATGGCCGGCGAGGAAGTCTTTGGGTCCGTCAAATTCCAGGCGGATGGTGTTCCGCCCGTAGCGGGACTTGATCTCGTTGAGACGGCCGTCGAGCACCTTGCGTCCCCGGTTGATCAGGCAAATATGCTGACAGAGCTTTTCCACCTGCTCCATCTGATGGGTGGACAGGATGACGGTCGTCCCGGCCTCGTTGAGCTCCAGGATGAGATCCTTGATGCGGTTGACATTGACGGGGTCGAGCCCGGTGAACGGCTCATCCAGAATGAGCAGCGGCGGCCGGTGAATAACGCAGGCGATGAACTGGACCTGCTGCTGGAGGCCCTTGGAAAGCTCTTCGACCTTTTTCAGGGAGCGCCCGGCCAGATCGAACCGGTCCAGCCAGCGCTCGGCCTCCCGGCGGGCCAGGTTTCTCTCCATGCCCTTGACGACGGCCAGAAAGACCAGCAGGTCGATGACCTTCATCTTGCGGTACAGACCGCGCTCCTCGGGCAGATAGCCGACATTCGGGGGTTCAAGCTGCCGGTCGGAATCGCCGAAGAGGATACGGCCCTGGTCCGGCCGGATGATATCCAGGATCATCCGGATGGTGGTGGTCTTGCCGGCGCCGTTGGGTCCCAGCAGTCCGAACATCCAGCCCTGTTCGATTTTCAGGGACAGCTGATCCACGGCGGTAAGGCCGTCGTAGCGCTTGGAGACATCCTCGAGCCTGAGAGCGTCCATGGCGATTGGGAACCGTTTATGGAAGTGGGCGGTATGAGAAAGCCGGATCTTTGATGACTCAGCCGGATGCTGTCTGCTGCGGGAAGAGGAAGTGTGGAGATAGAGAAAGAGGGCTCATTGATTTGAAAAACTCATCTCAGACGACACGGTAAAGGATTTACGATCGCCCTCGGTTTTTTGTCATCGCTACCCAGAGGGGTCACGGCGAATAGTCTCAACCTCGGGGGATCGACCTTCATTTGTGCGTTGTAAAACGGTTTTCAAATGCTGAGCCCTCTTTCATTATCAAATCTAAAATGAACGAGGCCAGAAAGCAAGGATTTTTTTCCGAACAGCCTCCCCGGAGAACGGGAAATTGTTGACAACGAAAGACGATGATGCTACATTGTGTTCTGCGGTATGCAATAAGCAATTTCCGTGCCTTTTCGCTGGAGATTGTATGAGTAAGCTGAAATTCCGCGGCCGCCAGTGGCTCCTCCTGGCCCTGTTCCTGCTGTTTGTCATCGCCCTGTTCAACGTGGCCGGATGGTTTCTCTATCGCCGGGCGGCCTCTTATCTGGACGGTCAGCTGGGGGAGAAGCTGGAGGCTATCGCCGCCACCGCCGCCCTGAGCCTGAGCCCGGACCTGGTGGAATCGGCCCAGGAGCCGGGCGCTGCCTTGCTGCTCGGCGATGCCATCGGGAGAATTCAGCAGGAGAACGAGCTGGAGACAGTCCACCTGTTCGATCTACAGGGCCGCACCCTGGCCAGCACCAGCCGGCTTTCCGATTACCTGGCCGAGGATCCGGCACCCTCTCTCGATCACGAGGCCTGGGTGCTGGCGACCTCCGGGCTGGCCAGCGCCTCGGTCCTCTATCAGGTGGATGAGTTCTATCTCAAGAGCGGGTATGCTCCCGTGACGGATCTCTCCGGAGAGGTCCTGGCCGTGGTGGCTGCTGAGGCATCGGCCGGATATTTCAGTGTCCTGAAGCAGTTCAAAAGATCGATGATCGCGCTGGGCGGGATCAGTTTTCTCTTCCTGGCGGCCGCCGGACTGCTGTTTTTCAAGCTGAACGATTCGCTGGCCCGGGCGGAGATGGCCATCATGCGGGCCGACGCCCTGGCCACCCTGGGCCGTATGGCGGCCCATATGGCCCACGAGATCCGCAATCCTCTGGGCATCATCCGGGGAGCCGTCCAGCGGCTGCAGTCTTCCTCATCGGTGAAAGAACAGGACCGGGAGCTGCTCGGCTTTCTGCCCGAGGAGGTCGACCGGCTGGATCAGATCGTCACCCGATATCTTCGTTTCGCCCGGGTCGAGCCGCTTCAACCGGCGATGGAGGATCCGGGGGAGCTGGTCAACGAGACGCTGTCTATGGCCCAACGGGAGCTGGCCGAGGGGGGCGTCACCGTGGACCTGTCGGTCGCCCCGGCGATCCCGGCGATCCCGATGGATGCTCAGAGAATCAAGCAGGCCCTGCTCAATCTGCTGCTCAATGCCGCGCAGGCCATGCCCGACGGCGGCCGGATCGACGTCCGGATCAGCGCCGAGAAGAAATGGGTCCGCATCGCCGTCAGCGACACCGGCCGGGGGATCCCCAGGGGAGATAGAAAGATGATCTTCGAGCCCTTTTTCACCACCAGAGAAAGGGGCAGCGGTCTGGGGCTGGCCCTGGTGGCCAAGGTGGTCGAAGAGCATAAGGGCCGCATCGAGGTCAGCAGCGAGCCGGAGAAAGGCGCCACCTTTGTCCTTTCCCTGCCGGTCCGTTCATAGAGAGGAGCCGGAATCATGGCGAACATACTGGTGGTCGACGACGAAGCGAAGATGTGTGTGATCCTCAAAGGCATGCTGGAGGAGCGCGGACATCGGGTGACCACCGCTCAGGACGGCCGGCAGGCCCGGGAACTGACCGCCGGGAAGGAATTCGAGGTGGTCATCACCGATCTGAAGATGTCTCCGGTGGATGGATTGCAGTTGCTTCAGGCGGTAAAAAAGACCAGCCCCGAGACCGAGGTGGTGCTGATGACGGCCTATGCCTCGGTGCAGACGGCCATTCAGGCCATGAAGCAGGGGGCCTATGATTACATCATTAAACCCTTTGACCTGGATGAGATGGGTCTGCTGGTCGACCGGATCCTGGAAAAAAAGCGTCTGGTCCTGGAGAATCGGCAGCTTCGCGAACAGTTCGGCAGCAACCGGGGGCGGGAGATGGTGGCCGGGAAGAGCACGCAGATGAAGGAGCTGTTCTCTCTGGTGGACAAGGTGGCCCCCAGCGATGTGACCGTGCTGATCCGCGGGGAGAGCGGAACGGGCAAGGAGCTGGTGGCCGAGGCCATTCACCGCCGCAGTCCCCGGTCCGGTGGTCCCCTGGTGGCCGTCAACTGCGCCGCGCTCACCGAGACCCTCCTGGACAGCGAACTGTTCGGTCATGAGAAGGGCGCTTTCACCGGCGCCATCAAGAAAAAACTGGGCCGCTTCGAGCTGGCTCAGGGGGGGACCATCTTTCTGGACGAGATCGGCGACGTGTCCGCCGCCCTGCAGGCCAAGCTTCTGCGGATCCTGCAGGAGAAGACCTTTGTCCGGGTGGGCGGCACCGAGACGATTACGGCGGACGTTCGCCTGATCGCCGCCACCAACCGGGACCTGGAGCAGGCCATCCGGGAAGGGTACTTCCGGGAGGATCTCTATTACCGGCTGAGCGTTTTCCCCATCCGGGTGCCGCCCCTGCGGGAACGCCGTGAGGATATCCCCGACCTGGTGACCTTCTTTCTGCACAAGCGGGGCCGGAAATTCGAGAACATCGACCGGTCGGCCGTCGATCAGCTAATGCGCTATGACTGGCCGGGCAATGTGCGGGAGCTGGAGAACGTCATCGAGAGAGCCGTCATCCTGGCCGCCGAGGGAGAGACCATCGGCCTGTCCCACCTTCCGCTGCCCTCCCATTCGACGCCCCGGGCCGTTTCACCGGGCGAGGAATTGAATCTAGAGAAGCTGGAACGGCAATCGATTCTCCAGGCGTTGCAGAAGAGCGGCGGGAACAAGTCGGCGGCAGCCCGGCTGCTGGGCATCACCCGGAGGACCCTGTATTCGCGGATGGAGCGGCTGGGCCTGGGCGATCGATCCGGAGACTGATGGAAAGGCTGGGACTTCGCGAGGGCTCCGAAGACTGATGGAACGGCCGGGCCTGGGCGGCGGATCTGGCGGGCCGATCCCGGTGTACCGGCTGGTACGCAAACGTACCGGCAGGTCCAGGAACGCTCCGGGCCGCCCGCAGGAGCCTCTTTCGAAACGATGACGAGAAAATTTATATTATTGTATGATATAGAGTTAACCAGATCACAGAAGAAAGCTTCGAGCGACGCACAACCGGCATGAAGATTGCGGGCAAAGATGAATGTCAGCCTCTCTATGAGCTGTTCCACCGATATCTTTTGTCCATGAGTTTCAAAGGAGGTCATCTCATGTGTGCCGCCACCCGAACCAGCCGATGGCTGCTTCTGGCACTGACCGTCCTGATGCTGTCGACGGCGCTGGGCACCGGGAACGCCCGGGCCCAGAATGTCGCGGCCGATGTGCGTTCGGAATTGAAGGCCACCGATGCCATGCTGCTCAAGGCCAAGCGTCTGGTCATCGATGAGAACTGCCCCAGCCAGCGGGCCCGTGATCTGCTGATCCGCGCCCGGGACATCCAGAAGCAGGCCTGGGGCGCTTTCGGGAACGGTTTTGGCCGCGCGGCCCTCACGGCGACCAAACGGGCCCGGGATCTGGCGGGTGAAGCCATCAAGATCGCCGAGCGCTGGAATTTCGTCAAACAGCATATTCAGAAGACGGCCGATCTGATCGAGCTGGCCTCCGAGATGGTCGCCGCCCAGCCTGATCCCCAGGCCGCCATCTTGCTGGAATCGGCCGTGGGACAGTTCGAGCGGGGCAAGGAAGCACTGCGCTCCGGCCAGGTCGAGCAGGCGTATCACCTGCTCAAGAACGCCAACCGGCTGGCCAGGGATATCATCTCCCGGCTGGAGGAATACCGGCCGGGCGGCGACCGGGTCCTGCGTGAGCTGGAGCGGACCGATCGGCTGATCGCCAAAGCCGGACCGGACATCGCCGAGAGCGGCGATGAAAAGGCCCAGCAGCTTCTCGACCGGGCCCGGCAGGTCCAGGCCCAGGCCTATACTGTCTTCGAGCAGGGCCGCTATCAGCTGGCCCACGGCCTCACCCTGGAGGCCCGCAAGCTGACTGCCAAGGCCTGGGCGATGGTCTCCGGTCCCGTCTCGCCGGAGCGGGTCCAGCAGGCACTGACGGCCACCGATGAACTCATCGACCGCCTCCGGCCGGTGATCATGGAAAGCGGCCATGAGGATGCCATCGAGCTGTTCCGGTCAGCCGGCAGTCATCAGGAGAAGGCCAAAGCGGCACTGGCCGAGGGGCACTATAAGGTCGCTCTGGCCCAGACCAAGATCGCCCGCCGGCTGGTCGATCGGGCCCTGGAGATGGTCCAGGAGGTCTAGGCCAGATGCGATTGATGACCCTGATGTGTATCCTCCTGCCGCTTCTGGGCTTGCCGGGCTGCACCTCCAGAGCACCGCATCCTGCCGGCGAACCGGAAGCCGCACAGTTACCGGCTGAAGAGGCCTCCCTGTCCGCTTATGACCGGCTGGAAGGCCATTTCATTGGGCTCTGCGGACGGCATCAGGAGAGTTATGGACAGGATCCCCTGCTCATCGAGGCCCGGGAAATGGCCGCGGTGGCCGAGGAACTCTATCTGCTGGCCGAGTATGACCAGGCCCTGGATCTTCTGCAGCAGGCCATCGATCTTCTGGAGGAAAGGCAAGGGATTGAGCAGACACGCCGGTAGGACCGCAGGGTGGGGGTGGTGGTTGATCCTGATGCTGGCGGCCGGTCCGGCCGGGGGCCAGAGTTCCACCGACGGGTTGGGTCTGGAGACCCGGTTTCACTATGATTGGATGGGCCATCGCTATCGGCTGGGAGAGAGCGATACCCTGGACCGGTACGATGAGAAAGGGATCTCGGCCCTGATCACCTATGGCGAGCGGTATCACGGCGGCGCCTGGGCGGAGAACAAAGCCACCGTCAGTGACCGATCCCTGAGAAATGCTCTGGCCGTGGGATGGTCCTCGGCGCCCGCCGAGGAAGTCCGGTGGTCCATCGAGAACCGGGTGGATCTCAAGGAGTATCGCTGGCGGGGAGAGGATCTGTACGGCAGCAGTTACCTGGAGGATGATCTCACCCTGGAGGGCAGCTGGCCGCTCTCCGGGGACGTTCGTCTGGCGATACGGCAGGATCTGTCCTACGTCGACTATCAGAAGACCACCGTCTACTTCCGGGACGCCTGGATGAGCCGATCCGGCGCCGAACTGCTATGGAACCCGGATCTGATGTGGGATGTGGCCGCGGCCTACACACTGGGCCTGAAGAGCGTTCCCGATTCCAGCGCCATGAACTATTGGACACACACCATTTCCACGTCCGTGGACGGATCCATCGGCTGGAGGCTGCGCGGCCGGCTGACCGGTTTTTTGGAACAGCGCCGGGATGAGGATCGGCAGCAGGGCGGTCACTCGCTCGATCTGATGCTGGAGGCGGAGATGGAATATGATCTCGGCATCCGCACCGGCCTGGTGATGCAGGGAGAGCTGGCCATGCTCACCTACGATCACCCCGACGAGGTCTATTACGATAACTGGACGGCGGTGGTCAAGGCCGGCCTGTCGCAGGATCTGTGGGAGAATGTGAACCTCTCGCTGCTGCCGTTGCTGCGCCGTTCCGTGGCCCAGAAGACGTCGTTCGGGGAGACCTACCACGAGATCGGGGCGGAGCTGGATGTGGATTATTACGGCAGCGGGAGGATCTGGGGTCAGGTCTCGGTGGAGATCGATTATCGGATGTATGACGATTCGGTCGAGGAAACCTTCTACAGCGATTATTTTTCCATCCGCCCGACCGTGATGATGAACCTGCAGCTGAGTCCCCGGATCGATCTCGACCTGCTGCTCGATCACGAGCCCGAATGGCATCGGCAGAAGGAGGACGATTTTACCTCCAGCCTGGTGTCCTGCTCGCTGAGCTACCGGTTTCGATAGAGCCGTTGCCGGTGTTTTTCCCCGGGCCGCGCCCTTTCAGGCGCGGTTTTTTTTCGTCATCGCGGGAGGTGGTTTTAACTTGACAACGACCGAGGGATTTTTTAATGTTAGGCAGAGAGTTAGCTGTTCTTTGGGGATCCTGGAGAGCGGCTGGAAGAAAAGATCTTCCGATCCCCTTCCGGAAAGGCCGACGTGTTTCCGCGGGCTGCAGAAGAAGGGCCGATGTATGTCAGCAAACCATTCATATCTAAGGACTTTCGTCTTTTTTTTGATTCATATTTATCTGCTCAGCGCTTTTCTGGGGAGGGGATGGGCGGCGGATCAGGCAGGAGGAGACCCGCTGGTCGCCGCCCGGCTGCAGTACGGCGGCGGCGGTGACTGGTATAACGACCGCTCCATGCTGCCCAATCTGATGCGCGAGGTGGAGCAGAGGACCAAAATAGAGACCGCCGGGGAGGAGGTCATTGTCAAGCTGACCGACGCCGAATTGTTCCAGCATCCTTTTTTGTTCATGACCGGACACGGCAATGTGAGATTCGACCAGGAGGAGGCCGAGCGCCTGCGGCTCTATCTGACCTCGGGCGGTTTTCTCTACGTCGATGACGATTACGGTATGGACGAGGCCGTGAGGCGGGAGCTGAAAAAGGTTTTTCCGGACCAGGAGCTGGTCGAACTTCCTTTCGAGCATCTCATCTATCATCTGCTGTATGATTTTCCCAGTGGACTCCCCAAAATACATGAACATGATAACAAGCCGCCGCAGGGGTTCGGTCTGTTTCACCGCGGCCGGCTGGTCCTGTTCTACACCTACGAGACCAACATCAGCGACGGTTGGGCCGATCCGGAGGTTCACCAGGATCCCCAGGAGGTACGCGAACAGGCGTTCCGGATGGGCATCAATATCCTTCTGTATGCCATGCTTTTTTAATAATACTGGGCTGTCAAGGTAGGTCGATCGCAGGTACCGGAGGCATGAAATGGCGGAGGCACGACATGGCTGAATCGAAAGCCGCTCACACACGTCCTTCCCGGATCCCGGAGGCCCTGCGCCGGAGCCTGGCCGAGGAGAAGATCAGGGTCAGTCCCGGAAGACTGTCTCTCTATATGAAGGAGCTTCGCGGGGCCCGCCGGATCTTTCCACTGAACCATGAACGGGCCATGTTCGTCGGCCTGATGGAAAAATGGCGGCAGGTGAAAGACGGCAAGACGGTGGTGCGCATCTCGCAGCTGAAGAAAAGGAAAATGTTTCCCTCCACGGTGAGTTTCGGCGTGCTGGGCTCTGACTGGCCGGGGCTTTCGGAGAGCTGCATCGGCGTGCTGCACCAGAAAGGATACAATATCGGTTTTGCCAAAGGCATGGTCGTCGAGCACCATGGGCAGCAGCTGGGCGTGGTGATCATGGCCGTGGAGGTGAACTCCCGGGAGGAACTGGACCGGCTGGCGGCCGATAAAAAATTCCTGGCCGAGACCCTGTCAAAATCGAGCATCGGCAGCCTGGCCAAGGCCTACCTCATCGCCCGGGATGGCAGACGTCTGGAGACCTACAGCCGGGTCATCGAGGCGATCGAGAAACGGTGCTCTCCGGATGAGCTGGAGGAGCTGCTGGGCCGCCGGGGTGAGGCGGTGATGTTTTTCGCCAGCCGCCCGGAGGAGTATGTCTACGAACGCAGGGTCGAGGATCTGGTCGATCAGATCATCGTCAATAGCCGGTTTCTGAAGAAGGTTCGCGAGACCGCAGGCCGTCCCCAGGTCTGGATCAAGAATCTCAAGACCAGACGGGAGCATCTCACCGGCATCACCATGGCCGGCTATGATCGGGAAATTTCCCTGAACGACTGCCTGGAGGCCATCGAGCATGCCGTTCCGGATTTTAAGCGAAAATTCAACAAGGAATTCACCACCCCGGACGGCATCACCGTCTATCGCCTGGAGATCTGTAACAGCAAGGATCGGCCCTATTCCCGGGACGAAGTCCGTCATATCCGCAAGGCGCTGTTACAGATGGCCACCAGCAAGAAATTTCAGCGGGCCCGCTGGACCGATTCCCCCGGCGGGTTCGAGCATTACATACGGGCCATCATTCCCCTGCTGCTGAGAGAATACCGCTCCTCCGGGATCCCCCAGGTCTATCTCAGCATCGCCAAATCCACCGATTTCTATCTGGAATTCAAGATCATTATTATTCTCTCCGGCAGCCGCGGGGCTCAGGAGAAGCAGGTCTTTGCCCTGGTGGATACTCTCGAGTCGGTTCCGGGCATGAGCGTCCTGTCTTCTAAACCGCCCCGGATGATGGGATCGGAAGGATTCAACGTCATTGATCTGCAGGTCGACCTGGACCGATTTCGCGACCGCCGCAGTGTCTATCAGGCCATCAAGACCCAGCTGAGCAACATGATCGGTCAGTTCCGCGACTTCGATGAGGGCATGCGGATCCTGGAGACCCAGAAACTGAACCAGGTGCGGGATCATTTCAAGAGAACCAGCGAGGGTCTGGTCCGCGAATTCTATTACGGGCTGGAGGATTTCTACCGGGTCAGCGCCACCGTCGAGGAGCTGGTCGAGCTGATCCGCATGGGCATCAGGGTCCAGAGAAAGCTGGTCCGCAGCGAGAAGCCCTTCGTCATCGAGGGGAAGAACCTGGCAGTGGGACCCGCTCATGATACCGGCCTGATCACCCTGGTCGGGATCGCCTCGGATCTGCAGACCCCCTCTTTCAAGACCTGTCTGGGGACGCTGAGCGATTATGAGGTGACCATGAGCCGGGTTCAGCGGGAAGAGGCCACGGTGCTGCTCCTGAGGGTGGCGAAGAACGGTCAGGCCCTGGACGAGAAAGGCCTCAAGCGGCTGAGCCGGAAACTGCGGGATTCCCTGATCTCCTGTGCGATGACCGACTGAAAGGAAGCGAGCGACCATGGGCGGCAGGCGGGAGAGAAGGGGAAGGATGGCCCCGTACGGCTGGATCGGGCTGGTGGTGATCCTGGCGGCTGAGATCCTGCTGCATCTGCAGATCCGTCCGGTGCCCTCCTTTTTCACCCCCATCGTCTGGTCAGGATACATCCTGTTCATCGACGCCCTGATCGGCGCCCTGCAGGGCCGCTCTCTGATCCGGAATCGCCCGGGGGAATTCCTCCTCATGCTTCCCCTGTCCCTGGTCTTCTGGGTGATCTTTGAGCTTTATAACAGTCATATACAGAACTGGTATTACATCGGTCTTCCGGAAAATATCCTGGTTCGCGGCCTGGGCTATATCTGGTCCTTTGCCACCATCCTGCCGGCCATCCTGCTCACCGCCCGGCTGATGGAACTGGTCATCGGTCCGCGGGGCCGCGTGCCCGCGATCAGGGTCGGGCGCACCTCTCAGTGGACGCTGATCATACTGGGCTCGATCTTTCTTATCGTGCCTATCCTGGTTTCCACGGCCGTGGCCCGGTATCTGGTGGCCCTGATCTGGCTGGGTTTCATCCTGCTGCTGGAGCCGACCAATTACCGCCGCGGGGGATGGTCCCTGCTGGGCGACTGGGAGCGGGGTAGCGCCGGCCGGCTGCTGGCCCTGTGCGCCTCCGGCCTGGTCTGCGGACTGCTGTGGGAATTCTGGAATTACTGGGCGACCACCAAATGGATCTATACCGTCCCGCTCCCTCTGGGGCCGAGGATCTTCGAGATGCCCCTGGGCGGGTACCTGGGATTTATTCCCTTTGCCGTGGAATGTCATGTCGTGTATGCCTTCGTGCTCACGCTGCGGCAAAAGGCCTGGTTCCCGGAGCGAGAGATCTGACCGGCGGGTTCAAGGAGGAGATGATATGCGAAGGAGGGAATTTCTGAAGAAAAGCGCCTGCGGGGTCGGGCTGGTCATGGCCTCCCCGTTTCTCTGGGATAGTCTCCACCCCGGGGTCACCATGGGTCTTGAGAATCGGGAGGAACCTTTGTTCGGATTGATGAAGGAAGATCTCGACCAACTGTTGCATGTCGCCCTCCAGGACGGGGGGGATTTTGCCGATATCTATCTGGAACGGCGCCTGCGCAGGGACATCATCCTGGAGGAAGGCCGCATCTCCTCCATCCAGATGGGTATGGATCAGGGCGTCGGTGTGCGGGTCATCTCCGGCGATTCCACCGGATACGCCTATTCCGAGGATCTCGTGCCGGAGAAGCTGCACCAGGCCTCCAAGACGGCCTCCTTCGTAGCCCGTTCCGGAAAGGCAACCCGGCCGGTGGGAGTCACCCGGGGGAAAGTGTCCGATCTCATTCCCTCCCGCATCCCGCTCGACCAGGTGGGTGAGGATCGGCGCCTGGAAGTCATCGGCCGGGCCGATAAGGCGGCCAGGTCCTACGACGGCCGCATCTCTCAGGTGGAGATTCACTACCAGGAAGAGATCAAAGACATCGCTGTCGCCAACTCCCAGGGGGTCTGGGTACAGGACCATCAGCCGCTGATGTATTTCATCGTCAATGTTCTGGCCGTCGACGGCAGCCGCCGGCATCGGGGGCGGCGCCGGATCAGCGGCCATATGGGTTTTGAGCTGTTTGAGGGAGAGGTTCCCGAACAGGTCGGCCGCGATGCCGCCAAAGAGGCGGTGGTCATGCTGGATGCGGTCGATGCCCCGGCCGGTCAGATGCCGGTGGTGGTGTCCAACGGGTGGGGTGGGGTTCTCTTTCATGAGGCGGTCGGACACGGCCTGGAGGCCGACGGGATCCAGAGAGGGACATCCTTTTACACCGGCAAGACAGGCCAGCGGGTGGGCTCGGAGCTGGTCACCCTGGTGGATGACGCCACCGTGCCCAACCTGCGCGGCTCGTTCAACGTCGATGATGAGGGAACCCAGTCCCAGAAGAAGGTGCTCATCGAGAAAGGCATGCTTCGAGGGTATATGTACGATATCCTCACCGGCCGCCAGCTGAACAAGTTCTCCACCGGCAACGGCCGGCGGCAGTCGTTCCGCCATTATCCTTTGGTGCGGATGACCAATACCTATGTGCTCAACGGGTCTTCCACACCCGAAGAGGTTTTTGCCCAAACCAAAAACGGTCTGTATGCCAGGGGATTCACCGGCGGGGTGGTCGATACCACCTCCGGAAGTTTCACCTTCACCGTCCGGGAGGCCTACCTGATCGAGAACGGCGAGGTGACCCGGCCGGTCAAGGGAGCCACCCTGATCGGCAGCGGTCCGGAGGTTCTGCAGACCATCGATATGGTCGCCAACGATCTTGATTTCGCGCCCGGTACCTGCGGGAAAGGCCAGTGGGTGCCGGTGACCAGCGGGCAGCCAACCCTGCGCATCGGAAAGATCACGGTGGGGGGCACCCGAGCCTGAAACATTCCCCTCTGGAGGTGAATTTTGAACGGTGAAGAGTATGCCGCCCTTGTCCTTGATCTGTTGACCGGCCAGGGAGCCAGCGAGGCGGAGGTCTTTTTAGAGGAAGGGTCCCGTCTGCGCATCGATGTTCGCAACGGGACGGTAGAATATCTGAAGAGGGAAGATTTCAAAGGGATGGGCCTGAGGATCTATGCCGGTCAGCGCATGGCCTTTGTGGATACGGCCGATTTCGACGAGAAGTCCCTGGAGAGGCTGGCCGCCAAAGGGGTGGAGCTGGCCAGGATGGCCGGATCCGATCCGGCCAACGGTCTGCCCCGGGAAAAGGGAAAGGTGCGAGTTCCTTCCCTGGTGGACCAGAAACTCTTCTCCACCTCCCTGGAGGAGAAGCTCGAGCGCCTGGTGGAGACTGAACGGCTGGCCATGGAGTATCACCCCCTGATCAAGCTGTCCAACGGCGCCTCCTATACCGATCTGTACCGGACGATCACCGTGGCCAACACCCACGGCCTGGTCCACACCTACGAGGAGACCAAGCTGAACACCGATGTGTCCGTGGTGGCCATCAAGGATGACCATAAGAAGGACGGCTGGGACCAATGCCGCCGGCGGCGATACCGTCTGCTGAGGAAACCCTCCCGGATGGCGGCCATCGCAGCCCAGATGGCTCTCTCCCTGGTCGGCGGCCAGCCGGTATCCAGTCAGGAGGTTCCGGTGGTCTTCAACGCCCGGGCGGCCGGAGGGGTCCTGGGCGGCCTGGCCGGCGGGGTCAACGGCAAGGAGGTCCACCTGGACAATTCCTTTCTATCCGGAATGCTGGGGGAAAAAGTGGCCTCCCCGCTGGTGACCATCAGAGATGACGGCACCCTGCTGCAGGGCGTGGGATCGTCCCCCGTCGACGGAGAGGGCGTCGGCACCCAGAAGAAGACCGTCGTTCAGGAAGGCGTTCTCAAGTCATATCTCTACGACACGTACGGCGCTCGCAAAGCCGGGGCCGGTTCCACGGGGAATGCCGTCAGGGGCTCTTACGATGATCTGCCCGGGATCTCCGTGACCAATTTCTATATGGAGAAGGGCGATACCAGGGCGGATGATCTGATCAAGGATATCGAACAGGGACTGTATGTGCATGAGACCATCGGCTTCGGGGCCAATACCACCACCGGGGGGTATTCCGCCGGAGCCTTCGGCCGCTGGATCGAGAATGGGCACCTGGCCGCCCCGGTCGCCCAGGTGACCATCGCCGGCGACCTGATCGAGATTTTCTCGGCCATCGATGCAGTCGGCGACGATCTGGATTTCAACGGCCGGATCTGTTCACCCAGCTTTCGGGTCGCCCGCATGACGGTGGCCGGGACCTGATCCGCTGATCATGAGACCGTTACGAACACCATCGCTCGGCCGCGCCGGCCTGACCCTGGCCCTGCTGATCTGCCTGATCCTCCCCGGCTGTTTCTCCCGGATTCCGTTGCCTCCTGAGGATACCTCGCGATGGGCCGAGCGTTCGAAGATCTATCTGACCTTGAACGATGGCAGCGAATACATGGTCGGTGAACCCAGCCTGCAGGATTCCGTGATCACGGGTTCCTTTTCTCCCGGTGACCGCCGGGAGGTCGGGCTGGACGAGATCGCATCGCTGTCGGTCAGCGAGCTCGACAGAACCCGTACGATCGGACTGGCCGTCTGGGGACTGACGGCCGTCGTGATCCTGGTGACGCTGCTGGGCGACGGGGACGACCAGGAACCCTGCCCGACCTGAAAGTGATCCTCCGGACGGGTCCGTCCAAAACCTCTTCTCTTTGAGACCATGATCGGCGAGACCATCTCCCATTACCGAATCCTCGAAAAACTGGGCGAAGGCGGCATGGGTGTCGTGTACCGGGCCGAGGATATCAAGCTGAAACGCCCGGTGGCTCTCAAGTTCCTGTCGCCCGAGCTGACCAGTGATCCGCAGGCCAAAGAGCGCTTCATCCGCGAGGCCCGGGCGGCCTCGGCTCTGGATCACCCCAATATCTGCACGGTGCACGATATCGATGAGACCGGAGAGGGGCAGCTGTTCATGGTCATGACCTGCTATTCAGGTGAAACGCTGCAGGAGACCATCACCCGGGGAGCCCTGGTGCTGGAGAAGGCCGTGGAGGTCGCCATCGGTGTGGCCCGGGGACTGGAGAAAGCCCACCGCAAAGGGGTCGTACATCGGGACATCAAACCGGCCAATATCTATCTCACCGAGGATGGTCAGGTGAAGCTGTTCGATTTCGGCCTGGCCGTTCTGAAAAGCGAGCGCTCGACTGATGATCCGCATACCCTGGCGGGAACGATCACCTACATGTCGCCCGAGCAGATCCAGGGCAGCGCGGTGGATGCCCGGACGGATATCTGGTCGCTGGGCGTCGTGCTCTATGAGATGATCGCCGGCCAGTCGCCCTTCACCGGTGAATACCTTCAAGCCCTGGAATACTCCATCCTCAATGAGGAGCCGCCGTCGCTGAGGAACCGCCGGCCGGGCGTACCCCTGGAGCTGGAAAGCGTGGTCACCCGGGCACTGATCAAGAACCGCGAGCAGAGATATCAGCAGATCGGCGAGATGCTGTCGGATCTGGACCGGGCCTATGAGGCGCTGACATCCCCGGTCCGTTCGCAGCGTCCCATGGCGGTGATCAGTTTCGAGAACCAGACCGGCGATACAGCTTACGATTATCTTCGCCGGGCCATCCCCAATCTGCTGATCACCAACCTGGAGCGTTCCGAATATCTGCGGGTGGTCACCTGGGAGCGCCTTCAGGATCTGTTGAAGCAGTTGGGGAAGGAGAATGTGGACGTCATCGACCGGGATCTGGGATTTGAGCTCTGCCGAATGGAGCACATCGATACCATCATCCTGGGCAGCTTTACCAGTGCCGGCAGCGTCTTTGCCACGGATGTGAAAATCCTGGATGTGGCCACCAAAAAACTGCTCGGCAGCGCCAGCTCCAAGGGCCGCGGCGTGGACAGCATCCTGACCGCTCAGATCGACCGGCTCAGCCGGGAGATCATCAGCAGTCTGGGCATTTCCGAGGGCCGGGAGAAGGAGAAGGAAAAACCCATCGCCGAGGTGACCACCACTTCCATGGAGGCTTACCGCTACTTTCTCCGCGGCCGTGACAGTTATGAGAAGCTGTACAATGAAGAGTCCCGGCGTTACCTGGAGAAGGCCGTCCGGCTCGACCCGGATTTCGCCGTCGCCTATCTCTATCTGGCCTGGATTCATGACCGGCTGCGCGACAACAAGGCCCGCAATGAAGCCTTCGAGAAGGCCAAGGCCCTGTCCCACCGGGCCACGGAAAAAGAACGGCTGTATATCGAAGCTGCCTATGCCCGCACTATCGAGCAGGATTCGCAAAAGCGATTTCAGATCCTTCAACAGATCGCCCGGAAGTATCCCGGGGAAAAACGGGTCCATCAGCGGCTGGCTTCACACTATCGGGGCCAGCGGCGCTATTACCAGGCGGTGGAGGAATACAAGAAGGTCCTGGAGTTGGATCCCAACTTCGGGTGGGCGGTCAACGAGCTGGCCTATATGTATACCGACATCGAGGAATTCGACCAGGCCGCCGAGTATTTTCAACGATACGCCGAGATCTCTCCGGGTGACGCCAATCCGGTGGATTCGATGGGCGAGCTGTACTTCCGGATGGGGCGGCTGGATGAGGCCGTCGATCAGTACCGGGAGGCGCTCGAGATCAAGCCCGATTTTTACTATGCCTACTGGGAGATCGCCTATGTCTATGCCCTCAAGGAGATGTATGGGGAAACTCTCCAGTGGATAAATCGTTATATTGAGCGGGCGCCTTCTCTGGGCACCCGGGCGGAGGGTTGCCGCTGGAAGGCGTTCTATCGCTGCTGGCTGGGCGATATCGACGGCGCCCTGGCCGAAACGCAGACCCTGGAGAACGTGGCCCGGGAACATAGCAGCGAGCTCTGGGTCACCGAGGCCGACCGGATGAGGGGCTGGATCTATTACAATCGCCAGGAGCTGGACCTCAGCCGGAAACGCTTCCAGCGCTGTCTGGATGCGATAGAGAAGAACCCTCGCGAACATATCCCGCCGGGACTGAGTTACTCTCCGGGAGTCTCCGAACAGTTCAAGATTCTGAAGGCCGGGTATGATTTTGCCCTGGCTATGGTCTCTTTGAAGGAAGGGGATATTGAGTCCGCCGCCGGACGGCTGGAGGAGTTCCGTACCGTCATTCCCGAACAGGCCGGTTTTCTCCAGGCCGAGATATGGATCGCCCGGGATTCCGCCGACCGGGCCATCGCCGCCTGCCAGAATGCGCCCGCCTGGCGCATCCCCTATATGAGCGACACGGCCGGCATGCTTACCTATAATCTGCCTTTCCACAAAGATACCCTGGCCCGGGCTTATCTGTTGGCCGGCATGACCAGGAAAGCCGTCGGTGAGTATGAGCGCCTGTGCATGTTTCATCCGGACAGCCGGGACCGTCGCCTGATCCATCCCCTGTATCATTACCGGCTGGCCGGTCTGTGCCATACGCTGGGCCGGACCGAACAGGCCCTGGAACAGTACGACCGGGTACTGGAGATCTGGAAGACCGGCGGATCCCGTCTCGAGGAAGTCCGCTCCGCCCGGCAGAAAGTTGAGCAGCTGGTGATGGAGCAATGAGATCCATGATCGGAAAAACCATCTCACATTACCGGATCCTGGAAAAGATCGGCGAGGGCGGCATGGGGGTCGTCTACAAGGCCGAGGACATTCGGCTGGGCCGTACCGTGGCCCTGAAATTCCTGCCTCCCGAGTTGACCCGCGATGCCCAGGCCAAGGAGCGGTTCATCCGCGAAGCCAGGGCCGCGTCGGCACTCGATCACACCAATATCTGCACCATCTACGAGATCAATGAGGCCGACGGGCAGACCTTCATTGCCATGGCCTATGTCGAGGGGGAAAGCCTGCAGGAGCGAATCCAGGCCGGCCCCATGGATCCGGATGAGGTCCTCGGGATCGCCATCCAGATCGCCCGGGGCCTGGGAGAGGCGCATGAAAAGGGCATCGTCCACCGGGATATCAAGCCGGCCAACATCATGATGAGCGCCAAAGACCAGGCCAAGATCATGGACTTCGGGCTGGCCAAGCTGATCGGGACCCGGGAGATCACCGAGGGAGAGTCGACCCCCGGGACGATCGCCTACATGTCGCCGGAACAGTCCCGCGGCGAGGGCGTTGACCACCGCACCGATATCTGGTCCCTGGGCGTGGTGCTGTATGAGATGCTTACCGGCCAGCGGCCCTTCAAGGGAGATTACTATCAGGCCGTGGTCTATTCCATTCTCAACGAGGAGCCCGAGCCAGTGCACCGGGTGCGCCCGGATCTGCCTCCCGGACTGCGCAAGATCATCGCCAGAGCTCTGGCCAAGGATATGTATCGGCGATACCAGAGCACGGCCCAGTTGATCGACGATCTTCAGCGAGTCAGAGAAGGACTGCGCACCGGCCATCCGGCCGGGACGGAGCAGAGGTTCTCCTGGTCCCGTGTGCTTGTGGCGGTCACCGTATTGGCTGTTCTGATCGGTATGGCGATCAGTTTTTCACTGTTGAAATCCTTTATCACCTCCCGGAGGACACCTGTGGAGGAGTTTGGCCGGCAGACGGCCCTCGATTGGCAGAATTCCATCGCCGTGCTGCCCTTCCGTGATTTCAGCCCCGGACAGGACCAGGAGTACTTCTGTGACGGAATGACCGAAGCCATCATCGGCAAGCTCAGCGGTCTGCCCGATCTCAAGGTCATCTCCATGACCTCGGCCATGAGGTATAAGAGTCCCCAGCGGGATCTCCGTAAGATCGGACAGGAACTGGGCGTGGCCACCATTTTAGAGGGCAGCGTTCAGCGGGAGGACAGCCGTATTCGCGTTCGAGCACAGCTGATCAACACCGCCGATGACGCCCACCTGTGGACCCAGACGTATGACCGTGAGCTGGCCAGCGTCTTCGCTATTCAGGACGAAATCTCCCAGGCCATCGTCGATGTGATGAAGATCAAGCTGCTGGGCGATGAATGGGGCAGCCTGGTCCGGCGTCCCACCGATAATATCGAGGCTTACAATGCCTATGTTCAGGGCCGCTTTCTGTGGAATAAGCGGACCGAGGAGAACCTGTACCGGGCCATCGAGTATTTTGAGGAAGCCATTGCGCTGGATCCGGCTTATGCTCAGGCCTATGCCGGCCTGGCCGACGTCTATGCCGTCATGCCCAGCAACATAGACTATCCCCAGGAGGAAGCCATTCCTCAAATCCGCCGGGCGGCCCTGAAAGCGCTGGAGCTGGACAGCACTCTGGCCGAGGCACATTCCTCGCTGGCCCTGGCTCTGGAGATGGAGGGGAATCGGGAGGATGCTGAAAAAGCGCTTCAAAAGGCTATTCAGCTGAATCCCGGATATGCTTATGCGCATTACTGGTATTCAAACTATCTGGATCGTCAGGGCCGCGACGAGGAGAGCGCCCGGGAGCGAAGAATCGCCCTGGAACTGGATCCCCTGTCGGTCGTCATTCTGACACGATGCGCCTGGTTCCGGGCGATGGAGGGCGATACCACCGGCGCGGATGAGCTGTTCGAACGGGCCATCGAAATCGAGCCCAACCGTCCGATGACTTACACGGCCTATGCAGGTGCCCTGCGATACATCCGCTTGCCGGAGAAAGCTATCGGGATTGTCCAGCGGGCCATCGAGCAGCTGCCCGAACACGGGGAGTTCTTCAACAACCTGGCCTATCTCTACACTCTTGTGGATCAATATGATCAAGCTCTCCAGGTGGCCGACCAGTTGGTTCAGTCTGCTCCCGAGGAGCCCAATTCCTACGATACCCGCGGCGATATCTACGCCTTTCAAGGCAATCTGGAAAAAGCCATTGAGAATTATCGCCGAGCCACTGAGATCGAGTTCTATTTCGGCAACAGTGCCGGGAAGCTGGTCAGCATGTATCTCTACAGTGGAGATTACACCGCGGCGGAGCGGATCATCGACCGGTTTGCCGACGAGCCGGACGTCCGGTTCCAGTCGGCTGCACGGACCAGCCGGGCCTACCTTTCCCTTTATCAGGGAAGGTTTGACCGGGCCTTGAGCCTGCTGGACGAGGGGATTCAATGGGATCGCAAACACGACGTCGAGGATGAACATCACGTCGCCAAGCATAATATCAAGTTCTTTATCTATCTGGAGCAGGAACGCTTCGACCTGGCCTGGAAGGAGGCCGAGGTACTTGAGAGCTACATGTCCAAGTGGGTACCCGATGATCCCTTCGCCACCCGCAGCTCCTATGCGCTGATCTATGCGGCTCAAGGTCGGGTGGCCCAAGCGGACAGCTTGATGGAGATCATTCGGGCGGCCGTCGATCCCAAGTCCCCGGCAGAGATCAGCGGGTATGATCGCATTACAGGGGCCATCGAGCTGATCAAAGGGAATAGAGCGGCGGCCATCGATCACCTGCAAAGGGGTTTGTATGAGGACTCGGTGCCGTTGTTCGAAAGCCGCTACCTGCTGGGGCTGGCCTTTCTCGAGGCGGACCGGCCGGCCGAGGCGGTCCAGATCCTGGAAGCGGCTCTGCGGCGCCATGATGAACGCATGATGCAGTTTCCCATCTGGGTGGTGACGGCGAAGTACTATCTGGCCAAGGCCTATGAGCAGTTGGGCCAACGAGAACAAGCTCTCGCCCGCTACGAAGAATTCCTGGGGATCTGGAAGGATGCCGATGAGGGGATCAAGGAGGTGGAGCAGGCCAGGGAGAGGGTGGCGGAATTGAGGATGGTCAGCACAAAATAGATTGAATGTAACTATCATATAGAATATGAAATAATCACGATCACTTAATAATTTACTTCAGGAATTATGAGTATATTTCCAGACCATTTCCTCCTGTTGAAGAGATCTCCCTTGATGATCCCAATACAAAGGCGGTGTCCGCGATGATCGGTCAAACGATTCTCCATTACAGGATTCTCGAGAAGCTCGGCGAGGGGGGTATGGGGGTGGTCTATAAGGCCGAGGATACCAAGCTGAAGCGCACTGTGGCCCTCAAGTTCCTCCCTCCGGACATCTCCGAACACCCCCAGGAGAAAGCCCGGTTCATTCAAGAGGCCCAGGCAGCTTCCTCCTTGAACCATCCCAACGTGACCACCATCCACGGCATCGAGACCAGCCCCCAGGGTGACTTCATCGTCATGGAGTGTGTCGAGGGCCGGACCCTGAAGGAGATCATCGAAGAGCAGGAACTGAAGGTCAGAGAGGTCCTGGATATCGGCGTCCAGGTCTGTGAGGGCCTGACCGCTGCCCATGAGAAAGGGATCGTTCACCGGGATATCAAGTCGTCCAATATCATGCTGACCCCCAAGGGCCGGGTCAAGATTATGGACTTCGGTCTGGCCAAGCGCAAGGACGCCGAACAGATCACCCAGACACCTTCCACGCTGGGCACGGTGGCCTACATGTCCCCGGAACAGGCCTCCGGAGAGCAGGTCGACCGCCGCAGCGACATATTCTCCCTGGGTGTGGTGCTCTATGAGATGCTCACCGGACGGTTGCCCTTCGAAGGCGAGCACATCGCCGCCATTATCTATTCCATTCTCAACGAGGATCCCCAGCCGATCGCCCGGTACAACAGCCGGGTATCGGGGAAGCTGGAGGAGGTGGTCCGCAAAGCGCTGTCCAAGGATCGGGACGAACGCTACCAGCACAGCGACGATCTAATGGCCGATCTGAGGCACGAGCGGCGGCTGCTGGACACCACCCGGGCGACGCCGGGAGTGGTCCGGCCGGAAACCGGGAAAAAACGGTTCCCTGTCCTGATCCCTTTCCTGGCGGTGATCATTCTGCTGGCGGCCCTGTTCATCTTCAAGCCCTTTCGGTTCCGGTTCGGATCCCCTCAGAAGGCCGTGGCCGAGGAACACTCCCTGGCCATCATGTACTTCGAAAATGTGGCCGACCCCGAGGACAGCGATCGTATTGCCCAGATGGTCACCAGCCTGCTGATCACCGATCTGTCCGAGTCGGAATACATCAAGGTCACCAGCCGGCAGCGCCTCTTTGACATTCTTAAACTGATGGGCCAGGAAGAGCTCAAGGTCATCGATCAGACGGTGGCCACCGAAGTGGCCCGGCGGGCGGGGGTGAGGTTCATCCTCACCGGCAGCATTCTGCAGACCGAGCCGGTGATGGTCATCACCGCGGAGATCTCGGAGGCCGGCTCCGGGCGGATCATGGCCAGCGAGCGGGTGACCGGTGGAGAGGAAGAGAACCTGTTCGCGGTCGTCGACCGGCTCAGCGCCCAGGTCAAGCTGGATCTGGCACTGCCCGATGAAGCCAGACAGGAGACGGACCGCTCGGTGGCCGACGTGACCACCCACTCACCCGAGGCCTATCGGTATTATCTGGAGGGCATGGACTATCTCAATAAGGTCTATAACGCCGAAGCCGAGGAGAGCTTTCAAAAGGCGCTGGAGTACGACTCCACCTTCGCCATGGCCTATTTCCGGCTGGGTCTGCTCAAGGACGATGAGACCCGCGGTCCATACATGGACAAAGCTCTGGAATACTCCACTCAGATCAGTCAGAAGGAAAAGCTGTTCATCGAGGGCATGACCGAGGTGACCGACAGGAAGTTTCCCCAGGGGATCGAGAAGATGGAAGATCTGGCCCGGCGGTATCCCGACGACAAGGAGATCCGTTTCTGGCTGGGGGTCTTCTACCGCCAGTTGCCGGGAAAAAACCAGGAAGCGGTGTCGAGTCTCAACCGGGCCATCGAGATCGACCCGCTGTATAAAACCGCTTATAATATGCTGGCCTATACTTACGAGAAGCAGGGCGATTTCGAGGGCTCCCTGTGGGCCATCAACAAATATGCCGCCATCGCTCCCGATGAGGCCAATCCTTATGATACCAGGGGAGACCTCTACGCATTCAACGGCCAGATCGAGCAGGCCATGACCTCCTACCGGCAGGCCCTGGAGGTCAAGTCCGATTTCTATCCCTCTCTGGCCAAGCTGGGACACATGCATCTGTTTCGCCAGGAATACGCTCTGGCCGAGAGCTGCTACAAGGCCGTGGCCTCCTGCGAGGAGAAAAACTATCGCGCTGCCGGCCGAACCCTTCTGGCTCTGATTCCCATGTACCAGGGCCGGTTGGATGAGGCCATCGAGGTGCTCGATCATGGCATCGCCGCCGACCGGATGGAGCAGGTGGGCGGGGGCAGAAAAGCCTTCAAACATCAATTGAGAGCCGAGATTTATGCCCGAAAGGAACAGTGGAATCTGGCTCTCGAGGAGGCGGAGAAGAGCCGAGCCATTCAGCTCGAGGCGGACCCGGATGCGCTGATCGGGGGGCGCGATTTTTTGGCCTGCGTGCTGGTGGAAAGCGGCAGGGAGGCCGAGGCGCGAAGGCTTCTGGAGATTTTGAAGAAGGATATCGAGGAGAAGCTGCCCCTTGTTCTCTATCATTACCGGCATGCCCTGGGCTGTGTCGAGCTGTTCACCGGGAATGCCGAGCTGGCGGTCACGCATCTCGAACAAGTGGTGGAGGAGTCCATCGAGACGCCCTTTCTGGGGCGGCTTTTCCTGGCCCGGGCTTATCTCCAGGCCGGCCGGCACGGCGAGGCGGTCAGCCTGCTGGAGAGCGTGATGAACAGATATGACGAGGCCCGGGCGATCCGTCCCATCTGGTCGGTCAGAGGCCATTATTACCTCGGGCTGGCCTATGAGCGGTCCGGCTGGGACCGCAAGGCCATCGAGCAGTATGAGCAGTTCCTGGAGATCTGGCAGGAGGCCGATCCGGCCCTGGCCGAGGTGGCGGATGCCCGGGAACGACTGCAAAGGCTGCGGGTCGGGAGATCCTGACCATGCCCTACACAATCGTTATGACCTGCGACCGGACCATGGCCAGCGTCTATCACGACAACCTGTTCTTCGGCTTCAGCGCCTGTCTGCCCCAGGGAACGCTGCCCGACTGGTTCTATTACCCGGTCTTCTGCCCCAGCGGCCCGGCCGATAAAGCGGGCCGGCTGATCTTTGCCAACTATGGCATGCGCAAGGTCGAGGCGGCCCTGCTGGCCCACGGATTCGATCGCGACGAGGTTGTCGTGGCCCATCCCGATCACCTAGAGAAGGTGATCACGGCCGACACCAGAATCCTCTCGATCAGCTCCAATGATCCCCTTGGCATCGGGCCGGCCACCTCCACCTTCACCGAGCTGTGGGGCGGGGAGGGGCGCATGGCCGTCAAGCTGCGCCAGCTGCTGTCAAGCTGGGCCCTCCGGAAGCACCGGCCGACCATTCTTCTGGGCGGCCCCGGTGCCTGGCAGCTGTCGGTTCATCCGGAGCGGCAGAAAGAGCTGGGCATCGACTGCGTCGTCATCGGGGAGGGGGAGGTCACCGCCCCGAAGCTGTTTCGCCAGGTCCTGGAGAATGGCCGCGATTCCCTGCCAAGGGTGGTTGAAGGAGAAACGGCCCCGGACGAGGATATCGCCGACATGGTCGGTCCCAGCATCAGCGGACTGATCGAGGCCACCCGGGGATGCGCCCGCAGCTGCGCCTTCTGCGTGCCCTCGATCAAGAAGGTCCGCTCCCGGCCGCTGGAGAATATCCTCCGCGAGGTGCAGGTCAACCTCGACGCCGGCTACGACGGGGTTATTTTGCATGGTGAGGACATCCTGCTGTACCGATCGGACGGCCTGAAGGTCAATTCCCGGGCGGTGGTGGAGCTCTTCGAACGGGTGTACAATTACCCCGGTGTCCGCTGGGTGACGGCCAGCCATGCCTCCCTGTCCTCGGCGGCCAGCTCACCCGAGACCATCGAGGGGCTGGCCCGGGCCATCGAGCTGGGCAGTCCGGCGCGGTCCACCAAGTCCTTCCAGGTGGGCATCGAGACGGCCAGCCCCAGATTGATCCGGCGGCACATGAAGGGCAAGGTCTATCCCTTCCAGCCGGAGGACTGGCCCCGGGTGGTCCACGACGCCTTCCAGCTGCTGCATGAGAATTACATCGTCTGCTGCTCCACCCTGATCATGGGGCTGCCCGGCGAGGAGGCCGAGGATGTCCGCATGACCATCGGCCTGGTCCGCAAGCTGTATCCCTATCGCAGCATCATCGTACCCCTGCTGTTCACGCCCATGGAGACCACCCGGCTGGAATACGCCCGTCCGTTTCTGAAGACCGATCTGACGGCCGATCACTATGAGCTGCTGACCGCCTGCTGGGATCATAACCTGGACTGGTTCCCCAGACTGTATCAGGACTACGGGCGCCACAACCACTGGGCTCTGAAGGCTATCGTGCACCTGCTGATGCGCTTCGGGACGGAGCCGATCCGCAAAAGGGTCCACTGGAACGCCCGCAGGCACGGGGTGGATGTCGGGCAGCCGGCATGTACGGGACAAAATTAAGAACGTGAAATCGAAGAGAAGAATCGTATTCGTCGTCCATTTCTCCGGAAAGGAGCCCGATCTATGAGTGCTCTGGCGACCGTCGACTGGGTCATCATCTTCGGATACGTGGTGATGGTGATCGTACTGGGCATCATTCTTTCCAAGCGGGCCCAGGCCAGCATGGAGAGCTATTTTGTGGCCGGCCGCAAACTGCCCTGGTGGCTGCTGGGCACCTCCATCGTGGCCACCACCTTCGCCGCCGACACACCCCTGGCCGTCAGCGGCCTGGTCCGCTCCAGGGGCATCGCCGGCAACTGGTACTGGTGGTCCAGCGCCCTGGCCGGCATGCTCGGCGTGTTCTTCTACTCACGGTTGTGGCGGCGTTCCAGGGTGGTCACCGATACCGAATTTGCCGAGCTGCGTTACTCCGACCGGCCGGCCAGTTTCCTGCGCGGGTTCCGGGCGCTGTATTTTCCCCTGATATACAACACCATCGTCATGGGCTGGGTCATGCTGGCCATGGCCAAGATTATGGGCGGCGTGCTGGGCCTGCCCAAGTGGCAGGCGGTGGGATTCTGTTTCGTGGTCGCCGTGGTCTATACCTCCCTGTCCGGATTGTGGGGAGTGGTGATCACCGATTTCATCGAATTCTGCACCGCCCTGTTCACCTCCATCCTGCTGGCCGTCATCGCCGTCAACAAGAGCGGCGGAATGTCCAATGTCCTGGCCCAGCTGAGTCAGGTTGTGGGCGCCGACAAGGCGGCCGATATCACCACCATCATCCCGCTTCATTCGGCGCTGTTGCCGATCGGATTTTTCTTCATCTACATCGGGTTGCAATGGTGGACCAGCGGCAACACAGACGGCGGCTCCTATTTCGCCCAGCGGATGCTCTCGGCCAGGGATGAGAAACACGCCCGGCTGGGATTTCTGTGGGGTAATGTGGCCCACTACTGCGTGCGCAGCTGGCCCTGGATCGTGGTCGGCCTGGTGGCCATCGTGGTCTTCCCCCAGATGGAGGATCCGGAGATGGGCTACATCCGGGTGATGCTCAAGTTTCTCCCGGCCGGTCTGCTGGGCCTGGCCCTGGCCGGCTTCATGGCCGCCTTCCTGTCGACCATCGACACCCAGCTCAACTGGGGCGCCTCCTACCTGATCAACGATTTCTACCGCCGGTTCCTGAAGAAGGACGGCTCAGAGAAGCATTACGTCCGGGCCGCCATGGTGGGCACCGTCATTATCGCCGCGGTGGGCGCCCTGGTGGCTTACATGATGAACTCGATCGTCTTCGGCTGGTATATCATCACCTCGGTCAACGCCGGCATCGGGGTGGTCTATCTGTTGCGCTGGTACTGGTGGCGGATCAACGCCTGGAGCGAGATCACGGCCATCACCACCTCGGTGCTGATGAGCCTCTATCTGACCTTCTTTACCTCGATCGAGTTCCCGGTCACGCTCCTGTATATCATTCCCGTCTCGGTGGCTGTGTGGGTGATCGTTACCTTCCTGACCAGCCCGGTCCGGGAGGAGAAGCTGATCGAGTTCTACAAGCACGTCCGCCCGGGCGGTCCCGGCTGGCGGCACATCCGGGACAAGATCCCCGGCACCGAGCACGATCGCATCGGCCTGAGCAACCTGAAGGGCTATATCGCCGCCGTCATCGGCATCTATGCCGCCCTGATCGGCATCGGTAAGCTGATACTGGGACCGGCCTGGCTGGGCATCCTGCTGATGCTGGTGACCGTGGTCATGGGCTATCTGATCTACGGGGTGTTCACCAGCAAGAAGGACGTCCGCGCGCCACTGGGGTAGGGTCAAAAGGTATTCCACATAAGGCAGCGAACAGCGGGTGTAAGCGACGGAGATCTTGTCCAGGTTCTTCACAGTCGGTGGCTATCGCCTGTTTGGATCCTATTTTTTCGTTGACAAATTCGCCATTTCATGATACCATAGAGGTGAAAAAGGAGAGAAATCTTTCTCTTCTCCGAGAAGGTGTATCATGAAGGAGGAGGAATATATCGACAGCAGAATCAGAGACAGATCATGGTACAGGACCCGCAGATTATCAGGTGTGATATCTGCGGGCCTTTTTATTTTGGTAGCGGTCATTTCTGCGTTGGCTTGTATCGGCTACCCTGCCTTCGCTAAAACCATCCACGTCCCCGCCGACTCGGCCACCATCCAGGCCGGCATCGACGGGACGGTGCATGGCGACACCGTCCTGGTAACCGATGGGATCTATACCGGGGAGGGAAACAAGAATCTCGATTTTCTGGGCAAGGCTATCGTGGTCAGGTCGGAGAATGGGCCGGAGGTGACGGTGATCGATTGTGAGAACTATGGAAGAGGTTTCATTTTTCAGAATGATGAAGGAAACGACTCAAAGCTTGAAGGATTTACTGTCTTGTGTGGGTGTGGGGATTATGGCGGTGGTATTCTATGCGAGGGATCTTCTCCCCGTATCAACCGTTGCATTATCAAGGAGAATTTTGCGCACTTCGGTGGTGGTATCTTTTGCCTTTATTCACATGCCGGTTTTTCTCAATGCGTGATCTCCGATAATAGAGTTCATACCGGTGACGCTCCGGAAGCAGCAGGTGGCGGTCTTTGCAGTGTGAACTCGTCCCTGTCTTTTTTCAATTGCATGATTATAAACAATCAAGCCGAAGCCTCAGCTTGGCCACCTTTTCAGCATTGGGCCTGGGGTGGTGGTCTCTGTTGTGAGTCTGCTACGTTAACCAATTGTACCCTTTCACGGAATTCAGCTTCAGCCGCACCTGGGGGGATATATTGTCAAGGTTCCACAGATATTCTCAACTGCATACTATGGCAAAACTCAGGTGGGGAGATAGGATTGGATTATGATGGAGATGCCATCGTCCGACACTCCAACATCCAGGGCGGCTGGCCCGGCGAGGGCAACATCGACATCGATCCGCTTTTTCGCGATCCCGAGAACGGCGATTATCATCTCATGGTCATCGAGTGTGGCGATTCTCTTGATTCCCCCTGTATCGATGCCGGCGATCCGGTGATATTGGATGATGTGCTGGATTGCTGGCACGGGCTGGGTACGAGTCGATCAGACATGGGTACCTTTGGGGGGGCGAACGCCGGCTGGCCCACAGCAGTGGAGGAGAAAGGTGAGAATGCATCCGTGCCGGCGAAGTTCCAGTTGTTCCAGAACTACCCCAATCCGTTCAACTCGGAGACTTTATTGCGATTTCATTTGGCCAATTCTGATCGAATAAAGATAATTGTATACAATGTATTGGGGCAGGAGCTTCATATTTTACTTGAGGGATTTCGCGAGGCCGGCGAACATCGCGTTATCTGGGACGCCTCCGGCTTTCCGTCCGGCATCTACTTCGCCCGGCTGGAGACAGAGGAATACTCACAGACCATCAAGATGGTGATGTTGAGATAGAGGCGTTCAATTAATGCCGGGGCATTCTGCGTGAGGCCTCGGCTTTTTTCCATCTGACGAAAATACGGGGCGGTCGATCGATCGCCCTTCAGCTCTATCGGGGATCGCCATAGGCTCACCCACATTGGGGTTGACAAATTCCCCACTTTGGAGTAGTATTATTCAAAAGAAGGGACTGTAATGTACTAGAAATCGAGGAGCGGATATGAAGTCACAGAAATCCCGAAAGACTGAGCATCTGGTCATCATCGGCGGCGACGCCGCCGGGATGAGTGCCGCCATGCAGGCCCGGCGAATGCGGCCGGAGCTGTCCATCACCGCCTTCGAGGAAGGACCCACGACATCCTACGCCGCCTGCGGGATGCCCTATTATGTGGAAGGATTGGTCGAAACGGTGGACGATCTGGTCACCCGCCGGGCAGAGGTCTTTCGAAAAAAGCACAATATCGATGCCCGGGTGCTTCATCGGGTCGAGCGGATCGATATCAACAAAAAGACCGTCCAGGTCCGGGATCTGGAGGCCGACAGCACTTTTCCTCAGACCTACGACCAGCTCATGGTGGCCACCGGAGCGACACCCATCCGACCGAAGAAACTGCCCGGCATCGATGCCGAGGGCATTCATACGCTGTCCATCCTTCCCGACAGCGAGAGGATCCGCCGGGAGATCGAGCAGCGATCTCTCCGCAGCGCGGTGATCGTCGGCGGGGGCTACATCGGACTGGAGATGGCCGAGGCCCTCCTGGCCCGGGGTCTGGAGGTCTCGCTGGTGGAGCTGCTGCCTCAGGTGATGAGCACCCTGGACGAGGATATGGCCGACCTGGTCGCCGATGGTATCAGAAAGATGGGCGTGACGCTGTACCTGGGTGAAGGGGTGGAAAGCTTTCAGACGAACGAGGGCCGCGTCACCGGAGTGAAGACCTCACAGCGCCTGCTGGCTGCGGATCTGGTGGTCCTGGCCATCGGCATCCGGCCCAATGTCGCTTTGGCCGAGGAGGCCGGGATTCCCCTGGGAGAGACCGGGGCCATTCGGGTAGATGACCGCCTGCGCACCGGGGCGCCGGACGTCTGGGCCGCCGGCGACTGCGTCGAATCCTTCCATCTGGTCAGCGGCAGGAAGATCTTCATCGCCCTGGGCACCGTGGCCAACAAGCAGGGCCGCATCGCCGGCACCAATATCGGCGGTGGTGAGGCCCGGTTCCCCGGGGTGGCGGGAACGGCCATCACCCGGGTGGGGGAGACCGAGATCGCCCGCACCGGGCTGACCGTTCGGGAGGCCGGGAAGCTGGAGATCGAGACCGTCGCTGCCTTCCACAAAGGGAGAACCAAAGCCCGGTATTTTCCCGATGCCGGCCCGATGGCCGTAAAAGTGGTCGCTGAGAAGAGGACCGGCCGCTTCCTGGGCGGACAGATCGTCGGGGCCCCGGGAGCCGGCAAGCGCATCGACGTCTTCGCCACCGCTCTGCATGCCGGCCTGACGGTCTCGGAGATGAGGTATCTGGACCTGGCCTATGCCCCGCCGGTCTCGCCGGTCTGGGATCCGATCCTGGGAGCGGTCGGGAAGGCCGCCGACAGGGTTGGAAAATAAGCACCGCGAGGGGAAGGCGGCCGCGCGGGTGAAGATATCGTATTGCCCGAGCCGATCGCGCCCTTTCACCAACACGAACACCAACACCGGCACGAATCACCAAGCCAGCCTTTTCCGATTGACAGAAAGGGGAAATTTCTCTATCTTAATAATCTGACCAATGTCCCCTGAAACAAGGAGTTTCCCGATGCGACGCATTGCTGTTCTGGCCATTATGATGGTCCTGATCGGGGTGTTGCCGCCCCCCGCGGTGGCCGATCAGGTGCTCACTATCACGGTCACCTTCGACCCCGCTGAGCTCTCCTGGGAAACGTGTGACGGCTATGACCTTCCCCGGCTGTCCGACTGCGATATCACCCGTCGGGTGGGAGCTCCCCAGCTGCCTGCCCGAATCCTTCAGGTGGCCCTTCCGGCCGGCACGTCGGTCTCCCGGGTCGAGGTGACCGGCACCCGCAGCCGGCTCCTGCCGGGCCAGCGACGGATCGCTCCGGCCCAGCCTCCCCAGATCCTGTCCCGGGGTGCGGGGAAATCCCGGGCCATCGACCGGGTCACGCCCGATCCGGCCATCTACCGCGGCGAGACGCCCTACCCGCAGCATGTCGCTGAACAAACCGGCGGCGGCCGGATGGGACCGGTGCATCTGGCCGATCTGGTGGTCTATCCGATGCAGTATCTTCCCCGGGAGCGGCAGATCCGTTTTCACGAGCAGATCGAATTGGCCCTGCATCTGGACGAGCCGCGGAGCGAGTCCCTTCAGCGGCGCTTTCGTCTGGGCGGCCGAGATCCCCTGCGCCAGGCGGTCCGGCGACTGGTTTACAACCGCGGGGATGTGGACCGGTTTTACCCGGCCGGGGAACGGGATGCCAAGACATCGGCCGATGACGAAACAGACGAGTATGTGATCATCACCGATGCGACCTTCCAGGAGTCCTTCCAGGAGCTGGCCGATTGGAAGACGCGCAAAGGCGTGACCGCCCGGGTGGTCACCCTTCAGGAGATCGATGCCGGATATCCGGGCAGCGATCGCCGGGAACGGGTCCGGGCCTGCATCGCCGACGTCTATCAGAACTGGTCCACCATCTATGTGCTGCTGGCCGGCGACACCGACCTGATCCCGGTGCGCTATGCCTACGCCATGGATTCCCAAACTGACTTTAATGATATCCCCTGCGACCTCTACTATGCCGATCTGGACGGGGACTGGAACGCCGACGGCGACGAGATCTACGGGGAGGTGGAGGACGAGATCGATCTCTTCCCGGAGGTCTTCCTGGGGCGCGCTCCGGTCAGCACCGCGGCCCAGGCCGAGAACTTCGTCCGCAAGGTGCTCACCTACGAGCGCCCGGAGATTCTGGATTATCAGGAGAAAGCGCTTTTCGCCGCCGAGGTGCTGTGGTATGACCCCTTTACCGACGCCAGCAAGAGCAAGGACCTGATCGACGAGCGCTACCTGCCGGATCGCTTCGATCCGGTGACCAAGCTCTACGAGACCCGGGGAAACGAGGATGTCTACAGCGTGATGAATGCCCTCAACCAGGGCCAGAACATCTTCAACCATGACGGTCATGCTTACTTCTCTGTGATGGGCATGGGCTCCGGCTATCTGGACAACTCCCAGGTGGACATGCTCTCCAACGGGGACCGGATCGGCCTGGTCTATTCCATCGGCTGCTGGCCGGCGGCCTTCGATTACGACTGCATCGCCGAGCATTTCGTCAACAACGACGCCGGCGGCTCGGTAGCCTTCATCGGCAACTCGCGATACGGCTGGGGCTCGCCCGGAAATCCCTGCTTCGGGTATTCCGACCGGTTCGATCAGTACTTCTTCAAGACCGTCTTTCAGGACGGCATCACCCGGCTGGGGGAAGCCCTGTTCACCTCCAAGGCCCATTATGCTCCCCGCTCCCACCAGGAGAACGTCTATCGCTGGCATCAGTACCAGCTGACCCTGCTGGGAGACCCGGAGATGCCACTGTGGACCCGGACGCCTCAGACCTTGACCGTGACCTGCCCGGATCAGCTGCCCGCGGCCGACACCTGCGGGGTGACCATGACGGTCGCCGGCCCCGGCGGCGCGCCGGTGGAGGAAGCGCTGGTCTGTCTCACCGATGATCAGGATGTGTACCTCCGTGCCCGGACCGACGTCCACGGTACAGCCGTCTTCTCCGTCCCACCGACAGAGGCTGAGACGCTATGGGTGACCGTCACCGCCGCGGAGTTCCTTCCTCATCAGGGGCATATTCTCCTGCTTTCCGGCGGTCCTCACCTGACCCTGGAAACCGTCCGCGTCGAGGAGATCGAGGGAAACGGGGACGGAGCGGTCAATCCTATGGAGCAGATCGGATTCGATTTCGATGTCAAAAATTGGGGCACCGAGACGGCCGCCGCGGTGACGGTCACCATGGCCGTCAAAGGCGGTGTCTCCGCTGCTGCCGACACGACCATTTTTTTGGGCGATATCGCCCCCGGCGAGACGGTTTCCTCCGGCCTGGCCGGCCGCTTCACGGTCGGCGGAGACTGCGCCGACGGCCAGGCCCTTCAGTTCGACCTTCTTTTTCAGGATACCGGCGGACATAGCTGGGACGGACAGATCGGCGTGCGGGTAGCCACGCCGGTGATCAGCTATCAATCCTCCTGGCTGGAGGACGCCGATCGGGGCAACGGCAACGGCGTTCCGGAATCCGGCGAGGAGCTGGATCTGCACGTCGCCCTGGCCAATCTGGGCGGCCAGCGGGCCACCTCGCTGTGCCTGCAGCTTGATACCGATGATCCTTATCTGGAGCTGATCGACAGCACCGCCGATGTGGGCGATGTAGACCCGCAATCGATCGCTGAGGCTGTCTTTCGCCTGCGGGTGGCCGACCACTGTCCGGAGCCGCAATTTCCGGTGCTGGCGATCAGCGGCCTGACCGACGAGGAGTATCCCTTCGAGCAGCGCCTGCTGCTCACGGTAGGCCGGGTGGGCTTCAGCGACGACCTGGAATCCGGATCCATCTACTGGTCACATTACAGCACCGCCTCCCCGTGGCATCTGACCGGCCGGCGGACCCATTCCGGACGCTATGCCTGGTACTGCGGCGACGAGGAGGGGGCCGCCTACGAATCGGGCTTGGACTGCTCCCTGACCGCCTTCCCCATGATCGTCGGTCCCGGCGCCCGGCTGAGCTTCTGGCACTGGTATGATCTGGCCACCTATGGATCGGACGGCCTCTATGTCGAGATCAACGACGGGGCCGGGTGGGAAACGCTCGATTTCCTGGGCAGCGGCGGTGCCCTGGACGGCCTGCTGATCGGCAACGACTGGTTCCAAGACACTTATGATCTCTCCCATGTGCCGCCGGGCACCTTTCTCCAGGTCCGCTTCCGGTTCTACAGCGATGCTGACGACTCGGTGGGCGAGGGCGCCTATGTGGACGACGTCAGTCTGACCTGCGATGTGGTCAGTCATTCCGGGCAGGATCCGGTGCCCTGCCGGCCCACGGCCTTTCAGCTATCCCAGAATTATCCCAATCCGTTCAATGCCTGCACCCAGCTGGTCCTGGACATCCCGGTGGCTAATGCCGGCGATCGTTTGCAGCTGCCCGTCGATGCGGCCGCCGCAGTCTATAATATCATGGGTCAGCAGGTAAAGACCCTGGTCAATGGAACACTGGGATCCGGCAAGCACGTTCTGCGCTGGGACGGCACCGACCGGAAAGGCCATCCGGTGTCCAGCGGGATCTATGTCTGCCGGGTTCAGGCCGGTCCGTACCGTCGCGATGTCAAGATGGTCCTGATCCGATAGGATCTGCGGAGGAGCTCGAAGATGCGTACACCACTTTTCGTCCTGCTTTTCGCTTCGGTCATGGCTGTCTCCGTTCCCGCCGGGGGAGAACTGGCCGTGGTGGACACCATTCACCTGGCCCATCCGGATGGGAATGCCATCGCTCCGGTGGCCGTCTGCGTGGATGAGTATGACGATATCTATTATGCAGTCAGCCAGCAGAGCGGTCACCTGGCGATCATCAGCGGCGCCTTCGGGCAGATCGAAACGGTGATCCATCTAGGCGGCCAGCCCCGGGGGATCTGCCTGAACGAATTGCAGAACTATGTCTATGTGGCCGATTATTCCAGAGATCAGGTCCTGGTCTTCGATGTCTATCTTCAGGCGGTGACCGATACCATCCCGACGGAAGGAGGCCCCTGGGGACTCTGCGTCGCCGAGGATGAGTTTGGCGATGATTATCTGTTCGTGGCCTGCTATCAGGAGGACGTGGTCAGGGTCTACAATGTCGAGGGATCGGCCCCCCAGATGATCAGAAATATCTCCACCCCCGATGAACCGCTGGGGATCTGCTACAGTTCGACACTGGACCGCGTCTTCGTGGCCTGCCATGGGGCAGAGCAGGTGACCGTGATCGATGCGGCCACCCTGGATGTGCTCACCTCCGTCGATGTCGGCGGCCGGATCAGGGCTGTGGATATCAATGAGAGCAGCGGTCTGGTCTATGCCAGCTGTTATGATGATGGGATCATCGAGGTGGTGGATGGGAACAGCTCACAGTGGCACGACAGCATCCTGCTGGATGGTTATCCCTGGGGCCTGGCGGTCGATCCTTTGAATAACCGCATCTGGGTGGCTGACAGCGAGGGACAGGCAGTCTGGGCGGTGGATGAGAACACCATGGCGGTGGTGGATACCATCGCGGTGGGGAAAAAGCCGCGCGATATCGCTATGAACGCGTCCTACGGGAAAGCCCTGGTGGTGAACTATCAAAGCAATGATCTGACGATCCTGGATATCAACGCCATGACGGTCACCTCCAATCTGCTGCTGGGTTCCTGGCCGACGCGTCTGCTCGTGGCTCAGACAGCAGAGCGGCTCTATGTCAGCGATACCTCCAGCGACCGGGTCCTGGCCGTTGACCTGAATACGCATCAGGTCGCGGGAACGGCCATTGTGGAGAACGATCCCATGGGAGTGGCTGCCTGCGGCGACCGCCTGTACGTGACCAATTCCCAGTCCAACCAGATCTCGGTAGTGGATACCGGCACCTTTCAGACAGTCGGCACCATCCAGGTCGGCGAGATGCCCTGGAGTGCGGATGCCGATCCGCAAAGGGATCGCGTCTATGTGACTACCTTCGAGCCCGGCGATCTGTGGATCATCGATGCCGCTGCCGACACGGTGGTCAGGAGTCTGGAGATCGGATCGCGGATCGAGGATCTGGCGGCCGATGTATCCGGCGGATATCTCTACATCTGTTCGCCGGAGGAGACGGTCATCCAGATGGTGGATACCGAGGCCGAGACGCTGGCCGCCTCGATCACGGTGGGCACCAAGACCATGGCTATCTGTCTGGACCAATCGGCTGGTGCGGTCTACGCCGTCTCGCCCGATGAGGACAAGATCGTGATCATCGATACGTACAGCGGCGAGATGACCGATGAGGTTCCGGTGGGACAGGGCCCCCGCGATATCTGCGCCATCAGCGCCGATCATCGTGTCTATGTGGTCAATGGCCGGGGGGAGAGCATCTCGGTTGTCGACGGCGTCTCCCTGGAGGCCTCCGATCCGGTTCAGATCGGGGCCGTACCTTACGGCATCGCCGCCTGGGAGGTTGAGCGAAGAATCTACGTGTCCTGTTCCAGCATGGGAGCTATTTTCGTCCTCGAGGACGAGGCCACCGGGGTGGACCAGGCCGGTTCTTCCGGGATCCTGCCGGCAACCTATGGGCTGGGTCAGAATTACCCCAATCCGTTCAATGCCCGGACCCGGATCCCGGTGACGGTCCCCGGGCAGCATGCGCAGCAGATTACCCTGAACATCTTCAACGTGCAGGGTCAGAAGGTCCGCCAGCTGGACCTGCCCGATTTCCCCGACGGACGGGGAGCGGTCATCTGGGACGGGCGCGATGAGCGCAGGCAGGAGGTGGCCAGCGGCCTCTACCTCTGCCGGCTGCAGGCCGGTGATACGGACGGATCGGCGCCCGGCCGGGCCATCAAGATGGTCCTGCTGCGGTAGCGTCGCCGGAGGGGGCGGGAGTAGTTCTGTTCGATGACGGTTTTGGGAGTCGTCTGGTAGACGGCCACAGCGGGAGGCCCTATGGTCAGCTGTCTGGCACTCGCGGGACCGGTCCAATTTCTGCTTCGCTGGGACAGGGCTTTTTTTTATCTCATCAACGGCCGGACGCAGAACGCTTTCTTCGACCTCATCATGCCCGTGCTGAGCGATTTTCACCTGTGGCGCTGGCCGCTGCTGGCGGTGATCGTGGCGGTGATCATCTTCGGAAAACGGCGGGCTCGAATCACCATCCTGGCGGCCCTGGTCGCCGTGGCGCTCAGCGACCAGTTGAGCAGTGGACTGCTCAAACCCCTGGTCTGCCGCCCCCGTCCCAGCCATGTGATGGAAGGTGTGCGCCTGCTGGCCGGCCGGGGGGGACGATACGGCTTTCCCTCGTCGCATGCGGCCAATATCTTCTCGGCCTGGATCGTTCTGGCCGTGAGGCATCCCCGCCTCAAATACGCCCTGGTGATCATTCCTCTGGGAGTGGCCTATTCGAGGGTCTATATGGGGGTTCATTATCCACTGGACGTGATCGGCGGAGCCCTCCTAGGCCTGACCGTCGGTCTGGGTCTGGCGGCCCTGGCAGGGCTGACCCGAAGATGGGAAGAAAGGTAGAGAGAAGATGATACTCAGACGGTTGGCAGTGTCTCATGGACTCAGGGCGATGGCGGTCCTGCTGTTGCTGGCGGTTCTCTCCTGTGCCCGGCAGGAGTACGATCTGGAGGAGGTCCGCCAGCGAGCGGAGGCCTTCGACAGCGAGATCACGCTCAGCTGGTATGAGACCGATAACTACGGCCAACCTTCACGGATGGGCGAGATCTATCAACGCTATGAGGATCTGTTCGCCGATGAAAAGCTCATCCGGTTCGTCGGCTCGGAGATGGAACGGCAGACCGACGAGCGCCAGAGCCGCCGCATGAAGTACCTCCAGGGTTTTCTGATCGACGAGTTCATCGGCCTCAGAGTGGGAGACCTGGACGATCGGGTGCTCGATCTCCAGGCCCAGGAGACCCTGTCGCTGAGCGGTCAGGAGGTGGCTTTTCGGGACACGTACGGGGAGCTGTTCAACAGCTCGGATCGTCAATGGCGGCGGCAGGTCCACGAGGAACGGTCATCCTTTATCCGTGAAGGAATCAATCCTCATCTCACAGAAAGGTTGAAGATTCAGCGGGAAGCCTGTCGCCAATTTGGATTTAGGGACTACGGAAATTTCCAGGATCGGATCCATGAAGCCGACTTCGAGACACTCGCCGGTCTCTGCGAGGAGCTGCTCTATGAGACAGAGCTGATTTACCGCCGGCTGCTCGAGGAGACGGCCGGGAGGACGCTGGGGCTGGATCTTCATCAGATCCAGGTCTATGATCGTCCCCGACTGTTTCGCGGCCAGAACTTTGACATCCATTTTCCCGCCGACCGGATGGTCCCGCTGCTGGAGAGCACTCTGGAGGAGATGGGCATCCGGCTCGCGGAACAGGACAATATCGATCTCGATGTCGAGGACCGTCCGGAGAAAGAGCCCCGGCCGGCCTGCTACATCATCTCGGTGCCCGAAGACATCCGGGTGCTGGTCAAACCCATGGGTGGGGCCGAGGATTACGAAAGCCTGTTTCACGAGATGGGGCATGCTCAGCATTACGCCCACACGGCCGTGCCGGAGTTTGAGTTTCGGGTTCTGGGTGAGGACGGCGTCACCGAAAGCTATGCTTTCCTGTTCGAGAACCTGTTCATGGACGATGTCTATCTCATCGAGCGGGTCGGATTGACCGAGGAGACGGCCCTGGCCTATCTCCGCCAAGCCCTGCTGGCCGATCTCAGCTCGCTGAGGTATTACTGTGCCCTGTTCCTGTTCGAGCGGCAGCTGCACGCCGGCACGGAGAAACCCTGGCAGGTGTATCGTGATCTGTGGGAACGGGCCCGCCTGACCCGGATGAGTCTGCCCCAGGCCGAGGCGGATTACCTGATGGCCAATGAGGACTTCTACTCGGTGGGCTACCTGGAGGCCTGGCTGCTGGAGGCCCAGCTGCGGGAGACGCTTCGCGACCGTTACGGGCCGCAGTGGTTTTCCGATCTCCGCACCGGCGAGCTGCTCAAAGAGCTATGGGCCCTGGGCAGCGCCAGGACGGTCTCCGAGCTGTCCCGGGAACTGGGCTATGAGACGCTGGATGCGGCCGCCCTGCGGCGCCAGGCCGAGAGGATCTACCGGCTGACCGAGCCGGTAACTTCGACCCGCACGATCGAGCCGGCCGCGTCCTGATCACCGACTCCACGGAGAACGCCATGAAAGACTACCGCTTCTTCATGCCCACGGAGGTACACTTTGCCCCCGGCGCCATCGGCCGGTTGGGAGGTGAGGCGGCCCGCTTCGGCCGCCGGGCCTTTCTGGTCACCGGCCGGCATTCCGCCAGAGCCAGCGGCGCGCTGGATGCCGCCCTCAGGTCCCTGAAGGAGGCCGGACTGGAGGCGATCGTCTTCGACCGGGTGGAGGAGAATCCATCCGACCGGACGGTGGCCGAGGGAGCCCGGATGGCCCGGGAAGGGGGGTGCGATGTGGTTGTGGCCCTGGGCGGGGGCAGTCCCATGGACGCGGCCAAAGGGATCGCCATGCTCATGGTCCTGGATGGAGACCTGTCGCAGTACTACGGCGGCGGAAAGGTCGACCGGCCGGTGAGACCGGTGGTGGCCGTGCCCACCACCGCGGGAACCGGCAGTGAGGTGACTCCCTACGCCGTCTTCGTGGACTCGGGGAAGAACCTCAAATGCTCGGTGGCCAGCCCGCACATCTTTCCCCGGTCGGCTCTGCTGGACCCCGAGCTGACGATGAGCATGCCGCCCGAGATCACGGCCAATACCGGCATCGATGCCCTGACCCATGCCCTGGAAGGGTTCACCTCGGTGAAGGCCCAGCCGATCAGCGACCGGCTGGCCCTGGAAGCGATCTCCCAGATCAACCAGTATCTTCCGGCGGCCGTCTCACACGGCGACGAGCTGGAGCCCAGAGCCCGGCTTCTGCATGCCTCCATGCTGGCCGGCATGGTCATCGCCCAGACCGGCACCACCCTGATCCACGGCATGGGGTACGCCCCCACCACCCATTACGGCATCGCCCATGGACTGGCCAACGGCGTGCTCATGGATCAGGTGGTGGCCTTTAACGGCGAGCAGGATCCTGAGCGTTATGAGACACTGGCGTCGGCTCTGGGCAGAAAGGCGGATCCGGCCTCGGCGCCCCGGGAGGCCGCCGAGGGTCTTCGAGCTCTGCGGGAACGGGTAGGAATGCCCGGCCGGCTGCGGGACCTGGGCGTCAGGGAGGAGGACCTGGAGATCTTTGCCCGCCAGACCATGGGTCACAGCCGCAATCTGGAGAACAACGCCCGTCAGGCTACACTTAAGAATATACTTGAAATATACAAGAATAGCTACTGATTAACAAAGGATTACGAATGTCTTCGCCGCTCAGATTGACCGATCATCCAATTCTCACTTTCCAGCGAGGCCGGCGGGTGTCGTTCACCTTCGATGGCCGGGAGCTTCATGGCTACGAGGGCGAGACGGTGGCCGCGGCCCTTCATGCAGCCGGTGTGACCACCTATCGGGAGAGTCCCCGGCTGCACCGGCCGCGGGGCTTCTTCTGCGCCATCGGAAAGTGCTCGTCCTGCCTGATGACGGTCGACGGGGTGCCCAACGTGCGGGTTTGTATCACACCTCTGCGTGAGGGCATGACGGTGCGCAGCGCCCGGGACAAAGGACACCTGCCCGAGGAAGATTCGCCGGCCCCCTGGCCCTGGCCGGGACAATACCGGCCGCAGGTCGTGGATGCGGAGGTGGCCATCGTCGGCGCCGGTCCGGCCGGTCTGTCAGCCGCCGTCGAGACCACCCGGCTGGGTCTGGAGACGGTCATCGTGGATGAGAACCAGCGCATCGGCGGTCAGCTGATCAAGCAGACCCACATGTTCTTCGGATCCCGCGAGCATCACGCCAGGATCCGGGGGATCGATATCCCGGCCAGGCTGCAGGAACAAATCGCTGAGCAGAAGGCCCGATTCCTGCTGGGCGCCACCGTGATCGGTGTCTTCGACGACCGGACGGTGGCCGTGATCCGCGACGGCGAGTTTCTCCATCTCAAGGCCGAGAAGGTTATCGTGGCCACCGGGGCCTCGGAGAACATGCTGGCCTTCGACAACTGTGATCTGCCCGGCGTTTACGGGGCCGGTGCCGTCCAGACGCTGATGAACGTCCACGGGATCGTTCCCGGACGCCGCGTCCTGATGGTCGGAGCCGGCAACATCGGGCTGATCGTCAGCTATCAGCTGCTCCAGGCCGGCGTCGAGGTGGTCGATATCATCGAGGCGGCGCCGCAGATCGGGGGCTACCATGTTCACGCCGCCAAGGTCCTCCGGTCCGGGGTGCCGATCCATACCTCGCACACCATTCTCAGAGCTGCCGGCCGGGACAAGGTGGAGGGTGCCGAGGTGGCCCGGGTGGATGAGAACTGGCAGCCCATCCCGGGAACCGAGCGAACCCTGGAGGTGGACACCATCTGCCTGGCGGTCGGTCTGTCGCCCACCGCCGAACTGCTCTTCCAGGCCGGGTGCCAATACTGGTACGTTCCCGAACTGGGCGGTCACCTGGCCGCGCACGATGAGAATCTGGAGACCACCGTGCCGGGGATCTATGTGGCCGGCGATGTGTCCGGCATCGAGGAGGCCAGCGCAGCCATGCTGGAGGGCCGTCTGGCCGGCCTGAGCGCGGCCGAGAGCCTGGGAAAGAAACTTCCCCCGCCGGGCAAGGATGCGGTGGTCGGAGAACTGAAGGAACTGCGGGCCGGGCCCTTCGGGGAGAAGGCCCGCCGGGGCAAGGACAAGATGTATCAGGAGGCCTGGAGATATGTCGTATAAGAACGGCCAGGCGCTGAGCGAGGAGGAGCTGGCCGGGCAGATGCCCTCAGCGGAGAGGCTGCGCAAGGGACCGGTGGCCATCATCGAGTGCGTTGAGCAGATCCCCTGCAACCCCTGCGTGGAGAGCTGCCCCCAGGGGGCCATTACCATGCCGGGCGGCCTCAATGAGATCCCCCGGCTCGACGCCGGGGCCTGTACCGGCTGCGGGCTGTGCATCAGCTGCTGCCCGGGCCTGGCCATCTTCGTGGTGGATCTGTCCGGCGAGGGTGAGACGGCGACCGTCTCGCTGCCGTATGAATTTCTTCCCCTGCCGGAGAAGGGCCAGCAGGTGCTGGCCCTGGACCGAAACGGCGGCGAGCTGGGTCCGGCCGAGGTGATCCGCGTCCAGAAGGGCAAGAGGGTGGACCGGACCCCGGTGGTGACCATCGCCGTGCCCAGAGAATGGGCCCTTCAGGCCCGTCAGATGAAAACCATCTCCCGGTCATCCTCCTGACAGGAAACGGGTGGCGCGATGATCTCCGAACAGAGCGGACAGGACGACCGGCGGCAGGCGGCCGACGAGATGGCCGGGCTGCGCCGGAAGATCCAGCATCATAATTATCGCTACTACGTGCTGGATGACCCGGAAATCTCAGACGCCGAATACGATCGCCTGTTCGACCGTCTGGTCGAGCTGGAGAAGCGGTATCCCGATCTGGTCGCGCCGGATTCTCCCACCCGCCGGGTGGGCGCGCCTCCCCTGGACCGTTTTCCGGCGGCCCGTCATCGCGTGCCCATGCTCAGCCTGGGGAAGACGAACGACGAGGAAGGATTCCGGGATTTCCACCGTCGCGTCAAGCAGCTCGGAGAGATCACCGACGAGCAGGTCGAATACGTGGTCGAGCCGAAATACGACGGTCTGGCGGTCGAGCTGGTCTACCAGGGCGGTATCCTGACCATCGGCTCGACCCGGGGAGACGGATACACCGGCGAGCAGGTGACCGAAAACCTGCGCACCGTCCGGTCGATCCCCCTGAAGCTCCGCGGAAGCGATGAATCGGTTCCGTCGCTGCTGGAGGTCAGGGGCGAGGTGGTCATGTACCGGTCCGATTTCGAGAAGCTCAACCGGCGCCGCGCCGAACAGGAGGAGCCGCTGTTCGCCAACCCGCGCAACGCCGCCGCCGGTTCGGTTCGCCAGCTGGATTCCAGGATCACCGCCTCGCGGCCGCTGAGTCTGTTCGCCTACTCGGTCGGTACCGCAGAAGGCCGGCAGTACCGGACCCACTGGGAGGCCCTGGAGGACCTCGGGGATCTGGGTTTTCGGATCAACGAGCACACCCGTCGGTGCCGGCGGATCGAGGAGGTCATCGGCTATTACCATGATATGGTCCGGCGCCGCGATGATCTGGATTACGAGATTGACGGCATCGTCGTCAAGGTCAACGACCTGGCGCTGCAGGAAAAACTGGGAGAGCTGCAGCGCAGCCCGCGCTGGGCCATCGCCTGGAAATTCCCCGCCCAGGAGGAAACCACCAGGGTCCTGGACATCGAGGTGAACGTCGGCCGGACCGGGGCTCTGACGCCGGTGGCCATCCTGGAACCGGTCCAGGTGGGGGGCGTCACGGTCAGCCGGGCGACTTTGCATAATGAGGATGAGGTCCATCGCAAGGATGTTCGGGTCGGCGACACGGTGCTCGTTCGCCGGGCCGGGGAGGTGATCCCCGAGGTGGTCTCGGTGGTGACCTCCAAACGCACCGGCCGGCCGCGCACATTCCAGATGCCGACCCGCTGCCCGGTCTGCGGGGCCCCCGCCGTGCGGATCGAGGGAGAGGCGGTGACGCGCTGCACCGGCTTGTCCTGCCCGGCCCAGCTGAAGGAGAACATCTTTCATTTCGCCGGCAAGTGGGCCATGAATATCGACGGTCTGGGTAACAAGCTGATCGAGCAGCTGGTTGACCGGGAGCTGATCAAGGATCCCGCCGATCTCTATCATCTCACCCGGGACGATCTGATGGCGCTCGACCGGATGGGCGAAAAACTGGCCGACAACATCCTCAAAGCCGTCGCAGGCAGCAAGGAACCGGAACTGGACCGATTGATCATGGCTCTGGGGATCCGCAACGTGGGCGAGCATCTGGCCGCAGTCCTGGCCGGCGAGTTTAAAAGCCTGAAGGGACTCCAGGCGGCCGACCGGTCACGGCTGGAACAGGTTCCCGAGGTGGGGCCGGCGGTGGCCGAGAGCATCCGGGCCTTCTTCGAGAACGAGAAAAACCTCCGGGTGCTGGAAAAACTCCGGCAGGGCGGGGTCATCTTCCCGGTGCAGCGAGAATCGTCCGGACCGCAGCCGCTGGCCGGTCAGACTTTTGTGCTCACCGGGGCGCTGTCCGGCATGACCCGGGAACAGGCTAAAACCGCCATCGAACGGCTGGGAGGGCGGGTCACCTCCAGCGTCAGCAAAAGGACCGACGCGGTGATCGCCGGCCGGGACCCGGGCTCCAAGCTGGACCGGGCCAGAGAGCTCGGCGTCAGGATACTCGATGAGGATGGATTCAAGAACTTGCTTACGGAGGTGGAGGATTGACCGAGGAAACCATCATCTGCCGCTGTGAAGATGTCACCTACGGGCAGATCGTCAAGGCCATTGAGGACGGGTTCACCACCCTGGAGGAGATCAAGCGGATGCTGCGCTGCGGCATGGGCGCCTGTCAGGGGAGAACCTGCGTGCGGCTCATTTCTCAGATCATCGCCGAACGAACCGGGCAATCGATGCATGAGATCACGCCCCCGACCGCCCGTCCTCCATCCATGCCGGTCGAACTGGCCGTCCTGGCCGGGGAGGCCGAGGAGACCGCGGGACGCGATTCCACCGGGGGTGCCTCGTGAAAAAACAGGCCGGTGCAGTGATCATCGGCGGTGGGGTCAGCGGGTGCGGTCTGGCCTACTGTCTGGCCAAGCGCGGTTTTCGTGACGTGGTCGTCCTGGAGCGGGACTACCTGGCCAGCGGAGCGACCGGGCGTTGCGGCGGCGGCATCCGACAGCAATGGAGCACCGAGGAGAATACCCGCCTGGCCATGGAGAGTGTTCGGCTCTTCGGGCAGCTGGACGAGGAGCTGGGCTATGAGACGGAATTCGAACAGGGCGGTTATCTGATCCTGGCCTATACCGAAGAAGAGGTCGAGCAGTACAAGAAGAACGTCGCCATGCAGCAGAAGCTGGGCCTGGATGTCCGCTTCGTGGATGCCCGGGAGGCCCGGGAAATCGCCCCTCATCTGAACACCGACGGCGTTCTCTGCGCCACCTATTGCCCCGGCGATGGCTCGGCCAATCCCTTCTTCGTCACCCAGGCCTATGCTGAAGCGGCCAAGCGGCTGGGCGTTGAGATCGAGCTGTTCACCCCGGTAACCGAGATCCTGACCAGAGGGAATCGCATCGCCGGCGTGGTCACGCCCCGCGGCCGGATCGAGACGCCCCTGGTGGTCAACGCCGCCGGCGGCGACTCGATCCCACTGGCCAGGATGACCGGTCTGGACCTGCCCATCGTCCCCACCCGGCATGAGATCATGGTCACCGAGCCGGTCGATCCCTTTTTCACCACCATGGTCATATCCTTCCGGCACGGCGTCTATTTCCGCCAGGAGCGGCGCGGCGGGATCATCATGGGATACGGCGACCCGGAGGAAAAGCCCGGATACAATATCGATTCCAGTCTGAAATTTCTCCGCACCATGAGCCGGAAGATTCTCAACCTGATGCCCGCACTGTACCACGTCAAGGTGGTCCGCCAGTGGGCCGGCCTCTATGATAGCACGCCCGATGCACTGCCGATCCTCGGCCCGGTGGATCAGGTGGAGGGTTTTATCCAGGTCAACGGGTTCAGCGGACACGGCTTCATGCTGGCCCCCAAGGTGGTCGATCTGCTGGCCCGGCTGATCACCGGCGAGGAGCTGGACCTGCCGATCGACCGGCTGCATCTGAACCGTTTTCAGGATGGTGACATCAGCCGGGACCTCTCGGTGGTGTAACCGACGGGAAAGACATTGATGACCGAAAAAAACCACATCAGGCTGATCCTGTTCGATATCGACGGGACCATTCTGTATACCGGAGGCGCTGGCCGAAGAGCTATGCGCAGGGCCCTGCTGGAGGTCTTCGGAGCCACCGGCCCGATCAAGGGATTTCCCTTCGCCGGCAAGACGGATCCGCAGATCATCATCGAGCTGATGACCCTGGCCGGATATGCTCCGAACCTGATCCGCAGGCGGATGCCCGATTTCTGGGAACAGTATGTCGAGTACCTTGAGGATGAGATGACCCGGGCCGATAACATGGTGGTCTACCCCGGGGTGTTCGAGCTGGTCCGGGCCCTCCGGGACAGTAATGGAACCCTCCTGGGGCTTCAGACCGGGAATATCGAGCGGGGAGCACGACTCAAGCTGGAGCCCACGGGACTGAATCCTTTCTTTCCGGTGGGTGCCTTCGGCGATGACTCCGACAATCGCAACGAGCTGCCGCGTATCGCCGTGCAGCGGGTGCGCAAACAGTTCGGCCGGACCTTCCGCGGTCAGGAGGTGATCATCGTGGGGGACACCCCGGCCGACGTGGCCTGCGCCCGGCATTTCGGAGCCCGGGCCGTAGCCGTGGCTACCGGTTTTCATGACCGCCAGGGTCTGGCCGATTCCCGGCCCGATGCGCTGTTCGACGATTTTGAGGATACGCAGAAGGTCCTGAAAGCCATTCTGGAGTGAAGCGGCCGGATCGGGAACGGAAAGTGGCAGAAACAGAGAATCGCCCGCAGGATTGACTCCGGCGGGCGATTTTTTTAGCCGCAGATGCGATCGAAAGTCACATCCCGGCGTTGATCCACGCGATCCTAGTTTTTAATCTCCACACCACCGAACATGGCGAAGGCATTGATGTGCAGGCGGCCTCCGGAGGTTGACCGGCCGTTGGTCCGGGCGGCGCGTTTGTCGTCGATGCCTCCGAAGATAGGGCTGCCGGTGACCCACACATCCCAGTCTTCCGGAACCCGGATCTCGATACCGGCGAAAATAGATGTGACATCCAGCGCCTGCTCACCATCGGCCAGCCGGGCCTTCCTGAGATCGATCTCGATACCCCCGAACATGGCGGTCGCTTTCCCCCCTTTGAAATGGGAGGAGCTGACCTGGCGTTCGGCCCCGCCGAAGAGCGCCCAGGCATCCAGCACGTCGATATCCTCGCCTTCAGCGGCGCGCAATTTTTCACTGAGATGGCGGGTGGGCCGCAGGAGAATCCAAACGCCGATAACGATCAGGAAGACGGGCCAGATCTGGAACAGATTGCTCCAGGTGATGACGTCCAGGCTGGCCAGCAGACAGAGGATGCCGATGACCACGAGGAGAAGACCCGAGCTGAGGCTCTGGGCACCCCAGATGATCAGTTTCCATAATCCCAAAAGGATGATCAGCAGCGGCCACCAGCGTCTGAGGAACTGACCCAGCTCCAGGACCTGCAAATTATCCAGCAGAATAAACAGTCCGATGGCCACCAGCAGCGCCCCGATGCCCAGGCGGTGCGTTCCCTGTCCCCGAATGTGCGCCATGGTTGCTCCTTCCCGGAGGATGAGGAGAATTCTCTGGTCGGTATGTTAAAAATATAACCGGGAAGCAGGGGGATGTCAAAACAAATCTTGGGGTCGGCGGGGGTGGATCATACCTCGGCAGGGACGGCACTCGCGGGCATGATGGTCTCTTCCTCTCTGATCCGTTTCACCAGAAGAAGAGCATCGATGAACTGGATGGTGGCCGAACTGAGGGTTTGATAGCGTCCGAAATCTCCGTTGCAGGGGAAACAACCTTTGATCCCGCCGCGCAGGCCGGGATTGGTCGAGGCCCTGTTCTGACCTTTTTCCAGAGAATCGACCATGTGGCGCGCCGCGGTCAAATACTCTTCCATATCGGTAATTTGATAGAGGCGGATCCAGACGGAGGCCATCTTCCCGTTGGCCAGCTGTCCGCTCCAGGAAGCATCTCCGGACCAGTCGGGAAGAAAACGGCCGCTGAGAATATGATCATGCTGATATTTCTTGAGCAGAACATCAGCTGTCAGTCGAGCGGAGCGGATGTATTTGGGATTATCCAGGATGATCCCGCCCATGAGAATGTTCTCAACGGTCATGGCCAGGGTTTGCAGGAGCGATGGATGGGATCCCTCGCGGCCGTTGTTATGAAACCATCCGTTCTTCTTCTGCAGACCGACGGCCTGGTTCAAACAGCGCTCCCCGACCGCGCAGTAGGTGTATTCTTCCAGGAGAATCCCGGTCTGAATAAGCGCCAGACCCACCGCAGAAGTGGCCGGAGCATCATCGTGCACAGTATCATCAGAGATCTGCCGGCCCGGTCTGACGACCTGCCGGGCCAACTCGAGCAGAAAGTCGGCCGCCTGCTGGATGGCCGAGAGATACCGCTTTCCGCCGGTCTCCTTGATGGTGCGAATCCAACCCTGCAGGGCCAGAGCCGTATTGAGCTTTTCCGACGAGCCCGCTTCGTTGAGCGCCCCGCCGCGGATAGCCCCGCTGTACATCTGGATCTTGGCCAGCCAATCGGCCAGATCGATGGCCCTCTGGCGGAGATCGATGCGCGACATGGCCCCGGCGCAATCGAATAGCGTGGCGATGGCCTCGGCCGAGGACTTGGGATGGACGGGTTGCCATCCTTTCTTGGGGTATAATGGATTCCAGCCGAAACTGTATCCCCGGGACAAACCCCCATAGGGGATCACATCCTGGGCGCGCATCAGCCAGTCGAGTGCCTCCAGCAGATGGATCTGCTGCATTTCGGCCCGGGGATGGCCGCCCACCTTCTCGCATTTTGCTTCCTGAGCCGCGCAACGGTTCAAAACTTCGCTGTTTCGAACCCGGCGATAGAGATTTTGTCCAATTCTGGTCAACCTATGGCCTCTGATAAAGTGTTTTTTGACAAATTCTTAAGCTGTCCCCGGAGTGAACGGGCGAGCAACTTGGCAATTCTTCGGACACACATCGCTGCGGTCGCATCGGTCAACATCTGGTTATCGCAAGTATCGTGCCATAAATACATAGAAGCCGTGATCGTGTTGGTGATTCGTGATGGTGAAGAACTCTGCCGGTTGCGGGGGAGCATCTATCGCAGCGCCGACTGCGCATTCTCGATCTCCGGATGATCGAAAAAAGGGGGCGAGGAGAACCTCGCCCCCGAGACTATTCGCCATCAATCTGGACAGCCGGCGTCTCTTTGACCCATGCTGAATGCCGGCCTGCCGCCTGACCCTGGCTGTGTCGCCTTGCGGTCGCTAACCGTTCAGCAGACGGTCCAATTCCGTCTGGCTGAAGCGTTCGACACCCTCATCGCTCACCCGGATCGTCCCGCCGGCCAGGCAAACCAGCACCCGGTCGCCCAGCGCCAGATAGCGTCCCATGCGCTGATGGCTGCTGATGAGCTGAAAGTAGGCTTCGCTGAATCGCTTCACCTCGATAACCGGCTCATCCGCCCGGTAGTCATGATCGGTCCAGACCCCCTGTTTCAGATAGAAAGTCTTATCGACCGCTCGTTTGACCCCGGTCACCTGTCGCTGCTCCCCGTGTTTATCGCGAACCGTCAGGCCGGGAGCGGCCGCCTGGGTCTTCAAGGCGCCCAGATCCATGGCCCGATTGACGGCCGAGGCGCCGGATTTCTTCTCGAAGGCGTCGGCCATCAGCCGGCCGGCCTCCTCGGCCATCTCCCGCTGGCTGACGCTGACGTCCAGATCCACGAGGAAGGAGGTGTACTCGGTGATGATACCGTACTCCTGGCTCAGAGCCACGATCTCGTCCACCAGCTCCTGGCTCTGGCCGTGCAGGCGGATCTGATCGAGCAGGTAGCCAATCTTGCGGGAGGCCCACAGCCGGGGGATGAAGGCATGAGATTGCCGCGGCCTCACAGCGGCTTCGAAGGTCTCGGTCCGTTCCGTCGGGCCGGCGCGGCCGGTCAGGGAGACGACGGCCGGACCGCTTCGCTCATAGCGCCCCAGGATGATGATCTGGGAGCCCTTGAACAGGTCGGGCAGCTCACGGGGATAAACCTGCTCGGCGTTCATGGTCCCAAAGTCGATCTGCAGATCGGTCAACACCGGGGTGGAGATCTTGCCGTAGAAACTGGACACCTTCACCTCGATGCTCTCATCCGGGCGAACGTATTCTGAGACGGCGCTGTTTTCCGAGGCCAGCCGATCCAGGAAGTGGGTGTTGACGTCGTAGCCGACGCCGAACACGAAAATGCGGCAGCGCCGCTCGTTTCCCCCGGGATCGTTGTGTTCGGACGTCATCGCCAGGATCCTGTCCGGATCGGTCTCGCCCACGGTGGGCAGTCCATCGGTCAGGAAGACGATCATGCCCGGATTCGAATTGGATTCCATCTGAACCAGGGCCTCCCGGAGGGCGTCGTGAATATTGGTGCCGCCGTCGGCCTGGAGATCTTCCAGGAACCGAACGGCTCGCTCGATCTCGTCGGTGGTGGCCTCCCTGGGCTCCGGCGCATAGGTTTTCAGATCGCTGCTGAAGGTCACCAGATTGAAACGGTCCCCGGGATTGAGGCTACGCAGGCAGAACTTTAAAGCGTCGGTGGCCTGACGGATCTTCTCCCCCTTCATGCTTCCGGAGGTATCCAGCAGGAAGAGGATGTCCTTGGTCAGGCCGGTGTCGTTAAGCTCCACCCGGGGAGAGATCATGGCCAGGAAGAATCCCGGCTCCTGACCCTCCTGATAGGCCATCAGATTCAATCCCAGCTCTCTCTCCGAGACGGTATAGTAAAGCACCAGGTCCCGGTCCGGGCGGGTGCCTTCCTCTGTATAGGTGATACGGGCCAGATGGTCGTCCACCCGGTGAACCGAGATATCGTGAGTGGGGGAGTAGATTGATTTGATGGCTGCCCTGGATCTCAGCTCGATGCTGATGGAAACCTCCCGGATGGGATCACGGGAGAACCTCTCGGTGTCGAGCGAGTAGGTATAGGCGCACAGCCCGTTGTCCATGGTCAGGACCTCGGAGTAGTTCAGCTCGATGCGTTTTTCTCCGTTGGCTGGAATGGGGTAGACCCGGGCTTTAAACAGATCGCGTCCGGCGTACTCCAGGATAGCCGGGTCCTGTTGCCGGCGGACGATATCCTCATAGATACGCCGGGCCTCGTCCCGGGTCAGGATACGGCCGTCAAGTCTCTCCCGATCCACGTACATGGAGAACCTGGAGATGCTGGCTCCCTGGGGAATGGGGAAGATGTAGGTGCCTTCCAGATCCCGGTGGTAGTGGTTGATGAACACCTGATCCACTCGGGTGGCGGCAACCTGATCCTCGATGGTCACGTTGACGCGGTGATAACCGATGGACAGGGGAGGGACCCGGGGAATCCCCGGCGGGGGAACAGGAATGATAAAACCGTCGGCTCCGGCGATCCCGGCCAGGGTGAGGAGAACGAGGGAAACGATGGGGAAGATCTTGCGAAACATACTGCCCACCTCCTTTCAGGTGTCGGGGAGCGAAGGTCTCCGGATGGTCGCAGTGGAGCCCCCTCGCTGGCCCCGTTTCCATGGTGTTAACAAATGAGGCGGTAGAATATTCCCTATTTTTTTTGCTGCCGGTTCTCCAGCTCGAAGATCCGTTGCTCCAGAAGCTGACGGAGAGAATCTTCGGCAGCGTATTCCAGCGCGGCTCGATGGGCCTGGAGTGCGGCAGTGATATCGTCCTGGTCCGTCCCGGCGATGGCCAGATGATACCAGCTCTCGGCCAGGGCCGGATGGGCGGCTGCCAGAACGGTCCGGTCGGACGAGGAATCGATGACCGCTTCCCAGTGACGGACCCGGTCTCTCCAGTCGTGGCCGGCCGCGGTCCGGGCCATGGCCTGGATGGCCGGAGCGGTCTCCTGCCGGACGGCCTCTTCGGTGATCGTGGAGGTCTGGAGTATCGCGTCGGCCCGATCTTCGGACATCAGCCGGTCGGTCTCCGGTTCCGGCGCTTCGTCGCGGACTGCCGGCGGCTCGGCTGCCGGAGCTATCCCGGCGCCGGTCTCGGAGATCTTTTCTTCCGGAGCGGTGGGCACTCTTTTCTTCGCCGAAGCCTCATCGACCGGGGCGGTCCCCGCTTCCTTTTCCAGGGGGGCTTTCTCGGCAGAAGGGGTCTTTGCTGTCTTCTCTGCCGGAGACTTCCCTCTGCCGGCCGTCTCCGCCCCTATTCTCTCCGGAGTTTCCCCGATCGGAGAGCGCATCGGCACCACATCGCCCCTCTGACCGATGAAGGCCCGTCCAATCACCACCACCAGCACGGCGGTGGCCACCGCTCCGGCCATCCGGATCCATGGGACCGGCGGGGAGAACAGCCGCCTGATGCGCTCGCCCCATCCGGCGGGTGCAGGATGCCGCTGTGCTCGATCGATCCGCTGCCTCAGCCGCGGCAGGAAGGTATTCCAGTATTCCTCTCCAGGATCAGGCGGGGCGGTTCCCCGGTTGGCGCTCTCGATGCGGCGGAGCTGTTCCAGCTCGGACCGGCAGGCCGGACAGCGCCGGAGGTGCTCCTCCACCTGGCGACGCTCCTCGGGGGAGCATTCCCCGTCCAGGTAGGGGCCCAGCAGATCGATGATGTGACGGCAGTTCATCAGAACTCACCTCAGCTTCTCGATGGAATTCTCTTTCAGTTCTCTGCGTAGTCGCGCTCTGGCGCGGGACAGCCGGGACATGACCGTCCCCGGTGATATCTTCAGAGTCGAGGCGATCTGGCGATAGCTCATCTCCTGGTCGACCTTGAGCGCCAGGACGGCCTTCTGCTCGGGTGGCAGGGAGGCGATGGCCTCCTGCAGCCGGTCCATCAGCCGGTCGCGCTCCATCTGACGGTCGGCTCCGGCACCGGTATCGCCGATCGCCGCCCGCCCGGCCTCCTCGCTGTGCCGGGTCTCGATCCTGCGCCAGCGTTTGCGGCGGCGCAGATGGTTGATGGACAGGTTGATGGCGATGCGGGACAGGAAGGCGAGAAAGTTTTTCTGCTCGTCGAACCGCTCCAAAGCCCGATAGGCCGCCAGGAAGGTTTCCTGGGCCAGGTCATCGGCGTCGTCATGGCTGCCGCTCATCCGCCTGGTGATGGCATAGATCCGGCGCTGATGCCGGACGACCAGCCGGTCGAAGGCCGATTGCCGGCCCTGCTTGAACTGTCGGATCAGCTGGACGTCGGAGGGCTCGTCGGCTCGTTCATTGTCGGGCTTGGTCAGGGGTTCCTGTGCAGGCTCGGCGGGCCCTGTCGCGGTCGAATGGGTTTCGTCCATTAATCTAGACACCTGAAGTTCGAGATTATTCCACAAATAATGCGTGATGTAAGATTTGACGGAACCGAGAAAAGAGGCGCGTGATCGAAGCAGCGGTCAGTCGATCGGACCGAACAGCTCCAGGGGGTCGAAGCGGTTCTTGAGCGCCTTCCACAGCCGTTTCTGGCCCGAGTCGTGGCGGGCGACGAGCACATCCCGGGGCGTCCATCCCAGGGCCGCGGGGGGGAGGTAGAAACCGCCGCCGGCCGTTGCCGTCTCCTCGAGAGACCGGGAGACCGCCGGCAAAATCTCGTGGGGATCCCCGTGCTGCTCAATCAGGTGGACCAGCAGATGCCAGCGGCCCTCTCCCAGATGGCCCCAGAATCGCCCCTCGCAGGAGCGATCCTGGAGGATACTGGCGGTCTGTTTCCAGAAACCGGGCAGGCGGGAGACGGGCATCCGAACGGTGGCCAGCAACGAGGGCCGGCCGGCCTCGATCAGCTGCCGGAGCAGCTCCTCGCGGCTCCGCCACCAGGCCCGGGCTTCGTCCGTCCGTCCGGCGGCCGCGGCCGAAGAGGAGCTCATTGCCGAAGACGAGTCCTCTGCCGAAGAAGAACTCACTGCCTGGAATTCAGCCGCCCCTTGGAGACATGCTCCCGCCAGGTCGATTCGCTCGTCCAGATCCTCCTGCTCGGCGCCATCCAGCTCTATCAGCAGCAGGTATCCATCACCGATGTGTATGCCCGGGAGCTTGGCGAAACCTTGCCGGGCGGCACGCGGTCCGATCAGCTCCAGACGGGCGGGCTGAAGGCCGGACTTCCGTAGCCGGCCGGCGATCCCGGCCGCGGTCTCGAGATCCCGAAGGACGGCCCTGAGGGTCTGTCGCACCGGGGGCCGGGGGATCAGCTTGACGGTGATCTGGGTGATGACGCCCAGCCGGCCGAACGATCCGGCGAACAGGTCCACCAGATGATAGCCGGTGGCGCATTTGAGCGTTTTCGCCCCACAGCGGATGATCTCACCGGGAGAGATGATCACCTCCAGGCCCAGAAGGTAGCTGCCGATGGGTCCGTGGCGGGCTTCCCGCAGGCCGTGGGCCCGGGTGGCCACGTCTCCGCCGATGGTGCTCTGCCGCCAGCTGGCCGGATCGACCGGATAAAACCATCCGGAGTGTTCCAGGTGTTTCTCCAGCCGGCGGGCGCTCACGCCCGGCTGGACCACGGCCAGCGAATTTTGGGAAGAGACCTCCAGGATCCGGTCCATGCGTGACAGGGACAGCACCAGGCCGCCCTCCGGGGCCACGGCGCCGCCCAGCAGTCCGGTGCCGCCGCCGCGCAGCGCCAGCGGGAGACGTTCTTCGTGGGCCAGCTGAACAATTTGCTGAACCTGGGCAGTCGTTTTGGGAAGGAGAACGGCCGCGGGGAGAGAGCTCTTTCCGGAGCGATCGCGGCCGTAGCGTTCCAGCTCCTTGGGGCCGTTTACCAGCCCGCCGGAGGGGAGGATATCCTTGAGCCGGCTATGAATGGAGGAGTCCACGGCGAGGTCCCTTGCACTCAGTCCGATTCCCGGTCAAGCCGCCGGCGGGCCTCTTCGAAGAACGGCTCAGCAAAGGAGCTCTTCCAGACCCGCTGGGAAAAGGACCTCTCCCGGATGGTTCCCAGGAACTGTTCGAATTCCTCCGCATAGGAGCCGTAGATGTGGAAGCTGTCGCTGATATCGACGTAGCGGCCGATGCGCACGGTCCGACCCGAATGCTGGGAGAGACTCTCGGCGATCTCACGCTGCAGGTCGGTCAGGGCGAACATGTTCATGTAGGCTGCTTTGAAGGCATCCCGGGACCGCCAGTGGGCATTCAGGTTGAGGACCAGATCACCGGATCCCGGGATCAGCCGGCACCAGATGCGCTGCAGGCAGGGGGGATCGTCGGTGGGGGGGTCGATCCGGGGGCTCCAGGTGATCGCCTGGGCCCGGCGGGTATGGGGCACGGCGGCCAGCTTCTCCACCGCCGAGGCGATCTGATCGATGTCTTTCTCCCCGGCCGGGTAGGCGCGCAGGCGCTGATGATAGGTGTAGGTCCATTTTCCTTCCTGTGGAGCGATCCAGTGGTCATGCACCCCGTTGACCACTTCCTGGCGGTAGATTTCCAGGTCCTCCAGGCCTCCCGGGAAGGCGCGATGGATGCGGGGCTCGGCCAGCGGCGCGGTAACGGTGATGATCATGGTGCAGTCCCGGCTGGGCGGATCACCGGGCCGGTCGTATTCGGTTTGAACCGGGATGCCCCTTTCCCAGCAGCGGATCACGGCCTGCTCCCAGGCCCGCGGCAATGTCCGGGCCCGTACCGACAGTACCGGGATCTGTCCCTCAGGCATCCGGTTCCTCCTGATCTTCCGTTGGTTCCTCCGCTGTTGGATCCTCCGCGGCCCAGGGATTGCGGCCTTCCAGCCGGAGCTTCTTTCTCAGGGCCATCAGCTCGTCAATATGTCGACCATCGAGCAGGCCGACATGATCCAGGGCCCTGGCTCCCATCAACCCGGCGGCCAGACTGGCGATCCGCTCCACCTTCTCCGTTGCCCCGGGGAGGTCCGGTCCCAGGGTCAGCAGACCACGTCCCTGCAGCAGCAGGGCATCATGGCTGTCCAGCAGGAGCTCGACGGCGGCAGCGCATTCGGCCGTGTAAGGGGTGGTATAGGGAGTCAGGGGAACGGAACCAATGGTCAGGATGATCTCCGGGACGGCCGGCTGGACCAGGGGGATGGCCGCCACGGCGAAGGCCATGACGGCGGGGGGCTGCATGATCATCACCGCGCCGGCATCGCCGCGCCGGCCGTAGACGGTCAGATGCAGATCGGCGGCCAGGGCCTGCCGGGGACCGTTCCGGGGCGGCTGTCCGTTCTCGTCCAGCAGGACCAGCCGGTCGGGCTCCAATTCGCCGAGACTTCCGCCCCGGGGGGTGATCAGAATACGGCCGGACCGGTCCCGGCAGCTGATCGAAGCCCCATCGCCGGCGGTATATCCCTGCAGGCACAGCCGCCGGGCGGTAGCCGTGATCTGTTCGCGGAGGTCCGGCATCACGATCGCCGCTTCTTCCCGGTGGCGCTTTTCTTTCGGCCGGCTGTTTTCTTCCGGGGAGCAGTCCTGGGCTTGGCGGCGCTTTTCGCCCGGGCAGTGCTCTTTTTCCTCGATGCGCGTTTCACCCGGGGAATGCTCTCGGCCATGGCGGCGATATGATTGGGCGTGGTGCCCCAGCTGCCGCCGACGATATCGGCGCCGGCCTGAAGCACCTCTCTGGCGCCCTTGGCCAGCTGCTGGGGGGTCCGGGAATAGAACAGCAGGCCCTTGCGCAGGCTGGGTTTCCCCGGATCCAGCTGGGCCACGATGGGCAGCTTGGTGAGCTGCTTCAACCGGGCCACCAGTCGAGCCATCTGTTTGGCACTCAGCTGACCGCAGCTGCAGCCGATGGCGTCGGCGCCGGCCGCCTCCAGCTCCAGGACGGCCGACTGCGGATCCACGTTCATGGTGGTCCGGAATCCGCTGGGATGGGCGGTGAAGACCATGGTGACCAGCACGGGAACCCGGGGGAACTGCTTGGCGGCGATCACGGCGGCCCGGGCTTCATGCAGCTGGCTCATGTTCTCCACGCAGATAAGATCGACGCCGCCCTCCACCAGACCGGCGATCTGCTCCTGGAAGATGGTCACCAGTTTCTCGAAGGTCAGCCGCCCCGACGGGGTGACCATCTCGCCGGTGGGGCCCACCGATCCGGCCACATAGGTGTCATCCGGACAGATCTCCCGGGCGATCTGGGCTGCCGAGAGATTGAGCTCGAAGACCTGATTGGCCAGGCCATACCGATTCAGGCCCACCCGGTTGGCCCCCAGACTGTTGGTTGTGACCACCTGCGCGCCGGCCTCGACGAAAGCCTGATGGATGGCGGCCACGGTCCGGGGATGGGTACGGTTCCATTCCTCGGGGCACTCCCCGGCGCGAAGCCCCGCCTGGCTCAGCTGCGAGGCGGCGGCACCGTCCAGCAACAGCGGATGGGTGCGCAGTGCTGTCAGCAGGGATTTTTTGGCCATATCGATCACCCCCTTAGCGGTTCGGTCCACACTCAGCCCAGTGTCCCATTGCGCGCGGCTTCGATATAGGTCAGGCAGCTCTCATCATAGCCCAGCAGGGCCTCGGCGGCCCTCAGGCCGCCGATCAGTTTTCCATCGGTGGGATCGAGGATGGCGGCATCCAGGCCGGCGGCCCGCATGATGGACAGGAAATGACGATTGAGCAGCTGCCGCTGGGGAAGCCCGAAAGAGATATTACTCAGACCGCAGATGGTCCTGACCCGGGGAAGGCCGTCCTTGATCAGGCGGAGTGTCTCCAGGGATGTCTGTCCGGCCCGGCTATCGACGCTGACAGGACAGACGATGGGATCCAGGTAGATCCTCTCCGGCGGGATGTTCCCGGCGGTCAGTTTTTCCACCAGCCGTTCGGCGATCTGAAACCGTCCCCGGGCCTCCCCGGGCACGCCGTCCTCGCCCATACACAGCCCGATGATCGAGCATCGATGAGCTTCGGCCAGCGGCAGGAAGGCGGCCAGGCGCTCCGGTTCGGCGGTGGTGGAGTTGATCATGGCGGCTCGATGGCCGGCTTTTTTCAGCCCGGCCTCAACGGCCTGGTGATTGGGACTGTCGATGCACAGCGGGATTTCGACCGCCCGGGTGATGACCTCGATCAGCCAGAGCAGGTCCTCGATCTCCCGGTCCGGTCCGGTTCCGGCATTGACATCCAGCAGGTCAGCGCCGGCCTCGACCTGGTGGCGGACGATCTCGACGATGGCCTTGGCATCCCGCCGGGCCAGGGCTTCGGCGACCGGTTTCCGGGATCCATTGATCAGCTCGCCAACGATGATCATGCTCACCATCTTCCTTGCGAAGAGCTCTTCGTTCGATCAGTTTTCTTCCCGGCTCGGCGTTCCCCTGGTCTTGATCAGCTCCCGGGCCCGGTCCACGGCCAGACTGGCGTTCTGGGCATAGCCGTCGGCCCCGATCTGGTCGGCAAAATCCTGGGTGACCGGCGCTCCGCCCACCAGGGTGATCAGGCGGGAAGGCACATTCTCCTCGGCCAGCCGGTCCAGAGTCTTCTTCATGTTGGGCATCGAGGTGGTCAGCAGGGAGGAGAGAGCCAGGATATCGGCCCGGTGATCCCTGACCGCCTGGGCGAATGTCTCCGGCCGGACGTCGATGCCCAGATCGAAGACCTCGAAGCCGGCCCCCTTGAGCATCATGGTAACCAGGTTCTTGCCGATATCATGCAGATCGCCCTGCACCGTGCCGATGACCACCCGGGCGACGGGCTTGACCTGACCGGCCTCCAGATGGGGCCGCAGCAGGTCCATGCCGGCATGCATGGCTTTGGCCGCCAGGACCACCTCGGGGATGTAGATCTGGTTTTGCTTGAACCGCTCGCCGACCACGTCCATGCCGGGCAGCAGTCCTTCGTTGAGGATTTCCCGGGCCGGCCGGCCCTCATCCAGAGCCTGTTGGGTCAGCCTGCCGACAGCAGCGATGTCGCCGGCGATCAGTGTGTTAGCGATCTCTTTCAGAACGTTCATAGAGGTCTATTTTCCAAAGCAGGGGAGAGGGATAAGACGATGTTATCCATGCCGCAGGATTGTCTATGTTAGTCACTGCCCGCGACATTGTCAAGGGATTATTTGAGTTTTTCCTGTGCCAAAGAAGAGGGAGAAATGGTCCCCCGGGGATAGATCGGCACCGTTACAGTGAGGCCCCGATCATTCGACCAGGGCCTGACGGTTGTGCCGATGGATGTATCTTTCAGGCATTCCGACTGAAGACCGAAAGAATTTTGGAGCGAAACTGCTCGGATTTATGATAGATGGCGGTGAGCAGTTTCTCGTCCTCCGGGGTCAGAGATATCTTTCTCCTTCCCATGACCTTTCGTGCGGTCTCCAGAGCTTCCTCCAGCCGATGTTCGACCATCCCCTCAGCGCCGCCCCAGGAGAAGGACGGCACGAACTTATGGGGGAATCCGCTGCCGTATACGTTGCAGCATACCCCAACCACCGTGCCGGTGTTGAACATGGTGTTGATGCCCGATTTGGAATGGTCGCCCATGGTCAGGCCGACGAACATGGAGCCGCTGTCCACCATCTCGCCGTCAACGTAGACCTTGACGTTGCCGTAATTATTCTTCAGGTCGCTGTTGTTGGTGTCAGCTCCCAGATTGACCCACTTGCCCAGATAGGCATGGCCCAGGAAGCCGTCGTGCTGTTTGTTGCTGTAGCTGTGGATGATGCTCTCCTCGACCTCGCCGCCCACCTTGCAGACCTCGCCGATGGTGGTCCCCTCGTAGACCTTGGCTCCGATCTTGATCATGCTCTTCGGGCCGATGAAGGCCGGTCCCTCGATGGTGGCGTTGGGGAACACCTTGGCCCCGGCGGAGATGATGATCGGGCCTTCCTCAGCGTCCAATACCGCTCCGGGCTTGACCCGGGCGTCCTGGTCGATGAAGATATTCTCCCGGCCCAGCATCCAGGCACCTTCATCAACCTGTCCCCGGATCCCGGCCTGATAGGAGTACAGTTTCCAATCGATCTCGATCTGCTGGCCGTTGCGCTGGACCAGATCCCAGGGGTAGGTGATCAGCGGCAGGTCCACCTCCTCGGTCCGGTCGATGGCCCAGAGATCGGTACTGAGAGGACCGCCGGTGATCTTCTCGGCCAGTTTCTTGAGATGATCGCCGCTGATCCGGGCGGCCACCAGCGTGCTGCCGCTGGTATACAGGCAATCGTCACCCTCCAGAGGAACCCTGTCGGTCAGATCGACGGTGGCCAGCAGTCGACCGTTGATCAGCAGGCAGGTGTCGCCGGACACCTGGTTGATTGTTTGGCCGGGTATCCGGCAGGCCAGGATCTCGGCCAGCTCCGGACGGCAATGATAGGAGATCTGCGCGGGATCATAGACCTGGCGGATCTTTTCTGCCAGCGAACCGGTCCCGCAGCGCAGATGATAGATCGGCCGGGTATGGGTCAGCGGCAGCAGTTTGCGGTATCCGTTGTCCTCAAACAGACACACAGCAGTTGTCATATATCAAGCTCCTTGAGAAGTGATGGAGACTAAGCCCTCATTGTCAATATGTTATGGCTCTTCCGGAATATCGATCTCGGTGGACAGCTGATAGCGCTCGACGCGATGGTTCCCGCTGTCGGCGATGTACAGGATGAGGTCCTCATCGACGGCGATGCCCGCCGGATTGAGGAACTGTTCGCCGGCCGAGCCGCTGTCGCCGAAGGTAATCTTGAATCCGCCGCCGGAGGTGAACTTCTGAACCCGGTGGTTCCCGGTGTCGATGACGTAGATATACCCCAGGGCGTCTACGGCCACGTCCTGGGGATGGAGGAACTGTTTCAGGGAATCGCCCTCCAGGCCGAAGTAGACATCCGGCCGGTAGCCGGTGCCGGAGGGTCTCAGCTTCTGAACGTGGAAACTGCCTCCCTCCTGGGCGAAATAAACGTTGCCTGACAGATCGACATCGATCCCCCGGGGCAGGTCCACCGTGCCTCCTCCTGAGCCGTAGGTGGCCAGGGTGTCGGCCCGGGTGGTGTCGCCGAACTGGTACCTGAGCAGCATCTGGCGTCCGGAGTCGGCCAGATAGATCCAGTTGTCCACGTCCACGGCCACCCCGGTATAGCGGGCGTGGCGTCGCGAGAGCAGATCAGGCTGAAGGAAGGTACCGTCCAGGTTATAGACATTGGAGTCGCCCTTGACCGCATAGATCTTGTTGTCCGGCCCCTGGGCGATCGCCTGGATATCCTCCAGATCGGGAATCAGGTAGCGCCGCTGAACCTGACCGGCCCGGTTCAGCTGCCAGATGCGCAAGCTATCGGAGACATAGATGTTGCCGTCCCAGCCGATGACGATGTCGCGCGGCGTCTGGAAATCCTGCGCATAGGGATGCCGGGCGTTCCACGGCGGATTGATACGCACATAGGTGGTATCGCCGGAGCCCCACTGGCCGGTGGTCGTCTCGGTGGGCAGCTCCATCTTCTGGCCGCAGCCCGCCCACAGCAGGGCGAGAGCGCAGAGAAATATGAAACCGGTGAGTCTGTTCATCTGAGGGGTCATTTCCTTAGAGTCCGAACTCGAAGGAGAAACGGTGGGCGGCGTCGAGCAATCCGAAGTCGGTGTACGCGTAGTCGATCCGCATCCGCGACGACCACACCGGCACCTGCCAGCCGGCGCCCAGGGTGTAGCGCTCCTCATCGTAATTGAACTTGTAGCCCAGGCGGGCGCTGAAGGCGTTCCACAACTGATACTCCAGGCCCAGCGAGGCGTTCTCGGCGTTGTCCACCGGGTGGTTCATGGCGAAACAGCAGGTCAGCCGGTGATCCTCCCGGTCCAGGATCTCCATGGCCGTGCCCAGCCTGAAAACGGTGGGCGGCGCGAAGGCCTCGTAGCGACGCTCCCCGTACACGCCCCGGTCATCATAACCCATGTAGGTTCCATCGGGGCGCAGGTTGGTGCCGAAGTTGGCCAGGTTGGCGGCGATGCGCAGGCTGCGAAAGCCGGTCCGGTAGAACGTGCCCATGTCCACCACCATGCCCCGGGTGGTCAGGTCGGCTAGCTCCTCCTGGATGTATTTCAGATTGATCCCGAAGGAGAAGCGGTCGGTCAGCTGGCGGGCGTAGGTGACGGCCCCCAGGAAGTCGCCGAAGGAGAAGTATTCCCCGGTCCCGTGGGGACGAAACTCGGTGGTCACTTCCATGTCGTCCATATGCAGCGAGGCGAAGCTCAGGCCGATCGTTCCCCAGGAGCCCATTTGCCGGACCAGACCGACGAACTCATATTCGATCTCAGCCGGCCACCGGGTATGGGTGAAGTGAAGCTGCGTGCCGCTCAGGTTGGCCGCCCCGGCCGGATTCCAATACAGGGATGAGGCGTCATCGGCGATGGCCACGAAGGCCTCGCCCATGGCCGTCGCCCGGGCGCCCACCCCGATCTTAAGAAACTGCGCCGAGGAGGTGCCGGCTCGCTGGCCGCCCATGCTGATGAACGGCTGCCAGCCGGCTGCGGTCCCGGCTTCCACGAGCACGATCAAGAAAGCGATGGCCAAAAACCTTTTCATCGATCGCTCCTACCAGCTGAGGGAGAGGCCCAGACGGAAATTTCGGGGCTCCCGGTAGCGGGCCGGATTCCAGGGGGGCAGATCATCGGGATCGTTGGCCCAGCTGATCGGGATGGGGTCGCCCTGCTCCCAGGCCCGGCCGGTGAGCGGGTTGATATATCGGGCGTTCTTATTATTGAGGATATTCTTGCCTTCCAGGAACAGGGTGGTCCACAGGGGGCCGAAGCGGAAATCCTTCTCCACCTTGAGATCCAGCCATTCCCAGTATTTGCCCACCTCGGCGTTGCGCTCGCCGTAATCATCGTAGGGCTGATCGCCGGCATCGTACTTTCTGGTCACCGGCCGGTAGCGCTTGCCCGACTGGAGCTGATAGCGCACATTGAAGGCCCAGTTGTCGGGCAGCCGCAGTCCCAGCAGACGATAGTGATCGTCCTGGCCGGCATGCAGGGTGAGATTCAGGGCGAAGTGGAACGGCCGGTCCCAGTTGAGAAAGTCTTCCTTGAGGGTCTTTTCACGCAGCCGGCCGGCGGCCACCAGCAGGGCGTCGTCCGGGGTGGAGCTTTTCCCGGTGGCCATGGAGTAGGCGAAACTGACCGTTCCCGACCACAGCTGTCCGCCGCGTTGTTTCATCTCGATCTCCACCCCCCGGGCCCGGGCGAAATCCATGTTGAAGTACATCAGATAGCTGATGTTGCCCAGGCGCGGATTGTCGGCCTCCACCCGCAGGGAGGTGGGGTAGTCGAAGATGTCCTTGTAGAAGGCGGTCAGCCCGATCATCCTGTTCTCGTTGAACTTGTGCTTGATGCCCATCTCGTAGGCCACAGTGACGGTGGAATTCAGATTGGGATTGCCGAACAGTTGATAGGTACTCATCGAATGGGAGGTCAGCTTGGCGTAGATGTACTGGTACTTGGGCAGCTGGGAAAAGTGGCCGTAGGAGAGAAAGAGCATGTCGTTATCGGAGATGGGATGGGAGATGCCCAGCCGGGGGCTGAGATGGCCCTTGCCCCGGCGGCCGAACAGCTTGAAGGTCTCGTCCTTGAACTTCTGCCGGGCGGCCTCGCTGATGGTCACCGTCTCCAGATCGTCGATGGCGTCCTCGACATATTTGCCCGGGAACCAGTAATCATAGCGCAGCCCCACATTGACGATCATGCCCTCGTAGGTGATCTTGTCCTGCAGGTAGAAGGATCCGTTGTGCGGATAGACCCGGTAGAAATCGTGGTTCAGGCCCAGGCCGGTCTCGCCCAGCCAGGGCTTGTAGATGTCCACCAGCTGCATCTCGGTGGTGCTCAGCTCGGTGCCGAACTTGATCTGGTGGCGGTGGGAGACCTGGCTGGTGAGATCTCCTTTGAAGGTATAGGTATCCACGTAGTGGTTGTGCCAGTAGGGCGCGTCACCCCAATCCCAGAATCCGTCGCCCACCTGCACCTGTCCGGAGGTATCCACGGTGACCGGCTGCTGATCGTCGGTCATGAGATACTCGGACCAGTGCTTGCCGGCCACATCGTAGTGCAGACTGGTGAAGAAGCGGCTGAGGACCGTCTCGTAGAAGGTGGTCTGGCTGATGGTGTGGGTCCAGCTGAGGTTGGTGGTGATGGCCTCCTGGGTATAGGTGTTGAACTGATCCAGGATCTGGCTGTAGCTATAGGGGAAGCCGCCGTATTCGGAGAAATAGCCCTGGTTGATCTTCAGCGATCGGCTGTAGCCGGCCGACAGCTTGTGTGTGGGATCGATCTTCCAGGTCAGCTTGGCCAGGCCGGACCAGTCGTTCTCCTCCCGGGGACAGTACCGGGTGCCGCCGTACTGGGAGGAGTACAGTTTCCGGGCATGAGGCAGGTACGTGTCGGACAGAAAACCGTATCCGTTGATCATGAAGGTGACGTCTCCGGGCAGGAACCAGGACAGCAGGGGCTCGGGCCCGTGAAGGTTGAATTCCAGCCCGTCGGTGTTGAAGTAATCCAGCCCGAGCAGATGATCGCTCTTGACCGTGGCACTGCCATGCAGCCGGGAGCCTCCCTCGCGGGTCTTGATCTGGACCACACCGGACATGGCCTGACCGTATTCAGCATTGAATCCGCCGGTGATGACCTCCACCTCGGCGATGGCGTCGGCGCTGACCTGCAGGCCGTAAGCGGCTCCCGAGAGGGGATCGCGGATGGACACGCCGTCCACCAGGAAGAGGCTCTCGTGGGATCGCCCTCCGCGGATATGCAAGGCCCCGTCCTCCTCCACCACGCCTAGCTGCTGTCCGACCACGTCGCCGATGTCCTCGACCACAGAGGTCTGGATCTCATCGGCCGTGATGGACCTGGAGGAGGAGGTGATGTCCACCTCCATGAGGGGCTTCTCGCCGATGACGGTGATCTCCTGGCCCAGAGCCAGGGTGGTCGGCTCCAGGGTGAAGTCCACCGTGGTGATCTCACCGGCCCGGATCTTGATGCCGGTCCGCTGGATCACGGTATATCCGATCATGGAGACCTCGAAGATGACGTCTCCGGTGGGCAGCTCGGGGATGAAATAACGCCCCTGCGCATCGGTGGCGGCCCCGTAGTAGGTTCCCTTGACCACGATGTTTACTCCGGGCAGGGGATCGTCGGTTTCCGCGTCGATCACCGAACCCGTGGCGCTGCCGGTCTCCCTGGCCAGGCCTGGAGCAGCGTGCAGGGCGGTCAGAAAGATCAGGCTGATCAGAATGGCGAGGAATCGTTTGGCTTCGAACGTTGGCATACCGTGCGAACTCCATCGACGGCGACTGAACCGGCGCCGCCCGTGTTTACTGGTTGAACTCCACGGTAAGGATATGTTCCAGGAGTTCTCCGGCCGTGTTCAGGCCGTCGCACCAGTGCAGCTGGAGATCCAGAAAGATCAGCGAGGCCGGTTCTCCGGCGGGATAACGCAGCCCGAGCACCGGGTTGGAACCATGCACCAGGCGATACAGGGGCTCAGACTCCTCGTCGGGGATGAGGCCGAAACCCATCTCGGTGGTGTGCGAGATATACCGATTGGCTTTCAGATCCGGATATCCCTCCTCGGGGAAGAGGGCCTCGATGGTGTCGCCGATATCGATCTCGTCCACCTCGTTGGTGATGCTGTCGATGTGGGCGAAGGTAAAGGGAGGATTATCGTAATCTCCCTCGCCCAGATCGGTCGTGATCATCAGCACATGGCCGGTCAGGATGTAGCTGGTGATGCTGCTCGAGGCCCGCTGGAGATACGAATCCCGGTCACCGTTCCAGATGACCACGTCGAACAGCTGCATGGTTTTGGTGATATCAAGTTTGGAGAACGGCACCTGATAGTTTTCCTCGAAGACCCAGGTGGAGTATCCCTGCGTCCCGAACAGGCGATCCAGCTCCCCGGTGTAGAACATCCTGGCGTCGTTGAACCACTCGGCCCATTTGTTATTGTCGATATAAAGGACATTGCCCGTTTTCTCCTTGACCGTCCAGGTTCCGGAGGAATCGGGATAAGCGATCACCGGGCTGGAGGCGCCGGCTACGTCGATGGCCTTGACATAGAAACGATGTTCCCCCACAGAGATGTTCTCCAGGGTGATATAGTTCTGCGGGGGAGAGCCGGTGATCTCGTGCCAGTTGTCGGTGCCGGCGGTGTCGTCCAGGGCGTAGAGGTATTTGACGATGGTGTCATCGCCATCGGGATCGGTCGCCTCCCAGTTGAAGGAGGCCACGTGGAAAGAGACATAATCCTGATTGGCGTAGACCAGGGTCAGCTCGGCCGGCCAGCGTACTTCGGGGGGGGAGTTCCGGATCGGGAAGGTCATCGCCGCCGGCGTCGGATCGGTCGCTCCGGCAGCCTCGGTCGGCGGCAGGCTGTCCGATGGGATACCGTCGAAGCTGGCGGTATTGTCCACGGCCTTGACGTAAAAGGTGAAGGCGTCATACTGGCTGAGGATGCGCAGCTGGAAGGTGTCGTGGTTGGCCGTGGTCCATTTCCAGCAGGTATCGCAGCTGGTATCCTCCCAGGCATAGTAGAAGCCCATGATGGTGCCGTCGGGATCGTCGCCCCACCAGTGGAGGATCTGTTTGCTCACCGTGGTATCGGGAGTGTCCATGCCCTCGGGCAGGATGATGGACAGGTGCGTCTCCGGCCGTAGATTACCATACGGCTGAGAGGGTTTGTGCTCCGAACAGCCGGTCAGCACCCCGGCGATCAGGACCAGGCCCAACAGGCCCGCCAGACCAAATCGTTGAGATGTCCTCATGAAAAGGTTCGCTCTCCCTGTTTCAGTTTACCGCAACAGAACCGCCTTCTTCATGTCTCTGTGGGGACCGGCTCGCAGGATGCAGAGATAGATCCCGCTGGGGAGCAAGCGTCCCCGGTCGTCGGCTCCGTCCCAGCCGATCCGATGGCAGCCGGCCTGCAGGCCGGAGCGTTCGATGGTGCGCGCCCGCTGGCCGGCGATGTTGAAGATATCCAGCGAGACCGACCAGGCGCCTTTGGAATCCGGTTGATCGAGCTCGAACTCAAAGATCGTTCCCCGGTTGAACGGATTGGGCCGGTTCTGATAGAGCCGCACCCCGGGCGGCCGGGCGGCCGGGGGGTCGTCCCCGCCGACGCCGGTGGGCCGAAAGTCCAGGACCACCATCGAGGCGCCGTCGGCGACGAAAATGTGCTCCTGACTGACATCCAGGGCGAAGGCATATCCCGGGGTGTCATACCGGGCCAGAACCACCGGACCTGCGGGATCGGTCACATCGACCGCCGCCACTCCCGAGTCGCCGTCGGCCACGAAGGCCGTATTCTCCCTGACGCGCACGTCTCTGGCCAGCCCGGGAGTGTCCACCGAGCTCAGCTTCTGCGGATCGGACGGATCGGTCACATCCAGGATGACCAGGCCGGCCCGGCCGTCGGCCAGGTAGGCCAGGGAGCCCTGAATCTCCACGCCCCAGGCCGAGCCCCAGTCGTCATAGGATCCCGCGGAAACAGGCTGTCCGGGGTCGTTCACCGCGATGACCTGCAGGCCACCGTCCTTATCGGCCACGTAGACATATGAACCCTGTGCGGCCACGTCGGCGGCGAACTCCGGAGTGTTGTAAGACCCCAGGATCCCCGGATCGTCGGCCCGGGCCACAGTGATGATCTGCAGGCCGCTGTTGCCGCCGGCCACGAAGGCCAGCGTATCGCTGACCGTCACCGCCCAGCTGACATGGGGGGTGGTCTGCGAGCCGAGCAGGAGGGGAGCCTCCGGATCGGTCACGTCAAAGATCTGCAAACCGGTGGTCTCGTTCACCAGATAGACCAGCGGCGGTCTCGCCTCCAGGGACATGACGAAGCCCCCGGTGGGCTCCAGGCCGAGCGAAAAGGGTTTCTCCGGCTGGCTGATGGACAACACCCGCAGGCCGTCGTGACCATGGGCCACATAGAGCAGGGTATCGGCCGCCTGGAGGCCGTGCGTCCGGTCCGGGGTCTCAAACCGGCTGACGAGCTGCGGTTCGGCCGGATCGGCGATCGACAGAACGGCCATGCCGCCGTACCCGTCGGCCAGGCAGACGATGGTATCGGCCGTCGCCAGGCCCTGGCCGGACTGGTCGGTATCATAGGTTCCCAGCGGGACGGGGTGATCTGGGTCGGAGACATCCACCACGGCCAGGCCCTCCTGCGCATCGGCCAGTAAGGCCAGGCTGCCGGATACGACCACGTCCTCGCAGCTCCCCGGACTGTCGTAGAAGCCCCGTTCCGAGGGATCCGCCGGATCGCTCACATCCAGGATGCGCAGCCCGTAGGTTCCCACGGCCACGAACAGCAGGGTGTCGGCCAGGAACAGGTCGCCGGCGAAGACCCGTCCGGGAAAGCTGTAACTGGAGACCGCGGCCGGCTGCTCCGGATGTGCAATCCGGACGATGTCCACGCCGCCGTATCCGCTGGCCACGAAGGCCAGAGAGTCGGACAGCGCCACAGCCTGCGCGTCCCCGGAGGTGGTCAACCCGGCCAGCCACTGCGGCTGGAAGGGATACGAGACATCGACCACCTGCAGGCCTGATTCCCCGGCAGCCACCAGGACCAGATCCCCGCCCGCGGCCACGCCCAGGGCCGGTCCATCCAGACTGAGCTGTCCGACCGGAAGCAATCCGCGGGGGTCGGTCCGGACGATCCGCAGGCCGCCCGGACCATCGGCCAGGAAAACCATGTCATCCCGAAGGTCCAGGTCCAGGCCGGTGCCGTGCAGGTACAGCCGGTCCAGCTCGGTGGGCGCCTGGTCCGTATGCAGCTGCAGAGTCACCAGGCCGTTCGCAAAGATGCAGTAAGCGGTATCCCCTCGGATGGCGACATCACGCACGTCGGTCCACAGGGTGCTGCCCACATAATACAGCTCGCCGGAGCCGGCCTGTGATGCGGCAGGACCGGAAGCCAGCACCAGGCTGGCCAGGAGCCAGAAGCAACTTTTCAAAAAACGGGAACGAAAAAAGAACATTATTTCAACAGCACCATCTTACGAACGGTCCGCAGGTCTCCGGCCTGGAATCGGCAGAAGTAGATCCCGCTGGACACCTCCACCCCGTCGTCGTTCCGGCCGCTCCAGGTCAGGATGTGCCGGCCGGCCGGCTCGACCCGATCCACCAGGGTGCGGACCTTCTGCCCGGCCACGTTGAAGATCTCCATCCTCACCGGGCCGGCCTGCGGCAGGGTGTAGGTCAGCCGGGTGACCGGGTTGAAGGGATTGGGGTAGTTCTGCGACAGAGAGTATTCCAGGGGCATCCCTCCGGCGGTTTCCTCCACGCCGGTGGTCACCGTGCCGATATCCTCGTCGGTCATGAGCTCGATCTCAAACTGATCGTAGCTGTAATCGATGACGCCTTTGACGAAGGAGATATGATCGCCCACCTGAGGTTCGTACGTGTAATCGCCGCCGACGTCCACCTGAGCGGTGCCGGTCCCGTCGGTGAGATGCCAGTTGCCGAAGCCGTCATCGGCAGTGGTCACGGTGACGTCACGAACGATGACATAGACACCCTCGAAGGGCTCGCTGGCCAGGTCGTCGAACTGCAGCTCTCCGCAGGTGCATTCCACAGGAGCGATGTCGTGGCCGGAGCTGATCAGGGTCAGGGCGGCCAGGTCACCGAGCTCGGTTTTGCCGTAGTATTCCGAGATCAGACCGGTGATCTGGACCTTGTCTCCCACGGCCGGACTGTACGCACCGGCATCGTACACGTAGATGCCGTTCCAGGCCCCGCCGGTAGACTGGGGATCGGCGTCATCCTGAAAGTGAAAATGGCTGCTGGAATGGGTGTGGTCCTCGGTGACCACACCGGTGACGGTCACCAGCACGCTGTCCATGGGAGATGGATAGGTGCCGTCATCCCCCGCTTCCGTCGTATATTGCACCTCATAGATCGTGGCCAGCGTCGATTGCACCACGGTATATTCGATCACCTCGGCGGGAGCATTCTCCGGTTCGTAAGAGGTCTGCCCGATGTTATCGGTGGCGGTGATGTAGAAGCCCACCTCTGTGCCCTCGGACTGCGGCGGGATCCTCCCCAGGTAGGAGGCGCCGCCCAGATGCTCCAGCGGCGCATCGTAGAACTCGCCGCCGTTGAGCTGATAGAACAGAGAAGCCTCCAGAACGGTGCCGTCATCCACGATGGTGATGTCTACCATCACGGTGTCCTCCGTCTGAGGCGGCGATGGCCTGTAGGCGTAGCCGATCAAAGGCGGTCCGGTGGCCAGGACCAGGTCCTCCGGCTTGCGGCACAGCAGGGTATAATTGCCGTAGACGTGGTAAACTACCCCGGTGATGGACTCGAAGACCGAGCCGGCCGGCGGGATCGGGAAGTTCTCCAGGCTGTCGGCATACAGCCGGATGACGCAGGACTGCGACCAGCCGCCGTCGTCGCTGACCCAGAACTGCCGGTAAGCCGATTCCTGGGAGGTGACCACCACGTTCTCCACCCGTACCCGGCAGCCCTCGTACTGCTCGGCGTCCCGCTCCAGAGCGGACATGGAATCCAGGTCGGCCGGGGTCAGGTTGATGGCCTCAGGCAGGGGGTTTCCCTCGCCGACTTTGAGCACCGCCGCACTGGTGTAGATCTCGGTCATGCTGGTCTCGATATTATAACCGGTCTCCAGGCTGTCGCTGACGGTGGTGTATTCCCCGATGGTGCCGATGACCAGGATGGAATCGCCCCGGCCGACGTTGAAAGCCGAGTTATCACTGTTGAACAACAGGATACCGCTCCATGGGCCGCCGGCGGCATCCTGCAGGTACAGGGTGATGTTGCTGCCGGCATACAGCTCTCCGGCCCCGCAGGTGACGATGCCGGTGGTCCAGATGGTGTCGTTGGGGAAGGCTGCCTGGTAAGAGCTGTCGGCACCTTCCTGGACCTCCTGGATCTCCTGAATGGTCATGAACGGGTAGGGAATCTGGGCGCCGGCCTGTGTGATCCAGGCCAGGGTCAGCGCCAGCACACCAATGACGATGAAGGTTCTCATCTTCATCCCCCCTTGGGAGAAAGGTTACTTGACAACCAGAAACTTCGTCGTTCTCACCTCACCGCTGTTCAGGTCTTTCACGGCACAGATATAGAGGCCGGTTGCCACCGGCTGATCCTTCCGGGAGATCATATCCCAGGCGTGTTCGCCGTAGTCAGGATCGTGGTGTTCGAAGACATCCACCAGATCTCCGGCCAGCGTGTAGATACGGATCTGGGCATCGACCGGGAGGTTATTGAAGTACAGCTTTCGCTCCCGCTCCCCCAGACCGTCCCATATCGCCCGGGCCCGGTAGGGGTTGGGATAGACGCCGATCTCGCCCCGGGCGGCCGGTTTGGTCCCGGGATAGACGAGCACCTTGTTCAGATTGATATTGGACTCCAGGCTGGGCAGGTTGTTGTCCGGATCGCCCCGGTCGAAGGCGGTGACAGCGTACCAGTAAGGCCAGCCGTTGTGGACATTGTCGTTGAGAAACTCGTGCACCAGGCCGGTGTTGTAGCCCAGTTCATCCACGGCGTCGAATTGCGCCAGAAGGATAAAACTCTCCGTATTCCCCTCATAGGAGATGCTCCGGTACACACGGTAGCCCTCGAAATCCTGCTGGTGGCTGACCGGGTCGATATAGCTTTCCGGCTCATCATCCCAGGTCAGCAGCACCTGACCGTCGCGGGGATCGGCCTGCAGATCCGGCGAGGGCGGCGGGGTGGGCAGACTGTAGTCATTATCGTAGGCGATCTGAGCCCAGGAGGCGTTCAGCTTGAGATATTCCAGGCGATCGGTCTCCGGGCCCCACTTGCCGCAGACGATGGCGAAGACCACATTCAGACTGTCGCCGGCTGTCAGTTCATCGATCGGACCGCAGGAGAGCAGCATGACCCAGTCCCTGGGTTCCGGGCTGACCGGGCTGAGACTGGGATCCAGATCCATATAGCTCCATCTCATCTTATCGTAGCGGCTCTCCTCGTCCCGGGGCATGAGCAGATATTGATAGGTGGGATCGGCCGAGCTGGTGCGCCGGAAGAGCCAGTGATTGTAATTGGTCAGGCTGTCCAGATCGATCTGCGGTGTGATGCCCAGCAGCTTGATCCCGGCGTAGCTGTCAGCATAGCCGTAGTCGCCGTCATCGTCGAACTCATAGGCCAGACGGAGGCTGTCCACATAGCCGTTGCTGTCATCATAGTAGTTCCAGTCGCCCTCCTCGGGATCGGTGAGATTGCGATTGCCCACCGTGGTGTCCACCCAGAAGCCGAGGTACACGTCCCTCAGGGGCAGCAGGTCCTTGCGGATATTTTTGATGGTGAAGTTGAGGATGACGAAGGCGTCGGCGAAGGGATAGCTCCAGGTATAGGTTTCCTGATGCACCCTGATACCCAGAGGAACGTGGTTGGGAATCTGAATGGAGGTGCCCGGCACCACGGTGTGCGTGTCGGTATAGGTGCAGATGAAATCCTGCTCGGAGATGGCCGAGGGGCTGTAGTACCGGGAGGTGGTGATGGAGGAATATTCAGCGATGCTGTCTCTCAGATCGGCGGCGAACTCGAAACCCTCTTCGCCCTGGTCCACCGATCCTGCATCCAGGGCGCCGGTGGTTACCTGGATGGTCCCGTCGGGCAGCTGAGCGCCCACCCAGAGGCCGCCCCGGTAGATGTGCTCGACGCCCGAGCCCAGGGGGTATTCGCAGGACGGCTGATCCGGATTGGAAAAGCCGTTGCCGAAGTTGCTGAAATTGGTCACCGTCAGGCCGACGTTGCCGATGGTGGTATAGTGCCAGTAGTCATCCACCAGGGGCTTGCCGGCGGTGGGGGATGAGAGGGGGGATCGTCCCCTGGCATCCTGGCACAGAGCCTGATCGGACCAGGCCGATATCGCCAGCAGGACCGAGATGATCAGTACGATGGAATTCGGCAATGAGGGTTTCATGAGATAGCAGAAGTCACTTGGGGTGGGATGAAGAAACCGGCAAGTTCTCAGGGCTGCCGGTGATGACTCCTCAGGAGTCTTCGTCCGCTCGATACGACAGAGACAGTATATCCGATAGCCGTTTGAAAGTCAAGCCGTTTTTAGTTAAAAAACATTTCCAGAGAGAAGCAACATCCGTCTTTGTGGTGGTTCGTGTTCGTCATCCGGGTATGCCTGGTGCTACCAGTTGAAATCGAGTCCGCAGCGCATCTGCCTCCCCGGCGCCGGGCTGGAAAACACATGGCAGTGGGAGGTGTCGAAAAGATTCTCCAGGCCGGCAAAGAGCTCCAGGCCGAACGAGAAAGCCTTCCGGATGAACAGATCGACAGTGGCATAGGAGGCCAGCCGGTCCCGGCGGCCGCCGTAGAAATCATTGTAAAACGGGCGCTCGGAGACGGCCGTGCCGGAGAGAGAGAGGCGGACCGTCAGGGGCAGATCGGCCCGCAGCCGCCAGTCCAGCTGATGTTCGGGGCGATACTGCAGATCATCACCCGGCCGGTCGTCCGACCGGTTCCGGGCCCGCAGGTAGAGATAGCTCACCCGTCCGTGCAGGCCCCTGAAGGGTTCCGCCTGCAGGCCGGTCTCCAGACCGGTGAGGGCGGCCCGGGGCACGTTGAGCAGCGCGGGAGAGGTATAATTGCCCTCGATGAGATCCTTGACCCGATCGAAAAAGACCGCTCCCCTGATCTGCAACCCGGTCAGCGGAGACCACTGTCCGCCGAACTCCAGATGCAGGGAGCGCTGAGTTTTCAGATCAGGATCGCCGTCGACGCCGTAGAGCTGTTTCATGGTCGGGAAACGGCTCAGGCGGGCACCGGTCAGATAGAGACGGACCGAAGGGGTCACGGCGGCGGCCAGGGACAGCCGGGGATCGAGGGCGGTCAGGTTCTCGCCGGGATCGAGTCCACCGGCCCGGTCCGTCTTTTCCAGCAGGGAGCCGGCGCATCCCAGGTTGACCGAGATGCCGTCGGTCAGACTGACCTGATCCTCCAGGGAGCACCACCAGGTCCGGTGGCGGTATTCGTCGGTCGGCTCTCCCCGGTCGGGCCTCTCTTCGTGGATATCCTCGGTCAGCCCGGCGGAGACCGTCATCCGACCGATGCGGCCGGGGATGACGTCCAGACGAAAACGGCCGCCCAGCGCCTTGTCATCGTAGGTGCTGCGAAAGGCATAGGGTTTGTCCTGTGAACTGTAGGTGTCGTCGTCGTAACCGTCCAGGATGTTATGGTAGATATTGTAAAAAAGGCCGGCCCGCAGCCAGGTGCGGTCGTTCAATCGCCCGGAGGCCGTCAGGTCGAGCAGGGTCTGCTTCCATTCCTGGAAACGCCAGTATCGAACACGGCTCTTGTCCTTCTCCGGGTTATAGATCGGGTGGGGGGGGATGCCCCAATGGTTATCCACCAGGCCGGCGGAGAGATCGATGCGCCAGCGGTCATCTGGAATATAGCTGGCGTTCAGATGAGCGGCGTCCCTGGCGTAGTCGCTGTTATCCCGCCAGCCTCCGTTCTCGTATGACAGGTTGAACTGGCCTCCGGGCAGGGCCGGCACCTCGGGCTCCTTGTAATCGCCGGCCAGGGGGAAGCCGTCGGACCGATGGCGGCTGCCCGAAAGGAACAGCCGCCAGGGGCCCTGCCGCCATCCGGTGTTCAGCCGAAGCTGGTAGGTTCCATTCTCGGACAAAACGGCCGATACGCCGGCGGAAGGCGTGGTCGCGGGATTCCTGGTGATGATGTGGATCACACCGCCGAGATGGTTGGGGCCGTAATGAAGCGGCGCCGAGCCCCTGATCACCCGGATGGATCGGATCTGATCGACCGGCAGCTGATCGAGCTCCAGCAGACCGTCATAGGGGGTATACAGCGGGATTCCATCGACCAACAGGAGCAGGTTCTGCTGCTCGAATCCTCTCATCGAGACATAGCTGCCATGGCCCACCCGGGCCACGCCGGTGCGCAGTCCGGGCAGAAGATCCAGAGCCCCGGCCACCGAGGTGATGCCCTGTTCGCGCAGATCCTCAGCCGCGATCTGATCCACGCTGGAATAGAAGGTCTCGCTTTCCCGGAAGGCCGAGGTGATGATGAGAGGCAGCTGATAGGCGGGTGGGGCTTCATCCTGTCCTTCGGCGGTTTGGGTGTGCGCCGGAGTTGCCGTCAGGATGGTGACTATAATAAGGATGAGCGGAATGAGACCGTATCGCATCAACATCCTTCTCTCTACTGATACGCTCAACAGGACATGCGGCACAAAACGCAAATTATACATATTCGCCCCAATCTTGTCAATACTTTTTCTCCATTCGCCGGAGAGGATAAAAAAGCCCCGCCGGGGCGGGGCTATGTGGATGAAATCTCTCAGTCGTTATATCCACAGGCGCGAAAAAAAGAAAAAAACCCTTGCCCCGAGAAAACGAAGACGGTATATTAAGGCAACTTTCAGAGGGAGATGCTCCATGATCAGATGGAAATACATCATGACGATTCCTGTTCAGGCAGGAATTATTCCGATGCTCAGTTCAAGGGAGGAGTATATCCACCGCTGAAAGTGAACGTTTCCATATTATATAGGAGATCCTTCAGCCGTGGGTACCCAGTGACCCACGGCTTTTTTTGTCGCAGCCAAACCCAACGGAGCAGAGACGATGCAACCCGCCATACAGTGTCACCAGATCACCAAAGCCTTCCGCAACAAGGGGGGCGGCAACGGGAAAGGCCTTTTTCGCCGGAACCGAAAGAAAAAACTCCTGATGGCCGTTCATGCGCTGGACCTGAAGGTCAGCCGGGGCGAGATCTTCGGCATCGTCGGACCCAACGGGTCGGGAAAGTCCACCCTGGTACGCCTGATCTCTACCCTGCTGCTGCCCGACAGCGGCCGGATCGAGGTCTTCGGCCTGGATGTGATCAGGGACCGGCTGAAGGTCCGCCGGATGATCAACCGGGTCTCGGTGGATGCGGCCTTTTTCAAGAAGCTGTCCTGCTGGGAAAACCTCAGCTACGCCGCCCGGCTCTACGGCGTTCCCATCAAGGAGGCGAAGGTGAGAGCGGTCGAGATCCTGGAGCGGTTCGGATTCGCCGAGGAGCGCATCCATCAGCCCATGGAGCATCTCTCCCGGGGCATGCAGCAGATGGTGGCCATTGCCCGGGCCTATTTCACCCAGCCGGTGCTGCTGCTGCTCGACGAGCCCACCACCGGTCTGGATCCCAAATCCAAGCGGCAGGTGCAGGAGTTCGTCCTGCAGGTCAGGGAGAACCACGATTCCACCGTGCTGCTGACCACCCATGACATGGATGAGGCCGACAAGGTCTGCGACCGGGTGGCCATCATCGACCGCGGACGGTTCGTGGCTCTGGATACTCCGGAGGGTCTCAAGCAGATGGTGGCCGGGGAAGGTCAGACGGCCACCCTGGAGGATGTCTTCATGGAGCTCACCGGGAGAGACTGGGAGGAGGAGGAATGAGCCAAACTGTGATGGAGATGAAATCTCTTTACGCTTTCGTGGAGCGCCAGTTCAACCTGGTCAAGCGCTACCTCGGCTGGGAGATCGTGTTTCTGGTCTATACCATCGTCAACGCCCTGACCATCGGTTTCATCGGGGTCACCCAGGGCAAGGAGACCGTGCTGTATCTGGTGGTCGGGGCCATGCTGTGGGGTTTCCTGTCGATCCTGTTCCATGAGGTCAGTGAATCGGTCTCCTGGGAACGGTGGGAGGGAACCATCGAATACACCTTCATGGCCCCGGTGCACCGCTTCACCCATCTGGGGGGCATGTGTCTGTATGCCATTCTCTACGGGGTGGTCCGGACCAGCATCCTGCTCATGGCCGTGGCCCTGTTCTTCGGTCTGGATCTGCAGAACGCCAATTTCGTGGCCGCCCTGGTCATCCTGGTGGTTTCCAGCCTATCCTTCATCGGACTGGGACTGATCGCCGCCATACTGCCGCTGATGTCGCCGGAGAAGGGCTCTCAGGCCACTCATATCTTCCAGGCGGTCCTGCTGCTGGTCTCCGGTGTCTACTACGAAACCAGCATCCTGCCTGACTGGATCCGTCCCTTCTCAGCGATCTCGCCGGCCACCTATACCCTGCGGGCCATGCGGGCCGCGCTTCTGGAAGGACGCCCGCTGGGGGAGATGTGGGTCACCCTGCTGCTGCTGCTGATCATCGGTCTGCTGCTCATTCCTCTGGGGCTGGTCATCTTCCACTGGGCCGAGATCTTCGCCAAGAAGAGCGGCAAGCTGAAGAGAAGCGGGTAGGAGGCGCATTGGAGGCGGGATTCGGGAAGCAAGATGCGTGAAGTGAGAGGCGTTGGAAGCCCCCGCCCGCCGGATAGAAAAGGCCAGACGATTTCTCGTCTGGCCTTTTTCATCACTCCGTCAGCCGCCCGGGGCAGGGATCGAACTGGACGAATCGAGACGATCACATCAGGGATGCCAGCTCGAGTGAGGATTCGAGCTCAGCCGATCCCCCCACTTTGTGCTTGATGCGATCGAGTGTATCCAGGACCTCTTCGGTCTCCATGACCGGAAAGGTCTCGATCCGGGCCAGGTCGTTCCATGCCAGATTGGCTTCCAGGATGGCTTTCGGATCGGTCACCTCAAAGATGCGGTAAACACGATTTTTTGAGAGATCAATGACCTCCATGCGCATCTGCACGTTCCCGGGAAGTATGCTCTCTCCCCGGGTGTGCTGTTTCATGACGGTCTCTCGGTTTGCCGCATCAAAGGTGATGATGGACATGAACAACATGTCAGTCTCCTTTTTGATGCAGCGCGCTCACACGCCGGAGGTTCCCGTTCGCATACTTTTCGATTCGTCCACCTCCCTTCAAATCGTCCCCGCCGTTCGGTCTGATCGGGGCCGGCCGGTCAGGGATCGCTGTATGAATGGTGAGATACATGGGCCCCACAGACATATACGCCAAGGCGTCGTCCGTGTTTCAGCCCACAAGTACATTGTAGCATAGGGAGCTCTTTTTGTCAAGATATTTTTTAATTTTAATGTATTTTTATTACCATATCTTCTTCCACGAAAAATTCGTCCCGCAAAGATTCGGGGCAGGTCGCTTGGACCTGCCCCGAATGCTCTTTCCGATCCGCCATGCCGGCTTGTTCGGCAGGAGACGGGATCGCTGTCACCGCAGCAGCTCACATCTGAGGCTGAAGATAGAATGGGACCGGGCGCATGGGCCGTTCCCGATGATGCTCTTTCTGGTTGATGCGATGAAGCGCTTCCAGCATCTCCTCCGTTTCCATGACCGGGATGGTCTCGATGTCTCCGAGATCGCTCCAGGCCATGTTCGCCGCCAGAATGGCCTTGGGATCGGTCACCTCGGCGATGCGGAAGACCCGGTTTTTTTGAAGATCGACCACCTCCTGGAGCACTTGAACGCCTTCCGGTAATTTCTCTCCGCCCAGGACACGCCGTTTGACGACCCTCTCACGGTCAGCCGCATCAAAGGTGAAGATCGACAGAAATAGCATTGTTCCCTCCATGCTGATGGGCGACAGGAGGGTTCTGCGGACAATTACCCCTCGATAAACATCGCCTCCTTCGGTTTTTCGATCGCCAGCGCGCCTCTGGATCGCCGGGTAAAATGCTCATATATCAGTCTTTTACCCCGCGATACGGTCTCAGTGCGACTAATAGTATGGTTAAATGAGGGAAAATGCAAGTATTTTTTTCAAAAAAGATTTTCTTCGGCCGGAATGTTTCTGACAGTCTCCCGGAGGCGGCACCTCAGGGGGAGGAAATCCCTTGACAGCCGGAAGGGCGTCCTCTATATTGAAGCTCACGGCAGCATGCAACCGGGACGGTCGAGGAAACTTTCGAACTATCAATTATTTCAGGCAATTAACGCGAGAAGGGAGGTCATATGCCGGAATCGACCTGGAAGACAGGACTCACCCGGATCGAGCCGGGTCAGATCCACGTCCGGGGATACGACATTACCGAGCTGATGGGCAACCTGACCTATGCTCAAGCCGTCTATCTGATACTTAAGGGAGAGCTGCCCAGCGAGGCGGAGGCCCGCATGATGGAGGCCATTCTGGTCAGTTCCATCGATCACGGGGCCACACCACCCTCGGTGCTGGCGGCTCGTACCGTGCTCTCGGGCGGTAATTCCCTGAACACATCAGTGGCCGCCGGGGTGATGGCCATCGGCGACGTGCACGGCGGGGCCATCGAGCAATGCGCCCGGATCCTGCAGGAGTGGGCTGCCCGGGAGGAGGCCACCGAAGCGCTGGCCAAGGAACTGGTCCAGGATCTCCGGGAGAAGAAACGGCGCATGCCGGGATTCGGGCATCGTCTGCACGGCACCGATCCCCGCACGGTCCGCCTGCTGGCGCTGGCCGGGGAGACCGGATTCAGCGGTCGGCACATCGAGCTGGGCCGGGCAGTGGAGGCCGAGCTGGAAAAACAGCTGGGCCGTAAGTTGCCGATGAACGTGGACGGGGCCGTGGGCGCCGTCATCTCCGATATGGGATTCGACTGGCGGCTGGGCAAGGGCTTTTTCATCATCTCCCGAACCGCCGGACTGGTGGCCCATGTCTATGAGGAGTGGACCCGGGAGAAGCCCATGCGCCGGCTGGGACCGCCGCCGTCGGAGTATGACGGGCCGGAGATCCGGAAGCTCTAGGCAGGTGAATCAGCGCTGCCTTTCACCAACACGAATCACGAACACCAACACGGGTGTTCCGATGCCGAAACCGTACGCAGAGGTCATTCTTCCCCTGCGGGTGAACAAGACCTACACCTATTGCATCCCCACGGAACTGCAGGGACAGGTCGCCGCCGGCTGCCGGGTGCTGGTTCCCCTGAGCCGGCGGACGGTGACCGGCGTGGTGGTGGAGCTGTCATCGGCCAGCTCGGTGACCGGCCTGCGGGAGATCATCGATCTGCTCGATCCCCGGCCGGTCTTCGACGAAATCATGCTCGGGCTGACCCGCTGGATCGCCGAGTACTATCTGTGTTCCTGGGAGGAGGCCCTGCGGGTCGTTCTGCCGGCCGAGATCCGCCGCCGGAAGAAGAAGTACATATCCGTGAAGGAGCCACCGGACGGCGGCCTGGCACGAAAATTGCGGAAACTATCTGTCAGGCATCGGGATATCCTCCGGGTCCTGGAGACGTCCGGACGAATGAGTGATCTGGCGCTGATCCGCCAGGTAGGACGGGAAGGTCTGTACGCCGCCCTGCACCGTCTGCAGGCCCTGGACCTGGTCGAGATCGAGGAGCGGCTGTCCGGCCCCCGGGTACGGGCCCGCATGGTGCGTATGATCCATCTCCGTTCGCCGGCCGACGAGGCTTGCCGGGCGGCCGATCGGCTGGATCGCCGGGCCCCCCGGCAGGCGGCTGCGCTGCGTTTCCTGGCGGCCGCGGAGGGGGATCTCGATCTGTCCCTGATGCTTCACCGGACCGGCGTCTCCCGGGGCGTGGTCCAGGCCCTGGAGAAAAAGGAGCTGGTGGAGATCATCAGCCGGGAGCGCTATCGCGAGTCCTATGCCGAGATGTCCGCAGAGACGGCCGCGCAGCACACCCTGACCGAGCATCAGCAGCAGGCTCTGGATCGGATCTGCGGGGCCGTCGCGGCCGCCCGGTTCGAGGTCTTTCTTCTACACGGGGTCACCGGGAGCGGGAAGACGGAGGTCTATCTGCGGGCCATCGAGAGGACCCTGCAGGCCGGCCGCCAGGCCATCGTCCTGGTGCCGGAGATCTCCCTGACGCCTCAGATGGTCTCCCGATTCCGGGCCCATTTCGGCTCACAGGTGGCCGTCTATCACAGCGGGCTCTCGGCCGGCGAGCGCTACGATGCCTGGCGGCGGATGCAGGACGGCACCTGCCGGATCGCGGTTGGCGCCCGGTCGGCCGTATTCGCTCCGCTGGAAAATGTCGGCCTGATCGTGGTCGACGAGGAGCATGTCGACTCCTATAAGCAGACCGAGGCCCAGCCCCGCTATCACGCCCGGGATGTAGCCATCATGCGGGGGCAGCGAGCCGGGGCGGTGGTGCTGCTGGGCAGCGCCACACCCTCGCTGGAGTCGTTTCAGAACGCCCACCGGGGGAAGTATATCGGCTGTACCCTGCCTCATCGGGTCGATGGCCTGCCGCTGCCCCCGGTGGAGATCGTGGACATGTGCCGGGAGAAGCGGGAGGAGAACTGGAGCATCTTCTCGCGGACCCTGGTGGACAAGATCTCCCGGCGGCTGGAGCGCGGCGAGCAGATCATCCTGTTTCTCAACCGGCGGGGCTTTTCGACCTGTATCCGGTGTCAGGAATGCGGCTTCACCATGACCTGTCCCCATTGTGACGTCACCCTGACCTACCATTCCCAGGACCTGACGGTGAAATGCCATTATTGCGGCTATCGCCGGAAGGCTCCTGACGTTTGCCCTGACTGCGGCGGACAGAACATCCGCTTCCGGGGCACCGGGACCCAGCGGGTGGAGGATGAGCTCGCCGAGCGGTTCCCCGCAGCCCGCGTCCTGCGCATGGACCGGGATACCACCCGCCGGAAAGGCGCCCATCTGCGCATCCTGCAGCGGTTCCGCGAGGGCCGGGCCGACATACTGCTGGGCACCCAGATGATCGCCAAGGGGCTCGATTTCCCCCGGGTGACGCTGGTCGGGGTGCTGATGGCCGACGTGGGATTGAACATGCCCGATTTTCGATCGGCCGAGAGGACCTTCCAGACCATCACCCAGGTGGCCGGCCGGGCCGGACGCAGCGCCCTGGGCGGCGAGGTGGTGGTCCAGACCCATGCCCCCGGGGAGAACGCCATCCAGATGGCCCGGGAGCATGATTATGACGCCTTCGCCGGCCACGAGCTGGCCGGACGCCGTCCCCTGGGATATCCACCCTTCGGGAAGCTGCAGCTGTGGCTGTTCAGCTCGACCGATCCGGACCGGGCGGAATCAGCCGCCGAGAAGGCCTCCGGGATACTCCGCCGGCAGGCCGGGCAGCGCAATCTGGATCAGGTTCAGATCCTCGGTCCGGCGCCGGCTCCGCTGAAACGGATCCGGGGCCAGCATCGCTGGCAGCTGCTGCTTAAAGGACCCAGCGCGGCGGCCCTCAGAAAACTGGCCCGGGCGGTCATGGATGAAAGCAGCCGCTGGCCCCCCTGGCCGGGCGTGCGGGTGCGCATCGTGGTCGATCCGGTGGAGATGCTGTGAGAACAGGCGGCTGGTTGTTCCAGTCGATCAGAAAGCAGAGAAACGTATTGGCGCAATCTTGATTCCGAAAGCAAAGGAGGACCAATGATGGAATCGACCAAGATCATCCTCGACGAGAAGAATATCCCCCAGCAGTGGTACAACATCCAGGCCGATCTGCCCGAGCCCCTGGCGCCGCCGCTGCATCCCGGCACCGGACAGCCGCTGGGGCCGCAGGATCTGGCGCCCCTGTTTCCCATGGAGCTGATCAAGCAGGAGGTCAGCACCGAGCGGTGGGTGGATATCCCGCCGGAGGTGCTGCAGGTCTATCATCTGTGGCGGCCCACCCCGCTGGTCCGCGCCCGGCGCCTGGAGAAAGAATTAGGAACCCCGGCCCGCATCTACTACAAGAACGAGAGCGTCAGCCCGCCAGGGAGCCACAAGCCCAATACGGCCGTGGCCCAGGCGTTCTATAACAAGCAGGAGGGAGTCACCCGTCTGGCCACAGAGACCGGCGCCGGCCAGTGGGGCAGCGCCCTGTCCTTCGCCACCAACCTGTTCGGCCTGAAATGCTCGGTGTACATGGTCCGGGTCAGCTACGACCAGAAGCCCTACCGCAAGTTCATGATGCAGGTGTGGAACGCCGATGTCACCGCCAGCCCTTCGGACAAGACCCAGGCCGGCCAGAAGATCCTGGCCGAGACCCCCGATTCGCCGGGCAGTCTGGGCATCGCCATCAGCGAGGCGGTCGAGGATGCGGCCACCCACGAGGACACCAAGTACTCCCTGGGCAGCGTCCTCAACCACGTCATCCTGCACCAGACCGTCGTCGGTCTGGAAGCGAAGAAACAACTTGAGATGATTAATGAAACACCAAATACACTAATTGGTTGTATAGGCGGTGGAAGCAATTTCGCCGGCTTCGCCTTTCCCTTCGTGGCCGATAAACTGAAGGGACAGGATCTGCACATCCTGGCCGTCGAGCCGGCCTCCTGCCCGACCGTAACCAAAGGTCCCTTCCGGTACGATTTCGGCGACACCGCCGAGCTGACCCCGCTGCTCAAGATGTACACCCTGGGGCATACCTTCATCCCGCCCGGCATCCACGCCGGCGGCCTGCGCTACCACGGCATGGCCCCGCTGGTCAGCCTGCTGCACGATCAGAAGCTCATCGAAGCCAGGGCCTATCCGCAGCTGCCCTGTTTCGAGGCGGCCCTGACCTTCGCCCGCACCGAGGGCATCATCCCGGCCCCGGAGACCTCTCACGCCATCCGGGCCGCTATCGACGAGGCCCTGCGTTGCAAGGAATCGGGCCAGGAGCAGGTCATCGTGTTCAACTTCAGCGGGCACGGACATTTCGACCTGGCCGCCTACGAGGCCTTCTTCGCCGGACAGCTGCACAACTATGAATATCCCCAGGAGAAGATCGAGGAGGCCCTGAAACACCTTCCGGATATGAAATAGAAAGGTCGTTGGTGACCGCCAAGAAGAAGGAACTCAATTCCGGTTTTATCCTCCGCGCGGCCCGGATGATCAAGGAGGCCGTCTCCCAGTCGATCCACGACCGGCGCGTCCGAGCCCCCCGGCAGACGGCCCACAGCGGCGACACCAGCTTCCAGATCGACCTGCTGGCCGAGAAGGCCCTGGCCGATTTTCTGGAGGCGGAGAACGTTCCCCTGGCTTTGTTCACCGAGGACCGCGGACTGGTGCGATACGGCAAAGGCGAGCCCCGGGGACTGCTGGTGGTCGATCCCATCGACGGCACCCGGCCGGCCCTGGCCGGTCTGGAGAGCGCCTGCGTCTCGGTCTCGCTGGCCGATTACGGCCCCCGGCCCCGGTTGGGCGACGTCCGTATCGGCTGCCTGATGGAATTGAGAGGCACGACCACCTTCGTGGCCGAGCGCGGCAGGGGAGTGGTCATCTCTCATCATCCCCGGATCAAGCGGCCGCGTCTCTCGGCCACCGACCGGCTGGAGCAGATGTTCTGGTGTTTCGAGCTGGTCGGACGTCCGCCGTCGGAGACCATGGAGATTCTGGAACCGCTGGTCATGGCCAGCGGCCTGGAAGCCGGCATGTTCCTGCTGAGCAGCTGTACCTACTGTATCTCGCGCATTCTTCTGGGCCAGCTGGACGCCTATGTCGATATCGGCGCCCGGCTGCTAACCGATCTGCCGGGAACCCGGGAGAAATTCCTGGAGGCCGGAAAGGGCCGCGTGGTCTGCCTGTTCCCTTATGATATCGCCGCCGCTGTGCTGGTGGCCGAGGAGGCCGGTTGTGTCGTCACCGACGCCTCCGGCCGCTCGCTGGACGATCTGCCACTGGTCCGCGAGCCGGACGATCCCATGCCCAGCTGTCTGGTGACCAGCAATGAGATCCTGCACCGGAGGGTGCTGGAGGTCATCGACGCGGGATTTATGCGGCTGCAGAAACAGCGGACGGGAAGAAAGGGGAAGGGAAGGGGAAAGAGAACGGCCCGATGACTGCGGCGGCCCGGTGGCCGTCGAGCCGCCGGGGCGATCAGGGGGAAGCAAACAGGGTCCACAGGGCGGCCAGCAGTCCGCAGAGCAGAAAGACCGCATCGACCATCAGCTCGAAGCCGGTGCCCTGGGCGATGACCCGCCGGTGGTAGAGCAGCAGATAAAGGGCCGTATAGAGGACGCCCACCAGGAGCCAGGTGCTCAGTCCGGTGGTCCAGCCTAGGGGTGCCGAGAGGATCAGGATCACGGCCAGCAGGGCCGTCATGGCCACCAGGATGCCCTTGGTCTTGTCGATCCCCGCCAGGATGGGGATGGTCTCGCGGCCGACGATCTGATCGCCCTGGATCTCCTTGATGCTGAACAGCACCGAGCGGATGAAGGCCAGGGTGAAGGTGAACACCAGGGCCACGCCGGTGGCCGCCCGGAGCGGGAACCGGACCGCCAGCAGGGGCGCGATGACGGTCACAATGGTCCAGGCCAGGGCCAGAAAGAGGTCTTTCGAGGCCGGGATATTCTGGAGCGAGCGATAGCCCAGCAATCCCGGCCATTTCTTTGGGATCAGGGGAATGCGGTAGACCACCCCCAGCACGGACATGGCCAGGATCAGCAGAAAGGGCCAGGTTCCCATGGTCAGGGCGATGAGCAGCGACCCCAGGGCGGCCAGGGAGCCCAGCAGGATAAGACCCTTCTTGTTCCGCGAGTAGAAGGCCAGCCGGGCCGGCTCGCTGAACTTGACCGCCGTCCAGTCGGTGAAATGATTGAGGATGTGCATGGCGAAGACATAGAATCCGGCGGTCAGAAGAAAACTCCATTGCGGGGCAATGCCCTGCAGCCGGCAGGTGGCATAGCTCAGACTCATCGCCCCCAGGCCCACATAGACGTTGCTCTTGACCAGATAGATGACCTGGTCCCAGAGAAACCGCAGCCACCGGTTCCGCCGTTCCCCCCGCAGTTCCTCCAGCCAATCGACCACCTCCTGGATCAGCCAGTTGGGCGTTGAGGCCCCCGCGGTCACGCCCACCGTCCCGTACTGAGCCAGCGCTTCGGCCTCCAGCTCATCGGCCGTCTCCACGTGAAAGGTGGGGGTGCCGGTCTGGCGGCAGATCTCGGCCAGGCGGCGGGTGTTGGCGCTGTTGTGTCCCCCCACCACGATCATGGCATCGACCTGCTCGGCCAGTGATTTGGCCTCGTTCTGGCGATGACCGGTGGCATCGCAGATGGTGTGAAAGATGAGAGCATGGGGGTATCTTCGCTTGATGGCCCGGGCGATCTCCTGAAAGATCCTGAGGTCCTGAGTGGTCTGAGCTACCACGCAGACCTTGTCCAGCTCCGGCAGCTCCTCGATCTCCTCGATCGTTTCCACCACCCGGCCGCGCGGTCCGGCGTATCCCAGCAGCCCGGTGATCTCGGAGTGGCCCCGGTCGCCGACGATGATGGGAGTATATCCCTGGCGAACGTGCTTCTTGATGACCGACTGCACGCGGGAGACCCGGGGACAGGTGGCATCGCCCACCCGGGCGCCGGAGGAACGGATCCTCTTGCGTTCGTCCGGCGGGACACCGTGCGAGCGGATGATGACGTAGGCGTCCTGCTCTCCGGTGGGCAGTTCATCATCGGGATCCAGCACGCGAACGCCCTTGGAGGCCAGCATCTCGATGGCCTGGGGATTATGGATCAGAGGCCCGTAGGTGTACAGCGGGCCTTTTTCTTTGTTGGCCGCCTCAAGGATGAGGTTCATGGCCCGGCGAACCCCGGGGCAGAATCCGGCCGTGTTGGCCAGTTTGATGCGCATCGTATGCCTCGTGAAAAGGTTAACTCCGGGGAGAACATACGAACGCGGAGAGAATTTGTCAATAGGTTTAAGGAACGACGGTCCGGCGGCCGGGGCGGTGAAACCACCGCTGCCGGCTCTTCTGCCCGCGCCCGAAAATGTCCTACGATCTATATGCCTATAATTTTCAGGGAAATAATCCTTGACGAAGCCGTTCAAGATGATAATATTACACATCAATGGGGTCCGGTGTTTTTGTATGCGGCGCCGGCAACCCCGCTGACCATGGGGAGAAATACAAATCGTTTGAACCGGCACAGATGATCACAAAAGGGGGCATCAGGTGGCCAATGAAAGCACGGTGTTGATCTACGGAACCAATCTGGGAGGATACCGGGCGGCCTATGCTTTCTGCAAGAAAGGGTATAAGGTCCTTCTGCTCAATCGGGGAAGCTATGTGGATGAGGTGCGGAACCAGGTTCTGGCCCAGCTTCCCCTCGACTTTTGCTGGATCTGCGGGCACATGCCTCAGCGCCTGTTCAAGGCCATCGGCTGCCTGACCGATTTCTACCATGCCGAGCTTCTGGAGGTCTCCGGCAAGGCAGGCCGTTTCGCCGTCACATTCAAGTCGAAAGCGCAGCTGGTGAATAACTTCGCCTGTGCCGAGTGCGACCGGTGCATCGACGCCTGTCCGGTGCAGGTCGGAGACCGCAAGGCCATCTTCGTTCATCCCGAGGCCGGCTGGGAGAACATTTATCTGATCGATTGGGAGCACTGCACCCGGTGCGGAAAATGCCAGGAGGCCTGTCCCACCGGAGCGTTGAAGCTCGATCGCGAGGAAGAGATCCACCAGGTCGAGGTCGGCGCCATCGTGCTGGCTCCCGAGTTCGATGAGCCCGCCGGGGAAGACCTGGCCGAGTTCGGCCTGGGAAAGACACCCCGGGTGATGAAGAATTCCGATATCGCCAGGCGATCGGTGCTGACCAATTTCGTTCGCGATTCCATCGCCCTGCCCTCCGGAGAAGTTCCCGGCAGTTTCGGCATCATCGTCACACCGCAGTTCAATGAGCCGGGCCGTGAGTATGAGAATTATAACCTGTCGGTCAGCGCCGTGTACCGGGCGGTGCGTCTCAAAGAACTTTTGCCGGACGCCGAGGTGACCATCTTTTTGCGCGACTACCGCGGGATGGGCAAGAAACACTACCGCTGGTATCAAAAGGCTAAAGCCGCCGGCGTCGGCGTGGTGAAGGCCCAGCAGCTGCGGGTCGCGACCCGGAAGAATCAGCCGGTGAATATCGAATACGAGGAAAACGGCACCTCCGGCAGCCGGGAGGTTGAGCTGGCCATCCTGGTCACCGGTCAGAGACCGCCCGTGCTGATGGAGCCGCTGTCTCACATCTGCGGCATCCGAGCCGACGATCAGGGCTTCTGCCGGACACGGGATTTCTCCTCCTGCGAGACCGATGTCGATGGCATCTTCGGGGTGGGCGAGTTCACCGGTCCCAAGGGCAATCCCGAGACCGTCTGGGAAGGCTGCGCCGTGCTCACCGAGGCCCTGGAGTATCTCGGGGAGCCCAATTTTCAGCGGGCGGCCCCGCCGCCGCTGAAAGATTTTCGCGGGCAGAAGCCCCGCGTGGGGGTGTTTATCTGCAGCTGCTTCGGCACCTTCGAGGAGCGGATGGATCTTGAGGCCCTGCAGAAGAGGACAGAGCAGCTGCCCGGGGTGGTTCACGCCGAGATCATCACGGCCTGCTGTACGCCTCCGACCATCAAGGAGACGGCCGAGAAGATCAAAAAGTCGGGCGTCAACCGGGTCGTGCTGGCCGTCTGCACGCCGCTGCAGAAGCTTCTCAAATACCGGAAGACGGTGATGATGGCAGGACTCAATCCTCTGCTGACCGAGTATGTGCGTCTGCGCGAGGATGTCATCAATGTGCATCAGGACCCCGACCGGATGCTGGAGAAAGCCCTGGCCCTGATCTGGGTCGGCATCGAGAGGGTCAGGCGGGGCACGCAGCTGGCTCCGCCGACCGACGCCTTCACGCCGCACGCCCTGGTCATCGGGGGCGGTCTCTCCGGACTGGCCGCCGCCGCTGGCATCGCCTCTGGCGGTTTCCCGGTCACCCTGGTGGAACGAAGCGATACGCTCGGCGGCCAGGCGGAGACCCTCGTTCCAGCGCAGAAAAAGTATCTCCGGAAGCTGATCAAGAAGGTCTCCGCCAGCTCCAATATCACCATCCATCACCAGGCCGCCCTCAAGGAGGTCACCGGGTACGCCGGCAATTTCAAGGCCGCCATCGGCACACCGGACGGCGACCTGGTTGTGGAGGCCGGCGTCATCGTGCTGGCCACCGGCGCCCGGGAGGTTCGCACCGATGGCTTCCTCCACGGCCGAGACCCGCGAGTGGTGACCCAGCTGGAGCTGAGAAAACGCCTGGCGGATGACCCCGGCACCCCGGGCAAGACATCACGGGTGGCGATGATCCAATGCATCGGCTCGAAGGATCAGGAGCATCCCTATTGTTCCCGGGTGTGCTGCCCTCAGGCCCTGGAGCAGGCCATCGCCCTGCGCAAGCGGCAGGCGGAGGTGACCCTCTATTATCGGGATATGACCGTCTATGGCGCCGACGATCTGTACCGCCAGGCGATCAAGAAAGGGGTCGCCTTTGTCCGGTTCGACGGCCGGCAGTATCCCCAGGTGAAAAAGAAAAAGGACGGACTGGAGGTGGCCATGGCCGACGGCCGGAAGGCCTCATTCGACCTGGTCGTGCTGAGCACCGGTATCGTGCCCGATCGGGAGGGCAACGAAGCGCTGTCCGCGCTTCTGGACTATCCCCTGGACGAGGATGGTTTTTTCGATTCCGATGCCAACGCCTACCCTTACGAGGAGGCCATCAAGCGGCTGACCAAGCCCTACGAGTGGGCCACCAACTGTATCTTTCCGGTAGGATTGGCGCATTCCCCCGGGGGATTTGATGAATGTCTGCTGACGGCCCGCGATGCAGCCGGCCGGGCCCTGACCATTCTGGGCAAGAAGCGGATGCCGCCGCCCAATGCCATGTACCTGGCCGCCGTGAAGGAATCGCTGTGCATGGGCTGCGGAATCTGTGTGGATGCCTGCATGTATTCCGCCCGGCACATCGATCCCCTGCGCAAGGTGGCCGTGGTTCATCCGTTCCTCTGCGATTCATGCGGCTCCTGCGTGGCCATCTGTCCCAACGATGCGTCCTATCTGACCGATTTCAAGAGCAGTCAGCCCATCGCGGCGCTCGATGTTCTTCTGGGTACCTGACCGGCGCGAACACCACCTGACCGACCCGACGAAAAGGAACGGACATGAAATCATTCCAACCCAAGATCGTCTATTTCCTCTGCAGCTGGTGCGGCACCGGCGGGTGCGAGACCGCCTCTTCGCACCGGATGTATTATCCTGAGAATGTCATGATCTCCAGGGTCAACTGCACCGGATCGCTCTCCGCCGTTCACATCCTCAGGCCCCTGGTCGAGGGCGCCGACGGCGTGGTCATCTCCGGATGCCATCCGGGAGACTGTCATTTCGAGACCGGCAATTATCGCGCCCGGAGAAGGATGGCGGTGGTCAAATCGATACTGGAGACGCTCGGACTGGGACCGGAACGGGTCTGGTTTCGGTATGTCGCCCACGGGGAGGGCCGGCGGTTTGTCGATACCGCGGCCGAGTTCAACGATCATATCAAAAAACTGGGCCCCAATCCGCTCAAGATGAGGAGGGACACGTGAAGGGCGCACAGATTCCGGCCGGCAAAGGCTTCGCCGATGGGATCCTGAATTTCCTCAAGAAAGGTTTGCAGGAGGGCGTCTTCGACGCCCTGGTGCTGCCGGTGAAGGTGCCTGCCGGCGATTCCTTCAACACCATCCTGATGCGGGAGACCGATCTGCTGAACCGGGCCTGGCCATTGCCCCCGGTGATGCCGGTGCAGGGGGCCAAGATGCTGAGCAATCTCACCCGCTATGGAAACGGGTCCGGGAAGATCGCCGTCCTGATGAGGCCCTGCGAGATACGGGCCGCCGTGGAGCTCTGCAAGCTCGAGCAGGTCAACCTGGAAAACATCATCATGATCGGCCTGGACTGCCCGGGTGTGCTGCCTTTAAAAGAGTATCTCAAGGATCCCGAGAAGGGCGACGCCGCATACAGCAAAGCCCTGCAGAACTGGTCCGTCGAATCACCCCGCTGGGTCTGCGAGATCTGCGACCCGGTCTCCCCCCAGGCCGCCGATCTGCATATCGGGATCATGGGAGCGCCCCGGGGGAAACTGTTCCTCATACCTCATACGCCCAAAGGCAAAAAGCTGCTGAAGGACCTTGGTCTGAAGACGGAATCGTCGCTTGAGAATTGGCAGACGAAGACCGATGAGCTGGCCCGCAGGCGGGCCAAGAACAAGGAACAGGCGCTGCGCGTCCTGCGCCGGGAGGTCCGCGGACCGGAGCGATTGCTGGACATCTTCGCCAACTGCATCAACTGCCATAATTGCATGCGGGTCTGTCCGGTCTGCTACTGCCGCCAGTGTTATTTTGACTCCGAGGCACTCAAGATGGCCCCGGATAATTATCTCATGCGGGCGCAGAGAAAGGGCGGCTTGCGTCTCATGCCCGATACGCTGCTGTTCCAGCTGGGCCGGATGTCGCATATGAGCCTGTCCTGCGTCTCCTGCGGCATGTGCGAGGATGCCTGTCCCGTGGACATTCCGGTCTCACGGCTGTTCACCCTGGTGGCCGGCGATGCACAGGCCGTGTTCGGTTATCTGGCCGGACGAAGCCTGGAGGACCCTCTGCCGCAGGTGATCTACCGGGAGGAAGAGCTGAAAGAGGTGGAGACGCCCTATCAGGAGACCTATCGTCCGTCGTAGCGGACCGGGCGCGATCGCGGGGATCAATAAAGAAATTCCATGACCGGAGGAACCATGGCCACAGCGTTCAAACTCAAAGAGGGCGCGGAGGAGGGCCTGAAAAACCTTCTCATTTCCCTTCTGAAGAAGGGAAAGATCGAAGCCGCCGTGGTCCTTGACCGCACCGAAGGGGGCGGCGGGGCCAGCTACTCGCTGATCACCGATCCCGAGATGCTGGCCCGGACCCATCCGCTGTATCCGCTCATGCCGGCCAATGCGGCCTCGGCGCTGTCGCGGCTGACGCTCAAGGAGCCCCTCTCCGGGCCGGTCGCCGCGGTGGTCAGGCCCTGTGAGCTGCGGGCCTTCATCGAGCTGGTCAAGCGCGGTCAGGGCAGCCGGGAGCATTTCATCTTTATCTCCCCGGTCTGCGGAGGCGTCTATCCCCTGCAGGAAACCCTGGCCGACGGGGGCATCGACGCAAGAGTGCCCGATTACTGGCAGGCCATGCGCCAGGGAACGATCGCTGCGGATATCCGCACCGCCTGCCGGATCTGTGAGCGGTTCATCCCCATGGGAGCGGATATGACCGTGGCCGCCATGGGACAGGACGATCCGGAGACGCACTGCACCATCATTGTACAGACTGACCGGGCTAAGGAATTGATCCAGGATCTGGATGGGGAGATGTTTGCAGACCAGCAGGCCGAAGGATCGCTGGAATCGGATCTGATCCGGGAGCACCAGGGGCTCCGGCGGGATCAAAAAAAGAAACTGTTCCAGGAGATGAAACTGGATCGATCCGGGCTCGACGGTCTGATCGAGATATTCGGCAGATGCATCGGCTGTCATGGATGCCGGGCCGTCTGCCCGATCTGCTACTGCGAGCTGTGTGTGTTCGAATCGAAGGATTTCGAGCCCAAGCCGGCCGATTTCGAGCGTGATCTGAGCAGGAAAGGGAGAATGCGAGTTCCTCCCGATACGCTGCTGTATCACCTGGGCCGCTTGAACCACATGGCCGTCTCCTGTGTCGGCTGTGGAAGTTGCACCGACGCCTGTCCCGTGGATATTCCGGTGTCGAACATTTTTACGCAGGTGGGTGAGTCGCTGCAGGAGCTGTTCGATTATCTCCCGGGAAGGGATCTGGAGGAGGAGATCCCCTTCACCAAATATGAGACCGAGGAGTTCGCTGAATTCGAGGATTAGCGATCAGGAGACCGTTATGGAAGAAGCTTTCAAGCCGAAAATCGTCGGATTTCTTTGTAACTGGTGCTCATACCGGGGGGCGGATCTTGCCGGGGTCTCCCGGTTGAAATACCCAGCCAGTGTCCTGCCGATCAGGGTGATGTGCTCCAGCAGGATCGATCCCCTGCATATCGTTACGGCGCTTCTCAACGGGGCAGACGGGGTGCTGGTGGCCGGCTGCCATCCGGGAGATTGTCATTATCAGCAGGGGAATTATTATACCCGCAGGCGGTTTGCCGCCGTCAAGAGGATCCTGGAAACTCTCGGATTTGAGCCCGAACGTGTCCGCCTCTCCTGGGTGTCGGCCTCGGAGGGCCAGAGATTCGCTCAGGTGATCGGTGATTTCACCGAAAAGATCGCCGAGCTGGGTCCGGCGCCCTGCCGGAAGGAAGCGTTTTTATAATCTTTGAAATTCCCGGTGAACGTTGGATTACGGGCCTGCAGGTTCTCTGCAGGCCTTTTTTTCGAAAAAGAGCGCGCGGGCGATGGTGCTCGTTCCACCGGAGGCCGATATTTTTGTATTTTGGCATGGTAATTGCGAGAATATATAACTGATAAAACTATTCTAATCGGTGAGATTCGATCGCATGCACGGCCGAGAAACAGGAGAGAGGACGATGAAAACGCTCATCCCGGTATGGATTGGGATCACCATACTTCTGGGAACCGTTCCCCTGATGGCGGCCGGGGGCAATGTGCTCTGGGAGTTGGACGGCATGGCGGTGTGCCGGAATCCGGACGAACAGCAGCAGTCGCAGGTCGTGGCGGACGGCTTCGGCGGTATCGTCGTGGCCTGGCAACACTACCGCAAGGGCGAAGATCTGGACATCTACGCCCAGCGGCTGGATCGCCGCGGCCACGTGATCTGGGCCGACGGGGGATTGCCCATCTGTTCCAGCGGGAACGATCAGCAGGGTATCCGAATGACCAGGGACGCGGAGGGAAACACCTTTCTGGCCTGGTCGGATTACCGGGGCAACGAGGATTTCGACATCTATGCGCAGAAGATCGACGCCAACGGGGCCCGTTTGTGGTCGGCCAACGGCACGGCTCTCTGCGCGGTTTCCGGCAGTCAGGTCTTTCCGCAGCTGGCCCCCGATGGAACGGGCGGGGTGGTGGTCGTCTGGCAGGATGGCCGCGGCGATGTCGGAGATGTCTACGCTCAGCATATCGACGGGAGCGGAACACCCCGGTGGAGCCCGGACGGGATCGCGGTCTGCACCGCCCGGGGACGGCAGAGCGATCCGCAGATTCTTGCCGACGGCACCGGAGGCGTCCTCATCACCTGGCTGGACCTGCGGCGGGGCGACCAGAGCGATCTGTATGCGCAGCGTCTCGATCCGGCCGGAAGCAGTCTGTGGGAATCCGATGGGCTGGCCGTCTGCGCCGCCGCCGGCAGCCAGAGAGCGCCGCAGATTTTGTCCGACGGATCGGGCGGCGCCATGATCATCTGGGAGGACAGCAGGGCCGGACAATGGGATATCTATGCGCAGAGAATCGATGCTCAGGGCACCGGACAGTGGCAGCCGGACGGTGTTGCGGTCTGTGATGTGATGGGCAATCAGACCGGCGTTGCTGTCGCTCCGGACGGTTCCTGGGGCGCCATCATCGCCTGGACCGATGGGCGTCACGGACAGGAAGACATCTTTGCCCAGCGGATCGATCAGCAGGGAGCTCTTCTCTGGCCGGACGACGGCGCACCCGTCTGTACCCATGAGCACCGGCAGACGCAGGCCCGGCTGGTCGGCGACGAGGCCGGCGGGGCGATCATCGCCTGGCAGGATTACCGCAGCGGCAGCCGGAATCAGATTTTCGCCCAGCGGGTCAATTCCTACGGCCGCGCCCTGCACCCCGCCGGCGGCAGCGCCGTCTGCGAGGCTTTCAGCGACCAGACGGAACCCCGGGTGGTCGCCGACGGCTCCGGCGGAGCCATTGTTTTGTGGCAAGATCAGCGGGGCGGTGATGCCGATATTTTCGCCCAACGGGTCAGTTTCAACCCGTCGCCCGAGATCCAGTCGATCGACGATCTGCCCAATGACCAGGGCCGAAACGTGCTCATCCTCTGGCAGCCGAGCTATTATGATGCCCAGGGATCGGGCCTGATCACCTCCTATAGCGTGTGGCGAAAATGCCCGCCCGAGTCGAATGTCGAGATGATCGGGATCGAGTGGGACGGCATGGTCCCCGGGGATCTTTCCCGGCGGGTCTACCGCCGCGTGGAACGGGGAACCCCGGCCGGCGGTCTGGCCTCGGAATGCTGGGAATGGCTGGGCTCGGTACCGGCCGGTCAGCACCCCCAGTACGGCTATATCGCCGCGACACCGCGGGATTCCTCCTCAGAGGATGCCGCCCACTGCTGGTTCACGGTGTCGGCGCACACCGCCGTGCCCTTCGAGCTGTGGGAGTCCTCTCCTCACAGGGGGTATTCGGTCGACGACATACCGCCCGGGCGCACCCAGCTGAAGGTCGTCAGCCTGGATGATCAGACCGGAGCCTTCGAGCTCATCTGGGATAGGGTCGAGAACGGCATCGACGGCTCGTCCGAGCTGGGACCACTGATGTACCATATCCATTGTGATGTCAGTTCCGGTTTCACGCCCGGAGAAGAGAACCTGGTGTGGACGACGCCGGATCTGAGTTTTCGGCATACCGATCCCCGAGTTCTCGATATCACCTCCGGCATCTACTATCTGATCGTCGCCGCCGACGGCAGCGGCAACCGGTCGGTTCCCTCCAACAGAGTGGGCGGATACAAGATGTCGTTGAACAAAGCGAGGTAGAATACACACGACAGGTTGCAGACGCATACGGCCGACCCGCAAAGGGTCGGCTTTTTTATGATTTATTTCTTGACAATATTGGATAAAGATGATACCATTTCTCGAGATTGAGACGGTTCCTGTGAAACTCAGAGTGGCCTGTTGAATCCCTGTCAGAGGAGGGGACGATGAACATCTTCATCACCGGCGGCACGGGCTTCATCGGCCGCCACGTGGTCGAGCGGCTGGCCGCCACGGATCATCGCCTGACCTGCCTGGTCCGGGAGAACAGCGACGTCGAGCATCTGGAGAGAGCCGGCGCCCGGCTGGCGACCGGGGATGTGGTCGATAGGGCCTCGGTACTGGCAGGCATGAAGGGATGCGACTGGGTCATCGATATCGCCGGACTGTACGCCTTCTGGGTGCCGGATAAGAAGGCCTTCGCCGATGTCAACGTCACCGGGGCCCGCAACGTGGCCGAATGCGCCCTGGAGTCGGGCGTCTCCAAGTTGGTCCATGTCAGCACCGCGGGCATTTATGGCACCCCCGAAGAGATCCCCTTCACCGAGGACAGCCCGGTCGGCCCGGACCGCTACTGTGAGTATTTCCGCACCAAGTATCAGGGCGACCTGATCACCTGGGAGCTTTACGATAAGAATAATCTTCCCCTGGTGATGGTCTATCCCGGCGCCGTGCTGGGCGCCGGCGATCCCAAAGCCTCCGGCCAGTACATCGACCGGCTGATCCATCGCCGGCTGCCGGCCACCGTCTTCCCGGATGACGGCTTCACCTTCGTGCACGTCAGGGACGTGGCCGAGATCATCGTCCGGGCGGCCGAGAAGGAGGATAACATCGGAGAAAAGTATCTGGCCGGCGATCACCGCATGACCTGGGGCCAGGCCAACCGGATGATCAGCGAGATCTCCGGGGTGCCGCTGCCCAAACTGACCATGCCCGCTCCGCTGGTGATGCTCAACGCCGCCCTGCTGACCCTGATCGCCGATCTGATCAAGCGCCCGCCCCTGTGGGGCATGGCCAGCGATCAGATGCGAGTGATGCGGAACGGATTTCTCTTCGATGGCAGCAAAGCCAAAAGGGAGCTGGGCATCACCTACCGACCCATTCGGTCGGCCATCGAGGAGGCCGTCGATTCGTATCGTCAGGGAACCTGAGGACACCGGAAGAGGAGTGCTTATGCCCGACTATATGTACCGGAAACTGGCTGAACGTTTGAACGCCATCCCCAACGGATTCCCCTCTCCCGGAAGCGGAGTGGAGCTGAAGATCCTGGCCAGGATCTTCACACCCCAGGAAGCCGAGCTGGCCGCCGGTCTGCGGCTGACCCCCGAGCCGGCCGAGTCGATCGCCGGGCGATTCAATAGGGATCCGGAGAAGACCGGAGCCCTGCTCCGGCAGATGGCCCGCCAGGGGCAGATCCGGGCCCGGAAGACCGAACAGGGTCTGGTCTTTGCCCTCATGCCGTTCATCGTGGGGATCTACGAGAATCAGCTGAACCGGATGGACGAGGAGCTGGCGGCCCTGTGCGAGCAGTATTTCCAGGAGATCGGCGGGAGCATCATGGGCGATACGCCCTCGGTCCACCGGGTCATCCCGGTGGAAGAGTCGATCGGGCTGGAGCTGAAGATCTTCCCCTATGAGCGAGCCGTCGAGATGATCGAGGGGGCCGAGTCCTGGGGGGTGCGCCGATGCATCTGCCGGGAGCAGCAGCGGCTGCTCGGCAAGGGGTGCGATCACGCGGAGGAGAGCTGTCTGACCTTCGCCCCGGTGGAGCATGCCTTCGACAACAGCGAGCTCGACCGGGTGATTACCAGAGAGGAGTCTCTGAGCATTCTCCGGGAGGCGGCCGAGGCCGGCCTGATCCACTCCACCGCCAACCATCGCGGACCGATTTTCTATATCTGCAACTGTTGCACCTGCTGCTGCGGGATCATGCGCGGCGTGGCCGAATGGGGCAATCCCGACGCCGTGGCCCGTTCCGACTTCCGGGCCGAGGCGGACCCCGAGCTGTGCACCGGCTGCGAAAGCTGCCAGGACCGCTGCCTGTTCGGAGCCCTGTCCATCGTCGAGGAGATCTGCCGGATCGATCCCGACCGCTGTCTGGGCTGCGGCCAGTGCGTTTCGGTCTGCCCGACCGGAGCGCTCAGTCTCCAGCGGCGGCCGGAGACGGAGCACTCCGAGGTTCCGGGGGATGAGAAAGACTGGATGCTTCACCGCGCGCAGGCGAGAGGGATCGACGTCTCTGATGTCCTTTAGAAGACCGCCGGGAGGTTTCGTGTAAACCATCCAGGCAACAAACGACCTCTCTGATGAGTATGATAGGAGAGCCGATCTCGCCGAACATCGAAGCACAGAGGTGGTGACAGAGAGATGAAAGACAAACAGTCCCTTATCTCGCTCTCGATCATACTTCTTCTACTGTCGAGCGTCCCCATCGGGACCAGGGCGGATGGGGCCGGAGCCGGACCCGGCGATTGCGCCCCGCTCATCTCCATGCCCGTCCCCGCCCGTCTGATCGGCCGGCCCTGGTATCGGGCCTATCCGTCCGGGAGCAGGTTCGAGGGCCCGGGGCGTCCCGTGCCCGCCCGGCATAACGGCCCCCCGGGGCGAGCCGTTTCGACCACCATGGGGGAGAATCTTGCCACCGTCGGCCTGACTCTGCACAGCGATTACAGCGCGCCCGACGCCATCACCATCGTCGGGCTTGTGCAGAATACCGGCACCTCGACGGCGGACAGCATCGTCGTCCGGTTCACCCTGGGCCACCCGCAGCAGGGCGGGACTCAGATCGGCGGAGACCGCCTGATCGGTTCCCTGGCCCCGGGCAGCACGGCCTCCGATTCGGTCTCCTGGTCCGGATTCGACGGCACATCGAGGATCTATTTCCTGGTGGATGCCGATGGGCGCATCGCCGAGACGAACGAGACCGACAACTGCGACAGCCTGAAGGTGGGGATGGTCGATCAGGTCCCCTGGGTCTGGCAGGAGGTCAACGGCTATTGCCATTATGCCGGCCAGACGATGCTGTTCAACCACCAGGGGGCCGGCAATACGGTCTATGAGACCCTGGAGCTGGCCTGCTGTCCGCACTCGGCGGGCTATGAGGAAGGCGAGATGGCTCTGCTCAGCGGCTGGATGCTCTGCCAGGCGCCCGGCGATATCGAGTTTGCCGGCCAGATCCGTCACCTGAACTCCGATCTGAATATCACATCCACCTGGACCGCCTACCGCTGGCATCTGCGCGACCGCATCGACGCCGGCAGACCCTTCGAGACCAGCGTCGATCCCTACTGGCTGCCTCAGCCCGACTACGATCTGCTTCGCACCTACGGTCTGCACTCCGGGCATGCGGTGGTGGTCGTGGGCTACACCGATGACGCCATCATTATCAACGATCCCGGGGTGGGTCTGGATTTTCTCGAGCAACCGCCCCTTCCCCAGCCCGAAAACCGCGGCGCCAACGTGATCGTCGATGAGGCCACCTTCCGCAACGCCGTCGAGTGGACCTCCGGATCCAGCTACCTGCTGCTCTCCTACGATCCGGCCGGGACCATAGCGACCCACGACGAGATGCTGACCGCGGCCGTGGACCGCAGTCTGTGGCGGCTGGCAGGCGACGCCGGCACCTTCGATCCGTCCCTCTGGGCGATCTTCGATTTCTGGGGCCGGGACTGCTATCCGGCCCTGAGTTATGATGCCACATTGCAGACGTTCCAGCGGGTGTTCGATGACGCCATGTCCCTGACCGGCCAGGATCTGGCCGAGGCTCTCAATCTTCTGGCCACCACCTGCGACCTGTGGGGCTGCGGCATCTGCTGGAACGCCGGGGCCGTCTTCTACGACTCTCAGGACCATCCCCAGGCCGCCCGGCTGAGCGGTCTGTTGACCCGTCTGTCCCAGAAAGGGGATCAGGCCTGGGGGGAGTTTATCGACCTGCTCGATGCCGTTTATACCCACGGCGGCAACACCGCCGTAGCCGAGCCCTTTCTTTTCCAGATCCAATCGATCCTGGACGAGATCACGCCGCTGCAGGACTCGGTCCTGGTGGAGCTGACCGGTCTGTACGGGCATCTGACCGGGGTGGAGGCCGGTGCGGGAACCGACCAACTGCCCCGCGAGCCGGCCCTGGCCTGTTATCCCAATCCGTTCAATGCCGCCACGCAGATCCAGTTTACGCTCCCGCGAAGCGGCCGTGTCGCCCTGGAGATCTACAATATCAGCGGACAGCGGGTCCGTACCCTGATGAACACCACCGCCGGTGCCGGCCGGCATCGGATCCGCTGGGATGGATCCGACGATCGAGGCATGAGGGTCTCCAGCGGCCTGTACTTCTGCCGCCTGGAGACCGATACCCGGGCCCGGACGGCAAAGCTGGTCCTGCTGCGCTAGAAGACGGCCTTGCAGATCGGGATGATGGTGAAAAAGGGCACCCTCGGGGCGCCCTTTTCTTTTCGCGGAACCAAAAAGGGGCGGGTCCTGGACCCGCCCCTTGTGGTTTGTCTCTCTCGCGGCGAAGAACTATCTCAGCAGGACCATCTTGCGGGTCTCGGAGAACTCCCCGGCCTGCAAGCGGTAGAAGTACAGCCCCGAGGTGACCGCCCGGCCGCCGCTGTCGGCGC